>Ga0209070_100014_pt1 | contig 405065 bp, 380 predicted proteins | sample SynthPrep_5_END__FD_187205 | JGI IMG/M metagenome (GOLD analysis project Ga0209070, IMG submission 187205) | Synthetic microbial communities from Ohio, USA - SynthPrep_5_END_DS10_MetaG (SPAdes) (version 2) | ecosystem: Engineered > Bioreactor > Aerobic > Activated sludge | place: USA: Ohio...
TCCCATGGTGTTTCCCCTCGGATAAGAGTCAGGCCTTCTGGCTGTGCAGGTTTTTCATCGCACGGTTCCATTCACCGGCGAAGATATCCGGCAGCACGCCGAGGGCAAAATCGATGCTGGCATCGAGCTTTTCCTGTTCGGCGCGCGGCGCACGACCCAGGACAAAGTTCGAGACCATGCTGGCGACGCCTGGGTGGCCGATGCCAAGCCGCAAGCGGTGAAAGGTATTCTGGTTGCCCAGTTGCGCGATGATGTCGCGCAACCCGTTGTGCCCGCCATGCCCGCCGCCCTGTTTGAGCTTGGCGACGCCGGGTGGCAGGTCGAGTTCGTCATGCGCCACCAGGATTTCTTCGGGTTTGATACGGAAGAAACCGGCCAATGCCGCCACGGCCTGGCCGCTGCGGTTCATGTAGGTGGTGGGTATCAGCAGGCGAATGTCCTGACCCTGGTGCGAAAAGCGCCCGGTCAGGCCGAAATATTTGCGATCGGCCACAAGGCTGACGCCTTGTTTCTCGGCAATGCGCTCAACAAAAAGGGCCCCTGCGTTATGCCGGGTCTGTTCGTATTCGGCGCCTGGATTACCCAGGCCAACGATCAGTTTGATGGCAGTCACGATAGGGGCCCTTCCTTGGAGTTGTGGATAACATCGCAGCGACTGGAGTGTGCGGCGAAAGTGGACGACAAGTGCTCATTTACCATTATGTAAACTCCGCGTTCCCGCCCGCTTTCTCGCTACGTTCCAGTCCGCGATGTTTCCGGTAACTCCGGCAAGCAGAGTGAATTACTCTGCAGCGCCTTCTGCAGCTTCTGGAGCAACACGTGGAGCGTGAACGTTGGCAACAGCCAGGTCGTTACCGTGAGCCAGAGCAACGAACTCAACGCCTTTAGGGGCCTTGATGTTCGACAGGTGAACGATGGTGCCGATTTCAGCGTCGCCCAGGTCGACTTCGATGAACTCAGGCAGGTCTTTCGGCAGGCAGGACACTTCGATTTCAGCGATAACGTGCGAAATCTCGCCGCCTTTCTTGACCGGAGCAGCTTCGTTGATGAAGTGCACTGGAACGATAGCGGTCAGTTTCTGACCAGCAACAACGCGTACGAAGTCAGCGTGCATCACGTGGCCTTTGGCCGGGTGACGTTGCAGCGCCTTGATCACGACGTTTTGCTTGGTGCCGCCAACGTTCAGTTCGATAACGTGGCTGAAAGCCGCTTCGTTTTCGAGCAGTTTGGCAACTTCTTTGGCCAGCATGCTGATGGATTCAGGGGCTTTGTCGCCACCGTAAACTACAGCTGGAACCAGGCTTGCGAGACGACGCAGGCGGCGGCTCGCACCTTTCCCCAGGTCGGAACGCAGTTCAGCATTCAGAGTAAAATCGTTCATGTTGTATCTCCAAAATAACCACACTCGCCCCAGCGTTTGCGACCAGCGCTAAAGGCGATATGGGCAAAAAAGCCCCGCCCCAACAGGAATGCTGGGGCGGGGCGCTTTTCGTCATCGAGATGTAAGGCTAGGGCAGGGCCCTAGCGGAACATCGCGCTGATCGATTCTTCGTTGCTGATACGGCGAACCGCTTCGGCAACAACCGGTGCGATATCCAGTTGACGGATACGCGCACAGGCTTGTGCTGCAGCGGACAGCGGGATGGTGTTGGTCACCACCAGCTCGTCCAGCACGGAATTTTCAATGTTTTCGATTGCTCGACCCGACAGCACAGGGTGTGTGCAGTAGGCAAAGACTTTGGCAGCGCCATGCTCTTTCAGGGCCTTGGCCGCGTGGCACAGGGTGCCGGCGGTATCGACCATGTCGTCAACCAGGATGCAGGTACGGCCTTCAACGTCACCGATGATATGCATCACTTCAGAGTGATTGGCTTTCTCGCGGCGCTTGTCGATGATCCCGAGATCCACGCCCAGGGATTTGGCCACGGCACGTGCACGCACGACGCCGCCAATGTCCGGGGAGACGATCATCAGGTTTTCGAAACGTTGGTCTTCGATGTCATCCACCAGAACCGGGGAGCCGTAGATGTTATCTACCGGAATATCGAAGAAGCCCTGAATCTGGTCAGCATGCAGATCAACCGTGAGAACACGGTCGATGCCGACTACGGTAAGCATGTCAGCCACGACTTTCGCGCTGATAGCCACACGTGCGGAACGCGGACGGCGATCCTGACGGGCATAACCAAAGTAAGGAATTACAGCAGTGATTCGAGTCGCTGAGGAGCGGCGGAAGGCATCAGCCATCACGACGAGTTCCATCAGGTTATCGTTGGTCGGAGCGCAAGTCGGCTGAATAATGAAGACGTCTTTACCGCGGACATTTTCATTGATCTCAGCGGTAATTTCGCCGTCGGAAAATTTACCGACAGAGATGTCACCGAGAGGGATATGCAGCTGACGTACGACACGCCGAGCCAGATCGGGGTTAGCGTTCCCCGTAAAGACCATCATCTTGGACACGCGCAGTACCTGAAGGCTGAGGGTATACCTGGATGAGTATAAGGAAAATGGCAGGGGCGGCTGGATTCGAACCAACGCATGGCAGGATCAAAACCTGCTGCCTTACCGCTTGGCGACGCCCCTGTATCTGTTGCATCAAGTGCCTGGCACTTGGTTCCTTTTAGAGCAGACTTTGCAGCTTGCGATGCAACATCGAAACGTTGCTTCCTTTTGCTACAAACCCTGTAAGGGTCTCTGTAAGAAGGGCCGAGACTTTATCAGCTTCAGCTTTGCTTGGGAAGCCCCCAAACACACAACTTCCAGTTCCGGTCAGTTTTGCCTCGGTAAATTTACCTAGCAAATTCAATGCGTTACGTACATCTGGATAACGCCTTGCAACCACCGGCAAACAGTCATTTCTGCCGTTTCCCTTGGGAACGGGGCGCACTTTAATGGGCGGAGTGTCACGTGTCAACAGCGGATCTGAAAAAATTTCTGCTGTACTTACAGAGACTTGCGGCACCAGCACGAGATACCAAGGTTCCTCGGGGTCTACAGGGGTGAGTTTTTCTCCCACGCCCTCGGCGAAAGCCGCATGCCCCCGCACGAAAACCGGCACGTCGGCGCCCAGGGAAAGGCCCAGCGCGGCCAGGCGATCTTCGTTCCAGCCCAGTTGCCAGAGGTGATTCAGGCCCAGCAAAGTGGTTGCTGCATTGGAACTGCCGCCACCGATGCCGCCGCCCATGGGCAGGACTTTCTCGATCCAGATATCGATGCCCAACGGGCATGCGGACTGTTCCTGAAGCTGTTTGGCCGCGCGCACGATCAGGTTGCTGTCGTGGGGGACGCCGGCGAACTCCGTATGCAGGCGAATGACGCCGTCATCGCGCACGGCAAAGGTGATTTCATCGCCGTAATCGAGAAACTGAAAAATCGTCTGCAGTTCGTGATAGCCGTCTTCACGGCGACCGAGGATATGCAGCATCAGATTGAGTTTTGCCGGGGAGGGCAGGGTCAATCGTGGCGCGCTCATGCTTACTGCCCCAGCTTGCGTGGTTGCCATTCCTTGATCACCAGCGTGACGTCAAGGTCGCGGCCATGCAGCTTGATCCGCTCGGGCAGCCAGTAACCGCTCTGTTGTGCATAACTCAGGTATTCGACCTGCCAGTTGTCCTGTTCGAGATTGGACAGGCGGCTGTCGCCATCCAGGGTCAGGCGACTCTTGCTGTCGGGGGCGGGCAGCCCGCGAACCCACCAGGCCAGATGCGAGACCGGCAGGTTCCAGCCCAACTGTTCTTCGAGCAGGGCTTCCGGAGTCGGGGCTTCGTAACGTCCCTGGTTGGCGACTTCCAGCGCGACTTTGCCGGGACGTCCGGTCAGGCGGGCGGCGCCGCGACCCAGCGGGCCGGACAGGCGGATATCGTAGTAATCCTGGCGCTGCAGCCAGAACAGCGTGCCGCTGCCCGAATCCTTGGGGGCGCGAATGCCGATCTTGCCGTTGATCTGCCAGCCGTCGAGGTCGCTCAGTTGCTGTTTGTGCTCGCGCCATAGTGCGGGGCTGCCGTGACCCTCGACGGATTCGCGGGTGCCGAAACCCGAGCAACCGGCGAGCAGAGCGATAAAACTGAAAACGATAAGGTGGCGCAAAAACATAGTCTTAAAGGGTCTCTGATCCGGTCAGGCGCTTGATGGTGCTGCGCAGGATAGGGCTGTCTGGCTGGTCCTTGAGGAACTTGCTCCAGATCTGCTTGGCTTCGCGTTGCTTGCCATTGGCCCAGAGCACTTCGCCCAGGTGCGCGGCGACTTCCTGGTCGGGAAAGCGTTCCAGCGCCTGGCGCAGCAGGCGTTCGGCTTCCGCGAGGTTGCCCAGGCGATAGTTCACCCAGCCCAGGCTGTCGAGTACCGCCGGATCGTCCGGGGTCAGCTGGTGGGCCTGTTCGATCAGGGCCTTGGCTTCGGCGTAGCGGGTCGTGCGATCCGACAGGGTGTAGCCGAGGGCGTTCAATGCCATGGCGTTGTCCGGCTCGCGCTTGATGATCAGGCGCAGATCCTTTTCCATCTGGGCCAGGTCGTTGCGCTTCTCGGCCTGCATCGCACGGGTGTAGAGCAGGTTCACATCGTCCGGGTATTGCTGCAGGGCTTGCTGGAGAATCTTCCAGGCCTTGTCGCCCTGTTTGTTGGCGGACAGGGTTTCGGCTTCGATCAGGTACAGCTGGATGGCGTAGTCCGGCTGGGTGTCGCGGGCGGCGGCCAGGCGTTTTTCGGCTTCGGCGGTACGGCCGTTGTTCATCAGGATGTCGGCCTGGCGCAATTGTGCCGGCAGGTAGTCGGTACCTGGGCCGACCTGGCCGTATTCCGCCAGCGCGCCTTGCGGGTCGTTGAGTTCTTCGGCGATGCGGCCCAGGTTCAGGTGCGCCGAATCGACGTGGCTTTCCCGGGCGATCAGGTCCTCCAGGTAACCCTTGGCTTCTTCCCAGTCCTTGGCTTCCAGGCAGACCAGCGCCAGGGAGTAACGCAGTTCGTCGTCTTCCGGATACTGCTGGACCAGGCTGGAGAACTGGGCCTTGGCGTCGTCCATGCGATCCTGCTCGACCAGCATGCGCGCGTAAGTCAGGCGCAGGCGCTTGTCGTCCGGGTACTTGCGAATGCTTTTTTCCAGCAGCGGCAGGGCTTCGTCGGCGCGGCTGAGGCTCTGCAGCAGGCGGGCGCGCAGGAGGATCGGCGCGATCTCGCCTTCTTCCGGCGGGTTCTGTTCCAGCAGCTTCAGGGCTTCGCGGGTATCGCCGTCCTGTTGCAGCAGCAGCGCCTTGCCGAACACCAGTTGGCCGTTGTTCGGGTGTTTTTGCAGCAAGCGGTCGAAACTCTTCATCAGGCCGTTGCGGGTGTCCTGGTCGGTGTCGGCGGCCGACAGCGCGAGGAAATCGAAATGGGTATCGCCCTTGCCCTGCAGGACTTTCTCCATATAGACCATGGATTCGTCGTAACGCCCGCTGCGGGCCAGCTGGATGGCGGCGGCACGCTGGGCTTCCAGGTCGTCCGGGGCGTTTTTCGCCCAGATCAGCGCAGTGTCCAGCGCGGCCTGGTCGGCGCCCAGGTATTCGGCGATGCGAAACGCCCGCTCGGAGATACCCGGATCCTGGGTATTGATGGCCTGGGTGACATAGTTGTCCAGGGCAATGTCGAAACGATTGCGTTGGCCAGCCAGCTCCGCGCTCAGCAGGCTGAAGACCGTGTCTTCGCTGAACGAGGAGTAAACCTTGGGCTTTTCAGGAGCCGGGGTAGTGTCTTCGACCGGCGGCGTACCGTCCGGTGAAACGGGTGCCAAGGCCTGGCAGCCGCTGAGGAAGACAAAAGCGAGGAGCAACGCGGAAGATCTATTCATATAGGAAGAGGACGACTAACCTGCGGTCGGATCATCATGACACAAGCCTTCGGCCAAACATAACCGAGACTCAGCGGATGCCTTACAGAGGCAGTCTATTGGGACAATAGTCGGCAGTGGTTGTTCTGAATCTTTCGAAGTAGGACAATTGTCGGCTTCTCGACATCATCAGCGACCTTGAATGGCCTTCCTCGCACTCGGTATTAACCACAAGACTGCTTCAGTAGACGTCCGCGAGCGCGTGGCCTTTACCCCTGAGCAGTTGGTTGAGGCCTTGCAGCAGCTCTGCCGCCTCACCGACAGCCGCGAAGCTGCGATCCTCTCCACCTGCAATCGCAGTGAACTCTATATAGAACAGGATCACCTTTCGGCGGATATCGTGCTGCGCTGGCTGGCCGAGTACCACCATCTGAGCCTCGAAGACCTGCGCGCCAGTGCCTATGTGCACGAAGACGATGCGGCCGTTCGTCACATGATGCGTGTCGCCTCGGGGCTGGACTCGCTGGTGCTGGGCGAACCGCAGATCCTCGGGCAGATGAAGTCCGCCTACGCCGTGGCGCGTGAGGCCGGAACCATTGGTCCGCTGCTGGGGCGGCTGTTCCAGGCCACCTTCAGTGCCGCCAAGCAGGTACGCACCGACACCGCCATCGGCGAAAACCCGGTTTCCGTGGCCTTTGCCGCGGTGAGCCTGGCGAAACAGATTTTCAGCGATCTGCAGCGCAGCCAGGCGCTGCTGATCGGCGCCGGCGAGACCATTACCCTGGTCGCCCGCCACCTGCATGACCTGGGGGTCAAGCGCATCGTGGTCGCCAACCGCACGCTGGAGCGCGCCAGCACCCTGGCCGAACAGTTTGGAGCCCATGCCGTGCTGCTGTCGGATATTCCTCAGGAACTGGTGCACAGCGATATCGTCATCAGTTCCACCGCCAGCCAGCTGCCGATCCTTGGCAAGGGCGCGGTGGAAAGCGCGCTGAAGCTGCGCAAGCACAAGCCGATCTTCATGGTGGATATTGCCGTTCCGCGGGATATCGAACCGGAAGTCGGCGAGTTGGACGACGTTTACCTCTATACCGTCGACGATCTCCACGAAGTGGTCGCCGAAAACCTCAAGAGCCGCCAAGGCGCGGCGCAGGCGGCGGAAGAGCTGGTGAACATCGGCGCTGAGGACTTCATGGTGCGCCTGCGTGAGCTGGCTGCGGTGGACGTGCTCAAGGCGTATCGTCAGCAGAGCGAGCGCCTGCGCGATGAAGAACTGCAAAAGGCCCAGCGCATGCTGGCCAACGGCAGCAGCGCCGAAGACGTCCTGATGCAACTGGCTCGCGGCCTGACCAACAAACTGCTGCATGCGCCCAGCGTCCAGTTGAAAAAACTGACCGCTGAAGGCCGCCTGGATGCGCTGGCCATGGCCCAGGAACTCTTTGCCCTCGGTGAGGGCGCTTCGGACTCTTCGGATAAAAAACCGCAATGAAAGCGTCACTGCTCAATAAGCTGGATGTCCTCCAGGACCGTTTCGAGGAACTGACCGCGTTGCTTGGCGACGGCGAAGTCATTTCCGATCAGGCCAAGTTCCGCGCCTATTCCAAGGAGTACGCGGAAGTCGAGCCGATCGTCGAGACCTATAAACAGGTGCTCAAGGTCCAGGCCGACCTCGAGGGCGCCCAGGCGCTGCTCAAGGACAGCGATCCGGACATGCGCGAAATGGCGGTGGAAGAAGTCCGCGAGGCCAAGGAACAACTGCTCGAACTGGAAAGCACCCTGCAACGCATGCTGCTGCCCAAGGACCCCAACGACGGGCGCAATGTGTTCCTGGAAATCCGCGCCGGCACCGGTGGCGACGAGGCGGCGATCTTCTCCGGCGACCTGTTCCGCATGTATTCGCGTTATGCCGAGCGGCGTGGCTGGCGGCTGGAGATCCTCTCGGAAAACGAGGGCGAGCACGGTGGCTATAAAGAAGTCATTGCCCGGGTCGAAGGCGAGAACGTCTACGGCAAGCTGAAATTCGAATCCGGCGCCCACCGCGTGCAGCGGGTGCCGGCCACCGAGTCCCAGGGCCGCATCCATACTTCGGCCTGCACCGTGGCGGTGCTGCCCGAGCCGGACGAACAGGAAGCCATCGAGATCAACCCCGCGGACCTGCGAATCGATACCTACCGCTCCTCCGGTGCCGGTGGCCAGCACGTCAACAAGACCGACTCGGCGATCCGCATCACCCACATCCCGTCGGGAATCGTGGTCGAGTGCCAGGAAGAACGTTCCCAGCACAAGAACCGGGCGCGGGCCATGTCCTGGCTGTCGGCCAAGCTCAACGACCAGCAGACCAGCGCCGCGGCCAATGCGATTGCCAGCGAACGCAAGCTGCTGGTGGGGTCGGGCGACCGTTCCGAGCGCATTCGCACCTACAACTTTCCCCAGGGCCGGGTGACCGATCACCGTGTCAACCTGACCCTCTATTCCCTGGATGAAATCCTCGCCGGTGGCGTCGAAGCCGTGATCGAACCGCTTCTGGCCGAATACCAGGCCGATCAACTTGCGGCACTGGGCGAGTAAACATAAATGACCATCATCGCCAGCCTGTTGCGCGCCGCCCAATTGCCCGATTCGCCCACGGCCCGCCTGGATGCCGAGTTGCTGCTGGCCGCTGCGCTGGGCAAGCCGCGCAGCTTCCTGCACACCTGGCCCGAGCGGATCGTGCCCAGCGAAGCGGCATTGACCTTCGCCAGTTACCTGCAGCGGCGCCGTTCCGGCGAGCCGGTGGCTTATATCCTTGGCCAGCAGGGCTTCTGGAAACTCGATCTGGAAGTGGCGCCACACACCCTGATTCCGCGCCCCGACACCGAATTGCTGGTGGAGGCGGCGCTGGAACTGCTGCCCGCCACCCCGGCCAAGGTGCTCGACCTGGGCACCGGCAGCGGCGCCATCGCCCTGGCCCTGGCCAGCGAGCGCCCGGGGTGGCGGGTCACCGCGGTCGACCGGGTGCTGGAAGCCGTGGCCTTGGCCGAACGCAACCGCCAGCGCCTGCAACTGGACAATGTCACGGTGCTGAGCAGCCATTGGTTCAGTGCCCTCCCAGGCGAGCGTTATCAGCTGATCATCAGCAATCCGCCCTATATCGCCGACGCCGACCCGCACCTGGCGGCTGGCGATGTGCGTTTCGAGCCGGAGAGCGCCCTGGTCGCGGGCAAGGACGGGCTGGACGACCTGCGCCTGATCATCGCCCAGGCGCCAGAGCACCTCGAGGCTGGCGGCTGGTTGATGCTCGAGCATGGCTACGACCAGGCGCCGGCTGTACGCGACCTGTTACTCAGCCAAGGGTTTGCCGAGGTGCACAGCCGTGTCGACCTGGGCGGTCATGAACGCATCAGCTTAGGAAGCCTGCCGTGCTGAACGATCAGGAGTTGTTGCGCTACAGCCGGCAGATTCTGTTGCAGCACGTCGACATCGACGGCCAGTTGCGACTCAAGACCAGCCGCGTATTGATCGTCGGCCTGGGTGGCCTGGGCGCTCCGGTGGCCTTGTACCTGGCCGCCGCGGGCGTCGGCGAGCTGCACCTGGCCGACTTCGATACGGTCGACCTGACCAACCTGCAACGCCAGATCATTCATGACACCGACAGCATCGGCCTGAGCAAGGTCGATTCGGCGATGGGGCGTCTGTCCGCGATCAATCCCGAAATCCAGCTGGTGCCTCATCGTGCCGCGCTGGATGCCGACTCCCTGGTGGCCGCGGTCACGGCGGTGGACCTGGTGCTCGATTGCACCGACAACTTCTCGACCCGCGAAGCAGTGAATGCCGCCTGTGTCGCCGCCGGCAAGCCGCTGGTCAGCGGCGCGGCGATTCGCCTGGAAGGGCAACTGTCGGTGTTCGACCCACGGCGTCCCGAGAGCCCGTGCTACCACTGCTTATATGGGCACGGCAGCGAAGCCGAACTGACCTGCAGCGAGGCCGGTGTGCTCGGGCCGCTGGTGGGGCTGGTGGGCAGCTTGCAGGCCCTCGAGGCCTTGAAGCTGCTGGTGGGGTTCGGCGAGCCGCTGGTGGGTCGCCTGTTGTTGATCGATGCCCTGGGCACGCGCTTTCGCGAACTGCGGGTCAAGCGCGACCCGGGCTGCAGCGTCTGTGGGGGGCCACATGCGTGAGGCGCCGATCGGTGTCTTCGACTCCGGCGTCGGCGGCCTGTCGGTGCTGGCGGAGATCCAGCAGCGCCTGCCCCATGAATCGCTGCTATATGTAGCCGATTGCGGCAACATTCCCTACGGCGAGAAAACCCCCGAATTCATCCGTCAGCGTTGCAGCCTGGTCGCCGGGTTTTTCCGCGAGCAGGGCGCCAAGGCGCTAGTGCTGGCCTGCAACACCGCGACTGTGGCTGCTGTCGCCGACCTGCGTCGGGACTACCCGGACTGGCCTATCATCGGCATGGAGCCCGCGGTCAAGCCGGCTGCTGCCGCCACCCGCAGCGGCGTGGTCGGCGTGCTGGCCACCACCGGAACCTTGCAGAGTGCCAAGTTCGCCGCCTTGCTCGATCGTTTCGCCACCGATATCAAGGTCATTACCCGGCCATGTCCGGGCCTGGTGGAACGGATCGAAGCCGGGGACCTGCACAGCCCCGCGTTGCGCCAACTGCTGCAGGGTTATGTCGAACCGCTGCTGGCGGCCGGCTGTGACACCCTCATCCTCGGCTGCACCCACTATCCGTTTCTCAAGCCGTTGCTCAAGTCGATGATCCCCGAGGACATCAGCCTGATCGATACCGGGGCCGCGGTTGCCCGCCAGTTGGAGCGCCTGCTCGGCGAGCGCGAGCTGTTGGCTGCGGGGCCTGCACGCCAGGCCCGGTTCTGGACCAGTGGCGATCCGTGTCACTTCAGACATATTCTGCCGTTGCTCTGGAAAGAGGCGGGAGCGGTGCAAAGCTTCGCTTTATAAAAAATCCTGCAGAAGCGCTGATTTGCTCTGAACTTCTGTTCAAGCGCAGATTTCTATTAACGTGTCTGCGGAATCTGTACAACACCATACAAATCGTTTGAAAAGGATGTTCCTGATGAGACGAATGTTTTGTTTGGCCGCGCTTGCGGCCGCGCTGTTGGGGCAAAGTTTTTCGGCACAGGCGGCCGGCGTCGAGTTTTCTGTGGGGCAGACCGGCGATTCGACCCAGACCTATCGCCTGGGCATGCAATTCGATTGGGACAAAAGCTGGCTGCAAAGCGATGTCGGTCGCCTGACCGGCTACTGGAGCGGCGCCTATACCTTCTGGGATGGCGACGAGAAGTCCAGCAACCACAGCCTGTCGTTCTCGCCGGTGCTGGTGTACGAATTTGCCGGGCAGAACATCAAGCCTTACATCGAGGCGGGGATTGGCGTGGCGGTGTTCGCCAACACCGAGGTGGAGGACAACAAGCTGGGTTCGGCGTTCCAGTTCGAGGACCGCTTCGGTTTCGGCCTGCGGTTCAACGGCGGGCATGAAGTCGGTCTCCGTGCCACGCACTATTCCAACGCTGGCATCGCGACGCCCAACGACGGTGTAGAGAGCTACTCGCTGCATTACACCATGCCGTTGTAAGACCCTTTCAGCGATACGCCGTGGCGATGCCGCGGCGTTCGTTGAGGCAGTCCGCTTCCCCCATCTCGAATTCCCGGCAGATCAGTGGCCGTTGTTCGTAGATGCTGCACAGCATGCTGTTGCGATCCAGCGCGGCACACCAGCCATCATCCAGTCGCAACATGACTTCGCCGCCCCAGTCGTCGGTGTCGATAAAACGTTCGGGCACCCCGGTTTCGGTGATCAGCATCACTTCCAGTTGGCAGCAGCAGGCCGCGCAGCTCGAGCAGGTGACCGCCGTTTCGGCGATCTGGGTGACAGGAATAGTGGTCATAGGCGCGCAGTGTAAGGCAAGTGGCCGCAGGCTGTGTGAAACCACTGACGGACGCCTGCCGCCCTTACTCCCGATACTCCTAGGCCGCCACCCGTGACGGCAGGTTCTTGAAGGCCGCCAGGGCGCGCTCGCGGGACATCGACAGATCGACCATCGGCAGCGGGTAATCGGCCACGCCGAACAGGCCACCCATGGCAGCCGGGTTGTGGATATCTTTTTCGCTCAATCCCGCCAGCTCTGGCAGCCAGTGCTTGATGAATGTCCCTTGGCTGTCGAACCTCTGCGACTGGCTCAAGGGGTTGAAGATACGGAAGTAGGGCGCCGAATCGGTGCCGGTGGATGAACTCCATTGCCAGCCACCGTTATTCGCCGCCAGGTCGCCGTCGATCAGGTGGCGCATGAAAAAACGCTCTCCCTGGCGCCAGTCGATCAGCAGGTTCTTGGTCAGGAACATCGCCACGATCATCCGCAGGCGATTGTGCATCCAGCCGGTTTCCAGCAACTGGCGCATGGCTGCATCGATGATCGGCAGGCCGGTGCGGGCCTGCTGCCAGGCCGCCAGCTCCTCGGGGGCATCGCGCCAGGCCACGGCTTCGGTTTCCGGGCGGAAGGCCCGGTGCCGGGACACCCGCGGATAACCCACCAGGATGTGTTTGTAGAACTCGCGCCAGAGCAGTTCGTTGATCCAGGTGACGGCGCCGGGGCTACCACTGGCGAACTCGCCCCGGTTGTTTTGCAGCGCCGCGTGCAGGCATTGGCGCGGCGACAGCACGCCGGCGGCGAGGTAGGGCGAAAGCTGGCTGGTGCCGGGCCTGGCCGGCAAGTCGCGCTCGGCTTGGTAGTGGTCGAGCTGCGTCTCGGCAAAGCGCGCCAGGCGTTGTTGCGCCGCGGTTTCACCGGCCGGCCATAGCGCCTGCAGGTGCGGGCCGGGTGTGGGGAAGCCCTCGACCTGCCGGGGCAGCGCATCGGCCTTTATCCTCAGCGCGGCTTGCGCCCTGGGAGCCGCCAGCTGTGGCGGCAGGGCGCTGTGCAGCCGGTTGTAGCAGACCTTGCGAAACTGGCTGAAGACCTGGAAGTAGCCGCCGCTCCTGGTCAGCACACTGCCGGGCCGGAACAGCAGTTGGTCGAGGTAACTGTGGAAGCCCACGCCCTGGCTCTTCAGCAGGCTGGCCACCGCCATGTCACGGCGACTCTCGTGAATGCCGTATTCCTCATTGACGTGCAGCGCCTCGATGGCCAGTTCCCGGCACAGCTGTAACAGCACCTGGGGTGCCTGTTCCCAGCTCGGCGCCTGGCGGATCAGCAGCGGGATGTTCAGCCGGGCCAGGTCGCCGCTCAGCTGCTCAAGGTTACGCAGCCAGAAGTCGACCTTGCACGGCGCATCGTCATGCGCCTGCCATTGCCGCGGGCTCAGCAGGTACAGGGCCACGGTCGGCCCGCGCTGGGTTGCGGCGCTCAGCGCGGTGTTGTCATGCAGGCGCAGGTCGCTGCGTAGCCAGATCAGTTGCATGGGAATTCCTGCATTAGAGAAGCCTTAGCCCGGTCAGGGCCTGGTGTGCCGAGAGCGGGTCTGCGGCGAGGTGCAGATTGGCGATCTCGGTAGTGCAGATGGCCAGTTCGGCGTGGTGGATGCTCACTGCTGGGCCGACGATGAGTACCGGGCGGTCGAGGCCGCCGAGCAGGTGTGGCAGTTGCCGCAGGTTGATCGACTGGCTCGAGTACAGCAGCACGCCCCGCGCTTTCAGGTGTTCGGCGGCCAGGGCCAGTTCACTGGGGGGCAGCGGCCAGTCGAAGACTTCCACCGGGCAGTCGGCATTGCTGATCAGCCAGGCGCAGAGCCACAGGTGCGGCTCCAGCGGCAGGTCCGAGTGATTGATCAGCAGCAGCGGGGCGCCTTGCAGCTGGCGATTGTTGTGATAGACCCGCACCGCGAATTTGCTGCGCAGCCAGGAATGGAAAAACACCCGCTCCATCCGCATGCCAAAGCGGCCCTGCCAGCGCTGTTCGAGTTCGCCCAGCAGTGGTAGCAGCAGGTGCTCGCACAAGGTTCGTGGCGGATAGAGCGCCATGGCCTGGTTGAAGCTTTCGTCGACCTGGCGCTCGGCCAGTTGGCTGATGGCCTGAATCAGGCGCTGGCGTTGCAGGTGCCAGTCGTTGTGGGCCGGTTCGCTGGGCGCCGGCTCGGCGTCCAGCAGGTGCTTGACCTGGCTGACCGCCACCCCGCGATCGAGCCAGGTCAGGATCTTCAGGATGCGCTGCACGTGTTCGTTGGAAAACAGCCGGTGACCCTTGGCGGTGCGTTGCGGCACGATCAGCCCGTAACGACGTTCCCAGGCGCGCAGGGTGACGGCGTTGACCCCAGTCTGGCGGGTCACCTCGCGAATCGGCAACCAGCTTTGCTCATGGGCGCCATCGGATTCGCTGGCGGATGCATCCGGGTCGAGCCTCGAGTCATTCATGGTTCAGAGCGCGTTGCGCAGGCTGAGGCTTTCCGGGTGGGGCTGCAGGTACGCCTGTTGCGCGATGTAGGGATCAGGGTGCCGGCGCAGGTGATGCTTGAGCAGGGTCAGCGGCACCGCCAGCGGCACGATGCCGTGGCGGTACTGGGTGATGAGGTGCTGCATTTCCTGTTTGTCGTCGCGGCTGATGGCTTGCTTGAGATAGCCGCTGATGTGTTGCAGCACGTTGCTGTGGGTGCGGCGGGTGGCGCACTTTTTCAGGGCCGTCATCAACTGGCTGAAATAACGCGGGCCGACATGCGCCGGGTCGCTTTGGCCCATGCTGCCCAGCAGATTGCCGAGGACCTTGTATTGCTCCGGGTTGTGGGCCATCAACAGGTATTTGTAGCGCGCGTGAAAGTCGGTCAGGCGGCGACGGCTCAGGCCCTGCCTGAGCACGTCCTGCCAGGCGCTGTAGGCGAATACCCGGGTCAGGAAGTTTTCCCGCAGCACCGGATCCTTGAGCCGGCCGTCTTCTTCCACCGGCAGGTCCGGATGGCGGCTGCAGAAAGCTTGGGCATGGATGCCGCGTCCGCTGAGCTTGGCGGGGCGGCCCTGGTCCTGATAGACCTTGACCCGCTCCAGGCCGCAGGACGGAGATTTCTGCATGAAGATGTAGCCGCAGAGGCTGTCCAGTTCAGCGGCCATGCGCTGGCCGTAATCCGTGAGTGCCCGGGTGACATCCATGGTTTGGTCGACGCTGCCAACGGCCCGCGGTTGCCGCGGATCGCCCATCAGGCGGATCGGTTCGCGGGGGGTACCCAGGCCAATGGCGACTTCCGGGCACAGCGGGACAAACTCGAAAAACTCAGCGAGGGCCTGGCTGCACAGGCGCGATTCCTTGTGCCCGCCGTTGTAGCGCACAGGCGCCCCCAACAGGCAGGCGCTGATGGCGATTCTCGGCTTGTCGGCCTGGGCTGGATTGTCGGGCATGTGAGAGGCTCCGGTTTCATGTACAAAAATAAGATCTTGTACAACTTTTCCTCATCATCATAGGATCAAAGGTGTGCAAGTCAAATATTTTGTACAGCTTTGCCGCGCAGCCTTTTGGGTTACGTCCTGCTCATCTGTCGGTCGCTGGTCTGTAGCCCTTCGATTACTGGCTGGCTAACACAGGAAATTTTGGCGCGTGTTTTTCTTCATCTCGGAACAGTCCGATCAGCAGAAGGGTGTTTCGGGTTTTGGAGCGGGGAGACAGGCTGCTGTCCATGGCGACAGCAGCAAGGTTACGCGGGGTGATGCGCTTACAGGTTTTCGTGCAACCGGCGGGCGGCCTCCTGCCCGCTGAGCCAGGCTCCTTCGACGCGACCGGACAGGCACCAGTCGCCGCACACATAGAGCCCCAGGTCGACATCCGCCAGGGCTCCCCACTCATGGCTGCTGGCCGGGCGAGCGTAGAGCCAGCGGTGGGCGAGGCTGAAGGTCGGGGCGGGCATGGCGCTGTGCAGCAGTTCGGCGAATGCGCCGTGCAGCTGTTCGATCACGGCTTCTTTCGGCAGATCGATGTGCTGGCGGCTCCAGGTGCTGCTGGCATGCAGGACCCAGGTGTCGAGGCTGTTGTCGCGTCCTGGCTTGCTACGGTTGCGGGCTAGCCAGTCCAGCGGGCTGTCCTGTACGAAGCAGCCTTCCACCGGGGTTTCCAGCGCGCTCTCGAATGCCAGGGCGACAGCCCAGGTCGGGTCCATTTTCACCCCGGCGGCGGCACTCGCCAGTTTCGGTGCGGCGGCCAGCAGGGCGGTGGCCTGGGGGGCCGGCGTGGCGATGATCACGTGGCTGAACGGACCATGGGTGAAACCTTCGGCATCCTGCAGGTGCCAATGCTGTTCGCCGCGGTAGACCTCGGTGATGCGGCAGGCGAAATGCACCTCCGTTTCGCCCAGCAGGCCACGGGTGATGGCGCTCATGCGTGGGGTGCCGACCCAGCGGGTCTGTTCGTCCGGCGACGGGGTGAGCTGGCCGCCATGGAAGTTGTACAGCTGCGGCGCCCATTCGGCGGCCCAGCCATTGGCTTGCCAGCGCTGGACTTCGGTGACGAAGCGCCGGTCGCGGGCGGTGAAATATTGCGCGCCCATGTCCAGCGCGCCGGCGTCGCTGCGTTTGCTGGACATACGCCCGCCGCTGCCGCGGCTCTTGTCGAAGAGTTGCACGACATGCCCGGCGTCTCTCAGCGCCTGGGTGGCGGAGAGTCCGGCGATGCCGGTACCAATGATTGCGATGGGTACGGTCATAGGGGCCTCGTTTACCTTTCTGTGCAGACTACGCCGTCGTTAAAATCTGTACAATTTTGTTGTTTGGTATAACTTTCGGCGTTATCGGTTTTACAGGGTGTCCTATTGTTAAACACAGAGCCTGCCCGATTGAAAAGATCCCTGCTTATAAAAATAGACTAGGGATGCGGGTAAAACGCCACGCGAGGAAGATGTCATGCACATATTGCTGACCGGCGGTACTGGTTTGATAGGACGTCAGCTCTGCCGTCACTGGTTGACCCAGGGCCATCAGTTGACCGTATGGAGTCGTCGGCCCACCGAGGTGCCCAAACTCTGTGGCGCTCAGGTTCGTGGCATCGCCCGCCTGGACGAGCTCGCAGAGGAACCGGTCGACGCCATCATTAATCTGGCGGGAGCACCGATCGCCGATCGACCCTGGACTCACAAGCGCAAGGCGTTGCTCTGGAGCAGCCGCATTACCCTGACGGAAAAGCTGCTGGCCTGGCTGGAAAGCCGGGGGCAGAAGCCCGGGTTGCTGATCTCCGGGTCGGCCGTGGGCTGGTATGGCGATGGCGGGGAGCGCGAGCTGAACGAGGATTCGCCCCCGGTCAGTGAGGATTTCGCCAGCCAGTTGTGTATCGCCTGGGAGGAGACCGCGCAGCGTGCCGAGGCCATGGGCCTGCGTGTGGTGCTGATTCGCACGGGCCTGGTGCTGGCGGCCGAGGGCGGCTTTTTGTCGCGCCTGCTGCTGCCCTTCAAACTGGCGCTGGGCGGGCCGATCGGCAACGGTCGGCAGTGGATGCCGTGGATTCATATCAAGGATCAAATCGCCCTGATTGATTTTCTTCTGCACCGCAGTGATGCCAGCGGTCCTTATAATGCCTGCGCGCCCAAGCCGGTGCGCAATCGCGAGTTCGCCAAGACCCTGGGCAGCGTCTTGCACCGGCCGGCGGTAGTGCCGGTGCCGGCCTTTGTCTTGCGTGTCGGCCTGGGGGAATTGTCGTTGTTGCTGCTGGGTGGTCAGCGCGCGGTCCCCGCGCGGTTGCAGGCCGCCGGATTCACTTTCCAGTTCACTGATTTGCGTGCGGCCCTGGACGACCTGTCCAGCCGCCTCTGAAATAGGACGTTGCATGACCGATCACGCGTTGCTCCTGGTCAACCTGGGTTCGCCGGCCTCCACCTCGGTGGCGGATGTTCGCAGCTACCTCAATCAATTCCTGATGGACCCTTACGTGATCGATCTGCCGTGGCCGGTTCGGCGGCTGCTGGTGTCGCTGATCCTGATCAAGCGGCCGGAGCAATCGGCCCATGCCTACGCCTCGATCTGGTGGGAGCAGGGTTCGCCGCTGGTGGTGCTCAGCCGCCGCTTGCAGGAAGCCATGACGCGGGAGTGGAAGCACGGCCCGGTGGAACTGGCGATGCGTTATGGCGAGCCGTCCATCGAGTCGGCGTTGCTGCGCCTGGTGGCCCAGGGGCAGAAGAAGATCACCCTGGCGCCGCTCTATCCACAATTCGCCGACAGCACCGTGACCACGGTGGTGGAGGAAGCCCGGCGGGTGATTCGGGACAAGAAGCTGGATGTGCAGCTTTCGGTGCTGCAGCCGTTTTACGATCAGCCGGAGTACCTCGACGCGCTGGTGGCCAGTGCCAGGCTGCACCTGCAACAGGACTTCGATCATCTGCTGCTGAGCTTTCATGGCTTGCCCGAGCGGCACCTGAAAAAGCTCAATCCCGGTCACAGCCTGGAAGGCGATTGCTGCCGCGACGCGACACCCGAGGTGGCCGCCACCTGTTACCGCGGCCAGTGCCTGAGCACGGCCCGGGCATTCGCCGAACGCATGGGGCTGGCGGACGGCAAGTGGTCGGTGTCGTTCCAGTCCCGTCTGGGGCGTGCCAAGTGGATCGAGCCCTACACCGAAGCGCGCCTGGATGAATTGGCCCGACAGGGGGTGAAGAAGATCCTGGTGATGTGCCCGGCGTTTGTCGCCGACTGCATCGAGACCCTGGAAGAGATCGGTGATCGCGGTCGCGAACAGTTCCGCGAAGCGGGAGGGGAGGAATTGGTGCTGGTGCCGTGCCTGAACGACGACCCGCAATGGGCCAAGGCATTGAACACCTTGTGCGAGCGTGCGCCTTTGGCGTTGTAAACGCATCGCGGGCAAGCCTTGCTCCTACGGCAACACCGTTGGTAGGAGCGAGGCTTGCCCGCGATGGATTTCCGGCTGACGCGGATCCTCAGATCAGCGGTTCCTCAGCCTTCTTGTTCTTCCAGCCATCGTTGCCCGGCAGGATCAGGTTCAGCGCAATCGCGACGACGGCGCACAGAGCGATCCCTTTCAGGCCGAAGTCATCCGGACCGGTCCCGGTACCGATCAACACCCCGCCAATCCCGAACACCAGGGTCACCGAGACGATCACCAGATTGCGGGCTTCGCCCAGGTCGATCTTGTGACGGATCAGGGTGTTCATGCCCACCGCCGCGATCGAGCCGAACAACAGGCAGAGAATCCCGCCCATCACCGGTACCGGAATGCTTTGCAGCAGTGCGCCGAACTTGCCGATAAACGCCAGGCTGATGGCGAAGATCGCCGCCCAGGTCATGATTTTCGGGTTGTAGTTCTTGGTCAGCATGACCGCGCCAGTCACTTCGGCGTAGGTGGTATTGGGCGGACCGCCGAACAGGCCGGCGGCGGTGGTGGCGATGCCGTCACCGAACAGGGTGCGATGCAGGCCGGGCTTCTTCAGGTAGTCGCGACCGGTCACGCTGCCGACCGCGATCACCCCACCGATGTGCTCGATGGCGGGTGCCAGGGCCACAGGGACGATGAACAGGATCGCCTGCCAGTTGAACTCCGGCGCGGTGAAGTGCGGCAGGGCCAGCCAGGGCGCCGCGGCGATCTTCGCGGTATCGACCACGCCGAAGTAGAACGACAGGGCAAAGCCCACCAGTACCCCGGAGATGATCGGCACCAGGCGGAAGATGCCTTTGCCGAACACCGCGACGATCAGGGTGGTCAGCAGCGCCGGCATCGAGATCATCATCGCCGTCTGGTAATGAATCAGTTCGCTGCCGTCGCCGGCCTTGCCCATCGCCATGTTGGCGGCGATCGGTGCCATGGCCAGGCCGATGGAAATGATCACCGGGCCGATCACCACCGGCGGCAGCAGCCGGTCGATGAAACCGGTGCCCTTGATCTTCACCGCCAGGCCCAGGAAGGTATAAACGAAACCGGCCGCCATCACCCCGCCCATGGTCGCGGCCAGGCCGAACTGGCCCTTGGCGAGAATGATCGGGGTGATGAAGGCAAAGCTGGAGGCCAGGAATACCGGTACCTGGCGCCCGGTCACGAGCTGGAACAACAGAGTCCCGAGACCCGCCGTGAACAGCGCCACGTTGGGGTCGAGACCGGTAATCAGCGGCATCAACACCAACGCGCCAAAGGCCACGAAGAGCATCTGCGCGCCAGACAGCACCTGGCGCCAGAGCGGATCGTTGAACTCATCCCGCATGCTCAGGCGTCCTTCTGCTTGGTGCCGAAGATCTTGTCGCCGGCATCGCCCAGGCCTGGGATGATGTAGCCGTGCTCGTTGAGTTTCTGATCGATGGATGCGGTGTAGATGGTCACGTCCGGGTGAGCTTTCTCGACGGCTTCGATGCCCTCGGGAGCGGCGACCAGCACCATGGCGCGGATGTCCTTGCAGCCAGCCTTTTTCAACAGGTCGATGGTCGCGACCATGGAGCTGCCGGTGGCGAGCATCGGGTCGATGATCATGGCCAGGCGTTCGTCGATTTCCGGAACCAGTTTTTCCAGGTAGGTGTGCGCCTGCAGGGTTTCTTCGTTGCGGGCCACGCCCACGGCGCTGACCTTGGCGCCCGGGATCAGGCTGAGCACGCCTTCGAGCATGCCGATACCGGCGCGCAGGATCGGCACCACGGTAATCTTCTTGCCGGCGATCTTCTCGACCTGGACGGGGCCGCACCAGCCTGGAATCTCATAGGATTCGAGCGGCAGGTCTTTGGTGGCTTCGTACGTCAGCAGGGCACCGACTTCCTGAGCGAGCTCGCGAAAGTTCTTCGTGCTAATGTCGGCGCGGCGCATAAGGCCAAGTTTGTGTCGGATCAGCGGATGGCGGATCTCACGGATGGGCATAGGGAAAGGCTCCGGCGGCGGGCAAAAAAACCGGCCTAGATTAATCTATCCGAGGGTGTTGTCCTATAGACATCTAAGTACGTTAGTCCAGAAACGCTTGATCTGACCGGGCCGGATGCGTACCTTTGCTCGCTTTTCCGAAACTGCCACCCCCCTGGAGAGCGCCATGTCCGCTGATCTCGAGCATATCCGTCAAATCATGCGCGAGGCTGACTGCCTGTACACCGAAGCTGAGGTCGAGGCGGCCATCGCCCGAGTCGGTGCACAAATCAATGAACAACTGGCGGAACGCAATCCGGTGGTTTTCTGCGTGATGAACGGTGGCCTGATCTTCTCCGGCAAGCTGCTGACCCACCTCAAATTTCCGCTGGAAGCTTCCTACCTGCACGCTACCCGCTATCGCAACGAAACCAGCGGCGGCGAGTTGTTCTGGAAGTCCAAGCCGGAAGTGTCCTTCATCGACCGTGACGTGCTGATCATCGACGACATCCTCGACGAGGGTCATACCCTGGGCGCGATCATCGACTTCTGCAAACACGCCGGTGCCCGCGCGGTGCACACCGCCGTGCTGATCGACAAGGACCACGACCGCAAGGCCCGTCCCGACCTGAAAGCCGACTACGTCGGCCTGCCCTGCGTGGACCGCTACATCTTCGGTTACGGCATGGACTACAAGGGTTACTGGCGCAACGCTGCCGGCATTTTTGCCGTCAAGGGCATGTAAGCCATGAGCGGGCCGAGCTATCTGGATCAGTCGCTGTTTGCCGAACTGGCCGAAAAAGCCTCGGCCAGCCCCCGTGGTCGCCATCACCACAATTTCCATCAGATGCCAGAGCCTTGTCACCGCATGGCGGTGGGGCTGCAGCCATCCACCTATATCCCGCCCCATCGCCACCTGAGTGACGACAAGGCCGAGACTCTGCTGGTACTCAAGGGACGCCTGGGCCTGCTGATTTTCGACGACGCCGGTCAGGTACTGGAAAAACGTGTGCTGCAGGCGGGTGGCGATTGCATGGGCGTCGACCTGCCGGTCGGCGTCTACCACGGCCTGGTGGTGCTTGAGCCCGATAGCCTAATGTTCGAATGCAAGGCCGGGCCTTATCGCCCGGTCGGCGAAGGCGAACTGGCCGCCTGGGCGCCCCGCGAGGGGGAGTCGGGTGTGGCCGAATACCAGGCCTGGATGCGCGCCCAGTTCGACTGAGCGCCATCCTCGCGCTTGAGCTGTAGCCGCTGCAAAAAATCTGCGCTGACCCATGCTAGAGTGCCAGGCCTTGTGTCCGGAGCCTGTCATGAGCCTTTTGATTCGCAGTTGCGCGGCCTTTGTTCTGATCCTGAGCCTGCCCCTGGCCGCCGCCCCGGCGCCCATGCATGCGCAGTTCCTGCCCCCCGATGACCTGACCCTGCGTGACGCCGCCCCCGAGCAGCAACAGTTGTTGCAGGTCACTGAATACTCGGTGGTCATCGGCAGCCAACGCCAATCCAACCAGCAACCGATCCCGGTCACTTCGCCGCTGCTGGTCCGGCTCAAGGGCAAGCCGTTGAACAAGGGCGCGACCATCAGCCAGGTGCTGGTGAATTTCGACGGCGAGAGCAAAAGCCTGAAAAAGCCCCAGTTCGACGCCAAGAGCAAGACCCTCACCCTGTTCTATCCATTGGCCCAGTATCGGGTGGTGATGGACCTGTTGCGTAACGACACGGTGTATTGCCAGTTCCTCAGCTACGCCAACGGCCACATCTGGGCCGATCTGCACACCGGCGCCGTACGCTCGCGTTGAGGCCCGACGCAGCCTGGGGGTAAACTGCCTGCCCCGTGAAATGTCTGCGAGCTGGAGTCGGCAATGCGTAAAGATAAGAAACAAGTGATTGGTGACGAGATCGGCGATGCGCAGATCAAACTGTTCCTCGATTTCGAGCCGGCCGACGCCACTTCGCCGTCCCTGCACAAGCTGATCAAGGCCTATCGTGGCCTGCGTATCGACGATTTCGAGCGTTTCCTGGTGTTCTTCGTCGAGGCCGGCTACGACCTGGACGGCAAGGACGAACACGGCAAGGACTTCGTGGCCCTGATCCAGGACCAGCGCAATGCCGCCGACTACATCGAACTGATCGAAAAAGCCCGCGGCTGAAATGTTCATGTGAAAAAGTGGTAGATGCCGGGCCTTTCTTGGTGCTCAGACGATAAAGAGCAGTCTATGAGCAGGCATCCCTCTCCCCCCTCCCGTCTTAATATGCTCCTTGCAATCCTGTAGGTGAGGAGCGGCATGGGTGAATTGTGGTTGAAGTCTTCAACTCCAGCCTGCCCAATTGTTGAGCGAAGTAGTGAGTCTTGGCCAACCGACCGATACCCTGCTTGGCAGGGCCTCGGCGTTTTTTTCTTGTAGATACTCTGCAGAAAGCTTATTGAAAATAAGATTAGTCTGATTCCTAATCATTGCTGTGCTTCTTATTATCTTGCATTCGCTTATCTATGAAAGTATGCATAATTATGTTAGGCATTTCGAAAGGTCGAGTGCGGGTGTTTTTTCTCTTGGTCGCTTTGATAGCGATGGTTAGTCAGGCGAACGCGGAATTGGTAATCGAAGGGACCAGGGTTATTTATAATGGGGCAAACAGAGAGGCGGCAGTAACAGTCTCTAATTTTGGTGAAAAAGTTGCGTTGGTACAAAGCCGTATAACCAACGATCAAAATAAAGATGATCTTGATGTTCCATTTGTAATAATCGAGCCGCTAATAAAAATCGAGCCGCAAAGACGCCATCAGATTCGTATGATTTATTCTGGTGCCGGTTTGCCGCTGGATCGGGAATCAATGTTCTTTTTGAATGTTATGGAAATTCCAATAAAGTCTGGGAAACAAAACAGTGTGCAATTTGCTGTTCAACAAAGACTGAAACTGTTTTTCCGTCCCAAGGGCATGGAGGGAAGTGTTTCCGATGCCGTGGCTTCGCTACACTGGAAAAGACTCCAAGATAGGGTGGAGGTTATAAATCCCAGTCGTTTTCATGTATCGCTAATGGATATTGCTTTCCAGACAGCAGCGGGAACTGTTCCCGGTCTCGATTATTTGTTTCTTAAGCCAGGAGAGCGAAAGTATATTGATTTTAAGGTTTTATCCGGGATCGATAATGTAAAAGTTGAGTTTACTGAGATTAATGATGTGGGGTTGCAAGTTCCTCATGTGGCTAAGCTCTTTAGTAAGTGATTTTTTCTAACGGCGATGAGATAAAATGAAACTCTCAAGAGTTATTTCAGTAATTTTTCTTTTGTTGTTTTGGATTCCAATCAAAAGCTTTGCTTTGGCGTGCCTGGTAGACGGGACTGATAGTGCAAGCTTCTATGAAGCCCTGGGTACAGATTTAGCTGTGCAAGCTGACGCCCCGGACGGGACAATTATCTGGGAGTCAGAAGCTAGGTCTATTCCCGTGAGATGCATTGATAACGCTGGAGGAGGAAGAGAAAACATTTATTTTTACCTGAACCCAATAAACTACTTTGTTGGGGAAGGAATTCGTGTAGGAATTCGCTATAAAGGGATTGCCATCACACGGGCTAGCGGAAAATATAATACCGGGCATCATTCTCACGAAGGGTGTACTTTGTCTAACTGTAATGGTTGGAGTTCTGCAAGATTCACATTAAATTTCTCTGTTTTTATAGAAAAGTACGGTGCGACTCCAACGACGGGTCAGGCGACCAGTCTGACAAGTTACAGCGTCTTTCAGTTGGATGGTGTTGGTGGGTTGAATGCATCGCCCAAATATAACTTGAATTATATTCTGACAGGGCTCAATAAAATTCGTTTTGTTCCGTGTTCGCCAAAGTTAACTGTTACACCGAGTACGATTGATTTTGGGCGATTGTCTTCTGGGGGAGGGCAGAGCGGCCAGCAGATTACAGTCTCAAGATTCAGTCTGAACTTAAAGAGGGATTGCGCTACGCCTTATACGGTCAATGCGCGGTTCACTCCTAAGACTGGCAGTATTTTAAGTGGATTATTAGTCCCGGAAAATAACAGTTCTGTTGGGATTTCTTTGCTTCGGGCGGAAAATAATGAAAAGCTTGCTTACAACAGCTGGTTCAAACTTACTGACATGACTGGAACCACCCCAGCTCGGATCGATCTCCTTGCGCAACTTTTTTGGCGCGCGAAGCCGGTGATAGGGCCGTTCGATGCTGCTGTGGTAATTGATCTGTTTTACAAGTAGTGGGCAAGCAAAATAAAAAACGCCCCGTTCTCCAAGAGAGCGGGGCGTTTTTCATGAGCGCGGCTTAAGCGTAGCTTTCGGCTTCGCTGCTCTGTTCGACCAACTCCAGGCTGACGTTGTTCTCGCTGTTGATCTTGCGGTACAGCGCGGCGTCGGTTTCCAGGGCCTTTTCACGGGCCGGGAAGATTTCCTTGAGCTTAATGGCCCACTCGCCGCTGGCCTTGGCCGGGAAGCAGCGCTCGATCAGTTCCAGCATGATCGAGACGGTCACCGAAGCGCCTGGCGAAGCGCCGAGCAGGGCGGCGAGGGAGCCGTCCTTGGCTGCAACCAGCTCGGTACCAAACTGCAGCACGCCGCCTTTCTTCGGATCCTTCTTGATGATCTGCACCCGTTGGCCGGCCACTTCCAGGCGCCAGTCTTCGGCCTTGGCCTCCGGGTAGAAGCGACGCAGGGATTCCAGGCGCTGCTCCATGGACTGCATCACTTCGCTGACCAGGTACTTGGTCAGGTCCATGTTGTTCTTGGCCACGGCCAGCATCGGGCCGATATTGCCGGCGCGAACCGACATCGGCAGGTCCATGAACGAACCGTGCTTGAGGAACTTGGTGGTGAAGCCGGCGTAAGGTCCGAACAGCAGGGACTTCTTGCCATCGACCACGCGGGTGTCCAGGTGCGGCACGGACATCGGTGGCGAACCGACCGCGGCCTGGCTGTAGACCTTGGCCTGGTGATGCTTGACCACTTCCGGATTGTCGCAGCGCAGCCACTGGCCGCTGATCGGGAAGCCGCCGAAGCCTTTGCTTTCCTCGATGCCCGAAGCCTGTAGCAGCGGCAGGGCTGCGCCACCAGCGCCGAGGAACACGAACTTGGCGTCGACTTCACGGGTGTTGCCGCTGTTGACGTCCTTGATGCTGACGGTCCAGCCGTTGTCCTTGTTGCGTTTCAGGCCGGTCACGCGCTTGCAGTACTTGACCTGGGCATCGGGTGCGCTGGTCAGGTGCTTGAGCAACTGGTTGGTCAGGGCGCCGAAGTTGACGTCGGTGCCGTTGATCACGCGGGTGGCGGCGAGGACTTCGTCAGCCGCGCGGCCCGGCATCATCAGCGGCATCCACTCGGCCATCTTGGCCTTGTCTTCGGTGTATTCCATGTCCGCGAAAGCGTGGTGCTTGCTCAGCACTTCAAAGCGCTTCTTCAGGAAGGACACACCGCTGTCGCCCTGAACGAAGCTCAGGTGCGGCACTGGGCTGATAAAGGACTTGGACGAGCCGAAGGTGCCTTTCTTGGTCAGGTAGGACCAGAACTGCTTCGACACCTCGAACTGGGTATTGATGTGCACGGCTTTCTTGATATCGACGGAACCGTCGGCGGCCTGTGGCGTGTAGTTCAGCTCACAGAGGCCGGCGTGGCCGGTACCGGCGTTGTTCCACGGGTTGGAACTTTCCGCGGCACCCGAATCCATCAGCTCGACGACTTCCAGCTTGATCGCGGGGTCGAGCTCCTTGAGCAGTACAGCGAGGGTGGCACTCATGATGCCGGCCCCAACCAATACGACGTCTACTGCTTCGTTATGCGCCATTAACGCGTCTCCAAAATCTGCAGCACCAAATTGACGGCATAGCTGCCAGGAGTAAGGGGCGGTTCACGTTATGCCCCGGGTCACTCATGGCCAGGATCGCCATGTCCGAATCTTCGCAATTTTTCGCAACTTCGACGGACGCTACCAACCGGGCCTGATCCGCGTATGAACGCATTTCAGGGCAGGGCGGGCAATTCGACTTATGGTCAAGAGTCCGTTTGTGCAACCAAATCCGTAGCGGACAGGCTTCAAGCGCAAGTATCTGAGGCGTGCTCGGTCCTGTGTAATCGGGCTGTTGTAGACGCTAATGGTGCCAGTACAGACGCAAAACTATTCATTTGCTCGCCACACTCTTGTGAAGTTGTGAAAACCCGTTTTTTCACGCTCTTTTGAAGACGTGAACCTCAAAAAAGGGCTGTCCAAGCCTGGCACCGGCCCGAGGGGTGAATGCCGACATGGAGCACGTGGCATTAACGGGCGAACAGCTTAGTGGCCGAGCAATGGCAGCTCTGCAGATGCGCGAAAAGCGGTGGTTTGCAAGATGAACAGCAAGCACGCCGGCTTCACTCGATCTGTGTGGGCGGCTCTCTGTGGGCAATGCGGGGGAGCTGAAGCTGATGCATCAGCGATGCTGCGAGGCCCGATCAGGAGACGTCCTTATAATCGGGGGGAGATTGTAACGAAGAAACGCGCGGAAATGATCCTGTTTAATGACTTTTATTAGTCTTTTGGTCAGGTAGCCATCATCGGTTGTACCCGGGCGCGGGCGATGCGTGGGCTGACGCGGGCGCTGGCGGGTAGCGGCTGGTGCAACCAGTTGAGACGGATTTCCTCGATTTCCACCCAGCCGTCGCCCATTGGCGGCACTTTGCAGTGCTTGAAAGCCTGGCAGCGGCCCTGCGGGTCGAGCTTGGCGAAGCTGCGGTATTTCTGGCGCGGAGCGAACAAGGACCAGAGGAAATGCATGGCGATGTACCTGTTGGGCAGTTGCGATGAAGAATGCCGCCCGGGCGTTACATGGCCATGTAACGTCCGTGACGGGGAGGTTACAGCAAGCGCCTTGTACCGAACCTGTATGAGAGCTGACTGACTCGCGCCGGGCCGCTGGTTAGCGGCCGCTGACCCCCGCTATACTGCGCGTCTGTCTGTGCCTGATTCCTGGAGAAATGAGCATGTTGCAACGCCTGTTGTTCGGTTTGATCACTGTGACCAGTTTGACGCTGGCTGGTTGCGCCCATAGCCCGCAACAACTCAGTCCGGAACCGAAGCTCACCACTCAGCTTGCGCCGGTCGGCCATGGCCAGCCGGTGGTCGTGAAAGTGGTCGATGGCCGTCCGTCGCCAACCCTGGGTACCCGCGGCGGGCTGTACCCTGAAACCAGTGCGATTACCGTCCAGGGCGCGCAGATCCTGCCGAAGCTGCAGGCCCAGGCCGAGGCCGCGGTACGTCTGCTGGGCTTTACCCCGACCGCCAACGCGCTGAACGCTCCGCAACTGACCGTGACCCTGGCCGAGCTGAAGTATCAGTCGCCCAAGGAAGGCCTGTACGTGACTGAGGCCACCATCGGCGCGACCTTCCGTTCCGATGTGCAGAACGCCAACCGCCGCTACAGCGGTCGCTACGGTGCGTCCCTGGACCAGCGTTTCGGCATGGCGCCGAACCAGGAAACCAATACCAAGCTGGTCAGCGACGTACTCAGCGACGCCTTGACCCGTCTGTTCAAGGATCCGAGCATCGGTCAGATTCTCGGCGAATAATGTGAGCCCCGTAGCCGCTGCCGCAGGCTGCGATAAGGCCCGAAGGGCCTTGCTTGACGGCTTCGGCGCTGTACACAAAAAAGCCCGGCTTCCACAGAAGCCGGGCTTTTTATTGGCTGTCGATTTGTTTCGAGTCCGGCCTCACGCCGCCTCGACGTAAAAATCCAGCACGCTGACCCCTGTCAGCAGATCGGTTTCCGGCAGGTCGGCATGCTGGTGCCCGCCGAGGGCGCAATACACCAGCCAGTGGCGGTCCTGGACGTTGAAGGCCAGGGCGCCGACCAAGGCTTCCTGTTCGTCGCTGGGGGCGATCAGGTAGAGGCGGTCCTGGTTTTCTGCGTGCAGCATGACAAGCTCCGTGTCGGTTTCGAGGGGCGCCAGACTGGCCTGTTTGTATGACGAACGTATGACAGGGCGAATTAACCGGCAGGCGGCTTGTTATCTGTCGGAAAGCCCAGGCAGAAAGTGGGCCTTTGGGTAAAATCCGCGCCGCGAGTCGCCAGGGCTCGTTATCCGGTTTCATTCGAGGTTCGTGATGTCGCTGCAACTGATCTGGTCGCTGTTCAGCGCCCACCCCGCCAAGCTGATCAATATTCTTGCCTTGCTGTTCGCCTTTCCCGGTAGCTGGTTGTTGCACGCCACCCGACGTCGTGAGCAGCGTGCGCTGGCCAATCTGGCCGCCCAGGGCCAATCCCGCTCCCAGGGTCTGTCGGCGCAGGCATTGGACGATGCGACCTTGCGCATGAACCGGTTCTTCTACCGCTTCGGTTTTGCCTGCCTGGGGCTGGCGTTGCTGGTGTCCTGGATCAGTACGCGGTTCTGATAGATTTCGGGATCGCTATGCATTGCACAAACGACAACGGCGCCTTCTGGCGCCGTTGTCGTGTGCGATGAGCGTTATGGCAATGCCAGTCCCGCCTTGACCCGATACTGATTGCGCACCGGCGTCGCATATTGCAGCACCAGGTACGGGCGATGTTCCTCCGGGCAGGCGTCCAGGCGCCGTTGCCACTCTTCCTGGGCCTTGGCCAGTTCGTCCGCCGGGAACACCTGGGCCGCGCTCGGTACCTGCAGCGCCGGGTCGGCATCGCTCCACTGGGCGTAGGCCAGGTAATGCACCGGGAACAGGCGATAACCGCCGAGGATCTGCCGGTCCATCTCCACCGCCAATTGCTTGGTGTCCTCGAACAGCTCGCTGATCGGCGCGGCGAAGTTCACGTGGACCCGGCCCTTATAGCCGGTGATGCCCTTGGCGATGCTGATGTCGTCCTCGCCCGGGGCCTTGGTGTAGCTGCCGGTGGTGGCGCGGATATACAGCTCGCGGGCCTTGGCCTGATCGCAAGGGTCGTATTCGTAGCTGATCGACACCGGGGTCAGGTTCAGCGACTGGATGACCTCGCCGAACGGCTCGTCCTTGCGGCTCATGTGGAACATCTTGAGGATCGCCGACTCGGTACGGTCGTCGCCGTCCTTGGCCCGGCCTTCGGCCTGGGCGATCCAGATCGACGCGCAATCGTTGCGGATCGAGTGGTTGATGTAGGCCGACAGCAGCTGGTAGGCGGCCATCTTTTCCCGGCGTCCGGTGATAGAACGGTGCACGATGAAGCTCTTGTTCAGGCGCATCAGGTCGCTGACGAAGGGCTTCTGCAGCAGGTTGTCGCCGATGGCGATGCGCGGGGTCGGCAGCCCTGCGTGGTACACCGCGTAATTGACGAAGGCCGGGTCCATCACGATGTCGCGGTGGTTGGCGATAAACAGGTAGGCGCTGCCGGACTTGAATTGCTCGACCCCGGTGTAGGTCACGCCGTCGGTGGCCCGCTCGATGGTGCGGTCGACGTAGAACTCGACCTTGTCCTGCAGGGTCGCCACCGAAGTGACCGCGGCGAACTCACGGCGCAGCCGATGAGCTATAAGGGGTTTGAGCAGCCAGCCGAAAGCACCGGCAAAGCGCGGGAAGCTGAAGTGGGTGAGGATATCTAGAAACGCCTTGTCGCCGAGCAGTCGAGCCAGCACCGCTGGTACTTCAGTGTCGTCGTAAGGTCGGATGGCATCGAATTCGCCCATCATGCTCTCTTGTTGGAAACGGCTAGGTAAGAAAAGGTTTGGATCGAAAAATAGCCGGGCGCGGTCTGAAAAGTAAGCTCAGATCTCAATAGCCCTGCAAATAGACCGGCGATTATACGCACAAGTCACTCCGGAGGCCGCGATGCTGGAAACCGAGCGCTATCAATGTCCCTACTGTGGTGAAGAGGCCGAGGCTGTACTGGACCTGTCCGGGGGCGATCAGCAGTACATCGAGGATTGTCCGGTCTGTTGTCGGCCCATTGTGTTCACCCTGCAGACCGACGGGCAGGAATGGATGCTCGACGTGCGTAGCGAAAACGAGTGACGGGGGGCTTTATGCAGCGAATCTACGAACCGGAAAACCTGCTGGAGGCGGAGTTGCTCCAGGGCATGCTGGCCAGCGAGGGGGTCGAGGCGCATCTGGTGGGGCGGGATTTGCTTGGCGGTACCGGGGAGTTGCCCATGTTCGGCCTCCTTGGGCTGGCGGTGGATGACGATCAGGCGCAATACGCTCGGGAGCTGATCGCCGCGTACAATGCCGCGCTGCCGATGCCCGGCGACGAGCCGGCCAATCATGCCGGTGTGCTGATCTGTTAGGCTGGCCGCCGATTTTCCGAGAGTTGTTTGCCCCATGTGTGGACGTTATGCCCTGTTTCGCTGGAACCAAGCGTTTGCCGCCTTGCCCGGATTTCCGGCGGACCAGCAGGCGCAGTGGAACATATCACCCACCGATTCGGTGCTGATCCTGCGCAACAGCGACGGCCAGCGCAACCTTGCCCGCGCCCGCTGGGGCCTGACGCCACCCTGGCTGACCGATCTGTCGCGCACCCCGGCCCATGCCCGTGCCGAAACCCTGGCCGAACAGCCGATGTTCCGCGAAGCCTTTCGCCAGCGCCGCTGCCTGCTGCCGGCCAACGGTTTTTACGAATGGCGCGGCGGCACCCGCAAACGCCCGTACTGGCTGACGCCGGGGGAGGGTTCGTCGCTGTTCTTCGCGGCGATCTGGGAAGCCTATCCGGTGCAGGAACAGGTCTGGCTGAGCACCGCGGTGGTCACCCAGCCGGCGGCCAGCCAGCGTCGGCCATTGATTCTCGATGCCCAGGGCCAGGAAGCCTGGCTCGACCCCGATACACCGTTGCCGATGCTGCAAGCCTTGCTGGCCAGCCCACCGGCCGCCTTGCGCGAGCGGGTGCTGGCCAACCTGGTGAACGATCCGAAGCTCAACGCCCCGGAATGCCTGACCCCGGGTTGACGCCGTCCCTGAATCGCGTGGCCTGATTCGGCGAGCGCTTCGCACGGAGTGCCGCCCAACTCGATCGCAGCCTGCGGCAGCGGCTACAGAGCCCGTGTCGAGCTCTTGAATCGCGCCGCAATCCCTGTAGCCGCTGCCGAAGGCTGCGCAAGGTCCGCAGGGCCTTTTTTACACCTTGAACTGATTGATCAGGCGCCGCTGCTGCTCGGCCAGCTTGGTCAGGCCGGCGCTGGCCGCGCTGGATTCGTCGGCGCCGCCGGCCACTTCGTTGGCCACCTGGCCGATATTGATCACGTTGCGGTTGATGTCCTCGGCGACCGCACTTTGCTCTTCGGCGGCGCTGGCGATCTGGGTGTTCATGTCATTGATCACCGACACCGCCTGAGTGATGGTTTCCAGGGCTTCGGCCGCTTTCGCCGCGTGCTGCACGCTTTCGTCGGTGTGGTTCTGGCTGTCTTCCATGACCCGCACCACATCGCGGGTGCCTTGCTGCAGTTGCTGGATCATCGACTGGATTTCTTCGGTCGCCTGCTGGGTCTTCTGCGCCAGGTTGCGTACTTCGTCGGCCACCACGGCAAAGCCGCGGCCCTGTTCGCCGGCGCGGGCGGCTTCGATGGCGGCGTTGAGGGCCAGCAGGTTGGTCTGTTCGGCGATGCCGCGAATGGCGATCAGGATTGCGTTGATGTTCTCGCTGTCCTTGGCCAGGGTCTGCACGACGCCCACCGCCCGACCGATTTCCACGGCCAGGGCGCCGATGGCGGTCGAGGTGTCGCGCACGATCCGCATGCCCTGGCTGGCGGCCTGGTCGGCATGGTTGGCGGCTTGCGCGGCCTGGGTCGCGTTGCGGGCCACGTCCTGGGCGGTGGCGGTCATTTCATGCACGGCGGTGGCTACCTGGTCGATCTCGGCCATCTGCTTGTGCACGCCCTGGTTGGTGCGAATGGCAATATCGGCGGTGTGTTCGGAGGAGTCGCTGACACTCTGCACCGAGGTCACCACCTGGCTGATCATTGCCTGCAGCTTGGCCAGGAAGGTATTGAAGCCCTTGGCGATCGAGCCCAGTTCGTCGGCGCGGTCGCTGCTCAGGCGGCGGGTCAGGTCGCCTTCGCCCTGGGCGATATCGTCGAGCATGGCCACCATTTGCTTGAGCGGACGGGCGATGCCGTGGCCCACCAGCCAGATCACCAGCAGGCCGAGGCCGGCGATGATCAGGCCGACCATGGCCATGCCGAAGGTGTCGGCCTTGCGTTGTTCGGCCAGGTCGCTCTGCAGTTTCTGCAGGTCGGCCATGACAGCGTCCAGCGGCAGTTGCAGCATCAGGGTCCAGCGGGCGTCGGCCTGGCCAATGCCGAACGGCAGGTACAGCTCGATCCGTCCGTTGGCCTGATCGACGTTGTAGTTCACTTCGCCGCGCTTGAGGTTGCCCAGCTTGGCGACTTCCTCGCTGTCGAGAATGTCGCTGACCTTTTCGCCGAACTTGCTCGGGTCCTTGGTGTAGGCCACCAGCCGGCCATTGCCACCGATCAGGGCCATTTCGCCCACGCCGTTATAGAGTTTCCGGTTGGCGCCCAGGAGCATGTCCTGGATGAAGTTCACCGACAGGTCGGCGCCGACGATGCCCTGGAAGGCCCCGTCGAGCAGGATGGGCTCAATAAAGGAGGCGAGCATGACGATCTTGTCGCCGACCTTGTACGGCGCCGGGTCGATCACGCAGGATTTCTTGCTTTCCTTGGAGCACAGGTAGTACTCGCTGGCACGCACGCCAGTGGACAGGACTTTCTGGTCGTCCACGTCCACCAGTTTGTCCAGGCCCAGGCTGCCGTCTTCGTTGCGGAACCACCACGGCAGGAAGCGTCCGTTGCTGGCATCGATACCCACCACCTTGGTGTCGACATAGGCGCTGTCGTTATGGTCGATGGCGTTCTTTTCCCAGCCTATATAGGCGCCGAGAATCTTCGGGTTCTGCGCGACGTTTTCCTTGATCAGGTTGATCAGTTGCTCGCGGCTGAGATTGAGCTGTGGATTGCCGTCCGCGCCCTTGCTGCCGATCAGCGCGTTGATCCGCACCAGCCCGCCGGCGATCAGCAGGGGCGCCTCGAGTTCACGCTGGATCTGGCTGACCTGGGTCTGCGCCAGGCCGACCAGTCGCTGCTCGATGACTTGTTCGAATTGAGCCTGGGTTTGCTGCTGCACCATCTCCTGGGTCCGAGCGCCGGCGAACAGGGCGTACAGCACCAGGGCGACGACCACGCTGAGGACGATGGCACCGGCCAGGGCGGCCACGGAAAACTGGATCGACTTGAATTTCATAAGGGCTCCGGACGCAGGAATGACGTCTGCCCCGTTGTATCGGCAAGGCCCTCGCCGACCATGAGCGAGGATTGGAAAAATGGCTGTTTTGTAGGCTGGCATGTCGCAAATGGACAGCTGCCGGCCGTTGCCAGCGAGGAGGGGGAGGTTCTGTGAATTTTTTCCTACGGCGCCGTATCTGAAAACAGCGTGCTACACGTCCGTTGTATCTGGCGTCGATACACAACTGGGCCTAGGATACGCGCCATGTTTTCAGGGAGCGTTTTCATGAGTAAGAAGCAGGTTTTGGGTGCACTCACCGCTGCGTTGCTGCTGTCGGGTTGCCAGTCGGTCAACACCACCAGCGGTGGCGCTGTTGGGGTCGATCGCAAGCAGTACATGTTCAGCATGCTGTCGACCGATGAGGTCAACCAGTCCTACGCGCAGTCCTATCAACAGACGATCGGCGAGGCGAGCAGCAAGAACGTGCTGGACAAGTCCAGTGCCAATGCCAGGCGCCTCCAGGCGATCGCTAACCGGCTGATTGCCCAGGCCCCGGTGTTCCGCCCGGATTCCGCGCAGTGGAATTGGGAAGTCAACCTGATCAAGAACGATGAGCTCAACGCCAACTGCGGTCCTGGCGGCAAGATCATTTTCTACACTGGGATCATCGACAAGTTGCAACTGACCGACGATGAAATCGCCGCGGTCATGGGGCATGAAATCGCTCACGCCTTGCGCGAGCACGGCCGTGAAGCGATGTCCAAGGCCTACGGTGTCAGCGCACTGAAGCAGATTGCGCTGATCGCCGGCGCGCCGCAGGAAGCGGTCGCCGTGGGCGACAACGGGGTCAACCTGCTGATGACCCTGCCCAACAGTCGCGGCAATGAAAACGAAGCCGACCTGATCGGCCTGGAACTGGCGGCCCGCGCCGGCTACAACCCGAACGCGGCCATCACCTTGTGGAACAAGATGAGCAAGGCCTCGGAAGGCGCGCCACCTGAATTCCTCAGTACTCACCCGGCGTCCGGCAGTCGTATTTCCTCGTTGGAAGCGGCGATTCCGAAGGTGATGCCGTTGTACCAGCAGGCCAAGAGGCCCTGATCGTCTGGCGTCGTTGTTGACGACAGGGTCGTGAACAAGCCGGCCCCCTGCAAAAAAAGCCCCGACTGGTTCGGGGCTTTTTTGTGCTCGCAGGTTTGCCTGGAGGCGTGCCTGCTGATGGTGCGCTTACAACCAGCCGCTGCTCTGCATGGCCTTGTACACCGCGACAATGGCCAGGATGAAGAACGCCGAGGCCGCGAGGCGACGGATCAGGGTCAGGGGCAGTTTCTCCGCCGCGAAGTTGCCGGCCAGTACCACCGGGACGTTGGCGATCAGCATGCCGGCGGTGGTGCCGATGATCACCAGCCAAAGTTCCGGGTATTGCGCCGCGAGCATGACGGTGGCGATCTGGGTTTTGTCGCCGATTTCAGCGAGGAAGAACGCGATCAGCGTGGTCAGGAAGGGGCCGAACTTGCGGGCAGTGCTGGCTTCGTCGTCGTCCATCTTGTCCGGCACCAGGGTCCAGAGCGCGGTCGCGGTAAAGCTCGCGGCGAGGATCCAGTGCAAGGTCGCGTCCGAGAAGAAGCTGCCGAACCAGGCGCCTACCGCACCGGCTGCCGCATGGTTGGCCAGGGTCGCGGCGACGATGCCGGCGATGATCGGCCAGGGTTTGCGAAAGCGCGCGGCGAGAATGAGGGCAAGCAGTTGCGTCTTGTCGCCGATTTCGGCCAAGGCAACGATCGCGGTGGGAACCAGTAGAGAATCCAGCATCAGGGCATTCCTAAGGGGCGGGTCGACACGGCTATGACACGTACAGCCTTCCCGCCCCGGGTAAGGTGTGCGTGTCATAGGTCTTGTCAAACCCTGCGGTCCGTCTGTGCGGACTCTTGGGTCGCATGCGCCATGATCTGAGGATCAAGTATGTTGACGCATGCCGGGCGAGCGTGGCGCTCGCGGGAGACTACTCCCCTAGGACGGAGCGGATTCTGCCTAGGCAAAATCCATTCGGCAAGCGTTCTTTTGCAAAAAGGTTTTCAGCCGCGCTTGGCGCTGTAGATGCGAAAACCCTGGCCTTCGGCCTTGATCGAACAAGGGCCGAGATGCTCTTCGATCAGCGGTTGATAACGCAGGAAGCTGTTGGCCACCAGCCGAAGTTCGCCACCGGTTTTCAGATGTTTGGCTGCTTTTCGCAGCAGGTTCTCCGTTGCCTGGTAGTCCGTGTGGACCCCGACATGGAACGGCGGATTGGTCAGGATGGTGTTCAAACCCATAGGCGCGGCATCGATACCGTCACCGGTCAGTACCTCGGCTTCCAGGCCATTGGCGGCCAGGGTCAGGCGACTGCTGGCAGCGGCGAAGGCATCGACATCCAGCAGGGTCACATTGTTATGGGGGTAGCGACGTTTGATCGCCGCGCCCAGAACCCCGGCGCCGCAACCGAAATCCAGCAGGTGGCCGCTGGGCAGTTTGTCCAGGTGTTCCAGCAACAGGGCGCTGCCGCGATCCAGGCGACCATGGCTGAACACCCCCGGCAGGCTGATCACTTTCAGCGGCCCTTCGGCCAACGGCAGTTCATATTCCTGGGCCAGGCTTTCCAGGCTGACGGCTTGTGGCGCGTTATCGATCGTCACTTGCCACAGCTGGCAGTGCCGTGCGCTGTCGAGCTTGCGCGGTTTGCCGAAGGGGTTGAGCTGTTTGGCAGCGCGTTCGATGCCGCTGCGTTTTTCCCCGACCAGATACAGCTCGCGCCCGGCCAGGCGCGAAGCGAGGGCGTTGAGTAGGTAGTCGGTCAATTCCTTGGACTTGGGCAGGAACAGCACGGCGTTGGCAAAGGCTTGCTCGGGGGCCGTCACGCCGAAGTGGCTGCGCCCGGCGAAACGCGCATCCAGGGCGGCCTGATCGCCAGCATGCCAGCACCAGCCATGGGCGCCCGGCAGGCGGCCGAGCAGGTCATCGGCGGGCAGGCCGGCCAGCAGCAGCGAGCCTTGAAACAAGTCAGCCTGACGAAGCAGTACTTCACTGCGCGGATCCATAATCTGCTCCTGGGAAAAAAGTGGCGCAGTTTATCAACTGACGACCCGCAGCGCTGTACCGCTGAAAAACGCCTGGGCGTTTTCCGCCAGCTGGCCGACGATGCGCTGCCGGGCTTCGCGGCTGCCCCAGGCGGTGTGTGGGGTCACGATCAGCCGCGGGATGTCATGGGCCAGCAGCGGGTTGCCAGCGGTCGGTGGCTCGACGCTCAACACGTCGGTGGCCGCGCCGCCCAGGTGACCGCGGCGCAGGGCGTCGGCCAGGGCTTGCTCGTCGATCAGGCCGCCACGGGCGGTATTGACCACAAAGGCCTGGGGCTTGAGCAGGGCCAGCTCCCGGGCGCCGATAAAGTGCCGGGTGTGTTCGTTGAGCGGGCAGTGCAAGGTCAGCGCATCGACTTGTGGCAGCAATTCATCCAGCGGCAGGCGGTCGGCGCGGGCAGGGCGGCCGGGAATCTGCCCCAGCAGCACGCGCATGCCAAAGGCCTCGGCCAGGCGGGCGACGGCGCCACCCAGCTCGCCATGGCCCAGCAGACCCAGGGTCTTGCCTTGCAGTTCGACGATCGGGAAGTCCAGCAGGCAGAACTGCCGGGCCTGCTGCCAGCGACCGTCGCTGACCGCCTGGCGGTAATCGCCGAGGCGGGTGGCGAGGTTAAGCAGCAGCATGAGGGTGTGCTGGGCCACCGATGGCGTGCCGTAGCCCTGGCAGTTGGCGACGCTGATGCCCAGGGCGCGGGCGGCGGCCAGATCGACATTGTTGGTGCCGGTGGCCGCCACCAGGATCAGTTTCAGCTCGGGGCAGGCGGCCAGGGTTTCGGCATTGAGCGGTACTTTGTTGCTGATCGCCACCTGGGCTCCCTGCAGGCGCTCGACCACCTGTTCGGGGCTGGTCCGGTCATGCAGTTGCAGTTCGTCGAAGCTGTGGCGCAGCGCGCTGAGGTCGAGGTCGCCAAGGTCCAGGGAGCTGTGGTCGAGGAAGACGGCGCGGCGATTGTTAGTCATCAACTGTACCTTTTGCACGAGGGTCTGAAGGCGTAATCTGCCGAGCCTAACAGATGAAATAATTAGATACACAGGAGTGTCCATGTACCTCGCCGAGTTCTTGACCGTCGCCCTTATTCACCTGCTTGCAGTGGCCAGCCCGGGCCCGGATTTCGCCGTCGTGGTGCGCGAAAGCGTGACCCACGGTCGCCGCGCCGGCACCTGGACCGCCTTGGGCGTCGGCACCGCGATCTTCCTGCACGTGGGGTATTCGCTGCTGGGTATCGGCCTGATCGTGTCGCAGTCGATCGTGCTGTTCAACGCGCTGAAATGGGCCGCCGCCGCTTACCTGCTGTACATCGGCTACAAGGCCCTGCGGGCGCAGCCGGCCAAGCCCGCTACCGAGAATCTGCATCTGGAAGCGGGCGAGCGCACCGCGCGCGGTGCCTTCACTTCCGGCTTCGTGACCAACGGCCTGAACCCGAAAGCGACGCTGTTTTTCCTGTCGCTGTTCACCGTGGTCATCAATCCGCACACGCCCCTGGCCATCCAGGCCGGTTATGGCGTGTACCTGGCGGTGGCGACGGCTACCTGGTTCTGCCTGGTGGCGCTGCTGTTCAGCCAGCAGAAAGTCCGCGCCGGTTTTGCCCGCATGGGCCACTGGTTCGACCGCACCATGGGCGCGGTACTGATCGCCATCGGGGTGAAGCTGGCCTTTACCGAGATGCATTGAGGCGGTCTTTCTCGTCCAGGTTTATAGGATATTTCTGATCCTTAATTGGGATTAATCGTACAATCGTCCGCTTTTATGGCCACTCCGGCAGGTCGAGCCCCTTGACCGTCCGGAGCGCGCGAGACCGGACGCTTGATGACGATACAAAAAGTACCGCAGCAGTTGCTCTATCTGGTTTATGGCGGCAAAGAGGTTTATCGCCATGAAGCGAAGTTCAGCATTCTGACGGCCCTCGACCAGAGCAAGAGTGCCGAGCCGCTGGTGATTCGGGTCATGACCGACCGTCCCGAGGATTACCGCGGCTGGCCGGTGCAAGTGGTGCCGTTGAGCGAGCAAACGCTGGTCGAGTGGCAGGGTGACCAGGGCTACTACCACCGGCGCAAGGCCTGTGCCTTTGCCGCGGGCCTCGTGCTGGCGGACAAGACCCTGTTTGTCGATACCGACACCTTGTTCGAGGCCGACCTGCAGCGGTTGTTCGATCGCATCGCGCCCGGCCGGTACCTGATCGACGAAGACGAGTTTCTCTGGTCCGAAGTCCGTACCCGGCCTGAGTTCGTCAAGCTCGACCGCTATCTGCAGGCCAGCGGTCAGTCGGTAGCCGACGACCAGCGTCTGTTCAACAGCGGGGTTTGTGGCCTGACGGCCGGCGATGGTCCGCTGATGCAAGCCTCGATTGCCTTGATTGACGAGTGGAGCGCCCACATCAGGGACCTGCACACCCTGGAACAGATCGCCTTGTCATTCGCCTTGCGCGGTCAATCCGTGGGCGAGAGCAAGAGTTGCATCTATCACTACTTCTCCGACAAGGACTTCTTCCACGCCATGCAAGCGCTGTTCTTCCAGCGCCATGGCGAAGCCTTCCGGCCGGAGTTGCTGCGCCTGCAGCGCGAGGTCCCACGGCGTAAACCCTTGCCGTCGCTGTTTCAGCGTTCGCGGATCAAGTTCTACTTGAGGCGGCAGAACAAGGACATGCAAAAAGTCGGGCGCGACCTGCTGTATGGCAGCTGCGGCCCGATCTCGCCCTATGTCGAGGCTTGCCGCCATGTCTGGTGGGATCAGGGGCTGCGTCAGATCCAGCGCCGGGGCATGAGCCAGCAGGCGCCGATTCGCGCGCTGGCGCGTGGTGAATGGCCGGCCGGGTTGCCCAGGCCGCGTAACCGCGATGTGGAGAAACGTCTGCGCAGCTACCTGCAACAGCATTTGCAACCTCACGGGGCTACACCCGGGGCTAACTGATGGGGCTGTAATGGGGCCTGGCGCCTTGAGCTGATTCGTGGCGTCGAGCTATTCCCGCGCAGGGTGGCCGAGCAAACGGCTTGACGCTCACGCATGTGCCTTCCCATGGCGAATGTCCTGTCGCGCGAATGCTGGCTTGGAGCTAGCATTCGTACGGCTCTGCAAATCATTCCTTTGGCTGATTTGGCAGAGCCAGCGGCGCTCTAGAGTGAGCGTTCTTCAGCCACGACCGTGCAGTCACGAAAAGGGATGCTTATGTTGCAGACTCGCGTTATTCCGCCAGCCGAAGGCGCCTACCAATACCCGCTATTGATCAAGCGGCTGCTGATGTCCGGCACCCGTTACGAGAAGACCCGTGAAATCGTCTACCGGGACAAGCTGCGTTACAGCTACCCAACCCTGATCGAGCGCGTGGCCAGGCTGGCGAACGTGTTGACGGCTGCCGGGGTCAAGGCCGGGGATACCGTGGCGGTGATGGATTGGGACAGCCATCGCTATCTGGAGTGCATGTTCGCCATCCCGATGATCGGCGCGGTGATCCATACCATCAACGTGCGTCTGTCGCCGGAACAGATCCTGTACACCATGAATCACGCCGAGGACCGCTTCGTGCTGGTCAACAGCGAGTTTGTCGGGCTCTACCAGGCGATCGCCGGGCAACTGAGCACGGTGCAGAAAACCCTGCTGCTGACCGACGGCCCGGACAAGAGTGCCGACCTGCCCAACCTGGTGGGCGAATACGAGCAGCTTCTGGCGGCTGCCAGCACCCAGTACGCCTTCGAGGATTTCGACGAAAACTCGGTGGCCACCACCTTCTACACCACAGGCACCACTGGCAATCCGAAGGGTGTGTACTTCACCCACCGCCAGCTGGTGCTGCACACCATGGGCGTGGCGGTGATCATGGGCAGCATCGACAGCGTGCGCCTGCTGGGCACCAGCGATGTGTACATGCCCATTACCCCGATGTTCCATGTGCATGCCTGGGGCCTGCCTTATGTGGCGACCATGCTCGGCCTCAAGCAGGTCTACCCCGGCCGTTACGACCCGGAACTGCTGGTGGAGCTGTGGCGCAAGGAAAAGGTCACCTTCTCCCATTGCGTGCCGACCATCCTGCAGATGCTGCTCAATGCCAAGGCGGCCCAGGGCACGGATTTCGGCGGCTGGAAGATCGTCATTGGCGGCAGCGCGCTCAACCGTGCGCTATACGAGGCCTCCAAGGCCAAGGGCATTCAGCTGACGGCGGCCTATGGCATGTCGGAAACCGGGCCGCTGGTGTCCTGCGCTCACCTTAACGAAGAACTGCTGGTGGGCACCGAGGATGAGCGCACTACCTACCGGATCAAGGCCGGCGTGCCCGGACCTCTGGTGGAGGCGGCAATTGTCGATGGCGACGGCAACTTCCTGCCGGCCGATGGCGAGACCCAGGGTGAGCTAGTGCTGCGCGCGCCCTGGTTGACCGAAGGCTATTTCAACGAGCCGCAGAAGGGCGCAGAGCTGTGGGAAGGCGGCTGGCTGCACACCGGCGACGTGGCGACTCTCGACGGCATGGGCGTGATCGATATTCGCGACCGGATCAAGGATGTGATCAAGACCGGAGGCGAGTGGGTATCGTCCCTGGCCCTGGAAGACCTGATCAGCCGTCACCCGGCGGTACGCGAAGTAGCAGTGGTGGGGATCCCCGATCCGCAATGGGGCGAGCGCCCGTTCGCCTTGCTGGTGGTCCGTGAAGGGCAGGCGATCGAGGCCAAGGAGCTCAAGGAGCATCTCAAGCCGTTTGTCGAACAGGGGCACTTGAGCAAGTGGGCGATTCCCAGCCAGATCGCCCTTGTTACTGAAATTCCCAAGACCAGTGTCGGCAAGCTCGACAAGAAGCGCATCCGCCTCGACATCACCGAATGGCAGGCCAACAACAGCACCTTTCTTTCGACGCTATAAACACCCTCTACCGTGCCCGAAAGGGCACGGTAGAGCCCACCAAGCAAGCGCTTGCCTTGTCAAATCCGAATTTTCAGCCATCCTTGCCGTGCCGGCATTTGCCGGACTGGCGAAAGGACCGTTCCAGAGTGGTTGGAGGCTGCAAATCACACTTTAGAGGGATCAAGCCGTACCACCCGCTGGCTATAGTCCGCCCAAGGATTTTTAAGAACGGGGCAACCGCACAACATGGGGCGATGCAACTTTGAACGACTTCGGGGCTGACTGGGTTCCGCCCGTTCAGAGCGTTTTTAAAAGTGCTCACTGCCATAACAATAAAGCACATGGAGTAGCGTCGATGACATCAGTAAACCAGTTCTGGCGCCGGGCGAAACTGCCTCTGGCCGTCAGTCTCGCCTCTACGCTCGCCGGACCTGCCTTCGGCGTCAGTTTCAACATCGGTGAAATCGAAGGTCAGTTCGACTCTTCTCTATCGCTGGGTGCGAGCTGGTCTACCCAGAGCCCCAACAAGAATCTGATTGGTGTCAACAACGGCGGCCATGGCCTGTCCCAGACCTCCGACGATGGCCACGCTAACTTCAAAAGCGGCGAAACCTTTTCCAAGATCTTCAAGGGCATCCATGACCTTGAACTGAAATACGGCGACACCGGCGTCTTCGTCCGTGGCAAGTACTGGTATGACTTCGAGCTCAAGGACGAAAGCCGCGAGTTCAAGGACATCAGCGACAGCAACCGCAAGGAAGGCGCCAAGTCCTCCGGTGGGCAGATCCTCGACGCCTTCATCTACCACAACTACTCGATCGCCGAGCAGCCGGGTTCCGTGCGCCTGGGCAAGCAAGTGGTGAGCTGGGGTGAAAGTACCTTCATCGGCGGCGGCATCAACTCGATCAACCCGATCGACGTATCGGCTTTCCGCCGTCCTGGCGCGGAGATCAAGGAAGGCCTGATCCCGGTCAACATGTTCTACGTCTCCCAGAGCCTGACCGATAACCTCTCGGCCGAAGCCTTCTATCAGCTGGAGTGGGACCAGACCGTCGTCGACAACTGCGGCACCTTCTTCTCCCAGCCGGACATCATCGCCGACGGTTGCAGCGACAATCTGCGGGTGTTGAACAAGCGCTCGACCATTCCGTCGATTGCCCTGGGGCCACTGGCCGCCGCGGGCGTCGACGTCAATCAGGAAGGCGTGCTGGTGCGTCGTGGCCCGGACCGCGATGCACGGGACAGCGGGCAGTGGGGCGTGTCCTTCAAGTACATGTACGAGCCGCTCGACACCGAGTTCGGCGCGTACTTCATGAACTACCACAGCCGTGCGCCGATCTTCAGCGCTACCGGTGCTCCGCAGTCGGTCTTCGACCGTGTCGCGGCCTTGCCTCCAGCGTTCCGCGCCCTGGGCCCACTGGTGGTGGCGGGCAGCTCCGAGTACTTCGTCGAGTACCCTGAGGACATCCGCCTCTATGGCCTGAGCTTCTCCACCACCTTGCCTACCGGTACCGCATGGAGCGGTGAGATCAGCTATCGCCCGAACGCTCCGGTGCAGCTGAACTCCACCGATATCCTGTTCGCCGGTGTTCGCCCCCTGGGCGGCACCCTGGCCAATGCCTCGCTGCTCGACGGCTCCCCGGGTCAGGACCTGCACGGCTATCGCCGTAAAGAGATCACCCAGCTGCAGACCACCTTCACCCACTTCTTTGATCAGGTCATGGGCGCGAGCCGCTTGACCCTGGTTGGTGAAGTCGGCCTGACCTACGTGGGCGGCTTGGAAAGCACCTCCAAGGTTCGTTACGGCCGCGATCCGGTCTATGGCCCGGGCGAACTGCCTGCCACCGGCAGCCTGGACACCTGCTCGCAGATCCTTAATACCAGCACCATCAACGGCGCGGGTCCAGGCGCGGCGACCAACAATCGCAGCCGCAACTGCAACGACGACGGCTTCACCACCTCGACTTCCTGGGGTTATCGCGGTCGTGCCATCTGGGAATACAACGACGTGTTCGCCGGTGTGAACCTCAAGCCGAACGTGGCCTGGTCCCATGACGTCAGCGGTTACTCGCCTGGCCCTGGCGGCAACTTCGAGGAAGGTCGCAAGGCTATCAGCCTGGGCGTGGATGCCGAGTACCAGAACACCTACACCGCGAGCCTGGCGTACACCAACTTCTTCGACGGCAAGTACACCACCGTGGATGACCGTGACTTCGTGGCCCTCAGTTTCGGCGTGAACTTCTAAGCACTGCATTTTCAGGAAGAACAAGAATATGAAAGTAACCAAGAGTCTGTTGCAGGTCGGTGTCCTCGGGCTGTCGCTGCTGGCGACCGGGGTCATGGCCGCGGTCTCGGCCGATGAAGCGGCCAAGCTGGGTACCTCCCTGACGCCGATGGGCGCGGAAATGGCCGGTAACTCAGCCGGCACCATTCCGGCCTGGAAAGCCTTGCCGACCAACGCCGGCAGTGTGGATGGCAAGGGCTTCCTGTCCAACCCGTACGCCAGCGAGCAGCCGCAGTTCACCATCACCGCGCAGAACGTCGAGCAGTACAAGGACAAGCTGGCGCCAGGGCAGTACGCGATGTTCAAGCGCTACCCGGAAACCTACAAGATGCCGGTCTATCCTTCCCATCGCGGCGCCACGGTGCCTGCCGATGTGTTCGCCGCGATCAAGGAAAACGCCACCAAGACCAACCTGGTCAGCGGCGGCAACGGCCTGGAAAACTTCAAGACCGCCATTCCTTTCCCGATTCCGAAAAGCGGCGTGGAAGTCATCTGGAACCACATCACCCGCTATCGCGGCGGCAGCGTGACCCGCCTGGTGACCCAGGCGACGCCACAGGCCAACGGCTCGTTCAGCCTGGTGTACTTCCAGGACCAGTTCGTGTTCCGCGACAAGATGAAGGACTACGATCCGGCCAACCCGGGCAACATCCTGTTCTACTTCAAGCAGAAAGTGACCGCGCCAGCGCGTCTGGCCGGTGGTGTGCTGCTGGTGCACGAAACCCTCGACCAGGTGAAGGAGCCGCGTTCGGCGTGGGTCTACAACGCTGGCCAGCGTCGTGTGCGTCGCGCCCCGCAAGTGTCGTACGACGGTCCGGGTACCGCCGCCGACGGCCTGCGTACCTCCGACAACCTCGACATGTACAACGGCGCGCCGGACCGCTACGACTGGAAGCTGGAAGGCAAGAAGGAGATGTACATCGCCTCCAACAGCTACAAGCTCGATTCGCCGCAACTGAAGTACGCCGAGATCATCAAGGCCGGCCACATCAACCAGGACCTGGCCCGCTACGAGCTGCGTCGTGTCTGGCACGTGGTTGCGACCCTGAAGGAAGGTCAGCGCCATATCTACGCCAAGCGTGACTTCTACATCGATGAAGACACCTGGCAGGCCGCGGTGATCGACCACTACGACGGTCGTGGCCAGCTGTGGCGCGTGGCCGAGGCGCATGCCGAGAACTATTACGACAAGCAAGTGCCGTGGTACGCCCTGGAAACCCTCTACGACCTGCAGTCCGGTCGTTACCTGGCACTGGGCATGAAGAACGAAGAGAAATCGGCCTACGACTTCGGCTTCACCGCCACCACCAGCGACTTCACTCCGGCGGCCCTGCGCCAGGATGGCGTTCGTTAACCCGCGGTAAATCGAGGCGCATCCTCGATCGACGCCCCGACTGGTTCGGGGCGTTTTTTATTGTCTGCGTTTTTCTACAAGACCCGGGGCGGCCTCTGTAGGAGCGAGCTTGCTCGTGAAAAAACTCCAGACAATGCCACCTCCCGGTAAAACCGCGCCGCCTTTATCGCGAGCAAGCTCGCTCCTACTGGTACGCGGGGAACGCTGAAAAACCCGGTTGTATTCTTTTTCTATCCATCTGTAGCAAAAATCTTCAACAGGGGGCTTTTTACCGCTAGTCTGCCGACATCTGTATTGCCGACAACAGCACTTCAATAAGAGTTGGCCATGACTGATCTGTCCCGTATCCAGGGGCCTGCCGGTGCGGCCATTCCCGCGCCGGAAGGGCGCTTCTACCGACCTCCCTTGCCCGACGGCTACGTACTGCGGCCGCGTCTGTGCGAGCGCTTGAGCGCGGGCCTCAATGGCCGGCTGCTGTTGGTCAGCGCACCGGCCGGTTTTGGCAAGAGTTCGCTGGCAGTGGAGTTCTGCCAAAGCCTGCCGCCGCACTGGCGCAGCCTGTGGCTGGGGCTCAGTCGCCGGGACAGCGATCCGGGACGTTTTCTCGAGCGCCTGCTTGAGGGGCTGCAACAATATTTCGCCCAACTGGGCAACCAATCCCTCGGGCTGCTGAAGATGCGCCAGCGCCACCAGCCCTTCGCCTTCGAAGAGTGGCTGGACGGGCTGCTCGATGAGTTGGCGACCCATCTTTCCAGTGCTTCTCCCTTGTTGCTGGTACTGGACGATTACCACCTGGCCCAGGGGCCGGTGCTCGATCGCTGCCTGCAGTTCTTTCTCAATCATTTGCCCGACGGCTTGCTGGTGCTGGTAACCAGCCGCCAGCGCCCGGACTGGCACCTGGCGCGTCTGCGCCTGTCGCGGCAGTTGCTGGAACTGCATGAGCAGGACTTGCGCCTGACCTACGACGAATCCCTGACCCTGCTCGACCGGCACAGCAGTTCGCTGCGCGGCGAGGCGCTGGAAAGCCTGATCCTGCGCAGCGAAGGCTGGGTGGCGGGGCTGCGTTTCTGGCTGTTGGCGGCCTCGGAGGCGGGCAGTGGCGCAACCTTGCCGCAGTCGCTGAATGGCGGCGAAGGACTGATTCGCGATTATCTGCTGGAAGAAGTCATCGATTGCCTGCCTGCCGAAGTGCAGTCGTTCCTCTACGACACGGCGCCCCAGGAACGTTTCTGCAGCGACCTGTGCGATGCATTGCGCGAGTCCCACGACAGTGCCGAGATCCTGCGTTACCTGTTGGCCCACCAGGTATTCCTGGTGCCGCTGGACGAGCAGGGGCACTGGTACCGTTATCACCACCTGTTCTCCGACCTGCTGCGCACCCGGCCCACCGCCAACGCGATATTGCCGCCGGCCAGCCTGCACCTGCGGGCCTGTCGCTGGTTCAACGCCCAGGGGCTGCTGGACGAAGCGGTGGAGCAGGCGTTGCGCGCCGGGCATCTGGACGTGGCGGCGAACCTGGTACAGAACCTGTCCGAGGAACAACTGCTGGCCGAGCAGAACGTCGGCATGCTGCTGCGCTGGAAAATGGACTTGCCCGACAGCCTGCTGATCAGCACCCCGCGGCTGATCGTGCTGTACAGCTGGGCGCTGGGGCTGGCGTGCCAGCTGGACGCCGCCGAGGAGCTGGCCAGCCATTTGAGCCGCTTCCTGCCGGCCCCCTCGGCCACCGCGCAGAAATCCATGCTGGCGCAGTGGCTGGCCTTGAGCGGGATCGTCGCCCGGGGGCGTGGAAATCGCGAGCTGACCCTGCTGTATTGCACCGAAGCCCTGGAAACCTTGCCGCAGAAACGTTACGGGCAGCGGCTGGTGTGCCTGTCGACCCTGTCCAACCTGGCGATCGCCGATGGCGACCTGTGGCGTGCCCGGGGGCTCAACCGCGAGTCCCTGGAACTGGCGCAGCGGGTCGGCAACCCCTTGTTCGAGGCCCTGGCCCATTACGACCGGGCCCGGGTGCTGCAAGCCCGCGGCGAGATCCTGCGGGCGCTGGATGAGGTCCGCCAGGGCTTGCAGCGCTTGTATGGCCTGTCGGCGCAACGCCTGTACGCGATACGGGCGCGGCTGACGCTGTACGAAGGTTACCTGATGGCGTTGCGCTGCCAGCCCGAGACCGGACTGGCGCGCCTGCGGGCGGGGCTGGTCGAGGCACGGGCCTGTCGCGATATCAGCGTGCTGATCGGCCATTGCGTGATCGCCAACCTGGAAGGTCACAACGGTGAATTTGCCAAGGCCTTTGCCGAACTGGCCGAGGCCGAACGCCTGATGCACATCTGGGACGTACCGCCGATCTACTACCTGGCGATGATCACCCTGGTCAAATGCGAACTCTGGCTGGCCCAGGGCCGCACGGACCTGGCGCAGGCCTGGCTGGCTCGCCTGGGGCAGACTTACACCGGCGACCAGGCCGCAGCGGCACCGGAATTTCATCCACAGCTGCCGCTGCATATCGAATTGCAGCAAGCCTTGCTCGACAGCATCCAGGGCGAGCCGGCCCTGGCCGAGCAGCGCCTGGACAAACTGCTGGAGCATGGCCGGCAGACCGGGCGGCAGATGCTCAATGTGATGGCGCTGAATCAGAAGGTCGCGCTGTTGCTGGCCCAGGGGCGCGACCCCGAGGCCCGACAGGCCTTTGCCCAGGCACTGGAGGCTGCCGTGGGTGGGGCATTGCAACCCTTCGAATGGGCGGTGCGGGCGCATCCGGCCTGGGTTCGCGAGCAACTTCAGCAGGGGGCGGCGACGCCATTGCGCCAGACCTTGCTCGAACGCCTGCCGGCCGCCGTGACACGTGATTCCCTGGAGCAGCATCACGGTGAAGCCCTCAGCTCTCGCGAGCTGGCGGTGCTGCAACTGATCGCCCAGGGCTGTTCCAACCAGGAAATCAGCGATCAGTTGTTTATCTCGCTGCACACGGTGAAGACCCATGCCAGCCATATCAACAGCAAGCTGGGGGTGGAGCGTCGCACCCAGGCCGTGGCCCGGGCCCAGGAGTTGGGATTACTGGGCTGATTGAGCGCTCAGCTGATCTTGCAGGTATCGTCCTCGGCTCGCTCCTGGGGCGAAGCAGGGGGCTCTGCGGTGTTGAAGTCCAGGGTCACGGTGAAGCGCTGTTGTTCGGTGAGGACCTGGATGTGCCAGCCCAGCCTGGCGCACAACTGGCGCATCAGCTCCAGGCCCAGGCCGTAGCCGAAGTCGCTGGATTCTTCTGACTGGCTGGTATCACGGATACGGTTGACGATGCGCAGTTGCAGCTGTTCGAAGGTGATTTCGATGCTGCCTTCTTCAGCATATTGCAGGGCATTGCGCAGAAAGTTACCAACCACGATTCGGCAGGCGGTCAGGGGCAGGCGACAAGGCTCGTTGCTGATGTCGAGGATCAGTTCGATATCCCGCTTGCCGATCAGGTAGCGATGCTCCTGGATCAATTCGTTGAACAACTCGGCCATGTCGATGGCTTCTTCCGGCAAGGGTTCAACGCGCTCGCGGCTCATCCACAATAGCGTCTCGGCAATGCGCTGCATGTTCAGCACCGAGCGTTCGATACGTTGCAGAGGCGGGGGCAGGGAGCCCCCGGCCTGCAGGGTCAGCAGTTCCAGGTTGGCCTTGAGCACCGCCAGCGGCGTGCGTAACTCATGGCTGGTGTAGCGCAGCAGGCGCCCTTCGCGCTGGCTGGCGGCCTGCACCTGTTGCACGCTCTGGGCCAGGGAGTCGGCCAGGACATTGAACTCCTTGAAACGGAAATTCGGGCGTTGGCTGGACACCTCCTCCGGATCTTTCAGGGTGGTGGACCACTGGGCCAGCCGGCCGAGAGGGCGTACCAGCCACCAGACCAGCAGGGCGATGATGATCAGTGCCGGGATGAATACCGCCAGACTGATGACATTAATGCTGTTCAGTTCGTGATCGAGATAGGCATCCGACAACGGGGTCTCGACCTCGCCACCTTCTTCATGGTCGTGGTCGACATCGAACATGTAGAGGATTTTGCCGTCACCCAGGGGCTGGGCCAGGATCGCTTTGACTTCATCCTGTCCATCGGCGTCCAGTTCACCGAACACCTGCACGGCGCCGAAGGACAGGGTTGGCGGCGTATCCAGTAACTGGCGAATTTTCGGCGGCAGCGCTTCCTTGCCGATAACGCTGCTGAAGAAATAGTTCTGCGGCGGGGCAAGGCTTGGGTCTTTCTTGTAGTGCCTGACGAAATACAGGGCTTCTTCTTCCATCATGGCGCTGGCGGTATAGAGCAGGCCTCGGATGCTATAGCTCGATAGCAGCTGGCTGTAGATCAGCAGCACCACGGCGATCAACAGCAGAAAACTGCCGCTGATCACCCATTTCAGACTCAGCCCTTTACGCATGGGGTCCTCAACTGCACACCGACGCCAGAAATAGTGTGGATCAGCGTTTGGCTGAAATCCTTGTCCACCGCCTTGCGCAAGCGGTGCATGTGCACCTTGAGGGTGTTGCTGTCCGGCGGCTCGTCGCCCCAGACCGTCGCCTCGAGACGTTCGCGCCCCACCGGCTCGGGACTGGCGCGCATCAGGCACTCCAGCAGGGTCCAGCAGGTGGGCGACAGGTGCAGTTCCTGTCCGGCGCGGCTGACCTTGCGGGTGGACAGATCCATGGTCAGGTCGGCCACTTGCAGGCGGCTGGCCTGGCCGCTGCGCCGCAGGCTCAGGGCGCGGATCCTGGCTACCAGTTCGGCCAGTTCGAAGGGCTTGACCAGGTAATCGTCGGCGCCCATGGCAAAGCTGGCGAGCTTGTCCGGCAGGGCATCCAGCGAGGTAAGCATCAGGATCGGTGTCTGTTTGCCCTGTTCGCGCAGCTGTTTGCACAGCTGTTGGCCGTCCAGGCGCGGCAGCATGATGTCCAGCAGGATCACATCATAGTGTTGGCTCAGCGCCAGGTTCAGGCCGGTCTGGCCATTACTGGCGTGATCGCAGACGATCCCGGTGATCTCCAGGTATTCGATGACGGTGTTGGCCAGGTCGAGATTGTCCTCGACCAGCAGCAGGTGGATATGCACGGGAACGTCCCCTTGGACCTGTGTCGCTCAGTGGCCCAGAGGATAACGGAGCCGGCGCGTTTTTTACCGATGTTTACCTGGCGTTAACCCGCCGGGCTCTAGGGTGGCGGCTTTTACACCAAGAGAGCGCCACCATGAACCTGTCTCCTGTCGTCAAAGGCATTCTGCTGGTCTTGATTGTCATCGGCCTGATGGCCTGTGCCTTGTCGCCCGGCACGTCTGTGGCGCGCCTGGGCGGGGGTGGGCCGCTGTCAGGGTTCTTGACCGGGAATGGGGGCGGGCTGGCAGCAGGATCGGGCTCTATTGCCTATGTCTTCTGAAAAGACCTGCGCGGGTTACACCGACCAGTTGGTGTTGTGCCTGTTGCTGATTCTTTGCGTGGCGCTTGCGCTGGGCACCTATATCGTCCGGCTCAATGCGCGTATCGATCAACAGCGTGAGCTGTCGCCGGTGCATCTGCTGGAGTGCGGCAACGGGCGCGGGGCTTTTATCGTCGATCCCCATGGCCGGCGCAGCAGCAGTGACAATTGTTATCTGATCGAAGAGGATGAGTAGCCGATGTAGCGGCCCCAGGAAAATCCGGCACTGAGTTCAAGCGCAAGAAACGTAGTTCTTGCGCTTGAATGTCGGTCTACAGTGCAGGCGTACCGAGATGAAGGCCAGGTCCGGGCCTGATCTCCCTGGAAGATAAAGGAGGCTTAGCATGTCCTGCGTATTCAAATTGATCAACTCGCCCGTCGGTCAACTGACCCTGGTTGCCAGAGGCACGAAGCTCGCCGCGATTCTCTGGGAGAACGAACGCGAAAACCGGGTGCGTCTCGGCCCGTTGCAGCCTGCCGAGGATCATCCGGTCTTGCTGGAAACCGAACGCCAGCTCAAGGAGTACTTTGCCGGCAGGCGCGATCGCTTCGAACTGGAACTGGACTTTGTCGGCACCGAGTTCCAGCGCAAGGTCTGGCAGGCGCTGCTGACCATTCCTTTCGGTGAAACTCGCAGCTACAGCCAGATTGCCGCGCAGGTGGGCAGTCCCAAGGCCGTGCGCGCGGTCGGTGCGGCCAATGGCCGGAACCCGATCTCGATCATCGCGCCTTGCCACCGGGTGATCGGCGCCTCGGGCAGCCTCACCGGTTTTGCCGGCGGCCTGCAGGCCAAGCAGTTTCTGCTGGCGCTGGAAGGCGAGGAAACCCTGCAGTTGGCGTTCTGACTGTGAATGATTGCCGCCCCGGGGGCGTGGGCGGCAGTTGTCGTTGTCTGCATTGCGCGGCAAAGCTGCGGCTGCAAGCTGTGCGAGAATGGCCCATCGATTTCTTCAGGAACATCCCATGGAAGCCGCCAAGCCCGCTCTTATTCGCGAAACCTTCCCCGTCGGTCCCTTGCAGTGCAACTGCACGATCATTGGCGATCCTGTTACAAAAAAGGCCATAGTCGTCGACCCGGGTGGCAATCCCGACCTGATCATGGCGCGGCTCGATGCGCTGGGGCTGAAGGTGGTGAGCATCATTCATACCCATGCGCACCTGGATCACTTCCTGGCATCCGGACAGATGAAGGAGAAAACCGGCGCGACCCTGCACCTGCACAAGGAGGATCAGTTCCTCTGGGACAACCTGGAGATGCAGTGCAGCATGTTCGGCGTACCTTACACGCCGGTACCGGCACCGGATCGCTGGCTGGCGGACGACGAAGAACTGGCCTGCGGTTGCGGCGTGGCCCTGCATACGCCGGGACATACCCCAGGTTCCATGAGCTTCTGGTTCGCAGAGGCTAAGCTGCTGATTGCCGGCGACACGTTGTTCAAGCGCGGGGTAGGGCGCACGGATCTGTGGGGGGGCGACCAGGCCACCATCGTGCGTTCGATCAAGCAGCGTCTGTACACCCTCGACGAAGACGCGACTGTGGTGGCCGGGCATGGTCCGGACACCCGCCTGGGCGATGAAATGCGTGAAAATCCCTTTGTCAGGGCCTGACCTTTGCTGTCAAAAGTTTCACGGAATTTTTGTCATTGGCCGTGTTCAAACGCCTGCAAAGGTCTGTTGCCAACGTCCGCTGCATCACAGAATGAAAAAAGTAGGAGCTTCTCCATGTTCACCTCGCGTCGTTTGATCGTTGTTGCTACCGCTGTGGCCTTGTTGTCCGGCTGTGCTTCGCCTAACCCCTATGACAATCAGGGGCAGGCCGACGGCTCCACGGGCATGAGCAAAACTGCAAAATACGGTGGCCTGGGTGCCTTGGCCGGTGCGCTGGCCGGTGCCGCCATCGACCACAACAACCGTGGCAAGGGCGCGCTGATCGGCGCCGCGGTAGTCGGTGCTTCCGCCGCTGGCTATGGCTACTACGCCGACCAGCAGGAAAAGAAACTGCGTGCCAGCATGGCTAATACCGGGGTCGAAGTGCAGCGCCAGGGCGATCAGATCAAACTGATCATGCCGGGCAACATCACCTTCGCCACCGACTCGGCGAACATCGCCCCAAGCTTCTATCAACCGCTGAACAACCTGGCCAACTCCCTCAAGGAGTTCAACCAGAACCAGATCGAAATCGTCGGCTACACCGACAGCACCGGCAGCCGCCAGCACAACATGGACCTGTCCCAGCGCCGGGCCCAGAGCGTGGCGACCTACCTGACCTCGCAAGGTGTCAGCGGTGCCAACCTGTCGGCCCGTGGCGCTGGCCCGGATAACCCGATCGCCAGCAACGGCGACGTCAATGGCCGTGCGCAGAACCGTCGAGTGGAAGTGAACCTCAAGGCGATTCCTGGCCAGCAGTATGGTGGTCAGCAGCAACAACCGGGTACGGTTCAGCAGTATCCGTAACTGATCGTTTGAATAAAGAAATGCCCGATCCTGTGATCGGGCATTTTTGTGTGTGGCCTTTGCCAGCCTCTTCGCAGGCTTGCCAGCCGCTATCAAATCACCAGATACAAAAAAGCCCCCGGACAACCGAATGGTCCGGGGGCTTTTTACTGGACGCGGAGCCTGATTACTTCTTCAGACCATAATGCTCGTCGAGCATGCCGGGCGCGTTAGGCGTCTTTGGCGCGTAGTCCCGTGGCGGTTCCTGGTCGCGCGGTGGCGTCAGGCGTTCCCGTGGAGCCTGCACCGAGTCGGAGTGCAGCGCGGCCAGCAGGCGTTGGCGGGTCAACTCGTCCAGGGCCAGGCGGTTGGCGCCCTCGGCGAGGTGGTCCTGCACTTCCTGATAGCTTTGAGTGAGTTTTTTCACCAGGGTGGCGGTGCTGTTGAAGTGGGTGACCACTTCGTTCTGATAGCTGTCAAAACGTTCCTGAATATCATCCAGCTGACGTTGCGTGCGGTTAGGCGCGGCATTCGGCAGCAGGCGAGCGACCAGAAATCCAATGGCGACACCCGCGATCAGGGCAAGAGTCGGCAACAACCAAACTAGGAGCGAGTGTTCCACGAGTCCTTCCTCTATAAACGGCTTTGCTTTACGTTAACGGCTCGAACCTGCGCTGTATACCGCGATTCACTCGCAATAGATTGGCACAGACAATTTGCTAGACGAGTCGACCCGATTCGAGGTCACGGAGTTCCTTCCTTGCTTATGCGTGAAACCCCCGTAGTGATTGCCGGCCCGGTCGGCCAACTGGAAGCCCTGTATCTGGATGTCGCCGACGCCCGTGGCGTGGCGCTGATCTGCCATCCGAACCCGGTGCAGGGCGGCACCATGCTCAACAAGGTGGTCTCGACCCTGCAACGTACCGCGCGTGACGCTGGCCTGATCACCTTGCGTTTCAACTACCGTGGCGTCGGCGCCAGCGAAGGCAGCCATGACATGGGCAGTGGTGAAGTCGACGACGCGCAGGCGGCGGCCGAATGGCTGCGAGCCAGGCACCCGGACTTGCCGATGACCCTGCTCGGCTTCTCCTTCGGCGGCTTCGTCGCCGCCAGCCTCGGCGGGCGCCTGGAGGCCCGCGGCGAGCCGCTCAAGCACCTGTTCATGGTTGCCGCCGCCGTGATGCGTTTGCGCGATAGTGACCTGCTGCCGCAGAACTGCCCGCTGACCCTGATCCAGCCGGAAACCGACGAAGTGGTCGACCCGCAGCTGGTCTATGACTGGTCCGACGCGCTTGAGCGCCCCCATGAGCTGCTGAAAGTGGCAGAATGCGGACACTTTTTTCATGGCAAGCTCACCGATCTCAAGGATCTGGTGCTGCCACGACTCTCGAATTGATTGCAGTCTGATAAGCGATTACCCATGACTACTCGTACGCGCATCCTCACCGGCATCACCACCACCGGCACGCCGCACCTGGGCAACTACGCCGGCGCCATCCGCCCGGCGATCCTCGCCAGCCGCGACAGCAATGCCGACTCGTTCTACTTCCTGGCCGACTATCACGCGCTGATCAAGTGCGATGACCCGCTGCGTATCCAGCGCTCGCGCCTGGAAATCGCCGCGACCTGGCTGGCCGGTGGCCTGGATGTGGAGCGCGTGACTTTCTATCGCCAGTCGGACATCCCGGAAATCCCGGAGCTGACCTGGTTGCTGACCTGCGTGGCGGCCAAGGGCCTGCTCAACCGTGCTCACGCCTACAAGGCTTCGGTGGATAAAAACGTCGAGACCGGCGAAGACCCGGACGCCGGCATCACCATGGGCCTGTACAGCTACCCGGTGCTGATGGCCGCGGACATCCTGATGTTCAACGCCCACAAGGTACCGGTCGGTCGCGACCAGATCCAGCACGTGGAAATGGCCCGTGATATCGGCCAGCGCTTCAACCATCTGTTCGGCCAGGGCAAGGAATTCTTCACCATGCCCGAGGCGCTGATCGAGGAAAGCGTTGCCACCTTGCCGGGCCTCGATGGCCGCAAGATGTCCAAGAGCTACGACAACACCATTCCGTTGTTCAGCAGCGCCAAGGACATGAAGGACGCGATCTCGCGCATCGTCACCGACTCCCGTGCTCCAGGCGAAGCCAAGGACCCGGACAACGCTCACCTGTTCACCCTGTTCCAGGCTTTCGCGACGCCGGCCCAGGCTGACGAATTCCGCAGCGAACTGCTGCAGGGCCTGGGTTGGGGCGAGGCGAAGAATCGTCTGTTCCAGCTGCTGGACAACCAGTTGGGCGAGGCGCGTGAGCGTTATCACCAGTTGATCGAGCGTCCTTCGGACCTGGAAGACATCCTCCAGGCCGGCGCCAAGAAAGCCCGCGCCGTGGCCACGCCATTCCTCAACGAGCTGCGCGAGGCCGTGGGCCTGCGTTCGTTCGTCAATCAGGTACAAGTGGCGGCGACCACCAAGAAGAAAGCGGCCAAGGCCGCGCGCTTCGTCAGCTTCCGCGAAGACGACGGCAGCTTCCGCTTCCGCCTGCTGGCCGCCGATGGCGAGCAACTGTTGCTGTCGCGCAACTTCGCCGACGGCAAGACCGCAGGTGCAGTGACCAAGCAACTGCAATCCGGCCAGGCTCTGGATCTGCGCAGTGAAGTGCTGGGTTTCAGCGTGTGGCTGGAAGGCGAGTGCGTGGCCGACAGCCCGGCCTTTGCCGACGCGGCGGCCCGCGATGCGGCGATCGAGGCGCTGCGCGTCGCCCTGGCGCCTGTGCCGGACTAACCGCAATCTCCCGACCAAGGGCTGATTGCCATTCTCAAGGGCCGTCGCTACAGTGACGGCCCGTTTTTGTTGCCTTGCTAACGAATTATGACGCCCCTAGAACGATACCAAGCTGATCTGAAACGCCCGGAGTTCTTCCACGACGCCGCGCAGGAAACCGCCGTGCGTCATTTGCAGCGCCTGTACGACGATCTGATCGCCGCGTCGAACAACAAGCCGGGCCTGTTGGGCAAGCTGTTTGGCAAGAAAGACCAGGTGCCGGTCAAGGGTCTGTACTTCTGGGGCGGGGTAGGGCGTGGCAAGACGTATCTGGTCGATACCTTCTTTGAAGCCCTGCCGTTCAAGCAAAAGGTCCGTACTCACTTCCACCGCTTCATGAAGCGTGTGCACGAGGAGATGAAGACCCTGGGCGGCGAGAAGAACCCGCTGACCATCATCGCCAAGCGTTTCGCCGACGAGGCCCGGGTGATCTGCTTCGACGAATTTTTCGTTTCCGACATCACCGACGCGATGATCCTCGGCACGCTGATGGAAGAGCTGTTCAAGAACGGCGTGACCCTGGTGGCTACCTCGAACATCGTGCCGGACGGCCTGTACAAGGACGGCCTGCAACGTGCGCGTTTCCTGCCGGCCATTGCCCTGATCAAGCAGCACACCGAGATCGTCAACGTCGACAGTGGCGTCGACTACCGTCTGCGTCACCTGGAGCAGGCCGAGTTGTTCCACTTCCCGCTGGACGAAGCGGCCCACGAAAGCCTGCGTAAGAGCTTCCGCGCGCTGACGCCGGAATGCACCCAGGCGGTGGAAAACGATGTGCTGATCGTCGAGAACCGCGAAATCCGCGCCCTGCGTACCTGCGATGACGTGGCCTGGTTCGACTTCCGCGAACTGTGCGATGGCCCTCGCAGCCAGAACGACTACATCGAGCTGGGCAAGATCTTCCACGCCGTGCTGGTCAGCGGTGTCGAGCAGATGAGCGTCGCCACCGACGATATCGCCCGTCGCTTCATCAACATGGTCGACGAGTTCTACGACCGTAACGTCAAGCTGATTATTTCCGCTGAAGTCGAGCTCAAGGATCTGTACACCGGCGGCCGCCTGACCTTCGAGTTCCAGCGCACCCTCAGCCGTCTGCTGGAAATGCAGTCCCACGAGTTCCTCTCGCGGGCGCACAAGCCTTAACGGTTTCCGGATAAAAAGAAGGGCCTGCATTGCAGGCCCTTTTTCATTTACGCGGCTTGTTGGTGAAACTGCTGCCGGTACTGGTTCGGTGACAGCTCGGTGTGCTGGCGGAACAGGCGGGCGAAGAAGCTCGCATCGTCATAGCCGACCTCGTAGCTGATGGTCTTGATGCTCTTGCGCGTTCCCGAGAGCAGGCCCTTGGCGGTTTCGATGCGCAGGCGCTGCAGGTAATGCAGGGGTTTGTCGCCGGTGGCGGTCTGGAAGCGGCGCATGAAATTGCGAATGCTCATGCCATGTTCGCGGGCCACGTCCTCGAAGCGGAACTTGTCGGCGAAATGCTCTTCGAGCCAGTGCTGGATCTGCAGGATGATCACGTCCTGGTGCAGCTTCTGGCCGCCAAAGCCGATACGCCCCGGGGAATAGCTGCGCTGCACTTCATAGAGGATGTCGCGGGCCACGGCCTGGGCCACGTTGGCGCCGCAGAAGCGCTCGATCAGATAGATGTACAGGTCACAGGCCGAAGTGGTGCCGCCAGCGCAATACAGGTTGTCGGCGTCGGTCAGGTGCTTGTCCTGATTGAGCTGGACCTTGGGGAAGCGCTCGCTGAAGGCATTGAAGAAACGCCAGTAAGTGGTGGCTTCCTTGCCGTCGAGCAACCCGGCTTCGGCCAGCCAGAACACCCCGGTGGCCTCGCCGCAGAGCACGGCGCCGCGGGCGTGTTGCTGGCGCAGCCAGGGCAGGATCTGTGGATAACGTTGGCAGAGGGTTTCGAAATCGTCCCAGAACGCCGGGAGGATGATCACGTCGGTATCTTCCAGGCCGCCGTCCACCGGCATGATCACGTTGCTGAAACTGCATACCGGTTTGCCGTCGGGGCTGACCAAGCGGGTTTCGAAGGCCGCGGTCAGGCCCTGGCCCAGCTGCTTGCCGTAGCGCAGGCTGGCCAGATGGAAGAAATCCTTGGCTTGCATGAGGGTGGAGGCGAAAACCCGGTCGATCGCCAGGATGCTGACGCGCCGCAAGGGCGTGGAGGTTTGGTTAGACATAATTAAATTGTTCTTATAGGGGAAAGTGGTCACCAGACGGCTGGATCGTCTTATTTTTTGTCGGATGTGTCCAGTGTCCTGTGTCGTACGCGTGGGCTTAGGCTCTGTGGGCCAATCCCGGCTAACAATAACGACAGGTGGCCCCATGATCCCCAGAACCTTGTTCAGCTCCGAGCACGAACTCTTTCGTGACAGCGTACGTACCTTCCTGGAAAAGGAGGCCGTGCCATTCCATGGGCAATGGGAAAAACAGGGCTACATCGACCGCGCCTTGTGGAACAAGGCCGGTGAGGCGGGAATGCTCTGCTCCCATCTCCCCGAGGAGTACGGCGGACTGGGGGCTGACTTTCTCTACAGCGCGGTAGTGATCGAGGAGGTAGGGCGCCTTGGTCTGACCGGTATCGGCTTCTCCCTGCATTCCGATATCGTCGCGCCTTACATCCTGCATTACGGCAGCGAGGAGCTTAAGCACAAGTACTTGCCGAAACTGGTGTCCGGCGAGATGGTCACGGCCATCGCCATGACCGAGCCGGGCGCCGGCTCCGACCTGCAGGGGGTCAAGACCACTGCGGTGCTGGACGGCGACGACTATGTGATCAACGGTTCCAAGACCTTTATCACCAACGGCTACCTGGCCGATCTGGTGATTGTCGTGGCCAAGACCGATCCGAAGGCCGGCGCCAAGGGCACCAGCCTGTTCCTGGTGGAGGCTGATACGCCCGGCTTTTCCAAGGGCAAACGCCTGGAAAAGGTCGGTATGAAGGCTCAGGACACTTCCGAACTGTTCTTCCAGGACGTCCGCGTGCCCAAGGAAAACCTGCTGGGGCAGGCCGGAATGGGCTTTGCCTACCTGATGCAGGAGTTGCCGCAGGAGCGTTTGACGGTGGCAGTAGGCGGTCTGGCGTCAGCCGAGGCGGCATTGCAGTGGACCCTGGAGTACACCCGCGAGCGCAAGGCTTTCGGCAAATCGATCGCCGACTTCCAGAACACCCGCTTCAAATTGGCGGAAATGGCCACTGAGATCCAGATCGGCCGGGTCTTCGTCGACCGCTGCCTGGAATTGCATCTGCAAGGCAAGCTCGATGTACCGACCGCCGCCATGGCCAAGTACTGGGGCACGGACCTGCAATGCAAGGTGCTCGACGAATGCGTGCAGTTGCACGGCGGTTACGGCTTCATGTGGGAGTACCCGGTGGCCCGGGCCTGGGCGGATGCGCGGGTGCAGCGGATCTATGCCGGGACCAACGAGATCATGAAGGAAATCATTGCGCGTTCCCTGTAGCGCGTTGTCTCCCGCGTAGAGGCGAGCTTGGCGGGCCAGCTCGCTTCTATTCGGGAGGGCAGGTTACGGCGCCGGGTTCGGGTGGTCCTTGTGGATCGCCTCGATGCCGGCCAGCACCTCATTCGACAGCTTCAGCTCGAGACTGGCGATATTGCTGTCCAGTTGTTCGAGGGTGGTCGCACCAATAATGTTGCTGGTGACGAACGGTTGCTGAGTGACGAATGCCAGGGCCATTTGCGCCGGGTCCAGGCCATGCTCGCGGGCCAGGGCGACATAGCGGCTGCAGGCCGCTTCCGATTGCGGGTTGAAGTAGCGGCTGAAGCGGCTGTACAGGCTCAGGCGGCCTTTGGCCGGGCGCGCGCCGCCTTCGTATTTGCCGGAGAGGAAGCCGAACGCCAGTGGCGAATAGGCCAGCAATCCACATTGTTCGCGAATGGCGATTTCCGCCAGGCCCACTTCAAAGCTGCGGTTGAGCAGGTTGTAGGGGTTCTGGATCGATACCGCCCGTGGCCAGCCGCGGCTCTCGGCGAGGGCCAGGAACTTCATGGTGCCCCAGGGCGTTTCGTTGGACAGGCCAATGTGGCGGATCTTGCCGGCCTTGACTTGCTCATCCAGGGCTTCGAGGGTTTCCTCCAGCGGGGTGAAGTCTTCTTCCTTGTGCTTGTAGCCCAGTTGGCCGAAGAAGTTGGTGCTGCGCTCTGGCCAGTGCAACTGGTAGAGGTCGATCCAGTCGGTCTGCAGGCGCTTGAGGCTGGCATCCACGGCTTGGACTATGTGCTTGCGGTTGTGTTTGAGCTGGTTGTCGCGGATGTAGTCGATGGTGTTGCCGGGGCCGGCGATCTTGCTGGCGAGGATCCAGTCGGCGCGATCGCCGCGAGCCTTGAACCAGTTGCCGATGTAGCGCTCGGTGGTGGCATAGGTTTCGGCCTTTGGCGGCACCGGGTACATCTCCGCGGTGTCGATGAAATTGATCCCGGCAGCCTTGGCCCGTTCGATCTGGGCGAAGGCCTCGGACTCGTTGTTTTGCTCGCCCCAGGTCATGGTTCCCAGGCAGATTGCACTCACGTTCAGGTCGGTCCGGCCTAGCTGGCGATAGTCCATCGGGTGCTCCTTCGGCAAAACAATCATAAAAGCAGGTTGAATTTTTTTTCGCAATCTGCATAATTCCGCAGCTCTTTCTGCAGTGGAAGTGATGCGCCGCCTGCCGAAGAATCTTGCCGTATAACGGACGCGCTGACCCGAGCCCCCGATAGCGTCTGTATCCGGCTGCCTTTGACTTGTCAAAGTACGCACTATTCAGTAAGATCCGCCGTCTAATTTACAGGGCGGCCCCTGAGGCTATAAAGAATGAAAACTTTTACTGCTAAACCGGAAACAGTTAAGCGCGACTGGTTTGTCGTCGACGCTGCTGGTCAGACCCTGGGTCGTCTGGCCACCGAAATCGCGAGCCGTCTGCGTGGCAAGCACAAGCCTGAGTACACCCCTCACGTCGACACCGGTGACTACATCGTCGTGATCAACGCTGAGCAAGTACGTGTTACTGGCGCTAAAACCACTGACAAAATGTACTACTCCCACTCCGGTTTCCCGGGCGGCATCAAGTCGATCAACTTTGAAAAGCTGATCGCCAAGGCCCCTGAGCGCGTGATCGAGACCGCGGTAAAAGGCATGCTGCCTAAGAACCCGCTGGGTCGCGACATGTACCGTAAGCTGAAAGTCTATGCGGGCGCTGCACACCCTCATACTGCTCAGCAGCCCCAAGAACTGAAGATTTAACGGAATAGTTCATTATGTCGGCGACTCAAAATTACGGCACTGGCCGTCGCAAGACTGCAACCGCACGCGTTTTCCTGCGTCCGGGCACTGGCAACATCTCCATCAACAACCGCTCCCTGGATAACTTCTTCGGCCGCGAAACTGCCCGCATGGTAGTTCGTCAGCCGCTGGAACTGACCGAGACCGTCGAGAAGTTCGACATCTACGTCACCGTTATCGGCGGTGGTGTGAGTGGCCAAGCTGGCGCAATCCGCCACGGCATCACTCGCGCTCTGATGGATTACGACGAAACTCTGCGCAGCGCTCTGCGTAAAGCCGGTTTCGTAACCCGTGACGCACGTGAAGTTGAACGTAAGAAAGTTGGTCTGCGTAAAGCGCGTAAGCGTCCGCAGTACTCGAAGCGTTAATTCGCTTTCGCGTTCAAAAAACGCCCAGTCTCCTTGCGGAGCTGGGCGTTTTTTTATGGGTGATTATTTTGCGCTGTGACAACTTGCCACATCTGCAGAGCCCCTATACTACAGGGCTTGGGGCAGGGCCAAGTTGGTAATTACCTTGTCAGAGTAGGGGCTTTTCATTACCATTCGGCAAAATTTTTATAAGTTCAGATTTTTACTTAGTAGATGCCTGATTTAACAGGCCACAAAGCTGATGGGAGAGGACTGAATGAGCAATGACGGCGTGAATGCAGGCCGGCGTCGCTTCCTTGTAGCAGCCACATCCGTGGTGGGTGCTGCAGGAGCGGTGGGGGCTGCGGTCCCGTTCGTGGGGTCATGGTTTCCCAGTGCCAAGGCGAAAGCCGCAGGGGCACCGGTGAAAGTGAATATCAGCAAGATCGACCCAGGTCAGCAGATGATTGCTGAGTGGCGTGGTCAGCCGGTATTCATCGTCCGCCGCACACAGGAAATCCTGGGGAATCTCAAAAAGATCGAGGGTCAACTTTCCGACCCCGACTCCAAGAACTCTGTCCAACCAACCTACGTCGACCCGGAAGTGCGTTCGATCAAGCCAGAGATTCTGCTGCTGATCGGTATCTGCACCCACCTGGGTTGCTCACCGACTTTCCGCCCTGAAGTGGCGCCTGCGGATCTGGGCAAGGATTGGGTAGGTGGCTATTTCTGCCCTTGCCACGGTTCCCACTACGATCTGGCTGGCCGCGTCTACAAGTCGCAACCTGCGCCTTTGAACCTGCCAGTACCCCCGCATTCCTATGAGTCGGACGACCTTATTGTCATCGGCGTCGATACGGAGAAAGCGTGATGAGCAAGTTCATGGATTGGGTTGATGCGCGCTTCCCCGCGACCAAAATGTGGGAAGACCATCTCAGCAAGTATTACGCCCCGAAGAACTTCAACTTCTTCTACTTCTTTGGTTCCCTGGCTCTGCTGGTTCTGGTTAACCAGATCGTCACCGGTGTCTGGCTGACCATGAGCTACACCCCGTCGGCGGAAGAGGCTTTCGCTTCCGTCGAATACATCATGCGCGACGTCGAGTACGGCTCGATCCTGCGTCTGTTGCACTCCACTGGCGCCTCGGCGTTCTTCATCGTGGTTTATCTGCACATGTTCCGTGGCCTGCTCTACGGTTCCTACCAGAAGCCGCGTGAGCTGGTGTGGCTGTTCGGCATGCTGATCTACCTGGCGCTGATGGCCGAAGCCTTCATGGGCTACCTGCTGCCTTGGGGGCAAATGTCCTACTGGGGTGCCCAGGTGATCATCTCGCTGTTTGGTGCGATCCCGGTCATCGGTAACGACCTGACCCAGTGGATTCGTGGTGACTACCTGATTTCCGGTATTACCCTGAACCGCTTCTTCGCCTTGCACGTAGTGGCCCTGCCAATCGTGATTCTCGGTCTGGTAGTGCTGCACATCCTGGCGCTGCACGAAGTGGGTTCGAACAACCCGGATGGTGTGGACATCAAGAAGCACAAAGACGAAAACGGCGTACCGCTGGATGGCATCGCTTTCCACCCGTACTACACCGTGAAAGACATCGTCGGCGTGGTGGTGTTCCTGTTCATCTTCTGCTCGATCGTGTTCTTCTTCCCGGAAATGGGTGGTTATTTCCTCGAGAAGCCGAACTTCGAACAGGCCAACCCGTTCAAGACGCCTGAGCATATTGCCCCGGTTTGGTACTTCACCCCGTTCTACGCGATTCTGCGCGCGGTTCCAGACAAGCTGCTGGGTGTGATTGCGATGGGTGCGGCGATCGCCGTGTTGTTCGTGCTGCCATGGCTCGATCGCAGCCCGGTCAAATCCATGCGCTACAAGGGTTGGCTGAGCAAGATCTGGCTGGTGGTGTTCTGCATCTCGTTCGTGATCCTGGGGATCCTCGGCGTTCTGGCACCGACGCCGGGTCGCACGCTGCTGTCGCAGGTATGTACCTTCCTGTACTTCGCCTACTTCATTCTGATGCCGTTCTATACCAGGCTCGAGAAGACCAAACCGGTTCCGGAAAGGGTGACTGGCTGATGAAAAAGCTATTTGCTGTACTGATTCTTGCTGCTATGCCTGTACTGTCCTTCGCGGCCGAACACGGTGGTCCCGAGCTGGAAAAAGTCGACATCGACGTCTCCGACAAGGCCGCCATGCAGGATGGCGCACGGACATTCGCCAACTACTGCATGGGCTGCCACAGCGCCAAGTTCCAACGCTATGAGCGCGTTGCCGACGATCTGGGGATTCCTCACGATCTGATGATGAGCAAGCTGGTGTTCACCGGTGCGAAAATCGGCGATCACATGAGCATCGGCATGCAGCCGGCTGACGCCAAGACCTGGTTCGGTGCGGCTCCGCCCGACCTGACCCTGGTGGCTCGTGTGCGTGGTACCGACTGGCTCTATGGCTACCTGCGCTCCTTCTACGAAGACCCTGCGCGTCCATGGGGCGTGAACAACAAGGTCTTCCCGAACGTGGGTATGCCTAACGTCCTGGTCGGCCTGCAGGGTCGCCAGGTTGTTGGCTGCAAACAGGTGCAGATCGTCGAAGACGGCAAGAAGCAATACGATCCGCTGACTGGTACCGCTTTGACCCATGAAGCCTGCGACCAACTGACCGTGCTGCCAAAAACCGGCACGCTCAACGAAGAGCAGTTCGACGAGAAGGTCAAGAACCTGGTGACCTTCCTGGCCTACTCGGCCAACCCGGTCAAGCTGGAGCATCAACGTATCGGCACCTATGTGTTACTGTATCTGGCCTTCTTCTTCGTGTTCGCCTATCTGCTCAAGCGCGAATACTGGAAAGACGTTCATTGATAAAGCTGTAATTCATTGCTGTTAATCGTGCGCGCCCAAGGGCGTCTCTGAAGGTGTAACGAGTCTGGATCATCCAGGCGTTACGGGAGGCGCCCTCTGGGCGCGCTCGTTTTTCTGCTTCCGATAATTTCAACAAGCGAGGAGGACCGCCATGGGCGTGACCAATCGGTTGGCCTGTTACTCCGACCCCGCCGACCACTATTCCCACCGGGTACGTATCGTGCTCGCAGAGAAGGGTGTCAGCGCCGAGATCATCAGTGTGGAGGCGGGGCGTCAGCCGCCGAAGCTGATCGAAGTGAACCCTTACGGCAGTCTGCCCACCTTGGTCGATCGTGACCTGGCGTTGTGGGAGTCGACCGTGGTGATGGAATATCTGGATGAGCGTTACCCGCACCCGCCACTACTGCCGGTTTACCCAGTGGCGCGTGCCAACAGCCGTCTGCTGATCCACCGGATCCAGCGTGACTGGTGTGGGCTGGTGGATCTGATCCTGGATTCCCGGACCAAGGAAGCCGCTCGGGCTCAGGCTCGCAAAGAGCTGCGCGAGAGCCTGACCGGCGTTTCGCCGCTGTTCGCGGAGAAGCCGTTTTTCCTCAGTGAGGAACAAAGTCTGGTGGATTGCTGCCTATTACCAATACTCTGGAGATTACCGATTCTGGGTATTGAATTGCCACGGCAAGCCAAGCCGTTGCTTGATTACATGGAGCGCCAGTTCGCCCGTGAGACGTTCCAGGCAAGTCTGTCTGGCGTCGAACGCGACATGCGCTAAGGCTTAAGGAGCCGCTATGAACTCCAGTCGACCTTATCTGGTCCGCGCGCTCTACGAGTGGATTGTGGACAACGATTGCACCCCGCATATGCTGGTCAATTCCGAATACCCGGCGGTGCAGGTGCCTCAGGGTTTCGCCAGTGACGGACAGATCGTCCTGAATATTTCGCCGAGTGCCGTGCGCCATTTGCACATGGATAACGAGGTGGTGACTTTCGAGGGGCGCTTCGGTGGCGTCCCGCATAGCTTGTACGTCCCTGTGCCGGCGATCCTGGGCATTTATGCCCGGGAGAATGGTCAGGGTATGGTGTTCGATCTGGAGTCGCCCGTGGATGACGAGGACGATGAAATCGAGCCGGATGATGATATTCCACCACCGGATAACGAGCCGCCGCGTCCAAGCGGTCGACCGAGTCTGAAGGTCGTGAAGTAATAAAAAAGGCGATCCATCCGGATCGCCTTTTTTGTGCTCGTACCTTTCGCCTGCATCAGTCGATGTATTCGAACAGTTTGACGATTTTCTGCACGCCGGAAACGCCCTGTACCAGATTGGTCGCCTGGGTGGCTTCCTGTTGAGTCAGCAGGCCCAGCAGGTAGACGATGCCGTTTTCCGTCACGACCTTGATGCGCGAGCCTGGAATGCTGGCATCGGTCAGCATCTGGGTCTTGATCTTGGTGGTCAGCCAGGCATCGTTCTGCCGGGCCAGCAGGGAAGAGGGCGGCAGAACCTGCAGTTCGTTGTGGACTTTCTTCACCCGTTGCACGGCGCTGGCGGCCTGCTCGGCGAGTGTCTTGAGGTCGGCGCGCGGGGTCTGGCCAGCCAGCAGGACGATGCCGTTGAAGCTGGTCACCACGATGTGCGAATTGTGGTCCAGGTCCGGACTGGCCTTGGCGACGTTCACTTCGACTTTGGTCTGGATCAGTGAGTCATCGATCTTGCTGCCGAAGGTGCGGGTGCCGCGGTCATCTTCGATCGGGCTTTCGCGGGTGGCGGTAATCACCGAGCTGCAACCGCTGATGCTCAAGGCTAGGGTCAGGGCCAGTAGGCCAAGGCGATTAGGGGTCATTCTTCACTCCCGAACAGTTGGCTGTCGATCAAGTCGCAGAGGCAGTGGATCGCCAGCAGGTGGACTTCCTGGATACGTGCAGTGACATTGGCCGGTACGCGAATCTCGACATCTTCCGGCAATAGCAGGGACGCCATGCCGCCGCCATCGCGACCGGTCAATGCTACGACAATCATTTCGCGATCATGTGCGGCCTGGATCGCTTGAATAATATTCGCCGAGTTGCCGCTGGTGGAGATCGCCAGCAGGACATCGCCAGGCTGGCCCAGGGCGCGAATCTGCTTGGAAAAGACTTCGTTGTAGCTGTAGTCGTTGGCGATCGAGGTAATCGTCGAGCTGTCGGTGGTCAGCGCAATGGCTGGCAGGCTCGGGCGCTCGCGCTCGAAACGGTTGAGCAGTTCGGAGGAGAAGTGCTGGGCATCGCCGGCCGAGCCACCATTGCCGCAGGAAAGCATTTTTCCTTCGTTGAGCAGGGCGTTGACCATGACCTGGCTAGCTTGCTCGATGTGCGGTGCAAGTACGTCCATCGCCTGCTGCTTGGTGTCGATACTGGCCTGAAAAAGCTGGCGAATTCGGGATTGCATGTCCATCTGTGTGACCTTAAGTGGCGCGGCTTTCTGGCACATGAATGTGCTGCCCGCAAAGCAAAGAGCAAAAATGTTGAGTGAAAATGTCCGGCTCGGCCCGAGAGCGTCGATCAGCTTTCAAAGGCATTCCGTAGCCAGTTCAAATGAGTGGTTGTACCTGGGGCGCTGTCTATGGCGACCACATCGAAACGGCAAGGGTGGTTGGACCAGCGCGACTCGCGCTGCAGGAAAAACTGTGCGGCGAGTATCAGTTTCTGACGCTTGCGTGCGTCGATGCTGCCTAGTGCGCCACCCCATTGCGTGTGTTGTCTGTAGCGGACTTCGACGAATACTACTGTATCGCCGTCAAGCATGACCAGATCAAGCTCGCCGCGTTTGCACAACCAGTTCTGCGCCAGCAGGCGCAGCCCCTGTTGTTCAAGATGCCGGAGCGCTTGGGCTTCGGCATCCTGACCGCTTTGCTGGCGTGATCGTTGTGGCATTAACGCTGGGTGTCAGGCAGGCGAGTGATCTGGCCGCTGACGAACTCGGCCCATGGCAACTGGCGTTGAACACGCTGGCTCGGGCTCATGGTCAGGCTGCCCGACAGGCCTTCGATGCGGCTGTCCGGCAGGGCCTTGAGTTGCCCCAGGCGTGGTGCCAGGCGGTAGGCGTCGGCGCCCATCGCATACAGTCGACCCAGGCTGCCACCGGCTTGTGGCCATTGCGCGGCGACCTGTCGGCGCAGCGGGTCATTGGCATCCAGCAGCCAAGGCGTCTCGCAGAAGCGTATGCCGTTCATGTCGTTGTACTGGTTCTGGTCGCCGCTGGCGCTGAAGACATGAGAGGTGGCGTAGACAGGTACATCGCCGGCGTACTGGAAGTTCAGGGTCGGCTTGATCTGTTGTGCCTGTTGCGGAGTGGATGCCAGGAAAATGAACTCGATGTCCTGGCGACGCGAAGGTTGTGCGGCCACTTGAGTGCCAGCGGCGTTCTGCAGGCTCTTGGCGCGGGCTTCGCTCTGGCGCAGTTGGAACAGGTCGGCAATCTGCTGGGCCAGGGCTACCGGCTGATCGACGCGTTCGATACCGACCACGCTACCGCCATTGCTTTCCCAGTCCTGACGGAAAGCCTTGAGCACACGATCACCCCATTCGCCGCGTGGCACCAGGACCGCAGCGCGGTGCAGGCCGTCGGCGCGGGCACGGCGGGAGACTTCGCGAGCCTCATCTTCGGCGGCCAGGCCGAACTGGAACAGTTGCGCGGGGCCTTGCTCGCCTTCGCTGTAGTTCAGCGCCAGGGTGGTGATAGGCAGTTGCGGGCGCGCGGCGAGCTGTTTGACCAGCGGTTTTTCCAGCGGGCCGACGACCAGTTGCACGCCATCTGCCTGGGCCTTGCGATAGAAGTCATCCAGCGAAGTCAGGCGCGAGCTATCGTAGAACTCGATGCTGGGTGGTTTCTGACCGGCTTGCTGGGCCTGATAGTGCGCGGCCATGAAGCCATCGCGCAGGGCCTTGGAGACCGCGGCCAGCGGGCCGTCCTGCGGCAACAACAGGGCGATCTTGGACAGCGGCTGGCTGGCCAGTTCCTTGAGTTTGGTCAGCGGCAGCGGCAGCTGAATGGCCGCCGGATGCTTGGGGTTCTGTGCGCGCCAGTTGTCGATGGCGGCCTGCTGTTGTTCCAGGGTGCCGGCGGTCTTCACTGCCAGCGCCAGGCTCATCCAGCCGCCCAGGTCATCGTTGCCGACGGCTTGCAGTTGATCAGTCGGCAGGCTGGCAATCAATGCCCAGATGGCTTCGTGGTTCTTGCTCGCGGCGTCGTCCTTGAGCAGTGGCGCAATGAAAATGCGCTCCCGTGCCGCGGCGAGGGCCTGGCCGTCAGCCTCTAGTGCGCGAGCGTGGACAGTGCCGGTGCGGATTTGCTGCTCTTCCGGCAGTTCGCTCAGGCGTTGCAGGCTCGGGTGACTCAGGGCAATCAGGGCGGCCTTTGGCTGGTTGCGACTCATGGCCAGTTCGGCGGCCAGGGTGCTGGCGAAAACCTGCTGACCGGGCTTGAGTTGCTCCATCGGCACTTGTTGCAGAATTTGCGCGGCCTGGCCGGCGTTGCCCTGGCGATAGGCCAGATCGGCAGCGCTCAAGCGCAGCAGGGCTGCCTTGTCGGGTGTTTTGCTGTTGGCGGCCTGTTCGAGCAGTTGCTCGATGCTGGCATCCGGGGTCCGTGGAAGTTCGCCAAGGCTGGAGGAGGGCGAGCTGGCGCAAGCTGCCAGGAGGGCGGCAAGGCATAAGGCAGAGAACAGCCGCAGGCAAGCGATCATGTAAGCGTTCCTGATACTCGATCAAATTAGCGTGGAATTGTACCCAAGCACTGGCCGGGGCGCGATGTTACTGGCAATAAACCGTCTATTTTAGGTCGAGCAAATGTTGCAGTGCTTTAGAACCACAGGCGCTGTCGCAGGCGTGAGGTGCCTGCGACACGCATTCCGAAGGCTTCTACGCGCTACAATGGTGCTTTTACCGATCAAGAGGTGTGCGCTTTGACTGCTCCAGGTCCTTTGAATTCCGCTGCTGGCTCGCTTTATGTGGTGGCGACGCCCATCGGCAACCTGGACGACATCAGTGCCCGGGCCTTGAAGATCTTGCGTGAGGTGGCGCTGATTGCCGCCGAAGACACGCGCCACTCGCAACGCTTGATGCAGCACTTCGGGATTTCTACACCGCTGGCCGCCTGTCATGAACATAACGAACGGGATGAAGGCAGTCGTTTTCTCACGCGTCTGTTGGCGGGAGACAGCGTTGCACTGATTTCCGACGCGGGCACGCCGTTGATCTCCGATCCGGGTTACCACCTGGTGCGTCAGGCGCGTGCGGCGGGTATCAATGTCGTTCCTGTTCCTGGGGCCTGCGCTCTGATTGCGGCCTTGTCGGCGGCGGGGCTGCCTTCCGATCGTTTTATCTTCGAGGGCTTTCTGCCGGCCAAGGCGGTAGGGCGGCGCGGGCGTCTTGAGCTATTAAAGGAAGAGCCGCGCACGCTGATTTTCTATGAGGCGCCACACCGTATTCTCGAGTGCTTGCAGGATATGGAGTCGGTGTTCGGTGGCGAGCGCCAGGCATTGCTGGCCCGGGAGCTGACCAAGACCTTTGAAACCCTCAAGGGGCTGCCGCTTTCGGAGTTGCGGGCTTTCGTCGAGGCAGACAGCAATCAGCAGCGTGGTGAATGCGTGGTGCTGGTAGCGGGATGGTCAGTGCCGGAGAGCGACGAGGCTGTGAGCAGTGAGGCGATGCGGGTTCTCGACCTGCTGCTCAACGAGATGCCGCTCAAGCGTGCCGCGGCATTGGCGGCGGAAATTACCGGCGTGCGCAAGAATGTGCTCTATCAAGTGGCGCTGGATAAACAGAAAGGCGAGTAAACACGATCGGCGGAATGGCAAAAGGCTTTTATCCCTTGTTCTTCCGCCGCTCTGCCGTTAACCTGCGCGGCGGAGAGTCGATTGGACAGTCGCTGCCCTCTATGAAAATTAGAGGGGGGAGGAAAGTCCGGGCTCCATAGGGCGGAGTGCCAGGTAATGCCTGGGAGGCGCGAGCCTACGGAAAGTGCCACAGAAAATAACCGCCTAAGCACTTCGGTGCCGGTAAGGGTGAAAAGGTGCGGTAAGAGCGCACCGCACGTCTGGCAACAGTTCGTGGCTAGGTAAACCCCACTCGGAGCAAGACCAAATAGGGTTCCAAGGCGTGGCCCGCGCTGGAACCGGGTAGGTTGCTAAAGATGTCCAGTGATGGCCATCGTAGAGGAATGACTGTCCTCGACAGAACCCGGCTTACAGATCGACTCTCCACCTTTTCCCTCCCTGCTTGAATCAATAGCAGAAGCGCTTTTGTAATACCGAAAAGATCTTACTCTTAACAAATTACTTTAACTTCGCGATACAGCTTCTTGAGCTGATTGAAGTTATTGCGCCAAATCCTTCGCCAAATTCCCGTTACCCCTCCTTTTAGTCTCCTAAATCTCCGTTCTATAAGGCTTTTCCGTCGCTCCGTGCCTTGACGGTGTGGTGGGCGCATTCCTATAGTGTGCGCAAGTGGCGGAAAGTGGCATGAAGTGGGTTTTTTGGACGTAAAACGCTAAAATTTGGAGAAACGCTGACGTGTTTCGCGGAGCTAACGCTATCAGTCTCGACGCAAAGGGCCGACTCGCCATGCCGAGCCGGTACCGTGACGAACTCGTTTCGCGTAGTTCTGGGCAACTTATCGTCACTATTGATGCCGTTGATCCGTGTTTGTGTGTCTACCCCCTCGACGAGTGGGAAATTATTGAAACCAAGCTGCGCGCGCTGCCTTCGCTACGTGAAGAAAACCGTCGCTTGCAGCGTTTGCTGATTGGTAATGCCGTCGACCTCGAACTCGATGGCAGTGGTCGTTTTCTGGTTCCGCCGCGTCTGCGCGAATATGCCAAGTTGGATAAGCGCGCAATGTTGGTAGGCCAATTGAACAAGTTCCAACTGTGGGACGAGGATGCCTGGAATGCTGTTTCCGCAGCGGACCTGGCAGCTATTCAACAACCGGGCGCCATGCCTGATGAACTGCGTGATTTGATCCTGTGACTATTGATAGCGGCTTTAACCACATCACCGTACTGCTTGACGAAGCCGTCGAGGCTCTCGCCGTACGTCCTGATGGCTGCTATCTGGATGGCACCTTCGGTCGCGGTGGTCATAGTCGTCTGATCCTCAGCAAGCTCGGGCCGGATGGCCGGCTGCTCGGATTCGACAAAGATCCTCAAGCGATTGCCACCGGGCAAGCGCTAGCGGCCGAAGACGGCCGCTTTGTCGTTGTGCAGCGCAGCTTTGCCGAACTGGGCTCGGAAGTGGCCGAGCGCGGCCTGGATGGCAAGGTCAGCGGCGTGCTGCTCGACCTGGGAGTGTCTTCGCCGCAGCTCGACGATCCTGAGCGCGGCTTCAGTTTTCTCAATGATGGTCCTCTGGATATGCGCATGGACCCGTCCCGCGGCATCAGCGCGGCGGAGTTCGTCAACACCGCGCCGGTGGAAGAAATCGCCCGTGTATTCAAGGAATACGGCGAAGAGCGTTTCTCCGGTCGTATGGCCCGCGCCGTGGCTGAGCGCCGCGACATCAAGCCGTTCGAGCGCACCGCCGACCTGGCGGAAGTCTTGAAAGTCGCCAACCCGGCCTGGGAAAAGGGCAAGAACCCGGCAACCCGTGCGTTCCAGGGGCTGCGTATTCATGTCAACAACGAACTGGGCGATCTGGAAGCCGGCCTCGAAGCCGCGCTGGAATGCCTGGAGGTCGGCGGCCGTCTGGTGGTCATCAGTTTCCACTCGCTGGAAGACCGCATCGTCAAACTGTTCATGCGCAAGCTGGTGAAGGGCGAGGCGGACAACCTGCCTCGCAACCTGCCGGTGCGCCACGTGGCTTTCGAGCCGAAAATCAAAGTCCATGGCAAAGCGCAGACGGCCTCCGATGCCGAGCTCAAGGCCAACCCGCGTGCCCGTAGTGCTGTCATGCGCGTTGCGGAGAAGCTGCGGTGAGCAAGCTTTTCGCCAAGCCACTTCCAGGCGGAAGCTTTTTCATGCTTCTGCTGTTCATCGGCGTTCTTGTGTCCGCGATTGCGGTGTCCTACAGCGCCCACTGGAATCGTCAGTTGCTCAACACGCTGTACGGTGAGTTGAGTGTGCGTGACAAGGCACAAGCGGAGTGGGGCCGGCTGATTCTCGAACAAAGCACCTGGACCGCCCATAGCCGGATCGAAGTGCTGGCCACCGAACAACTGAAAATGCGCATTCCCGGCGCGGCAGAAGTCCAGATGGTGGCGCCATGATGAAGCTTGAAGGCGCACTCTTCCCCTGGCGGTTCCGCCTGGTGCTGGGCTTGCTCGGCATCATGGTGGCGGCGATCGCCTGGCGCATCATCGATCTGCAGGTCGTCGATCGCGACTTCCTCAAGGGGCAGGGCGATGCGCGCAGCGTTCGGCATATTCCGATCCCGGCTCACCGAGGCTTGATCACCGACCGTAACGGCGAGCCGCTGGCAGTCAGTACGCCAGTGACCACCCTGTGGGCCAACGCCAAGGAAATGCAGCTGGCCAAGGACAAGTGGCCGGCATTGGCTGCTGCCTTGGGGCAAGACCCCAAGGCGTTGGCCGAGCGCCTTGAAGCGCAAGCCAATAAAGAATTCATCTACCTGGTGCGCGGCCTAACGCCCGAGCAGGGCCAGCAAGTTCTCGATCTCAAAGTGCCGGGGGTGTATGGCATCGAAGAGTTCCGGCGCTTCTACCCGGCCGGCGAAGTGACCGCGCATATGGTCGGCTTTACCGACATCGACGATCGCGGCCGCGAAGGGGTCGAACTGGCTTATGACGAGTGGCTCGCCGGAGTTCCGGGCAAGCGCCAGGTCATCAAGGACCGGCGCGGCAGACTGATCAAGGATGTCCAGGTCACCAAAAACGCCAAGGCCGGCAAGCCCTTGGCGTTGTCGATTGACCTGCGCCTGCAATACCTGGCCAACCGCGAGCTGCGCAACGCCATCGTCGAGAACGGCGCCAAGGCCGGCAGCCTGGTCATCATGGACGTGAAGACCGGCGAGATCCTGGCCATGGTCAATCAGCCGACCTACAACCCGAACAATCGTCGCAACCTGCAACCGGCGATGATGCGCAACCGCGCCATGATCGACGTGTTCGAGCCGGGTTCGACCATGAAAGCCATCTCCATGAGCGCGGCGCTGGAGACCGGCCGCTGGAAACCGAGCGACACCGTCGAGGTGTATCCAGGCACGCTGCAGATCGGCAAATACACCATTCGTGACGTATCCAAGAGTGAAGGCGCGGTACTCGATCTGACCGGGATTCTGATCAATTCCAGTAACGTCGGCATGAGCAAGATCGCCTTCGATATCGGTGGCGAAGCCATCTTCCGCCTGGCCCAGAAAATCGGTCTTGGCCAGGACACCGGCCTCGGCTTCCCGGGCGAACGTGTCGGCAACCTGCCGAATTATCGTGAATGGCGCAAGGCCGAGACAGCCACACTGTCGTATGGCTACGGCATTTCGGTGACCGCGATCCAGCTGGTTCACGCCTTCTCGGCCCTGGCCAATAACGGTCGCATCGCTCCGCTGACTCTGATCAAAACCGACAGGACACCGGAAACCGCCCAGGTGATTCCGGAAAAGGTCGCCAAGACCATGCAAGGCATGTTGCAGCAGGTGATCGAGGCGCCGCGTGGCGTGTTCCGTGCCCAGGTACCGGCTTATCACGTGGCCGGCAAGAGTGGTACTGCGCGTAAGACTTCGGTCGGTACCAAGGGTTATGCCGAGAACTCCTACCGCTCCCTGTTCGCCGGTTTCGGCCCGATGAGCGATCCGCGCTACGCCATCGTCGTGGTGATCGACGAGCCGAGCAAGGCTGGTTACTTCGGTGGTCTGGTATCGGCGCCGGTGTTCAGCAAAGTGATGTCCGGCACCCTGCGTCTGATGAATATCTCGCCGGACAACCTGCCACCTACCCAACAAGCCAATGCGGCACCAGCTAAAGGAGGGCGCGGCTGATGTCTCTTAGCCTGAACAAAATTTTCGCCCACGCTGGTCGTGATCTGCTGATTCGCGAGCTGACTCTGGACAGCCGTAATGTGCGCGCCGGCGATCTGTTTCTCGCGGTGCCTGGCGGCAAGTTCGATGGTCGTGCGCACATCGCCGACGCCTTGCAGCGCGGTGCGGCTGCGGTGGCTTATGAAGTCGAAGGCGCGACCGTCCTGCCGATTACCGACGTGCCGCTGATTCCGGTCAAAGGCCTGGCGGCGCAGCTGTCGGATATCGCCGGGCGTTTTTATGGCGACCCGAGCCGCAACCTCAACCTGATTGGCGTGACCGGTACCAACGGCAAGACCAGCGTGACCCAGTTGGTGGCGCAGGCACTCGATCTGCTGGGCCAGCACTGCGGCATTGTCGGCACCCTCGGCAGCGGTTTTTATGGCGCGCTGCAAAGCGGCATGCACACCACGCCGAACCCGATTGCCGTGCAGGCCACCCTGGCCGACCTGAAAAAGGCCGGCGCCAAGGCCGTGGCGATGGAAGTGTCGTCCCATGGTCTGGACCAGGGGCGAGTCAGTGCTCTGGCCTTCGACGTGGCGGTGCTGACCAACCTGTCTCGCGATCATCTGGATTATCACGGCACCATGGAAGCCTACGGCTCCACTAAGGCCAAGCTGTTCGGCTGGACCGATCTGGGGTGCCGTGTCATCAACCTCGACGATGACTTCGGTCGGCTGCTGGCCAGTGACGAACAGGATTCGCGGTTGATTACCTACAGTCTCGAGGATCCGCGGGCCTATCTGTACTGCCGCGAAGCGCGATTCGACGACGAAGGCGTGCGTGCGACCCTGGTGACTCCGCAGGGCGAACATCATCTGCGTAGCACCTTGCTCGGTCGTTTCAACCTGAGCAACGTGCTGGCCGCTGTCGGCGCCTTGCTCGGCCTGGATTACGCCCTCGACGAAATCCTTCACGTACTGCCGAAACTGGAAGGCCCGGCCGGTCGCATGCAGCGCCTGGGCGGTGGTTCGCAACCGCTGGTGGTGGTCGATTACGCCCATACCCCGGATGCCCTGGAAAAAGTATTGCTGGCCCTGCGTCCCCATGCCAAGGGCCGTTTGCTGTGCTTGTTCGGCTGCGGCGGCGATCGCGATCGCGGCAAGCGTCCGCTGATGGCGGAAGTGGTCGAGCGCCTGGCCGACGGTGTGCTGGTCACCGACGACAACCCGCGCACGGAAGATCCGGCGCAGATTTTCGACGACATTCGTGCCGGCTTCAGCGCAGTGGACAAGGTCGAGTTCGTTTCCGGTCGCGGCCTGGCCATCGCCCAGTTGGTCGCCGGCGCTTCGGCGGACGACGTGATTGTCCTGGCCGGTAAAGGTCATGAGGACTATCAGGAAATCAATGGCGTGCGTCTCGACTTCTCCGACCTGGTGGAAGCCGATCGAGCGCTGACCGCGTGGGAGGTGGCCCATGCTTAAGGCCCTGAAACTCAGTGAACTGAGCGGACCGCTGGCGGGGCGCCTGCTGGCTGGCGATTGCAGCTTCGATGGCGTGAGCATCGACAGCCGGGCGATCAAGCCGGGCCAACTCTTTATTGCCCTGGCCGGCCCACGCTTCGACGGGCACGACTACCTGAATGAAGTCGCCGCCAAAGGCGCCGTCGGTGCCCTGGTCGAACGCGAAGTGCCAGACAGCACGCTGCCGCAGCTGCTGGTCAGCGATACCCGGCAGGCGCTCGGCCAACTGGGGGCGTTGAATCGCGCGGCTTTCACCAAGCCGGTAGCGGCGATTACCGGCTCCAGCGGCAAGACCACGGTCAAGGAAATGCTTGCGAGCATCCTGCGCACGCGCGGGCCGGTGCTTGCCACACGCGGCAATTTGAACAACGACCTGGGCGCGCCCTTGACCCTGCTGGAACTGGCCCCGGAGCACACCGCGGCCGTGATCGAGCTGGGGGCTTCGCGCATCGGCGAAATTGCCTACACCGTGGGGATGACCAAGCCGCAGGTCGCCATCATCAATAATGCCGGTACCGCTCATGTGGGCGAGTTTGGCGGGCCGGAGAAAATCGTCGAGGCCAAGGGCGAGATCCTTGAAGGGCTGGATGCTTCCGGTACCGCTGTGCTCAACCTCGACGACAAGGCCTTCCCGATCTGGAAAGCCCGCGCCGCTGGCCGTCAGGTGCTGAGTTTTGCCCTGACCAACAATGCCGCCGACTTTTACGCCTCGGATATCCAGCGCGATGCCCGTGGCTGCCCGAACTTCACCCTGCACGCGGGCAACGGTTCCGAGCGTGTCCAGTTGAACCTGCTGGGTACCCATAACGTTGCCAATGCCCTGGCCGCTGCCGCTGCCGCGCATGCCCTGGGCGTGTCGTTGTTCGGCATCGCCACCGGGCTCAACGCGGTGCAGCCAGTCAAGGGCCGCACTGTCGCCCAGCTGGCGAAAAACGGCATGCGGGTAATCGACGACACCTATAACGCGAACCCCACGTCAATGTGCGCGGCCGTTGATATACTCGCCGGCTTTTCCGGTCGCACCGTCCTGGTGCTCGGAGATATCGGCGAGTTGGGCGATTGGGCGGAGCAGGGGCACCGCGAAGTGGGTGCTTATGCCGCCGGCAAGGTGTCGGCGCTCTATGCCGTGGGCCCGATGATGACCCACGCGGTCGCCGCCTTCGGTGAGCACGCCCGACACTTCGCCAGCCAGGCCGAGCTGATTGCAGCCCTGGGCGCCGAGCAAGATACAAACACCACTATTTTGATCAAGGGATCGCGCAGCGCGGTGATGGAAAACATCGTCGCGGCTTTGTGTGGTTCCAGCACGGAGAAACATTGATGCTGCTGCTGCTAGCGGAGTACCTGCAACAGTTCTACAAAGGCTTCGCGGTCTTTCAGTACCTGACCCTGCGCGGGATTCTCGGGGTACTGACTGCACTGGTGCTGTCCTTGTGGCTGGGGCCGTGGATGATCCGCACTCTGCAGACCCGTCAGATCGGCCAGGCAGTGCGTAATGACGGTCCGCAATCGCACCTCTCCAAGTCGGGTACTCCGACCATGGGCGGCGCGTTGATTCTTTCGGCAATCGGTATCAGCACCCTGCTGTGGGCCGACTTGAGCAACCGTTATGTGTGGGTGGTGTTGCTGGTCACCCTGCTGTTCGGCGCCATCGGCTGGGTCGATGACTATCGCAAGGTAATCGAGAAGAACTCCCGTGGCTTGCCTAGCCGCTGGAAGTACTTCTGGCAGTCGGTATTTGGCCTGGGCGCGGCGATCTTCCTGTACGTCACCGCACAAACCCCGGTCGAAACCACCTTGCTGATCCCCATGCTCAAGGACGTCAGTATTCCGCTGGGTATCGGCTTCGTGGTCCTGACCTATTTCGTGATCGTCGGCTCCAGCAACGCGGTCAACCTGACCGATGGCCTCGACGGCCTGGCGATCATGCCGACCGTGATGGTAGGCGGTGCCCTGGGCATCTTCTGCTACCTGTCGGGTAACGTGAAATTCGCTGAGTACCTGCTGATTCCTTACGTTCCGGGCGCGGGTGAACTGATTGTGTTCTGCGGCGCGCTGATCGGCGCCGGGCTCGGTTTCTTGTGGTTCAACACTTACCCGGCACAAGTCTTCATGGGCGACGTCGGCGCGCTGGCGCTGGGCGCGGCCCTGGGCACCATCGCGGTGATCGTTCGCCAGGAAATCGTCCTGTTCATCATGGGCGGCGTGTTCGTGATGGAAACCCTGTCAGTGGTCATTCAGGTGGCCTCCTTCAAGTTGACCGGTCGTCGTGTCTTCCGCATGGCGCCGATTCACCACCACTTTGAACTCAAGGGCTGGCCCGAGCCGCGTGTGATCGTCCGTTTCTGGATCATCACCGTGATTCTCGTGCTGATCGGCCTTGCCACCCTGAAGCTGAGGTAGAACGAGTGTCTCTGATCGCTTCTGACCACTTCCGCATCGTTGTCGGCCTCGGCAAGAGCGGCATGTCCCTGGTTCGCTTCCTGGCGAACCGGGGCGTGTCGTTTGCCGTCGCCGATACGCGGGAAAATCCACCGGAACTGGCCACGCTGCGCCGTGACTATCCGCATGTGGAAGTGCGTTGTGGCGAGCTGGACGTCGACTTCCTGTGCCGTGCCGACGAGCTCTACGTGAGCCCCGGCCTGGCCCTGGCGACCCCGGCCCTGCAAGCCGCCGCCGCCCGTGGGGTGAAACTCTCCGGCGATATCGAGCTGTTCGCGCGTAACGCGAAGGCGCCGATCGTCGCCATCAGCGGTTCCAACGCGAAAAGCACCGTGACCACCCTGGTGGGGGAAATGGCTGCGGCGGCGGGCAAGCGGGTCGCCGTGGGCGGCAACCTGGGCACGCCGGCCCTGGACCTGCTCAGCGACGACGTCGAGCTGTATGTCATGGAGCTGTCCAGCTTCCAGCTGGAAACCACCGACCAGTTGGGGGCCGAAGTGGCCACCGTGCTGAACATCAGCGAAGACCATATGGACCGCTACAGCGGCCTGCCGGCGTATCACCTGGCCAAGCACCGGATCTTCCGTGGCGCCCGGCAAGTGGTGTTCAACCGCCAGGATGCCCTGACTCGGCCATTGATCGGCGAAGGCCTGCCGTGCTGGACCTTTGGCCTGAGCAAACCCGATTTCAAGGCGTTCGGCCTGCGTGAAGAGAATGGCGAGAAATACCTGGCCTTCGAATTCCAGAACCTGATGCCGGTGCGCGAGCTGAAGATCCGTGGCGCCCATAACCAGTCCAACGCCCTGGCGGCGCTGGCCCTGGGACATGCGGTCGGCCTGCCGTTCGATGCCATGCTCTCGGCCCTGCGCACCTTCGCCGGCCTCGAGCACCGCTGCCAATGGGTTCGTGACCTGGATGGCGTGGGGTATTACAACGACTCCAAGGCCACCAACGTCGGCGCCGCACTGGCGGCCATCGAAGGCCTGGGCGCGGATATCGAAGGCAAGATCGTGCTGATCGCCGGTGGCGACGGCAAGGGTGCCGAGTTCAAGGACCTGCGCGATCCGGTGGCGGCCAACTGCCGCGCCGTGATCCTGATGGGCCGCGATTCCGACAAGATCGGCGAGGCCATCGGCGATGCCGTGCCGCTGATTCGTGTCGGCTCCCTGGTCGACGCCGTGGCGCAATGCCGTGCCGCCGCCCAGTCCGGCGACGTGGTGCTGCTGTCGCCTGCCTGCGCCAGTTTCGACATGTTCAAGAATTACGAAGACCGTGGTCACCAGTTCGTCCGCGCCGTGGAGGATCTGGCATGAACCTGAGAGACATCATCAAGCCTTATCCATCGCCGATCATCACCGGGCGCGGCGTCGACCTCGACTTCCCGATGCTCGCCGGCTGCCTGACGCTGCTTGGCCTCGGGCTGATCATGATCGCCTCGGCCTCCACCGAAGTGGCGGCGGTGCAATCGGGCAGCGCCCTGTATTACATGATTCGCCACCTGATCTACGTGGTGCTGGGCCTGGGTGCCTGCATCGTCACCATGATGATTCCGATCGCCACCTGGCAACGCCTGGGCTGGATGATGCTGCTCGGTGCCTTCGGTTTGCTGGTGATGGTGATCATTCCGGGGATCGGCCGTGAGGTGAACGGTTCGATGCGCTGGATCGGTTTCAGTTTCTTCAACGTCCAGCCTTCCGAGATTGCCAAGGTGTTCGTGGTGATCTACCTCGCCGGTTATCTGGTACGTCGCCAGAAAGAAGTGCGCGAAAGCTGGATGGGCTTCTTCAAGCCGTTCATCGTGCTGCTGCCAATGGCTGGCCTGCTGCTGATGGAACCGGACTTCGGTGCCACCGTGGTGATGATGGGGGCGGCGGCGGCGATGCTGTTCCTCGGTGGGGTCGGGCTGTTCCGTTTCTCCTTGATGGTGGTCCTGGCGGTCGCGGCGGTGGTCCTGCTGATTCAGATGCAGCCCTATCGAATGGCGCGCCTGACCAACTTTGCCGACCCTTGGGCCGACCAGTTCGGCGCTGGCTACCAGTTGTCCCAGGCCTTGATCGCTTTTGGCCGCGGCGAATGGCTGGGCGTTGGCCTGGGCAACAGCGTGCAGAAGCAGTTCTACCTGCCGGAAGCCCACACCGACTTCGTGTTCTCGGTCCTGGCCGAAGAGCTGGGCGCCGTGGGTTCCCTGTGCACGGTGGCGCTGTTCGTCTTCGTTTGTATCCGTGGCATGTACATCGGCCTGTGGGCCGAGAAAGCCAAGCAGTTCTTTGCCGCCTATGTCGCTTATGGCCTGTCGTTCCTGTGGATCGGCCAGTTCCTGATCAACATCGGGGTGAATGTCGGCCTGCTGCCGACCAAAGGCCTGACCTTGCCGTTCCTCAGTTATGGCGGCAGTTCGTTGGTGATCTGCTGCGCCTGTCTGGGCCTGCTGCTGCGTATCGAGTGGGAGAGTCGGACCCACCTGGGCAGCGAGGAAATGGAGTTCAGCGAGAGCGACTTCGCCGAGGAGCCAAGCCATGGGCGCTAATGTGCTGATCATGGCCGGTGGCACCGGCGGTCATGTATTCCCGGCGCTGGCCTGTGCCCGCGAGTTCCAGGCGCGCGGTTATACCGTGCACTGGCTCGGCACCCCGCGCGGTATCGAAAACGAGCTGGTGCCGAACGCCGGCCTGCAATTGCACCTGATCAACGTCAGCGGCCTGCGGGGCAAGAGCAAGCTGTCGCTGCTCAAGGCGCCATTCGTGCTGCTCAAGGCCGTGCTGCAGGCGCGTCGGATCATCCGTCAGCTCAAGCCGGTCTGCGTGCTGGGCTTTGGCGGTTATGTGACCGGCCCTGGCGGTGTCGCGGCCAAACTGTCCGGTGTGCCGGTGATCGTTCATGAACAGAACGCGGTCGCCGGTACCGCCAATCGGCTGCTGGTGCCGTTGTCGGCCCGAGTCTGCGAAGCTTTCCCGGACACCTTTGGTGCCTCCAGCAGCCGGCGTACCACCGGCAACCCGGTGCGCACCGAGCTGTTCCTCGATACACCGCGCGAGGCCCTGGCCGGACGCAAGGCGCGTTTGCTGATCCTGGGTGGAAGCCTGGGAGCAGAGCCGTTGAACAAGTTGCTGCCTGAAGCCCTGGCGCTGGTCTCCCCCGAACTGCGTCCGGAAGTGTTTCATCAGGCCGGTAAAAACCACGATGAAGTGACTGCAGAGCGCTATCGCGCCGCCGGCGTCGAGGCGCAGGTGCAGCCGTTCATCAAAGACATGGCCCAAGCCTACGGCTGGGCTGACCTGGTGGTCTGTCGCGCAGGTGCGTTGACCGTCAGTGAACTGGCTGCCGCCGGTCTGCCTTCGATGCTCGTGCCTTTGCCTCACGCCATCGACGATCACCAGACCCGCAATGCCGATTATTTGGCTCGTGAAGGCGCTGCCTTCCTGATGCCGCAAAGAACGACTGGCGCAGCGGACCTTGCCGCTCGCCTGACAGAGGTTTTGATGCAACCGGAACGACTCAACAGCATGGCCGACGCCGCACGTCGCCTGGCCAAACCCGATGCCACCCGTAGCGTGGTCGATATCTGCCTGGAGGTGGCCCATGGTTGAGAATCAGAAAGCCATGCCACAACCGGAAATGCGCCGTATCCGTCGCATCCACTTCGTCGGTATCGGCGGCGTGGGCATGTGCGGGATCGCCGAAGTACTGCTGAACCTGGGCTACCAGGTTTCCGGCTCCGACCTCAAGGCGTCGCCGGTCACCGAGCGCCTCGAGTCCTTTGGTGCGCAGATCTTCATCGGCCATCGTGCCGAGAACGCCGCCAACGCCGATGTACTGGTGGTGTCCAGCGCCGTGAACACCTCCAACCCGGAAGTGGCCACCGCCCTGGAACGCCGCATCCCGGTGGTGCCGCGCGCGGAAATGCTCGCCGAGCTGATGCGCTACCGCCACGGCGTCGCCGTTGCCGGTACCCACGGCAAGACCACCACCACCAGCCTGTTGGCCTCGGTGTTCGCCGCCGGTGGCCTGGACCCGACCTTCGTCATCGGTGGCCGGCTGAATGCAGCTGGCACCAATGCACAGCTGGGCACCAGCCGCTACCTGATCGCCGAAGCCGATGAAAGCGACGCCAGCTTCCTGCACCTGCAGCCGCTGGTGGCCGTGGTGACCAACATCGACGCCGACCACATGGCGACCTACGACGGTGACTTCAACAAGCTGAAGAAAACCTTCGTCGAATTCCTGCACAACCTGCCGTTCTATGGCCTGGCCGTGCTGTGCCTGGACGACCCGGTGGTGCGCGAGATCCTGCCGCAGGTCAAGCGTCCGACCGTCACCTACGGTTTCAACGAAGGCGCCGACGTGCGCGCGATCAATGTACGCCAGCAGGGTATGCAGACCTTCTTCACCGTGCTGCGTCCCGATCGCGAGCCGCTGGATGTCTCGGTGAACATGCCGGGTAACCACAACGTGCTGAACGCCCTGGCGACCATCTGCATCGCCACCGACGAAGGCATCAGCGATGAAGCCATCGTCCAGGGCCTGTCGGGCTTCCAGGGCGTGGGACGTCGCTTCCAGGTCTACGGCGAACTGCCGGTGGATGGCGGCAATGTGATGCTGGTGGACGACTACGGCCACCACCCGACCGAAGTCGCGGCGGTGATCAAGGCCGTGCGCGGTGGCTGGCCTGAGCGTCGCCTGGTGATGGTCTACCAGCCGCACCGTTTCAGCCGCACCCGCGACCTGTACGACGATTTCGTCCAGGTATTGGCGGACGCCAACGTCCTGCTGTTGATGGAAGTCTATCCAGCGGGCGAAGAGCCGATCCCGGGGGCGGACAGCCGTCAGCTGTGCCACAGCATCCGTCAGCGCGGTCAATTGGACCCGATCTACATTGAGCGTGGGGTCGACCTTGCGCCGCTGGTCAAGCCGCTGCTGCGCGCCGGCGACATCCTGCTGTGCCAGGGCGCCGGTGATATCGGCGGTCTTGCGCCGAAGCTGCTGGGCAGCCCGTTGTTCGCGGGCGCCGTGCCTGCCGGTCAGGGGAAGTCGAAATGACCGCCGCCTACGCCTCTCTGTTTTCGACCCTCGCGCCGAAGGATTTCGGTCGCGTCGCCGTGCTGTTCGGCGGCAAGAGCGCCGAGCGCGAAGTCTCGCTGAAGTCCGGTAACGCCGTGCTCGAAGCCTTGCTGAGCGCTGGTGTGGACGCCTTCGGCATCGACGTCGGTGACGACTTCCTGCAGCGCCTGCTGAACGAGAAGATCGATCGCGCCTTCATCATCCTCCACGGTCGTGGCGGCGAAGACGGCAGCATGCAGGGCCTGCTGGAATGCATGGGCATTCCCTACACCGGCAGCGGCATCCTGGCTTCGGCGCTAGCGATGGACAAACTGCGTACCAAGCAGGTCTGGCACAGCCTCGGTATTCCGACGCCACGCCACGCCGTGCTTGGCTCCGAGGCCGATTGTATTTCTGCGGCTACGGAACTGGGCATGCCTTTGATCGTCAAACCGGCGCATGAAGGTTCCAGTATTGGTATGGCCAAAGTGACATCCGCGTCCGAACTGATCGACGCATGGAAAGCGGCCAGCACCTACGACTCGCAAGTCTTGGTTGAACAATGGATTCAAGGTCCGGAGTTCACCATCGCCACGCTGCGCGGCCAGGTATTGCCACCGATCGCCCTGGGCACGCCCCACACGTTTTACGACTACGACGCCAAGTACCTGGCTTCCGATACCCAGTACCGGATTCCGTGTGGCCTCGACAGCAATAAAGAGCAGGAGCTCATGGACCTGACGGCGAAAGCCTGCGGGGCGCTCGGTATCGTCGGTTGGGCGCGTGCCGACGTGATGCAGGACGCTGATGGCCAGTTCTGGTTCCTGGAAGTGAACACCGCTCCCGGCATGACCGATCACAGTCTGGTTCCGATGGCGGCCCGTGCCGCCGGTCTGGATTTCCAGCAGCTGGTTCTGGCCATCCTGGCGGAGAGTGTCGTCAGTAACGCAGAGCCGCGAGGTTAAGGCCATGCAAGGCGCCCAGCTACGTCATCAGCAACCCGCTCCCGGCCGCAAGCCGGTGCCGCGCGGTGCCAGCCGGATGGTGGCCAAGGAGCCGATGTCGGCGCGCCTGCCGAAAGCCAACTTTGGCGTGCTGAAAAGCCTGATGTGGCCGGTGCTGCTGGTCGCGCTGGGCTTCGGCACTTACGAGGGCGCGCAGCGCCTGTTGCCCTATGCCGACCGGCCGATCACCAAGGTCGCGGTGCAGGGCGACCTGAGTTACATCAGCCAGCAGGCGGTGCAGCAGCGGATCGCGCCCTACGTCGCGGCGAGCTTCTTCACCATCGACCTGGCGAGCATGCGTACCGAGCTGGAACAGATGCCATGGATCGCTCATGCCGAGGTACGGCGTGTGTGGCCGGACCAGGTGGTGATTCGCCTGGAAGAGCAGTTGCCGGTGGCCCGTTGGGGCGACGAGGCGCTGTTGAACAACCAGGGCCAGGCCTTCACCCCGCGTGAGCTGGCGAACTACGAGCACTTGCCACAGTTGTTCGGCCCGCAGCGGGCCCAGCAGCAGGTGATGCAGCAGTACCAGGTGTTGAGCCAGATGCTTCGCCCGATGGGTTTCTCCATTGCCCGTCTGGAGTTGCGCGAGCGCGGCAGCTGGTTCCTGACCACGGGGGCCGGCAGCGCCGGTCCTGGTATCGAACTGTTGCTCGGACGCGATCACCTGGTGGAGAAGATGCGCCGCTTCATTGCCATTTATGAAAAAACGCTGAAAGAACAGATTACGAACATCGCGCGCATCGATCTGCGTTATGCCAACGGCCTGGCCGTCGGCTGGCGGGAACCTGTAGCGCCCACGACGGCCCAACCCGCCGTCGCGAAGAATTAAGAAGAGGCAGGACCATGGCAAACGTGCAAAGCGGCAAAATGATCGTCGGTCTGGATATCGGTACCTCCAAGGTGGTGGCGCTGGTAGGCGAGGTCGCGGCCGATGGCACGCTGGAAATCGTCGGTATCGGCACCCATCCATCGCGCGGCCTGAAGAAGGGCGTGGTGGTGAATATCGAGTCCACCGTTCAATCGATCCAGCGCGCGGTAGAAGAAGCGCAACTGATGGCCGGTTGCCGTATCCACTCGGCGTTCGTCGGCGTGGCGGGCAATCACATTCGCAGCCTGAACTCCCACGGCATCGTGGCGATTCGTGATCGCGAAGTGAGCTCGGCGGACTTGGAGCGGGTACTCGACGCGGCGCAGGCCGTGGCGATTCCGGCCGACCAGCGGGTGCTGCACACCCTGCCGCAGGATTACGTGATCGATAACCAGGAAGGCGTGCGCGAGCCCCTGGGCATGTCCGGCGTACGCCTGGAAGCCAAGGTGCACGTGGTGACCTGCGCGGTGAATGCCGCCCAGAACATCGAAAAGTGCGTGCGTCGCTGCGGCCTGGAAATCGACGACATCATTCTCGAACAGCTGGCCTCGGCGTATTCGGTGCTGACCGACGACGAGAAAGAGCTGGGCGTGTGCCTGGTGGATATCGGTGGCGGTACCACCGACATCGCGATCTTCACCGAAGGCGCGATCCGCCATACCGCGGTGATCCCGATTGCCGGCGACCAGGTGACCAACGACATCGCCATGGCGCTGCGTACGCCGACCCAGTACGCCGAAGAAATCAAGATTCGTTATGCCTGCGCCCTGGCCAAGCTGGCCGGTGCCGGCGAAACCATCAAGGTGCCAAGCGTCGGCGACCGTCCGCCGCGCGAGCTGTCCCGCCAGGCCCTGGCCGAAGTGGTCGAGCCGCGTTACGACGAGCTGTTCACCCTGATCCAGGCCGAACTGCGTCGCAGCGGCTACGAAGACCTGATCCCGGCCGGCATCGTGCTGACCGGCGGTACTTCGAAAATGGAAGGCGCGGTCGAACTGGCCGAAGAGATTTTCCACATGCCGGTCCGCCTGGGCGTGCCGCACACCGTCAAAGGCCTGTCCGACGTGGTGCGCAACCCGATCTACTCCACCGGCGTGGGCTTGCTGTTGTACGGGCTGCAGAAGCAGTCCGACGGTATCTCGTTCTCCGGCATCGGTAGCCGAGACAGCTACAGCAGCGATGAACCCAAGGCCGCCTTGCTCGATCGCATCAAGAGCTGGGTGCAGGGCAATTTCTGAAGATTTACCGCAACACCGTTGTAAGCAGTAGGCGAAAAAACTAGAGAAATGAAAGGAGAGGGAAAATGTTCGAACTCGTAGACAACGTCCCCGCAAGTCCGGTAATCAAGGTTATCGGTGTCGGCGGTGGCGGCGGCAACGCCGTCAATCACATGGTCAAGAGCAACATCGAAGGCGTCGAATTCATCTGCGCCAACACTGATGCTCAAGCGCTGAAAAACATCGGCGCGCGGACCATCCTGCAACTGGGTACCGGCGTGACCAAGGGCCTGGGTGCTGGCGCCAATCCTGAAGTCGGCCGTCAAGCCGCCCTGGAAGACCGCGAGCGTATCGCTGAAGTGCTGGCGGGCACCAACATGGTGTTCATCACGACCGGCATGGGCGGTGGTACCGGTACCGGTGCTGCGCCGATCATCGCCGAAGTGGCCAAGGAAATGGGCATCCTCACCGTTGCGGTGGTGACCCGTCCGTTCCCGTTCGAAGGTCGCAAGCGCATGCAGATCGCCGATGAAGGCATCCGCGCGCTGAGCGAAAGCGTCGATTCGTTGATCACCATTCCCAACGAAAAACTGCTGACCATCCTCGGCAAAGACGCCAGCCTGCTGTCGGCTTTTGCCAAGGCCGACGACGTCCTGGCCGGTGCCGTTCGCGGTATCTCCGACATCATCAAGCGTCCGGGCATGATCAACGTCGACTTTGCCGACGTACGCACCGTGATGAGCGAAATGGGCATGGCGATGATGGGCACTGGCTGCGCCAGCGGTCCTAACCGTGCACGTGAAGCGACCGAAGCGGCGATCCGCAACCCGCTGCTGGAAGACGTGAACCTGCAAGGCGCGCGCGGCATCCTGGTGAACATCACCGCCGGTCCCGACCTGTCCCTGGGTGAGTACTCCGACGTGGGTAGCATCATCGAAGCCTTCGCTTCCGAGCACGCCATGGTCAAGGTCGGTACCGTTATCGATCCGGATATGCGCGACGAGCTGCACGTGACCGTGGTTGCCACAGGTCTGGGCGCGAAAATCGAGAAGCCTGTGAAGGTCATCGACAATACCGTGCAAACCTCCATGGCCGCTGCACAGGCGCCAGCACCTGCGCGTCAGGAACTGCCGTCGGTCAACTACCGTGATCTGGACCGTCCGACCGTCATGCGCAACCAGGCCCAGGCCAGTGCTGCGACTGCGGCGAAGCTGAATCCGCAAGATGATCTGGACTACCTGGACATCCCGGCTTTCCTGCGTCGCCAGGCCGATTGATGGAATGTATCAGGGGTATTAGGGTGATTGGTGTTCAGCAAAGGTCTGGTCTGCTATTATCGCCAGCCTTTGTTGATACCAGTTCGCAATTTGCGCTGAAGCGGCCCAAGCCATGATTAAACAACGCACCCTGAAGAATATTATCCGTGCCACAGGTGTAGGCCTGCACTCCGGGGAGAAGGTTTACCTGACCCTCAAGCCTGCGCCTGTCGACACCGGCATTGTGTTTTGTCGTGCCGACCTGGACCCTGTGGTGCAGATTCCTGCTCGCGCGGAAAACGTTGGTGAAACCACTATGTCGACCACCCTGGTCAACGGTGACACCAAAGTGGACACGGTGGAGCACTTGCTCTCGGCCATGGCTGGCCTGGGCATCGATAACGCCTACGTCGAGCTCTCCGCGTCCGAAGTCCCGATCATGGATGGCAGCGCTGGACCCTTCGTATTCCTGATTCAATCTGCCGGCCTGGAAGAACAGGACGCAGCCAAGAAGTTCATCCGCATCCTTCGCGAGGTGACAGTGGAAGACGGCGACAAGCGCGCCACTTTCGTGCCTTTCGACGGTTTTAAAGTGAGCTTTGAGATCGATTTCGATCACCCGGTTTTCCGTGACCGCACCCAGAGTGCAAGCGTGGACTTTTCCAGCACTTCGTTCGTAAAAGAAGTCAGCCGCGCCCGTACCTTTGGTTTCATGAGTGATATCGAGTACCTGCGCAAGCACAACCTCGCACTCGGCGGCAGCGTGGAAAACGCCATCGTGGTCGACGCGGATGGTGTACTGAACGAGGACGGCCTTCGCTACGAAGACGAATTCGTGAAGCACAAGATCCTCGACGCAATTGGTGACCTCTACCTGCTGGGCAACAGCCTGATAGGTGAGTTCAAAGGCTTCAAGTCGGGCCATGCACTGAACAACCAGCTTCTGCGCAAGCTCATTGAGCAGAAAGACGCTTGGGAAGTCGTGACCTTCGAAGATGCCAGCACTGCACCGATCTCTTACATGCGTCCGGTTGCGGCCGTGTAAGTAACACTCTCTTTCCTTTAGTTTTTAAAGGCTGCCTTCGGGTGGCCTTTTTTTATGCCTGCAGATTGCTGCACGGCTGATGAGGTCACGGGACCCGTAGGAGCGAGGCTTGCCCGCGATGAGGCTTAACCTACCACCCGGTTTCGCCCTTCGGCCTTGGCCTGGTACAGCGCCTTGTCGGCCATCGAGCACAGCGCTTCCAGGCTGGACTTCGGCGTGCCCGCCCAGGTGCTGAGGCCGATGCTGATGGTGATCGGCGAGGCGCCGTCCCGGATCGGCGGCAGGTGCTCGATCGCCAGGCGGATATGCTCGGCGATACGCCGGGCGCCTTCGTTATCGGTCTCCGGCAGGACCACGGCGAACTCTTCGCCGCCGTAGCGTGCGGCCAGGTCGCCGGGGCGCCGGATATTGTCACTGATCACCCGGGCCACGATGCGCAGGGCTTCATCGCCAAGCGGGTGGCCGTAGCGGTCGTTGAAGGCCTTGAAGTGATCCACGTCCAACATCAGCAGCGACAGGGCGCTGTGGGAGCGTTGCGCGCGTCCCCATTCGCGGGCCAGGGTCTGGTCCAGGCTGCGGCGGTTGTCCAAGCCGGTGAGCGCGTCAGTGGCGGCCAGTTGCGCGAGTTCCTGCTCGGCGCTCTGGCGGCGGCGCAATTCCCGGCAAAGCAGCCAGGTCAGCCACAGCAGGCCCAGGCACAGCGCACCGGTGGCGCCGCCGACCACCAGCGCGGTGCGCTGCCAGGAGGCGAAGACTTCATTGCTGGAGAGCGCCACGATCACGATCAGCGGCAGGTCTCCGACCTGGGAGAAGGTATACAGGCGCGGCTGCTGGGTGCTGGACATGCCTTTGAAGCTGCCGTTCCCCTCGCGCAGGATGCGGATGAAATTGGGCCGTTGGCTGAAGTCCTGGCCGATCAGGTTGTCCGCTCGCGGTGGTTCCTGGGCCAGCAGGATACCGTCGCTACTGATCAGGTTGACCGAGCTGTCGCGGCCGACATTCAGGCTTTTGAACAATTGGCTGAAGTAGTCCAGGCGCATGGCCGCTTCGGCCACGCCGAGGAACTCCCCGCGCTCGCCGGACACCCGGCGGCTGAAACTGATGCGCCAATCCAGCTCGGGCGGGCGGGCGCGGAACGGTCGGCTGATCAGCATGCCCGGATCAGGGTTGTTCACATGGGACTGGAAATACTCCCGGTCGGAAAAGTTGCCCTGGCGCGGTTCGACCGAGGCGGAATCGGCGAGCACGTCGCCGCGCGAGTCGAGCAGCAGGATGTTGCCCTTGTAGGGTGCCGCGGTGGCCCGGTCGAACAGCGCCATATGACGAATGGTCGGCGATACCTGTTTCAGGTCGTCGCGTTGCGAGGCGCTGATCAGGCCACGCAGGGATACGTCGTACAGCTCGACATTGCGCAGCACGTCGGCGTCGATCAATTGCACGATGTTGGAGGCCGCGCGGGTGGCGGCCATTTCGGCGCTACCGCGTTCGCGAATCAGCAAGAAGGTCACGATGCTCAGGATGGAGATGACCATCAGTGAGCTTCCAAGAATCAGCATCCTTTCCGACCGGGTCAAAGTGGTCGTGTTGCGGGGTGTCGCACTACTCACACTCATGGTTCTGACTTCTGCGGTGTGTACGTTTCAGGGGTGTTTCCGGATGAAGCAAGCAGAGTTGCAGAGACCGATCGCGCCTGCGGGCGCATGTATAAATCGCAGACAAAAAAAAGGCCAGCAAAATGATGCTGGCCTTTTGCTTATTCGCGCTTAGAACACATTGAATGGGTAATCGACGATCACCCGGTATTCGTCGGTGTCATTGTCCAGCGCCCCATAACCGTTGCCGCCACGGTTGGTGGCCCACTGCAGGCGGACCGCCAGATCCTTGGCCTTGCCACCCTGCACCACGTACTTGAGGTCGAGGTCGCGTTCCCAGTGCCTGGCGTGCTCGCCGCCAGCGCTGTACCAGTTGGCGTAGCCACGGCTGTGCGGGTCGACCTTGGTCAGGTCCAGCTCGCCGCGCGAGTAGGAGAGCGCCGAAGTCAGGCCCGGTAGGCCGAGGCCGGCGAAGTCGTAGGCGTACTTGAGCTTCCACGAACGCTCGTTGGGGCCGTTGAAGTCCGAATACTGCTGGGAATTGTCCAGGTAGATGCTGTCGCCCTGGTTGATGTAGTCGAACGGGGTGTTGCCGTTCACGCGCTGATAGGCGGCGGTGAGGCTATGGTGGCCGACGCCCAGGGTGAAATGCAGGCTGTAGGTGTTGTTGTCGATGTCGCCCAGCAGCGCGTCGCCGGTGTCCTGGGTGTGATAGAAGTGCAGGCCCGGGTTCAGGGTCACCCGCTCGTTCAGCGCATAGCTGTAGTCGAGGTCGTAGTAGTACTGGTTCCAGATGTCCTTGAGTTCGGCGGCGTACAGGCTGCTGGTCAGCCCGGGCACGCCGCTCCAGGCCACGCCGGCCCAGTTCAGGTGGCGGCTTTCGTCGCCATTCGCCAGTTTGCCGTAGGCCGTGTCGATACGTCGGCGGCCGCTCTGGTTATAGGGCTTGGTGAAGCTGGCCTGGCCGCCTTCGAGCAGCCAGCCGTCGAAGCTGTGGTTGGCCAGGCTGACCCCGCGGAAGGTCTGCGGCAGCATGCGGCTCTGGCCACCGGCGATCACCGGATTGTTGAGGAACAGATCGCCGGCCTTGAGCTCGGTGTCGAAGGCGCGGATTTTCAGGGTGGTGCCAGCCGTGGAAAACGAGGTCGGCGCTTTGCCGCTGCCATCGCTGACCGGCAGGATGCTCGAGCTGTCGGTTCCGCCACCGCCATCGAGTTTCAAGCCAAGCATGGCGTTGGCATCAATGCCGAAACCGACCGTGCCCTGGGTATAACCCGACTCGAAGATTCCCAGGAAACCCTGGCCCCATTCGATATTGTCGGGAGCCTGCTGGTGGCGGTTGCGATTCATGTAGTAGTTGCGGGCGTTGAGCTTGAGGCTTGCGCCTTCGACGAAGCCTTCGGGGCTGGCCTCGTCGGCGGCCTGGACACAGGGGGCGATAGTTGCAGCCATTGCAATGAACAACGGGCTGAGAGTTGAAGTGACCTTCACCGGTAAAAAGCTCCTTGGATGAATGATGACAGTTGTTATTGTCGATTCGGGTGTTTCTTGTTCTGGGTGAAACGAATGAAACAGGCAGTTCTACATGGCAAAAAAAAGCCGCTGTTATCAGCGGCTTTAAGACAACTTACTCCAGGGTTAGAGCAGAGAAGTTGTCGAGGGAAACGAGTCGGTAGCGGGTGTCAGCTGTCCTTCTGAACGTCCGGCTGGCGTTGTTCCGCCGTGATTTCCTGCGGCTGCTTGCCGTTCTGTTGCTTGGCAGCCAGCGCTTCCTGGGCGTCCTGGAAGGCAGCGGCGCGCGCGGCGTTATGCGCGGCGAAAGTCTGCGATTCTTCGGCCATGGCCATAGGGGCCAAGAACAGGGAGGACAAAACAAAGGCGCTGGCAATACCCATACTGTTGGACATTTCTGAAGACCTTCTTGCAGAGCAAGTTCAAATTAGGTGCGACAAAAATATAACTTCAAGACGGCTGGAAAAAGCGCCGAACAGGATAAGCACTGTTACGCCAAAAGCAATAGTTGACACCGCTTCTGTAGGCGCCAGGCTTGCCGGCGATGGGGCAATGCGCTGTGCCTGATGCACCGCTATCGCGAGCAAGCTTCGCTCCTACAGGTCCGTGGCGAGCCTGCTTCTGTAGGCGCCAGGCTTGCCGGCGATAGAGGTAATGCGATGTATCTGACATGCCGCCATCGCGAGCAATCGAGCGTCGACCACAGAGGAGAGGGAGAGGTCAGATCGGCAGGTAGAGGCCGAAGGTGTTCATGCCGTCATCGCTGCGCACGAACACGTCGCCGCCGTGCATCAGGGCGATGGCCTTGACGATCGCCAGCCCCAGGCCGTGGTTGGCGCCGCTGTTGCTGCGGGAGGCGTCGACCCGGTAGAAGCGCTCGAACAGCCGTGGCAGATGCTCGCGGGCGATGGCCTGGCCGGGGTTGCTCACGGCGATGGCCACCTGGTGTTCCTGCACATCGATCTGCACCCGGATCACCTGCCCGGGCTCGGTGTGCTGCACGGCATTGCTCAGCAGGTTGATCAGCGCCCGGCGCAGATGGGCGATCTCGATCTGCACCTGGGCATCGCCGCGCACCTCGACCTTGACCTGGGCGTCTTCGAGGATGAAGTCCAGGTAGTCCAGGGTGGTGGCCACTTCACTGGCCAGGGAGGTGCTGGTGAGCTTGGTGGCCTTGCTGCCCTGGTCGGCGCTGGCCAGGAACAGCATGTCGTTGATGATCGAACGCAGACGTTCCAACTCTTCGAGATTGGATTGCAGCACCTCGAAATAATGCTCGGCGGAGCGCCCGCGAGTCAGTGCCACCTGGGTCTGGCCGATCAGGTTGGTCAGGGGCGAGCGCAGTTCGTGGGCGACGTCGGCATTGAAGGATTCCAGGCGCGAATAGGCCTGTTCCACCCGCTCCAGGGTCGAGTTGAACGAGTTGGCGAACTGCGTCAGCTCTGGCGGCAGCGACGACAGCTGCAGGCGTCCGGAAAGCCTCGGCGGGGCCAGGCGCTGGGCTTCTTCGGACAGCCCGATCAAGGGCTTCAGGCCGATGCGCGCCACCCAGTAACCCAGCGCCGAGGCCAGCAGCACGCCGATGATGGCCAGGCTGATCAAGGCAATCAGCAGCTGGTGCTGGGTCTCGTAGAAGGTCTCGGTGTCGATGGCGATCAGAAAGCGCAGCGGCGGGCGCAGCTCCTTGGCCGGCAGCTGGCTGACCAGCACTTTCAGCGGATAGGGATGCCCGGGCAGGGTCAGGTCGCGCATGCCCAGCGGGCCCTGGGCGAAGCGGCGGATCTGCGGGTCGGGGTTGCCGTATTCGTAGGCGGGGTCGCCGCTGACCACCCAGAAACGGATGCGCTTGTCTTCTTCGCTGAGCAGCTTGAGCTTGTTGTTGATCTTGGCCCAGTGCTCCGGGTTGCCGAAGCGCGTCAGGGCCGACTCCAGCACGCTGTAGCGCGCGTCCAGCTCGGCCTCGGGCAGCAGGCCCAGGCCCTTGTCCACCTGTTGATAGAGCGCGCCGCCGATCAGCAGGAAGATCAGCAGGGCGACCAGGGTGAACAGCCCGCTCAGGCGCAGGGCAATCGAATTACGAGGCACCGCGGTTCTCCAGCACATACCCCATGCCGCGGATGGTGTGCAGCAGTTTCTGCTCGAACGGCCCGTCGAGCTTGGCCCGCAGGCGCTTGATCGCCACTTCGACGACATTGGCGTCGCTGTCGAAGTTGATGTCCCAGACCATCTCGGCGATCGCGGTTTTCGACAGGATCTCGCCCTGGCGCCGGGCGAGCACACTGAGCAGCGAGAACTCCTTGGCGGTCAGGTCCAGGCGCGTACCAGCGCGGCTGGCCTTGCGGCTGATCAGGTCGATCCACAGGTCGGCGATGCTGATCTGCACCGGTTCGTGGCCGCCGCTGCGGCGGGTCAGGGCCTGCAGGCGCGCCACCAGTTCGAGGAAGGAAAAGGGCTTGCCCAGGTAATCGTCGGCGCCATCGCGCAGGCCCTTGATGCGGTCTTCGACGCGCTCGCGGGCGGTGAGCATGATCACCGGCGTCTGCTTGCGCGCGCGCAGCGCCCGCAGCACGCCGAAGCCGTCGAGGCCGGGCAGCATCACGTCGAGCACGATCACCGCGTAGTCGCCTTCCAGCGCCAGGTGCAGGCCCTCGACGCCGTCGCGCGCGAGGTCCACGGTGTAGCCTTGTTCGGTCAGGCCGCGGTGCAGATAGTCCGCGGTTTTCTCTTCGTCTTCGATAATCAGAACGCGCATGACCCCGCCTCAGGATGTGCTCGCCAGCGCTGGCGCTGGTGTGGGCCGATGGAATAGCCGCTCGAGCCACAAGTATATGACCGGAGTGGTGAACAGCGTCAGCGCCTGGCTCACCAGCAGGCCACCGACCACGGCGATCCCCAGCGGCTGGCGCAGCTCGGCGCCGGCGCCATAGCCGAGCATCAGCGGCAAGGCGCCGAGCAAAGCGGCGAGGGTGGTCATGATGATCGGCCGGAAACGGGTGATACAGGCCTGGTAGATCGCCTCCTGCGGCGACAGCCCGCCCTGGCGCTGGGCTTCGAGGGCGAAGTCGATCATCAGGATGCCGTTTTTCTTGACGATGCCGATCAGCAGCACCAGGCCGATCAGGGCCATGATCGAGAAATCCTGGCCCAGCAGCCAGAGCATGATCAGTGCGCCGAGGCCGGCCGAGGGCAGGGTGGAGATGATCGTCAGCGGGTGGACGAAGCTCTCGTAGAGCACGCCGAGGATGATGTACACCGCCACCAGCGCCGCGAGGATCAGCCACGGCTGGCTGGCCAGGGAACTCTGGAAGGCCTGGGCCGCGCCCTGGAAATTGCCGGCGATGGAGGCGGGCATGCCGATCTGGTTTTTCGCCTGGTCGAGCATGATCACCGCGTCACCCAGGGCCACGCCCGGCGCCAGGTTGAACGACAGGTTGGCGGCCGGGAACATGCCGTCGTGGGCGATGGACAACGGGCCGACGGTGGGCGGGTCGACCTTGGCCAGCGCCGACAGCGGCACCATCTCGCCGCTCAGGGGCGAGCGCAGGTAGAAGTAATTCAGGCTCTCGGCCTTGCCGCGCTGCCGGGCGTCCAGTTCGAGGATCACGTTGTACTGGTTGGTCTCGGTCTGGAACTCGTTGACCTGGCGCTGGCCGAAGGCGTCGTAGAGCGCTTCGTCGACATCGGTGGCGGTCAGGCCGAAACGCGCCGCGGCGCTGCGGTCGATGCTGATATGGGTGATGCTGCCGCCCAGTTGCAGGTCGTTGGACAGGTCGCGAAAGGCCGGGTTGGCCCGCAGTTTTTCCGTCAGGCGCTGGGTCCAGGTATTCAGCGTCGGCCCGTCGTTGCTCTTGAGCACGTACTGGTACTGGCTGCGGCTCGGCCCGGAGCTGAGGTTGATGTCCTGGCCGGCCCGCAGGTACAGGACGATGCCCGGGACCTTGGCCAACTGCGGGCGAATGCGGTCGATGAACTGGCTGGCGGAGACGTCCCGCTGGCCGCGGTCCTTGAGGGCGATCCAGAAGCGGCCGTTGGCGATGGTCTGGTTGTTGCCGGTGACGCCCACCGAGTGGGAGAAGGTTTCCACCGCCGGGTCGGCGCCGAGGATCTTCGCCAGGGCCAGGTGCTTTGCCACCATGTCCGGGTAGGAGATGTCGGCCGCCGCTTCGCTGGTGCCGAGCACGAAGCCGGTGTCCTGGACCGGGAAGAAACCCTTGGGAATGAAAACATAGCCGGCGATGGCCAGGCCCAGGGTCAGGCCGAACAGGCCGAGCATCAGCCGTTGATGGGCCAGGGCTCGGCGCAGCCCACGCTCGTAGAGTGCCAGCAGGCGTTCGCCGAAGCCCGGGCGATGGTGGGGATGATCAGTCGGCGCGCGCATGAACAGCGCCGCCAGGGTCGGCGCCAGGGTCAGCGACACCACCACCGAAATCAGGATGGTCGAGGTGGCGGTCAGGGCGAACTCCTTGAACAGCCGCCCGACCACGCCGCCCATGAACAGCAGGGGAATGAACGCGGCGATCAGCGAGAAGCTGATGGACACCACAGTGAAGCCGATTTCGCCGGCGCCCTTGATCGCCGCCTCGCGCATGCCATCGCCGGCTTCCAGATGGCGATGGATGTTCTCCACCACGACAATCGCGTCGTCGACCACGAAGCCCACCGAGATCACGATGGCCACCAGGGTCAGGTTGTTCAGGCTGAAGCCCATCACATACATCAGCGCGAAACTGGCCACCAGCGACACCCCGAGCACGCTGGAGACGATCAGCGTCGCCGACAGCTGGCGCAGGAACAGCGCCATCACCGCCACCACCAGCAGCACCGCGATCAGCAGGGTGATTTCCACTTCATGCAAGGACGCGCGGATGGTCTTGGTGCGGTCCGAGAGCACGGTCACGTCCACCGAGGCCGGCAGCATGGCCTCCAGGCGCGGCAACTCGCCCTGGATGCGGTCCACGGTGTCGACGATGTTGGCCCCCGGCTGGCGGAAGATCACCAGATTGAGCCCCGGCTGGTCGTTGGACCAGGCCTGCACGTAGGCGTTTTCCGGGCCGCTGATGACCCGGGCGACGTCCTTGAGCTGCACCGGCGCGCCGTTCTTGTAGGAGACGATCAACTGGCCGTAGTCCTCGGGATGGAACAGCTGGTCGTTGGTCGACAGGGTCGAGATGCTCGACTCGCCATACAGCGCACCCTTGGCCAGGTTGAGGCTGGCCTGCTGCAGGGCGACACGGATATCGGCCAGGGTCAGGCCGATGGCCGCCAGCCGGTCGGGCGAGGCCTGGACGCGGATCGCCGGGCGTTGCTGGCCGGTGATGTTGATCAGGCCGACACCGTCGATCTGGCTGATCTGCCGGGCCAGCAGGGTTTCCACGTAGTCGCTCAGTTCAGTGCCGGGCATTTGCGTGGAACTGATGCTGAGGATCAGCACCGGGCTGTCCGCCGGGTTGACCTTGCGCCAGGTGGGCAGGCTCGGCATGTCGTTGGGCAGCTTGCCCGAGGCGGTGTTGATCGCCGCCTGTACTTCCTGGGCGGCGGTGTCGATGCTCTTGTCGAGGGTGAATTGCAGGGTCAGGTTGGTCGAGCCCAGGGCGCTGCTGGAGGTCATCTGGGTCATGCCGGGGATGGCGCTGAACTGCACCTCCAGCGGCGTGGCCACCGAGGAAGCCATGGTTTCCGGGCTGGCGCCGGGCAGTTGCGCGGTGACCTGGATGGTCGGGAATTCGGCCTCCGGCAGCGGCGCTATGGGCAGCCGGGGAAAGGCGATGGCGCCCAGCAGCACCAGGGCGAAGGTCAGCAGCAGGGTGGCGACCGGATGGTCGACGCACCAGGCGGAGATCGAGCCGTGGCCCTTCATGGCTGTGGCTCCGCGTTCGCCGCCTGGATCTGTTGCGGCGGTTCGCTGAGCACTTCGATATGTGAGCCGGCCTTGAGTCGCGACTGGCCGTCACTGACCAGCAGGTCGCCGGCCTGCACGCCCTTGATGATGTTCTGGCCGCTGTCCTGATAGACCATCTGCACCGGGACGATTTCCACCTTGTCGTCCTTGACCCGATACACGAAGTGTTTGTCCAGGCCGCGCTGCACCACGCCGGGCGGTACCACCAGGGCGGCTTTTTCCACGGCGGTCTGGATCTTGATGGTCACCAGTTGGCCGGGCCAGAGCTTTTGCCCGGGGTTGCTGAATTCGGCCTTGGCGCGGATGGTCCCGGTGTTGGTGTCGATCTGGTTGTCGATCAGGCTCAGGTGACCTTCGCCCAGGCGCTCGCCCGTGTCGGAGTCGGTATCGGCGCCCAGGTAGGCGTCCACCGAGGCCGGGTGCTCGGCGACCAGCAGCCCCTGCAAGGTCGGCAGCATCTGTTGCGGCAAGGAAAACTCGACCGCGATCGGGTCGATCTGGGTCACCGAGAACAGGCCCTGGGTATCGCTGGTGCGCAGGAAATTGCCTTCGTCGACGGTGCGGATGCCGACGCGGCCGGACACCGGCGAGCGGATCTGGGTATAGGACAGCTGCACCTGCGCCGCATCGATGGCGGCCTGGTTGCCCTGGACGCTGGCCTTGAGCTGGTTGACCAGCGCCTGCTGCTGGTCGTAGGTCTGCTTGGACACGCCATCATCCACCGACAGCAGCTTGTAACGCTTGAGGTTGACCTGGGCCACTTGCAGTTGCGCCTGGTTTTCCGCCAGTTGCGCCCGGGCCTGATCGAGGCTGGCGCGGATCGAGCGGTCGTCGATGGTCGCCAGCAGGTCGCTGGCCTTGACCAACTGGCCTTCCTTGACCAGCAGCCGGGTGAGGATGCCGTCCACCTGGGGGCGAATCACCACGCTGTGCAGCGAAAGCACCGAGCCGATGCCACTGACATGCCGCGGTACATCCTGCTGGGCGACGCTGATCACCCGCACCGGCACGGCGGTCGGCGCCGCCAGTTTGGGGCTGGGCGGCTTGAGCAGGGACCACAGGCCAGCGGCGGCGAGAACGGCGAGCACGCCTGCGAGCACAAGGGTTGTTTTTCGATTACGCATGGACGCCAGCGCCGGGGGGCAGGGGGACGGGAAGATGGCCAGAATCGATGGCCCCTTTATAGCCGGCCGACCCGGTCAGCAACGTGACGCCTGCCTGACAGCGCTGTCAGCAAAGGCCGACCGATGACCTTTGGCCGATGACGGTCGCGGCCGCTCAACGATCCGTAACGCGGGTATACTGCCGGCCTTCGCGGCCCGCTTCCCCGGGCCCGGCCTTTGCTTTTCACCCGGAGCTTCCATGACTACCCCAGCACAACCGCCTGTGTCCGACGCGCCCAGCGCCGACCAGGTCGACGACGCCAGCGCGCCTGGCGAAGGCAAGCCGGCGATCGCGCCGTTCAAGTTTCCGTTCAAGCCGTCCGAGTTCGCCCAGGCCAAGAATGCCCAGCAACCCTGGTACAAGAACGGCGCCACCAACGGCCACACCAAGACCCCAGGCGCGGCGCCACCCGGCACCCGCCGCTCGATGGGCAAGCGCTGAGTCCAAGCTTCTGTAGCCGCTGCCGAAGGCTTGGGCCGCGTTCGGACGATCGACCGCGAAGCGGGCGCACGACCTTAAGATCGCCGAAGACCTTCGGCCTTATCGCAGCCTGCGGCAGCGGCTACAAGTTCCGCGAATGCCGCGATATCCCAATCCGTGCAGCCGCTGCCGCAGGCTGCGTACGAGCGGCGCGCTCGCAACGATTTGACGGACACCGGAGACTCTGCGGGTTAGCGGCAGGGCTTCATGCTGCCCGCAGGGAAATGAAGGCGTAGGTGAGCGGCGCCTCGGTCACCACCTGGGCGCCGGCGTCCTGCACTTGCCCGGCAATGTCTTCACCGGATACATGGAACAGCCACTCGCCGGCCGGCGCCGCCAGCGGTTGCGCCTGGACCCGCTCGATGGCTTCGGCCAGGGCGGCCATGTCCGGCAGGTAGGCGGTAAAGCCGTCGCCCTTGAGGGCGGTGGTGTGAATGCCCAGCAGTTGGCAGATGGCTTGTTTGCTGTGGATATCGTCGCGGTCGGCCTGGCGCGAGCGCTGGATCAGTTCGGCCAGTTCCTGGTCCACCAGCTCACCGCCGACAATCAGCTGCGGGCCTTTTTCCCAGGACTCGGGCGGGCAATCCTTGATCGCCGGGTTGAGCGGGATGTGCGGATTGATTTCCATCGGGTAGATACGGCACACCAGCGGCCGGCGTTCATAGATCCGGCACAGTTGGTCTTCGTCAAGATTCCGGCAGGGGCCGACGTTGTAGGCGGCGAAAGTGATTGCCACGTGGGCCTGGGCATTGCCGCTGGGCACCACGCAGGAACGCCGTTCGGCGTGCTCGCGCTGCTGGGCTGGCAGCCCCAGGCCATTGCTCAGGAACCCTTCCACCAGCACGATCACCTGGCCGCCATCCAGCGCCCACTGGCGGGCTTCGCCGAGGGTCAGGGGAACGTGATGATCGTTGCAGCACTTGCCGCAGCCTACGCAGGAAAAACGAGTATTCATTGAGCCGGCAGCCATAGTCGAAAGGCGGAAGCGGCGACGGAATGACTCACATCGCCCTCTAAATAGCGCTCTCGAAGCAAGTTATGCGCCAGTCACCGGCCCTTGGCCTCGAGGGCGGGACGGATCGAATCCCACTCGGTGACGTGGGCGTTCTTGCGCTGTTTGTCGTACAGGCACAACTCGGTACCAATCTGGCCCTTCATGTGTTTTTGCGGGTACTGGCCCTGAAGCAGTAACGCGCTGTAGCCGACCCGGTCGTCGAACTGCGCGGCGTTGCCTAGCACTTTGACATTCTTCAACTGGCTGACCTTGGTGCAACTGGCCCGCACCTGCATGTCGAAGGTCGCCCAGGCGTCCGGGCTGGAGGCCTGGGCCTGGCTGGCGAGGAGGGTGGTGAGGCAGGCGAAGCTCAGGGACAGGGCTTTCATGGCGGGGCGCTCCTTCGTTCACGGGTATGCGCAGGGAGTATGCCTGAGGCGCGAGTGATGAAAGATCTGTAGCCGCTGCCGCAGGCTGCGATCGGCCGGAACGGCCGCGGCGATCTTGAAGTCGCTGAAGGTCCTGCGGACCTTATCGCAGCCTGCGGCAGCGGCTACAGGGATTGCAGCAGGTGCTGCGGCAGCGGCTACAGGTTACAGCGGCGTGTGGGGAACCTGCTCACGGCGGATCGCGACCATGCCGACGCTGTCGTACAGCCCGCGGGCTCGCTGGTTGTCTTCCAGCACCCGCAGGTCGACAAAGGCTTCGCGGCGCTGGCGGAAGACCTCGAAGGCCTGCAGCAGCAAGGCCCGTCCCAGGCCCTGGCCGCGGGCCCGCGGATGCACCACCAGGTCCTTGATATAGGCGCTGGTCCAGCACTGGACCACCCCGACGACGCCCTCGGCATCCTGCGCCACCAGGCACAGTTGCGGGTCGTATTCGGCGTCGCTTTCGAAACGCTGGCGCCAGCTGTCCAGCTCCGGCACGCGCCCGCCGCCGTCCTGGTAGCCAAGGTGCATCAGGCCATGCACCGCTTCGGCCAGTTCCGGCCGATAGCTGTCGAGGCTGAAGGCGGCCGGCCAACTGGCGGGATTCGATTGCCCGGTCAGGTCGCGGCGCATCAGCAGGCAATAGTCGTCGGCCACGGCTCAGGCGCTCTGGGCGGCGACGTGACGGGCCGCTTCGATCAGGCAGCGGGTCAGGTCCGGCGAGGAGAACTTGGTCAGCACCGCGTTGGCGCCGGCCAGGCGGGCCTTTTCCGCGTTCATGGCACTGTCCAGCGAGGTATGCAGCAAGACGTAGAGGTGGGCGAAGTCTGGGGTCTCGCGCAGGGTGCGGGTCAGGGCGTAACCGTCCATCTCCGACATCTCGATGTCCGAGACGATCAGGTTGATCTCCTGGGCGGTGCCTTGCAGGTCCAGCAGGCAGTCGATGGCCTCCTTGGCGCTGCGCGCGGTGTGGCATTGCAGGCCGAGGTTACGCAGGGTATGCACCGACTGCTGCAGGGCCACCTGGCTATCGTCGACCACCAGGATCCGCGCGTTACCCAGCAGTTCGGCGTCTTGCATGCTCAGCTCGGTCGGCGCGGTTTCGATCTGCGCCGGGGCGATGCCATGGATGACTTTCTCGATGTCCAGCACCTGCACCAGGGTGCCGTCGACCTGGGTGACCCCGGTGATGTAGGACTTGACCCCGCCGGAGCCATAGGGCGGCGGGCGGATATCGGTGGTCAGGCAATGCACGATCTTGCTCACCGCCTGCACATGCAGGCCCTGCTTGGAACGGCTGACGTCGGTGACGATCAGGCAGCCGCCCTCCGGGTCTTCCAGCGGCCGTTCGCCGATGGCCCGGCTCAGGTCGATGACCGACAGCGAATTGCCGCGCAGGGTGGCGATGCCTTTCACGTGCGGGTGCGATTCCGGCAGTTTGGTCAGCGGTGGGCAGGGAATGATTTCACTGACTTTGAGCAGGTTGATCGCCATCAGCTTGCCGCTGCGCAAGGTGAACAGCAGAAGCGAAAGAGAGTCTGCGCGGGCTTTGTTGGAAGACATAGAAACCTTCTGTGGAAGAAAGGTGGTTCGCGCCATGGGCCGCGAACAGCTAGCGATAACGGGTTATCGACGCGCAAAGGGCTGGCTTTAGGCTTAATCCCAATATCCGCGACCCGCGCAATCCGTAGCCGCTGCCGAAGGCTGCGATCGAGGACGCAGTCCTCGCAAGATCAGCCACTGCGTCGTTTCGGTCATACCTCATGTATCGGGTTCATGGCCGTTTCGTGGCAATGCCGCCCAAGCCGATCGCAGCCTTCGGCGGCTACAGGTGAGTCACTTCAAGCCTAGCCTCTTGGCCATGCGCCCCAGGTTGGCGCGGTCCAGGCCCAGCTCGCGGGCGGCGCTGGCCCAGTTGTGCTGGTGGCGCTCAAGGCAGGCACTGATCAGTTGGCGCTGGTAGTTTTCGGTGGCCTGCCGTAGATCGCCGGTGCCGGGAAGGTCGGCCATGGTCGTCGCAGCCGGGGGCTGGGGCGTGAGCGGCGCCGAGGCGTCCGGCAGGTCCAGGTCGGCGGCGCTCAGGCTGAGGATCTTCGGTCGTTCGCGGCAATTGCCCAGGGCCTTGAGGGCGCTGCGGCCGATCAGGTGTTCCAGCTCACGCACGTTGCCCGGCCAGGCGTAGGCCAGCAGCGCCGCCTGGGCATCGCTGGTCAGGCGCAGGCTGCCCAGGCCCATGCGCGAGCGATTCTGTTCGAGGAAGTAGCCGCTGAGCAGTAGCACATCGCGGCCGCGGTCGCGCAGGGCCGGCACCAGCAGCGGGTAGACGCTGAGGCGGTGATAGAAGTCCGCGCGATAGCGGCCGCTGCGCACTTCTTCGGCCAGGTCGCGGTTGGTGGCGGCGATCAGCCGCACGTCGACCTGATGTTCCTGGTCCGACCCCAGGCGTTGCAACTGGCCGCTTTGCAGCACGCGCAGCAGCTTGGCCTGCACGGTCAGCGACAACTCGCCCACTTCATCGAGAAACAGCGTGCCGCCATTGGCCAGCTCGAATTTGCCGCGGCGGTCGTTGGTGGCGCCGGTAAAGGCGCCCCGCACATGGCCGAACAGTTCGCTTTCCACCAGGGTGTCGGGCAGGGCGGCGCAGTTGAGGCTGATGATCGGTTTGTCGGCCCGGGGCGAGGCGGCGTGGATGGCCTGGGCCACCAGTTCCTTGCCGACCCCGGTTTCACCGGTGATCAGCACCGTCAGGTCGCTGCCGCCGACCAGGCCGATTTCCTCCAGCAGGCGTTTGTGGGCTTTGCTCTGGCCGATCATCTCGCGGTTCTGGCCGCTGGCCTGGCGATAGACCTCGGCGCGCTGGTGTTCGTCTTCGGCGCGCAGGGCCAGGCGCTCGATGCGCTCGGCGGCGTTGACGGTGGCCGCCGCCAGGCTGGCGAACGCCTGCAGGGCATCCAGCTCGATGGGTTCGAAGCGCTGCGGGTCGAGGGCATCCAGGGTCAGCAAGCCCCAGGGGCGCTCGTCGATAAACAGCGGGCAGCCCATGCAGTCGTGGACTTCCAGGTGTTCGTGCAGGCCATCCACCAGGCCGTCGTAAGGGTCCGGCAACTCGCTGTCGCTGGCGAAACGGGTAGGGCCGGGGTGGCTGAGCAGGGCGGCGAAACGCGGGTGTTCGCTGACCTTGAAGCGTCGGCCCAGGGTGTCGGTGCTCAAGCCGTCCACCGCCAGCGGCACCAGCCATTCGCCATCCAGGCGCAGCAGCGCGGCGGCGTCGCAGGGCAGCAGGGCGCGCATGGCTTCCAGCAGGCGGCGGTAGCGCTCGCCTTCGGGCAGTTCGCGGGACAGGTCGGAGACCAGGGGCAACAAGGCGGTGAGCAGGGATTTTGCGGTCATAATGACTCCGTATGGTCTTAATGACTATAAATGCGGCTTTGTCGATATGACTACAAATATTTCAAGTAATTGATTTATATGGTTTTTATTGTTGGCACGAAAACTGATTGGTAAAGGGCAACCTGCAAGTAGTCAGAAAGCTCAGGAGTTGTACTTATGCTTAGCGTCGAAGATCGTGCCATCATCAAATCCACCGTTCCGTTGCTGGAAAGCGGTGGCGAAGCCCTGATCACCCACTTCTACCGGATGATGCTCTCCGAGTATCCGCAAGTGCGCCCGCTGTTCAACCAGGCGCACCAGGCCAGCGGCGACCAGCCACGGGCCCTGGCCAATGGCGTATTGATGTACGCCCGGCACATCGACCAGCTCGACCAATTGGGCGACCTGGTGGCGAAGATCATCAACAAGCACGTGGCCCTGCAGATCCTGCCGGAGCATTACCCGATCGTCGGCAGTTGCCTGCTGCGCGCCATTTCCGAAGTGCTGGGCGAAGAGATCGCCACGCCGGCGGTGATGAGCGCCTGGGGCGCGGCCTATAACCAGCTGGCGGACATCCTGATCGGTGCCGAAGGCGCGATCTACGACCAGAAGGCCCAGGCCCCGGGCGGCTGGCGTGGTGCGCGGGAATTCAAGCTGGTCCACCGCGAGCAGGAGAGCGCGGAAATCACCTCGTTCTATTTCGAGCCTGTGGATAACGGCCCGATTCTCGCCGCCGAGCCGGGTCAGTACATCGGCATGCAGCTGTTCCTCGAGGGTGAGGAAATCCGCCGCAACTACTCGCTGTCGGCCCTGTCCGACGCCGGCCAGTACCGCATCAGCGTCAAGCGCGAGGCCGGTGGCCGCGCTTCCAACTACCTGCACGACCAACTGCAGATCGGCGCCAGCATCCAGCTGTTCCCGCCAGCGGGCGAATTCACCCTGGCGAACAGCAACAAGCCGCTGGTGCTGATCAGTGGTGGCGTCGGCATCACCCCGACCCTGCCGATGCTCGAAGCCGCGCTGGCCACCGAGCGTCCGGTGCACTTTATCCACTGCGCGCGCAACGGCAGGGTGCATGCGTTCCGCGATTGGGTCGACGGCCTGGCCGCGCGTCATCCACAACTCAAGCGCTTCTACTGCTACGCCGAAGACGACGGCGTCAGCCCGGCGGCGGACAAGGTCGGCCTGCTGAGCCAGGAGCAACTGGCCGAATGGTTGCCGCAGGAGCGTGACCTGGACGCCTACTTCCTCGGCCCGAAAGCCTTCATGGCGGCGATCAAGCGCCACCTCAAGGCCCTGGGCGTACCGGAAAAACAAAGCCGCTACGAGTTCTTCGGCCCGGCCGCGGCGCTGGAGTAACCCACCGGCCAGCCTCCGCCCGGAGGCTGGCCTCTTTGTAGCCGCTGGCGCAGCCTGCGATCGAGCATGCAGTGCTCGCAATGCTTTCCCCCGAGTGCCTCAGGCAAACCGCGAGCTCAGGCCTGGCGGTCGCTGCGCAACCGATCGCAGGCTGCGCCAGCGGCTACAGGGGCGCACTCGTAAAAATCCTTTAAAGGTTAATCCGTTCTTAACCTGTTTATCGTTAATTCCCCGATGCTGATGATAGGCGCTCGTTCGCACTGATCAGGATCATCCCATGCAACTCTCAGCCATTTCCCGCATCACCCTGGCCGCGACCCTGCTCGCCAGTCCCCTGGTTTTCGCCGAGCCGGCCTTGCTTCAACCGCAGACCCTGATCGTCGATCAGAGCCTGCCCAAGGCCCAGCGTGAAGCCATGGAGCTGGCCGCGCGGCGCTACGGCAGTTTCTGGAACAGCGGCGATGAAAGCCTGGCCAGGGCCGCGCTGGCGGAGAATTTCGTCGATATGACGCCGCCTGCAGGGCGGGTCCAGGGGCCGACGGGGCCGCTACTGGCGTCGCGGTTCTTTCGCACGGCGGTGCCGGACCTGAGCGCAGACATCGAGCAGATGATCGTGGCCGGGGATCGGGTGGTGCTGCACCTGCATTTTCGCGGGCACTTCAGCGGGACCTTCAATGCACTCAAAGGTCATGGTCAGCGTGTAGACTTCCGGGCAACCGACATCTATCAGATCGCCGATGGCCGGATCACCGCCAATTGGCATATCGAAGACAACCTCAGCCTGATGCAGCAGTTGCAAACGCTGCCGTCGGGTTGAGCCACAGACAGAAAGGAATTGAGGATGACTGACGACACACTGCGTTTGGGGCGCGAGCGACGTTTTCTGGTGTTGCTGGGGGTGATCTGCCTGGCGCTGATCGGCGGCGCGCTGTACATGCAGGTGGTGCTGGGCGAGGCGCCTTGCCCGTTGTGCATCCTGCAGCGCTACGCGTTTCTGCTGATCGCGATTTTCGCCTTCATCGGCGCGGCCATGCGCAGCCGTCGCAGCCTCACCGTGCTGGAAACGCTGGTAGTGATCAGCGCGCTGTTCGGGGCGGCGGTGGCGGGGCACCACGTCTACACCCAGGCCCATCCCGCGGTCAGTTGCGGCATCGATGTGTTGCAGCCGATCGTCGACAGCCTGCCGCTGGCGACCGTCTTCCCGCTGGGGTTCCAGGTCGATGGCTTCTGCTCCACGCCGTACCCGCCGGTGCTGGGCCTGTCCCTGGCGCAGTGGGCGCTGGTGGCCTTTGTGCTGACCCTGGTGCTGGTGCCGCTGGGCATCATTCGTAACCGTCGCAAGAGCGCCTGACCCGGCGCAAAAAGCCCCGGTCCCGATGTTCGGGGCCGGGGCTTTTTTGCGTGTAGGACAATGTGTGAAGGGGGCGTGATATGGGGCAATCGGATGCGCGATAAAAGTGCGACATGTTGTCACATGGTGATGTCGCAGCTGTGTTTCAGAGGATGACGTCGAGACGATTTTTCTTGCGCCAGGAGCGAAAAAAGTCTGTCAGTTCGTGTCGGCGCGGTGAACGGCCAGGCAAGCATAGCCTGCTATCTAAATAAATCGGTTCAGCCCTCGTTTTACAAGGGGTAGCGCGATGCCATCGGTGGATTTTGTACGGGTGAAAGGCGCCTTTTTCGACTTGGCTGGAAGGTGTTTTTGGGGCTTTTTATTGCGAATGAATCTCGATATGATCGCGACCCGTTGCAATAATCGCCACGCATTGTTGCGCGAGTCGATAAAAATTATTTCGGGATAAGACATGGTTTATAAAACGCTACATATCTACAATCGCCCGCACTGAATTTCCGGCGCTGCTCACCCCTGAGCATACGGCGGCGGTCGAGGGGCGTTGGACGCTCCATGCGACCCCAGGTGTCGGCACCTTCCAAATATCCGCACCAAATGGAATTGGTCTGTAAAAGGCCTTTGACCACGAATTCGAATAAGAACTCACTGCTAGCCCAGGATTTGTCAAACAACGCGTAACGCGTCGGGCAGGCCCTTATTCAATCGAAGAAAAAATGCCAACCCTTGGCACGGTGAAGTGTTGGCGATCAAAACCCAACTGCATGGCGCAAGCTGCTTTAGAGGTCGTGAGATGAGTAAAAACAGGTACCCCCGATTACTAGGCTTTTTGCCGCTGCTTGGCATGATGTTAATGCTGGGAGGCTGCAAGTGGACCTTGCTCGACCCGAAGGGACAGGTCGGTCTGGATGAGCGAAACCTGATCATCACCGCTACCCTGCTGATGCTGCTGGTCGTGATTCCGGTGATCGTGATGACCTTCGCGTTCGCCTGGAAATACCGCGCGTCCAACACCAACGCGACCTACGCGCCCAAGTGGTCGCACTCCACCAAGATCGAAATCGCGGTGTGGCTGGTCCCGATCCTCATCATCATTGCCCTGGGTTATGTGACCTACAAGTCCACCCACGCGCTGGACCCGTATCGTCCGCTGGAATCCGACGTCAAGCCGATCAACATCGAAGTGGTCGCGCTGGACTGGAAGTGGCTGTTCATCTACCCGGACCAGGGTATCGCCACTGTTAACCAGATCCGGTTCCCGGAGCACACTCCGCTGAACTTCAAGATCACCTCCGACGCTGTGATGAACTCGTTCTTCATCCCAGCCCTGGGCGGCCAGATCTATGCGATGGCAGGCATGCAGACCAAGCTGCACCTGATCGCCAACCAGAAAGCTGAAATGGAAGGCATCTCCGCTAACTACAGTGGCGCTGGCTTCACCGGCATGAAATTCAAAGCGATCTCGACGAGCCAGGAAGATTTCGACGCCTGGGTAGCCGAAGTCAAGGCCGCACCTAAACAGCTTGATCAAGCTGAATACGAAGCCCTTGCCAAGCCAAGCCAGAACAACCCTGTCGCGCTGTACTCCTCGTACACGCCGGACCTGTTTCAGAAAATTGTCGACAAGTATGAAGGCATGAAACCAGGCGCACCGGTCAAGCACGAGAAGAAAGAAGTGGCCGCTGTGGAAGGGACTGACATGAGCTCGCATTCAGCTGCTGGGGCAGAGGAGTAAACGATGTTTGGTAAATTAAGTCTGGACGCGATACCGTTCCACGAGCCGATTGTCATGGTGACCGTTGCCATGATCATCCTCGGTGGTCTGGCGCTTGTCGCGGGTATCACGTACTTCAAGAAATGGTCCTACCTGTGGACCGAATGGCTGACTTCGGTCGACCACAAGAAAATCGGCGTGATGTACATCATCGTCGCCATGGTCATGCTCCTGCGCGGCTTCGCCGACGCGATCATGATGCGTACCCAGCTGGCCATGGCCACCGAGGGTTCGCCGGGCTACCTGCCTCCTGAACACTATGACCAGATCTTCACCGCCCACGGTGTGATCATGATCATCTTCATGGCGATGCCTTTCTTCACCGGCCTGATGAACCTTGCAGTGCCGCTGCAGATCGGTGCGCGTGACGTTGCCTATCCGTTCCTCAACTCCCTGAGCTTCTGGCTGCTGGTTTCCGGCGTCGTGCTGATCAACCTGTCCCTGGGCGTCGGCGAATTCGCCAAGACCGGCTGGGTTGCCTATCCGCCGCTGTCGGGCCTGCAATACAGTCCGGGCGTGGGTGTCGACTACTACATCTGGGCGCTACAGCTATCAGGGCTAGGGACGACGCTGACGGGGGTCAACTTCCTGGCCACCGTGCTGAAAATGCGTACCCCGGGCATGAAGATGATGGACATGCCGATCTTCACCTGGACCTGCACCTGGGCCAACGTGCTGATCGTGGCTTCGTTCCCGATCCTGACCGCTACCCTGGCACTGCTGACCCTCGACCGTTACATGGATTTCCACATTTTCACCAATGAACTTGGTGGCAATCCAATGATGTACGTGAACCTGTTCTGGGCTTGGGGTCACCCTGAGGTGTACATCCTGATCCTGCCGGCGTTCGGTATCTTCTCCGAAGTCATCTCGACCTTCTCGGGCAAGCGCCTGTTCGGCCACCACTCGATGATCTACGCTTCCGGCGCGATCTCGGTACTGGGCTTCATGGTCTGGCTGCACCACTTCTTCACCATGGGTTCGGGGGCCAGCGTCAACGCCTTCTTCGGCCTGGCGACCATGCTGATTTCCATCCCGACGGGGGTGAAGCTGTTCAACTGGCTGTTCACCATCTACCACGGCCGTCTGCGTATCACCAGCCAGGTCCTGTGGACCCTGGGCTTCATGGTGACCTTCGCCATCGGCGGCATGACCGGCGTACTGCTGGCCATCCCGGGTGCTGACTTCGTACTGCACAACAGCCTGTTCGTGATCGCGCACTTCCACAACGTGATCATCGGTGGTGCCGTGTTCGGCTACATCGCCGGTTTCAGCTTCTACTTCCCGAAAGCGTTCGGCTTCAAGCTGCACGAAGGCTGGGGCAAGGCTGCATTCTGGTTCTGGATCTCGGGCTTCTTCGTCGCGTTCATGCCGCTCTATGCACTGGGCTTCATGGGCATGACCCGTCGTCTGAACGCCACGACCAACCCTGAGTGGGTGCCGTACCTGTACGTCGCCATGTTCGGTGCGGTGATGATCGCCATCGGTATCGCCTGCCAGCTGATCCAGCTGTACGTCAGCGTGCGTGATCGCAAGCAGAACCAGACCGTTTCCGGCGACCCGTGGAATGCCCACACCCTGGAGTGGTCGACTTCGTCGCCACCGCCGTTCTACAACTTCGCCGTACTGCCGAAGGCCAATGGCATCGACCCGTTCACCGAAGCCAAGGAAAACGGTACCGCGTACCAGAAGCCTGCTCGCTACGAACCGATCCACATGCCGAACAACACCGCCACCGGCCTGGTGATGGGTGCTCTGTTGACCGTCTTCGGTTTCGCGATGATCTGGCACATCTGGTGGCTGGCGATCGCTAGCCTGGCCGGTACCGTGATCTATTTCGTGATCCACGCGGCTCGCGATGATCAAGGCTACATGGTGCCGGTCGACGTGATCGAACGCATCGAAGCCGAGCAGCACGCTCGCCTGGTAGCCGAGAAGAAGATTCCGGCCAACCGTGTAGAAACCTCGTTGGAACAGGCTTAAACCATGTCGAACTTAGTGACCAATGCTGGACACACCCATGTCGATGACCATGGGCACGATGACCATCACCACGACTCGGGCGAGATGACCGTATACGGTTTCTGGCTCTACCTGATGACCGACTGCATTCTGTTTGCGTCGATCTTCGCGGTGTACGCGGTACTGGTAAACAACGTAGCGGGTGGCCCGTCGGGCCACGACATCTTCGAACTGCCTTACGTGCTCGGCGAAACCGCCTTGCTGCTGTTCAGTTCGATCACCTACGGCTTCGCCATGCTGGCGTTCTTCCGGGGCAACAAGAAGCAGGTCCTGGGCTGGCTGGCCCTGACCTTCCTGTTCGGCCTGGGCTTCATCGGCATGGAGATCAACGAGTTCCACCTGCTGATCTCCGAAGGCTACGGCCCTAGCCGCAGCGGCTTCCTGTCTGGGTTCTTCACCCTGGTCGGCACCCACGGTCTGCACGTGACCGCCGGCCTGATCTGGATGGCGATCATGATGTATCAGGTCAACAAGCACGGCCTGACCGCAACCAACAAGACCCGCCTGAGCTGCCTGAGCCTGTTCTGGCACTTCCTGGACGTGGTCTGGATCTGCGTCTTCACCGTTGTTTACCTGATGGGGACTATGTAATGGCTAATGCACACTCCCATGACAGCCATGATGCGGGCCACGGCAGCGTAAAGTCGTACGCCATCGGCTTCATCCTGTCGGTGATCCTGACGATCATCCCGTTCGGCCTGGTGATGTACCCGACCCTGCCGAAATCCATCACCCTGATGATCGTGCTCGCCTTCGCGGTGATCCAGGTCCTGGTTCACCTGGTGTACTTCCTGCACCTGGACCGCTCCGAGGCCCAGCGTAACAACGTGATCGCGTTCGTCTTCGCTGCCCTGGTGATCGTCCTGCTGGTTGGTCTGTCGTTGTGGATCATGTTCAGCATCCACACCTACATGATGGCGAAGTGAGGTAAGACCCGATGTCGCTCAAGCACTTTATCCAAATCACCAAACCGGGGATCATTTTCGGTAACGTGCTTTCTGTGGCGGGCGGTTTTTTCCTGGCCTCCAAGGGACATGTCGATCTGGCCATCTTCCTGGCCGCGATGATCGGCACGTCCCTGGTGGTGGCTTCCGGTTGCGTGTTCAACAACTGCATCGACCGTGACATCGACCTGAAGATGGAACGCACCAAGAACCGTGTGCTGGTCCAGGGCCTGATCTCCCTGAAAGTGGCACTGGTCTACGCGACCCTTCTGGGTGTCGCCGGCGTTGCGTTGTTGTACAAGGTGGCCAATCCGCTGGCGGCGCTGTTTGCCGTGATCGGCTTCGTCATCTACGTCGGCTTCTACAGCCTGTACCTCAAGCGCAAGTCGGTGCACGGCACGCTGGTGGGCAGCCTGTCGGGGGCGATGCCGCCGGTAATTGGCTACGTGGCCGTGAGCAACAGCTTCGACATGGCCGCGCTGACCCTGCTGGTGATGTTCAGCCTGTGGCAGATGCCGCATTCCTATGCCATCGCGATCTTCCGCTTCAACGATTACCTGGCCGCATCGATTCCGGTGCTGCCAGTGAAGCGCGGCATCCTGGTGGCCAAGAAGCACATCCTGCTCTACATCCTGGCGTTCCTGGTGGCGACCCTGATGCTGACCTTCAGCGGGTATGCCGGCATGAGCTACCTGGCCGTCGCGGCCGCGATGGGCATGTACTGGCTGTACATGGCCTGGACCGGCTACAAGGCGGTGGACGACACCGTCTGGGCGCGCAAGCTGTTCGTGTTCTCGATCTTCACCATCACCGCGCTGAGCGTGATGATGTCCCTGGATTTCAAGGTACCGAGCGAGCTGCTGCTGACCTACGCGCCATAAGCTGCAAACGCTATGAAAAAGCCCCGCCTTCGAGAGAAGCGCGGGGCTTTTTTATTGAGTGTCAGTCAGTGGGCTGTTTAAATATTCAAATGACTCTATTCATGCAGGAAGCAGAATGATGAAGAAAAAAGCCGTTGTCGTATTCAGTGGCGGGCAGGACTCGACGACCTGTCTGATCCACGCATTGCCGCTCTATGATGAAGTGCACTGCATTACCTTTGATTACGGTCAGCGCCACCGCGCGGAAATAGAAGTGGCGCAGCAACTCGCGAAGCAATTGGGGGCAACAGTCCACAAAGTGCTGGATGCTTCGCTACTCAATGAATTGGCGATCAGCAGTCTCACTCGGGACAATATCCCGGTTCCCACGGTGAACAGTTCGGGCGAAAGCCTGCCCAGCACTTTCGTGCCAGGAAGAAATATTCTGTTTCTGACCCTGGCCTCTATCTATGCCTACCAGGTAAAGGCTGAAACGGTCATTACTGGGGTGTGTGAAACGGACTTCTCCGGCTATCCCGATTGCCGCGACGAGTTTGTAAAGGCCTTGAACAAGGCCGTCGAGTTGGGCATGGAATACCGCCTGCGCCTTGAGACTCCGCTGATGTGGTTGAACAAGTCGGAGACCTGGGCGCTGGCGGATCATCACCATCAGTTGAGCCTGGTTCGCGAGCAGACCCTGACCTGCTACAACGGCGTTATCGGCAGCGGCTGTGCCAATTGCGATGCATGCAATCTTCGCAGCAGAGGGCTGAATGAATATCTGGGGAACAAGGCAGAAGTCATGAACAGCTTGAGAAGCAAGATGAACTTGCAATGAAGGCTTGATCGACCGTCTCAATGGAGTTCAACACTGCATCTGCCTGCTGGATGAGTGTTGAATCCATCAGCTCGAGCCAAGCGTGGTCGTACTATTTTGCCTGGCTGTCCGTTATGTATTTCTTGAACAGTGACCTTGCGCCATAGGCAGGCAAGATGTTGAAGAAGGCAAAACATACCTTGATCGCGATCTGCACATAAATCATGTTCAGGATGTCGTTGTTCTCCATCGAGCCGTAAAAGGCAATGTAGCAAAACACGAAGCTGTCAATAATGACCGCGAACAGTGTGCTCAAGAATATCCGCAGGAACAGGAATCTGGAGTTGGTCAGCTCTTTTATCTTGCACAGCAAGTAAGAGTTTATGTTTTCAGAAACCAGGAAAGACACAGAGGACGCCACCAGCACGGATGACACATGAATGATGACGTCATTGTACGGGGTGTCGAGCTTCCAGCCCGGCAGGCCGGGAAGAAAGGTCGAGCCATACAGAAGGACGATAATCATGGCGTTGCTGGCGAAGGCAAAGAAGATCGCTTTTCTTGCCAGCCTGAGGCCAAAGTTTTCGTTCAACAGGTCAACGATCAGGAAGGTCAGAGGGTAAAGAAAGGTGCCCGGAGTGATAATGATGCCAAGTGATTCAAGATAAATGGGCTTGGTGGCGGCAATGCTGGTGAATATATAAAATGTAAAGAGCAGTAGATTCAGGATGATATAAATCATCCATGAGCTTTCGTGGCGGTCATTCAGGTCGTATGCAGTAAGTGCTCCTCCTTGGGAGTAGAACTTCTTGTAAATGTTTTTAACTTCCATTTTGTTCAGGTTTTCCATTATTTCGCTGTTAAGCACTTCGCTTAATTTGATCTTTATGACTTTGCCTGTGGCGATGATCATGATCACGGCCAGGTTCTTGTTGTTTTCAAAGCCTAGAAGTTTGTATTTGCTGTTCTCGAGTTCGCCTTCATAAGCTGCCATTGAATCGCTCCTCGATGATGTCACCCACCACAAATACTCGATCTGAGTCGGAGCATGGCTCATTGATGATGAACAGCTTTTTTGTCTGCCTGTCGTAAACCAGTTTTTCCTTGTCGTCGGTCGATGTGCCCTTTTGAATGATCAACAGGTCACCGGCCTCGTACAGGCCCTTGATCTCATTCTCGAGCAGCACCGCTATCAAGTTGTAGGATGCGCCGAAGTAATAGGTCAGTGGGTGAAGTATGGCCAGTTCGCCAATCCGTTTGTCCATGTTGATCATCAGCAGGCTTTCCTTGAGGATCGGAACCGCCGCCGGGTTCATGTTTCCTTGTGGGGAAATACTGCTGTCGATGATCTCCTTCTCTTCAAAATCGACGGTTTCTATTTCTTCGTAGGAGACACCGAAGAAATCGGAGATTTTGCGAATGGTGGATTGCTGTACGTTGCTGACCTTGCCTTCCAGGATGTTGTATATGGTCGTTCGGGTCAGGCCGCTGGCATTGCACAAAGACAGTTGCGTCTCGCCGCGACTTTTTATCAGGTATTTGATGTTGCTCTTCAAATACTCTGTTCTTTCTCTTCTGTGCATCAAATGCTCACCATTTCCTTATAGTCGTCACGCATAGGGTCTTTCATGGAATGCGTGCCGTGCATGACATTCAACTGCTCGACGCCAAAGGTGAGAACAGTCGGATTGATGCGGCTAGAGCTTGTCGGGTTCTTTCGTGGCCTGTACCAACTCGCTAGCACTCCTTTAGCCAGCCTGCATCCATCCTGGGATATTTCGCTGTCGGTATGGGGCGCGCTCGGAATTGTCGGGAGGGTCCGGACCGGAGGCGCCGCGACGGCAAGTGTTGCATGTCCCAGTCATGACAATAAAGCCCCGAAACGTCCGGTGCCCTGGCCTCGATTGACGAATATTCGGCGGCAACGCAAATCTGCTGTCCCCTCCTGATTCTCGGAAAAGAAGCATTTTGTTTGGAAAATGTTTAATTCTTTGATTAATTAGCGGCTCGCGAACGTTAAATCAGGAAGCGTGCTGTCGTTCGTGGCACGCAAATGACAAGGAAGGAATACCGAACGATGGCAGCTTATACAGCACCACTGAGGAACCAGGCCGACCTGCTGCGACGAGGTTTGGCGGATCTGCGGGCAGAAGACGCCGAACTGGCTGGGATCCTGGACGCTGAAGTCAGGCGTCAACACCGCACACTGTCCCTGGTTTCATCTTCCTGCGCGGCCAACCCTCGAATCCTCGCGGCGTCTGCCTCGGCACTGGTCAACGTCACCGCCGAGGGCATACCAGGCAAGCGCCATCATGTCGGCTGCGAGAACGTCGATCTGGTCGAGTCCCTGGCGATTCGCAGGGCGCGGGAGCTGTTCGGGGCGCAATATGCCAGCGTACAGTCGCATTCCGCCTCCAACGCCAACTACCAGGTGCTTGCTGCCCTGCTCGAGCCCGGGGACACCATTCTCGGCATGGCCCTCGATCATGGCGGGCACCTGACCCACGGCAGCCCTGTCGCATTCACAGGCACTCACTACAAGGCGATCCGCTACGGCACCACATCGCAGGGCGTGATCGATTACGCAGAAGTACGCCATCTGGCGCTCGCCCATCGTCCGCGCATCATCATCTGCGGTGCGACGGCCTATTCCCGGGTCGTGGACTTCCAACGCTTTCGCGCTATTGCCGACGAGGCCGGGGCTATCCTGCTGGCGGATATCTCCTCTATCGCCGGGCTGGTCGCAACGGGTCGACATCCGAGCCCGATCGACGTGGCGCACGTCACCACCGCGTGTACCCACAAGCAACTCGCGGGGCCGCGTGGCGGCCTCATCCTTTCCGGCCGGGACGCCGACACCAAGGTTCCCGGCCTGAGGGCGAGCTTCAGTCGTGTCCTTGAGCAAGCGGTATTCCCCGGGATGCAGGGCTCGCCGGCGGTCAACATGATTGCCGCCAAGGCGGCTGCGCTGGGCTACGCGATGACCCCGGAGTTCGACGCCTACATGGGACGGATTCGCAGCACGGCCGATGCAATGGCCAGCGCATTCATGGCGCAGGACTACGAAGTCGTGGGCGGGGGGACGGAGAACCACACGATTCTGCTCAGGCTGCGTGGTGGGGTTAGCGGTTCGATTGCCGCCTCGGCACTGGAGCGATGCGGCATCATCGTGAGTAAAAACCGCGCACTGGGGGAAACCCGATCCTCATTCGTCGCCAATGGCTTGTGTATCGGCACGGGCTCCATCGCCCAACGCTACATCGATCCCCAGGGCTGTCGTGAAGTCGTCGAACTGGTCTGCCGGATACTGGACAAGGTGACGCCCCTCAGCGAGCAGAAGTACCGCCTGGAGCCTGAGCTGCAGGAACAGTTCCGTCTTCAGACCGAGGCTTTGTGCGCGATGTATCCCATCGCCGATTACCGGGGCAACTGAGGGGCCCCGGCCTTTGATTCGTAGGAGCCAGCCGGCGAAGGGCGCACTGCACTGTTGCCCGATCCGCCGTCTGCGCGAGCCAGCCCGCGGGTACGGGTTACTGCTGTTGTAGAGCGCTGTAGCCTTCGAACGCGGTCTGCTGCTGGATCGCGGTGACGATGTTCTTGCGCGTGGCCGGCTGTTCGTTGCCGTCCTTGTCGAAGAACACTTCGCTTTCCAGTTCCGCTTCGTCGCCTTCGCCGACAAAGGCGAAACCGAGGAACTCGAAGGCTTCACGGTCGACGTTGGCCTTGGAGCGCGGGCGGATCGGCAGGGTGACGCTGATGCCGTCCTTGCTGATGGCGAACACTTCCATTTCCTTCTTGGCCCGCGAGGCCTTGCTCTTGCCGCCACCCGGGCTGCTGATGGCCTGGTGGGTCTGGTTCAGCACCTTCAGCGCCAGGCCGTAGACCAGCTCCTGGAAGCTCGGGTCATCCTTGTAGCTGGACAGGATGCGGCTGATCGGGAATTTGCTGCTCAGGTCTTCCAGGGCGGCGCTGTCGGCGGCCTCGGCGTCCTTGAGCTGTTTGAGTTGGCCCATGAGTTCATAGGCGCGGTCGTCGTCGAAGCGGTCGTGAGCCTGGCGGATCTCGGCGCGCAATTCGCGGATCTGGTCGCTTTCCTTGGTGGACTGGAAAGCGTCGAGGACCATCTCGCTGATGGTCTTGGCCTGGGAGACATGCTGTGAAAGATTGATGGCGTTTTCGTATTCCGCTTTGGACGACAAGGCGTTTACGGATTCTTCTGTATTGGAATCGGACATTGATATTTCACTACTTCGTTTAACTGGAAATGAGGCTAGAAAAGCACCGGGCCTTTTCAGGGCGCCTAATTTATGGGACCGAGGCCCCATTGTCACGGACCAACGGACCGGTGCGAAAAGGCGTGGCTCTACTGACCCGCGATCGACGGGAAAATTCCGGCGCCGATCATCCCAGGCGAGCGTTCACCGGGCAACGCTTGGCGTCGCATGGCAGCCGTTCCTGTCTCATTTCCTTCAGCGTCGCGCCTGCTGATGAAACTCGGCGAACGAGACCATGCGCTGGCGCGCCGGGTCCCACAGCTTGAGCCGCAGGCAGCGGTAGATATCCCGTGGGTGCAGTGAGGTGGTGATCGGCGATTGCAGCGCCGGGATCGCCGCCATGGCTTGCGGCAGGCGGTAGAAGGGGATGCCCGAGTTGGCGTGGTGCACATGGTGGTAGCCGATATTGGCGGTGAACCAGGCCATCAGTGGGCCGGTGCGCATGTAGCTGGAGGAGAACACCGCGGTGGCCGCGTAGTCCCAGTCGGCGCGCTCGGGGTAACGCACGCCGGGGAAGTTGTGCTGGCAGTAGAACATATAGGCGCCCAGCACCGAGCCGGACAGGCTGGGGACCAGCACCCCGTACAGCAGGATGTCCGGCGCCAGCAGCGCCAGGGCGACGGCGCTCGCCAGGTTCAGCGCCAGGGCCAGCAGCGACCACAGTCGATGCCGCGGCTGGGTGATCAGCGAGACCATGCAGATGCTGAAAATAAAGATACTGAATGACGCCAGCAGGATCATCAGCGGGTGTCGGGCGACGCGGTAGCGCAAGCGCTTGAGGCGCCCGGCGCGGGCATATTCCTCGGTGGACAGCAGGGGAAAGGTGCCCAGGTCAGTGTGAGTAGAGAGCAGCGGCAGGCGGTTTTTCTGCGCGCCGACATACTGGCAGCTGTGGCCGTGGTGGTAATCGTGGGACTGCTTCCACAGCGTCGGCGGGGCCATCAGCAGCAGGCCGAAGGTCTTGAAAAACACCTCGGCAAAACGCGAGTCCTTGAGGATCGCACCGTGCATGTAGTCGTGGTACAGCACGAACATGCGCACCAGGGACAAGCCCAGCAGCACGCTGCACCCCAGGCGCAGCGGCCACCACAGGGGCAGGGCCACGGCCGCGCCGAACAGCCCGATCACCAAAAGCGTCGAGTAGAAATGCCACCAGCTCAGGCGGCGGTTTTCCACGGTGAAGGGCAGGGTCTGGCGAATCAGCTCTTTGCCATAACGCGCCAGCTGCTCGCGGTCCAGGCCGTCGGTGGGCCAGGGGATGGCCCCCGGCTGGTGCGGTTCTTGGCCTGCGCCGGCGCGGCAACAAGCAGAGGCGGTCGAGGTGTCCAGCGTGCGCATGCTCGGTGCTCTCCTTAGCCGATAACCGCTTCGTCGGGGCTGTGCTGCATGAACAACTGTGGCCGCCGGTCCTTCCACGGGCATGCCTGTTCCAACTGGCCGGCCAGGCGGAACAACAGGCCTTCCTCGCCAAAGGCCGCGCTGAGCATCAGGCCGATCGGCAGGCCCTCGGCGTTCCAGTGCAACGGCAAGGAAATCGCCGGTTGCCCCGAGGCGTTATGGATGGCAGTGAACGGGCTGTAGTCGATCAGCGGGCCGTAGGTGCTTTCCAGGTCGCTGGAATGGATATCCACCACGCCGTTGCGCAGCGGCGGCCGGGCCAGGGTCGGGGTCAGCCAGCAGTCGTAGGTCTGGTGGAAACGCGCCATTTCCCGACCTACCTGCTGCAACACCAGCTCGGACATCTGGTACTCCACCGCGCTGACGCCAAGGCCGCGTTGATGCACGGCCTGGGTCAGGTTTTCCAGCTCGCCGGGCAACGGGCCGCGTCCCAGTTGCAGGCTCATCAGTTCCACGGCGAAGGCAATGCCGGAGAACCACAGGGCGCTGAAGGCTTCGGCGAAGCTTTGCAGGTCCAGCTGCGGCGCCGCTTCTTCCACATGGTGGCCGAGGGATTCGAGCAGGCGCGCGGTGCTTTCCACCGCGGAGATGCAGTCGGGGTGCAGCGGCCGCCCGGCCGGGTCGGTACTGGAATAGGCGATGCGCAGGCGCCCCGGTTCGCGGCCGAGCTGGTCGAGAAAGCGCCCCTGCATCGGCGGCGCGCGATACGGGTCGCCCGGCACCACGCCGTGGGTGGCGTCGAGCAGGGCGGCGCTGTCGCGCACGCTGCGGGTCAGCACATGTTCGTCCAGCAGGCCGCTGAGCAGCTCGCCGAAGTCCGGGGCCAGGGAGTTGCGCGCCCGGGTCGGCTTGAGGCCGACCAGGCCGCAGCAGGACGCGGGAATGCGGATCGAGCCGCCGCCGTCGTTGCCATGGGCCGCCGGGACCATGCCGGTGGCCACTGCGGCGGCCGCGCCGCCACTGGAGCCGCCGGTGGAATACTCCAGGTTCCACGGGTTGCGCGCCGGGCCATGGAAGGCGCCTTCGGTGGTGGGCAGAATGCCGAACTCCGGGGCGTTGGTCTTGCCGACGAACACCAGTCCGGCCTGGCGAAAGCGCTTCACCAGCTCGCAGTCCTGGGGCATGACCCGCGCTTGCAGCATGCGCGAGGCGAGGGTCGAAGGCAGGTCCTGGCAGTCGCCGAGGATGTCCTTGAGCAGGAACGGCACACCGTGCAGCGCGCCGGTCGGCGGCGCCTTGTCCTGTGCGGCGGCCTGCGCCCGGGCCTTGTCGTAGGCTTTGTAGACCACGGCGTTGACCGCCGGGTTGAAGGCTTCGATGCGGCGTATGGCTTCCTCCAGCAGTTCGGAGGGGCGTACCTGCCCGGTCCTGACCAGATCGGCCAGGCCGACCGCATCGAAGGTGGCGTATTCGCTAAAAGACATCCTGTTCTCCCGTGCTGCGCACGCTGCTGGCGATACCGGGGCGCTCCCGCTCCGGCCTGGGTTTGATGGCATGGCCGGTTGCACAGGCCCGGCTTGCACGGGCCTGGATATATCGGCTTCACATCCTTGAAAAAAGCTGATGACTGCAAGTGACATGGCAAAAAGCCATGCATACATCGAGCTGTGAGGCGAATATGCGCCGGGGGCGGAAATTGCGGGTATACGCCGTTCGGAGTATTAACTTCGACTGCGCGCTCCCAGAGGATGATCAAGCGTAATGGATGCGCAAGGCCGCAGATTTCGGGCCTTGCGGGAGATGGCTAAGTACGGCTGCCTGGACACAAAATAATGACTACGAACGACCACGATAGCGACGTTCCGTATGCGAATTTTTCGGAATGTCTGCAGCTTCACGCCCATACGATCCCGGACCGATTGGCCTATCGTTTTCTGCACAACGGGCGAGACGAAGAAACCCTGATCACCTTCTCTGAACTGGACCGCGCGGCCCGAGCGGCGGCGGTCCGGCTGCAGGGGCATTGCCAGGCGGGGGACAGGGTGCTGATCCTGCTCAAGCCAGGCCTGGACTATGTGATCGCCTTCATGGGCTGTCTGTATGCCGGGCTGGTGGCGGTGCCGGCCTACCCGCCGGGGGCGACCAAGACCCTGGACCGGCTGGACGGCATCATCGACGACTGCCAGCCGACGGCGGCACTGGCCAGTGGCGAGGATGTCCCGACCATCCGGGCCCGGCTGGGGCAGGCGCAGAGTCCGCGGGTGCTGGACATGGCGAGTCTCGATCTGGCCCTGGCCAGCGAGTGGCGGGCCGTCCCGGTAACCCGGGACGATATCGCCTTTTTGCAATACACCTCCGGCTCCACCGGGATTCCCAAAGGAGTGGCGGTGACCCACGGCAACCTGATTCACAATTCGCGCAGCATCAGCCGCGGTTTTTTGACCCACAAGGACAGCCACCTGGTCAGCTGGCTGCCGCCGTATCACGACATGGGGCTGATCGGCGGCATCCTGCAATCCTTGTTCGTCGGCTTCGGCTCGACCTTGCTGGCGCCGATCCACTTCCTGCAACGGCCGCTGCGCTGGTTGCAGGCCATCAGCACCTACCGCGGCACCGTCAGCGGCGGGCCGAACTTCGCCTATGAATTGTGCCTGCGCAAGATCAAGGACGAAGAGCTGGCCGGCCTCGACCTGAGCAGCTGGGAGGTGGCGTTCAACGGCGCCGAGCATGTGCGGGCGCAGACCATTGCCGCCTTCCATGAGCGTTTCGCCCGCGCCGGTTTTGCCAGCACCTCGGCCTTTCCCTGCTACGGGCTGGCCGAAGGCACGCTGATGGTCAGCGCCGGCGGCAGCAAGCGCGAGCCGGTGATCCGTCAGTTCCATGCCGGCTTGCTGGAGGACAATGTGGCATGCCTGCATGAAGGCCCGGGCAGCGACGCCGAGTTGCGCCTGCGCACTCTGGTCAGCAGCGGCCGCGGCATCCCCGGGCAGGGCCCGTTCATCTGCGACCCGCACACCGAGCAACCGCTGGAAGACGGGCGGGTCGGGGAGATCTGCATCCTCGGCGACAGCGTCGCCAGCGGTTACTGGCAGCGCCCGGAGAGCACCGCCGCGGCCTTTCGCCCGGCCCCGCCGGCGCTCGGCTGGTCGCGCTACTTTCGCACTGGCGACCTGGGCTTCCTGCTCGACGGCGAGCTGTTCGTCACCGGGCGGCTCAAGGACCTGATCATCGTCAATGGCGTCAACCATCACCCTGGTGATATCGAGAACACCGTGCTGCGCACCCATGACAGCTTTCGCCCGGACGGCACCGCGGCCTTCAGCATCGAGACCGGCGACAGCGAGCAGGTGGTGATCGCCCAGGAAATCGAACGGCGTGCCTTGCGCAGCCTCGACCTGCCACAGCTGTTCAGCGACTTGAAAGCGCGGCTGTGGCAACAGCACCAACTGGCGCGGCCGGTGCTGTTGCTGGTGTTCGGCGGGTCGTTGCCGCGTACCTCCAGCGGCAAGATCAAGCGCCAGGAGTGCCGCAAGCAGTTCGCTCCCTGGCTGGCGGCACTCGATGATGCCGCGCCGGCCGAAGCCCACCCGCTGGACAAGTCGGTGGTCGCGGTGGAGAGCAACGGCCGGGTATTGCGTGACATCACCGTCGACAGCCAGGTCGTGGAAGCATGACCAGTCTATCGATCGGCCCGGTGCATGCGCCCAAGCCCGCGGCGTTGCTGTTCGCCCAGCCGGCCTTCTGCGAACCGCGGCTGGAACTGGCCAGCCGCCCGCGGTCGGTGCTGTCGTTGCCGCCCACCGACAGCCAGCAACGGCTGCAACTGACCAGCGTGCTCAACTCCATCACCTCGGCGCGCAGCATCGCCGAGCTGACGCAGCAGACCCAGCTGGCGCTGCCGCAGATCCTGCCGTGCGAGAACTTCGTGTTCGCCAGCGGCAGGGTCCGCGCGCACCGGGTGTTCTTTTCGCACCTGATTCATCCGGACAGCGTCTCCGATGACCTGATCAAGGCCATCGTCGGTCGCGACGGCATGATTCCGCCGCTGGGCATCGACCCCATCGAGCATTGCGGGCGCCCCAAGTTCACCACCCTGGAGCGCCTGGGCAACTCGCAGGACCAGGTGTGGGCGAAGATCTTTCGCGAACACGGCATACGCAACCTGGGCTGGACCCTGCTGCCCGGATTGCACCGCAACACCTTCACCGGCTACTTCTTTCACAACATCTCGGCCACCGTGGCCCATGAAAGCAAAATGCGCATGATGGTCTTCGCCCCGTACCTGCACATTGCCCTGAACCGGGCGCTGGGCAGCAAGCTGTTGCGCCACAACCCGGGGCCGAACCATCAACTGTTGTCCATCCTGTCCAGCCGCGAAGCGGAGATTTCGCGCTGGGTGGCTCGAGGCAAGACCAACTGGGAGATTGGCCAGATCCTCGGCATCAGCGACAAGACCGTGAAAACCCATCTGCAGAACATCTTCTCTAAACTCCAGGCGTCGAGTCGGGCGCAGATCGCGGCGTTGTTCTGCGACGAGTGAGTGCTGCCTGCCTGTCTTTCATCCGGTAACCCTTCCACAGTGCTGACGGGGGTCAGTGCTTCGGCGTCGCCTGCGCCTCTGTAGGAGCGGCCGGTCGACGCTCGATTGGCCACGATGGCGGCGGTGGTTTCGCTGCTTGTTTTGGACGGGGTACATATCCATTCTTGGCTGGCGGCAGGGGAAGGCTTCTGTAGGAGCGAGGCTTGCCCGCGATGGCGCCCGCTCCGGCGCTGCATTTTTTGGACGGGGTACATATCCGTTTCTGCGGTCACGGCTGCTGGCGGTTTCGCCCTTACGGCGACTCACTTTTTACAAACGCCTAAAAAGTAAGCAAAAACGCTTGCCCCTGCGTACGGCCTTCGCTGCGCTCAGGTTCCCTCGCTCCGGCGTCCATCAGGGGGCATCGACTCCGGTCGGCTTCGCTTCGACCTCCATACGATGTCCTCGACTGCGTCGAGGGGCGCTGCGCGCCATCCCCCTGATGAACGCCTCCACTCGGCCTCCCGATGGGGCGGGTAGATCAAAAGCCAAAGCTGCGCCATGCGCGACCTACCGGTCGGCGCTAAACCTTGTAGCCGCTGCCGAGCTTGCGAGGCTGCGATCGACTGCGCAGCAGGCGCAGGGATCTTGAGACCGCTGGAGGACCTTCGGTCCTATCGCAGCCTGCGGCAGCTGCTACAGGGCTCGCTACTCCTTACGGAGTATTGAGCTGAACCGGCATGACGCCGAGCATCGGGGTGTAGCAAATAGCCTGCTCCGTCGGGTTATCCACACTCAACACGCGTTTGCATCATGACGCCTGCCCAAGCGTTGATCCGCTGGTTTCACCACGCGGTTGGCGCGGGCCAACGGCCATGCAAAGGAAGCGAAATACGCTGGGAGGCGACTGTGCACATAGACGAAATAACCTTTGCCGTGACCGAAACCCTGGCCAGCTTGCTGGAGGTCGATTCCGGGTCGCTGGACGTCGAGCGCTCGTTCCACGAGATGGGCGTCGACTCGGTGTTGATCGTCGGCCTGTCCGCCGAGTTCGAGGACCGTTTCGGCATCTCCCTGGACCCTGAGCTGGCCTACCTGCACGACACCGTGAGCAAGGTCAGCCAGCACCTGTACGGCGTCATCAACCAGGGCGCGTTCGGCGCAGTGAGGGAGGTCAGTCATGGCTGATTCATTGCTCAATATCACCCGCCAGGAACTGCTGGAATTCGTCGGCCTCAACGAGACCGTGGTACGCGCCCAGGGCACTCGCATCGAAACCGCCAGCGGCCAGACCCTGATCGATTTCGTCGGCCAGTTCGGCGCGGTGCCCTTCGGTTATGGCGCGGCGCCTATTACTGAGGCGATCCACACCTTTCTCGCCAGCGGCCAGGCCTCGCTGGTCCAGCCGCTGATCAACCCCGGCGCCGAAGAACTGGCGCGGCGCCTGATCGAGCTGGCGCCGGGTACCCACTCGAAGGTGACCTTCACCACCAGCGGCGCGGAAACCGTCGAAGCGGCGATCAAGCTGTGTCGCGCCGCGACCCAGCGCGAGCTGGTGATCGGCACCCTGACCGGTTTTCACGGCAAGACCCAGGGCGCGGTCGGGGTCACCGGCAAGGCCACTTACCGCGAGCCGTTCCAGATCCGCGCCGACGGTTTCAGCCATGTGCCCTATGGCGACCTGGAGGCCCTCGAGGCGCTGCTGAAAACCCGGCGCGCCGCGGCCTTTTTCGTCGAGGCGGTGCAGGGCGAGGCGGGCATGATCACCCCGCCGCCAGGCTACCTGCTGGCGGCGCAGAACCTCTGTCGCCAATACGGCACCCTGTTCGTGCTCGACGAGATCCAGACCGGACTGGGCCGTACCGGCGAGCTGTTCGCCGCCACCGCCCACGGTCTGGAACCGGACGTGGTGCTGTTGGCCAAGGCCTTGGGCGGCGGCGTCGCGGCCATCGGCGCGTGCATCTACGGCGAGCAGTGCTGGAGCCGCGATTTCGACCGGCACCACAGTTCCACCTTCGCCGTGAACGGCTTCAGCGCCGCCATCGGCCTGGCCGTGCTCGACCAGCTCACCGCCAACGACGGCGCCCAGCTCAAGCATGCGGCGGAGCAGGGCGCCTACCTGTACGCCGGGCTGTCGCGGCTGGTGCAGGACTATCCCGAGGTGTTCCACAGCCTCGACGGCCGCGGCCTGATGCTCGGCCTGAAGTTTCGGCGCTGGAGCGGCGAGCGCCTGTATACGCTGTCCCTGGCCAGCGCTTTCGGCGCCCTGGTGCCGATCGTCTGCGGCTACCTGAAAAGCCGGCATGGCGTGTACTGCCTGCCGACCCTCACCGAAGGCAACGTGCTGCGCATCCAGCCGCCGCTGTGCATCGAGCGCGCCGATATCGACCTGCTGCTCGAAGGCCTCAAGGCGGTGGCGGAACTGGTGGTGCATAACCAGCAACACCGCTTGATTCTCGAAGCCCACGGTTATGCCGGGCCCCGGGGGGGCCTGAGCCCCTGGATCGCAGCGGGCAAACCACGCAGCAGCGGGCGTTGCCTGGGGCGCTTCGCCTTCCTGCTGCACCCGACCACCGCCGAGAGTGTCAACGGCGACAGCGTGGTGGACGGCCTGGGGCTGTCGGCGGCGGAAAAAACCTTTATGCAGGGCTGGCTCGACGACTTCTCCGAATGGGCCAAGCCCGACCTCGACGCCGGGGTGTCCTATCACGCCCGCCGGGTCTACAACGATGCCGGCGACTACGTCGAAGGCTGGCTGGTCGGCAGCCTGCTGCAACCGCGCGACCTGATGCGCCTGAGCCTGGGCAAGCGGCGCAAGCTGCTGGCCAACTACCTGGACAGCGTCGCCGAGCTGGAGGTGGATTTCGTCGGGCTGGGGGCCTACACCTCGGTGATTTCCAGTGCCGGCGTGGATGTCATCAACGAGCGGTTCCATACCACCACCGGCAACAGCCTGACGGCCATGGTCGGTGTCGATGCGCTGCTGAGCACTTGCGCCAACCGCGGTGCGCCGCTGGCCAAGCGCCTGACCGGGGTGATCGGTGCCTACGGTTCGGTGGGGCGCCTGGCCAGCCTGCGCCTGGGGCGCTTCTGCGAGCACCTGGTCTTGCTCGGCAATGGGGCCAATCGGGGCGCCATGGACGAGCTGCGGCTGGTGGCCGGCGAGTTGTATCGCGATGCCTTGCTGCAGATCCAGGGCGGCCACAGCAGCGGCATCGCCAAGACCCTGGTGCTGCTCCTGCCGAGCCTGGCCAGCGTCGAGCAACTGCTGGATCGCGACCTTGGCGACGAGGAGCAATTGCGTACGCTGTTCGACAGCGTCGATGCCTTGGCCCAGGGCAAGCCGCAGGTGCAGCCGCCGCTGGTGATCACCGCGGACCTGGGCCACTGGCTGCCGCGCCTGGAAACCGTGCTCTCGGCCACCTCCAATGGCTCGGCCTTTATCGACCCGCTGGTGCTGCATCAGAACGCGATCATCTGCGACTGCGCGCAGCCGCCGGACATCGGCCACGTCACTCTGGCACTGCGCCCGGACGTCACGGTGATCGAAGGCGGCCTGATCCATCTGCCCGACCGCAGCCAGCGTTTCGGCCAACAGAACCTCACCGGTCTGCCCACGGGCGTGACCTTCAGCTGCCTGGCCGAAACCATGGTCCTGACCATGGCCGGCCTGCAGCGCGACTACAGCATCGGCAAGCGTCCTCCACTGGAGGATGCCGAAGCGATCTTCGATCTGGCCCGAGCCTTCGGTTTCGCCCCCGCGGTGGAGCAGTTGATCGAAAAAGCCGGTTAACCCTGACAACGAGAAAGGAGTCCACACCATGTCGATGCACAACGCCCGCAACGCCACCGAGAAGTACCTGCCGGGCCTGCTCGCCGCCCTCCGGGAGCGCGGCCTGATGGCCCTGGAGCAAGCCGACCCGGCCGTGCTCTGCGGGCTGTTTCGCGACTACCGCGCCGCCGGCCTGATCATCCCCGAGACCTACGGCGGCCTCGGCGCCTCGCCGGAGGAAACCGTGGAGATCCTGCGCGCCATCGGTTCGCTGTGCCCATCCCTGGCGGTGATGATGACCATGCATCACCACACCATTGCCACCATCGTGCAACTGGGCGGGTTGATCCCGGCGGCGGAAGAGCTGCTGTGGGGCATCACCCAGAACCAGCTGCTGATCGCCTCGGCCTTCGCCGAGGGCAAGCCGGGCTCGGAGATCTTCAACCGCAGCGTCAAGGCGCGGCCGGTGGAGGGCGGTTTTGTCCTCGACGGCAGCAAGAAGCCCTGCACCATGAGCCACCACATGGACGTGATCGTGGTCGGCGTCGCCTGTGAACAGGACGACGGCAGCGTCAGCCAGGGCTTTGCCGTGGTCTTTGCCGATGGCAGCACGATCACCCGCGAACCCTTCTGGAACGCCACGGTACTGCGTGCCACCGACAGCAACGAACTGGTGTTCAACGGCGTGTTCGTGCCCAGCGAGCGCATGCTGCTGGCCGACGGCGCCGACAGCGAAGAAGTGGCCGCCACCGCCATGGAAACCTCGCTCAACGGCCTGAGCTGGTTCCAGCTGATGGTCGGCGGCAGCTACCTGGGCGTGGCTTCGGCGCTGGTCGACCGGTTGCTGAGAAAGCCCTTCGCCGACCCCGCGCAACTGGCCCTGCTGTGCATCGAGCTGGAGGGCGCCCATCAGGCGCTGCTCGGCACCGCCGGCGAATTGCAGGCGCAACAGGATGCGCCGATGAACACCTACCACAAGGCGCTGTGCACGCGCTTCCTGGTGCAGGCGGCGATCGAGCGGGCGACCAACCTCAGCGTCGAGCTGTTGGGTGGCATGGCGTTCATCGCCTCCGACGAAGTGGCCTATCTGCTGGCGGCCTCCCGGGCGATCGGCTTCCACCCGATCTCCCGCAGTGCCGCCACGCCGTTGCTGGCGCAGTTCCTGCGCGAGTCCTACAGCGCCTGATTCGCCTGCTACCGCAGTCGGAGCTTCGGCGCCCCTGGCGTCGCTCCGGCCTCGGCAACATGCCTAATGGAGTAGAAGCATGAGTAGCGATTTTCTCTATCCGCCGCGCCCGGCCAATGTCGGTCGCGGGTTTCACTGCCTGGCTATTCCGCTGTTCAGCCTGCTGCTGGTGTTCAACACCGCGGCCATCGCTGTGATTCTGGCCCTGTCATGCACCTTGCAGGCCGGGCGCCGGTCGTTGTCGTGGCTGCCGGGCATGAAGGCCCTGGGCAACTGGCTGGTGACGAGCTATCACCGCTTGTTGCAACCCCTGGCCGACCGCTTGCTCAAGGACCCGCGGGACGAGCCGATCCTGGCCGCCGCCATCAGCCTGGGCCTGACCGCCGGGCCGGTGTTCATCGCCCAGCTGTGGCTCAAGGAAATCTCCTGGCTGCTGGTGCTGCTGTTCTACGCCTTCGTCTATGGGCCGAACATTCGCGGCTTTGTCCGCTCCTTCAGCGCCATGCATCAGGAAGGCCATGTGCCCGGCGGTATCTTCAAGCGTTCGAGCCTGCTCGATCGCTGGGTCGGCAATTCCTTCCTGTACATGTTCTTCGCCATTCCCATGGGCCTGATCCCCCATGCGGCGGCGCACCTGCAACAGCATCACCGGGAAAACGCCGGGCCGCTGGATGTCTACGCCACCGCGCGCTACGACCATGCCAGCGCCTGGGATTTCGCCGTGTATATGGTGCGCGAGGTGATGTACCAGCAGTTCATGGTTTCGCCCTGGCTGTACTTCAAGAGCAAACACAAGCGCAGCCAGGCCCGGGCCATGGTCATGGGCAACCTGGTGCATGTCGGGCTGTTCGTCGCGCTGGCGTGCTACAGCCTGCCGATCGCCGTGCTCTACATGCTGGTGCCCTGGTGCGCGAGCAACTTCCTGATGGGCGTCATCCACTGGAGCCAGCACGCCTTCTACGGCGGCCAGCAAGACCCCAAGGACTGGATGTACAACACCGTGACCCTGCTGGAAACACCGGTGAACATCCTCAACGAGGGTTACCACGCCTGCCACCATCACTGGTCTGTCGGCCACTGGTCGGAGAGCCCGGCGCTGTTCGAGCGGCTCAAGCCGGAACTGGCGGCCGCGGGTTCCATGGTGTTTCGCGACCTCAGCGTATTCGGCCTGTTCGTGCTGCTGATGCTGCGCCGCTTCGATGCGCTGGCGGACAAGCTCGACTGGTGGCAGCCGCTGGACCACGCAGAGAAAGTCCGCCTGCTGCAATTCCGGGTGCTGCCGGCGCCCATCGCGGCCCATGAACATGCCCATCAACGGCGCCTCGCCACACCGCGCAACGCCGACGAACCCACCCCCGCGCACAGCGCCCTGGGCCAGCCATGAACCGTCCCCTGACCTTGAAAGTCGCCGCCATCGAACGGGAAACCGACGATGCGGTGACCATTCACCTCAAGCAGCCGCTGCTGCGCAAAGTCCGCTACAGCGCCGGGCAGTACCTGACCCTGGAGGTCGACGTCGACGGCGCCAAGGGCTGCCGCGCCTATTCCATCAGCAGCACGCCAGGGCTGGACAAGACCCTGTCGATCACCGTCAAGCGCGTGGCCGGCGGCAAGGTTTCCAACCGCCTGGTGCAGGAGCTGAGCGCCGGCGACGCGGTGCAGACCCTCGGCACCCACGGCCGCTTCACCTTCGCCCCGCAGCCGGGCCGGGGGCGGCACCTGGTGCTGCTGGCGGCGGGCAGCGGGATCACGCCGATCTTCTCGATCCTCAAGTCGGCGCTGCACTTCGAGCCGGATGCCCAGGTGTCGCTGATCTACGGCAACCGCAATCAGGAGTCGGTGATCTTCCGCGACAAGCTCGACCAGCTGCGCCAGACCTTCGGCGAGCGCTTGCAACTGGTGCATGTGCTGTCGCGGCCGGACACCCCGGGGGCCCACGAAGGGCGCCTGACCCGGCAGCGGGTGATCGACATTCTCGGCGCGCTGCCCGGCCCGCAAGCCCGCGAATACTACAGCTGTGGCCCCAGCGGCATGATGGACGAGGTGACCGCCGCCCTGGAGACCCTGGGCATCGCCCCGGAAAGCGTGCACCAGGAGCGTTTCACCCCGGCCAAGGCGCCAGTGGCCAGCGGCGACACGGAAAAACGCGTGGAACTGCTGATGCAGGGCCAGGCGTTCAGTTTCACGGTCGCCCCGGGCCAGACCCTGCTCGACGCGGCCCTGGCCAGCGGCGTGCAGCCACCGTTTTCCTGCCGCAGCGGTTTCTGCACGGCCTGCGTCTGCACCCGGCTGGCGGGGCAGGTGCGCATGCGCGAGGACCATGGGCTGTCGGCGGACGAACTGAACCGGGGCCAGGCACTGTTGTGCGTGGGCTATCCATTGACGGACGACGTGCGCCTGCAAGTCGATTAGCGATACAGACAGAGGAAGGTCAATTCATGAATCATTCAACCCACCACGCCGCCGAGGACGAACTGCGGCTGGCCAAGCGCGCCGAACTGCGGGTCGACCGCGAGCGCCAGGCCCAGCTGCAGGCACTGATGCAGCCGCAGCCGCTGAAGTTCGTGCTCTGGTCGGTACTGCATGTGCTGGTCTGGTGCGCGGCGGCGCTGTACATCCTGCTCGGCGACAACCCCTGGGGCCTGGCGCTGGCGGTGCTGGTGCTGGGCAACCAGCTGCATGCCTTCACCGTGCTGCAGCACGATTGCGGGCATGCCAGCGGTTTTCGTTCGGCGGCGCTGAACCTGTGGGTCGGGCGCTTCATGGCCTGGTTCATCGTGTTCCCGTTTTCTTCTTTCACCGAGTGCCACAAATACCATCACCGCTACCTGGGCGACCCGGACAAGGACCCCGACGACTGGAACTACACCGGCGGGGTGAAGTGGATGTTCCTGCGCATCGCCGTGTTCGTGCCGCGCTTCATCTACTTTTCCCTGGTGCGCTACGGCAAGGCGGTGCGCAACCGGGTGCTGCGCGAGCTGGCGTTCAATCTGCTGTCGATGGCGGCGATCGGCGCCTGGTGCTACAGCCAGGGGCTGATGCTGCAATTCGTGCTGATCTTCATCGTGCCGCTGCTGTTGCTGGCGCTGGTGATCAACCCGATTTCCCGGGGCTACGAGCACTTCCCCATGGCCACCCTGGCGGTTGGCGACCCGCAGCGCCTGGACCTGGCGAAGAACACCGTGACCGTCAGCGACCGGCTGATCGGCCTGTTGTGGGCCAATATCAACTACCACGTCGAGCATCACATCTACCCCGGCGTGCCCTTCGTCAACCTGCCGCGGCTGGCGGCGCTGCTGGACAACAAGCCCTACCTGCGCGACCGCTGGCTGCTGGCGCGGATGTTCGCGCGACGTCCGGTAACAACTTGCGCCGAACCTCGGCGAGCGGCGTGAGCTACATTTACAGCGCCCGAAGGAGCGCCACCCACCGAGGATTCACGGATGACCTGTATTTTCTGCCAGATCGCGGCCGGCGAGTTGCCCAGTGCCCTGGTCTATCGCGACACCCACTGCATGGCCTTCATGGATGTGCATCCGCTGGGGCAGGGGCACTTGCTGCTGATCCCGCTGGCCCATGTGGAAAAACTCGAGCAACTGCCCACGGTCATCCGCCAGCACCTGTACCAGGTGTTCGATACCCTGCTCGCCGCCCAGCGGCGCGCCGGCTTCGGGGTGGAAGGCACGCACCTGATCGTCAACGACGGCAAGGCCACCAACCAGCACATTCCCCACGCCCACCTGCACCTGGTGCCGCGGCAAAAGGGCGATGGGCTGGGTTTCGGCCTGCGCATGTTCATGCACTTCACCGGTATATTCGGCCGCCGCACGCCCCTGCAGACCCTGCGCCGCCAGGCCCTGGTGATCGCCGCCGAACTCGATCCGCAGGCGCTGGAGAACCTGGCGCACCGGACCAGCAGGCTGCACGCAGCGTCAACCTAACCGCCAGGGCCGGTGAGCGGCCCACCCTAGATCCACGGAACTTCGGAATGAACAGCCGTGCATGCGCTGCGGGCGGTCTCGCCCGGCGTTTGTACCGCCAGGAGTCAGGAACATGAGTGCGCTACTTCAGGAGCAGTCCGACCCCGCGCGGGTCTATCGGGTCGTGATCATCGGCGCCGGCTTCTCCGGCATCGGCATGGCGATCAACCTGCGCCAGCGCGGTGAACAGGACTTCCTGATCCTCGAACAGGAAGCCGGCGTCGGCGGCACCTGGTGGGTCAATCAGTACCCCGGCTGTGCCTGCGATATTCCTTCCCACCTCTATTCGTTTTCCTTCGAGCCCAACCCCGACTGGTCGCGACGCTTTTCGCCGCAGCCGGAGATCCGCGACTACCTGCGGCACTGCGCCGACAAGTATCAGGTGCTGCAACACTGCCGCTTCAACACCGCGGTCACCGGCTTGCGCTGGCTGGAAGAGCGCGCCCTGTGGCAGGTGACGGATGCCCGTGGCGGCGTGCGTTTTGCCCAGGTGGTGGTGGCCGGCACCGGGGCCTTGTCGACCCCGGACTATCCCCGACTGCCGGGGCTTGAGCGCTTCAAGGGCCGGATTTTTCATTCCCAGCAGTGGGACCATGACTACGTCCTGGCCGGCAAGCGGGTGGGGGTGATCGGCACCGGCGCCTCGGCGATCCAGTTCGTGCCGCAGATCCAGCCGCGGGTGGCCAGCCTGGCGGTGTTCCAGCGCACGCCGCCGTGGATCATCCCCAAGCCGGACCGGGCCTTTTCCACGACCGCCCAGCGCCTGCTGCGGCGTTTTCCCGCGGTGCAGCGGCTGTTGCGCGGGTTGATCTACACCGCCCATGAAACCCGGGTATTGGGTTTTGTGTTCAACCCGCGACTGATGGCCCTGCACAAATGGCTGGCGCTCAACCTGCTGCAGCGCCAGGTCAGGGACCCGGAACTGCGCCGGCGCCTGACCCCGGACTACGCCATCGGTTGCAAGCGCATCCTGCTGTCCAACGATTATTTTCCAGCCCTGGCCCAGGCCAATACCCGGCTGGTCACCAGCGGCATCCGTGAAGTCACCGAGGACGCGCTGATCACCGTCGACGGCCAGCGCCATGCCCTGGATGCGCTGATCTTCGGCACCGGCTTCAAGGCGCGCACGCCATTCCCGGCGGGGATGATCCTCGGGCGTGGCGGGGTGGACATAGTCAACACCTGGCAGCAGGGCAGCGAAGCCTACAAGGGCACCACGGTCAGCGGCTTTCCCAATCTGTTCCTGTTGATGGGGCCCAACACCGGCCTGGGGCACAACTCCATCGTCTACATGATCGAGTCGCAGATCGCCTACATCCTCGGCGCCCTGGACACCCTGCAACGCCTGGGCGTGACCAGTGTCGATGTCGACCCGCAGGCCCAGGCGCGTTTCAACCAGGGCCTGCGCCACCGGCTGCGCGGCGCGGTATGGAGCGTCGGCCATTGCCAGAGCTGGTACATGGACCCCAGCAGCGGGCGCAACGTCGCCCTGTGGCCAGGGTTCAGCTGGCAGTTCCGCCAGCAGACCCGTTATTTCGATGCCGAGGCCTATCGCCTCACCTCGCACCCCCAAGGAGTGAAACCATGAGCCATCCGGGCAAGAGCGTGTTTGTGTTCGGCCTGTACATGTTGTTGCTGGGCGCCGCGTTGGTGCTGGCGCCGAACCTGTTGTTGCCGTTGTTCGGCTTCGCCCTGACCGATGAGGTGTGGATCCGGGTGATGGGCCAGTTGGCCTTGTACCTGGGCGTCTATTACGTCTGGGCCGGCTACACCGAGCGGCGCGAGTTGATGGCCCTGACGGTGGCGATCCGTCTGTCGGTGCCGGTGTTTTTTGCCGCCTTCGTCGCCGCCGGGCTGGTGTCGCCGGTGCTGTTGCTGCTGGCCTTGCCGGACCTGTGCGGCGCGCTCTGGACCTGGCGCGCGCTGAAGGCTGCGCGGGCTTCCCGCCAGTCGCTGGGTAACGCCTGACCCCGCCAGTCTTCTGTTGCCTTGTCCCGCCAGCTAACCCTGGCGGGGTACTCCTTTGCAGTGATTACCGCGCGGCTGCATCCCCTCCATACTCGCCACCAGCCCTGGCGGGTGACACCCATGTGGCGTCCGGAGACCTGCCGACACTTCAAAGGATCCACGATGAAGATTGAACTGATGCAACTGGCCGGTCGTGACGGCGACACGGCCTACAACCTCGAGCGGGTCCTGCAGGGCATTGCCAACTGTGATGACGACATCGACCTGCTGGTCTTCCCGGAAACCCAGATCAGCGGTTTCGCCAACCAGCAGCAACTGGCCGAGGTCGCCGAGCCATTGGACGGGCCGAGTATCCAGGCCGTATTGCGGGCGGTGCGCGCCAAGGGGGTCGCGGTGGTGGTCGGCATCGCCGAAAAAGCCGCCGGCCATTACTACAACACCTCGCTGCTGGTGACCCCCGAAGGGGTGGCGACGAGTTATCGCAAGACTCACCTGTGGCCCGACGAGCGCGGTCTGTTCCAGCCCGGTGATCGTTACGCCACCGTGCTCTGGCGGGGCGTGCGGGTCGGCCTGCTGATCTGCTACGACATCGAACTGCCGGAAAGCGCCCGCGCCCTCGGCCAACTGGGCGCCGAGCTGATTCTGGTGAGCAACGGCAACATGGACCCCTACGGCCCGGTGCACCGCACCGCGATCATGGCCCGTGCCCAGGAGAACCAGGCCTTCGCGGTGATGGTGAACCGGGTCGGCAGCGGCACCGGCGGCCTGGTATTCGCCGGCGGCAGCGCGCTGGTCGATCCCTTCGGCCGACTGCTGTTCGAGGCCGGCCGCGACGAGTGCCGGCAGGTGGTGCAGCTCGACCTCGGGCAACTCAAGGCCGCTCGCCGCGATTACGACTACCTGCACGACCGGCGCCTGCAACTGTCCGGCGAATACGTCGAGCACGCCGATGGCCGTCGCGAGCTGTTGATCCCTTAAACCCCATCGCTGTTTTTCCGCCGCTTTCGGCCCTGCCATAACAATCCATAATCAGCAGGCGAGGCGCACGTCCCTTGGGCGGGTGCCAACGCTCGGAGTCCTCAGATGAAAGCTATCCGCTGTTTGCCCCTGGCCCTGGCCGCACTGTTCGGTTTCGCTACGGCCCAGGCCGCCGAACCGAGCGTGCATTTCTACAACTGGTACGACTACATCGCCCCGGACACGCCCGGACAGTTCCACAAGGAAACCGGCATCAGCGTGCTGCAGGACACCTTCGACAACAGCGACGTGATGCAAAGCAAGCTGATGGCCGGGCGCAGTGGCTATGACGTGGTGGTGGCCAGCAGCGACCTGCTGCCGAACCTGATCAAGGCCGGGGTACTCCAGGAACTGGACCGCAGCCAGCTCGGCAACTGGTCGCACCTGGACCCCGAGATGCTGGCCAAGGTGCAGAGCAACGACCCTGGCAACCGCTTCGCCGCACCCTACCTGTGGGGCACCACGGGCATCGGTTATGACGTCGGCAAGGTCAAGGCGCTACTCGGCGACCAGGCGCCGGTGGACTCCTGGGACCTGATCTTCAAGGAAGAGAACCTGGCCAGGCTCAGCCAGTGCGGGGTGGCCATGCTCGATGCACCGAACGAAATCATCCCCATTGCCCTGCATTACCTGGGCCTGCCCTACAACAGCCAGAACCCCGAGGATTACAAGAAGGCCGAGGCCTTGCTGCTCAAGGTCCGGCCGCATATCCGCTACTTCGATTCGTCGAAGTTCATCTCCGACCTGGCCAACGGCAACGTCTGTGTGGTGGTGGGCTGGAGCGGCGGGGTGTTCGATGCCCAGGTCGCCTCGCAGAAGGCTGACAACGGCCGTCATCTGGTCTACAGCATTCCGCGCGAAGGCGGGCCGGTCTGGGTGGAGAACCTGGTATTGCTCAAGGACGCGCCGCACCCACAGGATGGCCTGAAGTTCATCGACTACCTGTTGCGTCCGTCAGTGATTGCCCAGTCTTCCGACTACCTGGGCTACCCCAACGCCAACCGCGATGCCACGGCGCTGGTGGAGCAGAAAATCCGCGACAACCCGGGTGTCTATCCGTCCAGGGAAGTGATGGCCACGCTGTTCTCGCTGGAACCGCTGCCGTTGAAAATGGAACGGGTGCGTACTCGGGTCTGGAGCAAGGTCAAGACCGGGAGCTGAGCCGGGGGGAGTGGACAGCCATGCTGGCCAAGGGGAAAGGGGCGTCGCGCAAGGAAGGAGCAGAACTGGCTACATCCGTGTAGCCAGTTCCGAAGGGTCGGTACTACGCATTGTTCAATGAAGCTCCTGAGCAAAGTCGCAGTGAGCCAGGCGGGATATCTCGATTCATATCCACAACGGGTTCTTCATCGAACTCGAACCTGCTGCCTGAACGCCCGGTGTCGCTATTACTTGAGCGTTACATCGAGCATCGGCGGGATGTAACCGTAGTCGTACTCAGCCACCACGAAGGTCTGTTGCCCTTTGATCCTGATCCCGACCGTCGGTGCTTCGGTACCGCCGATACGAATCTGCGTGCCGCTTTCGTCGGTCGGTACGCTGTCGATAAAGGAGGTCACCAGGCCGTTGGGCATCACACAGTGCGAGTAGGTCTGGAACGGCTGGGAGGACGGGTTGCCCAGCACCAGGCCGGAACCGTTCAACGGCACGTAGGGACCGAACAGCGAATCGGCGACAAAACCGTACACCCCGTCCGGCCCGGTCACGCCGTCGGCATAGGTGAAGGTGTGGCTGATGGTGAACAGGTAGTACTTGCCGTCCTGGAACACGAAGTGCGGGCGTTCGGTCTGGTCGTTGACGCCGACCGCGGTCAGCAGCGGCGGCAGCATTTCCCAGTCGTCGCCGTCTTCGTCGCGGGCCACGGCGATACCGACGCAGGCGGTCTGGAAACGGGAGTTGCCGACGTCTTCATAACCTGGCGGCACGTCGCCGATTTCTGCTTCGCCCACTGTGTGCGAGCCGCGCTCGCCGGCCACGTTGCCTTCGAACAGCATGTACAGCTTGCCGTCGTTGGGGTCGCGGAACGGCCATGGATCGCGGAAGCCCCAGAAGGGGTTTTGCGCTTCGGTCTGGTACATCTTGCCGTCGGCCTCGAACAGCGGCTTGACCTTCTCGAAGCCGACCATGCTGACGCCATGCTCGGTGGTCACCACCCGGCCGCGCACCTTGACGATGGTCGCGCCTGGCGTGACGGCGGTGTAGTACAGGTCCACCTCACCCTGTTCGTTCAACAGGATCGGCGTGCCGGCCCATTCGCGAACCGTGGGCGAAACGCCTTCGGCCATCACCCGGCCACCCAGTTCCCAGTCCTTGCCGGTACGGGAAAACCAGTAGTACATCTTTGCCCGACCATGGCGGTCGTTCCAGTCGCGGGTGATGTCGTAGTTGCCGTTTTCGTCGATGTACTGCGGGTCGTTCGGATGACGATCCGCGGTCAGGGTGAAGATCACCGACCAGCCGTCGACGGAGGTCACGTTACCGTCCAGGTCGCGCAGCGGCATGGTGTCCCAGATGAACACCTCGTTGCTCAATACTGGGAAATCCGCACTGACCAGTGGCTGGGTCGTGGTGGGATCGTCCGCATGGACTTTCAGCGCATCGGCCCGGGTCCAGAGGCTGGGTTGATGGGGTGTTTTGCCGAATTTTTCAGTGTTGCTTTTCATAGGTAATACCTCGTCCGTGAATGGATTCACATAAATGTTCATCAAAAAATACTGTATGTGCATACAGTAATTTCACCTTAAGCGAGGCGATTTTTTGGGTCAAGGGTGAATTTGCATTTATGCATAATTGCCGTTTTTGTTGGAGCTGATACGTTTCAGCTGGTTGTGTTTCCAGAAGTTTGTTTTTCGGCCCGATCAACGACGATGCCTGCAAAATGCGCGCTTGGAACCGTTGGTCGATCCGAGGGGCAGGGAAGGGGGAAAGGAGGGAGGCGGAACCAGGTGAAGGGTGGGCGCCGAACCTGGGCGGATCGGTCAACGCCGCCGAGCGCTGCGAACATTGTCGCTGCCGTGGCGCGGACGTAGCCTGAGCCCTCGTCGCCTGAATCACGGTCAGCAGAGGGGGATAGCTCTCATGAAGGGTGCAATCGACGCATGGGCACAACCGGCCAACGGCCGGGCGCGGCAGTTGCTGCCGGAGGTGGCGCGGTTGTTCGAGAAGTCAGGTTCCGCGCATTTGCTGGACCAGCCGCTGAGCATCGAGCAGACCGTCGAGCTGATGGACCAGGCCGGGGTCGAGAAGCTGATGCTGGCGGCCTGGTGCCGGCCGGAGCGCTGGGTGTTCAGCAACGATGAAATCGCCGCCTATACCCGGGCTTATCCCGAGCGTTTTGTTGGTGTGGCCACGGTGGACCTGAGCCGGCCGATGGCGGCGCTGGCCGAGCTGGAGCGGGCGGTGGACGAGCTGGGCTGCAAGGCCCTGCGCATCGTGCCCTGGCTGTGGAAACTGCCGCCTAACCACCGCCTGTACTACCCGCTGTACGCCAAGTGCGTGGAGCTGGGTATTCCCTTCTGCACCCAGGTCGGCCACACCGGCCCGCTGATGCCTTCGGAAACCGGGCGGCCGGTGCCTTATCTGGACGAGGTGGCGCTGGACTTCCCGGAACTGCGAATCGTCGCCGGGCACATCGGCCACCCCTGGACCGACGAGATGATCGGCCTGGCCTGGAAGCACGACAATATCTACATCGACACCTCGGCCTACCTGCCGGCCTATTACCCGCTGCAGCTGCTGCATTTCATGCGCACCTACGGGCAGGACAAGGTGTTGTTCGGCAGTAATTTCCCGCAGTTGCCGTTCGCCAAATGCATGCAGCAGGTCCAGGCCCTGGAGCTGCCAGAGCCGGTACGGGGCAAGTTCCTGCAGGGCAATGCGCGGCGGGTATTCGGCTTGTAGCGCAGCGCCTCAGGTGTGGTCCTGGTAGCGGCGCCGGCTGAAAAACAGCGAGCTGCCCATGGCCACCAGCGCCACGGCAATCAGCCCGGCATCGATCTCGCCCAGCATGGGCGGCAGGAACAGAATCCACAGCAGCCCGGCGAGGCCCAGGGCCAGGCCTGTCCACTTCCTCAGCGGGTAAGGCTTCATCCAGTAGTACAGCGGCGTCAGCAGCAGGTAGACCAGCACAAAGGGAATGTACTGCTTCATGAGTCTTGCTCGCCGCGGCCGAAGATTCCTGGGCTGGCGGCCATGGGCCGTTCTCTGTAGCCGGGACACGTCATGTTGCACTTCCTTGTCGATGGCATGAGGCGCGCCAGTGTCCACGGCGAGCGGCTTTTGTGCAAACGCGCGGTGTCATGCCAACCGCGCCAGGCAGCCCTCGAGAATATCCAGCCCTTCTTCCAGCACCTGCGGCTCAATGGTCAGTGGCGCCAGCAGGCGGATGATGTGCCGCGACTTGCCGCTGGGCATCAACAGTAGGCCGGCGTCCCGCGCCGCGCTGAGCAGTGCGCTCAGTTGTTCCGGGGCCGGCGAGCCGTCGGCCTTGACCAACTCGATGCCGCGCATGGCGCCAACCCCGGTCAGGCGCCCTAGATAAGGCGTCAGGCGCTCGGCCCGCCAGCGCTGGTAGCGGCTGACGATGGCCTGCTCCTGGCGTTCGCCCCAGGTTTGCAGGTTGTGGTCGCTCATCTCGTCCAGGGTCGCCAGGGCCGCCGCGCAGGCGATGGGGTTGCCGGAATAGGTGCCGCCCAGGCCGCCCTTGGGCAGGTTGTCCAGCAGCGCCTTGCGCCCGAGCACCGCGCCCAGGGGCACACCGCCGCCGATGCTTTTGCCCAGCAGGACCAGGTCCGGTTCGATCCCCAGCCGCGAGAAGGCGAAGCGCTGGCCGGTGCGGCCGAAACCGGACTGGATTTCATCGGCGATCAGCAGGATGCCTTGCTCATCGCAGAAGCGTCGCAGGGTACGGGCGAACTCGACGTCCAGGGCCAGGAAACCAGCCTCGCCCTGCACTGGCTCGACAATGAAGCAGGCCACTTCGGCGACATCGATCTCCACGCTGAACAGCCGGTCCATGGCCTTCAGCGCCTCCTCGCAGGTCACGCCGTTGTCCGCGCTCGGGTAGGGCAGGTGGTACACCGGGCCGGGCAGCACGCCAATCTTCTGCTTGTAGGGCGCGACCTTGCCGTTGAGGTTGAGGGTGGCCAGGGTGCGGCCATGGAAGCCGCCGTCGAAGGCGACCACCGCCGTACGCCCGGTGGCGCCCCGGACGATCTTCAAGGCGTTCTCAGCCGCCTCCGCGCCGCTGTTGGTGAGCATGCCGCTGACCGGGTAACTCAAGGGCACGAAGCGCGCCAGCCGCTCCATGAACTCCACATAGGGCCCGTGGGGCGCCGCGTTGAACGCGTAGTGGGTCAGCCGGGTGGCCTGCTGCTGGATCGCCGCCACCACCCGCGGATGACAATGCCCTAGGTTGAGCACGCCGATCCCACCGACGAAATCGATGTAGCGCTTGCCATTCTCGTCCCACACCTCGGCATTCTTGCCGTGGCTCAGGCGGATGGGGTGAACGATGGAAATCGACTGGCTGATGCTTTCGCTGCTCATGGGCTAAGGGCTCTGTCTGCCTGGAACATGCGGGCTATCTAAGCCAAGAGTGGAGTGGGGCCGCAAACGAAATAAAGTGCGGGGGTCAGTATGAAAATTCTGGATGTTGGATTGGGGCGGGATCAGTCGTTAAGCGGCGCGGCGTTCCTGGCCCTGGCCCGGCGCTGACGCAGCAGGGCGACCAGCAGCACCAGCACCACGACACCGAGGACAATCGGCAGGCGATAAGGCTTCAAATCACCGAACAGATGCTCCAGCGCATCGCCGGCCCAGTAGCCGCCGCAGACGAACAGCGTGGCCCAGAGCAGCGCGCCGAGCATATTCAGCAGGGTGAAACGCAGCGGCGACAGACCGCTGGCGCCGATCACCACCGGGCCGACCCAGCGCATGCCATACATGAAACGCACCGCCAGCACCGAGGTCGAGGGGTAACGCCGGATCAGCCCGGTCACCCGCTCGATGGTGGCCTGCTGGCCCTTCAGGCGCGGCAACAAACGCCCGCCGAAATGCCGCCCGCTCCAGAACAGCAACTGGTCGCCGAACATCCCGCTGACCGTGGCCACGGCAATCACGGCCCAAAGATCCAGCACTTGCTGATGCGCCGCCATGCCGCCCAGGATCAGCACGGTTTCGCCTTCGAGCAGGCAGCCGAGGACGATCACCCAGTAACCGTAGGTCGCGAGCAGGGCGTGCAGGTCGAGGTGTTCGAACATGGGAATCTGGGAGCCTTTGAAGAGCTAATGGGGTGGTGCGATCAACCGGCTGAACCATAGCGTGTCCGAGCGAATCCGTTGTTGCGAATCGCTCGGCGGGGTTTAGTCTTCCTCCGGCGCCAGCATCCGGGTTTTCGGCGCGCCATTGGCGTTGTGCTGGTAGATCTCCCGGGGCTGGCCGTTGTCGTTGAAGAATACCTGGCCAATGCCCGCCGAGTTCCACAGTCGTTCGCCGGCCTCGCGATGTTCGGGGCTGTAGGGCACCACTCGCATCAGCCGGCGGCGGGTGAACCAGTTCAACGGCGAGCGCGGCGAATACAGCCAGCGATTGAGGCGGTCGAACCATTCCAGCAGGGTTGGCGGAAACTCGTTCTTGATGCCGCTGCTGGTGATCTGCCAGATCTTCGGCCCGCCCTTGCGGTGGCGGATCAGCACTTCGTAGACGAAGGAGTAATGCACGTCGCCGGAGAGGATCACGTAGTTACCCGGGGTGCGCGAGTGGCGAAAGATATTCAGGATCACCTGGGCCGCGCCGCGGTGGGCCATCCAGTTTTCCGCGTCCACCAGCAGTGGGTGACCGCACCAGCTGAAGACCTTCTGTACCGTCTCGATCAGCTTGACGCCGAACACCGGCGCCGGGGACACGATGATTGCCGAGGGGTGATCCAGCAGTTCATGTTGCAGCTCGCTCAGGGCTTCCCAGTCGAGCAGGCCCGAGGGCTGCGCCAGGTTGAACTCGCTGCGCCAGCGCCGGGTGCGGGTGTCCAGCACCACCAGCGCCGGGGTGGTGGGCAGCGTGTATTGCCATTGCTGGAAACGCAGCAATTCGTCGATCAGGGTGTCCTGGGTGCTGCTGTCCAGGTAGTGCGCATCGCCCTGGGCCTCGGCGCTCAGGGCGCGGGTGTGTTGCAGCGGTGTGGCGAAGGCATCCGGATTGTTGCCCCAGCCCTGGCACAGCATGTAGGCGATCAGCGCATTGCCGATGATGCGTTTGGAAAACGGGTGGCCGTAGGCGGTTTCTTCCCACTGGGCGCTGAGGTTCCAGTCGTCGGTGATGTCGTGGTCGTCGAAGATCATCAGGCTCGGCAGGTGGGCGAACACCCGCGCCACGCCGCCCAGGCCCTTGGCGAAAGCCTCGATCCGCAGTTGTTCGCGCTGGTAGCGCTGTTGTTCCTTGGCATCGAGCTGCGGCGGTCGCGGATCGATCAGGCGCCAGGGCAACGGTGACCAGACCAGCAGGTACATGGCCATGACCTCGGCAAAGGTCACCAGGTGATTGTCGGCGCTGCTGCTGGTGAAGATCGGCTTTTTCACCCCGCCGAAGAAACGCTCGCGCAGGGTCTCGTTGCTTTTCAGCGCCGGCAGCAATTCGGCGCGTTTGTAATAGCTGGCGCGATGCCGGTAAAGCGCGGCGCTGTCGCTGACCACCGCGCCCTCCAGATGTTCGCCGAACAAGCCCAGGCGCTCGATCAGCGCATGAATCGCCCTCAGCATCGGTCCGGCCACATCGTCGGCGTACACCTGGTCGCCGGTCATCAGCAGCAGGGCAGGGCGTTGCTGCGGATCGGCTGTTTCTTCCAGCAGGCGATCGACGCAAAGCAAACCCTCGTCCGCCGAATGATGGGGCTTGCGGCAGGAGCCGTGGACCAACTGCTGGATGCGGCTGTGCAGCACAAAATCCGGCTGCTGCTTTTGCCCATACAGCAAATGCGGCGCCCACTCGGCGATCCCCGAACTGGAGCCGTCGGCGTTGGCGATCAGCAGGTCATAGTCGATGCGCACATCGCAAGGCAGGGGATTGTCCAGCGGCAGGTCGATCAGGTGGATAAACGCGTGCTGGCCTACCGGGATCACCTGGCACTGCTCGGCGGTGAGCGGGTAGTCGCGGATTTGCGCCTCGCTGCCTGCCTGCAAGCGCAACGTCAGCTCCAGCGCCCGCGAGCCCACTAGCCACAGCACCAGCCGCGTGGGTTCCAGGCGGCGCAGCAGGGGGCCGGCGAGGACGCAGGGTAAGGCGATGCTGGAAGCGGTCGAGGGGGACGGTTGAGACATGCAGGTTCGAGGCTCTTGCGGCAAACGGAGGCGGGGATAGTACCGCAGCCAGTGTCGAAGAGTTGTCAGCGAGTGCTGGGCTTCCAGGTGGGCGCACAGCATTGGTTAAAAACTGCGCGACGCTCGTAGGAGTTACGGAGTTTTGGGTTTATTGATTTCGTGAAGGAGGTCGGCAACAGGTAATTGCAGGGTGTTGGAGTAGTAGGCTTTGTAACCAAAGGCGGTAATGACAGCTTTGCAGGGGATGTTTTGTTTATTGGCTAAAAGCTGGTTCAGCTCGTGGATGGTTCGTTTCGGTTGGGTTGGTTCGAATGTGTCACTTAAAAGGGCGCTGGTTAAGTAGCTGAATTTCTCGCGGCTTGAGTGCAAGGTGTCGTCTTCAATAAGACCAGAAGCCGAAGGCTCCATGAAATGCCCGACTGTAAAGTCTTGATCAGCACCCAGCGCGCACAATAGTTTTGTCGAGATTTGACCTCGACCACGACCTTTGCCGTAAAGATCAAGCAGGTCGACGTCCGAGTTGAAGTGGATAGTGTAGGCCGTAAAATTTTCGATCCGGGAAGTTGATACGAACTCCAGGTTGGCTGGAGTTTTGCCATGATTCTTGGCACATGAGGCGCAGAGCATAATGAATAGCAGAGTAAACAGGTTCTTCATGTTTATGCGAGCTCTTTACTGATGGACTCAAACACCTTGTCACAGACGGGCTGTTGGCCAGCGATGGGGCAATTAAACAGTCCAACTGCATTGGCGAGCCGTTGGAAGGGTTATGGGTAAATACTCAGCTTGCTTGGAAACGGTGTCGCGCAGTTTCGGATGAAGACTGCGCGTTGTCCGCAGGCGCTATGGTGCTGTGGGCTTATTGATTTCTCGCAGCAGGTCGGCAACTGGCAACTGCATGCTGTTGGAGTAGTAAGGCTTGTAGCCATAGGCGGTGATAAGTGCTTTGCACGGAATCGTCTTTTTGTTGGCTAACAAGGCGTTCAATTCTTCGACAGAGAGGTCGCGACGGGATTGTCCTTTGTCGAGGGTTTCACTCAAAAAAGCTTCAGTGAAAAAGATTGAAGTTGGTTGATTCGCTTGAGCCGCATCAGCCTGAATCCTGCCATAGGCAGAACGCGCAATTTCATGCTCAACAGAAAAGTCATAGTCACCGTCTAATGCACAAATAAATTGAGCTGAGGCAATACCTTCTCCCATACCTCTTCCGTAGAGATCCAGAAGGTTGATGTTTGATTCGTAGCGGATGATGTACAGCGAAAGATCCGCTTTGCGTTCGACAGAAATGAAACTCAAGTCTGCTGGCGGTTTCTCATGATCTTTTGCGCAGGAGGAACAGGCGATAGCCAGTAGAAGCAGCCATAGTCTTTTCATGTTTTTGCCAGCTTGTTGGTAATGGATTCAAAGATGATATCGCAGGCGGATTGTGAGCCCACAATTGGCCGCATGAACATACCAAATGCATTTGCATGATTAATATCCATGTTTAGATTCAAATCAGGCCCGCTATTCATTATCCATCTTTCACCAAAGTCCGCGACTTTGTCTGAATCGTCAGGTTTGGATGGTGTGGCTCTGATGTTGATCCACTTCTCCGCAACCGGTGTAGGCGCAGATCCGGCAATGTCAGAGCCAAGCCACACCAGCGTACCTTCTCCGACGGGGTCGAGAGTCACCAGTGTTGTTATGGTGTACCCCCAGTCAGCCATGGTTTTAGTCAAATGCCCGCTGTTCCAGCCTCCCAAGCTATGGCCAATAATGTAAATAGGGCACGATTTATAAGGGATAATATTCAAGACATTTTTCTGAATATCTTTCTTTCCTCTAATCTGGTTGTACCCAAGCCATGCGGATCTGTATTTTCCTTGTTTTTGTAAGGTATTGGCTCGCTTATCTAAGGGCTCTTGTGCGTATTTTATATTTTCATAAGGGCCAGAAAAATAATAACTTTCCTTGTCCCCTGCACCCCCGACAAAAAACACAATGGCCTTGGTGCTCTCGATAGGAATGACTTTGTCACTCTTGTCTTTTTTATCTGTAAGCGTGTGCTCGGCTTTCAACTTGACGGGTTTACCGTTCGCCGAGGTAATGGTATTGGCTTCCATGCGTCACTCTTCCAAAAACAACTTGATGCTTTCTGCAATATGCGAGCTGATTTCATGGGTGAAACCAGCGGCGTCCGAAACCCCATGCTCAAGGCGCCCATCGGCCCGTTGGATCACGTAAGCATGATTGGGCATCGGTTCGCCCGTTACATCGTTCACCAGCTTCAAACGGTCAGTGAAGTTCACCGGCATGGGCAGGAGCCCGGAGAAGGGGGCGTTGACCACCGTGTCGCCAATGATGACGGTGCCGGAGCCCCCGACGATGATGTTGCCGTGCCCGCCGGTGCTGTCCAGCGTGGCGGCGTTCAAGCCATTGGATGAAAACAGTGCTGGAAACCGCCCCGGTTATCGGGCTGCCACAAGCTGATTGGTCACTCTTTCGAGCGGCGGCCAGGCCGTCGAAAATGACATTGGGCGAACCCGTGACGATAGGGTTGGTGCCGTGGCCGAGAAGCGGGCAGGCGGTTGGGTCGCTGACGCGGGCAGCGGGTTTGCCACTCATGATCGGTCCTTGAAGTGTTGCGAGTCATCCCTTTGGGGCGCGCATGATGCAGTAGCCGAGCAGGTTCTTCAAATCTGAACGGAAAGCTATTTTGTATAAGAGTGAGCCTGACGCGGCTGATCTGAATCGAGTGGAGTTACACCGGTACTTGAGCGTCATTCAGCTCAACCTTCAGTGCTTGGTTGTCCTGAGATTTATCAGCGAATCTCCCTTGAACGTCTTCCGGTAGTCGGTGGTGGACGGCGCGATGGCAAAATAGTAGCTTCGATCCCCAGCGCCTCTGCTTACGGCCCCCAAAAAATGCCGTGGTCCGGCTCTTCATGCTCATTAAGGAAGACGTTCTACCCTAGCTGCCACCTATCAAGGATGAACCATGGCCACCAAGTCCACGCACTCGAACCAGCAAAAACACCTCGCCGTGCTGATCGACGCCGACAACGCCCAGGCGTCGATTGTCGAGGCGTTGTTCGAGGAAATCGCCAAGTACGGCATCGCCAGTGTGAAGCGCATGTACGGCGACTGGACCGGGCCGCAGTTGGGCGGTTGGAAGAAGCTGATGCTGGAGCATTCGATCCAGCCCATCCAGCAGTTCTCCTACACCAAGGGTAAGAACTCCACTGACAGTTCGTTGATCATCGACGCCATGGACCTGCTTTACACCCGGCGTTTCGACGGCTTCTGCCTGGTGTCCAGCGACAGCGACTTCACGCGTCTGGCCGGGCGTTTGCGCGAGGAAGGCATGACGGTATATGGCTTCGGCGAAGAGAAAACGCCCAAGCCCTTTGTCGTGGCCTGTGACAAGTTTATCTACACCGAAATTCTCCGGCCCCAGGATGTCACTGAGACCGCCGCCCAGGGCGATAAGGCCCAGGTCACCCCCGGTCCCATCGAGGAGACGGGCAAACAAACAGCCGCTTCATTTTCCAGCAGTCCGGCAAAAGTACCGGTGGAGTTCATCGCCAAGATCCTCGATGACATCGCCGAAGAGGATGGCTGGGCGCCCTTGGCCATGTTGGGCACCACCATCAGCAAGGTACGTCCCGCCTTCGACTCCCGGCTGTACGGCCACACCAAACTCAGTGGCCTGATCCGTAGCCAGAGCAAATGGTTTGACCTGGACACCCGTGGCGGCTCGCCCACCGGCGGGGCGGTGTTGTACGTGCGCAACAAAAATAGAGCCCCCGACCAGCAGGCTCGCTGAGTTGGTCGGCCACGACCGATTCGATTGACCTTCCCAGGAGTGATCCATGCGTAACCTTTGTGCCAGCTTGTTGATCGGCGCGACCGTTCTGTTGTCAGGCTGCAACACCACACCCTATGACAGGGCCACCATCTATTACGATCGCACGCAGTTCACGACTCAAGTCAGCAAAGACTTCCCGGACATCAAGGGACCGATCCTGCAACACGGTCGCTGCTCGCTACTTATCTCCACTCCGGGCTCTACCACCGGCACCTACCACTTCTGCACCTTCGCCCTGACCCAGGACGAACTCTACGTCCAGGGCTGGGACGCCACGGCGCTGAAATACAAGGAAATCCTGCGGGTCGACTTGTCGACCCTGAGCAAGGTCGCTTTGGATTCGTACTTCCGGACCAACCAGGTGCAACTGATCGAACAACGCCGTCAGAGCGCACTGAGTGTGATGATTGATGATGGTGGCTATCACGACACGGCGGCGACGGAGCGCGTGTACGAGACCATCAAGAAGCGCGGAGTGACTGTGGTGAAGAGCGAAGGAATGATGATGCCGCCGGCTGGGCCGACGCCGATGGTGATTCCGATTGTTATTCCTAAATAGTAGTCAAGCTTTCAGTTAAAAATTTTAAATATCGGTAGATGACCAATGGAGTGGGTGATGATTAAGCAGTTAAAAGAGATTACCAATCTTAGAACGTATGTGGCATCAGTGTTTGTCTTTGTTTTAGGTGTGGTTTTACTTGCGCTGAGTGAGCGGTTTGGCTTTCCTGATGGGTATCTTTGGGTTAAGTCGTTAATGTCTAATATTGGGGCTCTTTTGATTGCCTCGGTATCAATTGCAATGCTTTGGGAGTTGTTCTCGAAAAGGTCTTTTTTGGATGAGTTATTGGCAAAAACTGGGCTTGCTGATGATATACGAACAGTGGGGGTTACGGGGATATCGTTAAATCCGGTTCAAGGTCCTAATTTTTCAAAGCTCATTAGAGCTTGTGAGCGGCTTGATATGTTTGTTTGTTATGCAAATACATGGCGAGCTACATTTGAAGAGGATCTTAAGTTTTTGGCTTCTAAGAAAGGTAGTCGGATTAGGTTGATAGTTCCGGATCCTGATAATGAGGAGATAATGAAGGATCTTGCTAAGCGTTTTAATGCAAATGACTCTGCGACAATGCAGGGGCGAGTTAGGCAGGCTATAAATGAATATAAAGACCTATTCGCCTCTGTGGGAAATGATAAGTTGGATTTTAGTGTGTGGATACATGATGAGACTCCTGTGACAAGTTTTTATCGCTTTGATCGTTGTGCAGTCGTTACTTTGTATAAGCATGCAAAGGGGCGAGGGAATGCTCCAACAGTTATGGCTGAGCGTGGTGGCAGTCTCTATAACTATATTGAAAGTGAAATTGATTCGATGATTAAAGGTATTCCTCCATACCAAAAGTTGGCTAGGCAAATCTATCCAGGGACTATTTGAGATCTTTGCATTTTTGTGTACTGCATTGTGAGTGCCAGATTTTTTTGCAGAAACGTAATTCACAAGCTACTCTCTATTCGTCGTTGCAAATTCAGCGACCGGGCTTGGAAACCCGCAAAGGTATAGGCGCACAAGCGCCCCGATCACGATTGCAGGCGCTATTTTTTGCCTGCGGTTTCGTGTAATGGCGGCTGTGCGCGGGAGGGCTTCGGTCCTGCCGGGACCTATACCCCCGGTTTTCCAACCTGCGTACAGCTGCCACCCATTCGCTTGGAAACGAACGTGGTAGCTCTTTCTTAGGTATAGGAGCTAGTCGCATGGACGTTTTGACTCAGTATCTTCACCTCGCAATCTCCAGCCTTCCGGTAATTACTGGAGGTGCACAATGAGTACTTCAATCAAAACCCTCGGTACCGTCACCTTCGCCCCTGTCGGTGAATCCCAACATCCACTGTTTCGCGTCAACCCTGATGTGCCGCTGCGCGAGGCGCTGGAGCATGTGTCGCAGTTGCTGTTCCACGCCAAGATGCTGGCCTTGGATGCGGCCATGGAGCGGGACGATCGTTATGACTGGGCGTCCCATTATTTCAGCGAGATGGGTAAGGCGATTGTCGATGATTTGTGTCTTGGTGAGTGGCCGGTAGCGGATAGTCGTCGGCCCTGATGTTTATCTGTTACCTGATGTAAGCCCTGAGGGAAGGCCCCTTTGATGGGCCTTCATGCCAAGGCAAAGCACCTTTCACTCGGTAATGCCAACTGCGCTCGCAGGCTTCCTTCAAGCGCAGTGGACGCTTCATGAGTGGCACAACAACGTTATGAGGATACGGAAGGGAATACTGGCTGCTATATGAGAGGGAAGGCAGGATGCAAAAAGGCCCTTAAAGGGCCTTTTTGTATTCAGGTGAAAAGCTCAATCGCTTTCATTGCACTAACCGATAACAGCATGCTTCCCCCAAGTCCCCATACAATATAATGCGATAGGGTGAGCCTTCTTTTAAGTGGCTGGGGAAAGGTGTCTATCTCGTTAGCGTCCAGTATGCCTTTTTTGACATAGGAAGTAGGTCGGGCTAAGAAACCCGCCACCATGCCGACCATTACAAGTCTTCCCCAGGGGCCCATGTGAAGATAGAACCTGCTCCCGGTTATTGCCTTGCAGTTTTTAACGTGGCCAAGTATTTCCTCCATGCGGGTGTACCCCCAATAGAGATAGATACCACCCATACTGAATATGCCAAGAAAAGTCAGGGCGCATAAAACAACAAAAAAATCATGTGGGGAACTAATCAGGTTCATTTTCCTTTCTCATATATAAACTCTCCTATGCTTCCGCCCCCGGCTTCACCCAGTTTCCCTGCCGCATAAGAGCCCCCTCCGACGACTATCAGGCCGCACACCATGCTACCGATGCCACCTGTAGGGACTCCAATGGCTACACAGACAGTTCCAGTAGCGGCAGTACCTAGTGCCATTCCTGCAAACATTCCACCCGCTACTCCGCCGGTAAAGCTTCCGGTTTCCGTAAAGCGTACCTTCTCACAAGCCTGCTTATTCCCTGCTGAGCAAACGTCCTGAACCTTCACATAAGACGCTCCACCGCCCAACGCTGTCCCAAGCCAACCGCCCCACTTGATTACCTTGGAGGCTGTTGCAACACCTTCAATCTGTGTTGCGTATCCCGGTATCTGTCCCACCGCGCCTGCCTGAGTCCAGCGATGCACCAAGCTGCGGCTTGAAATATTCAAGGCACTCTTGAGTTTGGGGTGATCAGGGAAGGCAATGCTCATTTTCGTGACGGTTGTCAGGTTAGCGTCCAACTGCACGAACAGCTTTTTTCTTTCACTGAAGAACTCGACGCTACGAAGGTGGCCGTCTCGCAGGAAGAACTTCTGATGAAGCGCTTCGATATCCAGCAACGTTCTTTTCAAGCTATCCATATGGTTACCAACGGCCGCCGTGCTGACACCCAAGGCAGTCGAACCATAGGAAAGTATCGACTCAACCTGCTCCCGATACTTGAGCATAAAAACCGCTTCCTCATCGCTCAGGGATGCCAAGGCCGCGCTGACCTTTTCCGCCGCTTCCATCAACAGCGCTTCTTCGCGAGTGCATTGGTAGTTGTCAGGATGACTGAGCACGACCAGTTGCCCAGGTTTAGCATCGTTTGAGAGTTGAGGATTGAGCCGACGGAATTTCTCCAGCACCGCCTTATCGGCTTGACCGAACAGCACCGTCTCCAGTGCCGCTCGGCTCATAGGCGTTTGCACGATATGAAAACCCGGCTCTACCAGATGCTGCGTGTCCTGCACGGACAACGGCGGTGAAACGATATCGCCGTGAGCAACGCTCAGGCCGCGCACCTGATCCCGCGGCACCGCATTGGCAAACTCGTTTTGCGGGTAGCCCTTATGAATGGCGTCGGCCCAGCGCTGGGTATTGATCACCGCCGGCCCGACGCAATCGCTGTCGAGCGGGATGGTCGGTTGATTCCCGGAGCAGACCGTCCACTGAGTGGCTACCAGTCGGTTGGCCCCGGTCGGGCAGCCACATTGCACCAGGCTGCCCTCCACCGCCGTGGCTTGCTGGTCATCCACCCAGGTGTGATGGCCCTCGGCGATAAAACCTACTGTCTGGCATACCGGGCACCAGACCGGGTCGGCAATGCGGGCCACTCGTTGATTCACGACAAAGGTGGTGCCCGAGCCGGCGATGACCTTGCCGCCGGTTGTGGTGGGGTCGCCTTCCCTGATGACAAAATCCATGGCGTACGTTCCTGGTGAGGGATGGGCCCTCGAACGTAACGACGAATATCAGGCTGCTGAATCAGGCGATCCTGAAATGCCTATCTCCTCGGCTGGCCTCAGCCCCGCCGACTCATAACGACGCAAGATCGCTGTCCACCCCTCGCACCAACACCTGCGGTTCCCCCTGCTTGATCACCCACCGTATCAACTCGCTCACGCTGATACGGTGCTGGCGTTCGACCCATTCCAGGCCTTCGGGGCTGTAGTGCTCGCTGTAGCGGCTGAGGGTCAGGTGCTGCTGGTCGTCTGACAGGCGTAGGCTGACTTCGCGGCATTGCAAGGAGGCGTCGCCGTGTTTGGCCACGCGTTGCAGCAGGACCAGGGCGTCGGTTTCAGAAGTCATCATGAGTCGCTCCTTCACAGCGGTTTTTCGCGGGGCTGGTAGCGCCTTGCTTGCCTTCCTGCACGAAGGCGGCGCGGTGTTCGGCGTTCACGTCGCGCAGGGCGCTGTAGTAGTCGGGCATCGTTTTCAGGCTGTCGGTCAGCGGCAGCAGGGCGGCGCGACCGTCCACTACGCCGCCGACCATGGCGACGGTGCCCAGGGTCTGCACGGTGTCGCTGTTGTCGCCGAAGGGGGAGACCACGAAGTTGAGGATCTTGCCCACGGAGTCGCGGCTGTTGTCGGTGCCCAGCAGCGGCAGTTCGACGATGGGACCGTTGCCGATGCCCCACACGCCGAAGGTCTGGCCGAAATCGGCGGTATGGCGTGGGATGCCGAGCGGGTCCGAGACGTTGAACAGGCCGAGCACGCCGACCGTGGTGTTGACCGCAAAGCGCCCCAGGCTGTTGACCGAGCGCTGTGGGTTGCCCTGCAACAGGTCGTTGATGAAGACCTTGGGCTCGCCGAAGTTGCTCGCGAAGTTGTGCACACCCTGTTGCATGAAGTCGGGCAGGTGGCGGTAACCGCGGGCGACCGGTGCCAGTGCGTAGTCGTCGACGGCTTTGTTGAAGGCGAACACGCCACGGTTGACTGGCTCGGCGGGGTCATAGATCGGATAGTCGACCTTCGCGCAGTCGGTTTGAGTGGTGGGGCCCGGGCTGGTACAGCCCGCCAGGTAGGACAGGGACAGCAGCAGGGCGGTATGACGAGGCAGGCGGACGGAACACAGGAATGAGCGCATGGGCGGCGGACTTTGGGAACAGGGAGGCCGATGCTGGCATGGGCGTTTTGCTTAAAGATGTCTGCTTTATTGCGTGGTTGTCGGTTTGTTACCGCGCTGAAATATATGACGGGCCGCGTCCAATGGTTTTGAATGACAGCTCATTCCGAGCTTGAGTGATACACACTGGTGAGCAGTCTGTTGATCGTGGACGACGACCTTGAGGTCCTCGCGCTGCTGAAGAAATTTTTTGTGCAACACGGCTACTCGGTGGAAGTCGCCACCGAGGGCGCTTCGCTGTGGGCGGCGCTGGAGCGGCAGGTGCCGGACCTGATCATTCTCGACCTGATGCTGCCGGGGGAAAACGGCCTGACCCTGTGCCAGCGCCTGCGCCAGCAGCACGCCGTGCCGGTGATCATGCTGACCGCCATGGGCGAATTGAGCGACCGCGTGGTGGGGTTGGAAATGGGCGCCGACGATTACCTGAGCAAGCCCTTCGATGCCCGCGAGTTGCTGGCCCGGGTGCGCGCGGTGCTGCGCCGGGCCGGGGAGAGTCGACCGGTGACCGGGGAGGTGCCGCGCCCTTTGATCCGGTTCGCCGACTGGCAACTGGACCTGACCCGCCGCGAACTGCGCTCGCCGGACCAGGTGATGATCCCGCTGTCGGCGGGGGAGTTCGACCTGCTGCTGGTGTTCGTCGAGCATCCGCAACGCATCCTCACCCGCGAGCAGTTGCTCGACCTGGCGCGCGGGCAGGCCCATGACGCCTTCGACCGCAGCATCGATGTGCAGGTCAGTCGCCTGCGGCGCAAGCTGGAGTTCGACACCAAGCGCCCGGCGATGATTCGCACGGTGCGCAATGGCGGCTATCTGTTCACCCCCAGCGTGACCCGCCAATGAGAGCAAGACACAGACCGGGCGGCCCGCGCGACACCATCGCCCGCTGGATCGCCCTGACCACCCTGATGGCGATGCTCACCGCGTTGGCCTTCAATGCGCTGTTCGTGCAGTTGGCCGGGGTCTGGGCCAAGCCGCCGTTGAGCGAATCCGGCCTGGTGGAAAAGATCGCGTCCATCAGCAATCTGATCGACGCCTCGCAACCGCTGCAACGCGCGCGCTTGGCCGAGTCGGTCAGCGACCACGGCCTGAGTGTGACCTGGCACCCCACGCGACGGGATATCGAGGTACCGGTAGTCGATGAGCCGGAGTACCGCGAGGATTCGACGAAACTCAAACAGCTGCTCAGGCCGGGGCCAGGGCACATTGAAACCTATCAGCCCAGCGACTGGCCGGAGCCGGACGGACCTTATGCGTTGTTGATCCAGATGAGCGACGGCTCCTGGCTGATGTTCTCCTCGGTCTCGCGCAACTGGGGGCTGGATGAGGGGCCGCGTAACCTGATCGTGATCGGGCTGGTGTTGTTGTCCACTGTCCTGGTCGCCTTGATCGCCACCCGCCGCCTGGCCAAGCCCTTGCAGCAGTTCGCCCTGGGCGCGCGGCGCTTTGGCGTGGACTTTCGCGCGCCGCCCATCGAGCCGGTCGGGCCCCACGAGATTCGCCAGGCGATCCTCGCGTTCAACGCCATGCAGGCCCAGTTGCAGCACTTCATCAAGGACCGTACGCAGATGCTCGCGGCGATCTCCCATGACCTGCGTACCCCCCTGACGCGCATGCGCCTGCGCGGCGAATTCATCGAGGACCCCGAGCAGCAGCGCCGGCTGTTCCATGACGTCGACGAGATGCAGGCGATGATCAACTCGGCCCTGGACTTCTTCCGTGACGACGCGCGGTTGGAGGAGGCGACGTCCTTCGATCTGGCGGAGCTGCTGCAAACCCTGGTCGACGATTACCGCGACCAGTCCATCGACATCGCGTTCAGCGGCCCGCCGCGCCTGGTGTATTTCGGCCGCCCGCTGGGGCTCAAGCGGGTCATGAGCAACCTGCTGGAAAACGCCATCAAATATGGCAGCGAACCGGCGATTGAAGTAGTGGCGGATGCCGAGCAGGTGAAGGTCTGTGTGCTGGATCGCGGGCCGGGGATTCCCGCCGAGTGGCAGGAACAGGTGTTCGAGCCGTTCTTCCGCATGGAAAGCTCGCGCAACCGCAATACCGGCGGCGTCGGCCTGGGGCTTTCCGCGGCGCGGGCGATCGTGCTGGAGCATGGCGGCGAACTGCGCTTGCGCAACCGTGACGGTGGCGGGCTGCAGGCCTGTGTGCTGTTGCCGATGACATACCTGTAGGAGCGAGCTCGCTCGCGATAGCGCCCGACCGGACGGCCCGGCCGCTGGCCGCTACGCGGATCGCGAGCAAGCTCGCTCCTACAGGGGACACAAGTTAGGGCGAGGGGGGATTGGGCATGAGGTTGTCCCGGTACACCCGCTCGTCTTCCTCCATCACCCGCGACGCCCGGCCCACCAGCACAGGGTCGGGTTGATGGGCTACGCGCAGGTTCTTGCCCGGATAGTCGAGGGAATGCAGGAAGTGGCGGATGCAGTTGATCCGCGCGCGTTTCTTGTCGTCCGACTTGATCACTGTCCAGGGCGCATCGGCGGTGTCGGTGTGGAAGAACATCGCCTGTTTGGCGGCGGTGTATTCGTCCCACTTGTCCAGCGACTTGATGTCGATGGGCGAGAGCTTCCAGTGCTTGAGCGGGTCGTCGCGGCGCGAAATGAAGCGGCGCAGTTGCTCGTCGCGATTGACCGAGAACCAGTACTTGAACAGCAGGATGCCGCTGTTGCACAGCATGCGTTCCAGTTCGGGCGTCTGGCGCATGAACTCCAGGTATTGCAGGGGCGAGCAGAAATCCATGACCCGCTCGACCCCGGCGCGGTTGTACCAGGAGCGGTCGAAGAACACCATTTCCCCGGCGGTGGGCAGGTGTTGGATGTAGCGTTGGAAATACCACTGGCCCTGTTCCTGCTCGCTGGGTTTTTCCAGGGCGACGATCCGCGCGCCCCGCGGGTTCAGGTGCTCCATGAAGCGCTTGATGGTGCCGCCCTTGCCCGCGGCATCGCGTCCCTCGAACAGCACCACGACGCGCTGCCCGGTTTCCTTGACCCAGCTTTGCACCTTGAGCAGTTCGATCTGTAATTCCTGCTTGGCCTTTTCATATTCGGCGCGGCGCATGCGGCTGCGGTACGGGTAACTGGCCGGCAGCTTGGCGGTAGAGCTGTCTTCATTACTGCCATGGGGCGCGCTGGCTACCTGCAAGGCGACCGGCTGCTGGCTGATGGCGCTGATTTCCGCCTCGGCGGTTTTGGCCGCGGCAGGTTTAGTGGTAGCGCGTGGCCGGCGCGGGCGTGGGGTGGCGGGCTTGCGTGGGGCGCTTTTGCTGCTGGCCGTGACCGTCGGTTTGGCTGTGGGTGTGGCTTTTTCGGGAAGAGGGTTGGGAAGGGGACGCGCGGTGGATTCTTCGCTCATATCGGGCCTGTCTGATCGCTCCAATGTCTTTCAGACAGTCTATGGCGCACAAATCAGGGCTTCTTGATGCGTATCAAGGAAGCTTTTGAGCAGGTTTGCATTGCTGCTTTTTAGTCCTCTGTAGGCGCGAGGCTTGCCCGCGAAACAGACGCTGCGCAGTGCCAGTCTCTCCGCGTCATCGTTCATCGCGAGCAAGCTTCGCTCCTACGGAATCCTGGCGCGCAGGGGCTGCGGCACTTTTCTGCAGGCGAAAAAAAAGACCTTGAATTTCAAGGTCTTTTTTAAGTTTGGTGCCCGAGGGAGACTGTAGTGTTCCAGTAAACTCAAGGCCTCCAGAGAGGTTTGCTTTCTAGGGATACATGTAGGGATACATGCTCGCCATTGCTGTGGGCAGTATGAGGAGTCTCAGCGATCTCATGCAAACCATTCAGTCACTCCTCCCATTTCAACCCTGCGGCATTGGCTTCGCATGGGACAAACCTTTCTGAGGTACAACACGGGATACGGCGCCCTCAGGAATACTAATTGCCTGCTTGTACATTTTTCTCTATGGCGCGTCCTTGTCGAACGAGCGAAAAGTTAATCATGCGTCCCTTCCTCTCCGCTGCCATACGGGTAAACCCTTCCTGATTGGTAACCCGTTCTCCATCCATCGCAATGATCATGTCGCCTGGGAGGATATCCGCTCTGTAAGCCGGGCTGTCATTGACGATCGTCATTACCACCACGCCTTGATTCGTCTGTAGTAGCTGCCGCTCGAGGTCATTTAGGTTGCGGACGAATGCGCCGATTCGAAAACGACCTTTCACAAAGTAAATCGCGCCGTAATCAGAACGGTTAACTGTAATGGGGATGTACGTCGTGTTACTCCCGTATGTCGTTGTTGTCGCGTTACCGTAAGCCGAGACAGGGCCGCCCGGTCCATATGCGGTGGCATTAGCTGTGGTGTAGGAAGTATTCGTCGTCGGTGTTGTGATCGGCACGCTGGAGGTCACTGATCCGGTGTATTGCGGCACAAATACCAGAACCAAATCTGCTCCTACCGCTTGACCTTGTTTCAAGGCGTCGTCATCTGAAACGCGTTCGCCAGTGTTAAAGCTGGACTCACCGATTACCAAGTATCCTCGTTTTCCATACTCAGCCAGGAGCGCGTCAGTGTTGCCAAACGGTGCGCGCTCGATAGCAGGTATTGGCGGCGGCGCTGATGCCCGAGTGGAGGATATAGCTTCAGGAGTCGCACCTGCTGCGGGAGTGTAGAACTCTCTGTATCCATTAGCGCAGCCGGCGGCGCTCAGCAACGCGCCAACCCCCAGCAACGTACACATCAATTTCATCTTCATTCGATCCCTCCCCAGCTAGAAACGATGCCTGCCTACAGTGAGTATGGCGTAACGCCGCTACAAGACCTAGATCCATAACCTGCTATGCACACACAACAACCGGTGAAGGGCAATGAACTACCATCAAAAGTCTGAACGCGATAGAAGTCGCTGGGGACCCTGAGAGTTTCTCTACTACACGGGGTCGGAAACCCGCGGGATCTTGTTAGCGGCACGATTTCGAGCTTATTGAATTTCAATCATTGAAATCGAAAGGATTCCATTGAAAAGAGGCCATCGTTACAGAGTCGGTAACGATGGCCTTTTGTGTTTATGATTCCGCACGTCTACGGTCGTCAACCGTGTCAACCTGTCAACCAATGCAAAAAAGTCATCCGGTCTCATGATCACGCGGGTTTTGTGCCCCGTGTCGTTCAGAAATGCTCAGGGTCCCCGGCGACCTCCCATCATCTTGTGACCCCATGTCCGGTGGAAACCCTAGGGACCCCGGCGCCTATTCGAGGCTGCTCCTTTTCTTCGCTGGAGGAGATAATGCTTCCGGGGAGCTGGGGAATGACTCTTATAAAAACGCGTGTTACGTAGGTTACCTGTGTAACGGGAATCGTTAAGCCACTGTATTTATTGGTTATTTCTACGGTAGCACGGATCTTTTAAGCTGCTAGGGACATGTGTTACTGGCTCATTTGGTGTAACAAGCAGCTCCCTTGGAGTCCATCAATTTCATGGCAGGCTTACACAATTCGCCTAACGTCTAATTTATATCCGTTACAACATAACTAAATGATTGTCTGCCGTGCCGATTGCCGCCCATGGCCATCTTCTTTGAATTAGCAAAAAACAGGTTGAAATGCGAAATCTCGGGCGGTTATTGTCCCGCTAGGAAACTGGATTCGACAATATAACTAGGTATTGGGACGTGATGCAGAGGGTCACCCAGCCGATCTAGTGTTTGGGGGCAAGAAGACTCAACCGGCGAAGCCCTTTGGTGACGCGGTTGGTAAGTAGAATTATAAACGCAGGAGCGGAAATTTATGTCTCGAAAGCTTAGGTTCTCTAATTCGGGTCGGTCGCCTCAGGTCCATCGATTAATTTCAAGTGTCGGATCTCTGAAAAAAAGAAATCTCGTGCGCGGCTATATTTCTCAGGAATTGAAAAGTCGAGCTGAGATTGATGCTGTACGTAAAGCTAACACTGCCAACGATATGATGGTTATTGGGGCTCTTCTTAAGGGTAGAGACGGCCTATTAGGTGACAATGGAAAAAAAACTAGCGCGGATCTCTTTAGATTTACAAGATTTTCTGCCGTGGACTGGAAAGACGAAATAAGGTACACCGCCGGGTATGTAAATGCGATGGTGTTAGAGTCATTGGAGGCATTGAAGCTAATGCTTCCACTAGGGCGGGTAGAAGTTCTCGATACGGACGAAGCGCTAGAAATTATCCATCAGCTAAGTATAGCTCATGGTGCTTCTAACTATTTATCTTATAAGCTGGCTTACCTGAGAAGTACTAGGAAGTTCTCTCCTCCTCAATTAGCAAAAATAAGTGTAATTGAAGAGGAGATCGGTCATCGCGAGAAGCCAGGATTTCATTTTAGCGCCCTCGAGAATTTAAGTCCGAGAATATCTTTGTTCTTGATCGCCCAGAGAAGAGTGAGCGGGCTTGTAGGGAAAGTTGATGGGGATATCAGAAAATCCTATTCGTTAAGTAATTTTATCCCAACACCGTTGAATAGCAGCGACTTGTCGGGTTTTTTGCTGCGAGCTACAGAGTCATCATTAATTGACACGCTTCTCGCTATTATGATTCTGTTGAATCTTGAAAGTGAGTTCTTGCCGCAAGTAACTGAACTAAGGAAGCGGTTGCTACCCGAGGTGTTGGGCGGTATCAATATATTAATCGCAGATGCTTGTAGCGGTGATGATGATTTGCTTGTCACCTCGCATTACGCGCTGAAGCATGAAGGAGGTTCAGAAAGTACATTAGACTTATACAGGGTATCGGCTGCTTTCTTAGAGCGTACTCATTTGACAAAATTTAGGAATAAGCTGGATCGTGTTATTAGTGCTAGATTGTTAAGTGAGATTGTGAGTAGTAGAGAAGACGCTTTAGATAGTTCGGATTTTGATAAAAGCATTTTGCTTCAGTCGGATGGTGCCTTTATAAGTTCGGTTCCTAATGTCAGGATGGATTCGTTTTACCGTACTTTTCTTTTTATGAATTTCATAGCTCAACGAGTTAATTTGTTGGCGTTAAATGAATATGATATAAAATACATTTTTGAGAACACTTCCGGCTTGGAAAGTCTTTTGACTGAATCGGAAATGCGTTCTATATATGGTATTGCTCCAGAGGGAAGTCAAAATATTATTGCAGTGTTGTCCTTGGCGCTGTTTCGCAAGAAATCTATTGATCCTGATGTCGATTTTGAGTTTCGCACGGATTTTATATCCTATGTGAAATCATATTATAACGGATCAATAATAAATTTTATTGATGATTTGCTAAGCGACTCTCCACAGATAGCAAGTTATATTGTTGAGTCTCTGGATGAGGTAACTCTTGAGAAAATGTATGAGGTAGTAACGAATGCCTCGCAGGCAGCTGAAATTAGGCGTGACATTTTAACTCTTCTTGGTAAAAAGCTTAATAGAATTGAATACCTGATCGAAGCGGATGCTATTGAGACCAGGTCTAAACTATCAACGTTGCAGAAATATTTTGATAACAGTCGAATGTATGTTGATAGTGTGGCTATGAGTAAGTGGCTTGATGGAAATCCCTCAGTATCCACGGAGCAGTTCCGTACATTGTATCCGAGCATCCAAGCTACGGTGAGGACTGTTGAGTATGAGGAAGGGGAAAGCAAGGATGTATATTTCATAACTTTGAATGATCAAAGCGAGCATCTTATTTCTCAGATAGCCAAGGATGCGTTTGAACAATTTTGTTTGAATACAGAGTTTGGCATTGAATCCTATCTTGGTCGGCGCATTAGACATAACACACTGGACGGAGTTACAACGGAAACAGTGGATGCGGTATTAAATAAACAGGAATACCGAATGCTGATGACTAGTCCTGGAATGAAGAGGACTGTTAATGCATGGATGACGCAATATAAAGAAATTGTAGACAAGTTAAGGCGAGAGCATCTTCAGTTTAAGTCTCCTACGTCATTGTTTAATGCGAATATGAATCTGGAGGATTCGGCAACGAGAGAAAATATAAGGATACTCTCTAGCAGCTTGCGCGCTACAGGAAGCCAATTGCTGAATGATCTCGTAGTTTCTTTTTGTTGGAAACAAATTTCGCCTCAGCTTGAAAATGCTGCAAGATTTATAAAAACAGAACTGCTGCAGGAGGCTACTAGCAGCATAGGTAAACACTTTTCCGGAACGTTTGGCAGTATGGAAGAGCAATTTAAAATAGAGCTGCACGAGGCGGTAAGTGGTGTGTTCAAAAAAGTAGCGGATTGGTTCAGGGTTCCTCAAACTGGATTTATCTCCGCTTCTGTTCGTGAGTTGTGTGGGGTTATTCTTTTTGATCTAAATCGGCAAAAGGTTGTGGAATATTCAGGTGATGGTTTAGAAAATAAGTATACGGGGATAAGTGTGCACAGGCTGTATGACTGCATAGCTGTTCTCTTGCAGAACGCGGTTATCCATGGAGAGGATGGTGCTCCTGTTGTAGTTAATGTGTCGGCCACTAAGGCTGATAGTAATGATATTTTAGATGTAGTTTCAGTTGATATCGCCTCAACGGTTGATCCAAGTGAATACCAAATATCAAAAGATCGTATAAATAAAGCTATTCGCTCCGAAGAAAACGGAATTGATATGGTCACAGAAGGATATACAGGGATTAAGAAGGTAAAATTTATAACGCGAAAAAGCGAGTCGAAACATACAGTGAGATGCGTTGAGAATGATCAGCGTAGAGAGTTGAAGTTAGGTTTTACATTGCATTCTGAAACCGTAAGTGATGATTCTGCTGTCGGGGTGGTGTAATGAATATATTACTGGTGGAGGATGAGGTTCATAAACGGGATGAAATAAATGGATGCGTTAACGAAGTTTTTGGCTTTTTACCAGATATAGTTGATAGCGTGAATAGCGCGGTTCTTAAAGTAAAGGCCGTGGATTATGATTTGATAATATTGGACATGGCACTGTCAACATTTGGCGAGAGCTCAGGTGATAATAAAAAAGGGCATGACCAAGCGCAGGGCGGGGTTGAAGTGTTGCGTGCTTTGAAAGCGTATAAGAAGACGGCTGATATTTTAATTGTTACTCAGTATCCTGATTTCTTTATCGCTGGTGTGAAAGTCAAGTTAAAGAATTCAATGGAAGTTATAAAGAGCAAGTATAGTCAAAATGTAATAGGAGCAATTCTTTATACCTATAAGTCTAAGCCTACTTTGCAGAAAATTACGTCAATTTTGAGGTTGAAGAAATGAAGGTTCTGATTATTGAAGATGATGACGCAAAGTATAATAATATTGAAGGTCATTTGCTGGAAAAGGGTGTTTCTGTAACTGATATTGTTCGAGCGAAGAATATGAGCGACTTCGCTGGGAGCCTGAGTTCTGAAGAAATCGGGTTGTTTATAATAGATTTTAAAGTTCCAAGTTTCGATGATGGTACTGCAATTGCAAATGGTAAGGCTATTCTCGAGGCTATTGTTAAGGCTGGAAAAAATGATGCCTTGCTGTTAGCTATTAGTTCTTATCCAGATGATTTTTCGGAGTTTCGAGCTGAATTTGAAGCTCGAGGATGTATTTTAGCTGACTATAAAAATGTGGCTGGATGGAAGTCTACACTCAATCATTTGCTTGTTCAGCTTAAGAAGAATATTCGAATGGATTTTCTGATTTTCTGTGCTCTGCATGATGAGAGAAAGCCGTATATAGTATTGGTTGACGGAAAACCGGTAAGCAGAGGGGGTGTAAGTTGCTGGGATTTTGAAGTTGAAGGTAAGAAGGGGTCTATTATTCTACTCCCGCAAATGGGATTGGTTAATGCTGCAATACTGGCAGCTACATGTATAGATCGATATAAGCCTAAATTGGTCGGTATGAGTGGTATATGTGGAGGGTTCAGTAAACACGCTGAATTAGGACAGCTCCTCGTTTCGAGAATGGCTTATGAGTACCAAAGTGGTAAGTGGTCTACTGATGGTTTTCAGAATGAGCCATATCAGGTGCAAACTGAACCGAGTTTTGTGACGCTTATACAGCAAATTCTTGATGACGAAAATCTGATAGTGGAGCTTGAGAGCGGGCATCGAGGTAGTAGACCTATGAAACCATCCAATCCAAAACTAGGTTTCTTTACAAGTGGGTCGGCGGTGATTGCTGATAAGTCATATTTGGATCAGATTGAGAAAACTCACAGAAAAGTTAGTGGGCTTGATATGGAAGTTTTTGCCGTGCAAAGAGCTGCTGAATTATCGGTAAGTAAGCCGGTATGCTTGTGTGCGAAGGCGGTAGTAGATTTATGTGATGACGATAAGAATGATGATATTCATGATTATGGATCATATGTTTCCGCGAAGTTTTTGTTGAAAGCAATTCAAAGCTATTTTAAGAGTGAGCATGAAACTTGTTAATTATTGAACGTTTATGATCGTGCCTGTCAATTTTTATTTTTGAGAAGGGTTAACATAGCTGTATATCGTTAGTATTGGTTTTGCCTGACCCATTAGATTCTATTCATTGAACAAAAGGCCTCTATGAGGCCCTTTGTTAATTTTCACTGGTTTAGCCAGCTCTCGACAACGTTGGCACCGTGTTGGTTTTTCCACTCTTTCAGCGTCTTGTGATTACCACCTCTGGTTTCAACCACCTCGCCGGTGTGCGGGTTCTTGTACACCTTCAGCTCGCGAGGCTTGCGCTTGCCAGGTGCTGCCGCCGGCGTTGAAGCTCGCTTCGTGCTCTGTGGATCCAGCAGGTTGATGATGTGCTTGAGGCTGAAACCGTACTGATTCAGAAGCTCTCGCAGCTTGGTCTCGAACTCGATCTCTTTTTTCAGCGCGCCGTCGCTCTTCATCGTCTCCAGTGCCTGGAGCTGCTCAGCGAGGTGTCTTTCCAGCTGACGGTATTCGGCAAGTTTGGACATGCTTGTTTCCTATGTTTGTTTGATGATTGTTTGAATGTTCATACGGTTCACAAGTTCAGCGCTATTCTGAAAGTTTCAAATACTCTCGGATGCTGATGATCTTCGCCTTGATCAATTTTACGGTGAGTATCTCGACGTTAGTTTTTTTGCGGGGTTTGTCCACGAATTCCAGCATTTCCTTTAAGGAGCCTATTCGTGCTTTCAGTAGGTCTTTCCAGTTGGGAGTATTTCTGAGGTCTATTTGAATGATCATTTTGTAGCCTGTGGAGGTTTAAACAGCCTACCTGCGTAGGCTGTTTCGGTTGCTCAGCGTGTTACAGCGAAAGGATGTCTTGCACGCTGTACTGGCCGGATCGATCCAACAGCTCGCGCCAGTTCCAGCTGTGGAAGTCTTCGCCTTCTTGTGGCAGTACCAGCTTCATCAGGTTGAGGTGCTCGCCCCCCAACATACCTTGTACATTCCACAGCTTACCCCCCAGCTCCATCAGCGCTTGCGCTTGTTCGTTCCACTGTTCTTCCAGCACAGTGCAGGCAAGGTACATCGCTGTTTTTTGTGTCGAACTATATTCCCTTTGCGCTTCGGCAATGTGCTGGTCGACGATGGCAAGCTCCTGTTCCAACGCAGTGATGATCAGGTGTTGGCGACGATTGTGTTCGGTCGCCGTCGCGAGGTTTTTCGCGGCCTTCTGCGCATCGGCATTGGCGTTCTTTTCGCCCTCGGTATCGCCCCAGGCCACTGCCTGCGCATAAGCGGTGGCGGCATCGGTTTCGGCTTGCCGGGCCTTGGTCATGTCTTCTTCCGCTTGCTGCTGGATCTGTGCCAATCGAGTGCTGAGGCTGTCGCGTTTTTCGTTGAGCTCTAGCTCATCGGCTTTCCAGTTCGCCATCGACTCGGTGTAACCCGCCATCAGGGTTTCATGATTGAGCAGTTGCTCGCGCCGAGTGATCTTTGCATTGAGCAGCCAGGCACGGTGCTTACTGGAGTCGTACGGGAGTTTCAGGCTGCTGTGCTCCTTGCGGATTTCGGTCAACCGTTTCTCCTCGATGACCTCATCGCCTTCCAATAGCGCTTCCAATGGCGCCATCTTGGAGTAGTGCTGTTCAGCGTCGCTCAGGTGTTTATCGCGTTGGGTGGTCAGTTGGTTGATCTCATCGATCAATCGTTGCTTCTTGTCGCAATGACCGGTCGCGGCAGTGCTGTCTGAAACAGGCTGTGCTAGCCCACTGGTCTTGTGGCTGGCCAGCAGTTCGTGTTGTTCGGTAGAGGCGTGAAATTTGTTCATCTGTCTTGTTCCTTCAAAATTGGGTTTGGGTTGAATGAGCGGCTGGCGAGGCCGGGAATAAGCCGGCGCTACCTCGATCAGCGGACGTGCCTTCAGGCCGCCCGAGCCTCGCTCTCATCCGTTTCCGAAATCCTCTTCACGATGTAGCAGCGCTGGGGCCCCAGGCCGGGCAAGCGGACCAGGCTCGACGCCTTGCCGTCGCTGCTCGGCTCCAGCACTCCGCGCTGCAACAATTCCTTGTTCACGGCGGTGAGGTTCATGCCCCGGAAGATCTCGGAGCGCCATGCTTCGGGCAGCACGTAGTAGGTGTTGGTGGTATGCATGGTGTCGCCCATGCCGTGCTCCAGCGTCTTGCGAAAGCCGAGGCGGTCGATGGTGCGCGGGCCGTGTTCGTCGATCTTCGCTGCCGCCGATTCCCAGCGGGTGAAGCGGCTTTCGCCGAAGCGCTCGATGACCTGGCGCAGCCGCGCCAAGATCGCATCGCCCTCGAAGTTTCCAGCGCCACCGCGTTCGTGGAGCCAGGCGTTCAAGCACACCCGAGCTGCGGTGGTGGCCGTGCCGTCCGGCCAGCCAGTGATGCCCATCGCGGTGGCCAGCTCGCCCGCAGCCGCCGCGAGACCGAAGCGTGCTGCGGCACGGTGTGCCTGTCCACTGGCAGAGGCGGGGAGCGCTTGGGCAATAAAGCCCTCCAGCGTGCGGCGCAAGATTGCCGCCCAGCCGTGGCGCTTGCCGGGTTCGCACAGCGCAGTAAGGAACGCGGTAAGCGGGGTGCCGTAGTAGTTCGCTACGCGAGACTTGAGTGCGTCGGACAGAGCGGCGGCGTCTTCGAAACCATTGAGTGTGTCGAACATGCCAAGGCCTTTGCTGGCATCGGCCGGGACGGCGAGCATGCGCACCTCCATGCCGGCCTTCAGTTCCTTGTTGGCTTCGGCCATGTGCTGGGCCAAGGTCTTCTCGCCGGTGGAGAGAAACAGCAGGCGCCATTCTTGCACCTGCCGGCCTGCTTGGCCTCGATCATTGGCGCGGGCCTTGCCGGTGCCGTTGCCGAGCATGTACACGGTCTCGCCGATGATGCGGGCATCACACATGCCGATTTCATCGAGCACCAGAAGCCCGTCGGAGTGCGCGGCAGCGATCGACTCCAGCGCGTTGTCGGTCGAGCGCCACGAGCGCACCAGGCGCGGGCCTCCGTAGATCGAAGCAGCGACCTGCAGGTGAGTGGTTTTGCCGCCGGAGCTGTCGCCGTACAAATGAAAGCCGCCCGATTCGTGGCCGAGCATGTGTAGTAGGGGACCGGCGAAGGCCACGCCTACAACAAACGCCAAGCGATGGTTGCCGATGCACAGCGTGCCGATCTGCTGTTGCCATTGCTCCAACGTGCCCGCTTCGCTGATCGGCGGAAGCTGAGCACCGGCCTCATAGAAGTGCAGGTGTTCCGAGTGCACACCGACCTGCTGCTCGGGCAACAGAAAGGCGTTGTCATGCCAGCCCAAACGGGTGACCAGACGCGCGCGTTGCGCACTGTCGAAGCCACCCAGGTAGCTCTGCAAGTCGTTGCGTGCGTTGCGCCCCGAACGACTGCCGGCGAGACGCAGCCCCATGTCCACTAACGGACCGAGCACGTCCTTGCCGAAGTCGCCGGTCATGGTGCGCGCCGGGATGTTCCAGCGTTTCTTGGTGCCGTCTGGATCATCAAACTCAACCAGCAAACCCCAGTTGTGGCCCTTCTCGTCACGGGTACGGGCGAGAATCGCCAGCGGCGAGCACACCGGACGTGCTTCACCGTCATCGCCGGCATAAAACACACCCTCCGGCGTCAGGCGAAAGCCACCCGGCATGAGGTCGTTTTTCGATTTTGCCGGGCGTTTGGCCGGGGCTTTGGGCTTCGGTTCCGGCTCGGGCTCCACCTGGGCAACCACCGCCTTTTCTTCGATCACACCAAACAGCTCGCCACTGCTTTCCAGCACGGTGAAGTGGCTAGCGGTCCAGCCTTTAGCGAGTGCATCGGCGGCATCATCACCGTCGTTCCATTGACCACCTTTGAGGAATGCAGCGCGATCGTTCTTCAGCATGGGCTTGCGTTTGAACACCTCCAGTGCGATGACTCGAACCGAGGCGGCGCCGATTTGGTGCAGCTTCTCGGCGACGGTGTCCATGCACGTCTTACCGCTGTCATCATTGTCCGGCCACAACACAACGTTGCGGCCCTTGAGCGGGGTGAGGTCGGTCTTGTGCCAGGAGTTGGAGCCGTTCGGCCAGCACGTGGCCACGTAGTCCGGCAGCAGCTCGGCGGCGGCATCGGCAGCTTTCTCGCCTTCGCAGAGAACCACCGGTGCTTCAGCGCGCTGGGCCAGATCATCAAGGCGCAGCAGCGGACGCGGATCGGGTAGGCCCTGCCAACGCCATTGTTTGGTTTGGCTATCGGCGCGCTGACACCACGTCAGGGGTGCAAAGACCTTCTTCGGCTTGCCGTCTTCATCCGGGCCGAGGTCGAAGCGATACAGCGCCATGAGGGGCTGACCCTGCGCGTTGCGATAGATCCACACCTTGGACGGGGCGCCATGATCCCGGTGCTTGGTCGGACACTTGTTCATGGTGTCGGTCGGGATCGGCTGGATGGCGTTCCATGTCGGTGCCTTGGGCTTGCTCGGGGCGGCCTTCGTCTTGGCGGCGCCGGGCGCAACGTTCAGCCAGTCAGCCAGCTTGTTGCACGCCTCGACGTCGGTGCCGCCGTCCAGATAGCGCACTAGATCGATCAGGTCACCGCCCTTGTCGCCGGTGGCGAAGTCAGCCCAGGTGCCTTTGCTCAAGTTGATCTTGAGCGATCCGGCGCGCTTGTCGCTGCGGGTTGGATTCGGAGCGGTGTATTCCTTGCCGCCGTCCACGCGCTTGCCGTTGGGCAGCCAGTGCGAAAGGACGCGATCAATGTCTTTCAGCGCAGCGGTTTTCACGTCGGCGAAGCTCAGACGTTTAGCAGTGCTGTTCGGTCGTTGGCTCATGTGTCAGCCCTCGGCAGAAACAGCGCCTCGTTGATGTCGTCGATCAGCGCTTTGGCCATCTCGCCCAGGTACAGAGCAGACCAACTGAAACGCTCGCCGTGGTCGCTCATCGCTGCGTCCAGGTTGAGCTGGTTGGCGTGATGCTGAAGCAACGACACCATCTCCAGCGCGTCCTCGACCGGCACACCTGCATTCACTCGGAACAGCTTCAAGTCAGTGGAGTTGACGCGGGAAAAGGTGGCGTGGCCCAGCGTGGTAGAGGTAGTCATAGGGCACCGCCTTTCTGTACCGCGGGCACCGAGGTGTTATCACCATGCAAGGCGAGCGTCTTGATCAGGCCGAGGGTGCCGCGCACGTCCCAAAGGACGGCGGCTATGACGTGATTGGCAAGGCGCGAAGATTCGTTTTCGAAGTGATCCTCAAGCAGCGTCAGTACCGAATCAGCACGTTCAATGGCGCAGGTGATGGCGTCGATAGGTACACCGGCTTCTGCTTTTGGATTCACGCAAAGCAGGTCTTCAGGCAGCGAGAAACTCAGGGCGTTGTTCATTGGGCACCGCCTGCGGCTTCGAGAGCGCGAGCTTTGACCATATGGGCGTTGTAACGGGCAAGACGAGTAGCGAGGCTGGAATTGGCGTGTAAAGCGGCGAGAGCCATTGCACGGTGTGCAGCGGCGCGAATTTTGGACGGATTGAGGGCATGCATTGGTGAAGCTCCTGTATGTGAGGAGCTGCCACTGATCGTCGCCAAACGAATTAAGGGTGGCAGCTGTGCGCGGGTTGGCGAACCGGGCATACAGGACCCCGGCAGACCCGAAGGTCTCCCACGCACAGCCACCATAAAGCATGAATGCGGGCACAAAAAAAAGCGCCTGCAATCGGTATGGGGCGCCTGTGCGCCTGTATGTACTCGGGTCGCCAAACCCGGTCGCTGAATTTGCAGCGACGGCCAGAGAGTAACGTCGGTTTTTCGAAAGTGCAACTGCGCTGATGATGGCTTGCGGATTTTTCAGGTGCGGCATAAATTGTTCGTGCATGTAGATTTACCTCAACGCCTCCGGATCGCCCCCGGAGGCGTTTTCGTTTCAGGCATGGGCTTCCCAGCGCAGGGAGAGCAGGGGCAGGAATCCGCCGCTGAGCATGGAGCGGGCGTCTTCGTAGGCGTGCGTTTGCTGACCTTCGTCGACGATCACTGCACCGGTCTTTTCACAGTGGAGGGAAAGGGCGCACCAGGTGCCGTCGGCCCAGCTGAGTACGCTAACCACGCGTCCCTGTTTGTCCTGCTGGCTGCGATAGCGCTCAAGACGCTGCATAAGGCGTGGCGAAAAGCCGATTCGGCGCAGCACCGAAAACGGATGCATCAAAGCTTTTTCTGCGATTTGGCGTTTCATGCGGCCACCTGGTCGCGTGCCTCAATGCGGCTGCGTGCCCAAGCTTGAACTTCGGCAAGCACCCACGCGACAGGGGCGCCACGTGCGTTGCTAATACTCAGTTTTACGGGGCGCGGAAAGCCGCTTTCAGTGCACTGCATCAGCTTGTAAATGGTGGGGCGAGCTAAGCCAACGATGGCCATGACTTCAGATATTCTGATCAGGGTCGTGGCTGGGTCTCGATGTGTGCGGGAGTTGATTTCAGTAGCGATAGAGCTAGTCATAGTCATGCCTGTATGGTGAGAGACAGGCACAGACTAGGGAGCAAAAAAAAAGCAAACATGGTTTGCTTTTTTTTCGGGTTAAAGGGGGAAGTTGCGACGTTCGCGGAGATACTTTCTGACGGTAGGTGTCGACGCTATCTTGTCTTTTTCAACGAGCGCTTTTACTAAGTCAGTTTCAGATATTTTGGGATCCGCTGCGATATGGCGATCGGCTGCTTTGTAGATGCGGTCACGCCGTTTTGCTGCAGCCTGTTGTTTATCTGACTCAGGATTGCTGTTGCCCCTACCGGCTGTTTTTCCACGTAGCGATGCTTGCGCGGCAGTAACGTTGCCAAGGGCTACGCGTAAAAAGCCGTGCGCATTAAAGCCTGGTGTTGATACATCGACGCTCTCAATTTGGCTGTAAAAAGAGGCCAGCATCAGCGCCTTATCCGCTTCTCCTATGAGTCTCGCGAAATCTTCCCTGCTTCGTATTTCGAAACCGCTGGTTCGGTCTCGCGCTCTATCGATAAGCTTTAAATACTGTTTGGGATCTAGCTGCCGTATGGACTCGACCAAATCAGCCTCCAAGTCATAGACGCTCAGTTCCAGATCGAACAACCAATTTGCAAGGACTGCAACTGCTTGTACTGCTTTAATCAGCGCATAGGTCGCTACCAGCTTTGAGTCAGAGGCTTGATGATCGGAGCCGACGAATTGGCGAGCAGCATCCGGTAGCGAGGAGAGCTCGCTAAAACTGTAATGTTGCTCAATGTCGTCGCATTTGCGAAACATTGTCTGAATGATCGAGTCGGCGCATTGAGCGTATTCGCCATCCTCAAGCCAAAAGGCCTGTGCATGGTGGATGAGGTCGAAGCCTTCCTTGAAATGGTCGTAAAAGTGGCCATAGAGCGCCAGTTCGCTTACCGCGAGCTCGGTCTCGTCCATGTCCCATAGCAGGCAGTTAAGATCCACGCCTGCGATCTGGAACTCAGTAGCCTCGATATTCAAATCGTCATCCATTAGGCTGCCCCAGGCCCCAAAGGCGGAGAGTCATACCAGCGCGGTACGCCGTCGGAGTACTAGCCAGCAGGGAACGGAGTATTCTTTGCCTGTTACACGTTTCACTTGCATTACATGCGGTGTACTGAAAACTGTTGATGCGTGTAACGAGAGGGAAAGCCAATGAATCCGGGTGTTTGGCGGACGCCGTTACACGAGTAACACTCGTAACATGGCTTTTGAAAGGGACATGGATATGCGTACTCATACCGCTTTCCCAAATTGTCCTTTGATCACCTTTTCGCTTGCTAACGCATCAAGGTGATCTGCATACCACTGCATCATCTTCACCCGGTGCTCAAGGTATTGGGCCTTGTTGTAAATTCCAGAAATTCCCTCTTCTTTATGAGCAAGCTGTGCTTCGACATGCTCTTTCGGCCAGCCGTGCTCCCTGAGGAGAGTGCTAGCGGTATGGCGAGTGCCATGGCCGACCAGGCGACCTTTGTAGCCAATCGTTGCAAAGACTTTATTGATGGTGTTTTCGCTAATGGTCGGATTCTTAGCGCCGACTCCGGGGAATAGCCATCGACTGCGCCCGGTGAGGCAATGGAGTTCTTTGAGAGCGTAAAGCGCTTGCTTAGGGAGTGGGCACACAAAGTCCCTGCGCATCTTCATCTTGGCGGCAGGTGTCGTCCAAATCGCTCTATCAAGGTCGAACTCTTTCCATTCGGCTAAGCGAACCATTCCCGGTCTCGAGGCCGTCCAAATGCAAAGCCATGCTGCAGTTCGGGCCGTTAGCCTGCTGGGGGTGTTTTTCAATGCGATCAGAAAGTCGCCGAGTTCGGGTTCAAGCAGATGTGGATGCTGTTGAGTCTTTGGCGCTTGGGCGGCGATATCGCGAAGACGGCTCCCGGGATCGTTTTCGGTCAAGCCCAATCCAATGGCTCGACCGAAGATCTGGTTGATCCAGGTGCGACACTTCTCCGCCACGTTGTGAGCGTCTCTAGCTTCGATGGATGCTTGGAGCTCTGCGCAATCTGTGCGGGTAATCTCGTCGAGGGGTTTGTCCCCCAGCGCAGGAAGGATGTCCTTGTCGAGGTACGTCCGGATCTTATTTAGGGTAGAAGGGGCAAGACCCTTTTCTTCTTTCGCCTTTAACCAGGCATCGGCAGCCGCCCGAAAGGTTCGAGCTTTAGCCGTATCGATTGCAGCTTTTGCAGATCGCTTTTGTTCGAGGGGATCGGCGCCACTGCTCACTACTTTGCGTAGGTTGGCAGCTTTGTCGCGTGCCAATGCGCCACTTACTTCCGGGTAACCCCCGAGCCCCATCCAAGCCCAATTGCCCGCCGGACGTTTGTAGCGGAGCTGCCAGGATTTACCACCATCAGGTTTGACCCTGAAGTAGAGGCCGTTTCCGTCGAGCTCACGGTATTCCTTTGATTCCGGTTCCAGTCCCGCAAGTGTCGTGTCAGCGAGAGGGCGGCGCTTGATGTCTGCGCGCTTCATCCTTGTATCCCAAAGTTCGGTATTTTTCTCAGGATACAAGCAGGGATACAGGGATACAACGGATAAGGGGAGACAGGGGTAGACAGACAGGCACAAAAAAACCGGCCAAGTGGCCGGTTTCTCTGGGTCTGAGAGGCTGGTAGAGACTCTCAGATACTGCTATGTGGTGCCCCGAGGGAGACTCGAACTCCCACTTCTCTCGAAAACGGATTTTGAATCCGCCGCGTCTACCAATTCCGCCATCAGGGCTCAATGGCGGCGAAGTATAGAGACGTGCCTACCGTTGGTCAATCAGGTTTCATGGTCAATTTTGGCTATTTCCGCTAAACTTTCCGGCCCTGCTAGACGAACCCCATCATGCGTGTTGCTGACTTTACCTTCGAGCTCCCTGATTCGCTGATCGCCCGCCACCCCCTGGCCGAGCGTCGCGCGAGTCGCCTGTTGACCCTGGATGGGCTCACTGGCGCCCTGGCCCACCGTCAATTCACTGATTTGCTTGAGCATTTGCGCCCGGGCGACTTGATGGTGTTCAACAATACCCGGGTGATTCCGGCGCGCCTGTTTGGCCAGAAGGCCTCCGGCGGCAAGCTGGAAATCCTCGTGGAGCGGGTGCTCGACAGCCACCGTGTGCTGGCCCATGTGCGCTCCAGCAAGTCGCCGAAACCGGGTTCGAAGATCCTGATCGACGGCGGTGGCGAGGCCGAGATGCTGGCCCGCCACGACACCCTGTTCGAGCTGGGGTTTGCCGAGGAAGTGTTGCCGCTGCTGGAGCGCGTCGGCCATATGCCGTTGCCTCCTTATATAGACCGCCCGGACGAAGACTCGGACCGCGAGCGTTATCAGACCGTGTATTCCGAGCGCCTGGGCGCGGTGGCCGCGCCGACCGCGGGGCTGCACTTCGACCAGCCGCTGCTGGAGGCGATTGCCGCCAAGGGCGTCGAGACCGCGTTCGTGACCCTGCATGTCGGCGCCGGGACCTTCCAGCCGGTGCGGGTGGAGCGCATCGAAGATCACCATATGCACAACGAATGGCTGGAAGTCAGCCAGGACGTGGTGGATGCGGTGGCTGCCTGCCGTGCGCGCGGCGGTCGGGTGGTGGCGGTGGGGACCACCAGCGTGCGTTCCCTGGAAAGCGCGGCGCGCGATGGCGTGCTCAAGCCGTTCAGCGGCGACACCGACATCTTTATCTACCCGGGCCGGCCGTTCCATGTGGTCGATGCCCTGGTCACCAACTTCCATTTGCCCGAATCCACGCTGTTGATGCTGGTTTCGGCGTTCGCCGGTTATCCCGAAGCCATGGCCGCCTACAAGGCTGCCGTCGAGCATGGATACCGCTTTTTCAGCTACGGTGATGCGATGTTCATCACCCGCAATCCCGCGCCACGCGGCCCTGAGGATCAAGCATGAGTCGCACCTGTCGTATGTCTTTCGAGCTGCTCGCCACCGATGGCAAGGCTCGTCGCGGTCGTCTGACCTTCCCCCGCGGCACTGTGGAAACCCCGGCTTTCATGCCCGTGGGCACCTACGGCACGGTCAAGGGCATGCTGCCGCGGGACATCGTCGCCACCGGCGCCGAAATAATCCTGGGCAACACCTTCCACCTGTGGCTGCGCCCGGGCACCGAAGTGATCAAGAAGCACGGCGACCTGCATGATTTCATGCAGTGGAAAGGCCCGATCCTCACCGACTCCGGCGGTTTCCAGGTGTTCAGCCTGGGCGCCATGCGCAAGATCAAGGAGGAGGGCGTGACCTTCGCCTCGCCGGTCGACGGCGCCAAAGTCTTCATGGGCCCGGAAGAGTCGATGCAGGTCCAGCGCGACCTGGGCTCGGACATCGTGATGATCTTCGACGAATGCACCCCGTACCCGGCCGACGAAGACGTCGCACGGGTGTCCATGGAGCTGTCGCTGCGCTGGGCCCAGCGCTCGAAGAACGCCCATGGCGACAATACGGCGGCGCTGTTCGGCATCGTCCAGGGTGGCATGCACCAGGACCTGCGCATGCGCTCCCTGGAAGGCCTGGACAAGATCGGCTTCGATGGCCTGGCCATTGGCGGCCTGTCGGTGGGCGAGCCCAAGCACGAGATGATCAAGGTACTGGACTACCTGCCAGGCCAGATGCCAGCAGACAAACCTCGTTACCTTATGGGTGTTGGCAAGCCGGAAGATCTGGTTGAGGGTGTGCGCCGCGGTGTGGACATGTTCGATTGCGTGATGCCAACCCGTAATGCCCGCAATGGGCACCTGTTCATTGACACTGGCGTGCTGAAGATCCGCAACGCGTTCCATCGCCATGATGATTCGCCGCTGGATCCGACCTGCGATTGCTATACCTGCCAGAACTTCTCCCGTGCTTATCTGCATCATCTGGACAAGTGCGGCGAAATGCTGGGGAGCATGCTCAATACCATCCATAATTTGCGTCATTACCAACGGCTTATGGCTGGTTTGCGCGAGGCTATTCAACAGGGTACATTGGCCGCCTTTGTCGATTCCTTCTATGCCAAACGCGGGTTGCCCGTGCCGCCTTTAGAATAAGTTCTAAAGACGTTTAGACCCACTTTTGCAATTATCCGGAGTGTTACATGAGCTTTTTTATCTCGACTGCAATGGCTGATGCTGCTGCACCTGCTGCTGGCCCCGCCGGCACTGGCTTTGAGTGGATTTTCCTGGTCGGTTTCCTGGTCATCTTCTACCTGATGATCTGGCGTCCACAGGCCAAGCGCGCCAAAGAGCAAAAGAACCTGCTGGGCAGCCTGCAGAAAGGTGACGAAGTTGTGACTACTGGCGGGATCGCCGGCAAGATCACCAAAGTGACCGATGACTTCGTAGTGCTGGAAGTTTCCGACACTATCGAGATGAAGTTTCAGAAAGGCGCTATCGCTGCCACGCTGCCAAAAGGCACGCTGAAGGCGATCTAAGTTTCATCTTTTACCAATCGACGGGGCGCGCAAGGCGCCCCGCTTCATAAACGGGCGGCGTGATGCTGAACAAATACCCTCTGTGGAAATACGTACTGATCCTGGCGGTGCTGGCGATCGGTTTTATTTATTCCGCTCCCAATCTATATCCTGATGATCCGGCCATTCAGGTCAGCGGCGCGAGCACCGCGTTGCAGGTCACTCAGGCGGATCTGGATCGTGCGAGCAAAGCGCTCACCGACGCCGGGATCAACGTCAAGGCAGCGACCATCGCGGCCAAGGGCAAGGGCGGCCTGTTGCGTCTGACCAAGCAGGAAGACCAGCTTCCAGCCAAGGACGTCGTGCGCAAGGCTCTGGGTGACGACTACGTCGTTGCATTGAACCTGGCCCAAACCACCCCGCAATGGCTGCGCAACCTCGGCGCGCATCCGATGAAGCTGGGCCTGGACTTGTCCGGTGGTGTGCACTTCCTGCTGGAAGTGGACATGGAAAAAGCCCTCGACGCACGCCTGAAAGTCTACGAAGGCGATGTGAAGAGCCTGCTGCGTAAAGAGCGTCTGCGCTATCGCAGCCTGCCGCAGCTGGGCGGTGCCATTCAACTGGGCTTCAGCGACGAAGCGACCCGTGAACAGGCCCGTGCGCTGATCCGCAAGAACTTCAACGATTTCGACATTGTTCCGGCCGACCTCAATGGTCAGGCGGTGCTGCGTCTGGCGATGACCCCGGCCAAGCTGGCGGAAATCCGTGAATACTCCATCAAGCAGAACTTGACCACGGTGCGTAACCGCGTCAACGAGCTGGGTGTTGCCGAGCCTCTGGTTCAGCGCCAGGGTGCCAACCGTATCGTGGTTGAGCTGCCGGGCGTGCAGGACACCGCTGAAGCCAAGCGTATCCTGGGCAAGACGGCCAACCTTGAGTTCCGTCTGGCCGCTGAGCCGGGCGCTTCGAAAGCCACTTCCGAGTCTTTCGAGTTCCGTGAAGGCAATCGTCCTCCTGCGCTGATCGAGCGTGGCCTGATCATCACTGGTGACCAGGTGACCGACGCCCAGGCGGGCTTCGACGAGCATGGTCGTCCACAGGTGAACATCAAACTCGATGGCCACGGCGGCGAGCTGATGAGCCGTTCGACCCGCAGCAATGTCGGTCGCAGCATGGCGGTGATCTTCATCGAGCAGAAGCCGACCACCACTTACACCAAGCAAGTGGTTGACGGTGTCGAGAAAGACGTCGCGGTGCAGAGCTTCAAGGAAGAGAAGAAGATCATCAGCCTGGCGACCATTCAGTCGCCGCTGGGTAGCCAGTTCCGCATCACCGGCCTGAACGGTCAGGGCGAGTCCTCCGAGCTGGCGCTGCTGCTGCGTGCCGGTGGCCTGGCCGCGCCGATGTACTTCGCCGAAGAGCGCACCATTGGCCCGAGCCTGGGTGCCGACAACATCACCAAGGGTATCGATGCGTCGCTGTGGGGCATGCTGTTCGTGTCGCTGTTCATCATCGCCATCTACCGTTTCTTCGGCATCATCGCCACCGTGGCGCTGGCGCTGAACATGGTGCTGCTGCTGGCCCTGATGTCCTTGCTGGGGGCTACGCTGACCCTGCCGGGTATCGCCGGTATCGTGCTGACCATGGGTATGGCGGTGGACGCCAACGTACTGATCTTCTCGCGGATACGTGAAGAGATCGCCGCCGGCATGACCGTGCAGCGGGCAATCAACGAAGGCTTCGGCCGGGCATTCACCGCGATTCTCGACTCCAACCTGACCACATTGCTGGTCGGCGGGATTCTCTTTGCCATGGGCACCGGCCCGGTCAAAGGCTTTGCGGTGACCATGTCCCTCGGGATCTTTACCTCGATGTTCACGGCCATCTGGCTGACCCGCGCGATGGTCAACCTGATTTTCGGCGGTCGTGACTTCAAGAAGTTGTGGATTTAAGGGGCTGCCATGTTACGTACTATCAACTTCATGGGCGTGCGGAACGTTGCGTTCGGCGTCACTTTGCTCCTGACCGTTCTGGCGCTGTTCAGCTGGTTCCACAAGGGGTTGAACTATGGCCTGGACTTTACCGGCGGTACGCTCATCGAGCTGACCTACGAGCGTCCGGCGGATGTGATGAAGGTTCGTGCTCAACTGAGCGAGTCCGGCTATCACGAAGCGATCGTGCAAAGCTTCGGTGCGACCACCGATCTGCTGGTGCGGATGCCGGGTGAAGACCCGCAACTGGGCCACCAGGTGGCGGAGGCACTGCAGAAGACCGGCGGCGACAACCCGGCGCAGGTCAAGCGCGTCGAGTTCGTCGGCCCGCAAGTGGGTGAAGAGCTGCGCGACCAGGGCGGCCTCGGCATGCTGATGGCGCTGGGCGGCATCCTGATCTACCTGGCCTTCCGCTTTCAGTGGAAGTTCGCGGTCGGCGCCATCGTCTCCCTGATCCACGACGTGGTGGTGACCGTGGGTATCCTGTCGTTCTTCCAGATCACCTTCGACCTGACGGTGCTGGCGGCGGTACTGGCGATCATCGGCTACTCGCTCAACGACACCATCGTGGTGTTCGACCGGGTGCGTGAGAACTTCCGTGTGCTGCGCAAGGCCAGCCTGATCGAGAACATCAACATCTCGACCACTCAGACCCTGTTGCGCACCATGGCGACCTCGATCTCCACCCTGCTGGCGATCGCGGCACTGCTGTTCTTCGGTGGCGACAACCTGTGGGGCTTCTCCATCGCCTTGTTCGTTGGTGTCCTGGCGGGTACCTACTCGTCGATCTACATCGCCAACGTGGTGCTGATCTGGCTGAACCTGAGCAGCGAGGATTTGATTCCTCCGGCCAATACCGAGAAGGAAGTCGACGACCGTCCATAACGGTTTTCCCTTCCCGCCAAGTAGTCGAAAAGGCGCGAGTATTGAACTCGCGCCTTTTTTTATGCTCCAAGGCTGGGAGAAGCGCGGGCTTGTCCCGCTTGTGATGGTCAGGAGGTTCACGTGAACAAGTCGATGCTAGTTGGTGCGGTATTAGGTGCCGTCGCTGTGACTGCTGGGGGGGCTGTTGCCACCTACAAGCTGGTCAATAGTGGCCCTGAGTATGCGCAGGTGCTGGCAGTTCAGCCGGTCAAACAACAGATCAAAACACCGCGTGAAGTGTGCAAGGACGTCACCGTGACCCGTCAGGCTCCGGTGAAGGATCAACATCAGATCGCCGGTACGGTGGTCGGTGCGCTGGCCGGTGGCCTTCTGGGTAACCAGATCGGCGGCGGTACAGGCAAGAAGATCGCCACGGTCGCCGGTGCGGTCGGCGGTGGTTACGCGGGTAACAAGGTGCAGGAAGGCATGCAGGAGCGTGACACCTACACCACCACTCAGACTCGCTGCAACACGGTCAACGACATCAGTGAAAAGGTCGTGGGTTATGACGTGAAGTATGAGCTGAACGGCAAGCAGGGTCAGGTGCGTATGGATCGTGATCCAGGTAGCCAGATTCCGGTCAACAAGGAAGGTCAGTTGATCCTGGGCCAGAACCAGCCGGTGCAATAAGCCTTTCGGCGTCAATCAAAAAAAGCACCCTGCGGGGTGCTTTTTTATTGCCTGTGGCTTGGGTTTGCTTCTGTAGGAGCGAGGCTTGCCCGCGATAGCTTCAACCCCGAATGAGGCTGATACAGCGCAGCGCCCAGATAGCGGGCAAGCCTCGCTCCTACGGAAAGAGTGGTTTCCGACAAATCCCAGGCATAAAAAAAGCACCCCGAGGGGTGCTTTTTTGTCGCTGGCGTTTAGCGCTTCAGCGAAGCCGGCAGGTGCGGCTGGATAGCGGTGAGGACCGCCTTGAAGCATTTGGTGTTGCCGGCAACCACGTGGCCTTTTTCCAGGAAGTCGTGACCGCCGGTGAAGTCGCTCACCAGGCCGCCGGCTTCTTGGATCAGCAGGGCGCCCGCAGCCATGTCCCACTCGGACAGGCCCGACTCCCAGAAGGCGTCGAAACGACCGGCAGCCACGTAGGCCAGGTCCAGGCTGGCAGCACCGGCACGGCGGATGCCGGCGGTCTGGCCGACCAGGGCGCGGAACATGCCCAGGTAGTTGTCGAGGTTGTCCATCTGGTCGTCACGGAACGGGAAGCCGGTACCCAGCAGGGCGCCGTCCAGGCTGGTGCGGCCGCTAACGCGCAGGCGACGACCGTTCAGTTGGGCGCCGCGACCACGGCTGGCGGTGAATTCTTCCTGGCGCACCGGGTCCAGAACCACGGCGTGTTCCAGGCGACCGCGGTATTTGCAGGCGATGCTGACAGCGAAATGAGGAATGCCGCGCAGGAAGTTGGTGGTGCCGTCCAGCGGGTCGATGATCCACAGGTAGTCTTCGCCTTCGCCGCTGCCAGCGTGCAGACCGGTTTCTTCGCCGAGAATGCCGTGAGTCGGGTAGGCCTTGCGCAATGCGTCGATGATCTTCTGCTCGGCAGCGCGATCAACTTCGGATACGTAGTCTTTGGCGTCTTTTTCGTCGACCTTGATGGTATCCAGGCGCTCGATGGAGCGGAAAATCAGTTCACTGGCGCTGCGGGCGGCGCGCAGCGCGATATTCAGCATTGGCTGCATGGATAGGTCACCTAAGGTTGTTAAAGAAAGCCGAGCATTCTAGCAGAAAACTTTTGCAGATGAAGGTCGACATTCGCTCCGCTTGCCTTGATCTGCCGCCCGTGTCCGTAAATGCGTGCACATTTTGACGAGTGGCGGTTCGTCTGGAGCTGGTCGGCTTCTATAAGGTGCGATCCAGAAGCAGTTATTTTTGAGGCGGGAGCGCTGGCTGTTCTGTAAGATTTGCTCCCCTTTCCCGTGTCCGAGAGCGCCTCCCTTGCTGCAGAACATTCGTGTCGTCCTGGTCAATACCAGTCATCCCGGGAACATCGGCGGGGCTGCACGTGCCATGAAGAACATGGGGCTGTCGCGGCTGGTGCTGGTCGAGCCGCGGATTTTCCCGTCCCATGAGGCCGATGCGCGCGCCTCCGGCGCTACCGACATTCTGGAAAACGCTCAGGTCGTCGCCACCCTGGAAGATGCCCTGGCCGGCTGCACCCTGGTGTTTGGCACCAGCGCCCGTGACCGGCGTATTCCCTGGCCGTTGCTCGATCCCCGGGAGTCCGGGGTCAAGGTGGTGCAGGAGGCAGGGCAGGGTGCCGAAATTGCCTTGGTCTTCGGTCGTGAGGATTCCGGCCTGACCAATGACGAATTGCAGCGATGTCATTTTCACGTGCATATCCCTTCGGACCCGGAGTTCAGCTCGCTGAACCTGGCGACGGCGGTGCAGGTACTGGCTTATGAAGTGCGTATGTCCTGGCTGGCGGCCGAAGGCCAGCCGAGCAAGGTCGAGAAGGATGAAGTGGCGTCGCCGCGCAGTGATGAGCTGGCGACCATGGATGAACTGGAGCGGTTCTACGAGCATCTGGAGCAGACGCTGGTGGCCATCGACTTCCTCGATCCGGAAAAGCCACGGCACTTGATGGCGCGCCTGCGCCGGTTGTACGGACGCAGCTCGGTGAGCCGGGCGGAAATGAATATTTTGCGTGGCATCCTCACGGAGACCCAGAAAGCGGCCCGTGGCGAGCTCCTTAAGCGGAAGAATGATGATGTTTGAGCGTTTGCGTGAAGATATCCAGAGTGTTTTCCATCGTGACCCGGCGGCGCGTAACGCGTTCGAGGTCCTGACCTGCTACCCGGGCATGCACGCCATCTGGATTCATCGCCTGTCCGGCGCGTTGTGGGGCATGGGTTGGAAGTGGCTGGCGCGCCTGGTGTCGAACTTCGGGCGCTGGTTGACCGGGATCGAGATTCACCCGGGGGCCAAGGTCGGTCGCCGTTTCTTTATCGACCACGGCATGGGCATCGTCATTGGCGAGACCGCCGAGATCGGTGACGACGTCACCCTCTATCAGGGCGTGACTCTGGGCGGCACCAGTTGGAACAAGGGCAAGCGTCATCCAACCCTGGAAGACGGTGTGGTAGTGGGGGCGGGCGCCAAGGTGCTGGGGCCGTTCACTGTAGGGGCGGGCGCCAAGGTCGGCTCCAATGCGGTGGTGACCAAGGCGGTGCCGGCGGGCGCCACGGTGGTGGGTATTCCCGGGCGCATCATCGTCAAGTCCGATGACGAGCAGGAAGCCAAGCGCAAGGCCATGGCCGAGAAGCTCGGTTTTGACGCCTATGGGGTCAGCGAGGACATGCCGGACCCGGTGGCGCGGGCCATTGGCCAGTTGCTCGATCACCTGCAGGCCGTCGATGGGCGTCTGGAGGGGATGTGCGGGGCCTTGAAGGATCTGGGCAGTAACTACTGTGCCAAGGATCTGCCGGCGCTGCGCGATGAGGATTTCGCGGGCGTCAAGGACAAGGGTGACAGCCAGGTCGGCTGAGCCTTTCTGGCGCTTTGGCGTTGATCGCGAGCTGGCTTGCTTTGTCGAAGTGAGCCTGCTCGTGTAGCGCCCAAAAGGGCGTTGGCGACCCATTAGTCACCGAGCAAATCCAGGGCGTGCCATTACCCTGCAGACTTTGCTATGATTCGCGCGCTCTTTTGCGGGTAAACCTGACTAAAGTAGTAGGTCTTATAGTTGACTTAATTACTCGGGAATTGCATACTCGCTCCCATCCCGAAACACTCCGTGGTACTTGTCCATGCGACTGACTACAAAAGGCCGATACGCGGTAACAGCCATGCTTGACTTGGCGTTGCACGCGCAACATGGGCCGGTGTCCCTGGCCGATATCTCTGAGCGCCAAGGCATCTCCCTGTCCTATCTCGAACAGCTCTTCGCCAAGCTGCGCCGCAGCAATCTGGTGTCCAGCGTGCGTGGTCCAGGCGGTGGCTACCAGCTGTCGCGTGACATGCAAGGCATTCAGGTGGCCCAGGTGATCGATGCGGTGAACGAGTCGGTCGATGCAACCAAATGCCAGGGCCAGGGCGATTGCCATTCCGGCGACACCTGTCTGACCCACCACCTGTGGTGCGATCTGAGCCTGCAGATTCACGAATTTCTGAGCGGTATCAGCTTGGCTGACCTTGTGACTCGCCGTGAGGTGCAAGAAGTAGCCCAGCGTCAGGATCAGCGCCGCTGTAATGGCAAGGCGCAGCACCTGGACAAGATTGAAGCGTCCGCCGTCGAATGACAGCCAAAGAGCTAGCGGCACGCCAGCCAGCCTGATTTAGGAGAGAGTCCATGAAATTGCCGATTTACCTTGATTACTCAGCGACCACCCCGGTTGATCCGCGTGTCGCGCAAAAGATGAGTGAATGCCTGCTGGTCGACGGAAACTTCGGTAACCCGGCGTCCCGCTCCCACGTGTTCGGTTGGAAAGCCGAAGAGTCGGTGGAAAATGCCCGTCGCCAAGTGGCTGACCTGGTCAATGCCGACCCGCGTGAAATTGTCTGGACCTCCGGTGCCACCGAGTCCGACAACCTGGCAATCAAGGGGGTCGCGCATTTCTATCACACCAAGGGCAAGCACCTGATCACCTCGAAGATCGAGCACAAGGCTGTCCTGGACACCATGCGCCAACTCGAGCGTGAAGGCTTCGAAGTCACCTACATCGAGCCGGGCGAAGACGGCCTGATCACTCCGGCCATGGTTGAAGCCGCCCTGCGCGACGACACCATCCTGGTTTCGATCATGCACGTGAACAACGAAATCGGCACCATCAACGACATCGCCGCTATTGGCGAGCTGACTCGTTCCAAAGGCATTCTGTTCCACGTCGACGCGGCTCAGTCCACCGGCAAGGTCGACATCGACCTGCAGGTGCTGAAAGTCGACCTGATGTCCTTCTCCGCCCACAAGACCTACGGTCCTAAGGGTATCGGTGCTCTGTACGTCAGCCGCAAGCCGCGGGTTCGCCTCGAAGCGACCATGCACGGCGGCGGTCACGAGCGCGGCATGCGTTCCGGCACACTGGCCACCCACCAGATCGTTGGCATGGGCGAAGCCTTCCGTGTAGCCAAGGAAGACATGGCTGCCGAAAACCTGCGCATCAAGGCGTTGAGCGACCGCTTCTACAAGCAGGTTGAGCACCTGGAGGAACTGTACATCAACGGCAGCATGACCTCCCGCGTACCGCACAACCTGAACCTGAGCTTCAACTACGTCGAAGGCGAGTCGCTGATCATGGCGCTCAAGGACCTGGCGGTTTCCTCCGGTTCGGCCTGCACCTCGGCTTCGCTGGAGCCTTCGTACGTGCTGCGCGCCCTGGGCCGCAACGACGAACTGGCACACAGCTCGATCCGCTTCACCTTCGGTCGCTTCACCACCGAAGAAGAAATCGATTATGCCGCGCAGAAAGTCTGTGAGGCCGTGACCAAGCTGCGCGCTCTGTCGCCGCTGTGGGACATGTACAAAGACGGCGTCGATATCTCGAAGATCGAGTGGGCGGCACACTAAATATAGAAGCCGCCAGGTACAGCTCCTGTAGCGACGCGGCGACTGACGCAGGCGTAACTACAGGGGCTCAAGAGCGGCCCTGATGAGTGAGGATTAAGAATCATGGCTTACAGCGAAAAGGTCATCGACCACTACGAGAACCCGCGCAACGTCGGCAAGATGAACGCGGAAGATCCTGATGTCGGCACCGGCATGGTCGGCGCTCCGGCGTGCGGCGACGTGATGCGCCTGCAGATCAAGGTCAACGAACAAGGCATCATCGAAGACGCCAAGTTCAAGACCTATGGTTGCGGTTCGGCTATCGCCTCCAGCTCCCTGGCTACCGAGTGGATGAAAGGCAAGACTCTGGATGAAGCAGAGACCATCAAGAACACTCAGCTGGCTGAAGAGCTGGCCCTGCCGCCAGTGAAAATCCACTGCTCGGTACTCGCCGAAGACGCCATCAAGGCCGCCGTTCGCGATTACAAGCAGAAGAAAGGCCTGATCTGATTTTTGCGGATCAGCTTTCACAGATTGAGCGACAAGTAAGGAGTCACGATGGCTATCAGCATGACAGAAGCGGCTGCTCAACACGTGCGGCGCTCCCTCAACGGGCGCGGCAAAGGTGATGGGATTCGTCTGGGTGTTCGCACCACTGGCTGTTCCGGCCTTGCCTATGTCCTGGAGTTCGTCGACGAGATCGGTGAAGACGATCAGGTGTTCGAGAGTCATGGCGAGAAAGTGATCATCGATCCGAAAAGCCTGACCTACCTGGATGGCACCGAACTGGACTTCGTCAAGGAAGGGTTGAACGAGGGCTTCAAGTTCAACAACCCCAACGTGCGCGGTGAATGTGGCTGCGGCGAAAGCTTCAACATCTGAGGCGGCTCGTGGGTACTCCTTGTCATTTCGCTTTATTTGAGCTGCAACCGAGCTTCCGCCTGGATCTCGAGCAGCTGGCCACGCGCTACCGTGAGTTGGCGCGTGCCGTTCATCCGGACCGCTTCGCTGACGCTTCCGAGCGTGAGCAGCGGCTGGCGCTGGAACAATCCGCCAGCCTCAACGAGGCCTACCAGACTCTCAAGAGTCCTCCCAAGCGCGCGCGATACCTGCTCGCGATGGGCGGCCATGAGCTGCCGCTGGAGGTCACGGTGCACGATCCGGAGTTCCTTCTGCAGCAGATGCAGTGGCGCGAAGAGCTCGAGGATCTGCAGGACGAGGCCGATCTGGCCGGTATTGCAGCTTTCAAGCGCCGCCTGAAAGTGGCCCAGGATGAATTGAACGAAAGCTTCGCAGCCTGTTGGGATGATGCTGCGCAACGCGAACAGGCCGAGCGCCTGATGCGGCGCATGCAGTTCCTCGACAAGCTCACCTACGAAGTGCGCCAGTTAGAAGAGCGCCTCGACGATTAACCCAGTGCCGCTCCGGTCGCACGCCTGATATACAGATAAGTCCAGATAAACATGGCCCTACTGCAGATCGCTGAACCCGGCCAAAGTCCTCAACCGCACCAGCGTCGCCTGGCTGTGGGGATCGACTTGGGTACTACCAATTCGCTGGTCGCTGCCTTGCGCAGTGGTCTTTCCGAGCCGCTGGCCGACGCCAACGGGCAGGTTATCCTGCCGTCTGCCGTGCGCTATCACGCCGACCATGTCGAGGTGGGCGAGTCCGCCAGGCTGGCGGCGTCTGCCGATCCCCTGAACACTGTGTTGTCGGTCAAGCGCTTGATGGGTCGTGGTCTGTCCGACGTCAAGCAATTGGGCGAGCAACTGCCGTACCGCTTCGTCGACGGTGAGTCGCACATGCCGTTCATCGACACCATCCAGGGCCCGAAAAGCCCGGTGGAAGTCTCCGCCGACATCCTCAAGGTCCTGCGCCAGCGCGCCGAGTCGACCCTGGGCGGTGAGTTGGTGGGGGCGGTGATTACCGTTCCGGCCTATTTCGACGATGCGCAGCGTCAAGCGACCAAGGATGCGGCCAAGCTGGCCGGTCTCAATGTGTTGCGTCTGCTCAACGAGCCGACCGCGGCGGCCGTGGCCTATGGTCTGGATCAGCACGCCGAAGGCGTGGTGGCCATTTATGACTTGGGTGGCGGGACTTTCGATATTTCCATTCTGCGCCTGACCGGCGGTGTCTTCGAGGTGCTGGCCACCGGTGGCGACAGCGCCCTGGGCGGTGACGATTTCGATCATGCGATCGCCGGCTGGATCATTGAGAATGCCGGCCTGTCCGCCGATCTCGATCCGGGCAAGCAGCGTAATCTGCTGCAAATCGCCTGTGCCGCCAAGGAAGCGCTCACCAATGCCCCGTCGGTCGATGTGACCTATGGCGCCTGGTCGGCACCGCTGACCCGCGAAGCCTTCGATGCCCTGATCGAACCAATGGTGGCGCGCAGCCTCAAGGCCTGCCGTCGCGCCGTGCGTGATTCCAATGTCGAGCTGGAAGATGTCCAGGCAGTGGTCATGGTCGGTGGTTCGACCCGCGTTCCACGGGTTCGCGAGGCGGTCGCCGAAATGTTCGGTCGCCAGCCGCTGACCGAGATCGACCCGGACCAGGTGGTGGCCATTGGTGCCGCGATCCAGGCCGATACCCTGGCCGGTAATAAGCGCGATGGTGGCGAACTGCTGCTGCTTGATGTGATTCCGCTGTCCCTGGGGCTGGAAACCATGGGGGGGTTGATGGAGAAGGTGATTCCGCGCAACACCACCATCCCCGTTGCCCGGGCCCAGGACTTCACCACTTACAAAGATGGCCAGTCGGCCATGATGATTCATGTGCTGCAGGGCGAGCGCGAGCTGATCAGCGACTGCCGTTCCCTGGCGCGTTTCGAACTGCGCGGCATTCCGGCCATGGTCGCCGGGGCAGCGAAGATCCGCGTGACCTTCCAGGTCGATGCCGACGGTCTGCTGAGCGTGTCCGCTCGTGAACTGGGCTCGGGCGTCGAAGCCAGCATCCAGGTCAAGCCCTCCTACGGCCTGACCGATGGCGAAATCGCCAGGATGCTCAAGGATTCCTTCCAGTACGCCAGCGACGACAAGGTCGCCCGCGTGCTGCGTGAGCAGCAGGTCGATGCCCAGCGCCTGATCGAGGCGGTGCAGGGTGCTTTGGACGCGGACGGCGAGCGTCTGCTGGATGCCGAAGAGCGCATGGTCATCGAGCTGCAAATGCAGGAATTGAGTGAATTGATGCGTGGCACCGATGGTTACGCCATCGAGCAGCAGACCAAGCGTCTGTCGCAAGTGACCGATGCTTTTGCTGCCCGCCGCCTGGACTCGACGGTGAAAGCCGCTCTGGCGGGGCGCAATCTGAATGAAATCGAGGAATAACTGATGCCGCAGATCATTTTTCTGCCACACGCCGTGTTTTGCCCGGATGGCCTGGTTGTAGAGGCTGCCCCGGGTACCTCGATTCTCGAAGTGGCGCATGACAACCACATCGAGATCGAGAGCGCCTGCGGCGGCGTCTGCGCCTGCACCACCTGCCATTGCATCATTCGCGAGGGCTTCGACTCGCTGAACGAAGCCGACGAGCTGGAAGAAGACTTGCTGGACAAAGCCTGGGGCCTGGAGGCGCAATCGCGTCTATCCTGCCAGGCGATCGTCGGCGAGGAAGACCTGACCGTCGAAATTCCGAAGTACTCGCTCAACCATGCAGCCGAAGCGCCGCACTGATTCAAGGAATCATCATGAGTCTGAAATGGGTTGATGTGCTGGAAATCGCGATCCAGCTGGCTGAATCCAAGCCGGATGTGGATCCGCGGTACGTAAACTTTGTCGATCTGCACCAATGGGTTCTGGCGCTGCCGGAATTCAGCGACGATCCGGCGCGCGGTGGCGAGAAGGTTCTTGAAGCCATTCAGGCCGCCTGGATCGAAGAAGCAGACTGAGTCTGTCCCGTACGCAGTTAGGCAATCCCTATAAACCCGCGTATAATTCGCGGGTTTAATTTTTCGCTTTAATCACCGTTTCTGGAGTTACACCATGGCTGTTCAACGTACTTTCTCCATCATCAAGCCTGACGCTGTTGCAAAAAACGTCATCGGCGAGATCGTTACCCGTTTCGAAAAAGCTGGCCTGCGCGTTGTAGCTTCGAAAATGAAGCAACTGTCCAAAGCCGAAGCTGAAGGCTTCTACGCTGAGCACAGCGCTCGTGGCTTCTTCGGCGAGCTGGTTGCTTTCATGACTTCCGGTCCGGTTGTCGTTCAGGTTCTGGAAGGCGAAAACGCTATCGCTCTGAACCGTGAGCTGATGGGCGCTACCAACCCTAAAGAAGCTGCTGCCGGCACCATCCGCGCTGACTTCGCTGAATCCATCGACGCCAACGCCGTTCACGGTTCGGACTCCGAAGCCGCTGCTGCACGCGAAATCGCTTACTTCTTCGCTTCCACCGAAGTGACCACTCGCTAAGCCAAAGGCCCGTGAGTGAAGGTGAAACCATGACTACATCGACTGGCAAAACTAACCTGTTGGGTCTGACTCAACCGGAAATGGAAAAATTCTTCGACTCAATCGGGGAGAAGCGTTTCCGTGCCGGTCAGGTAATGAAATGGATTCACCACTTTGGCGTCGATGATTTCGACGCCATGACGAACGTCGGCAAGGCCTTGCGCGAAAAGCTCAAGGCTGTTGCCGAAATTCGTGGTCCGGAAGTGGTCAGCGAGGACATCTCCAGCGATGGCACCCGCAAGTGGGTGGTGCGCGTGGCGTCCGGCAGCTGCGTCGAGACCGTTTACATTCCCCAGGGCAAACGCGGCACCTTGTGCGTTTCGTCCCAGGCAGGCTGTGCCCTGGACTGCAGTTTCTGCTCCACCGGCAAGCAAGGCTTCAATAGCAACCTCACCGCCGCCGAAGTCATCGGCCAGGTGTGGATTGCCAACAAATCCTTTGGCAGCGTCCCGGCGACCGTCGACCGTGCCATCACCAACGTGGTGATGATGGGCATGGGTGAGCCGCTGCTGAACTTCGACAACGTCATCTCGGCCATGCATCTGATGATGGACGACCTGGGCTACGGCATCTCCAAGCGCCGCGTGACCCTGTCGACCTCCGGCGTGGTACCGATGATCGATGAGCTGGCCAAGCACATCGACGTTTCCCTGGCGTTGTCCCTGCACGCACCAAACGATGCGCTGCGCAACCAGCTGGTACCGATCAACAAGAAGTACCCGCTGAAGATGCTGCTCGAGTCCTGCCAGCGCTACATGTCGTCGCTGGGCGAGAAACGTGTGCTGACGATTGAGTACACGCTGCTCAAGGACGTCAATGATAAGGTTGAACACGCTGTCGAGATGATCGCGTTGCTCAAGGACATTCCTTGCAAGATCAACCTGATCCCGTTCAACCCATTCCCGCATTCCGGTTACGAGCGGCCGAGCAACAACGCCATTCGCCGGTTCCAGGATCAACTGCATCACGCAGGCTTCAACGTCACCGTGCGCACCACGCGCGGCGAAGACATCGATGCGGCCTGTGGACAACTGGTCGGGCAGGTGCTGGATCGCACCCGTCGTAGCGAACGTTATATCGCCGTGCGCGAGTTGAGCGCCGACGCCGATATGCCGCAAAGCGCTGCGAATCGTACCTGAGAGAGGATCTCCATGACCTTGCGCGTCGCGCTGCTTCTGCTTTTTGTCAGCCTGTCGGCTGGCTGTGTTCTTTCGGGGGATTTCAACCCGATGAAGACAAGCAAGGGGCGGGACGAGGCGCGTGAGGCCTATGTTCAGCTGGGCCTGGGTTATCTGCAGCAAGGCATGACCGAGCGGGCGAAAGTACCGCTGAAAAAGGCCCTGGAGCTGGACGAGTCCGATGCTGACGCCAATGCCGCCCTGGCCTTGGTGTTCCAGGCCGAAATGGACCCCGAGCTGGCTGACCAGCATTACCGCAAGGCCCTGGCTGCTCGTCCCTCCGATGCCCGTATCCTGAACAACTACGGCAGTTTTCTCTTTGAAGAAAAACGTTACAAAGATGCTTATCAGCGCTTTGAACAGGCGGCTGCTGATACCCTGTACCCCGAGCGATCCCGAGTGTTCGAGAACCTTGGCATGACCGCCGCGATGCTGGGTGAACGTGACCTGGCCCGGCAACACCTGGAAAAAGCCTTGCGCCTGAACCGCCAGCAGCCTCGCGCATTGCTGGAAATGGCTGAGTTGTCCTTCGAAGACAGGCATTATGTGCCCGCACGCGACTATTACGATCGTTTTAGCCTGCTGAGCGAGCAAAATGCACGTAGTCTATTGCTCGGCGTTCGGCTGGCAACGGTGTTTGAAGATCGCGACAAGGCCGCCAGTTACGGCCTGCAATTAAAACGACTCTATCCCGGTACGCCGGAATATCAGCAATACCTGTCGGAGCAATGATGAAAGCGGCGCATCCCGAAGTTCTAGCAGCGACTCGCGTCAACCCCGGTGAGACCCTGCGTCAGGCCCGCGAAAGCAATGGTTGGTCGCTGGCTGAAGTGGCCCTCAAGCTCAATCTGACCGCAAGCTCGTTGAGCAACCTGGAAGCCGGCGCTTTCGACAAGCTGCCGGGGCATACCTTCGCCCGCGGTTATATCCGTGCCTATGCCAAGTTGCTGGGGATGGACCAGGCCGTTCTGGTCCAGGCCTTCGACCAATACACGGGCACCGATTCCCAGGGCAGCAATGTGCACAGCCTCGGCCGTATCGAAGAGCCAGTACGGGTTTCCCACACCATTTTGCGCATCGTCAGCCTGTTGCTGCTGATCGCGGTGATCGGTGGTGGCTTTATCTGGTGGCAGGATCAAACGTCCGTACGCACCAAGGAGCTGGTTGGCCTCAATCAGGAACACGTCGAAGTCGAAGGGGCCGACGGCACCACGCAGATTCATCCGATCGACGAGCCGGAAGACCAGGCGGTCGTGGAAGGTCAAACCGAGGGCGAAACCGCCCTGGCCCTGCCTGAAACCCCGGCTCCAGGCCAGACCGCTGCGGATGCAGCGGCTCCTGCGCCAAGTGCTCCGGCTGCCGCACCTGTAGCCCCGGTGGCTCCTGCTCCAGTGGCCGTGGCACCGGCGGCACCAGCGCCGAGCGCTCCGGCCGCGCCTGCCCCTGTAGCGCCCGTGGTCGCAGCAGCGACTATTCCGGCTGCCCCGGCAGCTCCAACTGCGCCCGCCGCCGCGCCTGTGGCCGGCGCGGGTCAGGTACAGATCCAGTTCACAGCCGATTGCTGGACCCAGATCACCGACGGCAGCGGTAAAGTGCTGTTGAGTGGCCTGAAGCGCAAGGGCGAGACCGCCGATGTTTCCGGCAAGCCGCCATTTGCCGTGCGCCTGGGTTATGCCCGTGGTGCGCAGGTCAGCTACAACGGACAAGCGGTCGATGTGGCTCCGTTCACCAGTGGCGAGACTGCTCGCCTGAAGTTAGGTCAATAAGTCATGCACGGCGAATCTCCAATCAAACGTCGCGAGTCCCGCAAGATCTGGGTCGGCTCGGTACCCGTGGGTGGCGATGCCCCCATTGCCGTGCAGAGCATGACCAACAGCGACACCAACGATGTGGCGGCCACTGTGGCCCAGATCAACCGTCTGGAAGCCGCCGGTGTCGATATCGTGCGGGTTTCCGTACCGGATATGGACGCGGCCGAAGCTTTTGGCCGTATCAAGCAGCAGGTCAAGGTGCCGCTGGTTGCCGACATCCACTTCGACTACAAGATCGCCTTGCGCGTGGCCGAACTGGGCGTCGATTGCCTGCGGATCAACCCCGGCAACATCGGTCGTGAAGACCGCGTGCGTGCGGTGGTGGATGCGGCCCGTGATCGCGGGATCCCGATCCGTATCGGCGTCAACGCCGGTTCCCTGGAAAAGGACCTGCAGAAGAAATATGGCGAGCCCACCCCGGCGGCGCTGGTGGAGTCTGCCCTGCGTCACGTCGAGCACCTTGAGCGCTTGAACTTCAAGGACTTCAAGGTCAGTGTGAAAGCCTCCGACGTGTTCATGGCCGTCGAAGCCTATCGCCTGCTGGCCAAGGAAATCATCCAGCCGCTGCACCTGGGTATCACCGAAGCCGGCGGTTTGCGTTCAGGCACGGTGAAATCCGCCGTGGGCCTCGGTATGCTGCTGGCCGAAGGGATTGGCGATACTATTCGCATCTCGTTGGCGGCCGACCCGGTCGAAGAAGTGAAAGTCGGCTACGACATTCTCAAGTCCCTGCATCTGCGTTCCCGTGGCATCAACTTCATCGCCTGCCCGAGCTGCTCGCGGCAGAATTTCGATGTGGTCAAGACCATGAACGAACTGGAAGGGCGTCTCGAGGATCTGCTGGTGCCGCTGGACGTGGCGGTCATCGGTTGTGTGGTCAACGGTCCGGGCGAAGCCAAAGAGGCGCATATCGGCCTGACCGGCGGGACGCCGAACCTGATTTACATCGACGGCAAGCCGTCGCAGAAACTGACGAATGACAATCTTGTGGATCAACTGGAAAAGCTGATCCGCGAGAAAGCGGCCGAAAAGGTCGAAGCCGACGCAGCGCTGATCGCGCGCGGCTAATCGAACGAATTAAGGATTTTTTGTGAGCAAGTCTCTGCAAGCCATTCGTGGCATGAACGACATCCTGCCCGAGCAGACGCCCCTGTGGCGCTATTTCGAGGGCACCGTTGCGCGGTTGCTGGATAACTACGGTTACAAGCAGATCCGTATGCCGATCGTCGAGTTCACCGAGCTGTTCAAGCGCTCCATCGGTGAAGTGACCGACATCGTCGAAAAAGAGATGTACACCTTCGACGACCGTAACGGCGACTCCCTGACCCTGCGTCCGGAAGGCACCGCGGCGTGCGTGCGCGCTGTGCTCGAGCATGGCATCACTGGCGGTGGCCAGGTGCAGAAACTCTGGTACATCGGCCCGATGTTCCGTCACGAGCGTCCGCAGAAAGGCCGTTATCGTCAGTTCCACCAGATCGGTTGCGAAGTCTTCAACCTCGACGGTCCGGACATCGACGCCGAACTGATCGTGCTGACCTGGCGCCTGTGGGGCGAACTGGGTATCTGTGACGCGGTCAAGCTCGAGCTGAACAGCCTGGGAACCGCCGAAGCCCGTGCGCGTTATCGCGATGCGCTGGTGACGTTCCTCTCGGCACGCATGAACAAGCTCGACGAAGACAGCCAGCGCCGCCTGAAAACCAACCCGCTGCGCGTGCTCGACACCAAGAACCCGGACACTCAAGCCGTACTGGTGGACGCGCCGAAGCTGGCCGACTACCTGGACGAAGAGTCCCGCGTGCACTTCGAGGGGCTCAAGGCCCGTCTGGATGCCGCCGGTATCCCTTATGTGATCAACCCGAAGCTGGTGCGCGGGTTGGATTACTACAGCAAGACCGTTTTCGAATGGGTCACCGACAAGCTCGGTGCCCAGGGTACCGTCTGTGCCGGCGGCCGCTACGACGGCCTGGTCGAGCAGATGGGCGGCAAGCCTACCCCGGGTGTCGGTTTCGCCATGGGTATCGAGCGTCTGGTACTGCTGCTGGAAACTCTGGAGCAGATCCCGGAAGAGATCTCGCGCCAGGTCGACGTTTACCTCTGCGCCTTCGGGGAAGCCGCCGAACTGGCTGCTCTGGCGTTGAGTGAACGGGTTCGTGACCAGTTGCCCAACCTGCGCCTGCAGATCAACGCCGGTGCCGGCAGCTTCAAAAGCCAGTTCAAGAAGGCCGACAAGAGCGGTGCGTTGTACGCATTGATCCTCGGTGACGACGAACTGGCCCAGCAAGTGGTAGGTTTCAAACCCCTGCGTGGCCAGGGCGAACAACAAAGCATTGCCTGGGATGCGCTCGCTGCACACCTGGCCACCTGCGTCGTGCAGGGTTGAAGCTGTCAAACAGCCGATTTAGCGAATAAGGAGTATTGGGGTGTCGAGTACCGAAGATGAACAGCTGGCGGATTTGAAGGACTGGTGGCAGCGCAACGGCAAGCCCCTGGTCACCGGCGGCCTGTTGGCGCTGGTCATCGTGTTCGGCTGGCAGGCCTGGCACAAGTATCAGAACAATCAATCGCAAGGCGCCTCGATGCTCTATCAGCAATTGCTGGAGACCACGCTGACGCCTGACGGCAAGCCGGATGCAGCCCGTGTTGCAGACCTGGCCGGCAAGCTCAACAGTGAGTTCGGCGGTACTGCCTACGCGCAATACGGCAGCCTGTTCGTCGCCAAGGTGGCGGTCGACACCGGCAAGCTGGACGACGCAGCGACCGAACTCAAAGCCATCGCCGACAAGCCGGCCAACCCGACGCTGGGCGAGATCGCCCGTCAGCGCCTGGCCCAGGTCCTGGCGGCGCAGAACAAGGCTGATGAGGCGCTGAAGCTGCTCGAAGGCGATGCCGACAAGGCATTCCTGGCCACTCGCGAAGAGCTCAAGGGCGACCTGCTGGTCCAATTGGGCCGTACCGACGAAGCCCATGCTGCGTACGAAAAAGCCAAGGCCGCGCTGTCCGATGAGGCGGCGGTCGGTGGCCTACAAATCAAGCTGGACGACCTGGCCAAAGGGGATGCGTGACGTGATCCGTTGGAAACATGCAGCATTGCTGGCTCTGGCCGTTCTGGCCGCGGGTTGCAGCAGCAACAGCAAGAAAGAATTGCCACCTGCCGAACTGGTCGACTTCAAAGAAGAAGTGGTCCTGCAGAAACAGTGGAGCCGTTCGGTCGGTGACGGCCAGGGCGAAACCTACAACATGCTGGTTCCGGCGATCGACGGCAGCACCATCTACGCCGCCGACGTCACTGGAGTGGTAGAGGCACTGGATCGCATGAATGGCGACGTCAAATGGAAACAGGACCTGGAGTTGCCTGTGTCCGGTGCCGTTGGCGTGGGTTACGGCCTGGTCATGATCGGTACCCTCAAGGGCGAAGTGGTCGCTCTGGACGCTTCGAGCGGCGAAGAGAAGTGGCGCGCGCGGGTGACCAGTGAAGTACTGGCTCCGCCGTCCACCAATGGCGATGTGGTGGTGGTCCAGACCCAGGATGACCGTGTGATTGGCCTCGATGCCGCCACCGGCAACCAGATGTGGGTTTACGACAGCACCCCGGCGGTACTGACCCTGCGTGGCACCAGTGCGCCAATCACCACCAACCGCCTGGCGGTCGCCGGTCTGTCGACCGGTAAAGTGGTGGCCCTGGATATCCGCAACGGCGTGCCGGTGTGGGAACAGCGCGTGGCTATTCCGCAAGGTCGTTCCGAGCTGGATCGCGTGGTCGACATCGACGGTGGCCTGCTGTTGTCCGGCGGCACCCTGTATGTCGCCAGCTACCAGGGTCGCGTAGCGGCGCTGGACCTGGAAAGCGGTCGTCCGCTCTGGCAGCGCGATGCTTCCAGCTATGCGGGTGTCGCTCAAGGTTTCGGCAGCGTCTATGTGAGCCTGTCCTCTGGCACCGTCGAAAGCATCGACGAGCGTTCCACCACTGCGCTGTGGAGCAACGACTCGCTGGCCCGCCGTCAACTGTCGGCCCCGGAAGTCTTCTCCAGCTACGTGGCGGTCGGTGACCTGGAAGGTTACCTGCACCTGCTGAGCCAGGTTGACGGTCGCTTCGTTGGCCGTGAGCGTATCGACAGCGATGGTCTGCGTGCGCGTCCGCTGGTAGTGGGCAACATGATTTATGTGTATGGCAACAGCGGCAAACTGGAAGCCCTGACCATCAAGTAATGGTTTGACTATGCTTGGGGTTGATCCCCAAGCGGCCTTGCCCCGGCAAGGTTCGCAGCACGTCACGTGCTGCCCCGAGCACCAGCCGCTGCCTCGCAGCGGCTTTTGTATTTTCTGAATTAACGCAGTGGAGAGCCGCATGGTTCCCGTAATCGCCCTGGTGGGCCGACCGAACGTCGGCAAGTCCACCTTGTTCAACCGCCTGACTCGGACTCGCGACGCCATTGTCGGCGACCTGTCCGGTCTGACCCGTGATCGCCAATACGGTGAGGCCAAGTGGCAAGGGCGTACCTACATTCTGATCGACACCGGCGGTATCTCCGGTGACGAGCATGGCATGGACGAAAAGATGGCCGAGCAGTCGCTGCTGGCCATCGAAGAAGCCGATGTCGTCCTGTTCCTGGTAGATGCCAAGGCCGGTTTCACCGCGGCCGACCAGATGATCGGCGAGCACCTGCGCAAACGTAACAAGACCTCTTACGTGATCGCCAACAAGGTCGACAATATCGACCCTGACATGGCGCGTGCCGAGTTCGCCCCACTGGGCATGGGCGACGCGATCCCGATCGCCGGTGCTCACGGTCGTGGTATCACGCAGATGCTGGAAATCGCCCTGCGCGAGTTCCCGAAAGACGACGCAGACGAGCCGGAAGAGGGTGAGGAAGAAGTCGTAGCCGAAGGCGAGGAAGCCAAGCGCATTCCGGGCCCGAGCGAAAAAGACGGGATCAAGATCGCCATCATTGGTCGGCCGAACGTGGGCAAGTCCACCCTGGTCAACCGCATGCTCGGCGAAGACCGGGTCATCGTCTACGACCAGCCGGGCACCACCCGGGACAGTATCTACATTCCCTTCGAGCGTAACGAAGAGAAGTACACGCTGATCGACACCGCCGGTGTGCGTAAGCGCGGCAAGATCCACGAGGAAGTTGAAAAATTCTCGGTGGTCAAGACCCTGCAGGCGATCAAGGACGCCAACGTGGTGATCTTCGTCATGGACGCCCGCGAAGGCGTGGTGGACCACGACCTGAACCTGCTGGGCTTTGCCCTGGAAGCAGGCCGGGCCCTGGTCATCGCCCTGAACAAATGGGATGGCATGGACCCGCGCGAGCGTGACTATGTGAAGACCGAGCTGGAGCGCCGGCTGTTCTTCGTCGACTTCGCCGACATCCACTTCATTTCGGCGTTGCACGGCACTGGCGTGGGCAACCTCTACCAGTCGGTGCAGAACTCCTTCAAGTCCGCGGTAACCCGCTGGCCGACCAGCCGCCTGACGCAGATCCTCGAAGACGCCGTGAGCGAGCACGCGCCACCGATGGTCAACAACCGTCGCATCAAGCTGCGTTATGCCCACCTGGGTGGCGCCAACCCGCCGCTGATCGTGATCCACGGCAATCAGGTGGAGAAGGTGCCGAAGTCCTATGTGCGCTACCTGGAAAACACCTACCGGCGTGTTCTGAAGCTGGTCGGTACGCCGATCCGCATCGAATTCAAGGGCGGCGAAAACCCGTACGAAGGCAACAAGAACACGCTCACCGACCGTCAGGTCAACAAGAAGCGTCGTTTGATGACACACCACAAAAAGGCTGAGAAGAAGCGCAAAGACAAGCGCTGAGTCACCTGGTAGGAGCCGGCTTGCCGGCGAAGCCCCGGACCCGCTTCAATGCTTCGCCGGCAAGCCGGCTCCTGCAGGATTTGCCTTGGAAAAAGGGCGCCTTTGGCGCCCTTTTTCATGCCTGTGGTTTGGGCTATTCTCGGGACCTCCCCGAGCCGCCGTAGAGCCGGGTGTTCAGCAAGGAATCACCCATGATCACCAGTAAGCTGCCGAATGTCGGCACCACCATCTTCACGCAAATGTCACAGCTCGCCGTGGAAACCGGCGCGCTGAACCTGTCCCAGGGTTTTCCCGATTTCGATGGCCCACAGGCCCTGCGCGATGCCGTCGCCCGGCATATCGCCAGCGGCCACAACCAATACGCACCGATGACCGGTCTGCCGGCCTTGCGCCAGCAAGTGGCGGCCAAGATCGCCCGCAGTTATGGCGTGCAGGTGAATGCCGATACAGAGGTAACCATCACTCCAGGGGCCACCCAGGCGATCTTCTGCGCCATCCAGGCAGTGATCCAGCCCGGTGATGAAGTGATCGTCTTCGATCCTTGCTACGACAGCTATGAGCCTTCGGTGGAGCTGGCCGGCGGCCGTTGCGTGCATGTACAGCTTGGCCTGACCGATTTCGCCATCGATTGGCAGAAACTCGGTGAAGCTCTGAGCCCGCGTACGCGGATGATCATTCTCAATGCCCCGCACAACCCCAGCGGTGCGCTGATCAGCCATGCGGAACTGGACCAGCTGGCTGCGCTGATTCGCGATCGGGATATCTACCTGGTCAGTGACGAGGTGTACGAGCATCTGGTATTCGACGGCATCCCTCACGTCAGCGTGCTGGCCCATGAGGAGCTGTACCAACGGGCATTTGTGGTCAGTTCCTTTGGCAAGACCTATCACGTGACCGGCTGGAAAACCGGCTATGTGGTCGCACCTCCGGCCCTGAGCGCGGAGCTGCGCAAGGTGCATCAATATGTCAGCTTCTGCGGCGTGACCCCTTTGCAGTACGCTCTGGCGGACTACATGGCCGAACACCCGGAACATGTCGAAGAGCTACCCGGTTTCTATCAGGCCAAGCGCGACCTGTTCTGCGACCTGCTGGCACCTTCGCGATTCAGCTTTACCCGGGTGGCCGGTACTTACTTCCAACTGGTGGACTACTCGCAGATCCGCCCGGACCTGAATGACGTCGAGATGGCGATCTGGATGACCCGCGAGCACGGCGTCGCGACCATTCCGGTGTCGGTGTTCTACCGCGAGCCACCGCAAGGACAGCGTCTGGTAAGGCTATGCTTTGCCAAGCGTGAGGAGACGCTGCGTCAGGCAGCGGAGAAGCTATGCGTGATCTGAGTGCTTTACCCAATCTGAACGTAGCGCTGGTTCAGACCTCCTTGGTCTGGCACGACCGCCAGGCCAATCTCGAGCACTTCGAGCTGTTGTTCGAACAGGCCCGGGGCGCCGACCTGATTATCCTGCCGGAAATGTTCACCACCGGATTTTCCATGGAGTCCGAAGCCCTCGCCGAGGCGGAAAACGGCCCGACCAGCAAGTGGCTGCGCAACCAGGCCGCCAGGCTCGATGCGGTCATCACTGGCAGTGTGATTATCCAGACCGCCGACGGCAGCCACCGCAACCGCCTGCTGTGGGCTCGCCCTGACGGCGAGGTCTGGCATTACGATAAACGCCATTTGTTCCGCATGGCGGGCGAGCACGATCACTACACGCCGGGCGAGCGCCAGGTGCAGTTCGAACTCAAGGGTTGGCGGGTCAGGCCGCTGATCTGCTACGACCTGCGCTTTCCGGTGTGGAGCCGCGATGCCCGGGATACCGACTTGCTGCTGTACACGGCCAACTGGCCGGGGGCGCGGCGTCAGCACTGGAACCGTTTGTTGCCGGCCAGGGCCATCGAAAACCTGTGTTATGTGGCCGCGGTCAATCGGGTCGGTACCGACGGCAAGGGGTTTGCCTACACCGGGGATAGCCAGGTGCTGGATTTCCAGGGCGAGACCCTGCTCAGCGCCGGTGAGGCCGACGGAGTATTCCAGGTCTGTCTGAATGCCGCGGATCTGGCGGCCTATCGCGCGCGCTTTCCAGCCTACCTTGATGCCGACACCTTCGAGTTCACTCAGGCTTAAAGATCTGTCGGGGTGGGCCGTTAAGGGGTAAGAGGATTTTCAGGGAGATTTGTCATGACCACTATCGGTGCCGCGAGCATCAATCCATTCCCGCTGGGGGCCGCGCCGCAAAAGCTTAACATCGCCGAGCAGCAGGCCAGCCCGCTCGAGGTGCAGGACAAGGGCGCTGTCGATGACAGCGACTCGGTGAGTGTCGACATGCAGGAGTACGGTGCCAAGGCCGACTTCAGCTCATCCACCGCTGATATCGTCGCGCAGTTGCAGAAGCAGATCGACCAGACCGAAAAGACCCTGTCCGAGCAGCAGTCGCAATTGTCCGGGGTGCAGAAGGGCCAGGCGAGCGAGGAGCAGAAGGCGCAACAGGCCTTGGAGGTGCAGGCGCAGATCGCGATCACCGCCAACAACCTTCAGGTGTTGCAGGCGGCGTTGCTCCAGGCGCTGACGGCGCGGATCAATACCACCGCCTGAGCGGGGCAATAACTACACAGCCCAAAAAAGCCCCGGATCATCCGGGGCTTTTTTGTCGCCGTAAACCGTCAGGCGGCTTTGGCGTCCAGCTGGCTCAGGGAGCGGTTCAGCGCGCTGAACAGGGCCTTGAAGCTGGCGGTGGTGATGTTTTCATCGATACCCACACCGTGCACCGCACGCTCGCCGTTCACGCGCAGTTCGATATAGGCGGCAGCCTTGGCGTTGGTGCCCGCGCCGATGGCATGCTCGTTGTAGTCCATGATTTCCACTGGAACCGGCAAGCCGGCCACCAGGGCTTCCAGGGCGCCATTGCCCTTGCCGCGCCAGTGCAGGTTGGTCTCGCCCTGGCCCTTGCCGGACACTTCCACTTCCACGGCGCTGTGGCCGTTTTCTTCCTGCAGGCGATGGCTGACCAGCGCGTACGGGGTGTTGGCCTGCAAGTATTCGCTGTGGAGCAGCGCGTGGATCTGCTGGGCGGTCATCTCCAGACCCAGGCGATCGGTTTCACGCTGTACCACCTGGCTGAACTCGATCTGCATGCGGCGTGGCAAGCTGATGCCGTATTCCTGTTCCAGCAGGTAGGCGATACCGCCTTTGCCCGACTGGCTGTTGACGCGAATCACCGCCTCGTAGCTGCGACCGATGTCGGCCGGGTCGATCGGCAAGTACGGCACTTCCCACAGCGCATCGGATTTCTGCTGGGCGAAGCCCTTGCGGATAGCGTCCTGGTGCGAGCCGGAGAAGGCGGTGTGAACCAGGTCGCCGACATACGGATGACGCGGGTGAACCGGGATCTGGTTGCATTCTTCGACCACTTTGCGCACGCCGTCGATATCGGAGAAATCCAGTTCCGGATCGATGCCCTGGGTGTAGAGGTTCAGGGCTACGGTGACCAGGTCGACGTTGCCGGTGCGTTCGCCGTTGCCGAACAGGCAGCCTTCGACGCGGTCGGCGCCGGCCATCAGGCCCAGCTCGGTGGCGGCTACGCCGGTACCACGGTCGTTGTGGGTGTGCAGGCTGATGATCACGCTGTCACGACGGTTGATGTAGCGACCGAACCATTCGATCTGGTCGGCATAGATGTTCGGCGTGGCGACTTCGACGGTGGCCGGCAGGTTGAGGATCACCTTGTTGGCTGGCGTCGGGTTCCAGACCTCGATCACTGCGTCGCAGACTTCCTTGGCGAACTCCAGCTCAGTGGCGCTGAAGGTCTCTGGCGAGTATTCGAACTGCCATTGGGTTTCCGGCTGCTGGGCGGCATATTTGACGAACAGCTTGGCGGCGTTCACCGCGATCTCTTTCACGCCTTCCTTGTCCTGGTTGAAGACAATGCGGCGGAACGACGGGCTGGTGGCGTTGTACAGGTGGACGATGGCTTTCTTCGCCCCGCGCAACGATTCGAAGGTGCGGGCGATCAGGTCTTCACGGGCCTGGGTCAGTACCTGGATGGTGGTGTCGTCCGGGATGTGGCCGCCTTCGATCAGGGTACGCACGAAGTCGAAGTCGGTCTGCGACGCGGCCGGGAAGGAGGCCTCGATTTCTTTCACGCCGACGGCGACCAGGGTTTTCCAGAAGCGCAGCTTCTTCACCGCATCCATTGGCTCGATCAACGACTGGTTGCCATCACGCAGGTCGGAGCTGCACCAGATCGGCGCGCGGGTGATGGTCTTCGACGGCCAGGTGCGATCCGGCAAGTTGATGGTCGGGAACGCGCGGTACTTCGAGGAAGGGTCTTTGAGCATGCTCATGGGGAAATCCTTATTGTCCGGGCCGAGAAGAGGCGGCCTGCCGGTGAATCAATGGGTGTGTTGTTTGAAGCAGGGGACGAGGTACCGCGACTCAACCTGGCAGTCGTGCGCTGACGAGGCAGAGGCTTCGGTGTTGACGGCGCTGAATGAGGGTGTGAGAGGTTTTCATGCCCTCAACCCTAACCACTGGGGTGAAAGATGGCAAGCAGTCGAAAAAAATTGAGATAAATCTCTTAAAAATGGTTTTTCGCGAGATTTTATTCTGTCGAGCTTATAGCTGGCTCGATCTTATTGCGCAGAGTTTTGAACCTGCGCAATCCCTGCGGGAGCCACGGCTCAGGGCTGGAAGGCCCCGATAAAGATCGCCGGATCGACCCGGGCATCGTTCAGGCTGACGTTCCAGTGCATGTGCGGCCCGGTGGCGCGCCCGGTGGAGCCGACTTTCCCGACCACGCCGCCGCGGGCCAGTTGCTGGCCGACCTTCACGTCGATCTTCGACATATGGCAGAACATGCTGATAAAGCCCTGGCCGTGGTCGACGAATACGGTGTTGCCGTTGAAAAAGTAATTGCCGATCAGGATCACCTTGCCGGCCGCCGGCGTCTTGATCGGCGTCCCCGCAGGTACCGCGAAGTCCAGCCCGGCGTGTGGATTGCGCTCCTCACCGTTGAAGAAGCGGCGGACGCCGAACTTGCTCGACAGCGGGCCGCTCACCGGCTTGTCCAGCAGCAGGTTGCTCGGGGTGTTGGGGCTGAAACTGCGGTAGGCGCGGACCTGCTCGGCCAACTCGACGTCGATGCGCTTGAGGTCGGCCGGATCGGGGTTGACCTGGCGTTTGTTCTTCAGCGTGATGTGCTGTTCCGGGTATTTCTTGCTGCCCACACTGAAGTTCAGGCTGCGACCGCCAGCACTGATCTGCTGGGTACCGGGTTTGACGGTCAGGGGGATGCCGACAATCGCCAGCCAGTTGTTCTGTTCCTTGACTACCAGCAGCGGTTTTCCCTGGTAGCTGGCCTTGGGCGTCTGGACGGCGCTGCCCAGGTCGATCACCGCCACGCCGCCGGGCACCGGTTTGTTCAGCAGGCGCGTGATGTAGCTATCGGCGTGGGCGTTGAAGGTCAGGCACAGCAGTAACAAGGAGCTAAGAAAACGCGGCATGGATCAATCCAGTAAAGAAAGGGTGACAGGCGTCAGGTGATTGTCCTCGACCCGGACCTGCAGTTCGCCTTCGCCAAGCCGGGCTTTGAGGCGCTGGCCCGGCTGGGTCTGTGCGGCGCTGCGAATGGCCTGGCCGCGTTCGTCCAGCAGGATGCTGTAGCCACGGCCCAGGGTGGCCAGCGGGCTGACCACATGCAGGGTCTGCATCTGGCTTTGCAGTTGCAGGCGCCGGGATTTCAGACCTTCGCGCATGGCCCGTGGCAGGCGTTCGGCCAGGCTGTCGAGGCGTTGCCGCAGCAGCGCCAGTTGACGCCCGGGGTGTTGGCCGGCGAGACGGGTTTCCAGGCGAATCAGGCGCTCGCGGCGGGTATTGAGGCTGCGCTCGAACGCCCGGCGCATACGCATGTCCAGGTCGTCCAGGCGCTGCGCTTGCTGGCGCAGGCGCTCACCTGGGTGACGCAGGCGCCGGGCCATGCCTTCCAGGCGCAGGCGATCACGCAGCAACCGATCGCGCATGCGCATTACCAGGCGTCGATGCAGGCTTTCGACCCGGTGTTGCAGGTCGCTGGAGTCCGGCGCGAGCAGTTCGGCGGCCGCCGAGGGCGTTGGTGCGCGCACGTCGGCGACGAAGTCGCTGATCGATACGTCGGTTTCATGACCCACGGCGCTGACGATCGGCGTGACACAGGCATCCACCGCCCGGGCCACGGCTTCTTCGTTGAAGCACCAGAGGTCTTCCAGGGAGCCGCCGCCACGGGCCAGGATCAGCGCGTCGAAGCCCCGGGCATCGGCCATTTTCAGGGCGCGAACGATCTGCGCGGTCGCCTCGCGGCCTTGTACGGCGGTAGGGATCAGGGTCAGGGCCACCTGTGGCGCTCGGCGCCGGAACACGCTGATGATGTCGCGAATCACCGCGCCGGTCGGCGAACTGATAATGCCGATGCGCTGCGGATGGGCGGGCAGCGGCACTTTGCGTTCGCTGCTGAACAGGCCTTCGGCGCTGAGCTTTTCCTTCAGCGCATCGAAGGCCAGGCGCAGGGCGCCGTCGCCGGCCGGTTCGACCGTATCGAGGATCAACTGGTAGTCGCCGCGGCCTTCGAACAGCGAGACCTTGCCGCGCACCTTGACCGCCAGGCCGTCCTTCAGCGCCTGGCGCACCCGCGCGGCATTTTGCCGAAACAGCGCGCAGCGCACCTGGGCACCGCTGTCCTTGAGGGTGAAATACACATGGCCGGACGCCGGGCGGGCGAGGTTGGATATTTCGCCTTCGACCCAGATGTTGCTGAACACGTCTTCTAGCAACACCCGCGCACGGCCGTTGAGCTGGCTGACGGTCAGGACTTCGCGGTCCAGGCCGAGTCTTGCAAAGGGATCTTTAATCATGGGGCGCAGTTTAAAGGCATTCGGCAAACAATCTCCATGGATCGAAACAAAAGGAGACGATGCCTTTGCCGGCCTCGAATACGCCTTCGGCGGTTAGGGCGTGAGAGCGTTGTGGAAGTGTTCGATGAACTGCTTGACCAAGGGTGTCGGATCTTGCCGACAGGCGAGGGCGACCGTGCTCTGGCAGGCCGGGTCCGCCAAGGGCAGGAAGTGCAGGCTGGCGGGCGCGATGTCACGCATCGACTCGGGCAGCAGGGCGATGCCGAATCCAGCCTGGATCAGTTGCAGCTGCGTGGTCTTGCGCGACAACACCCGCGCCGCCTTGGGGAAAAAGCCCTGGCGCATGCACAGCTCGGCCGACAGGTAACTCAGGCCGCCACGCTGCGGATGGGGAATGGAGATAAAGGCTTCGCCGCGCAGTTGCGCCAGATCCACGCCCTGCTTGGGAGGATCTGCTGCCAGAGGGTGGCCCGGCGGCACGGCCAGCAGCAGGCGTTCGCTGAACAGTGGCGTGATCCGCACGCCCTCGCGCTGGCGCAGTACCGGCAGTCGCAGCAGGCCGATATCCAACCGGCCTTCGGCGACTTCTTCCAACTGCGCTTCGGAAGACAGGGTGGCGATGTCCATCGAGGCCCCCGGGCACTGCTCCAGGTAACCGCTGATGGCCCGCAACAAGCGGCCACTCATGGACACGGTGCTGGAGTGGCTCAGGCGCAATGTTCCCAGCTGCCCCTGGCCGACCTGGGTCGCCAGTTCGCTGGCCTTGTTCAGCTCATCGAGCAGGTTGCGGGCACGCGGGTAGAACGCCTCGCCCGCCGCCGTCAGCCTGGGCAGGCGCGTGGTGCGCTCGAACAATGGCGTCTTGAGGTGGGTTTCCAGTTCCTTGATCTGCCGGCTGAGGGCTGACTGGGCAACGAACAGGCGTTCGGCGGCGGCGCTGAAACTGCCGCTGTCGGCGATTTCCACGAAGTAGCGCAGTTGGCGGGTTGAAATCACGCGTCATGCCTTTTTGAGATGGGTAGATGGCTTTGATGATATTAGTCGCAAGGCTTGTGGCTGGCTAAAGTCATTCCTTGATAAAGAAGGAAGGCGAATCGATGAGCATGGTCGAGTTGTTGGGGCAGTGGTCGTGGGGGACGAGTGGCTGGTTGGCGATCGGTCTGGGGATCGCCCTGGCCTATATCGTGTTTGGCATCGCCGGGTTCGGCACGGCGCTGGTGGCGGGGCCGGTGCTGATCCTGTTCATGCCGCTGTCGAAGATAGTCCCGTTGCTGGTGCTGCTGGATTTTGTCGCGGCCTTCGGCAATCTCCTGCCGTCGCGGCGGGATGTCGATCGCTCCGAGCTGCTGCGCCTGCTGCCGTGCATGGCGCTGGGCTGCACCCTGGGGGTGATCTTCCTGCTCAACCTCAAGTCCGATGTGTTGCTGCTGTTGATGGGGCTGTTTATCAGCGCTTATGCGGCGTACAGCCTTTGGGTCAAGGCAAGGCCCAAGGCGCTGGCGGCGGGCTGGGCGATTCCCATGGGGACCGTGGGTGGAACGTTCGGCGCGCTGTTCGGCAGCGGCGGCTTTTTATATGCGATCTATCTGAACAGCCGCCTGCCGAAGGATGCGGCGCGGGCCACCCAGAGTGCATTGATCAGTTGCAGCACGGTGGTGCGCCTGAGCCTGTTCGCCATTGCCGGCGTTTATGCGCAACTGCCTTTATTGGTGCTGGCGCTGTGCTTGTTGCCGGCCATGGCCCTGGGCCTGTGGATTGGCCGGCGGCTGACCATGAGATTGTCCCGCGAGGCGTTCGTCCGGCTGGTGACCTGGCTGGTGCTGGCCAGCGGCATGGCCCTGATCGGTCGTTACCTGAGCACTTGACCTGTGGGGTTCAGGGATTAAGCTGCGGGCCCTCGGATTTGCCAGGCACGCCGACTTCTACACTTATTGGTAGGTGTCGGTTTGCTGGCGGTACTGTTCGAGCAGGCGACGCAGACTTCCCTTCAGACGCTTCAGGCCCCATCCATGAACTCGCAAAGCATCATCGTCCCGAAAATCTCCACCATGCCGGTTCACGAACCCCGCGCCCGGGCGATCGTGCGTTGGTTGGTGCGCAAGAACATCGTCGAGGAAGCCTTGAGCACCTGTGGCCGTACCGGCAATCGCATGGCGCATGCGATCGCCCCAGGCGCGCGGGATGTGGTGCTGCACCCGGAGGCCTTGCCCTTCGGTGAACCGGTCAACGGCCTGGAAATCATTACCAAGCGCTGCATCTATACCCCGGCCAAGGGGTTTCTCGAGGAAGCGGGTTGCGCCGAATGCCGCCAGGAAGTGGGGGAGGCGCTGTTCGAGAGCCTGGAGGACTGGATGCCCGGGCGCACCGATAACTTCACCTGCCCCGAGTGCGGGCATGAAGATGACATCAACGGTTTTCTGTTCTTGCAGGAGTGCGGGTTTTCCAACCTCGGTTTCATCTTCAACAACTGGGCCGAAGCCGGGTTCAAGCAGAGTTTTCTCGACGAGTTCGCCGAATGGCTGGATCAGCCGGTGAGCTGGGTGAAGGTGGAGTTGTAAGGGGATTTCGGCAGCCGGTTCCGGGTGGTGAATTCATCATCGGCAGGTGCCATGTCTGCTCGCGAAACAGATGCTGTGTTCTGGCAAATTCCCCATCCATCACCCCGTTGATAATAGACAGACTTTTACATTGAGCCCGGGTAGGTGTCTGAGTATAATGGCGCGCTTCCATTTTCCCGCTCGGGAGCCCCCGCGATGCTGCGTATCAGCCAAGAAGCTCTGACCTTCGACGACATTCTCCTAGTGCCTGGTTATTCCGAGGTGCTTCCTAACGAAGTCAGTCTCAAGACCCGTCTTACCCGTGGCATCGAGCTGAATATTCCACTGGTTTCCGCCGCAATGGACACCGTCACTGAAGCCCGTCTGGCAATCGCCATGGCTCAGGAAGGTGGCATCGGCATCATCCACAAGAACATGACCATCGAGCAGCAAGCTGCCGAAGTCCGCAAGGTCAAGAAGTTCGAAGCCGGCGTCGTCAAAGACCCGATCACCATCGAGGCTGACGCCACGGTGCGCGACCTGTTCGAACTGACCCGCATGCACAATATTTCCGGCGTTCCGGTACTGCACGATGGCGACCTGGTCGGCATCGTCACTTCCCGTGATGTGCGTTTCGAAAACCGCCTGGACGCCAGTGTCCGTGAAGTGATGACGCCTAAAGAGCGCCTGGTCACGGTCAAGGAAGGCGCCGACAAGAACGACGTGCGCGAGCTGCTGCATAAGCACCGCATCGAGCGCGTGCTGATCGTCGACGACAAGTTCGCCCTCAAAGGCATGATGACCGTCAACGACATCGAAAAAGCCAAGGCTTACCCGCTGGCCAGCAAGGACGATCAAGGTCGTCTGCGCGTAGGTGCTGCCGTCGGTACCGGTAAAGACACCGGTGACCGCGTTGCCGCCCTGGTCAACGCCGGCGTGGACGTGGTGGTGGTCGACACTGCCCACGGTCACTCCAAAGGTGTGATCGACCGCGTTCGCTGGGTCAAGGAAAACTACCCGCAAGTGCAGGTAATCGGCGGCAACATCGCCACCGGTGCAGCAGCCAAGGCCCTGGCCGCAGCGGGCGCCGACGCGGTCAAGGTCGGTATCGGCCCTGGCTCGATCTGCACCACCCGTATCGTCGCCGGTGTCGGCGTACCGCAAATCAGCGCCATCGCCAATGTCGCCGCGGCCCTTGAAGGCACCGGCGTTCCATTGATCGCCGACGGCGGCATCCGCTTCTCCGGTGACCTGTCCAAGGCCATCGTCGCCGGTGCTTCCTGCGTGATGATGGGCTCGATGTTCGCCGGTACCGAAGAGGCGCCAGGCGAAATCGAACTGTTCCAGGGGCGCTCCTACAAGGCTTACCGCGGCATGGGTTCGCTGGGTGCCATGTCCCAGGCCCAGGGCTCTTCCGACCGTTACTTCCAGGACTCCTCTGCGGGTGCCGAGAAGCTGGTTCCGGAAGGCATCGAAGGCCGTGTTCCCTACAAGGGCACCCTGACCGCCATCATCCATCAGCTGATGGGTGGCCTGCGTTCTTCCATGGGCTACACCGGTAGCGCCAACATCGAAGAAATGCGCACCAAGCCAGAGTTCGTACGCATCACTGGCGCCGGCATGGCTGAATCCCACGTCCATGACGTGCAGATCACCAAGGAAGCGCCAAACTACCGCGTAGGTTGATGCTTCAAGCAAAACGTTAAATGACCGGGGCTGTTTTATTCAGCCCCGAGTCGTTTCTGAATCACGACTGTTTTCGAATTACCTAGACGAGACTGAATCATGGCCCTCGACATTCACGCCCACCGCATCCTGATCCTCGATTTCGGTTCTCAGTACACCCAATTGATCGCCCGTCGCGTGCGTGAAATCGGCGTGTACTGCGAACTGCATCCGTTCGACATGGATGACGAAGCGATTCGCGAATTCGCTCCCAAAGGCGTCATTCTCGCCGGCGGCCCCGAGTCCGTGCACGAAGCCAACAGCCCGCGTTGCCCGCAAGCGGTGTTCGACCTGGGCGTGCCGGTCTTCGGTATCTGCTACGGCATGCAGACCATGGCCGAGCAAATGGGCGGCAAGGTCGAGAGTTCCGAACTGCGTGAATTCGGTTATGCCCGCGTCGATGTGGTCGGCAAGAGCCGCCTGCTGGACGGCATCGAAGACCACGTCGACGCCGACGGCCTGTTCGGCCTCGACGTATGGATGAGCCACGGTGACAAGGTCACCAAGATGCCGCAAGACTTCCACATCCTGGCCAGCACCCCGAGCTGCCCGATCGCCGGCATGTTCAACGACGACCTGCGCTACTACGGCGTGCAGTTCCACCCAGAAGTGACCCACACCAAGCAGGGCGGTCGCATCCTGTCGCGCTTCATCCTCGACATCTGCGGCTGCGAAGCCCTGTGGACCCCATCGAAAATCGCTGAAGACGCCATCGCCCAGGTGCGTGCCCAGGTCGGCACCGACAACGTGCTGCTGGGCCTGTCCGGCGGCGTCGACTCCTCGGTGGTCGCGGCCCTGCTGCACAAGGCCATCGGCGACCAGCTGACCTGCGTTTTCGTCGACAACGGCCTGCTGCGCCTGCACGAAGGCGAGCAAGTGATGGCCATGTTCGCCGAGAACATGGGCGTCAAGGTGATCCGCGCCAACGCCGAGGAGCAGTTCCTCAACAACCTGGCCGGCGAAGCCGACCCGGAGAAGAAGCGCAAGATCATCGGCCGTACCTTCATCGACGTGTTCGATGCCGAATCCTGCAAGCTGGACAACATCAAGTTCCTGGCCCAGGGCACCATCTACCCGGACGTGATCGAGTCGGCTGGCGCCAAGAGCGGCAAGGCCCACGTGATCAAGTCGCACCACAACGTGGGCGGCCTACCGGAAGAAATGAACCTCAAGCTGGTCGAGCCACTGCGCGAATTGTTCAAGGACGAAGTCCGTCGTCTGGGCCTGGAACTGGGCCTGCCGTACGACATGGTCTACCGTCACCCGTTCCCGGGCCCGGGCCTGGGCGTGCGCATCCTTGGCGAAGTGAAGAAGGAATACGCCGACCTGCTGCGTCGCGCCGACCACATCTTCATCGAAGAGCTGCGCAAGGCCGACTGGTACCACAAGGTCAGCCAGGCGTTCGTGGTGTTCCAGCCGGTGAAATCGGTGGGCGTGGTCGGTGACGGCCGTCGTTACGCCTGGGTCGTGGCCCTGCGTGCCGTGGAAACCATCGACTTCATGACCGCGCGTTGGGCGCACCTGCCTTACGAGCTGCTGGAAACCGTCAGCGGCCGGATCATCAACGAGATCGAAGGCATCTCCCGCGTCACCTACGACGTGTCGAGCAAGCCGCCAGCCACCATCGAGTGGGAATGATCCCGGCCGAGTGATCGGCAGCTGATCGTTCAGGCAACAGCAATGGCGATCGAGACCTTCGGGTGTCGATCGCCATTTGTGTTTCAGGGTCTTTAAAAAGCCCGTTTTCCAGCCCTCCCGCAATACCAGGAAAGACATGGGCCCATCGTCGCCCGCCTGGCCTGTGTACCCTCGACAGACATTCATCGAACTCCCAGCGGCGGCCTCTGGCGACTCCGGCGCAGGTGTTCAGAATATTTGTGGTTGTCAGTTGACAACCTATTCATTGTTGACGAGACTGGAGGCCATGGATGGCTCGCACACCTCATCCCAAGAAAGACATTGAAATGGCGCTGCGTTACGCCGAATGGCAGGGCTGGCGCGTCGAAGTCGGCGGTAGTCATGCCTGGGGCAAGATCTACTGCCCTTACAACAGCGAGGTGTGTCGTTGCGGCGAGTTCTGCATCACCAGTGTGTGGAGCACGCCGAAAAATCCCCTCCAGCATGCCCGGGCGCTGTGCCGGGTAATCGACAACTGCACGCTGAATCAGCTGCGCGGCGGGAAAGTCCCGCAACCTCGTCGGGAGTCATGACCATGGAATACCTGTTTACCCTCAACTACCTGCTGCCCGCCCACGACTGCGACCCGGACGTGCTGGTGGAGCGCCTTGGCGCGGGGGGCTGTACCGATGCGCTGGTCGGTACCGGGCTGGCGGGGCGCCTGGCACTGGAGTTCAGCCGCGAGGCCGAAAGCGGTGAGGCGGCGCTGCTCAGTGCCCTGGGCGATATCAAGCGGATCATTCCGGATGCGCGGCTGGTAGAGGCGAGCCCGGATTTCGTCGGCCTGAGCGAGATTGCCGACATCGTCGGGGTCTCCCGGCAGAACATGCGCAAGTTGATGCTCAACCATGCCGGCAGTTTCCCCCTGGCGATCCACGAGGGCAGTGCCTCGCTCTGGCATCTGGCGGAAGTGCTGAGCTGGCTGGAGGCCCGGGGCGGTTACCAGTTGCAGCATCCGGTGATAGAGGTGGCGCGGGTCGCGCAATCCGTGAACGTCGCCAAGGAGGCCCGGCGGGTCGGCACCCCGAGCGCCGAACTGGTGGCGCTGCTGGGTTGAGCGGGCCTGCCGCGGTGGTCAGCGTCGGGCGACGTCCGAGAAGTAGAACTTGTCCAGGGTATGGCGTGATTCGGTGTACTCGAACTGCCGGCCGTCCTGCAGGAAGGTCTGGTTGCTGACCACTATCACGTGGCTCTGGCCCTCCAGGTCCAGGTGCTGCTGGTCATCCCGGGTGCGCGGGGTGGCCTCGATGGTCCGCTGGGCGTAGCTGATCTGCAATTGCAGGGTCTGTTCGATGTAGGCGTAGATCGAGTGCTCGGCAATCTGCCGGTCCAGCCCCGGGATCAACTCGGCGACGAAGTGGTTGATGTCGAGAATCACCCGTTTGCCATCGATACGCCGCACCCGCTTGATGCGGGTAATCAGGCTGCCTTCCTCGGCCTGCAGGTGTTCGCGCAACGCGCCTTCGAGGGGGAACTGAGTGAACTCCACCACCTCGGTACTGACGTCGTTGCCCAGGCGCGGATAGGTTTCCTGGAAGCTGACAATGCCGCCCAGCTGGAACTCGATCGGGTGCGGCGACAGCACAAAAGTGCCCTTGCCATGGATCTTCTGGGCGAAGCCGCGCTCCTGCAACTGCTCGATGGCCTTTCGCACAGTGCCGCGGCTGGCCTGGTAGCTGTCCATCAACTCGGTTTCGGAAGGCAGACGAGCGCCGCGTTCCAAGCGCTCGGTGGTGATGCTGGCAAGCAGATCGCTGTAGATCTGGTTGTATTTACTCATGGGATGGCTCTGTGCCGTCTGCGCTCAAGGCGGGAACCTTAAGGGCCGTGAGCGGATTTGTCTATTTGAGGCGAGTGGGTCGAACGCCTGACTGCGGGTGTCGAAATGGCAATGAAACACCTTACAGCAGTTTAAGAATTTTCTGTCGCGCATGGCGCGCTCTGCCGGAGAGTGTGGATCTAGAGCCGTTTTTGCGCAGCAGAAACTCCCTGCGACCCGGGTTTCGGAGCGATGCCGGCAAACTCGTCTGTACGAGTTGTTGCTTTAACTCGTACAGACGAGTATTTTTCGCTTCGGCGTGCTGCCAATAACAAAAAACCAAAGCGGAAGAACAAGCATGAGCCATGATTACTCCACGATCGCCAGCGAGTTGCTGCACAGCCTCGGTGGCGCCGACAACCTCGAACAAGCCGCGCATTGCGTCACCCGCCTGCGCCTGGCGCTCAAGGACCCGAGCCGGGTGGACAGCGCGACGCTGAACCAGATCGATCTGGTCAAGGGCTCGTTTTTCACCGGTGGCCTGTTCCAGGTGGTCATTGGCCCCGGCGAGGTCGAAAAGGTCTATGCCGCGTTGCGCCAACTCACCGGGCTGGCCGCCTCCACCATCGCCGACGTCAAGCAGAAAGGTGCCGACAAGACCAACGCCATGCAGCGTCTGGTGCGAGTGTTTTCCGATGTCTTCATGCCGATCCTGCCGGCGCTGATCATTGCCGGCCTGCTGATGGGGGTGAACAACCTGATCGGCGCCAAGGGCATGTTCATCGAAGGCCGGACCCTGCTCGAGGCCTATCCGACCCTGGATGGCGTGTGGAGCCTGATCAACCTGATGGCCAACACCTCCTTCGTATTCCTGCCGGCATTGGTGGGCTGGTCGGCGGCCAAGCGCTTTGGCGGCAGCGAAATTCTCGGCATCGTGCTGGGCCTGATGCTGGTGCACCCCGACCTGCTCAATGCCTGGAACTACGGCAAGGCCGTGGCCGGGCTGGAGGGCCAGAGCCTGCCGTACTTCGACATCTTCGGCCTGTTCCAGATCGAGAAGGTCGGCTATCAGGGGCAGATCCTGCCGATCCTGCTCGCGGCCTATGTCATGAGCGTCATCGAGAAATGGCTGCGGGCGCGGGTGCCGAATGCGATCACCCTGCTGGTCGTGCCCATCACCACCATCGTGGTCACCGGCGTGCTGGCACTGGCGGTGATCGGCCCGGTGACCCGGCACCTGGGGATCCTGATCACCGAAGGCGTGGTCACCCTGTTCGAACTGGCGCCAATGGTCGGCGGGGCGATTTTCGGCCTGCTCTACGCGCCGCTGGTGATCACCGGCATGCACCACATGTTCCTCGCCGTGGACCTGCAACTGATCTCGACCCAGGGCGGCACCTTCATCTGGCCGATGATCGTCATGTCCAACCTGGCCCAGGGCAGCGCGGCACTGGCGGTGTTCAGCATGAGCCGCAACGCGCGGGACCGCAGCATGGCCTCGACCTCGGCGATCTCCGCCTATTTCGGCATCACCGAGCCGGCCATGTTCGGGGTCAACCTGCGCTACAAGTTCCCGTTCTACGCCGCGCTGATCGGCTCGGCGCTGGGCTGCATTTTCCTCTCGCTGAACAAGGTCCAGGCCTCGGCCATCGGCGTCGGCGGGCTGCCGGGATTCATCTCGATCATTCCCCAGTACATCCCGATGTTCGTGGTCGGCATGGTCGTCGCCCTGGTGGTGCCGTTCGTGCTGACCTGCGGCTTGAGCATGAAGATCATCCGGCCGGGGTATCGCGTCGCTTGATAAATCGCATCGCGAGCAAGCTCGCTCCTACATGACCGCATATTCCTCTGTAGGAGCGAGCTTGCTCGCGATGAGGCCCTCAAGGCCAGTACCAACCCCATTGAAGGAGCCCGCCATGCAAGACTGGCAGCGTTCGGTGATCTACCAGATCTACCCGAAGAGTTTCTACAGCCACAGCGGCCAGGCCACCGGCGACCTGCTGGGGGTGGTCGACAAGCTCGACTACCTGCACTGGCTGGGCGTCGATTGCCTGTGGCTCACCCCGTTCCTGCGTTCGCCCCAGCGCGACAACGGCTACGACATCAGCGACTACTACGCCATCGACCCGAGCTACGGGACCATGGCCGATTGCGAGTTGCTGATCGCCGAGGCCGGCAAGCGCGGCATCAAGCTGATGCTGGACATCGTGGTCAACCACACCTCCATCGAGCATGAGTGGTTCCAGCAGGCGCGCAGCAGCCTCGACAACCCGTATCGCGACTTCTACATCTGGCGTGACCAGCCGAACAACTGGGAGTCCAAGTTCGGCGGTTCCGCCTGGGAATACGAAGCGCAGACCGGCCAGTACTACCTGCACCTGTTCGACCATACCCAGGCGGACCTCAACTGGGACAACCCCCAGGTGCGCGCCGAAGTGTTCAAGATGATGCGTTTCTGGCGCGACAAGGGCGTGGGCGGCTTCCGCCTGGACGTGATCAACCTGATCTCCAAACCGGCGGATTTCCCGGAAGATGCCAGCGACGGTCGACGCTTCTATACCGACGGCCCGAACGTGCACCCGTACCTGCAGCAGATGCATCGCGAGGTCTTCGAGGGCTTTGACCTGATCAACGTCGGCGAGATGTCTTCCACCAGCCTCGAGCACTGCATTCGTTACTCGCAGCCCGAGTCGAAAGAGCTGTCGATGACCTTCAACTTCCACCACCTGAAGGTCGACTACCCGAACCTGCAGAAGTGGATCCGCGCCGATTTCGACTTCCTCCAGCTCAAGCGCATTCTCTCCGAGTGGCAGAGCGGCATGCAGGCCGGTGGCGGCTGGAATGCGCTGTTCTGGTGTAACCACGACCAGCCACGGGTGGTGTCGCGTTTCGGCGACGACGGCGAGTACCGGGTGGTCTCGGCGAAGATGCTCGCCACTGCGCTGCACTTCCTCCAGGGCACGCCGTTCGTGTACCAGGGCGAAGAGCTGGGCATGACCAACCCCGGCTTTACCCACATCGACCAATACCGCGATGTCGAGACCCTGAACATCTACCGCCTCAAGCGCGAAGCCGGCGACAGCGAGGCGGACAACATGGCGGCGATCATGCAGAAGTCCCGGGACAACGGGCGCACGCCGATGCAATGGAATACCGAGGCCCATGCCGGTTTCAGCAGCGTCGAGCCCTGGATCGGCGTGCCGGCCAATGCCGCGCAAATCAATGTCGAGCAGCAGCTCGAAGACCCGGATTCGGTGTTGCACCACTATCGCCAGCTGATTGCCCTGCGCCGTCGCGAGCCGCTGATCCAGGACGGCGAATATCGCCAGCTGCTGGCCGAGCACCCGCAGGTCTGGGCCTATCTGCGCGAGGGTCAGGGCGAGCGCCTGCTGGTGGTGAACAATTTCTACGGCAGCGCCTGCGAAGTGCAGTTGCCGGAGGGAGTGATGGCCGAGCGCATGGAGCAGCGCCTGGTCATCAGTAACTACGCAGACCATCAAACCCGCAGTCGCCAGCTGTTCCTGCGGCCTTACGAGTCCTTTGTCCTGCACCTGATCGACCGCTGACAACCTTCCCCGCATGAGCGCGGCGTGCCCGGTACACCGCGAGCTTTCGCTCGCCGGTAGGGCGGCGCCTGCGGGGCACACACACAGAATAAAAATAATGGGGTGGCTTATGAAAACAACAATAAATCGCGGTCTCGCAGCCTCTTGCGTCTGCCTGGCCTTGCCGTTCCCGGCCCAGGCCCTGGAGTTCGCCGGTTACTTGCGTAGCGGCCTCGGGACCTCGGTCAACAGCAGCTCGCAATCCTGTTTCCAGCTGCCCGGCGCCCAGTCCAAATACCGCCTGGGCAACGAATGCGAACAGTACGCCGAGCTGGAGCTGCGCCAGGACCTGTACACCCTGGACGACGGCTCGGTGCTCAGTGTCGATGCCATGGCGTCGCTGTATAACCAGTACGACCGCAGCCTGACCTTCCAGGGCGACAACGGCTCGGCGCGCATGCCGCAGATGTATGCCCAATGGTCGAACATGCCCAGCCTCAATGGCGGCTCGCTGTGGGCCGGCCGGCGTTACTACAAGCGCAACGACATCCATATCTCCGACTTCTACTACTGGAACCAGAGCGCCACTGGCGGCGGTATCGAGGACGTGCTGATTGGCGACCTGAAATACAGCTATGCCTTCTCGCGCAAGGACAACCTGTACCAGAAGGACTACATCAACCGGCACGACTTCAACGTCGCCGGTTTCAAGACCAACCCCGGCGGCGAGCTGGAACTGGGCCTGAGCTACATCGACAAGCCCGACAGTCGCGACGCCCATCGGGGCTGGGCGATCACCGCCCAGCATGTGCAAAAGGACTTCCTCGGCGGCAAGAACAAGCTGGCGTTGCAGTACGGCGAAGGCCCGGGCACCGGGCTGGGTTACACCGGCAATGTGCAACTGGACGACAGCAACAAGAGCTACCGCCTGGTGGAGTTCTTCGACTGGCAATTGACCCCGCGGTTTGGCGGGCAGGTCGAGGCGATCTATCAGAAAGACACCCGCCCCGACGGCAACGACCAGAACTGGATCTCCCTGGGCATCCGCCCGGCCTATGCGATCAGCGAGCAGTTCAAGCTGGTCACCGAGCTGGGCCACGATCAGGTCGAGGCCCCCGGCGGTACGCGCAAGCTCAGCAAGTTCACCTTCGCCCCGACCTGGTCGCCCAAGGGCCCGGAATTCTGGGCGCGCCCCGAGGTGCGTCTGTACTACACCTATGCCAGTTGGAACCAGGCCGCCAAGCGCGCGGCCAATGAGCTGGCGGCGCGGTCGGCACTGTCCGATACCGGCGCCTTCGGCACCGCCAGGCATGGCGCGAACGTCGGATTGCAAGTCGAGTACTGGTGGAAATAAGCGATGCTGTCGGGGCTCGCGCTCCATCGGCACTTACAAGAACAAACAGCAGGTGAAGTCATGGCTCCAACCCAACAATTGCAACTGCTCGCGCCGCTGTCCGGGCTGCTGATGCCCCTGGAGCAAGTGCCGGACCCGGTGTTCTGCAGCCGGGTCATCGGTGACGGCCTGTGTATCGACCCGACCTCGCAGACCCTGCGCGCGCCGCTGGCCGGTGTGGTCAGCAATGTGCAGGACAGTGGCCATGCGGTGAGCATCACCGACGACAACGGGGTGCAGGTGCTGATGCACATCGGCCTGGACACGGTGAACCTGGCGGGCAAGGGCTTCAGCCGCCTGGTGGAGGAGGGCCAGCGGGTCGAGGCCGGGCAACCGCTGATCGAGTTCGATGCCGACTACATCGCCGTGCATGCCCGCAGCCTGCTGACACTGATGCTGGTGGTCAGCGGCGAGCCGTTCACCTGGCTGACAGGGGACAGTGCGTTGGTGGACAGCGGCCAGCCGTTGTTGCAGCTGAGCCTGGGCGCGCCTGCGCCAAGCGCGGAGCCCGAGGAAGAGGGCGAGGCGCGGTTTTCCAAACCGGTGACGCTGCCCAACCCCAATGGCCTGCATGCGCGCCCGGCGGCGGTGTTCGCCCAGGCGGCCAAGGCTTCAAGGCGAGCATCTGCCTGCACAAGCAGCAGGCCAGCGCCAACGCCAAGTCCCTGGTGGCGATCATGGCATTGCAGACCGCGCAGGGCGATGCCCTGCAAGTCAGCGCGGCGGGTGAGGATGCCGAGAGGGCGATCAAGACCCTGGCCGAATTGCTGGCGAGTGGTTGTGGCGAGGCGGTGACCGCGGTGATCGCCGCCGAACCTGTGGCGGCGGTTGCGACGCCAGCGGGCAAGTTGCTGCGGGGCGTCTGCGCCTCGACGGGCTCGGCCTTCGGGCAAGTGGTGCAGGTGGCCGAGCAGAAGCTTGAGGTCGTCGAGTTCGCCAGCGATCAGGCCGCGCAGCGCGGGCAGCTGGAACGGGCGCTGGCGCAGGCCAACGCGGCCCTGCAAGTCCTGCGGGACAAGGCCGCCAGTGCAGCCCAGGGCGAGATATTCAAGGCTCACCAGGAACTGCTGGAAGACCCGAGCCTGCTGGAGCAGGCCCAGGCCCTGATCAGCGACGGCAAAAGCGCGGCATTCGCCTGGAACCGCGCCACCGAAGCCACCGCCGAGCTGTTCAAGGGGTCAGGCAGTCCGTTGCTGGCCGAGCGCGCCCTGGACCTGATGGATGTCGGCCAGCGGGTGCTCAAGTTGCTGCTGGGTGTACAGGACAGCACCTGGGCCCTGCCGGAGCAGGCGATCCTGATTGCCGAGCAGCTCACCCCGTCCCAGACCGCCGGCCTCGATACCCGCAAGGTGCTGGGTTTCGCCACGGTCGGCGGCGGGGCCACCAGTCATGTGGCGATTCTGGCCCGGGCCCTGGGGTTGCCGGCGATCTGCGGCCTGCCGGTACAGGTGCTGGCGTTGGCCAGCGGCACACCGGTGCTGCTGGATGCCGACCAGGGCGAATTGCACCTGGAGCCTGCGCCGGCGGTGATCGCGCAGTTGCAGGCACGACGTCAGCAGCAACAGCAGCGCCAGCGCCAGGAGCTGGAGCAGTCGGCCCAGGCCGCGGTGACCCGCGACGGCCATCACTTCGAGGTGACGGCCAACGTCGCCTCGCTGGCCGAGGCCGAGCAGGCCATGGACCTGGGCGGGGAGGGCGTCGGCCTGTTGCGTTCGGAATTTCTTTACCAGGACCGCGGCGTCGCCCCGAGCCACGAGGAACAGGCCGCGACCTACAGCGCCATCGCCCGGGCCCTGGGGCCGGAGCGCAATCTGGTGGTGCGGACCCTGGATGTCGGCGGCGACAAACCGCTGGCCTATGTGCCGATGGAGCCTGAAGCCAACCCCTTCCTCGGCATGCGCGGGATCCGCCTGTGCCTGGAGCGCCCGCAGCTGTTGCGCGAACAGTTCCGGGCGATCCTCGCCAGCGCCGGGCTGGCCCGCCTGCACATCATGCTGCCGATGGTCACCCAGCTGGCGGAGTTGCGGCAGGCACGGCAGATGCTGGAGGACGAAGCCCTGGCCCTGGGGTTCAAGGAGTTGCCAAAGCTGGGGATCATGATCGAAGTGCCGTCGGCGGCGCTGCTGGCCGACCTGTTCGCGCCGGAGGTGGACTTCTTCTCCATCGGCACCAACGACCTGACCCAGTACACCCTGGCCATGGACCGCGATCATCCGCGCCTGGCCAGCCAGGCCGACAGTTTCCACCCGGCGGTGCTGCGCCTGATCGCCTCCACGGTCAAGGCCGCCCATGCCCATGGCAAGTGGGTCGGCGTGTGCGGGGCGCTGGCTTCGGAAACCCTGGCGGTGCCGCTGTTGCTGGGACTGGGCGTGGATGAGCTGTCGGTCAGCGTGCCGCTGATTCCGGCGATCAAGGCCGGCGTGCGCGAGGTCGAGCTGAGCCAGTGCCAGGCCCTCGCCGGGCGCATTCTCGGCCTGGAAAGCGCCGAGCAGGTGCGTGACGCCTTGCACCAGCATCGGCAATCGACGCTGGCCCCTTCACAGGTTCTGGAGAACTGAACATGTTCGAGAAATTGCAGCGGGCGTTCTGGAAGGCCCTGACCCCGGACCTGGTGCCCGACCAACCGAAAGCGCCGGCCCCGGTCAAGGACGACGCCGCCCTGGACGAGGCCGTGATTGCGGCGCTGGGCGGCGCCAACAACCTCAAGACCCGGCAGCGCGTGGCCCTGACCCGGGTGCGGGTGGAATTGCATGACCCGACCTTGCTCGATGCCACAGCCTTGCGTAGCGCCGGCGTGCCCGGGGTGATGGCGCTGGTCGGCGGCGTGGTGCATCTGCTCGTCGGCCTATCTCCGACGTAGCCGCTGCCGAGCGAGCGAGGCTGCGTACGGATGCGAAGCGTCCGCAACCCAGGCAATGCGTTGCACCTGAGCCACCACGTTGGATGCCTTGGCGGGCGCTTCGCGCCCGTACGCAGCCTCGCAAGCTCGGCAGCGGCTACAGGGGCGGTTACGCCTGCGGCCGGTCGCCGCGCCGGCCTTACTGTTTCTCAACTGCGGGTGTATCGTATTCGCCTTTTGCGGGCCCCGGCCCGCCGCGGATACGTGAGGTAGTTGAGTCCATGTCCTTTACCCGTCGACAGATACTCGGTGGTCTGGCCGGTCTTGCCGTGGTTGGCGTGGGCGCCGGCGGCGCGGCGCGTTACTGGCTGGGCAAGATGGCCGACGCCGAGGCGGGCCACGATTATCAACTGATCGCCGCGCCGCTGGACGTGGAACTGGTGCCGGGCCACAAGACCGAAGCCTGGGCCTTCGGCCCGTCCGCGCCGGGCACCGAGCTGAGGGTGCGCCAGGGCGAGTGGCTGCGGGTGCGCTTCATCAACCACCTGCCGGTGGCCACCACCATCCACTGGCATGGCATCCGCCTGCCGCTGGAAATGGACGGCGTGCCTTACGTCTCGCAATTGCCGGTGATGCCGGGCGAATACTTCGACTACAAGTTCCGCGTACCGGATGCCGGCAGCTACTGGTACCACCCCCACGTCAACAGCAGCGAAGAACTGGGTCGCGGCCTGGTTGGCCCGCTGATCATCGAAGAGCGCGAACCCACCGGCTTCAAGTACGAACGCACCCTGAGCCTGAAAAGCTGGCATGTGGATGAAGCAGGCGCCTTCGTGCCTTTCAGCATTCCCCGCGAGGCGGCGCGTGGCGGTACGGCGGGGCGCCTGTCGACCATCAATGGCGTGTCCCAGGCAGTGGTGGAAATCCCGGCCGGGCAGATCACCCGCGTGCGCCTGCTCAACCTCGACAACACCCTGACCTACCGCATCAACATTCCGGGTGTCGAAGCGCAAATCTACGCCCTGGACGGCAACCCCATCGAGCCGCGGCCGCTGGGCAAGGAATACTGGCTGGGGCCGGGCATGCGCATCTGCCTGGCGATCAAGGCGCCGCCGGCCGGTGAAGAATTGTCGCTGCGCAACGGCCCGGTGCGCCTGGGCACCTTGCGTTCGGTGGCCAACAGCGATGCGCCGACCGAGTGGCCGCCGGCGTTGCCGGCCAACCCGATCGCCGAGCCGGACCTGGATAACGCCGAGAAGCTCAACTTCAACTTCGAGTGGGTTGGCTCGGTCTCGGTGAACGTGGACAATGGCAAGCCACCGAGCCTCTGGCAGATCAACGGCAAGGCTTGGGACATCACCGACAAGACCTGCGCCGACCGCCCGATCGCCACGCTCAAGAAGGGCCAGAGCTACATTTTCGAATTGAAGAACATGACTCAGTACCAGCACCCGATCCACTTGCACGGCATGAGCTTCAAGGTCATCGCCTCGAACCGCAAGAAGATCACCCCGTACTTCACCGACACCTACCTGCTGGGCAAGAACGAGCGTGCCCGGGTGGCGCTGGTGGCGGATAACCCGGGGGTATGGATGTTCCATTGCCATGTGATCGACCACATGGAAACCGGCCTGATGGCCGCCATCGAGGTGGCCTGATGCGGCAGATTCGCCCCGCCCGGATCATCGATCGCAGCCGCGACCAGGACTTCATGCGTGAAGCCCTGGCCCTGGCCGCCCAGGGCGCGGCCCTGGGCGAGGTGCCGGTGGGCGCGGTGCTGGTGCAGGACGGGGAAATCATCGGCCGAGGTTTCAACTGCCCGATCAGCGGCAGCGATCCCAGCGCCCACGCGGAAATGGTCGCGATCCGCGCCGCGGCCCAGGCGGTCGACAACTATCGCCTGCCCGGCAGCACCCTCTACGTGACCCTGGAGCCGTGCAGCATGTGCGCCGGGCTGATCGTGCATTCGCGCATCGCCCGAGTGGTATACGGCGCGCTGGAGCCCAAGGCGGGCATCGTACAGAGCCAGGGGCAGTTCTTCAGCCAGGGCTTTCTCAACCACCGGGTATTGGTCGAGGGCGGGGTGCTGGCCGAGGAATGCGGCGCGGTGTTGAGCGAGTTTTTCAAGGCACGCCGGGCCAGTCGCAACTGAGTCCCTGCCTCTGTAGGAGCGAAGCTTGCTCGCGATGACGCCAGCCCGGGCCATGCATACCTCGAACCTGGCGTGACGCTTGAAATCGCTATCGCGGGCAAGCCTCGCTCCTACACGGCGCGGGGCATTTATTTCCTGGCGACAATCACCGCGCGCATCGGCGCCGGCAGGCCTTCGATGGTCTTGCTGTGGTCGTTCGGGTCGAGGAAATCGCTCAGCGACTGGTACTTCATCCACTCGGTGCCGCGCTGCTCCTCGATGCTGGTCACGCTCACATCCACGCAACGCACATCGCTGAAGCCGGCACGGCGCAGCCACAGTTCCAGGGCCGGCACCGACGGCAGGAACCACACGTTACGCATCTGCGCGTAGCGGTCTTCCGGCACCAGCACCTGATGCCGGTCGCCTTCCACCACCAGGGTTTCCAGCACCAGTTCGCCGCCCTTGACCAGGCAGTCCTTGAGCGCCAGCAAATGCTCGATCGGCGAGCGGCGGTGGTAGAACACGCCCATGGAAAACACCGTGTCGAAGCCTTCCAGGTTGGGTGGCAGATCTTCGAACGGGAACGGCAGGTGCCACACCGCGGGCTCCGACAGGTAACGCTGCACCGCCTGGAACTGGCAGAAGAACAGCCAGTTCGGATCGACGCCGATCACGCTGTGGGCACCGGCGCCGAGCATGCGCCACATGTAGTAGCCGTTGCCGCAGCCGACATCGAGGATGCGTTTGCCTTGCAGGTCCAGGTGCTTCGCGACCCGCGACCATTTCCAGTCCGAGCGCCATTCGGTGTCCACATGCACGCCGAACAGGTCGAACGGGCCCTTGCGCCAGGGCGACAGGCCCATCAGTGCGCTGCGCATCTGGGCGCGGGTGGCGTCGTCGCAATCGGTATCCAGGGTCAGGCCGTTGAGCAGGTCGACCGTGCTCGGCTGGATCTTCGGCAGCGCGTCCAGCGCGCTCTGCCAGCGCTCCAGGTCGCCGTGGCCCTTTTCCATCTTGGTGTCGAGTTGCGCTTGCAGGGTGTTGGCCCAGTCGGCCAGCGGCGTATCGGCCAGACGGCGGGCGAGGGGGGACAGATCGATCATGGCAAGGCAATCAACGAGGCAAAGTTAAGACACTGGAACCACGGCACGACTTTCGAGAACCCGGCCGCCAGCAGGCGTTCGCGGTGTTCTTCGAGGCTGTCGGGCTTCATGACGTTTTCGATGGCGCTGCGCTTCTGGGCGATTTCCAGTTCGCTGTAGCCGTTGGCGCGCTTGAAGGCGATGTGCAGGTCGGTGAGCAGCGCATGCTCCTCGGGGTCGTTGAAGCGCAGTTTCTCCGAGAGAATCAGCGCGCCGCCGGGCAGCAGCGCCTGGCGAATGCGCCCGAGCAGGGCCAGGCGCTGTTCGGGGGCGATGAATTGCAGGGTGAAGTTCAGCGCCACCACCGAGGCCGGCTGGAACTCCAGGGCGAGGATGTCGCCTTCGATCACTTCGACCGGCAACAGCTCCTGGAACATCGAGTCCTGGCCGTTGAGGTACTCGCGGCAGCGCTCGACCATGGCCGCTGAATTGTCTATGGCGATCACCCGGCAGCCGTCGGTGCGCACATGGCGACGCAGGGCCTGGGTCACGGCGCCGAGGGACGAACCCAGGTCGTAGAGCACGCTATTGGGCTGGGCGAACTGGGCGGCGAGCACGCCGAGGTTCTCGACAATGGTCGGGTAACCCGGCACCGAGCGCTTGATCATGTCCGGGAACACCCGTACCACGTCCTCGTTGAAGGCGAAGTCGGGCACCTGGGCCAGGGGCTGGGCGAAAAGGCGGTCGGGTTCTTTGCTCACGGCGGTTCCAGCGGTGGAGATAGAAAGAGGGGCGGCATTGTAGCCGCTGCCGCAGGCTGCGATAAGGCCCGAAGGGCCTTCAGGGCCTCAAGGGCGACACAAGGCGCCGCCCGGTGGATTCCCCGCCGGTGGCCCTGTAGCCGCTGCCGAGCTTGCGAGGCTGCGCACGAGGACGTAGTCCTCGCCAAGCCTGCGCATGGAGTTTATCTGAAGGACCGCGGTGGCCGGTTTTACGGCCGCTTTGTCGGAATGCCGCCCAGACCGATCGCAGCCTCGCGGGCTCGGCAGCGGCTACAGGCTCAGCGGGGCTTCTGGCGGAAGGCCGACGCCGCGATCCCCCATTGCCCCAGCCAGTAACTGAGGATGATCAGGTAGGGCGCGGCATCGAAGGCCACCACAAAACGGCTGATGCCGATCACGCTGTCGGAGAACACAAAGGCCACGGCGCCGGCGGCGGCCAGTTGCGCCGAGCGCTTGGGCACGTCGCTGCCCAGGCGAGCCAGGGCGCGCCAGAGCATGGCGCTGATGGCCAGGCCATAGACGATCACCGGCACCAGCAACGGGCCGAGGCCATGGCTGATCAGGATGCCCAGCAACGCCGCGCCGACGACCAGGGCCAGCAGCAGGGGCAAGGGCGCCAGGCGCCGGCAATCGCTGGTATAGGCCTTGAGATAGGCCAGGTGCGCGACCAGGAAGGCGCCGAGGCCGAACACGAACAGGTCGGCGGGCCAGGCCAGCAGCACGTCGCCGAGCAGGGAGAACAACAGGCCGAGGCTGATCCAGCGACGATAGTCGCTGGGGGGCGCATCGTGCAGCCAGCCGAGCAGGGCCAGCACCGGCAGCGGCTTGACCAGCAGGCACAGCAGGGTGGCGTGAATGCTCAGGCCGTAGAGGAAGGTCACCGCGCCCATCAGCGCCAGGATCAGCCAGCCCATGTCATTTGACCGAAATGGCGCAGTCGAAGGCTTTCACCGGCGCGACTTCCGGGGCCCAGGGCTGTTGATAGGTCAGCAGCAGGCGCCCGGTGCCGGCGGCGAAGGCCTGGAAGCGCCAGGTGGACTGGCCGGCGCTGCCCACCAGGCCACTGTCTTCGGGGTTGCTGTAGACCTCGGGGCTGATTTTGCGCAGCACGCCGCCGGCCGAGTCCTGGATCGCCCAGCGATAACCCGTGGTCGGGTTGCTCGGCAGGGTCAGGATCAGGTTTTGCCCGTTGCTCAGTTGCACTGGGCATTCGCTCTGGTTCTCGACCGTGACGTTGTGCTTGGGTTGGCTGGCGCAGGCGGCGAGCAGGGCGAGGCTGAGGGGCAGCAACAGACGAATCGGTGACATGGGTCAGAAAGCTCCGGTCATGACAAAGGGCGAGCATAACCGAAGATTGAGGAATATGTGGTGGAGCAGGGCTGTTGTAGGAGCGAAGCTTGCTCGCGATGAACGATGACGCGGTGCGTCAGGTACTACGCGTTACCTTCATCGCGGGCAAGCCTCGCTCCTACAGGTCCGGGGTTAGAACAGCACTTTCGCCACATCGGCGAAACGCTTGGCAAAGTGCACGGTGATGCCTTCCTTGAGGTAGTCCGGCAGCTCTTCGAAGTGGCCGCGGTTGGCTTCCGGCAGGATCAGCTCGTAGAGCTTCTGCCGGCGCGCCGCGATGACCTTCTCGCGCACCCCGCCGATGGGCAGGACATGCCCGGTCAGGGTCAGCTCGCCGGTCATGGCCACGCCCTTTTTCGGCGGCTGGTTGCGTGCCAGGGACAGCAGGGCGCTGGCCATGGTCACCCCGGCGCTCGGGCCATCCTTCGGCGTGGCGCCTTCCGGCACGTGCAGGTGGACGAATGCCTCGTCGAAGAATTTGGCATCGCCACCGAATTGCTTGAGGTGCGAGGTGACGTAGCTGTAGGCGATTTCCGCCGACTCCTTCATCACATCGCCCAACTGCCCGGTGAGCTTGAAGCCACGGTTGAGGGTATGAATCCGCGTGGCTTCGATTGGCAGCGTGGCGCCGCCCATGCTGGTCCAGGCCAGGCCGGTGATCACCCCGGTGCCGCTGAGCACCTGCTCGTTGCGGAACACCGGCATGCCCAGGGAGGCTTCCAGATCTTTCGGGCCGAGCTTGATCACCGCGTCCGGTTCTTCCAGCAGCCGCACCACGGCCTTGCGCACCAGTTTGCCCAGCTGTTTCTCCAGCTGGCGCACGCCGGCCTCGCGGGCGTAACCATCGATCACCGCGCGCAGGGCCGCGTCGCTGATACTCAGGTTGGCCTTGGACACACCCGCCTTTTCCAGCTGCTTGGGCCACAGGTGGCGCTTGGCGATGGCCAGCTTTTCCTCGGTGATGTAGCCCGACAGGCGAATCACTTCCATCCGGTCCAGCAACGGGCCGGGAATCGAATCCAGGGTGTTGGCGGTGCACACGAACAGCACTTTCGACAGGTCCAGGCGCAGGTCCAGGTAGTGGTCGAGGAATTCCACGTTCTGTTCCGGGTCGAGGGTTTCCAGCAGCGCCGAGGCCGGGTCGCCCTGGTAGCTCTGGCCCATCTTGTCGATCTCGTCGAGCATGATCACTGGGTTCATCACCTCGACGTCTTTCAACGCTTGCACCAGCTTGCCCGGCAAGGCACCGATGTAGGTGCGGCGATGGCCCTTGATCTCGGCCTCGTCACGCATGCCGCCGACGCTGAAGCGGTAGAACGGCCGGCCCAGGGATTCGGCGATGGACTTGCCGACACTGGTCTTGCCCACGCCGGGCGGGCCCACCAGCAGCACGATGGAGCCGCTGATCTCGCCCTTGTAGGCGCCGACCGCGAGGAATTCGAGGATCCGGCTCTTGATGTCGTCGAGCCCGGCGTGGTGCTGGTCCAGCACCTTGCGCGCATGCTTGAGGTCGAGCTTGTCCTCGCCGTACACGCCCCAGGGCACCGCGGTTGCCCATTCGAGGTAGTTGCGGGTGACCGCGTACTCCGGCGAGCCGGTCTCGAGGATCGACAGTTTGTTCATTTCCTCCACGATGCGCTTTTGCGCTTGAGGAGGCAGGACCTTGCCAGCCAGGCGCTGCTCGAACTGCTCGATGTCGGCGCTGCGATCGTCCTTGGTCAGGCCCAGCTCCTGCTGGATGACCTTGAGCTGTTCCTTGAGGAAGAACTCGCGCTGGTGTTCGCCGATCTTGCGATTGACCTCGGCGGAAATCTCTTTTTGCAGGCGCGCGACCTCGACTTCCTTGCGCAGCATCGGCAGGACTTTTTCCATGCGCTTGAGCATCGGCACGCAGTCGAGCACTTCCTGCAGTTCGTTGCCGGTGGCCGAGGTCAGCGCGGCGGCGAAGTCGGTCAAAGGCGACGGGTCGTTGGGGCTGAAGCGGTTGAGGTAGTTCTTCAGCTCTTCGCTGTACAGCGGGTTGAGCGGCAGCAGTTCCTTGATCGCGTTGATCAGTGCCATGCCGTAGGCCTTGACCTCGTCGGTCGGCTCGCTCGGCTGGTGCGGGTATTCGACCTCCACCAGATAGGGCGGGCGATGGTGCTTGAGCCAGGTGCGGATGCGCACGCGGGTCAGGCCCTGGGCCACGAACTGCAACTTGCCGTTCTCGCGGCTGGCGTGGTGCACCTTGACCAGGGTGCCGTACAGCGGCAGGGCCGAGGTGTCGAAATGGCGTGGGTCTTCCGGCGGGGTGTCCATGAAGAACAGCGCCAGGGAATGGTGTTCGGACTTGCTCACCAGCTCCAGGGTTTCGGCCCAGGGTTCTTCGTTGACGATCACCGGCAAGACTTGCGCGGGGAAGAACGGCCGATTGTGGATCGGGATGATGTAGACCTTGTCCGGCAGATTCTGCCCGGGCAGGGCCAGGCCCTTGCCGGAGGACGTATGGAGTTCGGCGTTTTCCGGGTCGGCGTATTCACTCATGGTTTCAGGAAGTTCTTGCTGGTCGCTCATGGGGCACCTGCGCAATGGGGTATGCCAGGTTAGATGGGGCAGGTGACGAGCGGTTTCAATGGTGCCCGGGCCGGATCAATTATTTCAGTCCTTGTCGCCGCAACGCAGTGCAGCCTCCAAAGCGCTGATTGTGAGGCTGTCATTTCTGCGCAAGAACGTTGGTAAATTGGCGGTGACAAAAAAATGACTTTATGAACCCCCTGATTTTATTGCGTGATCTTCTTCTCTTGGCAGTCTAATCTGGACCGATTAAATGTTGTCAGGAAAATGGCATTTATTTGACGCATCTTTAGCTGCCCAGAGGGACGCGTAATGATCAAAGGACTTTTCAGCGGGGAGCGGCGGGTGTCGCCGTGGGGGTGCAGGGTCGACAACAGTGAGGTCGCGGCGACGAGAGCCGTCTCATGAAGTGGCGCCATACGTTCCAGGTAAGGATCACTGGGGTATTGGCGTTGTTGCTGTTGATCGTGATCGGGGTGGTGTATTTCGCCGTCAAGGCCGCGACCAATCATGCGGTGGAAAACCAGGCGCAAGTGCAGCTGCAAACCGGCGCCCGGGTCTTCGAACGCCTGCTCGAACTGCGCGGTCGGCGCTTGCGTTATGGCGTGGACTGGCTGGTGGTGGACTCGCAGTTCCGTGAGGCGGTGATCAGCGGCGACTCGCGGGCGATTCTGGAGGCGCTGCGTCAGCATGGCACTGGCACCCGCGGCAGCGAGCTGTTCGTGCTCGGCGCCGAAGGCACGGTGATCGCCAGCACCCTGGGGGCGATCGCCGAGCGTGAGCATTTCCCCTATGACCGAGCATTGCGCACGGCCCTGCGGCAGAGCAAAAGCATGTTGATCGTCGCGCTCAAGGGCCAGCCTTATCTGCTGGTCCAGGGGCAGGTACTGACGCCGATGCACATGAATCGGGTGGTCATGGCGTTTCGCATGGACGACCTGTTCGCCAGCGAGTTGCGCTCCATGAGCAACCTGGAGGTGTCATTCCTCACCCTGCAGGACGGGCGCGCGGGGGAGTTGTTCAGCACTCAGCCGGACATTTTCTGGGCGACCATCATCACCACCCTGCGCAATGCGTCCTGGCGCGCGCGACCACAGTTGAGCGATGCCCACGGCAAGCGCTTCCTCAATCAGGCCCTGCAACTGGCCAATACCGACGATCCCGACGACCCCAAGGTTCTGGCGTTGCTGCAAAGCCCGCTGGATCACGCCTTGCAGGCCTTCGCGCCGCTGGACCGCGAGTTCCTGGTGATTGCCCTGGTGGCGCTGGTGGTGTCGCTGGCCGGCGCCCTGTTCATGGCGCGGCGGGTGTCGCGGCCGTTGAATGTGCTGGCCGATGCCGCCCAACGCATCGGCGCCGGCAACTACCAGGTGCCGGTGGTGCTCAAGCGCACCGACGAGTTCGGCTTGCTGGCCGAGGCGATCAACGCCATGCAGAGCGGGATTGCCAGCCGCGAGCTGCAACTGGCCCACAACGCCCTGCACGACCCCCTGACCGGCCTGCCCAACCGGGCGCTGGCCATGGAGCGCCTGAGCAACGCCATCAGCGCCGGGCGCAAGGTGGTGCTGCTGTACCTGGGCATCGAGGACTATCGGGCGATCAACGAAGGCCTGGGCCCGGAAGGGGTGGAGCAGATGATGCGCGAAGTCAGCCGGCGGCTGTCGGAGACGGTGTCCACCGGCGACACCGCCGCGCGCATCACCGCCAACGAGTTTCTGTTGCTGCTGGAAAATACCGAGATCGATGGCGCGGTGGCCATGGCCGACCGGCTCCATGCGTTATTGAGCCGGCCGCAGCCCCTGCGTGGCGATGAAGTGCAGCGCCAGGTGTGCATCGGCGTGGCGGTCTACCCCACCGACGGGCAATCGGCGGAAGAGCTGATCAGCCGCGCCGCCATCGCCCGCCACGACGCGGCCGCCCAGCCCGGTTACCTGCAGATCTACCAGCAGGACCGCGACCTGGCCCATCAGCGCCAGATCGGACTGATCCGCGACCTGCGCCGGGCCGCGGCGGAAGGCGAGCTGTTCTTGCTGTACCAGCCCAAGCTGGACCTGCGTCACGGCCATGTGCACCAGGCCGAAGCCCTGCTGCGCTGGCAGCATCCGGAGTTCGGCATGGTCTCGCCGACGGAGTTCATCCCCCTGGCCGAGCGCACCGGCAGTATGAACAGCCTGACCCTGTGGGTGATCGAGGAGGGCATGCGGCAACTGGCCGAATGGAACATGCGCGGGCTGCATCTGCAGTTGTCGCTGAACATCTCGGCGGACGACCTGCATGGCCACGACCTGGCGGCGCGGGTGAGCGTGTTGCTGCAGCGTTATCGGTTGTCCGCCGAGCAACTGATTTTCGAGATCACCGAAAGCGCCATCATGCGTCACCCGGAGCAGGCGCTGGAGGTGTTGCAGAGTCTGCGCGACTGCGGCATCAGCCTGTCGGTGGACGACTTCGGCACTGGCTACTCGTCGCTGGCGCAATTGCAGCGGCTGCCGGTGCAGGAGCTGAAGATCGACCAGTCGTTTATCCGCAACCTCGACGAAACCAGCGGCGACGCGGTGATCGTGCGTTCCACCATCGAGATGAGCCACAACCTGGGGCTCAAGGTGGTGGCCGAAGGGGTGGAGCAGGAGCGCAGCCTGCGCCTGCTGGAGCGCTGGCATTGCGACACGGCCCAGGGCTACCTGATCAGCCGGCCGCTGACTGCCGCAGCCTTCGAGGCCTGGCTGTTGAAGTCGCGGATTTCCAGCTGAGCAGCCCTGTGTGGCCGCACCGGGCGCTGCAGCCAGAGATCTGCAGGCCCTGCTTCACGGTGTGAAGTCTGGCGCCATGAACCCTCGGCGATGGGGCCGCGGCTTACTGCTTGGTGCACTCGGCGGGGAGCGCTACGACGCCGCCCATGGAGGCGAAGGCGACCATGCCGCCACTGGGCAGGATGCAATTGTATTCGCCGTTGCTGGTGCTGGCGGTGAAGTAGGTCTGGGAAGCGTCGCTGCGCACATTGGAGACCGTGGTCACGGGCTTGCCGAGGGTGGTCTGGGCGCGGTTCTTGAGGTCGTCGTTGCTGGGTTTGGCAATGGCGCAACCGCCCAGGGCGAGAGCCAGGATGCCGAGCAGGGCGAGGGGACGAGCAGTGGGGTGGAGGTTCATGGTGATTCTTCCTTGGCATTGTTGTGTTTTCTACGGCGCAGCCGACCCCGACACCGCAGAGCGGCGGTGTTGAGAAGAGCGAGTGAGTGGTTGGCACTATATCGCCGGGGTGGGGGAGGGTCGATTAGCACAGATGGGCTAATGTCCCTTTGCAATTGCGGGGGGCGGGGTATGGGGGCAGGGCCGGCAGAAGGTCGCCGGCCCCGGCTCGGGATTCAGCTCAGCAGTTGTTCCTGCAGGCGCCGGCCGAGTACGTCCAGCAGGTCGCAACCGTCGCGCAGGGGGATGACGCAGAGCTGGGCGAAATCCTGGAGCAGCGCAGGGTTGCCGTGCAGGTTGGCGTCGCTGGCGAGGTTTTCCAGCAACTGGGCCGCGGCGCGGATGCGGTGGGCGGCGGCCTCGTGCAGCACATCCAATGGCGCCTCGGTGTCGATCAGCAAGGCGGGGATGGTGCAGTCGTTGCTGGTCAGGGCCATGTAGCGGCGGGGTGAGGTGTCGTCGATGAGCGCGGGTGGATCGGGAACGACTTTTTTCATTGAACTGGCTCCGGGTAGGGATCTGAGCCGCCAACAGCCTTCCTACGGGCTTGGGTGGCAGCCGTGCGCGGGGTAGGAACCGAATACCCAGGGACTCGGCCACGTCGAAACGTGCCCGCGCACAGCCGCCGCGGCTGATCTTACGGACACCTCAAAGGGGCCGCAATCAGTCGGGACGCGTACGCGCCAAGGGTCATCAAAAGGGTTCCTACGCCCTGTCACTGAATTGGCAGTGACAGACCAAACCATAGAGTCCGAGGCCCGGCGGGACAAGGTGATGGGAGTCGACGCGTGTTGTAGGAATTTTCGCCATAACCACTGCCACACCGATCTCGGCTCGACATTGGCCCTGTAGCCGCTGCCGAGCCCGCGAGGCTGCGATCGTCTGCGTAGCAGACGCAAGGGCGGTGTCCCCCATCAGCCTGATACACCGCGTTGTCTGGTTTAGCGTCCGCTTTGCGGCCGATCGCAGCCTCGCGGGCTCGGCAGCGGCTACATGAATCGTTATCGCCCGGGAGGCTGGTGGTGGTTGGGCGGGCCCTATCGCGAGCAAGCTCGCTCCTACAGGTATTGCACCGTCCTTGTAGGAGCGAGCTTGCTCGCGATGACGTCAGGCCGGGCAATACAAAAATGAAAGGCCGAAGAAACTCCCTCCAAACGCCACCCACAAAAAAAGGCGGCTACCCGCAGGTAGCCGCCTTTTCATTCACCGCCGGTAAGGCTTATTCCGACAGTTTGTAGGCGATGATGTAGTCGCCCATCTTGGTGCCTAGCGAGCCGTGGCCACCCACGACCACCAGCACGTACTGCTTGCCATCCTTGCCGGTGTAGCTCATCGGCGTGGCCTGGCCGCCCGCTGGCAGGCGGGATTTCCACAGTTCCTTGCCGTTGTTCACGTCATAACCGCGGATGTACTGGTCCAGGGTGCCGCTGAGAAAGCCCACGCCACCGGCGGTGACCATCGAGCCGCCCATGCTCGGCACGCCGATGGGCAGGCCGATCGGTACTGGCGAGCTGTCGCGGCTGGTGCCGTTCTTGTGCTTCCACACCACTTTGTTGGTGGTCAGGTCGATACCGGCCACGTAGCCCCAGGCCGGGGCCTGGCAAGGTACGCCGAACGGCGACATGAACGGATGCATGATCACCGCGTAAGGCGCGCCGGTGTTGGGTTGCACACCGGAGGTTTCGCTTTCGCGCTTGCTGCCGGCGGCGACTTCGGCGCGTGGCACCAGCTTGGAAACGAAGGCCATGTAGTTCGGGCTGGTGAACAGCAGGTGACGGACCGGGTCGATCGACACGCTGCCCCAGTTGAACACACCGACGTTACCCGGATAGACCAGGCTGCCCTGGATCGACGGCGGGGTGTACTGGCCTTCGTAGCGCAGTTCCTTGAACTGGATGCGGCACAGCATCTGGTCGAACGGCGTGGCGCCCCACATGCCTTTTTCTTCCAGCGGCGGCGGCAGCAGGTTCAGGTCCGAACGGGCCTGGGTCGGCGCGGTGTGGTCACCTTCGACCGCACCGCCCGGCGCCGGTACTTCCTGGATCGGCACGATCGGGGTGCCGTCGCGACGGTCCAGCACATACAGGCTGCCTTGCTTGGTCGGCTGAATCAGCGCCGGCTTGATGCCGTCCGCGGTCTTCATGTCCACCAGGGTCGGCTGGCTGCCCACGTCCATGTCCCACAGGTCATGGTGGGTGAACTGGTAGTTCCAGCGCAGCTTGCCGGTGTCGATGTCCAGGGCCACGGTGCCGGCGCTGAACTTCTCGGCGCCCGCGGTGCGGTTGCCGCCCCATTGGTCAGGCATCTGGTTGCCCAGCGGCAGGTAGACCAGGCCCAGCTTCTCGTCGACGCTGGCCAGGGACCACATGTTCGGCGAGTTGCGGGTGTAGGTCTGGCCTTCCGGCAGCGGCGTGGTGACGTCGGGGTTGCCGGCGTCCCAGTTCCACACCAGGTGACCGTCGTGCACGTCGAAGGCGCGGATCACGCCGGACGGTTCGTTGGTCGACTCGTTGTCGGTCACGTGGCCGCCGATGATCACCAGGTTACGGGTGATGGCGGCCGGCGACGTCGAGTAGTAGCCGCCCGGGGTGAACGGGCCGATACCGGCCTTCAGGTCCACGGCGCCTTTGTTGCCGAAGTCTTCGCAGACCTTGCCGGTGTCGGCGTTGATCGCGATCAGGCGCGCGTCGGCGGTCGGCAGGAACAGGCGACGCGGGCAGCTGGCGGCGATCGCCTGGCCGGCGGCCGAGAGGCTGGCCGGGGTGCTGATGGCGTCGCTTTTGTTGAAGCTGGCTTCGTCGTAGTACGACACGCCGCGGCAGGTCATGTGTGCCCAGCCACGGAAATCATCGCCGTTCGGGCCCTGGATTTTCGGGTCGAAACGCCAGATTTCCTTGCCGGTGTCCGGGTCCAGCGCCAGCACCTGGCTGTGGGCGGTGCAGGCATAGAGCATGCCGTTGACCTTCAGCGGGGTGTTCTGGTTGGTGATTTCCACCGGGTCCTTGGCGGTCGGCATGTCGCCGGTGCGGATGCGCCAGGCTTCCTGCAGCTTGCCGATGTTGGCCGGAGTGATCTGGGTCAGCGGCGAGTAGCGGTCACCGAACTCGGTGCGGCCATACGCCTGCCAGTCGCCTTCGGGCATGGTCGGCGCGGCGCTGGTGGTGTCGGCGCTTGCACGGCCCAGTTCGCCCGAGATCTCGCCCGGATTGGTGAACTGGCTGTTGATCGCGGCACCGCCGGCCAGGACCACGGCCACGCCCAGTACCGCGGTGCTTACAGGCGCCGGGCCGTTGCGCAGCAGCGGACGACGGAACCATGGCAGCAGCAGAACCACGCCCAGGGCAAAGAACAGCGACAGGCGTGGCACCAGTTGCCACCAGTCCAGGCCGACTTCCCACAGCGCCCAGACGGAGCTGGCGAACAGCACCACCCCGTAGACGAGCAGCGCGGCACTACGACCGGCCAGCAGCAGGATGCCGCTGACGATCAGGCCAATACCGGCCAACAGGTAGTACAGCGAGCCGCCGAGCATGCTCAGCTTGATCCCCCCGGCCAGCATGGCCAGGCCCATTAGCAGCAGCAAGATGCCGAGCAGGCTCGGCAGCAGGCGGCTCGGACTTGAAGCACCCTCAGTGCTCATAGTGTGGTTCTCCGTGACGTTTAAGGTAGTCCCGCGCTTGTTCACTGTAGATGACGATCAGGCGCGGGCATGGTTCAGCAGTGTTTGGGAAAAACAGTTTTATTCAGATTGGGCGCGTTGCCGGTGCGCCTCAGAACGAGCTCTGGATCTTGATCCCGCCGATCAGCGCGTCGTCGACCTTGTCCACGCCACCCGGGTGGCGGATGTATTGCAGGTTCGGGCGCACGGTCAGCCAATTAGTGACATGCACGCCGTAGTACAGCTCGGCGCTGTATTCGGTGTCCTGGGGCGGCAGGTAGGCCGGGTTGTCGTAGTCCTGGATGAGGTTGGCCTGGTTGCTCGCTTCGGCGTTCTTGCGGTAGGCCGGGTTGACGTGGACCCGGGCCATGGCGAAGCCGATGTCGTCCTTGGCGCGTGCATCGAACAGGCCTTTGTAGACCAGGCCGGCCTGGACGTAGTTGTCGATGGCGTTGGTCTTCTTGTCGTGCATCGTCGCGTTGGCGAACAGGCTCAAGCCGCGCGAGTGGTCGCTGGCCAGGCTGGTGATTTGCTGTTGCGCGCCCAGCCACAGGCCGTGCTTGCTCGAACTGCTGCGATAGGCCTCGCCGCTCAAGGCCGCCGGCTGGCCGTTGCTGTCCTTGTACACGTCGCTGGCCTTGGCGCTGCTGTAGTAGTAACCGGCGCGGTATTCACCCGGCAAGCCGCCCGGCTTCGGCGTCCACACCAGTTCCACTGGCAGCAGGGTGCCCTGGGTGCCGCTGCCGCTGAGCTTGAAGCCATTGCCGCGCTCGAGGTTGGACGGGTTCTGCTCATAGGCGCCGATCTGCGCGTAGAGCTCAGGGGTCAGGTGATATTTGACCCGCAGCGCCCACTGGCTGACCGGCCAGTTGTACCAGACGCTGCCGGCCCAGTTGCCGACCTGGGAGCCACAGAACGCCAGGTTCTGGAAGTCGCAGGGGAAGCTGTTGAAGTCTTCGCCCTGGCCGAACCGGCCGACCTTGATATCGAGTTTCTGGTCGAAGAATTTCTGCTGGTACCACATCTGCGTCAGGCGCCAGGTCTGGCCGCGGCCCCAGACTTCCTGGGCCGAGGTGAAGCCACCGACCCGCGGGTCGTTGATGCGGTCGTTGCTGATGTTGTCGCCGTCGCGCTTGGTGATGGTCAGTTGGAACTCGGCATCGTTCCAGCCGAGGATCTTGCCCAGGTCCAGGTGGCTGCCGAAGGCGAACTGGTCGCTGAAGCGCGCGGTGCGGTCATGGTCGTAACCGCCATGCAGGTTGGCGCCCATTTCGCCGACGAAGTCGATCTTGAAGTCGTAGCCTTTTTTCGCCAGCTCGGTGCGGTTGCCATTCCAGTCGCCGAGCATCCACGGGGACTCGCTGTCGAAGGCCGGCGCGGCCTGGGCGCAGGTAGCCAGGCCGAGGGCGCTGAGCAGGGCCATGGTTTGGTGCAGGGCGGCAGGGTGAGAGACAGCGCTGTCTTTAACGGTTTGAACGTCTGGCATAGGTGAAGTCTTGGTCTTATTCAAGGAAATGGGCAGGCAAGCAAAGGCTCGACGTGGCTCGGTTCGCGGCAGTGCGAGCACGTTAATACAGCTGATTCAAAGGGCAGGATTAAAGGTTTCAGCCTGAGCGGCGCGAAGAATAAATCAGGGGCCAGGCGAGAGAAAGGGCTTTTGTTGACATGAATCATTTCGGATTCGGTAACAGTACTGCCTCGCCGCCTGGAGCATAGGGCCTGCTGGCGCGGTGAATGCCAGGAAAGCCGTGGCGCGACGGCCCGTTGCAGGTCGTCGCGGGTCAGAGCCTCAGAAGGTGGTGCGCAAGCCGACCTCGATGCTGCGCCCCTGGGCCGGGGCGATGTCGCGCAGGATCGAGCTGGCGTAGCGCACGGTCTGGTTGGTCAGGTTCTCGCCCTTGACGAAGGCCAGCCACTGGCTGCTGCCGATGTCGAAGTGGTAACCGGCGCTGGCGCCCAGGGTGGTGTAGCCGTCGGTGCCGCTTTCGTTGTCCGGCACGCGACGCTGGCTGGCGGCGTGTTCGACATCGATGCGCGCCTGCCAGCTATCCAGTTCCCACAACAGGCCGCTGTTCAGGCGCAGCGGCGCGATGCGTGGCAGGGCTTCGCCGTTGTCCAGGTTCTTGGCGCGGGTGTAGTCGCCGGACAGTTCCAGGGCGAACTTGCCGTAGGCGCTTTCGCCGAGCTTCCAGTGGTCCTGGGCCTCGATCCCGGCAAACCGCGCGCGGACCCCGGAGTAGGTGTATTCCGGCATGCCGCCGGCGTCTTCCTCGCCTTCATCGTTGAGGGTACGACCGCTGCCGAGCAGCCCGATGTAGTTGGAGAAGTGGCTGTAGAACACCCCGACGCTGCCTTTGTGGGTGCCGTTGTCGAAACGCAGGGCCAGGTCGCTGGACACGGCTTTTTCTTTCGACAGGTTGGCGTCGCCGACTTCATAGGTGCCGGTGGCCACGTGGGCGCCGTTGGCATACAGCTCGTAGAAGGTCGGCGCGCGTTCGGTGTAGCCCAGGGTGGCGGCCACGGACCAGATCGGCGTCAGGGTGTAGACCGCGCCGGACGACAGGCTGCCGGCGGTGAAACTGTTGGAGCTGTCGGCCTGGCTAAAGCGCTCGTTGCCTTTGCTGTCCGGGTCGACGCGGGTGTGTTCCAGGCGCCCGCCGAGGCTGAGTTTCAGGCGCTCGGTGGCCTGCAATTCTTCGAGGATGAACAGCGCGGCGCTGTCGGTATCGGTCTGGGGTACGAAGGCTTCTTCGCCGAGCGCGGAAAATTCGCTGCGGCTGACCTGGGTGCCGATCACCCCATTGAGCGGGCCGAGGGGCTGGTGGCGCGCTTCGACCCGGGCTTCGTAACCCTTGTTCTTGAAAATGGTGCCGGTCTCGCCGCCTTCGATTTCGCGGTGCTCGTAATCGGTGTAGCCGGCGTCGAACTTCAGCGAGCTGAAGGGGCCGTCGAGGTTGCGCAGTTCCGAGGCGAAGGCGTAGTGATCCTGCTTCATGCGGATGCGCACGTCGTCTTCGGCGGGCGAGCCGTAGTTGGAGTCGTAGTTGCTGTAGGACAGCCCGGCGTAACCGTCGTCCCAGGTGTAGGAACCGCCGATGGCGCCGCCGTCCTGACGGCCGTCGCTGTTGCCCAGGCGGCCTTTTTTGCCGTTGCCGTCTTCACTCGCTGGGGCGTGGCGGCTGCGGGCGTAGCCGGGGATTTTCAGGTCGTTGAACTGCCGCGAGTTGGCGTCCAGGTGCAAGGCGAAGGTGCCGTTGCCGGCTTCCAGCTTGCCCGCGCTGCTGCGGGTGGTGTCGGCACCGCCGTAACGCAATTCACCGGCACCGTGGATGCCTTCGATGGCTGCGGTGGGGATGCGGTTGTCGAAGGTGTTGACCACGCCGCCGATGGCGCTGCCGCCATACAGCAGGGCGGCCGGGCCGCGGACGATCTCGATGCGCTCGACGTTGACCGGGTCCAGCGGCACGGCGTGGTCGTAGGACAGCGACGACGCATCCAGGGCGCCGACACCGTTGCGCAGCAGGCGAATGCGATCGCCGTCCAGGCCGCGAATGATCGGCCGGCTGGCGCCCGGGCCGAAGTAGGACGAAGACACGCCCGGCTGTTTATTCAGGGTTTCGCCGAGGCTGCCTTGTTGTTGCAGGGTCAGGTCGTCGCCTTCCAGTACCGTGCTCGGCGCTGCCGTTTGCTGGCTGCCCAGGGGGTTGGCGGTGATGACCTGCGGTTGCAACTCCAGGGCGTGGGCCTGGGAGGTGAACAGCAAGGCGGCGGACAACGGCGTCAGGCGCCAGAGTAAGGAGCGAGAAGGGCGGGGGGCAGAGAGGGACATCGGTCATTCCTTGGCAAGCGCAAGGCTGTGCGCTTTGAGTCAAAAGAGAACAGGCGTGACACGGCGAGGTGTCTGGATCAGGGGTTTGTTTTGTATTGATACAATATAACATCTCTTTCTGCGCAAAAAGAAAGGAACTTTTCAGGAGAAGGGGGCATTCGTTCCGATGTAGCCGCTGCCGCAGGCTGCGATCGAGCGGAACGCTCGCGGCGATCTCAGGTGCATGAGCGCCTTCGGCGCTATCGCAGCCTGCGGCAGCGGCTACAGTTGATGAGTGTTCGCCCTTCCACGGGCTCGAAGCCTCGGCTAAGGTGCGCGACTTCCTTTTTCTCTTGCTCGAAGGCCCGGCATGACTGCAACGAACAACGACCCGCTGCATGGCGTCACCCTGGAACAGATCCTCAAGGCGCTGGTGGAACACTACGAATGGCAGGGGTTGGCCGAGCGCATCGATATCCGTTGCTTCAAGAGCGACCCGAGCATCAAGTCGAGCCTGACCTTCTTGCGCAAGACGCCCTGGGCGCGGGAGAAAGTCGAGCAGCTGTACGTGAAACTGCAGCGCACCAAACGCCCGCTCTAAGGACCTTCGATGGCTGTCGAGCCGGTTTTTCCTTCAGGCGGCAAACGGCTGTTCACCGCGCTGGCCGCGTTGCTCGGCTGGTTGGCGCTGACGATCCAGCTGTACCTGATCCTCCATCTGCGCTGGACGGTGGACGCCAGCCTGCTGGGCGGGCTGATCAACTTTTTCAGTTTCTTCACCGTGCTCACCAACACCCTGGTGGCGGTGGTGCTGACCTGTGCCCTGGACCTGCGCAGCTCGCGCGGGCAGCGGTTCTTTCTGCAACCCTGGGTCAGCAGCGGCATCGCGGTCAGCATTGTGGTGGTGGGGCTGGCGTACAGCCTGTTGCTGCGTCACCTGTGGCATCCCCAGGGCTGGCAGTTGGTGGCGGACGAGTTGCTGCACGACGTGATGCCGCTGCTGTTTCTCGTCTACTGGTGGTGCTGTGTGCCCAAGGGCCGCCTGGGGCTGCAACATGTCGCCGGGTGGATGCTCTACCCGCTGCTGTACTTCGCTTATGTGCTGCTGCGCGGGCACGTGCTGGGGCTGTATCCCTATCCTTTTGTCGACGTGGGCAAGCTGGGCTATGCGCAGGCGTTCGTGAATGCGCTGGGGATTCTGGCGGGGTTCGTGCTGGTGGCGCTGCTGTTGGTGGGCATTGATCGGTGGCGGGGAGCTGGCTCGGTGTCATCTGGCTGAATGCTTTCGCGGGCAAGCCTCGCTCCTACAGAGGCGGGTCTGTAGGGACGAGGCTTGGCAGTCCGTCACTCTTCTTCGCTACTGTCCAGGCGCCAATAACCGGCGGCCTTGACGAACTCGTCGTCGAGCCGGTGCTCGTCCAGCAGCACCCGGCGAATCTGCCGCGAGACTTTGCTTTCCGTGGCTACCCAGGCGTACAGCTTGCCACTCGGCACCTGCAGCCCGCGCACGGTGCCGATCAGGTCCTGCTGGTCGCCGTCGCGCTCGACCCAGATCACCTCGACCTGCGCCGCGCTCTGCAGCACCTGGCGCTCGGCGGCGTCCTGGATCTCGATCACCGCCAGCACCCGGCGCCCGGCCGGCAATTCTTCCAGGCGCCGGGCAATCGCCGGCAGCGCGGTTTCATCGCCGATCAGCAGGTAGCTGTCGAAGATGTCCGGCACGATCATCGAGCCGCGCGGCCCGCCGATATGCAGGAACTGACCGGGCTTGGCCTGCTCGGCCCAGGTCGAGGCAGGGCCGTCGCCGTGCAGCACGAAATCGATATCCAGTTCACCGATGTCCAGGTCGTAGCGTCGTGGCGTGTAGTCGCGCATGGCCGGCATCGCGCCGTTGTCCTTGCCCGGGCCCAGCACCAGGGTTTCCAGGGCCGCCTGCTGTTCGGCGTTCTGCGGGAACAGCAGCTTTATATGGTCGTCGCTGCCCAGGCTGATGAAACCGGCCAGTTCCGGCCCGCCCAGGGTGATGCGGCGCATGCGCGGGGTCAGGTCGACCACCCGCAGCACTTCCAGGCGGCGGCGTTTGATCTCGTGGCTGACCCGATGAATCGATGGCGAAGTGTCTACGGTCATTCATCTGACTCCTGAGCAGAAGGGGTGGCCGGGCCGTCGACGATGGCGCGGGCGGTGTTGTTCAGCAGGTCGCGGACTCGCAGTATTTCTTGCGGGTTCCAGCGGCCGTGGTGCATCTGCAGGGCGTGGCGCAGGTTGTGCACCGCCTCGTGGATTTCTGCCGGGCGATCGTGGCCGCGCAGCGAGCGCTTGCTGACGTCGATGCGCATGCGCACGCCATCCAGGGCAATCGCCTGGTCCTGTAAGGACAGACGGCCGGCCTCGGTCACGCTGTAGCGTTTTTTCCCGCCTTCGGCGTCGCCGCTGATCAGTTCGCTCTCTTCGAGGAAGGTCAGGGTCGGGTAGATCACGCCCGGGCTGGGGCTGTAGGCGCCATCGAACATGCCTTCGATCTGGCGGATCAGGTCGTAGCCGTGGCACGGCTGCTCGGCGATCAGCGCCAGCAACAGCAACTTCAGGTCGCCGGGGGCGAAGACCCGCGGGCCACGGCCGCCGCGTTCGCGCCCGGGGCGTTTTTCGAAACCGTCGTGGCCGTCGCCGTACTCGCGGTGGGGGTGGTGGTGTTCTCTCATTTTCTCTTTCTCCTGTGCGGTTAAGACATAACTTAAGATATATCTTAATGGCCGCGCAAGTACTTCCGTGCTGGCCGCACCAGCCGTTTGTCGTAGAGGGGGAGAGTCGAGACAGTCCGTAGCCGCTGCCGAGCCTGCGAGGCTGCGATCGAGGACGCAGTCCTCGCAAAACGGCCTCCGCAGTGGTACCTGGAGCAACGGGGTTGCCCGGTTTGCGGCCGCTAGGCAGCCGATCGCAGCCTCGGCAGCGGCTACAGGCGGCTACGTTGCGGGGGGAGGTTTCAGCGTTGGGCCAGGCTGCCCAGGCATTGGGTATTGCTGCCCGGTTGCAGGTACGGCGTGAGGATCGGCGCCATGCCCTTGAGCACCTGGACCGGCAAGGCCGAGGTGAACTTGAAGGCTTGCGCCGAGACGCCCGGCACATAGGCGGTCAGGGTGCCGAAGTGGTGTTCGCCAATATAGAACACGAAGGTGGCGGTGCGGTTGATGGATTTCGAACTGAGGATCCGCCCGCCGGAGCCAATGGCCTCGATACGGTTGTCGCCGGTGCCGGTCTTGCCGCCCATGGCCAGCGGGGTGCCGTCGGCTAGCTTGAAGCTGCCGGAGAGGCGCTTGGCGGTACCGGCATCCACCACTTGCGACAGGGCGCCGCGCAGCGCCGTGGCCACTTCCGAAGGCATCACCCGCTTGCCCTCGGCCGGGTCGTTGACCAGCTTGGTTTCATACGGCGTATCGGCGGCGAAATGCAGGCTGTCGATGCGCAGGGTCGGCATGCGCACACCGTCGTTGAGAATGGTGCCGACCAGTTCGGCCAGCGCCGCAGGGCGATCGCCGGAACTGCCGATGGCGGTCGCCAGCGAGGGCACCAGGTGGTCGAACGGATAACCGACTTTCTGCCAGCGCTGATGAATGTCGAGGAACGCCTCGATCTCCAGCATGGTGCGGATGCGGCTGTCCCGCGCGCTCTTGTGCCGGCTCTTGAACAACCAGCTGTAGACCTCCTGGCGCTCGAATTCGCTGGCTTTGACGATCTCGCTGAACTTGGCGTCGGGGTGGTTCAGCAGGTAGCCGAGCAGCCACAGGTCCAGCGGGTGCACCTTGGCGATGTAGCCCTGATCGGGCAGGTCGTAGGAGCCGGGGCCGTAGCTGTAATAGAGCTTGTCCAGGCGTTCGTCGGTGAGTTTCTCGGTGAGCTTGGCGCCCTTGAGGTGCGAGCGCACGAAACTGTTGAAACTCTCCTGGCTGGCTTCCGGCAGCAGGTAGCGGTGCACGGCCGCCAGGCGGATCGGCGTCGGGTGCATGCTGTCGAGGAAGGTGTCCAGGCGCGCCTGGGTGTCCTTGTTGCGGTATTTCTTCCAGAACCGCAGGAGGAAAGAAGTGCCCTCGCGGTCGGCGAACTTGGCCAGGTATTCCTGGCGCCGCGGGTCGCCGTCGTCCTTGAGCAGGTTGGCGCTGTTGCTCGGACCGGCATAGGTGCTGTAGCGCACCAGGTCGCGCATCAGGCGGATGAAGGGCAGGTTGATCGACTCGCGCAGGGCGTCGCGCAGGGTCGGCATGCGGCCGTTGTCTTCCTTGCGGAAGTTATGAAAGGTGTGCAGCCCGCCGCCGGTGAAAAAACTCTCGCCGGGGCTGGCCGAGTATTTGCGGTCCAGGGCCGCCTCGAGCATTTTCGGCAGGCTGCGGTCGCTGTTCTGGATCAGGTAGTCCACGGCCCAGCGGCTCAGGCGGTCCTGTTCGGCGATCTCGACTTTCTTCAGCACCGCCGGGGTTTCGGCGCCGTACTGCTCGTACAGTTCGGCAATGATCTGCAGGTAGGTGGTCAGGACCCGCAGCTTGGCGGTGGAGCCCAGCTCCAGCTTGCTGCCTTCGTTGATGTCGAAGGGCTGGTCGGTGCTGTCGGTCTGGACCCGCACCCGCGAACCGTCCGGCGTCAGCTCGAGCAGGGTGAAGCTGTAGCGCACCTGGGTGGTGCTGGTCGGCGTCAGCAGGCGTTCGCCGAGCAGGCCGATCTCGGCGGCGAACACCGGGTCGGCCAGGTGCTTGAGGTACTCGGTGGCCTGGCGTTGCAGGTCGCTTTGCAGGGTGCTGGTGGCGGACAGGTCGAGGCGATCGAGGTCGTACAGCGGCCGGTTGAGCAAGCCGGCCAGGCGACTGCGGGCGACGCTGATGCCCTTGTTGGTTTCGATCGGCTGGATCGTCGGTTGCTGCACCCAGTCGCGGAAGGTGGCCTTGCTGGCCAGGGCGGCGGCCGACAGCGGCGCATCGATCACGCCATTCTGGGTCAGCACGCGGATATGGCTGTCGGTGAGTTCGGCCAGTTCCCGGCGGCCCTTGGACAGGTAGTGCGAAGGCCGGCGCTGGGCGATCATCAACGACAGCACCTGGCGCAGGGCCAGGCCGCGTTGCGCCAGGCTCTGCGGATCGCTGGCGGTGCTCGCCAGCTGCTCGTTGACCTGGGCGAAGTCGGCGCCGTACCAGACCCGCAGCCCTTCGGCCATGCCATGCACTTCACCGTGGCCGGGCACGGCCGACAGCGGCACGCTGTTGAGGTAGTCGCGAATGATGCGCCGCCGGGCCTCGAGGGTCTGCTGGCCGCCCTGGTAGGCACGCACGCTGGCGGAAATCATCTGCCGGATCTTTTCCGCGCCGGACACGGTCAGGCCGTCCGGCGAGTGCCGGTACTTTTCCAGCTGGGTCGCCAGGGTACTGCCGCCCGCCGTCTGCCCTGGCAAGTGCAGGAGCTTGGCCACTTGCGACCAGGCGGCCTTGGCGAAGCGCGGCCAGTCCACCGCCGGGTTGGCCAGGGGCTGGTCGGGGTCGAGCAACTCGCGGTTCTCGATGAACAGCAGGCTGCGCACCATCACCGGCGGGATGGCGGCAAAGTTCGAATAGAGCTGTTGCGGGTACTTGAATTGATAGAGCGGCGCCGCGCGGCAATCGGTGATCGACAGCCCGGCCTGAATCTTCTCGGTATAGGGTACGAAGAAGCCGTTTTCGCTGTAGTTCATCAAGGCGGGGGAGAAGCGGGTCTGGGCCTCCACCACGTAACCGCGCTTGAGCAGGCGCGCCAGGAAATCATCGAGGGCGCTGTAGCCCAGGCGCTTGTCGAAGGGCCCGGCGCCGGGGTAGACGATGGCATCGCTGGGGCCGGGCACCATGGAATAGTTCAGGTCCGCGGCGAACTTGCTGAGCTCGCGCGCTTGCAGTTTCGAGGTGCGCATTTCCTTGGACGCGGCAAAGCCCAGGGCGATCAGCGCCATCAGCAGCAATAGCCAGAACAGCCGCCACCAAAGCCGGCTTGAATGGGACTTTTCAGGGATAGGCGCTTCTTCCACGCGATCAGTTGGCACTACTTTTTTACTCGAATCGGTCTGTCGCAAAGCACCCATAGTCGACTGATCCATTCACGCAGATTGATCGGACTTGTCTGAAGCTTAGACGGTGGTAGGCAATGGTGAAAAATTTGTGCGCGACCTGAAAGCATTCATCTCCCCCTGTAGGAGCGAGCCTGCTCGCGATGGTCGTCAACGATGGCTCGGTGTATCCAAAGCATCGCGGCGCCCTCGGGTTTATCGCGAGCAAGCTCGCTCCTACAGGGCATGGGGCGAGGCAAAAGAAGCTTGAGATAGAGCCATCGCGACCAGTAAATAGGTCCTAGGTAGGGGCATGACGCTGCACCATGGCTGTGCAATACTCGGCGCCGTTCAAAAATGACAAACGGCGAAAATTCCAGGTAATGCCACTCGGTAAAACCCGAAAATACCGAGATTTCTCTCTGAATTTAGCTGTTTATAGAGTGAAAAAGTCTGTCGTCAGCTTTTTATACTGCACACCCCACTGATTTTGCAGGATTTGTCCTACAAGACGTGTCGGCCCACAAGGTCGATCCGATCTGGTTGGCACGGGTTATCCATCCGTGCCTCACAGACTCGGTGGCTCATATCCAATAACAAGATGAGGTTGTATCCCTATGCCAGTTGGCAACCACCTGCCCCAAGGCGAGACCGCTCAAGGCGGCCCGCTGAAACGCGAACTCGGCGAACGGCATATTCGCTTGATGGCGCTTGGCGCCTGTATCGGCGTCGGCCTGTTCCTCGGTTCGGCCAAGGCCATCGAAATGGCCGGCCCGGCCATCATGCTGTCCTACATCCTCGGCGGCCTGGCGATTCTGGTGATCATGCGCGCCCTCGGCGAGATGGCCGTGCATAACCCGGTCGCGGGTTCCTTCAGCCGTTACGCGCAAGACTACCTCGGCCCGCTGGCGGGCTTTCTCACCGGCTGGAACTACTGGTTCCTGTGGCTGGTGACCTGTGTCGCGGAAATCACCGCGGTGGCGGTGTACATGGGCATCTGGTTCCCCGATGTGCCGCGCTGGATCTGGGCCCTGGCGGCCCTGGTGAGCATGGGCTCGATCAACCTGATCGCGGTCAAGGCCTTCGGTGAGTTCGAGTTCTGGTTCGCCCTGATCAAGATCGTCACCATCATCGCCATGGTCATCGGTGGCGTCGGCATCATTGCCTTCGGTTTCGGCAATGACGGCGTGGCGCTGGGCATCTCCAATCTGTGGACCCACGGCGGTTTCATGCCCAACGGCGTGACCGGCGTGCTGATGTCCCTGCAGATGGTGATGTTCGCCTACCTGGGCGTGGAGATGATCGGCCTCACCGCCGGTGAAGCGCGCAACCCGCAGAAGACCATTCCCAACGCCATCGGCTCGGTGTTCTGGCGCATCCTGCTGTTCTATGTGGGCGCGTTGTTCGTGATCCTGTCGATCTACCCGTGGAACGAAATCGGCACCCAGGGCAGCCCGTTCGTGATGACCTTCGAGCGCCTGGGCATCAAGACCGCCGCCGGCATCATCAACTTCGTGGTGATCACCGCCGCGCTGTCATCCTGCAACGGTGGCATTTTCAGCACCGGGCGCATGCTCTACAGCCTGGCGCAGAACGGCCAGGCCCCGGCCGGTTTTGCCAAGACCTCGAACAACGGCGTGCCGCGTCGCGCGCTGCTGCTGTCGATCTTCGCCTTGCTGCTGGGCGTGCTGCTCAACTACCTGGTGCCGGAGAAAGTGTTCGTCTGGGTGACCTCCATCGCCACCTTCGGCGCGATCTGGACCTGGGTGATGATCCTCCTGGCCCAGCTCAAGTTCCGCAAAGGCCTGAGCGCCTCGGAACGTGCCGGCCTGAAGTACCGCATGTGGCTGTACCCGGTCAGTTCCTACCTGGCCCTGGCGTTCCTGGTGCTGGTGGTGGGGCTGATGGCCTACTTCCCGGACACCCGCGTGGCGCTGTATGTGGGGCCGGCGTTCCTGGTGCTGCTGACGGCGTTGTTCTACCTGTTCAAGCTGCAACCGAACAATGCCCAACAGGGCGCGGTGCGTTCGGCGTCGTAACGCCATAGGCGATAAAACCAAAAGCCCCGGTCAGTGACCGGGGCTTTTTTATGCGGGCGCTGTTTCTGCGGTTCCGGGTTTTAGTGTTGCAATCGCCCGTTCACCGCAGCCCGGTGAACGGTCAGCTCCCCAACAGCCCTGTGGTGTCCGCATCGAACGCCGCTTTCGCTTGTTGCGCGGCGGGCGCCAGCAGGGCCAGCAACGCGGCCTCGCTGTACAGCTTGGTGCTCGCCAGGTGCTTGGGCGTTGGTTCGATGGGGATCAGCACGTCTTCATCGCTGGCGTGCAGCCAGATCGCCGCGACATGCAGCGCCGAGACAAACAACACACGCAGCTCGAAGGTCCGGCCTTTGAGGTGCGGCGCCTTTTCCGCCAGGTTCAGCGCATTGACCGTGGCCGACGCCAGGGCGCCGTGGTTCAGCGACGAGAACTCGACCTGGCCGGCGACTTCCGCCAGTTGCGCGTCGGCAATCGAGACTCCGTCGCTGAATACCAGGTAATGCCAGTCCCCCAGCGTGGCCTGCTGCAGGCCTTTGCCCTGGGCCAGGTCTTCCAGGCTCAGTGAGTAGCCGCGGTAGGGCTCGGACAGGCTCACTTTACTGGCGGTGGCCTGGGCGAACTGGCGGTTGACGCCGAAGCCTTTGCTCTGCAGGGCCGCCTGGAGAGCCGGGCGCAGTACCTGAGCGCCGTTGGCGGGTGCCTTGGGATAAGTCAGTTGCATGCTGCCCTCCTTAGTTTTTCCGGGTGAAGTAGGTGTTGGTCCAGTTGCCGCCGCCGTTGTACGAACGGGGGAAGGTGTTCAGGGCACGGGTCGAATAGCCGTAGATGGAATCCGCAATCAGCAGGTAGCTGCCGTTGGTGCCATAGATCGCCAGAAAGTGCGCGCCGCCGCCAAACCAGGCACAGCGCAGGCCAACGGGGCGTCCCATGTTGATCTGGTTGTCGATGGCCGACAGTTGGATCGAGCCCTGGCTCATGCCGCCAAAACTGCGGGTGGTGCGCAGGGCCGAGTCCAGGTAGCCGTATACGTTGCACGGCCCCGGCTGGTTGCAGCAGGAATTGCGCCCCAGTTCAGTGTTGGCGACCCCGCATTGAGTCCAGGAACCGGTGCGGTAAAAGTTGCCGACCGAGGCCGACAGCGCGGCCCAGCACCAGTTGGTCTGGGTTTGCTGCTGAATGCTGAAGTTGAGGCTGGCGGCCAGGGCGGCGTGTTCCGCGCTGTCGTCGACTTCGCTCAGTCCGGCGTTGAGCAGGGTGCCGACCAGGCACTGTGGCAGTGCCTCGGCAGGACCTGTACGGGTAAAGGGTGTGTCTTCAAGGGTTAACATTTTCATCCTCCATGAGTGAAAACAAGCGTCCAGCTTGTGTCGTTGTTGCGTGTGGCGATGCAGCGTTTTTCGCAAGCCCGTGACCGGCCTGTAGGGTTCGCCATCCTCGATGGCCTGCTCCGGTCGGGCTCAGGGGTAACCTTAGCTGCAATATGCATTTATGCAAGTTTAAATATGCATTGATGCAATTCGTTGTGGGTAGGCAATCAGGCCAGAGAAGGCCTGGGAGGGGGCTTGCACGACGACGGCCCCATGCAGACCGGCTTGGATGCCACACGTCTGAAAGACCGCCGGATCAGCGATTTCGCCAATCGATGGGCAGAAAAACCTGCCATACAAGTTGAGCAACATTCAACGCGGGAGAGTCACCAATGAGACTCTTATGGAAGGGAATCTCCAGATACACGGTGATCGGCATCGCCAACACCTTTATCCACTGGCTGGTGTTCTTTTTGCTGAGCCTGGTGGCGGGCCTCAGCCAGGCGCTCAGTAACCTGGCGGCCTTTTGCGTCGCGGCGTCGTTTTCTTTCTATATGAATGCGCGCTTCACCTTCGCCGCCAGGGCGTCGGTCGGCGGTTATCTGCTGTTTCTGGGGGGCATGGGGGCGCTGAGCCTGGGTGTCGGGCATGCCGGGGATGTGTGGCGGCTGCCCGGCTTGCTGACGGTGCTGGTGTTTTCCGCCCTGAGCCTGGTGGCGGGTTTTCTGTTCGCCAAGTACCTGGTGTTCCGCGAGTGTGAACGATGAAGATCTCGCTGATCGTTCCGGTCTTCAATGAAGAGCAGGCCATCGGCCTGTTTTACCAGGCGGTGCGTCGCGAGTTGCGGTTCGAGCAGGGCGAAGTCGAGATCGTGTTTATCAACGACGGCAGTTCCGACCGCACGGCCGAAGAGGTCAAGGCCCTGGCGCAGATGGACGAGCAGGTGCTGTTGATCAACTTTTCGCGCAACTTCGGCAAGGAGCCGGCGTTGTTCGCCGGGCTGGAGCACGCCAGCGGCGATGCGGTGATTCCCATGGACGTCGACCTGCAGGACCCGATCAGTGTCATCCCGCGGCTGATCGAGGAATGGCAGAAGGGCGCCGATGTGGTCCTCGCCAAACGCCGCAGGCGCACGGCCGACAGTTTTCTCAGGCGCAGCAGCGCGGCGCTGTTCTACCACCTGCTGAACCGTATCGCCTACACCCGGATCGAGGAAAACGTCGGCGACTTCCGGCTGATGGATCGCAAGGTGGTCGATGTGATCCGGACCCTGCCCGAGCATCAGCTGTTCATGAAGGGCGTCCTGTCGTGGGCCGGGTTCACCACGGTGGTGGTGGAATACGAGCGCGCCGGACGGGTGGCGGGCAAGAGCAAGTTCAATGGCTGGAAACTGTGGAACCTGGCGCTGGAAGGCATCACCTCGTTCAGCACCGTGCCGTTGCGCTTGTGGACCTACATCGGTGGCGGCATCTCGATTTTCGCGGTGCTCTACGCGGTGTACATGGTCCTGGACAAGATCTTCTTCGGCAACAGCGTGCCCGGCTACCCTTCGTTGATGACCGCCATTCTGTTTCTCGGCGGCGTGCAGTTGATCGGCATCGGCATCCTCGGCGAGTACGTCGGCCGTATCTACATCGAGGCCAAGCATCGGCCGCGCTACGTGATCAAGGACGTCATCGGCGGCAAAGACCGCCTGGGGCTCTAGCATGGACAGAATGGGCAGCTTGCTCAGCGGGGAACTCGGGCGTCGCCAGGCCTGGCTGTTTTTTCTGTGCGCCACCTTGTTGTATGTGCTGCCGCTGATCCTTGCGGACTTTCCCTATATCGATGACAACTGGCGCTCGCTGTCGGCCGGCACTGCCTGGACGGAGCAGGGGCGGCTGTTTACCGAGCTGTTCTACAACGCCCTGACCTTCAGCCATGCTGCGCCAAACATCTTTCCCTTGCCGCTGCTGATCGCCACGGTCGCCATGGCCGCGGCCTTGACCAGCCTGACGTTCCATTACTACCCGCAGCCGACGGCGGCCTGCTGCCTGGTGCTGTTGCCGCTCTGGTACAACCCGTTCTTTCTGCAGAACCTGTCGTATCAATACGACGGCCCGGCCATGGCCTTGAGCCTGGTGGCGGTGATCTACGCTATCACCTATCGCAACCCGTACCGCGTACTGCAATGGCTGGTGCCGGCCTTGCTGGTGGCGCTGGCCATCGGGCTGTATCAGATCAGCATCAATGTGTTCCTGGGCCTGTGTTGCCTGGAGGTGATCCGCGGCGCCAATGACAAGAGTGCCTGGCCGCGCTGGTGGGAAATGATCGGCTGGAAGATCGCCCAGGCGGCCCTGGGCTGGATGATCTATTGCGTCACCGCCTACCCCTTCATGGAACAGACCCGCACCTTGCTGCTGAATTGGTCGGCGCAGCCCTTGCTGCAACTGCAAGTCAACATCGCCAGGGTGCTGGAAAAAGTCGTGCTGCTGTTTCACGGCGGGTTCGCCTGGGTGTTCGCCGCGCTGGCGCTGTGCGCCCTGGCCGGTTGCGTGCGGCTGGGGGCGAACCTGTTCCAGCGGCCGGACAGCGGCCTGAAAAAAGTCATGATGGCCCTGGTCTGCCTGCTGGCATTGCCGCTGGTGCTTGTGCTGGTGTCGGGGATCGCGCTGTTTTTCCGCGACTTCAATGAAGGCGCCCGGACCTTGATGGGCTTCGCGGTGTTGTGGGTGCTGCTGTTCTATCTGAGCCACCTGGCGTTGGCGGCGCTGCATGAGCGCTTGCCGCTGCTGCTGATGGTGCCGCTGCTGGCGATGCTGTCGCTGTCGTTCGCCTATGGCCGGGTGCTGACGGTGCAGAAAACCCTGGTGGCCAGCGCGCTGTCGAGCCTTGAGCGCGACATCACCAGCCACCGGCCGTTGCGCGAGGCCAAGCGCATCTATATGTCGGTGACCTATTCCGATCACTGGCTGCTGGCGGCCGCGGGCTCGTTCAAGCAGATGCCGGTGCTGCACTACCTGCTGAACATCGACTTCTTCATGCTGGCCGAGAACCTGCCCAAGGTGGGTATTACCAACGTGGTCGCGGAAAGGGAGCGGCGCAATGCGACCCTGGTCGGTTACCAGGGCTATCCACCGCTGGTGGACAGCCGCTACTACCGGATCTATCTGCTGGGCGATTACGGTTTTATCGTCATGAAGGAACCGGCGCCGATCAAGACGTTGCACTGGTGAGGCGCCGGGCTTATCCGCTGGATCAGAACTGATCCATCAGCAGCACACGGCATTCCCTGGCCTGGAAGGCGTTGATCTGTGGCACCAGGCGGGTGAAGTGCTCGGTCTGGCAATGGGCCTCGAGCGCCGCGCGGTCTGGCCATTGTTCGATAAAGATGAAGTGCCCCGGGTCTTGCTGGTCGACGAACAGGTCGTAGGCGATGCAGTCCGGCTCCTGGCGGGTTTTCTCCACCAGTTCGGCGTACCAGGGGCGCACGGTGTCGAGGTGTTCGGGCTTGATGAAATCTTCGGCGATGACTTTGAGCACTGGGGTTGCATCCTTTGCATGATGGATAGCGCCCCGCCGTTGCGGCGGGGCGCCGAGGGTGGCCGGTCAGGCCGCGGCTTCGCTGTTGGGCTCGAAGCTGTCGGCGCGCGCCAGCTGCCACATGCGCGAATAGAACTCGCCGCTGACCGCGCCGGTGAGCAATTCGCCGGGCTTGAGGAACACATGCAGCTGCGAGAACAGCTTGATCTCGGTGGCCGACATGCGCCGTACCAGGTGCTTGGCTTCCAGTTGCGACGGGTGATTCAGGCCGGCGGCGGCGAGCATTTCGGCCAGGGCCTTGAGGGTGTTGCGGTGGAAACTGAACACCCGTTGCGCCTTGTCCGGCACCACCAGCGCGCGCTGGCGCAGGTTGTCCTGGGTGGCGACGCCGGTCGGGCATTTGTTGGTGTGACAGCTTTGCGACTGGATGCAGCCGATGGCGAACATGAAGCCGCGCGCCGAGTTGGCCCAGTCGGCGCCGATGGCCAGCACACTGGCGATATCGAAGGCGCTGACGATCTTGCCGCTGGCACCGAGCTTGATCTTGTCGCGCAGGTTCAGGCCCACCAGGGTGTTGTGCACGAACAGCAGGCCTTCGCGCATCGGCGCGCCGATGTGGTCGGTGAACTCCACCGGTGCCGCGCCGGTGCCGCCTTCCTTGCCGTCGACCACGATGAAGTCAGGGAGGATGCCGGTCTCCAGCATGGCCTTGGCGATGCCCATGAACTCCCACGGGTGGCCGAGGCAGAACTTGAAGCCTACGGGCTTGCCGCCGGACAGCTCACGCAGCTGCTGGATGAAATGCATCATTTCGATCGGCGTGGAAAAGGCGCTGTGGCTCGATGGCGAGATGCAGTCCTCGCCCATGCGGATGCCGCGGGTATCGGCGATTTCCTGGGTCACCTTGTGCTTGGGCAGGATGCCGCCGTGGCCGGGCTTGGCGCCCTGGCTCATCTTGATTTCGATCATCCGCACCTGCGGGTTCTGCGCCTGCACGGCGAAGCGCTCCGGGTCGAAATGGCCGTCGCTGGTGCGGCAACCGAAGTAGCCGCTGCCCAGTTCCCAGGTCAGGTCGCCACCGTTTTCCCGGTGGTAGGGGCTGATGCTGCCTTCGCCGGTGTCATGGGCGAAGTTGCCGAGCTTGGCGCCCTGGTTGAGGGCACGGATAGCGTTGGCGCTGAGGGAGCCGAAGCTCATGGCCGAGATGTTGAACACCGAGGCCGAATAGGGCTGCTTGCACTGCGGGCCGCCGACCGTGACGCGGAAGGTGCTCGGGTCGCTCAGGGGCGCTGGGCGCATGGAGTGGCCGATGAATTCGAAACCCGACTGGTAGACGTCGATCAGGGTACCGAACGGCTTGTCGGCGCTTTCGTTCTTGGCCCGCGAATAGACCAGCGAGCGCTGGGCCCGGGAGAAGGGCAGGGCGTCGCTGTCGGACTCCAGCAGGTACTGGCGGATTTCCGGGCGGATACCTTCTACCAGGTAGCGGATATTGCCCAGGATCGGGTAGTTGCGGCGCACCGCGTGGGGGCTTTGCAGCAGGTCGAAAATGCCCAGCAGGCTTAGCAGGAAGGTGACCAGGGTGATTGGCCAGAGCCAGTCATGTTCGAGAAAGGGCAAGCTGGCGAGGGTGAAAATCACGCAGGCAGCAAAGAAGGCGTAGCGGCTCAGGAGGGACAGGCTCATACGGTTTCCTTGGTTCGGACTCTATAGATTTCGTTTTTGGGTACTCATTCTTCTTGTGTGGCCAACGATCTTGTTGTTGTAGAGAACGGCTGTGGCGCAGCCAGTGTGCGCACAGGGCAGCTTCAGGCGTCAGGCAGTGCGCGCCTGGAGAACAATCGAAAACAGTTCGGACCGGGACTTGATGCCCCGCGTGCCGTAGATGTGTTTCTTATGGACGTTCACGGTTTCGGCAAAGGTTTGCAGCTTACGAGCGATCTCCTTGCTGGAGCAACCGCTGAGCATCAGGTGTCCGCCCTGGTGCCAGGTGTTGATGAGGGCGATAGACGATTTGCTGCTTTCCTTATTGCAACTGTTTCTCGTTTCCATGATCGGATAATGTTACTGTATAACGCACTCGATCATCACCCTGCCCTCGGAGACTGCCATGAAAGCCAATATCCATCCCGCCTACCGCACCGTGCTGTTCCACGACACCGCCGCGGATGTGTACTTCCTGATCGGTTCCACCGTGGACACCGACCGCACCCAGCGCCACAGCGATGGCAACACCTATCCCTATGTCACCCTCGACGTCTCCAGCGCCTCGCACCCGGTCTACACCGGCCAGCAGCGCAAGACCCAGTCCGAAGGGCGGATCGCCGGCTTCAACAAGCGTTTCGCTTCGTTCGGTTCGTCCGGCAAGACCGGCAACGCTTGAGGGCCCCGGCCCTTGCCGCACAGCCGCTGGTTCCTGCATCCCTGTAGGAGCGGGCGGCATCCTCTGGTCCATTCCCCTCTCTATTCCAACCCGCCCATGGAAGGCCTGGGTGGCAAGCGCTTGGTCCCGCCCGAGGCGCCGGGTGTATGGAAAAAACAGCGGCCGACTGTGTCGTGACGACGCCTCGCCAGTCATGGGATCCTTGCCGCCTCGCGTAACCGATCCAGGTTTTTCATGACTCTTTCAAGCGCTGCATCCCCCCTTATCCGTATCGCCGCGGCCCTGTTGATCGGCCCGGACGGCCGTACCCTGCTGGTGCGCAAGCGCGGCACCCTGGCCTTCATGCAGCCGGGCGGCAAGATCGAGCCGGACGAGTTGCCGGCCCAGGCCCTGGCCCGTGAACTGGAAGAAGAACTCGGGCTGCGGATCGCCCCGGCCGAAGCCCGTTACCTGGGACGTTTTTCCGCACCGGCAGCCAACGAGCCGGGTTTTGTGGTCGAGGCCGAATTGTTTCGCCTCGATCTGGACACCGACGAGGTCCGGCCCGCGGCGGAAATCGAGGAGGTCTGCTGGATCGATCCGCAGGCTGGCGACGAGCTCACATTGGCCCCATTGACACGCGACCTGATCTTGCCGTTCTATCGCGCCTCGCAACTGGCCTCGGCCTGATTTTTCAAGGACAAAGGATTGCCCATCATGATTCCCCTTCACGACATGTTGATCTTCATCGCCGCAGCCTTGCTGATGGTGCTGACCCCCGGCCCCAACATGATCTACCTGATCTCCCGTTCGATCTGCCAGGGGCGCCGGGCAGGCGTGACCTCGCTGGTCGGCGTGGTGGCCGGTTTCTTCGTCCACCTGTTCGCCGCGGCGATCGGCCTGACCGCGGTCTTCATGGCGGTGCCGGTGGCCTATGAAGTGCTCAAGTGGGTCGGCGCTCTGTACCTGATGTGGCTGGCCTGGCAGGCCCTGAAGCCGGGCGCGCGTTCGCCGTTCGAGGCGCAGCAGTTGCCGCCGGATTCGTCGCGCAAGCTGATCCTGATGGGTTTTCTCACCAGCGCCCTGAACCCGAAGATCGCGGTGTTCTACCTGTCGGTCTTTCCCCAGTTCATCAGCCCGGAACACGGTTCGGTGTTCACCCAGAGCATCATCCTCGGCCTGACCCAGATCAGCGTGAGCTTCAGCGTCAACCTGCTGATCGCGCTGTTCGCTTCGGGCATCGCCGCCTGGTTCGTGCACAATCCGCTGTGGCTGGCGACCCAACGTTATTTCATGGGCTTCGTGCTGGCCGGGCTGGCGGTGCGTCTGCTGCTGGAACAACGCCAGACGGTCTGACCGTTTCATTCACCTGCGGCCCGGGGGCCTCGACCGACCATGTCCATCCAGCGCCTCGATGCCGGTCACGCCGCTGCCTACCGCGCGCTGATGCTCGAAGCCTACGAGCATCATCCGCAGGCCTTTACTTCCAGTGTCGCCGAACGTGCGGCGATGCCCTTGAGTTGGTGGGAGTCGCGGCTGAGCAGCCCGCTGGACCTGTTGCTGGGGGCTTTCGAGGATGGCGAACTGATGGGCATCGTCGGCCTGGCGTTCGAGGTCCGGGAAAAAGCCCGGCACAAGGCCACGCTGTTCGGCCTGTATGTGGCGCCGCCTTATCGCCACGGCGGCCTGGGTTACCGGCTGGTCCAGGCGCTGCTGCAGGAGGCGCGCAAACGCCCCGGGGTGCGGCTGGTGCAACTGACGGTCACCGCCGGCAACGACGCCGCCCTGGCGCTGTACCAGCGTTGCGGTTTCGTCCAGTTCGGCCTGGAGCCGCTGGCGGTGCGGGTGGGCGTCGAGTACTTCGACAAGCTCCACCTGTGGCGTGAAGTTGTCTCCCCCCTCTGACAGTCCCCGTTCCTGCAGGCCGATGGCGCTTTTCAACGCACCGCGCTGACCCCGTCCAGGGTCGAGAACGAGGTGTCCTTGGCGGTCAGCAGGAAGTCGCGCATATAGGGCGCATCCAGCATGTCGGCGCGGATCGCCGCGTACAGCGTGGCGAACAGGCCTTTTTCCCCCAGGCGCTTGGCCTTCACATAGCCCCGCGAGCTGTATTCATGCAGCGCCCAGTGGGGCATGCCGCACACGCCACGGCCACTGGCCACCAGTTGCATCATCATCACCGTCAGCTCCGAGGTGCGGACCTGGGCCGGCTCGATGTCGGCGGGCTCCAGGAAGCGGGTGAAGATATCCAGGCGATCGCGCTCCACCGGGTAGGTGATCAGGGTTTCGCTGAGCAGGTCTTCCGGAACGATGTAGGGCTTGCTGGCCAGGCGGTGCTGGTTGGCCACCGCCAGCATGGCTTCGTAGGTGAACAGCGGCACGTAGGTGATGCCCGCCAGCTCCAGCGGGTCGGAGGTCACCACCAGGTCCAGGTCGCCACGGGCCAGGGCCGGCAGCGGGGCGAAGGAGAAACCCGAGGCCAGGTCCAGCTCGACTTCCGGCCAGGCGTCGCGGAACTGGTCGATGGTCGGCATCAGCCACTGGAAGCAGCTGTGGCATTCGATGGCCATGTGCAGGCGCCCGGCGGTACCGCCGGCCAGGCGGGAAATGTCCCGTTCGGCGGCGCGCAGCAACGGCAGGGTGGCGTCCGCCAGTTGCAGCAGGCGCAGGCCGGCGCTGGTGAAGCGCACCGGTTTGGTCTTGCGCACGAACAGCGGCATGCCCATGCGCTCTTCCAGTTCCTTGAACTGGTGGGACAGGGCGGACTGGGTCAGGTGCAGGCGTTCGGCGGCTTCGACCAGGCTGTCGGCTTCGCGCAGGGCGTGCAGGGTCTTCAGGTGACGGATTTCGAGCACCAGGGTCTCCATGAGTAAATTTTGTGATCAACACGAAAAGGTTGAGTTTGTCTCATGTTGGGTTGGCTGTCGACAATAGCGCCATCTTTTACAGGGAGGAACCCACTCATGGCCTTGGCCCACACCCTTGGTTTTCCGCGCATCGGCGCCGACCGCGAACTGAAAAAAGCCCTCGAATCCTACTGGAAGGGCGACCTTGACCGGCAGGCGCTGCAAGACGTCGGGCGCCAGCTGCGGGCCCGGCACTGGCAACTGCAAAAGGACGCCGGCATCGACCTGCTGCCGGTGGGCGACTTCGCCTGGTACGACCAGGTGCTGACTCTCTCGCTGACCTTCGGCGTGGTTCCCGAGCGCTTCGCCAGCAGCCAGGACGCCCAGGGCCAGCCGACCCTCGACACCCTGTTCGCCATGGCCCGCGGCGCCTCGGCGGGCTGCTGTGGCGGCGATCACGCAAAGACCCAGTACGCCCAGGAACTGACCAAGTGGTTCGACACCAACTACCACTACCTGGTCCCGGAATTCAGCGCCGACCAGTCGTTCAAGCTGAGCTGGGAACAGCTGTTCGACGAGGTCGATGAAGCTCACGCCCTGGGGCACCGGGTCAAGCCGGTGATCATCGGCCCGCTGACCTACCTGTGGCTGGGCAAGGCCAAGGGCAACGATTTCAACAAGCTCGAGCTGCTGGAACGCCTGCTGCCGGTCTACGGCGAAATCCTCAACCGCCTCAAGGCCCAGGGCGTGGAGTGGGTGCAGATCGACGAACCGATCCTGACCCTCGACCTGCCGCAGGACTGGAAGAGCGCCTTCGAGCGTGCCTACCACATCCTCCAGTACTCGCCGCTGAAAAAGCTGGTGGCCACCTACTTCAGCGGCCTGCAGGACAACCTCGGGCTGGCCGTCGGCCTGCCGGTGGACGGCCTGCACATCGACGCCGTGCGGGCGCCGGAGCAACTGACCCAGGTGCTCGACCGCCTGCCGACCTACAAGATTCTGTCCGTGGGCCTGGTCAACGGTCGCAACGTCTGGCGTTGCGAACTGGAGCAGGCGCTGCAGCAACTGCAAGCGGCGCAGGAGCGTTTTGGCGACAACCTGTGGGTCAGCAGTTCCTGCTCCCTGTTGCACAGCCCGGTGGACCTGTCCCGGGAAGACCAACTGGATGCCGAGCTGAAAAGCTGGCTGGCCTTTGCCGTGCAGAAATGCGGCGAGATCTCGGTGCTGCGTGACGCCCTGAACGATCCCCAGGCCCCGGCGGTGCAAGCGGCCCTGGCCGCAAGCCGCCAGGTGCAGGCCAGCCGCGCGCGGTCGCCGCGCATCCACAAGGCCGAGGTCCAGGCGCGGCTCAAGGCGGTCAGCGCCGCCGACAGCCAGCGTCATTCGCCCTTTGCCCAGCGCATTACCCAGCAGCATGCCCGCTTGAAGCTGCCGGTGTTCCCGACCACCACCATCGGTTCGTTCCCGCAGACCGCGTCGATCCGCCTGGCGCGCCAGGCGTTCAAGCAAGGCAAGCTGTCGAACAACGATTACACCGATGCCATGCGCTGCGAAATCCGCCATGCGGTGCAGGTCCAGGAGCGCCTGGGGCTGGATGTGCTGGTGCACGGTGAGGCCGAACGCAACGACATGGTCGAATACTTCGCCGAGCAACTGGACGGCTACCTGTTCACCCGCTTCGGCTGGGTGCAGAGCTACGGTTCGCGCTGCGTGAAACCGGCGGTGATCTACGGCGACCTGAGCCGTCCGCAGGCCATGACCGTTGACTGGATCACCTACGCCCAGAGCCTGACCGACAAGGTGATGAAGGGCATGCTCACCGGGCCGGTGACCATGCTGATGTGGTCCTTCCCCCGCGAGGACGTACCGCGTGAAGTACAGGCGCGGCAACTGGCGCTGGCCTTGCGCGATGAGGTGGTGGACCTGGAAAAGGCCGGGATCAAGATCGTGCAGATCGACGAAGCGGCGTTCCGCGAGGGCCTGCCGCTGCGCCGGGCGGACTGGCAGCCGTACCTGGACTGGGCGGTGGAAGCCTTCCGCCTGACCGCCTCTGGGGTGCGCGACGACACCCAGATCCACACCCACATGTGCTACAGCGAGTTCAACGACGTGATCCAGGCCATCGCGGCCATGGATGCCGACGTGATCACCATCGAGACGTCGCGTTCGGACATGGAGCTGCTGGAGGCGTTCGAAGCCTTCGACTACCCGAACGACATCGGCCCGGGGGTGTATGACATCCACTCGCCGCGGGTGCCGGACACTGCCGAGATGGTCAAGCTGATGAGCAAGGCGGTCCGGCGCATTCCCGCCGAGCGCTTGTGGGTCAACCCGGACTGCGGCCTGAAGACCCGCGCCTGGCCGGAGACCGAAGCCGCGCTGGTCAACATGGTCGCCGCCGCTCGTCAGTTGCGTAACCAGCAGGCCTGAATGCACCCATAGCCCCTGTAGCCGCTGCCGCAGGCTGCGAAAAGGACCGAAGGGCCTTCAGCGGATTCAAGATCGCTGCGTCCCTTCGGGCCGATCGCAGCCTGCGGCAGCGGCTACAGGGTTTTATGACCACTCGGCAATCTTCATCAAACTGTCACGTAACTGTGGCAGCGCGCTCGACCAAAGTTCATCAGACTCGCGCTCTACTGGGCTTCTGCGTTTCGGTGTTTCTTCATGTGGGCAAGATTTTTTTCAACGACTGTTTTCCTGGCCGCGCTGTTGCTCGGCCTGCCGTCTCAGGCGGCGTCTCGCTGCGATGTCAACGTACCGACCCAAAGGGTCGAACTGGAGCAGGTGAGCCTGGCCTACCAGAGTATCGGCCGTGCCTCCGATCCGGCCCTGCTGCTGGTGATGGGCCTGGGCGGGCAGTTGATCCACTGGCCGGACGAAGTGGTGATTGCCCTGTGCCAGCAGGGTTTTCGGGTGATCCGTTACGACAACCGCGACGTCGGCCTGTCCACCTGGCGCCAGGCGCCGGTCAGCGCCAACCTGACGTTCGAGGTGCTGCGCTACAAGCTCGGCCTGCCGGTGGCCGCGCCCTACAGCCTGACCGACATGGCCGACGACGCCCTGGGCCTGATGAATGCCCTGCAGGTCGAGCAGTTCCATGTCCTGGGCGCGAGCATGGGCGGGATGATCGCCCAGCACCTGGCGGCCATGGCGCCGCAACGGGTCGAGAGCCTGACCCTGATCATGACCAGCTCCGGCGCCGAAGGCCTGCCGGCGCCCAATGCGGCGCTGGTGCAACTGTTGTCGCGGCGCGGCGCGCCGAACCGTGAGGTGGCGCTGGAGCAACAGGCCGACCTGCTGGCCGCCCTCGGCAGCCCGCAGGTCACCGACGATCGGCAGGCGCTGCTGCATCAGGCGGCGGAGGCCTATGACCGGGCCTTCAACCCGGAAGGGGTGAAGCGCCAGATCATGGCGATCCTCGCCGAACCGAGCCGGGTGGCCCTGCTCAACCAACTGCGGGTGCCGACCCTGGTGGTGCATGGCACCGCCGATCCGTTGCTGCCGGTGATGCACGGCGTGCACCTGGCGGCGCATATCCAGGGCAGCCAATTGAAGCTGATTCCGGGCCTGGCCCATCGCTTTCAGGAAGCCTTCAAGGCGCCGTTACTGGCGGCGGTGTTGCCGTATCTGCAACGCCATCGCGAAGACACTTCGCACTGGGCGCAGATCGATCCGCTGCCCGCACCGAATCTTCTTTGAGCTGATGCTCATGTAGGAGCGAAGCTTGCTCGCGATGAACGATAACGCGGTCTGCTGGTGGACCGCGGCGTCTGAATCGCGAGCAAGCTTCGCTCCTACAGAAGCGGACGGCGCCTGGCTTCTGTAGGCGCCAGGCTGGCCGGCGATGGAGGCAACGCGGTGAGTCTGAAATATCGCCATCGCGGGCAACAGGCTTTGGCGGATCAGCGAACGATCTTGTCGACCTGGATCCCGAGTTTCTTCAGGCGGTACCAGAAGCTGCGCTCGGAAATGCCGATCAGCTGCGCAGCGGCGGCCTGCACGCCGTTGCTCTGTTGCAGGGCGGCGAGGATGTAGGCCTTCTCCACTTCGGCCAGGGCTGCGTCCAGGTCGCTGGGCACGTTGAGGCTGTCGCCGGGCAGGGCGCAGGCCCCGGCGTTCACGGGAGGTGAGCTGAACAGATAGCCCGGCAGGTCGCTTTCCTCGATCACCGCGCCCGCGGCGACTATGGTCGCGCGCTCGACGCAGTTCTGCAGTTCGCGGATATTGCCCGGCCAGGCGTAATTGGCCATGGCCTGCAGGGCCTGCGGGCTGAAGCCGGTGATGCGTTTGCCGGCGGTGGCGCCCAGGGTGTGGGCGAAGTGCCGGGCCAGGGGCGCGATATCCTCGACCCGCTCGCGCAGGGCGGGCAGGGGGATCGGGAAGACGTTGAGGCGGTAATACAGGTCTTCGCGAAATTCCTTGTTGGCCACCGCTTCCAGCAGGTTCTTGTTGGTGGCGGCGATCACCCGCACATCGACCTTGCGCTCGCGCGGGTCGCCCACCGGTTCGATCACCCGCTCCTGCAAGGCACGCAGGATCTTCGCCTGCAGGGCCAGGGGCATGTCGCCGACCTCATCGAGGAACAGCGTGCCCTTGTCCGCCTGCTGAAAGCGCCCGACCCGGTCGGCCACGGCGCCGGTGAAGGCGCCCTTGCGATGGCCGAACATTTCGCTTTCCAGCAGGCCTTCGGGGATCGCCGCGCAGTTGACCGCGACAAAGGGTTTGTTGGCGCGGTTGCCGTGCTGGTGGATGGCCCGGGCGACCATCTCCTTGCCGGTGCCGCTTTCGCCGGTCAGCAGGATGGTGGCGTTGCTTTCGCGCACCGAGTCCACCGCTTGCAGGACCTGGCGGAAGGTCGGGCTGTCGCCCACCAGGCTGTCGATTTGCCGGTGCTCGTCGAGCTCGGCGCGCATGCGCTGGTTGTCTTTGAGAATGTCGCGAAACTGCAGGGCCTTGCTGACGGTGATGTCCAGCTCGTCGATGTCGAAGGGCTTGGCGATGTAGTCGTAGGCGCCGTTGCGCATCGACTGCACGGCATTTTTCACCGTGCTGTAGGCGGTCATGACGATCACCGGGATCTGTGGGTAGCGCTGCTTGACCTCGGCCAGCAGCTGCGGGCCGTCCATGCCGGGCATGCGCCAGTCGCTGATCACCAGGTCGATCTCTTCCTGCTCCAGTACCTTGAGCGCATGCAGGCCATTGCCGGCGGTGAACACCTGGATACCGTCCTGGCTCAGCGCCGAGGACAGCAGGTCGCAAAGCTTGGGCTCGTCGTCGACCACCAGCAGGTTATGCGTCATGGCTGGGCCTTTTGCTCGTCTTGATCATCTTCGTCGTCCTCACCTTTGGCCGGAATGTACAGGCTGAAGGTGGCGCCGGCATCTATTTCGCTGCTGCATTCGATGTGCCCGTCATGGTTTTCCATGATCGAGAACACCTTGGCCAGGCCCAGCCCGGTGCCCGAGGCCTTGGTGGTGACGAAGGGGGTGAAGATGCGTTCGAGCATGTCCGGCTCGATGCCCTGGCCGGTGTCGGCGACCCGCAGGATGGTGTGCTCGGCGTCCTGGGCGATGCCCAGGGTCAGGCGTCCGCCGGCGGGCATGGCGTCGATGGCGTTGAGGATCAGGTTCAGGCAGGCCTGCTTGAGCTGGCGGGCGTCGGCGTACAGGGTCGCGCCTGGCGCCTGGTCGTCGATCCGGGCGTCGATCTTGTGGCTGGCCAGTTCCGGCTCGCAGAAGCCGATCAGTTCCTCCACCAGCGGCCGCGCCAGCAGGGTCGAGCGGATCGGCGCGCTGGGTTTGGCGAAGTCGAGGAAATCGGTGATCAGGTCGTTGATCCGGCTGACTTCGCTGATCACGTATTCCAGGTGGCGCTTGTCGCCTTCGGGCAGGTCCGCCCGGCGGTGCAGCAATTGGGTGGCGGTCTTGATGATGCCCAAAGGGTTGCGGATTTCGTGGGCCAGGCCCATGGCCACTTCGCCCAGGGCGTGCAGGCGGTCGCGACGGCGCAACTGGGCTTCCAGGTGATGCAGTTCGCCCAGGCGTTCGCTCATATGGTTGAAGGTACTGCTCAGCTCCGCCAGCTCGTCGCCGCCAATCACCGGCACGCGTTGTCGGTAGTCGCCGGCAATCACCGCCTGGACCCCCTTGGACAAGCCGCGCAGGGGCATGGTCAGTCGTTTCGACACCAGCCAGCCGACGGCCAGCGACGCCGCCGAGCTGAGCAGGAAAATCAGGATGAACAGGTTGCTCTGGTTGACCAGCCCCACCAGGCTGCTGTGGCGCAGCAGGCCGCTGAAAATCACCCCCACCAGCTCGCCGCTGTCGTTGAAGATCGGCCGGTACAGCCCGCTGTAGCGGCTGGTGAACTGCTCGGTGGGTTGGCGAGTGTCGCGCAGGATGTTCTCGATCTTTTCCGGCACCTGGGTCGGGTGGTCTTCGAAACGCTGGGTGGCGAAGATCTCGGCGAAGTCGTTGGCCTTGGCCAGGTACAGGCGCAGGTCGAGGGAATGCACCTCGGCCACGCTGGTGAGGAAGCTGGCGTCCAGGTAGGTGGCGATCAGCAGCTGGTAGTCGATGCCGTCGAGGGTGGTCTGGAAGGTCGAGACCACGGCTCCCGTGGCCACGCCGCCGACCTGCAGGGTCTGCAGCACGGCGTTGTGGGCCAGGCTGATTTGCCCGACGATGTCGTCGGCGGCGGTGCTGAACACCACCTGCTGGTCGCGCTTGCGGATCAGCGCCACCACATCGATGCCCATGGAGTCGGCGATGTCGGCGGTGAGCTTGTCGTGCTTGGCCGCGTTGCGGTCGGTGGGCGGCTTGGTGTAACGCAGGAACAGCTGGGCGATGCGCGCGTTGTCGCGCAGGGTCTCGGTGATTTCGTCCTCGACGATCTTGGTCGACTCCTGCAGCCAGATGCGCACGTTGCTGTCGAAGATCTGCGACAGGGTAGTGGCCGCCAGCTCGGCGGCGATCATGGTGGGGATCACGCTGACCATCCAGAACGCCAGCACCAGCTTGCGCTGCAGGCTCCAGCGGGAGATGGCGAAAGGGCGAGGGGCGCGGCGGTCTTTTCTGGTCATGAACTTTCGCTTAGTGCAGCAGCCATGGCGGGGTCGGTGCGATCCGGCCGGAGAACATATTTCAGCCCTTTGAGCAGGGTGTCGAGCAGCGGGTTGCGATGCTGGAAAAACAGGCTGTTGCCGGTGAAGGTACAGCCCAGGCGCAGCTTGCTGGCATAACCGGCCTGGCCACATTCGTAGAGCGCGATCCGGTGCTGGATACAGTAGTCGACATTGGCCATCCAGCTGCGCAAATACAGGTTGTGCTCACGAGTGATATCCAGGTCGTGGGCGAAGAATTTGTCGATCAGTCGGTGCTCGTCCAGCAGCACCAGGTTGAAGGCCACCAGTTGGTCGTCGACCCAGTACAGCACGCAGGCGGCCCGTTCCCCCAACTGCTGGAGGATACCGGTGAAATAGGGCGCGGGTAAGCGTTCGAATTGCAGTTCGCTGCGCCGCAGGGTGGCTTCGTACAGGCGCATGACCTCGGGCAGCACATCGTCGATGTTGTGTCGCCATTCGATTCGCAGCCCGGGCGCGCGCAACTTGCGGCGCAGGTCCTTGCGCGTGGACTTGCCCAGGGTGCCGAGGTAGGCATCCAGCGAGCCGAAGGGCACCGGCAACAGGGCGCTGGGCAGGCTGGGCATGGCTTGCAGGCCGAACGCCTGGCAGCTGGCGGCCCATTGCCGATCCTGGCTGGCGGCATCCTTGACCGCCAGCAGGCCGATGCCCTGGGCGTCGGCATCGCGCCGGGCCAGGTGCAGCAGTTGCTCCAGCAGGGCCTGGCGGCGCACCGCGGGAATATGGCTGGCGGTGCCGGCGTGGCACTGTTCGGCCACCGGCGAACCGATGGCGTACAGGCGCAGTTGCAGTAGCCCCGGCCACCAGCGTTGCAGGCGTTCGCTCAGGCGCTTGGCCGGGCCCGAGACGGTGGTGTCCAGGCGATAGCAGGTGGTGAAGGCCGGAGCGACGGCCACCAGCTTCGAATCTTCGAACACTGCCAGATAGCGCCAGCTGAAGCCCTCGATGCCGGCGTTCTGTACCGCCAGGTAATAATCCCAATCTTCCAGGGCGCCGGGAAAACAGTCGTTCCAGGCGCTGCGGTCGATGGCCTGGATGCTCGAAAAGACTTGGCTGGTGATCACGTGCGGTCCTTGAGTCAGGCGAACTGGCGCAGGTCGTCGTACGCCACGGGCCGCGGGCCTGTCTGCCTTTCGATGAAGTCCGCGCTCAACTCCACCACCCGGCGGTACTGCAGGTCGACGGTGATCATGTGGTAGCAGTTGTCCAGCAGCACCTTGACCACCGGGCCGCCGAGCTTGCGCTCGACATAGTCGGCGTTCCAGCGGCTGGTGATGTCGTCCTCGATGGAGTGCAGCACCAGGGCCGGGGTGGTGATCGACGGCATGCGTTTTTTCACCACCGCGTTCATCCGGTGCAGCTCGCGCACGGTCACCCCTTCCATGGTCAGCAGGCCGGCACTGCTGCTTTCGCCGGCCTTCATCTGCCGCTCGACCACCGCCCGCAGGCGCTCGTTCTTGATGCCGTACGGCGGCTTCTCCTCGAAGCTGCAGATGTGCACGCCGAACGGAATCTTCATCAGCAGCGGGGTGAGGAACGCCAGCTTGTTGATGCTCCAGCCGTCGTACTTGAGGGTGGTCGAATACATCAGCAGGCCGCTGACCTGGCCCGGGTGTTCCGAGGCCAGGTACATGGACATGACGGCGCCCATCGACAGGCCGCCGACAAACACCTGCCGGTGGCGGCGACGGATGCCGACGAAGGTCCGGCGCACGCCCTCGTACCAGTCCTGCCAGCCAGTGGCCTGCAGGTCGGCGTTGTTGCCGCAGTGCCCGGCCAGGGTCGGCACGTACACCGTGCACCCCGCGTTGGCCAGGCCGACGGCCACCCGACGCAGTTCCGTCGGGGTGCCGGTGAGGCCGTGGATCAACAACACCGCGACCTCGCCACTGCCGAGCACGAACCCGGCATCGCCCTGGCCCAGGTCGATGCTTTCGTCCAGATCGATCGGTGCGCTCATCGCTTCATGGCCCGGTCCAGCAGACGGTCGAGCAGGGCGATGCCGAGGTCGATCTCCGCGTAGCTGATTTCCAGCGAGGGGGCCAGGGTGATGACGTTCTTGTAGTAGCCGCCCACATCGAGAATCAGCCCCAGGCGCTGGCCGTTGATTTCGATGTCGCCCTTCATGCCTTCCTCGACCATGTAGTCCAGGGTCGCCTTGTCCGGGGTGAAACCGTCGCTGGTGCAGATCTCGCAGCGCAGCGCCAGGCCCAGGCCGTCGACGTCGCCGATGATCGGGTAGCGCTTCTGCAGGTCTTGCAATCCGGCCAGGAAGTACTTGCCCTTCTCCATGACCATGGCGCCGTAGTCGGTCTCGCTGGTCATCTTGAACATTTCCAGGCCCACCGCGGTGCCCAGCGGGTTGGAGGCGAAGGTCGAGTGGGTCGAACCCGGCGGGAACACCTTGGGGTTGATCAGTTCTTCGCGGGCCCAGATGCCGCCCAGGGGGTTGAGGCCGTTGGTCAGGGCCTTGCCGAAGACGATCACGTCCGGCTTGACGTCGAAGTGCTCGATCGACCACAGCTTGCCGGTGCGGTAGAAGCCCATCTGGATCTCGTCGACCACCATCAGGATGCCGTGCTGGTCGAGCACGTGCTTGAGCTCGCTGTAGAAGTTCATCGGCGGGATCACGTAGCCGCCGGTGCCCTGGATCGGCTCGACGTAGAAGGCGGCGTATTCGCTCTGGCCGACTTTCGGGTCCCACACGCCGTTGTATTCGGTCTCGAACAGTCGGGCGAACTGCTGCACGCAGTGGCTGCCGTATTCTTCCTTGGTCATGCCCTTGGGGCCGCGGAAGTGGTAGGGGAAGGGAATGAAGTTGGCGCGCTCGCCGAAGTGGCCGTAGCGGCGACGGTAGCGGTAGCTGGAGGTGATCGACGAGGCACCGAGGGTGCGGCCGTGGTAGCCGCCCTCGAAAGCGAACATCAGGCTCTTGCCGTTGGTGGCGTTGCGCACGACTTTCAGCGAGTCCTCGATGGACTGCGAGCCGCCGACGTTGAAGTGCACGCGGCCGTCGAGGCCGAATTTCTTCTTGGCATCGACCGCGATCATTTCCGAGAGCTCGATCTTGCCCTTGTGCAGGTACTGGCTGGCGATCTGCGGCAGGCTGTCGATCTGTTGCTTGAGGGCGTTGTTCAGGCGCGGGTTGGCATAGCCGAAGTTCACCGCCGAGTACCACATCTGCAGGTCGAGGTAGGCCTGGTCGCTGGTGTCCCAGACGTAGGAGCCCTCGCAGCGGCTGAAGATCCGTGGCGGTTCGATGTAGTGGACGGTGTCGCCGTAGGAGCAGTACTTGGCTTCTTTTTCCAGAAGCACCTGGTCTTCTGCGGTAGCGATACGAATGTCAGACATGGTGGAAGAGTTCCTGAGTGTGTACGGAGTGTTCGGTGGTGTTGTCGAGGGTGAAGGTGCCGGCGTTGGCCGCTTCGTTGGGCAACAGCGCCAGCAGTGCCGGCAGTTCGGCGAAGGAGTCGAAGGTCGCGTGGGGAATGGCGTGGCGTTGGCAGTACTCGGCCAGGCGGCCCTTGGCGAACACGAAGTCGGCGCTGGCGGCCACGCACATGTCGGACTGGCCGTCGCCGATCACCAGCACCCGCTTGCCCTTGGGCGTGGATTTGCATTTGCAGTTGCCGGACGCGGCGCGGCAGGCGTCGCTGGAATGCGGGAAGTCGATGCGCCAGCTGTGCTGGTCGACCTGGCGCAGGCGGTTGGCGAGGATCGGCAGGAGGCTCACGTAGTGGCGCGCGAGGATTCGCGCGATGCCTTGCTCGAGGCCGTCGCTGACCACTTCCAGGGACGCGCCCAGGCCGATCACGTGATCGACGAAGTCGGGGAAGTCGGGATCGATCTCGACGCTGTCGAAGCAGGCCAGCAATTCGGCGGGCGAGGCCTTGACCAGCGCCAGTTGGCGGCTGAGGCATTCCCGGGAGCCGATATGGCCATCCAGCCATTGCTGCTCGATGTCTTCCCAGCTCGGGTCGGCGAAGCGTTGGAGGACGTTGTCGATCACGTCGGTGCGGGTGATGGTCCCGTCGAAGTCACACACGATATGCCAGTGCATCATCTGCAGTTACCTGTTGTAGAGGAGCGCACTTTGCGCATGCCAGGTACTGGAGCAGGGACTGTGCCAAGTGGCTCAAGCCCAGGCGGGCTGGGCTTTGCGCGGGAACAATGCGTTGGATGGGCGGGTTGGAGCTACAAATTTTGTAGCTCGCTACAAACAACATCAGTGCTTGCAGGGAGGGGGCACGGTGGTGATTGATGCGCGCATCTTCACTTAAGGAAACCCGCGCCATGTTCAGCTTCACACGCTCCGCCCTGCTCGCCGCCCTGCTGTCTCTGGGGGCTGTCTGCGGGGCTTTCGCCGAGGATGGGGGCCAGGATGGATTGAGCGGCGCGCTGGGCCTGGGCATCGGTTACCAGCCCCATGACCCCAGCGGCAGCCGGCATGACACCGTGCCCTTGCCCTATGTCGATCTGGAGTGGGGCGATGTCAGCCTCGACACCGACGACGGCCTGACCTGGGACGCCTTCAAGGCCAAGGGTTTCAGCGCCGGGCCCTATATCAACTACTTGCCGGGACGCAACGCCAACGGCTCGCTGCGCGGCCTGCGGGATGTGCCGAACATGGCCGATGTCGGCGGCTACATCCAGTACGCGCCGGACGACTTCTGGCGCCTGTTCGCCTCCCTCGGCAGCGCGGTGGGCGCGGGCTCCGGCCAGGGTGGCCTGCTGGGCAAGGTCGGCGGCGAAATCGGTTATCCCCTGGGCCTGGGGATCATCGGCAGCAGCAACCTCACCGCGCATTTCGCCGACGCCCGGCAGACCCAGACCTTCTTTGGCATCAGCGACGCCGAAGCCCAGGCGACGGGCATCGGCCGCTACAGCGCCGGCGGCGGTCTGCAGAACCTGACCCTGACCCAGAACCTGCAGGTGCCCCTGGGTGGCAACTGGTCGTGGATGACCAGCGCCAGCTGGATTCACCTGACAGGCTCGGCGGCCGACAGCACCCTGGTGCGCGAGCGCGGCGAAGTGAACCAGGGCCAGGTCCAGACCGCCCTCAGCTACCAGTTCTGAGGCCGGCAAGGCCTTATCACCGGGCTTGCGGGGCGACGGCGTTTTCCAGGCCGTCATCGCGGGCCAGCCTCGCTCCTACAAAAGCGCGGCTGAATACCTCTGCCGGCATGCGCTGTTTCTGTAGGAGCGAGGCTTGCCCGCGATGCAGGCGTAGCCTGCCTTTTGTGCTGTATTTCTCTCCGGTTATCTGGATGATCTCGGGGTTTTTCGCGAGCAAGCTCGCTCCTACAGGGAGAGCCTGTGTCATTGCTGTCGCGAACCGTTTCGTTATTACGTCTGAGAAATTGGTCCACCCTTTGCACTGGCAGCCATGAACCCACTTTTCAGGAAGTTCTTCATGGCTCGTCCCGCTTATCGCCTGCTCGCCCATTCGCTGTGGGACATCGTCCCGATCCTGATGGCCCTGGCGCATTTTTCCTTCGTCCTGTGGCTGGTGCTGGCCTTTCACAGCCTGTCCTGGTGGGTGATCCTGCCGGCGGCGTCGTTGTATGCGCTCAGCCTGTCGTGGAGCATCAACAGCATTTCCCACAACCAGATCCACAACGCCTATTTCAGCCTGCCGTGGCTGAACCGCGGCTTCGATCTGCTGCTGTCGGTGACCATCGGTTTTTCCCAGACCCTGTACCGTGATATCCACAACCGCCATCACCGTGGCAACTCGGATCGGCCCGGGCCGGACGGCACCACGATCGACCCGCTGTCGATCTACCTGCATGGCCGCAACGGTCAGCCGGACAATGTCTGGGCCTACACCTTCCTGAGTTTTTTCCGCGACGACCCCAAGGCCATCTACCAGGAAATGCAGCGCAAGCGCCCGGCGGACGCGCGTTGGGTCAAGGTGGAAATCGGCGTGACGGTATTGGCCTACGTGGCGCTGGCGCTATACGACTGGCATGCGCTGCTGGTGCTGCTGCCGTTCTGGTACCTGGGACAGTCGCTGTCCTCGCTCAACGGCTACTACGAACACCTGGGCGGCAACCCGGACCTGCCGATTGCCTGGGGCGTGAGTTCCTACAGCTGGCTTTACAACCTGATCTGGATGAACAACGGCTACCACGCCGAACACCACTATCGGCCGAAGATGCACTGGACCCGGGTCAAGGCCTTCCACCGCGAGATCCGCGAACAGCAGCGAGCGGCGGGGGTGAAGGTGATTCCGCTGGCCCATGGCCTGGGCTTTCTGCTGAAACACCCCAAGCGCTGACACCCGCGCACCTGTAGCCGCGCCGCAGGCTGCGATCGACCGGTACGGTCGTGGCGTTCTGAAGACCGCGAAAGGTTCGGCGGGAGATTGGGAACCAAGGCCCTGTGGGCCTTATCGCAGCCTCGCGGGCTCGGCAGCGGCTACAGGGGCGTTATGCGCCCCCATGTCCTAGGCTTCTTCGCCCTCGGCCAGCAGGGCGATCCCGCCGACGATCACCAGCACGCCGACCCAGTGCAGCAGGCTGATCTGCTCGCCCAGGCCCAGCCAGGAGCCGAGCAACACCACCACGAACACCAGCGAGCTCAGGGGGAAGGCCAGGGACAGGCTGCTGCGCCGCAGGATCAGCATCCACACGAAGAACGCGCCGATATAGCAGGCGATCGCCAGCAGCACCCCCGGGTTGACCGCCACCGCGGCCAGCCATTGCAGGTTGAAATCCATCTGGCCCAGCTGGTCGCCGCCGACCTTGGTGGCGATCTGGCCGGCGCTTTCGAAGCCGATCAGCAGGGCCCAGAGCACCAGGGTGCCAAGGCGCCCGTGGAGCCAGCCGTGAGTCTGTGCAGTCATGAAATCTTTCCTTGTGAAGCGTTGAGGGGGCTCAGGTGCTGGCGACGCACACCAGCATCACGCCGAGGGTGATGACCAGGGTGCCCAGCCAGCGTCGGCGGCTGACGTGCTCGCCGAGAATCAGCTTGCCGGCCAGGACCACGCCGCAATAGGCCAGGGCCGCCGCCGGAAACAGCAGGCTCAGCGGCGCGCGGGACAGGGCTTCGAGCCAGACGAAAAACTCGATCACATAGGCGCCGATGCCGCACCACAGCAGCGGCGCGTTGAACACCTGGCCCCAGAAGGCGTTCAGGCGAAAACCGCCTTCCAGTTCCGGCAGGCGGTCCAGGCCGAGCTTGAAACAGAGCTGGCCGATCACGTCCAGGACAATGGAAAACGCCACCAGCAAGACAACGGTCAGGGTCACGGGAACAGCTCCTCGAACAGCGCCATCAGGGCTTCGTTGGTGGTCGAATTGCGTAGCAGGTCGGCCGCGCTCCAGCGTTCGGCCGGCGGTTGGTCGGAGCGTGCTTCCCAGCGCTTGAAGGCGTTGCTGAAGGCCGGCGCGGCGAACTCGCCGCAGATGTCGATACCGAGGATGCGCTTGCCCGCCGCCAGGCTGCGCAGGGCCTGCAGCAGGTGGCTCAGGCGCATGCCGCCCTGGTCCCAGTTGGTCGCGGCGTCGGCACTGGCCAGCACGTCCTTGTCGATGGTGATCCAGATCGCCTGGGTGGGCAGGCTGGCGATCAACTGGTCGAGGAAGGCTGGCCAGTCGAGCCCGGCCAGGTTGCGCCAGTGCAGGTGGTTTTCCTGCTGCTGGTGCCCGGCGCCGTCGCCGACCCGGCCCCAGACCTTGGAGGGCGCGTGCTCCCAGGGAAACAGCTGCAGCTTGCCGTGGCGCAGCGCGCCGAGGTTGCCGCCGCGCAGCTGCGGGTTGTGCAGGTCGTCGCTGCACGGCCCGAGGGTGACGATGCGCTGGATGTGCGGCAGCTGCAGCGCCCGGTTGACCCAGGAACCGCAGTGGCGGCGCGGCGCGAAGCGCACCCAGTCGGGGTGGTTGTCGAAGTGGATCAGGCTGACCGGCTGTTGCAGGTCGGCGAGGAAGGCCGGGGTCAGGTGGTGGTAGTCACCGGAGCCGACAAAGAAGATTTCCGGCTGCGGGCCGCTGTGGGCGGGCCTTTGCCGCAGGCGTTCGGTGAAGTGGCGGTAGGTGCGTTCGGTGGACCAGAGCCGCAGTTTCGGGCCCAGGTCCAGCAGGTCCAGGCGTCGCGCCTGGCCGCTGCGCAGCCGGCGCTGGACAGGCTCCTGGACGGTCAGGCTGTGGTCGAGATCGAGAATGTTCAAAGCAGGATTTACCCATGGCAGCGCCCCTCGGAAAAGCCTGCGTCACAGGTCGCGGACGCAGGCAGAGCGGGCTTTACAGGGTAAATGCAAGGGACGGGCCAGGGCGCTGAACGGCACCTGTAGCCGCTGCCGAGCCCGCGAGGCTGCGATCGCCCCCGCAGGGGGCGCAGAGGTCTTGAGATTGCTGAAGACCTTCGGCCTTATCGCCGCCTGCGGCAGCGGCTACAGGGGGGAGTCAGGCGTGGACGCGGACCCAGACGCTGACCAGCACGGTGGCGGCCATCAGCCAAGCCACCGCGGCCACTGCCAGGGAGGCTTCCAGGCGCAGGCGGTCGACCATCACGTAGAGGGTCGCCAGGTACACGAAGTAGGGAATGATCGACCACATGCCGAACAGGATTGTGGTCTTCAGGTCGTCGATGGAACGGCCCTTGCCGACGATGTAGTGGGCGATCAGGGCGAAGGTCGGGAACAGCGGCACCAGGCCGGCGATGTAGTAATTCCGGGTCTTGGCCAGGGCGGCGAGGATCACCACCACGGCGGCGCCCAGGCAGGCTTTGAGCAATAAATCCACGGTACTTCTCGCAGTCTGGTTAGTGGCTCAGGCCGTATTTCTTGACCTTGTCGAACAGCGTGGTCTTGGCCATGCCCAGTTCCTGGCTGGCCTGGGTCAGGTTGCCGCCGCTGCGTTGCAGGGCGTCGCCCAGCAGGTTGCGCTCGAAGGCCTCGACCGCCTCGGCAAAGCCCAGGCCCTGCGCGGCGTTGCCGCTGGACTTCTTGAACGCCGGCAGGCCCAGGGCAAAACGTTCGGCGACGTTGCGCAACTCGCGCACGTTGCCCGGCCAGTCGTGGCTCATCAGGTTCGACAGGGTCTGGTTGTCCAGCTCCGGTGCGGCGCGGTCGAAGCGCAGGGACGATTGCTGCAGGAAGTGTTCGAACAGCTGCAGGATGTCCTCGCGACGCTCGCGCAACGGTGGCAGCTCCAGGGTCACCACGTTCAGGCGGTAATACAGGTCGCTGCGGAACTGGTTGGCGCGCCCCAGTTCGTCGAGGTCGGACTTGGTCGCCGCGATCACCCGGCAATCCACCGCCACGCTCTGGTTCGAGCCCAGGCGCTCCAGGGTGCGCTCCTGCAACACCCGCAGCAGTTTGATCTGCAGGTTCATCGGCATGCTTTCCACTTCGTCGAGGAACAGCGTGCCTTCGTGGGCGTGCTCGATCTTGCCGATGCGCCGCTTGCCGGCGCCGGTGAAGGCGTTGGCCTCGTGGCCAAAGATCTCGCTTTCGAACAGGTTTTCCGGCAGGCCGCCGCAATTGAGGGCGACAAACTGGTGGGTGTGCCGGCGGCTGAAGTCATGCAGGCAGCGGGCGACCAGTTCCTTGCCGGTACCGGTCTCGCCTTCGATCAGCACGTTGGCCGAGGTGTCGGCGACGTTGGCGATCAGCTCCCGCAGATGCTGCATGGCCGGCGAGCGGCCGATGATCCGTCCTTCGAGGGAGTCGCGCTCGGCCAGCTGGCGGCGCAGCGACGACACTTCCCGGGCCAGCCCACGCTGCTCCAGGGCGCGGCGAGCAACGTCCACCAGGCGCTCGGGGGAGAAGGGCTTTTCCATGAAGTCATAGGCGCCTTTCTGCATCGCGCCGACGGCCATGGAGATATCGCCGTGGCCGGTGATCAGCACCACCGGCAGGCTGCGGTCACGGGCCTTGAGGCGGGTCAGCAGCTCCAGGCCGTCGATGCCCGGCAGGCGGATATCGCTGATGACGATCCCGGCGAAGTTGTCGCCGACCCGCTCCAGGGCTTCTTCGGCGCTGCCCACGCCGACGCAGGGAATGTCTTCCAGGGCCAGGGCCTGCTGGCAGCCGAGCAGGACATGGGGGTCGTCTTCGACGATCAGGACGGTAAGGTCGTTGTTCATAGCGGCTCGGCTTGTGTAGGGCTGACCAGGGGCAGGCTGAGGACGAAGGCGGTACCGCCGTCGGCCGGGTGCTCGACGCCCAGGTTGCCACCCGTGGCGGCGGCCAGGCTGGCAGACAGGGTCAGGCCGAGGCCCAGGCCCTGCTCGCCGGGTTTGGTGGTGAAGAAGGGTTCGAACAGATGCTTGCGCGCCTCGGCGTCGATGCCATGGCCGTTGTCGCGTACCCGCAGGCGGTATTTGCCTTCGACGCTTTCGCCTTCCAGCCACAGCTCCGGTCGCGGCTGGGCCTGCATGGCGTCCAGGGCGTTGCCGATCAGGTTGACCAGGATCTGCTCCAGGCGGGTCTGGTCGATCCGCACCTGGACTTCGTTGAAGTCGCGGTGCAATTGCAGCGGCAGGTTTTCCAGGCGTGCGTTGAGCAACTGCAGGGCGGCGTCCACGGCCTTGCCGAGGCTGGCTTCGCCCTGGTCCTCGCCACGACGGGCGAAGGAACGCAGGCTGGCGGTGATGCGGCCCATGCGGTCGATCAGTTCGTTGATGGTCTTGAGGTTGGTGCTGGCGGTATCCAGGGCGCCGCGCTCGAGGAAACGCACGGTGTTGCCGGACAGGGTGCGCAGGGCGGCCAGCGGCTGGTTCAGTTCATGGGCGATGCTGGTGGACATCTGGCCGATGGCGGCGAGCTTGCCGGCCTGGACCAGTTCGTCCTGGGCGCGGCGCAGGGTTTCCTCGGCCTGGCGGCGTTCGCGGATCTGGCCCTTGAGCCGTTCGTTGCTGGCGCGCAGGTCGCTGGTGCGTTCGGCGATCCGCCGTTCCAGCTGGTTGTTGGCTTCCTGCAGGGCTTCGCGGGCGGCGAGGCGGGTGGCGATGACCTTGCGCCGCTCGTTCCAGGCAATCAGCAGGAAAGCCACCAGGGCGAAGGCCACGGCCACCAGGATGCCCTGGTTGATGGCTTCGCGGCGCAGGTCCTTGAGCGGGGTCAGCAGGGTGAAGTTCCAGGGTGTATCGCTCAGGGGCCGGGTCTGGGACAGGTAGCTGATTTCCTTGTCGTCGGACACCAGTTCGGTGTTGGCCGGGAAGGTCAGCTTCTCCACGCCTTCGGCCAGGCGTTCGCGGGCCAGCGGCTCCAGTTCGTTGAGGGTGAACCAGTAATACTGCAGGCTGCGCGCCAGGCGCTCCTTGGTGTCGTCGCTCAGCGGGCGTACCGACCGCAGCCGCCGGGCCGGGTCGCTGGAGAGGATGATGATGCCGTTCTCGTCGCTGACGAAGCCTTCCAGGCGGGCGCGTTGCCAGCGTTCTTCCAGGGCCTCCAGGCGTACCTTGACCACCGCCACGCCGATGATCTTGCCCTGTTCTTCCAGGCCGTGGGCGAGGTAGTAGCCGGGCTCGCCATTGGTACTGCCGATGCCGTAGAAGCGCCCGGGCTGGCCGCGCACGGCATTCTGGAAATAGGCCCGGAACGACAGGTCTTCACCCAGGTAGCTGTCGACGTCGCGCCAGTTGCTGGTGGCCAGCACGCGACCGGTGGTGTCCATCACGTAAATGGCCCGACTGCGGCTGCGCCGGTTCAGGCCTTCGAGGTAATTGTTGACGGTCTGCCGGTGCTCCGGCGTCGGGTCGTTGAGCAGCAGCGACACACTGGATTCGAGTTCCAGCAGGCTGGGCAGGTAGGTGTATTTGCTGATCTCGCTTTCGACCGCGCGGGCGTGCAGTTCCAGCTGGCGTTCGCCGTTCTCGCTGAGGCTGCGGATGCCGTAATGCTCGCTGATCCAGAAGCCGACGTAGCCCAGGCCGATCATCAGCGCGATGACCAGTGGCGGCAGGAACAGGTGGCGGATCAGACGGGGTTTCACGGCGAGTGATGGCGGCGCGGCGCGATAGAGAGTGGGGTCGCATTTCATCACAGATGCCTTGGGTCAACCACTGCACGATTCCTGTAGCCGCTGCCGCAGGCTGCGATAAGGTCCGCAGGACCTTCTTCGGATCCGAAGAGCACGTCTCCTTCGGAGCCGATCGCAGCCTGCGGCAGCGGCTACAGGCTGTGCTTTAGTGCTGCAGGATTTTCTCGAGGAAATGCTGCGCACGCTCGGAGCGGGCGTTGATGTCGCCGAAGAATTCCTCTTTCGGGCAGTCTTCGATGATTTTGCCGGCGTCCATGAAGATCACCCGGTCCGCAACCTTGCGGGCGAAGCCCATTTCGTGGGTCACGCACATCATGGTCATGCCTTCGTGAGCCAGTTGCACCATCACGTCCAGCACTTCGTTGACCATTTCCGGGTCGAGCGCGGAAGTCGGTTCGTCGAACAGCATGACGATCGGGTCCATCGCCAGCGCGCGGGCGATCGCCACACGCTGCTGCTGGCCGCCGGACAACTGGCCCGGGTGCTTATGGGCGTGGGCGGACAAGCCGACGCGTTCCAGCAACTGCAGGCCTTTCTTGGTGGCTTCTTCCTTGCTGCGGCCCAGCACCTTGATCTGCGCGATGGTCAGGTTTTCGGTGATGGTCAGGTGCGGGAACAGCTCGAAGTGCTGGAACACCATGCCCACGCGCGAGCGCAGTTTCGGCAGGTTGGTCTTCGGGTCGGCGATGGAGGTGCCGTCGACCACGATGTCACCTTTTTGGAACGGCTCGAGGGCGTTGACGCATTTGATCAGGGTGGATTTGCCGGAGCCGGACGGTCCGCACACCACGATCACTTCGCCTTTCTTGACCTCGGTGCTGCAATCGGTCAGCACCTGGAAGTCCCCATACCACTTGTTGATGTTCTTGATAGAGATCATACGGCAAACCTTTTTTGCAGACGCTTGACCAGCAGCGAGGCGGCAAAGCTGATTGTGAAATACACCAGACCGGCAACGATCAGGAACTCATTGGAGCGGCCGATGATGTCGCCGCTGGAGCGCGAAGCATTGAGGAAGTCCACCAGGCCCACGGTGTACACCAGCGAGGTGTCCTGGAACAGGATGATGCTCTGCTGCAGCAGCAGCGGGGTCATCTTGCGGAACGCCTGGGGCAGGATGATCAGGCGCATCATCTGGCCATAGCTCATGCCCAGTGCCTGGGCGGCGCCCATCTGGCCCTTGGGGATCGACTGCACGCCGGCGCGGACGATTTCGCAGAAGTACGCCGCTTCGAACATCATGAAGGCCACGATGCACGAGCCGAACGCGCCGATCGGGGTGTCTTCGCCGGTGATCCAGCGCAGCACGAAGGGGACCGCCAGGTAGAACCAGGTGATCACCAGCAGCAGCGGGATGGAGCGGAAGTAGTTGACGTAGACGCCGGCGATGTTCGACAGCAGCTTGCTGTGGGACAAGCGCATCAGCGCCAGGATGGTGCCGAGGACGATCCCGCCGACGACGCCCAGGGCCATCAGCTTGAGGGTCATCAGCATGCCGTTCCACAGGCCGGGAATGGCCGGGACGACGCCAGTGAAATCGAATTCCATTATTTGCCCCCCACGGAGATCAGGCCGGGCACTGCGACTTTCTTCTCGACCATGCGCATCAGCAGCATCAGGCTCATGTTCAGGGTGAAGTAGATCAGAGTGGCCAGGGTGAAGGCTTCAAACAGGTTGGCCGAGAATTCGGCGGTCTGCTTGGTCTGCGCCAGCAACTCCATCAGGCCGATCAACGAGGCCACGGAGGAGTTCTTGAAGACGTTGAGGAATTCCGAGGTAAGCGGCGGAATGATGATCCGGTAGGCCTGGGGCAGCAGCACGTTCCAGTAGATCTGCGGCAGCTTGAAGCCCATGGCGCGGGCCGCGGATTCCTGGCCGCGTGGCAGCGCCTGGATACCGGTGCGCACCTGTTCGCAGACACGGGCGGCGGTGAACAGGCCCAGGCACACGACGACGCTCAGGTAGGCCGAAGTGGTCGGGTTGAGGTCCTGCTTGTACCAGTCCTGCAGGTTTTGCGGCAGCAGGTCCGGCACCAGGAAGTACCAGATGAACAGCTGAACCAGCAGCGGTACGTTACGGAAAATCTCCACGTAGACGGTGGCGATGCCCGACACCAGGCGGTTCGGCACGGTACGCATGACGCCCAGGATCGAGCCCAGCAGCAGTGCGACGATCCAGGCCACCACGGCGATGGCGATGGTCCAGCCCAGGCCCGCGATGTACCAGTCGAGATAGGTCTCGCTGCCCACGCCGGTGGACTTGAAGAACACGCCCCAGTCCCAGTTGTAATTCATTAGGGTCTCCCCTCTGATCGATCGATGTACAAGCACCCGCTTGGGGAAATCCGTTCCCGCCTGGATGACGCCCAGGCACACGCGATCGGCTCGACAACCACCGGTTCGAGTGTTTCCAAAAAAAGCCAGCAGGTAGTGACAGGCTCCTGAAAGGGCCGCGCCCTTTCAGGAGACAAGGTTAGTCAGGAATCAGGACTTTTTATCGTCAGCCGCTTTGTCGGTCGGGTTGGCGATCAGGGCCTTGAGCTCGTCGCTCATCGGGAACATCAGGTTCAGGCCTTTTGGCGGAATCGGCGACTGGAACCATTTGTCGTAGATCTTGTTGATCTCGCCCGACTTGTAGGTGGCGACGATGGCGTCGTCCACGGCCTTCTTGAATGGTGCGTCGCCCTTGCGGACCATGCAGCCGTAGATTTCGTAGGATTGCGCGGTACCGGTCACAGCCCAGTCGGTCGGTTTGCGGGCCTTGGCCATTTCACCGGCCAGCAGCGCGTCGTCCATCATGAAGGCAACGGCGCGGCCGCCTTCGAGCATGTTGAAGGACTCGCCATGGTCCTTGGCCGAGATCACGTTCATGCCCATCTGCTTGTCGGCGTTCATCGCCTTGAGGATGCGCTCGGACGTGGTGCCGGCGGTGGTCACGACGTTCTTGCCCTTCAGGTCGGCGAAGTCCTTGTAAGGCGAATCCTTCTTGGACAGCAGACGGGTGCCGATCTCGAAGATGCCGACGGAGAAGTCGACCTGCTGCTGACGCTCGACGTTGTTGGTGGTGGAACCGCACTCGACGTCCACGGTGCCGTTTTGCACCAGCGGGATACGGGTCTGCGAGGTAACCAGGTTGTATTTGACCTTGAGATCCGGCATGTCGAGGTCTTTCTTGATGGCTTCGACGATTTTCAGCTGGATGTCGTGGGAGTAGCCGACTGGAACGCCGGATGCATCCGCGATGTAGGAGAACGGAATGGAAGCGTCGCGATGTCCGAGGGTGATGGTGCCGGAGTCTTTGATTTTCTTCAGCGTGCCGGTGAGTTCGGCGGCGACCACTGGAGTGCTAATCAGAGCAGCAGCAATGGCTGCGCCCAACAGATGGGGAACGATGCGCATCAATATTTCCTCGACATTTGTTTTTTTTATGAAGCCAGTTCGACGGCTCTCTTATACAGCGAATGCCTTGACGGCTCCTGATGTGTGTTGGCCCATCAGGCATTCGTCGAAGAGTGTAGAGCATGAGTCGTGCCAGGCCAGCTGATCCGTATCAAGACCTTGATTTGAAAGGCTATTAAATATTTATGGCGGATATTGTCGGCGGTCTTTATCCGGTTATCCGAATTGACCCGAAAGTCGCGTTCGGAAAACCGAATGCCCAGCAGGGCCGGGCTCATCCCCTGTAGAAGCCGCGGCCATGAAAAAGCCCCCGGGCCATGTGGCGCGGGGGCTTCTTTATAGGACGGGCGATCAGGCGGCCTCGATCTTCGCCCGGTTCTGCTCGACCTTCTGCAGGTAGTGCTGCAGTTTTTCCTGCTCTGCCGGGGTCGTGAACAGCCCCAGCTTGCTGCGGCGCCAGAGGATGTCCTGGGCATTGACCGCCCATTCTTCGCTGCACAGGTAATCGACTTCGCGGGTGTACAGGCCGCCACCCAGGTGCTCGCCCAGGTCGCTCAGGCTGCGTACGCCTTCCAGCAGGCGCCAGGTGCGGCTGCCGTAGCTGGTGGCCCAGCGGCGGGCGATTTCGCTGGGTACCCAGTCGAACTTCTGGCGAATCGCTTCGGCCAGTGCCTGCGGGGTGGTCATGTCTTCGCCGCCGGGCAGGGTCGAGTGGGCGGTCCAGCTCGGCTTGATGCCCTTGAAGAACGGTGTCAGCTGGGCCATGGCCGATTCGGCCAGCTTGCGGTAGGTGGTCAGCTTGCCGCCGAACACCGACAGCAGCGGCGCTTCGTCGGCATTGCCGGACAGCGCCAGGGTGTAGTCGCGGGTCACGGCCGACGGGTTGTCGGATTCGTCGTTGCACAGCGGGCGCACGCCGGAGTAGGTGTGCACGATGTCCTGGCGGCTCAGTTGCTTCTTGAAGTGGGCGTTGACCACTTTCAGGATGTAGTCGGTTTCGCCTTCGGTAATCGCTACCTTCGCCGGGTCACCGGTGTACTCGCGGTCGGTGGTGCCGATCAGGGTGAAGTGGTTCAGGTACGGAATGGTGAAGACGATGCGCTGGTCTTCGTTCTGCAGGATGTGCGCATGTTCGCCTTCGTACAGCTTCGGCACGATCAGGTGGCTGCCCTGGATCAGGCGGATGCCGTAAGGCGAATCCAGCTTCAGGTCGTCCTTGATGAACTTGGCGACCCATGGGCCGGCGGCGTTCACCAGGGCTTTGGCTTGAATCGAGAACAGGCTGCCGTCGGCGCGCTCCAGGTGCAGGTGCCACATGCCCTTGCTGCGGCGGGCGCTGATGCAGCGGGTCTGGGTGTGCACGTGGGCGCCTTTTTCGCGGGCGGCCATGGCGTTCAACACCACCAGGCGGGCGTCGTCGACCCAGCAGTCGGAGTATTCGAAGCCTTTGGTGATCTCGGCTTTCAACGGGCTGTCGGCGCCGAACTTGAGGCTCTTGGAACCGGCGAGTTTTTCCCGCTTGCCCAAGTGGTCATAAAGGAACAGGCCGGCGCGGATCATCCACGCCGGACGCAGGTGCGGGCGGTGCGGCAGGACGAAACGCATGGGCTTGACGATATGCGGGGCCTTGGCCAGCAGCACTTCGCGTTCGGCCAGGGCTTCGCGCACCAGACGGAATTCGTAATGTTCGAGGTAGCGCAGGCCGCCGTGGATCAGCTTGCTGCTGGCCGAGGAGGTATGGCTGGCCAGGTCGTCTTTTTCGCAAAGGAACACGGACAGGCCACGCCCGGCGGCATCGGCGGCGATGCCGACACCATTGATCCCACCACCGATCACGGCAATGTCATAAATCTCGGCGAGAGGGGGCGCGGGCAAGGTGGAAGTGGGCATCGACTGGCCTCGTGTTCTTCTGGTATTTGAAATCGAACATTAATGTTCATTTGCGAAAATACTAGCGCAGAAACACGCCGACAGCCAGTGAGATTCGATTGAAAAAACTCATCGAAAGGCAGGGAAAGGAAAATTTACGAACATTGTCGGACGCGAGGTGTCCGCGGCTTGCGGAAGGGGGATCTGTAGCCGCTGCCGAAGGCTGCGATCGCGCCCGAAGGGGGCGCAGGATCTCCAGTTCGCTGAAGGCCTTCGGCCTTATCGCAGCCTGCGGCAGCGGCTACAGGGGAGGGATCAGACGACTTCCAGGCGAATCTTGTGCTGTTGCAGCAACTGGGTCAGCGCCGGAACCGGCTGCTGGTCGGTGACCAGGCAATCGATCAGGCTGATGGGGCCGAGGCGGATCATGGCATTGCGCCCGAACTTGCTGGAGTCGGCGGCCAGGATCACCTGCCGGGCATTGGCGATGATCGCTTGGGACACCCGCACTTCCTGGTAGTCGAAGTCCAGCAGGCTGCCGTCTTCGTCGATACCGCTGATGCCGACCAGGGCGAAGTCGACCTTGAACTGGTTGATGAAGTCGACGCTGGCCTGGCCGACCACACCGCCATCGCGACGCACGTTGCCGCCGGTCAGCAGCACGTCGAAGTCGTCCTTGGCGCTGAGCATGGAAGCCACGTGCAGGTTGTTGGTGATGATCTTCAGGTGGCTGTGATTGAGCAGCGCCCGGGCAATGGATTCGGTGGTGGTACCAATATTGATGAACAGCGAGGCGTGATCGGGGATCTGCGCGGCGATGGCTTCGCCGATGCGTTGTTTCTCATCGCGCATCTGGTCGGCGCGCATGGCGTAGGCGGTGTTTTCGACACTGGAGTCGTAGGCTGCGCCGCCATGGTAGCGACGCAACAGGTTCACTTCCGCCAGTTGGTTGATATCGCGGCGGATGGTTTGCGGTGTAACGACGAACAGCTGGGCCATTTCCTCGATGCTGACATAGCCGCGTTCGCGGACCAGCTCGAGGATTTGCTGCTGACGGGGAGGCAGATTCATGGGGCTTCCTTTGGGCTGCCATGCAAAATTTGCCCATGATGCCGCAGGAATCTACTCCCGACCAGTTACAACCCGATACGAATCCGCGACTTGGCTTATTCAGCGCCTTCGTGCGGTTCCCAGTCGCGGGTGCGGCTGACGGCTTTTTTCCAGCCGGCGTAGAGCTTTTCCTTCTCGGTTTCGGCCAGCTGTGGTTCGAACTCGCGCTCGATCACCGCCTTGCCGCGCAGCTCTTCCAGGCTGCCCCAGAAACCGCAGGCCAGGCCAGCCAGGTAGGCCGCGCCCAGGGCCGTGGTTTCGCGCATTTGCGGGCGCTCGACCTGGGTGCCGAGGATGTCGGCCTGGAACTGCATGAGGAAGTTGTTGGCCACCGCGCCGCCGTCCACGCGCAGGGCCTTGAGGCGTTCGCCGGAGTCCTGCTGCATGGCGTCGAGGACGTCGCGGGTCTGGTAGGCGATCGACTCCAGCGCGGCGCGGATGATGTGGTCCACGCGCACGCCACGGGTCAGGCCGAACAGCGCGCCACGGGCGTAGGGGTCCCAGTACGGAGCGCCCAGGCCGGTGAAGGCCGGGACCAGGTACACGCCGTTGCTGTCCTTGACCTTGCTGGCGAAATATTCGGTGTCGTGGGCGTCGTTGATGATCTTCAGTTCGTCCCGCAGCCACTGCACGGTGGAACCGCCGTTGAACACCGCGCCTTCGAGGGCGTAAGCCACTTCGCCGCGAGGGCCGCAGGCGATGGTGGTGAGCATGCCGTGCTTGGACTTGACCGCCTTGTCGCCGGTGTTCATCAGCAGGAAGCAGCCAGTGCCGTAGGTGTTCTTCGCCTGGCCCGGCTCGACGCACATCTGGCCGAACAGCGCGGCCTGCTGGTCGCCGGCGATACCGCCGATGGCGATGCCGCTTTTGGTGCGGCCGTAGATTTCCGAGGACGACTTCACTTGCGGCAGCATTTCCCGCGGGATATCCAGCACTTCCAGCATTTTCGCATCCCACTCCAGGGTGTGGATGTTGAAGAGCATGGTGCGCGAGGCGTTGGTGTAGTCGGTGACGTGGGTCTTGCCGCCGGTGAATTTCCAGATCAGCCAGCTGTCGACGGTGCCGAACAGCAGTTCGCCGTTGCGCGCGCGTTCGCGGCTGCCTTCGACGTTGTCGAGGATCCACTTCAGTTTGGTGCCGGAGAAATACGGGTCGGTGACCAGGCCGGTGGTGTCGCGGATGTACTCTTCCAGGCCGTCACGCTTGAGCTGCTGGCAGATTTCGGTGCTGCGGCGGCACTGCCAGACGATGGCGTTGTAGATCGGCCGGCCAGTGGTCTTGTCCCAGACTACGGTGGTTTCACGCTGGTTGGTGATGCCGATGGCGGCGACCTGGTCATGGTGCAGGCCGGCTTGCGCCAGGGCCTCGACCATCACCGCGCTCTGGGTGGCGAAGATTTCCATCGGGTCGTGTTCGACCCAGCCGGCTTGCGGGTAATGCTGGACGAATTCGCGCTGGGCGGTGCACACAACGTTGGCGTCGCGATCGAAAATGATCGCGCGCGAGCTGGTCGTACCCTGATCGAGGGCAATGATGTAGTTCTTATTCTGAATGTCGGTCATGTCGATTGCCTTGGACAAAAATAAGGAAGTGGGCAAGAGGCGCAGGTCGGGGTTGGGCAGGACCTTGCGCCGCCGGTTTCAAGAAGTTCTTACTTTGCCGTCAATGGCTTTTTCGGCATCCGTTGGAGCAGGGGCGACGGTTGGCAGGTGGCGGGCAATCAGCCCGCGGTAAGCCACGGCGCCGAGGCAGGCACCGATAATCGGCGCGAAGATCGGAACCAGGAAGTACGGAATGTCGCGGCCGCCGGTAAAGGAAACCTCGCCCCAACCCATGAAGAATGTCATCAGTTTAGGGCCAAAATCCCGTGCCGGGTTCATCGCGAAACCAGTCAGCGGCCCCATCGCGCTGCCGATCACGGCGATCAGCAGGCCGATCAGCAGCGGCGCCATCGGGCCGCGCGGCAAGCCGTTGTTGTCGTCGGTCAGGGACATGATCACGCCCATCAGGATCGCGGTAATCACCACTTCGACCAGGAACGCCTGGGCGGTGGACAGCGCCGGGTTGGGATAGGTGGAGAATACCGACGCCAGTTCAAGGCTGGCCTGGGAGCCGCGGACCATCTGGTGGGCTTGTTCGTAATCGAAGAACAGGTTGCTGTACAGCGTGTAGACCAGTAGCGCCGCGCAGAAGGCGCCGGCGATCTGGGAGACGATGTAGAACGGCAGTTTGCGTTTCTCGAAGTCGGCAAAGATGCACAGCGCGATGCTGACCGCGGGGTTGAGGTGCGCGCCGGAAACGCCGGCGGTGAGGTAGATCGCCATGCTCACGCCGATCCCCCAGATGACGCTGATTTCCCACAGGCCGAAGCTGGCGCCCGCGACCTTGAGCGCGGCGACGCAGCCAGTACCGAAGAAGATCAACAAGGCTGTACCCAGGAACTCGGCCATGCACTGGCCGGAGAGCGACGGTTGTTGTAACGCAGTTGTCATGGAAAACCTCGGTTTTTGTTGTTGTCTGGCACTGGCGTGAAGGGCGCCGAGCGCGATTTTCACCGTCGGCAGGATCCCCATCCTGGACGCGGCTTACTGCTGGGTACGGCTGTTGGATCTACCACATGATATTCGCAAACGAAAAAATATAGACAAGAAACATTACTGTCAAAGGTCGAAAGTGAACCATTAGTCATTTTATAACTATCAGTCATGTGAATGATCCTGCGGGAAGCGCATGGGTTTTGCGCAAAAGGCGCGGCCAGCCTGGTGCCGGCGGCTGCCGGGACTGAGGTATGGGCCTTGGAATAGAGCCTTTTGCTGGCGGATATCCTAGAATCGCCGGTGTTCTTTTCCCTGCCTATGGAGTTGCTATGACCCCTGCACTGGATCTGCTGAAAAAAGTTCGCGCCGAACATCGGGTGCACAGTTATGAACACGACCCGAAGGCGGCCTCCTATGGTCTGGAGGCGGCGGAAAAGCTCGGCCTCGACCCGGCGCAGGTGTTCAAGACGCTGCTGGCCAGCAGTGAAAAGGGCGAATTGCTGGTGGCCGTGGTGCCGGTCGTCGGAAGTCTCGACCTCAAGGCCCTGGCGCACGCGGCGGGGGTGAAAAAAGCCGAGATGGCCGACCCGGCTGCGGCGCAGCGAGCGACCGGTTACCTGCTGGGCGGGATCAGCCCCCTGGGCCAGAAAAAGCGCCTGCGCACCTTTATCGATAACAGTGCGCAACCTTTTCCCAGCATCTTCGTCAGCGCCGGTCGGCGTGGGCTTGAGGTCGAACTCTCGGCCGCCGTGCTGGCCGAGCACACCCAGGCGGCATTCGCCGATATCGGGCGCGACTGACCGCCAGTGCGCCGATAAGTATCGGCGCTGTATGGCAAAAAATAACTTTCTCTGTGGCTGTCGGCGCCTGGACGGGCAGCCTCATGCTTGCGCGGCATGTTCAAGGAGAGATGTTTATGCAGCTTGAGTTTCATCAGGTCGACGCGTTCAGCGATCGTCCGTTCAGCGGCAACCCGGCGATGGTCTATCGACTGCCGGCCTGGCCGGCCGATGAGTTGATGCAGAACATCGCCGCCGAGCACAACCTGGCGGAGACCGCTTTTGTCGTGCGCGAGCCTCAAGGCTGGCGTATCCGCTGGTTTACCCCGACCACCGAAATCGCCTTGTGCGGCCATGCCACCCTCGCCAGCGCCCACGTGCTGTTCGAGATTTATGGCGAGCCGGGGCCGCGTATCGACTTCATCTGCCAGTCTGGCTCCTTGAGCGTCAGTCGCGAAGATGCGCAGCTTTGGCTGGATTTCCCGGTTCGCGCGCCGCGCGCGATCGATGGCCGCGAGCAACTGGAGTGCGCTTTGGGCACGAGGGTCGTGGCGTTACTGGGGGCCAACGAGTTGTTCGCGGTGCTGGAGTCCGAGCAAGCGGTGCTCGACTGTCAGCCGGACATGGCGGCGCTGGCCAAGCTGCCCTGGCCTGGCGCGATCGTGACCGCGCAGGGCAGCCAGCATGATTTTGTCTCGCGCTATTTCGCGCCGGCCATTGGCATCAACGAAGACACGGCTACCGGCTCGACCCACTGCGCCCTGATTCCGTACTGGGCCGAACGCCTGGGCAAGACGAGCCTGACGGCTTATCAATGCTCGAAGCGCGGAGGGGCGTTGTTCTGTCGGCTGGAAGGGGAGCGGGTGAAGATTGGCGGGCAGGCGACGCTGGTGGCCAGTGGCAAGCTGTTCCTGGATTGAAAGCGCAGGCGCCGGTTGAGCGGCGCCTGCGGTATCCGCTGGATCAGTGGGCGCTGCTGTAGCGGCGAACTCCCGATTCAGCCTGTGGCAGCTGCGCCGCGGTGCTGCCGGAGGCCTGGAACAGCACCAGGTGTTCGGCGGCGACGCGGATTCCGACGTCAGCGCCTATCAGATGATCGGCATGACTTGGGAAGATCGACTCGAGCTGGCTGCCGGTCGGCAGTTGCAGGCGGTACAGGGTCGACGCGCCCTGGAAACTCTTGGCGACGATCCGCGCCTTGAGGTCGCTGTCCGGTGCATAAACGATGTCGTCCGGGCGTAGCAGTACATCCACCGCGCCGCCGGGGGGCCAGGTGTAGGCACGGTTGCCGCGCAGTACACCGAGTTCGGTCTGCACCGATTCCGGGCTGTCCAGCTGGCCACGGATGAAATAGCCCTGGCCGATAAAGCTCGCCACGAACGGTGTCAGCGGTTCGTGATAGAGGTTGTACGGCGTGTCCCATTGCTCCAGGCGGCCTTCCTTGAACACGCCGACGTGATCGCTGACGGCGAAGGCTTCTTCCTGGTCGTGGGTCACCAGGATCGCACTGGTGCCCCGCGCCTTGAGGATGTCGCGCACTTCGTGACTGAGCTTGCGCCGCAGTTCGCCATCGAGGTTGGAGAAGGGTTCGTCGAGCAGCAGCAACTGCGGCTCCGGCGCCAGGGCCCGGGCCAGTGCGACGCGCTGTTGCTGGCCGCCGGACAGCTCATGAGGGAAGCGCTTGCCGAGGTTCTTCAGGTTGACCAGTTCCAGCAGCTCCTCGACCACCCGGTTCTTCTGCGGGTGCTTGCGGATGCCGAAGGCAATGTTGTCCGCCACGCTCAGGTGCGGGAACAGGGCGTAGTCCTGGAACACCATGCCGATCCGCCGGCGCTCCGGCGCCAGGGTGAAGCCGGCGCGGGAGATGGTTTCGCCGGCCAGCTGGATTTCACCTTCGTGCACCGGCTCGAAACCGGCAATCGCGCGCAGGGTGGTGGTCTTGCCGCAGCCGGAGGAACCAAGCAGGCAACCGATATCGCCGGCGTTGAGGTGCAGGTTGAGGTTCTGCACGACCCGTTGGTCCTGGTAGCCGCAGGCGAGATTGCGCAGGTTAAGCAGTAATGGCTGGCTCATGCGTGGTGGTACGCCGGCTCGACCAGAAACTCGAGCAGGGCCTTTTGTGCGTGGAGACGGTTTTCTGCCTGGTCCCACGCCACGGAGCGTGGATCGTCCAGCAGGTCGAGGCTGATTTCTTCGCCGCGGTGGGCGGGCAGGCAGTGCATGAACAGCACGTCTTCGGCGGCCAGGTCGAGCAGCGCGCGATTGACCTGGAACGGCGCGAACAGCTTGAGGCGCAGGGCGGTTTCTTCTTCCTGGCCCATGGAGGTCCAGACATCGGTGCTCACCAGGTGGGCGCCGATCACCGCGTCTTGCGGATCGCGCACGATGCTCACCCGGTCGCCGGCGCGGGCGACGAATTCAGGGTTGGGGTCGTAGCCTTCAGGGCAGGCGATGCGCAGTTGGAAGTCGAACTGGATCGCCGCTTCTATATAGCTGTTGCACATGTTGTTGCCGTCGCCGATCCAGGCCACGGTTTTGCCCTGGATCGAGCCGCGGTGTTCGAGGAAGGTTTGCATGTCGGCCAGCAACTGGCACGGGTGCAGGTCGTCGGACAGGCCGTTGATCACCGGTACGCGGGAGTTGGCCGCGAACTCGGTCAGGGTGCTATGGGCAAAGGTACGGATCATCACCGCGTCGAGCATGCGCGACATGACGATGGCGCAGTCGCTGATCGGCTCGCCGCGACCCAGTTGGGTGTCGCGCGGGGACAGGAAGATTGCCTGGCCGCCGAGCTGGATCATGCCGGCTTCGAAGGACAGGCGGGTGCGGGTAGACGACTTCTCGAAAATCATCCCGAGAACGCGGTTTTTCAGAGGCTCGAAGAGTACGCCGCGGTTACGCAGGTCCTTCAGCTCGATGCCTCGACGAATCACGCTGACCAGCTCTTCGGGCGTGCAATCCATCAGGGAGAGAAAGTGCCTTGCGCTCATCATTAACTACCTTTTTGCAACAGACCGCAGATACTCAAAGCCTTGTTTTATCGAGAAACGGGCGAGACCTGCGGCGAAAGCCGCACGGGGCGACGAAATAGGGGAAGGCGCGATCTTATAATTAAATGTCGCGTCTTACCAATAGCAGGCTTGGTTTCTAAGGCTTTCACCACTTGCAGCGAGTGGCCTGGGCCAAAAAAGTGGGCCATTCGTGACGTTTTACAGCATGTTCAGATGGGCCCAGTCGGATGTGGAGTCAATCCACTTTGCATAGGTCCGCAGCAGCATTTGTACACTGCGCCTCGGCCGCTTTGCAACGCGCCTCGTGGCGCATGCCGCTATCAGGCATATGGCTGGCGCGGGCTGGGTTTTTCTCTGCCTGGCTCTTGGGCACTTCGAGCAGGGCGGGAAATGGAAAGGCTCGCGGCAGGGGATCTCGGCAGAAATATTTCCTCAGGCAAAGGGCTGGGGTTATAAATGCGCACCGGCATCAGGGAAGTGCTTGGAATGGACTCGAAAGAACAGCAACTGAAGACACTGTTGGGGTTGACGACGCGAACCCTGACCGACCTGACGGCATCGATCACCTCGATGTCCTTCGAGTTGCTACGCAGCGAGGACAGCACCACGCGTAACGCCGCGCGACAGATGATCGAGCGCATGCTGACCATCAGCAGCAATCTCGATGAGCATTGGCGGCTGCTTGCCAAATTCAGCGGGGTGCAGGGCGGTGAGGCGCCGATGGACGGCATGACGCCGATCGCCCGGCAGGACGATCCACCGAGGCTGCCCTCCAACTGAGTCATCGGCTGGCTTGATGCTTGCCGATTCACAGGATGAACGTCTCTGGTGCTGATGCCGGTCTGGCACCATAGTTTTGTTCCCGCGGCCTGACGCTGGCCGCCCCGAATAAAATAGAGACTGGCCATGACCAAGACTCTCCATCACCGTGCCTGCCACCTGTGTGAAGCCATCTGCGGCTTGACCATCGAAACCACCGAAGTCGACGGCGCCGGCCCGCAGATCACCTCGATCAAGGGCGATGCCCAGGACAGTTTCAGCCGCGGCCATATCTGCCCCAAGGCGGTGGCGCTGCAGGACATCCAGAACGACCCGGACCGGCTGCGCCAGCCCATGCGCAGGGTCGGTGGCGATTGGCAGGCGATCGAGTGGGACGAGGCCTTCACGCTGGTGGCCGAGCGCCTGGCGGCGATCCAGGAGCGGCACGGCAACCATGCGGTGGCGGTCTATCAGGGCAATCCCAGCGTGCACAATTATGGGTTGATGACCCACAGCAACTATTTCCTCGGCCTGCTGAAAACCCAGAACCGCTTTTCCGCCACCTCGGTGGACCAGTTGCCGCAGCACCTGAGCAGCTACCTGATGTATGGCCATGGGTTGCTGCTGCCGATCCCGGATATCGATAACACCGATTTCATGCTGATCCTGGGCGGCAACCCGCTGGCGTCCAACGGCAGCATCATGACCGTGCCGGACGTGGAGAAGCGCCTGAAGGCGATCCAGGCGCGAGGCGGCAAAGTAGTAGTGGTCGATCCACGGCGCAGCGAGACGGCGGTCATGGCCGACCAGCATGTGTTTGTCCGTCCCGGCGGGGATGTGGCGCTGCTGTTCGGCATGCTGCATACGATTTTCGCGCAGGGGCTGACGCGTGACAGCCATCTGCTGGTGGACGGCCTGGCCGAGGTGCGTGAGGCCATTTCTCGTTTCAGTGCCGAAGCCATGAGTCCTTTGTGTTCGGTGCCGGCGCAGCAGATTCGCCAGTTGGCGCGCGACTTCGCCGCGGCGGACAGGGCGGTGTGTTATGGCCGGATGGGCGTGTCCACCCAGTCGTTCGGTACCCTCTGCCATTGGCTGGTGCAACTGCTCAACCTGGTGACCGGCAACCTGGACCGGGTCGGCGGCGCCCTGTGCACCGAGCCGGCGGTGGATCTGGTGGCGGCGACTTCGGGCGGGCACTTCAATGCCTGGCAAAGCCGGGTTTCCGGACGCCCTGAATATGGCGGCGAACTGCCGGTCTCGGCCCTGGCCGAAGAAATGCTGACCGCAGGCGAAGGGCAGGTACGGGCGCTGATCACGGTGGCTGGCAATCCGGTGCTCTCCACTCCCAATGGACGGCAGTTGGAGCAGGCGCTGGAGGGCCTGGAGTTCATGCTCAGTATCGACCTGTACATCAACGAAACCACCCGTAATGCGGACCTGATCCTGCCATCGACCTCGGCCCTGGAGAACGATCACTACGACACCACGTTCAATATGTTCGCGGTGCGCAATGTCAGCCGCTTCAACCGGGCGATCCTGCCCAAGCCGGAAGGCGCGCTGCATGACTGGGAAATCTTCGTCGGCCTGGCCAGGGCCTTCGCCGCGCGGACCGGCAAGGAGCTCAAGCCGACCGTGCCGCCGGCACAGATGATCGACAGGGGGCTACGAGCGGGGCGGTATGGCGAGGCGTCCGGGTTCAATCTGTCGGTGGCGACGCTGGTCGACCACCCCCACGGGATCGACCTGGGGCCACTCAAGCCCAACCTGGCAGCGCGCCTGAAAACCGAGAACCGTCGGGTACAGGCCGCTCCCGCGGCGATCATGGCGGACCTCGAGCGCTTTGCCGCGTTGCAGGCTCCGGCAGCCGATGAGCTGGTGATGATCGGTCGGCGCCATGTACGCAGTAATAATTCGTGGATGCACAACTACCATCGGTTGGTGAAGGGCAAGCCACGGCACCAGTTGCTGATGAATCCCGATGATCTGGCCCGGCGAGGGCTGACTGACGGACAGCGCGTGCGGGTCAGTTCGCGGGTCGGGGCGATCGAGGTGGAAGTCCTTGCCAGCAGCGAGATGATGCCCGGGGTGGTCAGCCTGCCCCATGGCTGGGGGCATGGTCGGCCGGGGGTGCAGATGAGCATCGCCATGGCCCAACCCGGGTCGAGTGCCAATGACCTGACCGACGAGCGTCAGCTGGACGAGTTATCGGGCAATGCGGCGCTCAATGGTGTGCCGGTGACGGTGGAGGCGGCCTGAGGAGTCTGTCGGAGAGGCCGAGCATGGCGCTCGGCTTTCCGTTACAATGCGCCACCGTGTCGACAACAGAGTCGGAAAGTTCAGCCGAGGTGCTCCATGGATATCATCGAAACTATTAAAGAGCAGATTGCCAACAACACCATTCTGCTTTACATGAAAGGCTCGCCGAATGCCCCGCAGTGTGGCTTTTCCGCGAAAGCCGCTCAGGCCGTGATGGGGTGTGGTGAGAAGTTCGCTTACGTGGACATCCTGCAGAACCCGGAAATCCGCGCCAACCTGCCTAAATACGCCAACTGGCCTACTTTCCCGCAACTGTGGGTAGCCGGCGAACTGGTCGGCGGCAGCGACATCATGGCTGAGATGTTCGCCAATGGTGAGTTGCAGACCCTGATCAAGGCCGCCGCTGAAAAAGCCGCTGCCAAGGCCGAAGCCTGATTTGCCCCCTACAGGAGCGACAAGTTCGCTCCTGTAGGGTTGTGTGGATTTATCCACGCAATTAAAAAGCCCCGCCCTCGTGAAGAGAGGTGGGGCTTTTTTATGGGGTGAAGCTTTTGCTTGGGAGGAATTACTCGTCGCCCATCTGCGATTGCAGGTAGTTCTCCAGGCCGACTTTATCGATCAGGCCCAGTTGGGTTTCCAGCCAGTCGATATGTTCTTCTTCCGATTCCAGGATGTCTTCCAGCAGCTCGCGGCTACCGAAGTCGCTGACCGATTCGCAATGGGCGATGGCGGCTTTCAGGTCGGCATGGCCGGTGCGCTCGATGCGCAGGTCGCACTCGAGCATTTCCTTGGTGTGTTCGCCGATGTGCAGCTTGCCCAGGTCCTGGACGTTCGGCAGGCCTTCGAGGAAGAGGATGCGCTTGATCAGCTTGTCCGCATGCTTCATCTCGTCGATGGACTCGTGGTATTCGTGCTTGCCCAGCTTGTTCAGGCCCCAGTCTTCATACATGCGTGCGTGCAGGAAGTACTGATTGATCGCGACCAGTTCATTGGCAAGGATCTTGTTGAGATGCTGGATGACTGTGACGTCGCCTTTCATGATGGGGTCCTGCCCTGTAATTAGCGGTATATAAGGCAGAGTCTGAGCCGCACGATGATTAGTGTCAAACCTAAGTTATTGAATAATATATGAAAATTAATCGGAATAAGAATGTTTGTGTTCCGCGTTTTGATGCTAAGCGATTGAATTACAGACATAAAAAAGCCGGACACGAAGTCCGGCTCTTTTAAATGGCGTTAATTACGCAACATTAAATTCTACTGGGTAAGGAATCGCTGGCTGGCTGCTTTGCAGTTCGGTCAGGGTTTCACGTACCACCTGCTTGGCGAGGCAGGCACATTTGCCACATTGACTGGCCACGCCGGTCGCTTGGCGTACTTCACGATAGCTGCAGCAACCGTCGTAGATTGCATCGCGGATTTGTCCGTCGGTGACGCCAGTGCAGAGGCAGACATACATAGGGTGAGAACCGTCGCTGGTTATGGCTCAATGCGACGGATCTTAATGTTAACGAGAATGATTGTCAAAGTGGTTTCCTGGGGCTTTTTGCCAGATGCGTATCTGGCAGACGAACGGTTTTTTCTAGCACGGGTGACGAGCTGTCCAGCAGGGCGACTTTTTTGCGGCCTGAATCCGGGAGATGGAAAAACCACTAAGGACAGCTCAAAAACGCGGTGTATGATGTGCGGTCCTTACGAAGCGGGATCGAGTCACAGGGCTGTCGCTTGGCGGCGGCAAACTGGGCTGGATCTCATTCTTCATTCGATCACACCAGGAGATATCCAATGAGCGTACTCGTAGGCAAACAAGCCCCTGACTTCACCGTTCCCGCCGTTCTCGGCAATGGCGAAATCGTCGACAGCTTCACCCTGTCCTCGGCCATCAAAGGCAAATACGGCCTGGTGTTCTTCTACCCGCTGGACTTCACCTTCGTCTGCCCGTCCGAGCTGATCGCCCTGGACCACCGCATGGCTGACTTCAAGGCACGCAACGTTGAAGTGATCGCGGTTTCGATCGACTCGCACTTCACCCACAACGCCTGGCGCAACACCCCGATCAATGCCGGTGGCATCGGTCAGGTCCAGTACATCATGGCTGCTGACATGAAGCACGACATCGCCAAGGCCTACGACGTTGAGTCCGAAGGCGGCGTGGCTTTTCGTGGCGCGTTCCTGATCGACGACAAAGGTGTCGTTCGTTCGCAGATCGTCAACGACCTGCCGCTGGGCCGTAACATGGAAGAGCTGATCCGTCTGGTCGACGCTCTGCAGTTCCACGAAGAGCACGGCGAAGTCTGCCCGGCCAACTGGAAGAAAGGCGACAAGGGTATGACTGCTTCGCCAGAAGGCGTTGCTGCTTACCTGAGCGAGAACGCCGGCAAGCTGTAAGCCGCGCTTCACGCATAAAAAAAACCGGCCCCAGGGCCGGTTTTTTTATGCGCGGTCGTTCAGCGGCAGTATCAGTCGTTGAAATCTTGCCAGCCGCCCATTTCCTTCCAGCGATTGACGATACCGCAGAACAGGTCGGCAGTCTTCTCGGTGTCGTAGCGGGCGGAATGCGCCTCACGGCCATCGAAGTCGATATCGGCAGCCTGGCACGCCTTGGCCAGCACGGTTTGACCATAAGCCAGGCCGGCAAGCGTCGCGGTGTCGAAGCTGGAGAACGGATGAAACGGGTTGCGTTTCATGTCCAGGCGCGCGACAGCCGCGTTGAGGAAGCCCAGGTCGAAGCTGCTGTTGTGCCCGACCAAGATCGCGCGCTTGCAGCCATTGGCCTTCAGCGCCTTGCGCACGCTGCGGAAAATATCGTTCAGCGCGGTTTCTTCACTGACGGCCATGCGCAGCGGATGGTCGAGCTTGATCCCGGTGAACTCCAGCGCCGCGGCTTCGATGTTGGCGCCTTCGAAAGGCTCTACCCGGAAAAACAGGGTGTGTTCGGGGAACACGAAGCCCTTTTCGTCCATGCCGATGATGGTCGCGGCAATTTCCAGCAAGGCGTCGGTGGCCGAGTTGAAACCACCGGTTTCAACGTCGACGACTACCGGCAGGTAACCACGAAAGCGTGCCGCCATTGGATGACGCGAGCCACCACCGTTGTGACCGTCCTGCTCGTCGTCGAAATGGTCTTCACTCACGCGTGTTCCTCCAGCAGGCGCCAGCGCAGTTTTTCACCGGCGCGCAGCGGGATGACGGTCAGCTCGCCGAAAGGCAGGCTGGCAGGGGCGGTCCATTCTTCACGAACCAGGGTGATGCGATCGGTGTTGGCCGGCAGGCCATAGAAGCGTGGGCCGTTGAGGCTGGCAAAGGTTTCCAGCTTGTCCAGCGCGTTGCGCTGTTCGAAGGCTTCGGCGTACAACTCGATCGCGGCATAGGCGGTGTAGCAGCCGGCACAGCCGCAGGCCGCTTCTTTGGCATGCTGGGCGTGGGGCGCGGAGTCAGTGCCGAGGAAGAACTTCTGGCTGCCGCTGGCGGCGGCGTCGAGCAGCGCTTCCTGGTGCACGTTGCGCTTGAGAATCGGCAGGCAATAGAAGTGCGGGCGAATGCCGCCAACCAGCATGTGGTTGCGGTTGTACAGCAGGTGATGGGCGGTGATGGTCGCGCCAACGTTGGCCGAGGCCTCGTTGACGAACTGCACGGCGTCACGGGTGGTGATGTGTTCGAACACCACTTTGAGCGTCGGGAAGCGCTCGACGACACGGCGCATGTGCTCGTCGATGAACAGCTTCTCGCGGTCGAACACGTCGACTTCACCGCGGGTGACTTCACCGTGGATCAGCAGCGGCAGGCCGACTTCGGCCATGGCCTCCAGCGCCGGGAAGATCTTGTCGATGCTGGTGACGCCCGAGTCCGAATTGGTGGTCGCACCGGCCGGGTAGAGCTTGGCGGCATGGACGAAACCACTGGCCTTGGCCGCGCGAACTTCTTCGGGCTGGGTGCGATCGGTAAGGTAGAGCACCATCAGCGGCTCGAAGCGGCTGCCGGCCGGCCGCGCAGCGAGAATGCGCTGGCGATAGGCGTCGGCTTCAGCGGCGTTGCGCACCGGAGGTACCAGGTTAGGCATGATGATGGCGCGGCCAAAGGTGCGCGCGACATCCGCGACAGTATTGGTCAACACGGCACCATCGCGAAGATGAATATGCCAGTCGTCGGGACGCAGCAGGGTCAGGCGGTCGGACATTGGGGATTCCAGGCGGGTCAAACTCCAGTGAATGCTACCGGAAAAGACTCTTCCAGGCACTCGCTATCAAGTTTTGCGTGAAGCTTCCGATATCCCGAAGGTATGCCGTAAACAGGCATTTCGATTTTCGTGATGTACAAGTCAGTGGAGCCTCCCGTGCGCCAGCGTTATCTAGCCTTGCTCAGTGTGTTCGCCAGTCTTCCCGCGATGGCGCTGACTTTCCAGACTCGTCTGGAGAGCATTGAGTGGACGGTCGAAGGCGATAAATTCGAGTGCCGTCTGAGCCAGCCGATCACCGATTTCGGTTCCGGGGAGTTCGTGCGTCGCGCCGGTGAGCAGGCGACCTTCCGCCTCAAGGCCTACAACCCGATGCTCGCTGGCGGTTCGGCCACGCTGCTGGCGGCGGCGGCGCCGTGGCAGCCGGGACGGGGCGACATCAACCTGGGGTCGGTGCGGCTCGGCAATGGCGATGTGCTGTTCAACAGCTCGCAAGTGCAGGCCGGGCGACTGATCGGTGGATTGATGGATGGGCGCAGCCCGGTGGTTCGCCACTACTCCCGCGAGGGTGGGGTGTCCGAGGTGCGCTTGTTGCCGGTCAAGTTCAGCAAGGCGTATGGCGACTACCAACGCTGTGTCGCCAAGTTGCTGCCGAAGAATTTCGATCAGGTCAGGCAATCCGAGGTCGGCTTCCCCGGGGGCGGCATCGACCTGGACGCCAAAGCCAAGGCCAGGCTGCAGGTGATGCTCGAGTTTCTCAAGGCCGATCCGACGGTCAATCACATCCAGCTCGACGGCCACTCGGACAACAGCGGAAACCGCTTGACCAACCGTGACCTGTCGCGGCGCCGGGCGCTGGCGGTGATGGAGTTCTTCAAGGCCAATGGCATTCCCGAGTCGCAGATCGAGATGCGTTTCCACGGTGAGCGCTACCCGTTGGCGCCCAACACCAATGCGGCGAACCGCACGAAGAATCGTCGAGTCAACGTACAACTGCAACGTGTCCCGGTCGCAGAGAAACCGGCACCCCAGGCTGCTGCTCCCGCCAACGCCGCGGCGACTTCCTGAAACGGCTGTCGTCGCCCGCTCGACATAATCTGTCGCTTCGTCGTCATAAGCTGTCGCGCCTCTGTAAATTATCCGCGTTGATCGGTAGACTTGACGGCTTTCCGTAGAACCCCGTGGAGTGATGGCATGGCGGACGTAAACAAGGTCGTTCTGGCGTATTCCGGCGGCCTGGACACTTCGGTGATCCTCAAGTGGCTGCAGGATACTTATAACTGTGAAGTGGTGACGTTCACCGCTGACCTGGGTCAGGGCGAAGAGGTCGAACCTGCACGTGCCAAGGCGCAAGCCATGGGCGTGAAAGAGATCTACATCGACGATCTGCGCGAAGAGTTCGTCCGCGATTTCGTTTTCCCGATGTTCCGCGCCAACACCGTTTACGAAGGTGAGTACCTGCTGGGTACCTCCATCGCTCGTCCGTTGATCGCCAAGCGCCTGATCGAGATCGCCAACGAAACCGGTGCCGACGCCATTTCCCACGGCGCTACCGGCAAGGGCAACGACCAGGTTCGTTTCGAACTGGGCGCCTACGCCTTGAAACCAGGGGTGAAAGTGATTGCTCCTTGGCGTGAGTGGGACCTGCTGTCCCGCGAGAAGCTGATGGACTATGCCGAGAAGCATGCGATCCCGATCGAGCGTCACGGCAAGAAGAAATCCCCGTACTCGATGGATGCCAACCTGCTGCACATCTCCTATGAAGGCGGCGTGCTGGAAGACACCTGGACCGAGCACGAAGAAGACATGTGGCGCTGGACCGTCTCACCGGAGAAGGCTCCCAACACCCCGACCTACATCGAGCTGACCTATCGCAACGGCGACATCGTGGCGATCGACGGCGTCGAGATGACCCCAGCCACCGTGCTGGCGACCCTGAACCGCATCGGCGGTGAAAACGGCATCGGTCGTCTGGACATCGTGGAAAACCGCTATGTCGGCATGAAGTCCCGCGGCTGCTACGAAACCCCTGGCGGCACCATCATGCTGCGCGCTCACCGGGCGATCGAATCGATCACCCTGGATCGTGAAGTCGCTCACCTGAAAGACGAGCTGATGCCCAAGTACGCCAGCCTGATCTACACCGGCTACTGGTGGAGCCCTGAGCGTCTGATGCTGCAACAGATGATCGACGCCTCCCAGGCCCACGTGAACGGCGTGGTTCGCCTGAAGTTGTACAAGGGCAATGTGATCGTCACCGGTCGCAAGTCCGATGAGTCGCTGTTCGATGCCAACATTGCGACCTTCGAAGAAGACGGCGGCGCCTACAACCAGGCGGATGCGGCTGGCTTCATCAAGCTCAATGCCCTGCGCATGCGTATTGCGGCCAACAAGGGTCGGACTCTGTTCTGATGCCTTGAGTCGTTTTAAAAGAGCCCCGCCATGAGCGGGGCTTTTTTATGCCTGATGTTTTAATCGATCAAGCGGGTGTCTGGAGACCATAACTAAAAGTTTCCACTGGCCATTGTTTCAATGGGATCTCGACTATCTTTCAGTCTGTTCTTTTCAATACGAAGTGTAGGAAAGTCAGGAGTGGTTATATATAGGGGGCGACGTTCAATTTTTCCTTGTAGGGCAAATCCGTATTGTTTGTAAGGAACTTCTCGGGGCGATGCTGGCCCAGGGCATGGCCATGCCACGGGCCAAATGACTGGGTTATGGTGTTTGCTTGAAAAACCAATAGCGGACTCTGGACTTACCCATGAAGAAAGTTTTGATCGTAGATGATCATCCCGTCACTCGTCTGGCTGTGCGCATGCTGATGGAGCGGCACGGCTTTGAAGTAGTTGCCGAGGCGGACAATGGCATGGATGCCCTGAAACTGTCTTATGAACATGTTCCAGACATCCTTATTCTTGATATTGGTATTCCCAAACTCGATGGCCTGGAAGTTATCGCCAGACTTTCGTCAAAAGCCATGTCGACCAAAGTGCTGGTATTGAGCCTGCAAGTACCTGGGCCTTTCTCCATGCGCTGCATGCAGGCTGGTGCGGCGGGTTATGTGTGCAAGCAGCAGGACATCACTGAATTGATCAGTGCCGTCAGGGCAGTCCTGGCCGGCTACAGTTATTTTCCCAACGAAGCCTTGCATACCCTGCGCTCGAGCCTGGGCATCGCCAGCGAGGAGGGGATGTTGTCCAGCCTGTCGGGTCGAGAGTTGATGGTCCTGAAGCAACTCGCCGGTGGGCAGACCAACAAGGAGATTGCCGAGGGCCTGTGCTTGAGCAGTAAAACGGTGAGCACCTACAAAAGGCGGCTGTTGGGGAAACTCAACGCCCGCTCGCTGGTGGACCTGATCGAGTTTGCCAAGCGCCATCAGCTGGTATGAAGGTTGAGGCGCTACAACAAGGCACGGAAGGAAAAAAACAGCGGCTTTTGCGAGCGTTCATTGCGTTGCGGGCCGGCCGGTCTGTCGGCGATGTTGGATCCCTCAGCCGCGCATGGCCTGTTTTGAAAAGAAACGACTTGGAATGTTGGCTGGTGTAACAAAAAAGCCTCCGTCAAAGGAGGCTTTTTGTTACTAAAGATCAAAGTCGTAATCGGCCAGTTGCTTTTGCAAGCGCCGCTCTTCCAGAAGGTTGTCGATGGTCCGACGTTTGCTCAAGTTGGTCTTGGCCACCTCTACCACAGGCTCCGCATCTTCTGTTTCAACAGGGGTGAAGTCGTCTTCTACGTCCAGTTGTTCTTTGCCAGTACTCATAAGGTTAACTCCAGGCTAAGACTGCCATTGGCGCTCCTTATATCGATATTCTCGGGACTGGTAAAAAAGATTTTTTCAATCGACCTATCATCAAAATCAATAGTTGCTCAATCGTCAGAGGTCTTGTGCTTGTATTCGCACAGGTCCTCGATCCGGCAGCTTCCACAGCGCGGCTTGCGGGCCAGGCACACATAGCGGCCATGGAGGATCAGCCAGTGATGGGAGTCGAGGAGATACTCCTTGGGCACGAATTTCATCAGTTTCTTTTCGACCTCCACGACATTCTTCCCAGGGGCCAGCCCTGTGCGGTTGCTGACCCGGAAGATGTGCGTATCGACGGCCATGGTCAGTTGGCGGAAAGCCGTATTGAGTACCACGTTGGCGGTCTTCCTGCCGACGCCTGGCAGGGCTTCGAGCTCTTCCCGGGTCTGCGGGACTTCGCTGTTGTGCCGTTCCACCAGCAGACGGCAGGTCTCGATCACGTTTTTGGCCTTGCTGTTGTACAGGCCGATGGTCTTGATGTACTCGGACAGGCCTTCGACGCCCAGGGCATAGATGGCGGCCGGCGTATTGGCCACGGGGAAGAGCTTGGCCGTCGCCTTGTTGACCCCGACATCGGTGGACTGGGCCGAGAGAATCACGGCAATCAGCAGCTCGAAGGGCGACGAATAGGCCAGCTCGGTTTTCGGTTCCGGATTGTCTTCGTGCAGCCTGCGGAAAATTTCCAGGCGTTTTGCGGCATTCATGGGTGAGTCATTTCCTTGAAGGCGGTCGATGTGAAGTCGAAGAAGCGGCCCAGGCTTGCCTGGCGGCCAGCAACAGCCCCAGCAGGATAAAACCGCCAGGTGCGAGTGTAAGCAGGTGCAAGCCGCTCCGGGCGGTCAGAACCCAGCCTGGCCAGTCGACGTCGTTCATTCCCAGCAGCCATTGCAGATGATTGCCGATCGAGCCACTGCCGAAGGCTTCGCGCAATGCACCCAGGATAATCAGCAGCAGGCAGAACTGGCCGGCGAAACGCAAGCGCACGGGGCGCAGGAAAAAATCCTGGTATTCCAGCACTACGCATTGCACGGCAATCAAGCCCAGGTAGAGGGCCAACTGTTGTTGCAGCTCGAACGCCCAGGCCTGCGCGGCCAGCATGGCACAACTGGTGAGCGTGGCGCTGAGCAGGATACTGGCGCCCAGGCGGCCCTGGCCAGCCAGGCGTGGGCGCAGGGCATTCATGCACAGGCCGAATACCGCGCTCACACAGAGAAATACCAGGGCCAGCCCCAGGGCCTTGACCAGTGAGTCGCTGGCGCCGATCAGCGGCGCGAGCATCAGGGCGTTCTGCAGGGTCGAGGATTTATTCATGGGCGGGACTTCCCAGCAGTTGTTCGCGGTGCTCGTCGAAGTAACGCAGGCTGTCGTGAATCCCCTCGACCACCGCCCGTGAGGTGATGGTGGCCCCGGCCATCTGGTCGAATTGGCCATTGTCTTTTTTCAGCGCCCAGCCGGCGTCGCCCGGATCACCCAGTGACTTGCCGATAAAACCCTGCAGCCAGGTATTCGGGCGCTCGGCGATGCGCGCGCCCAGCCCGGGCGTTTCCGAATGCCGCAGAGCTTTGCTGCCCAGTAGTTTGCCGTTGGCGGCGACGCCGATCAGCAGCTCGATCGGGCCGCCATAACCGCTGACCTGGCTGCGCAGCAGCACAGCGCTGGGTTGGCCGTTGCGCGTGGCGCGATAACCGGCGAGCAGGGTGCTGTGGCTGAGCTGGATGTTATCGATGGCCAGCGGCTGATCCAGCGGCTGATTGTCGTAGCTGTCGACGGGCAGGAGATCCAGCAGGTTGCGTGCCTGGATGGCGCGCTGTTCGCGCTCGATGCGGGGAGCCGTCGTCTGCTGGACGAAGAAAGTGCCAGTGGCGCCGACAGCCGCCAGCAGTGCCAACACTCCCAGGCTCGTTGCGCGGTTCATGGCAGGGAAGGCTCGGGAGGCGGAGCAGCCAGGCGCTCCAGGGCGGGGACGGCGAGGTTCATCAGCAGTACGGCGAAGGCGACACCGTCCGGGTAACCGCCCCAGGTGCGGATCAGGTAAGTCAGCAGGCCGACGCCGACCCCGAACAGCAGGCGTGCCTTTGCGTTCCTCGGGCCGGAGACCGGCTCGGTGACGATAAAAAAGGCGCCAAGCATGGTCGCGCCGCTCAGCAGGTGGAAAAACGGCGAGCCGTGGGAGTCCGACCCGGAACCGTTCCAGCACAGCAGGCTGATGACGAACAGGCTGCCGAGCATGCCGGCCGGGGCGTGCCAGCTGAGCACCCGTTGCTGCAGCAAAAAGGCGCCGCCGGCGAGAAAGGCCAGGTTGACCCATTCCACGCCCTTGCCGCCGAAATGGCCGAAGGCGGCATTGCCGGCGAACAGTTCATCGATGGTCAGGCTCTTGTTGATACGCAGGCTGTCGAGTGCCGTGGCCTGGGCCCAGGCATCGGACGCCGTGCTGTCGAGGGCTATGCCGAAGATCTGCTGCAGGCCGCCCAGCAGGTCCAGGCCATGGGAGGCCGGCCAATGAGTCATCTGCTGGGGGAAAGAGACCAGCACCAGGGCATAACCGAGCATCGCCGGGTTGAACGGATTCTTGCCGACGCCACCATACAGGTGCTTGCCGAACAGCAAGGCACAAGCGGCCGCGCTGACTGTCAGCCACCACGGGCAATACGGCGGCAAGGCCAGGGCCAGCAAGGTGGCGCTGACCAGGGCACTGCCATCGCCAAGGAAAGGACGCAATGGCCACTGGCGCAATCGCAGCACCGCGGCTTCGACGGCAAGGGCGGTGGCACAGGCCAGCAGCAGGTTGATCAGAATCCCCCAGCCAAACAGCCAGAACAGCGCCAGCAGCCCCGGCAGGGTCGCCAGAAGCACACGCTGCATGGCTTGTCGCAGGCGTTCGTCCGGTTGCTCAAGGGGCGTCATGGGCTTGTACCTGGCGCTCGGCTTCGGCCAGTCGCTCGCGGGCCTTGGCCAACAGTGGCGGCGGGGTATCGCTGTGACGCTCCAGCTTGCTGACTTCTGCTCGCGCGTAAGCCAGTTCGGTTTTCAGTTGCCGCAGGCGGGCGTCGATCGGGCGCTTTTCGACTCGTACCAGATTGGGCGCCGGTTGCCCGCTGGCTTCTTCGGTCGCGTGCAAGGCCTGTTCTGCGTCTTTCAGTGCCTGCTGCAGTCTGGCCAGTTGCTCGGCAGGCGCCTGGTTGGCCTGGGCCTTTTTCAATTCCGCGCGGCGCATCGCCAGCTGGATTTTCGCGCGCTTGAGCTCGGCGTCTTTGGCCGGGGGCGCTGAGGTCACGGTTTTGACGGTGGTTTCGGCCGCGCTTTCGAGCTGGGCAAGAGCCTGTTCGGCGGCCTCGAACTGACGCTGCAGGACGATCAGTTGCGACTGTTGCTCGAAGGTCGGCGGATGGCCGAAGGCTTTCAGCGATTTGTTCAATTGGGCCCGGCTCATCGCCAGATCGATCTTGGCTTTTTTCACCGCCGCATCGGCGGCGGCCGCCTTTTGCGCGCGGGTGGCCCGTTCGGCCTGCTTGTGCTGTTCTTCGCGTTGCAGCCGGGCATTGCGGCGCTCGAAGCGCTGGCGTGCGTGATCGCGTTTGGCGGTCCGGGCACGCAGTTCTTCGAGACCGGTAGCCAGGCCGCCGACGATCGGCAATACGTCATTCAGCGGCAGTGGATGCATCTCGATACAGTCCACCGGGCACGGTGCCACGCAGAGATCGCAGCCGGTGCATTCGTCGATCAGCACCGTGTGCATCTGCTTGGCCGCGCCGACTATGGCATCCACCGGGCAGGCCTGGATGCACTTGGTGCAGCCGATGCATTCGGCTTCGCGGATAAAGGCCACCTGGGCCGGCGCCGGGCCACGGCTGATGTCCAGTTCCATGACCGGGATATTCAGCAGCCTGGCCAGGCCGGCAATGGTTTCGTCGCCACCGGGCGGGCACTTGTTGATCGCCTCGCCGTTGGCGATGCCTTCGGCGTAGGGCTTGCATCCGGGGTGGCCGCACTTGCCGCATTGGGTCTGCGGCAGCAGGGCGTCGATGCGTTGAATCAGACTCATGGGTTGAGCAGTCCGTTGAAACCGAGAAATGCCACGGCCATCAGGCCGGCGCTGATCAGGTCGATCGGCAGGCCGCGAAAGGGCAGGGGCACATCGTTGTTGAGAATGCGCTGGCGCAGGTCGCTGAACAGGCTCAATACCAGCCAGAAACCGAGGCCCGCACCCAGGCCCAGGGCGAGGCCATGACCGAGCCCGCGATTGGCCTGGACCGCCAGTAGCAACGCGCCGAGCACGCCGGCGTTACCCAGCAGCAGCGGCCAGAGGCCGTCGAATGGCAGCCCGGGCAACATCCGGGTCAGCAGCTTGAGCAGCGGTGCGATCAGCAACACGCCCAGCGGCAGGAACACGAACAGTTGCAGCGAGGCCAGGCCCAGCGGCACCAGCAGCGCCTGATAAAGCCCGTAGCCCAGCAGGCTGCAGAGCAGCATCAGGCAACTGGTGGCGATCCCCAGGGCATGGATCCGCCGCCGCGTAACCTGCGGGTCGGCACTGGCCTGCAACAGCGGATCGACGCCCAGCGGCCACTGCAACACGAAGTTGTTGATCAGGGCAGCGCTGATGAGCGTGAGGACAATCTCGGTCATGTTCGTGGCCGGTGAGGGCGGGCGGATACCTGAAGACTAGGCAATTATCCGGCAAGGGCGCAGGCCCATCCAGATATGAAAATCCCCCCGCCACGCAGCGGCGCGACGGGGGGATCGATCCCGCAAGCGGAGTTACTTGATCCGCTGGCCCGGCTTGGCGCCGCTGTCCGGGCTCAGCAGGTAGATCTCTTCGCCGCCAGGGCCGGCCGCCATCACCATGCCTTCGGAGATGCCGAATTTCATTTTCCGGGGCTTGAGGTTGGCGATCATCATGGTCAGGCGACCGTCGAGCTTGGACGGATCCGGGTAAGCGCTCTTGATCCCGGAGAACACGTTGCGTTGCTCGTCGCCGATATCCAGGGTCAGGCGCAGCAGCTTGTCGGCGCCTTCCACATGCTCGGCCTTGACGATCAACGCCACGCGCAGGTCGACGGCGGCAAAAGTGTCGAAGTCGATTTCCGGCGACAGCGGATCCTTGGCCAGCTCGCCGTTGCCCGCAGGCTTGGCTTCACCGGTGTCGGTCTGGCTGGCGGTCAGGTCTTCTTTCGAGGCGTCGGTCATGGCTTGTACTTTCACGGGGTCGATCCGCGTCATCAGCGGCTTGAATGCGTTCAGCTGGTGGTTGCTCAGCAGGTGCTGGTGGTCGTTCCAGGTCAGCGGGGCGACATTGAGGAACGCCTCGGCGTCGGCGGCCAGCAGCGGCAGCACCGGCTTGAGGAAAATCACCAGCTGGCGGAACAGGTTGACGCCGGTGGCGCAGATGGTCTGGACCTCATCCTGCTTGCCTTCCTGCTTGTTCAACGACCACGGCGCCTTGTCGGCGATCCAGGCGTTGGCGCGGTCGGCCAGGGCCATGATTTCACGCATGGCGCGGGCGAAGTCACGGGCCTCATAAGCGTCGGCGATGCTCGGCGCGGCCGCCAGGAAGGCCTCGGTCAGCTCCGGCGCGGCGTTCTGGTCCACCAGCACGCCGGCGTTGCCTTTGTGGATGAAGCCGGCGCAACGGCTGGCAATGTTCACCACCTTGCCCACCAGGTCGGAGTTGACCTTCTGCACGAAGTCTTCGAGGTTCAGGTCCAGGTCGTCGACGCCGCGGCCCAGCTTGGCCGCGTAGTAGTAACGCAGGTATTCCGGCGACAGGTGGTCGAGGTAGGTCCGGGCCTTGATGAAGGTGCCGCGGGACTTGGACATCTTCTGGCCGTTGACGGTCAGGTAGCCGTGCACGTTGATGCCGGTCGGCTTGCGGTAGCCGGCGCCTTCGAGCATGGCGGGCCAGAACAGCGCGTGGAAGTTGACGATGTCCTTGCCGATGAAGTGGTACAGCTCGGCGGTCGAGTCCTTGCCCCAGAACGCATCGAAGTCCAGCTCCGGCGTGCGGTTGCACAGGTTCTTGAAGCTGGCCATGTAGCCGATCGGCGCGTCCAGCCAGACGTAGAAGTACTTGCCCGGCTCGTCGGGGATCTCGAAGCCGAAATACGGCGCGTCGCGGGAGATATCCCACTGCTGCAGGCCGACATCCAGCCATTCGGCGATCTTGTTCGCCACGGCGTCTTGCAGGGTGCCGCTGCGGGTCCATTGCTGCAGCATCTGCTGGAAGTCCGGCAGCTTGAAGAAGAAATGCTGGGAATCCTTGAGCACCGGGGTGGCGCCGGAAATCGCCGACTTCGGATCCTTCAGGTCGGTCGGCGCGTAGGTGGCGCCGCATTTTTCGCAGTTGTCGCCGTACTGGTCCTCGGTGCCGCATTTCGGGCAGGTGCCCTTGATGAAGCGGTCGGCCAGGAACATTTGTTTTTCCGGGTCGAAATACTGGGTGATCGAGCGCGTGGCGATGTGCCCGGCGTCGCGCAGTTTCAGGTAGATCTGGCTCGACAGCTCACGGTTTTCTTCGGCGTGGGTCGAGTGGAAATTGTCGAAGTCCACCAGGAAGTCGGCAAAGTCGGCGCTGTGTTCGGCCTGGACGTTGGCGATCAGTTGTTCCGGGGTGATGCCTTCCTTTTCCGCGCGCAGCATGATGGCCGAGCCGTGAGCGTCGTCCGCGCAGACATAGATGCATTGGTTGCCGCGATGCTTCTGGAAGCGCACCCACATATCGGTCTGGATGTACTCAAGCATATGGCCAAGATGGATGGAACCATTGGCATAGGGCAGGGCGCTGGTGACGAGGATCTTGCGTGGCTCGGACATGGGGCTCGGCTACTTGATGAAACGGAGGTCGGCCACTATAAAGCGCCGAGAAATATATTTCACCCCGTGAGCCCGGTTTTCCGCGGCCGTCGTAGCCATCGGCGGGCGTGCTATATGATGCTTTGGCATCCCGCCCACGCCACGGAACAGGTAGGATAGCCGCCTGATTTTCCCGTCTTGTTATCGGAGTTGCCCATGAGCGCCGTCAATCGCGCAGCGGTGGAAGCCGTTCTTCGCCAATACACCGACCCCTACCTGAACCAGGACCCGGTCAGCGCCGGTTGTGTCCGTTCCATCGACATCCAGGGCGACGAGGTGCGTGTCGAACTGGAGATCGGTTATGCCGCCGGTCTGTTCAAGAGCGGCTGGGCCCAGTTGCTGAAGCTGGCCATCGAAAACATGGACGGCGTGGTCATCGCTCGCGTCAATGTCACCAGCGTGATTGCCGCGCACAAGGCTCAGGCGCAGATTCCGGGCCTGGCCAACGTCAAGAACGTGGTGGCGGTGGCATCCGGCAAGGGCGGTGTGGGCAAGTCCACCACCGCGGCCAACCTGGCCCTGGCGTTGGCCCGCGAAGGCGCCAAGGTGGGGATTCTCGATGCCGACATCTATGGCCCGAGCCAGGGCATCATGTTCGGCATCGCCGAGGGTACCCGGCCGCAGGTCAAGGACCAGAAATGGTTCGTGCCGATCAAGTCCCACGGCGTCGAGGTCATGTCCATGGCCTTCCTGACCGACGACAACACGCCGATGGTCTGGCGCGGGCCGATGGTCTCCGGCGCCCTGCTGCAACTGGTGACCCAGACCGCCTGGGGCGACCTGGACTACCTGGTGATCGACATGCCGCCGGGCACCGGCGATATCCAGCTGACCCTGGCGCAGAAGGTCCCGGTGGCCGGCGCGGTCATCGTCACCACCCCGCAGGACCTGGCGTTGCTGGACGCGCGCAAGGGCGTGGAGATGTTCCGCAAGGTCAACATCCCGGTGCTGGGCGTGGTGGAAAACATGGCCGTGCATATCTGCTCCAACTGCGGCCACGCCGAGCATCTGTTCGGCGAGGGCGGTGGCGAGAAGCTGGCGACCCAGTACGGTGTCGAGCTGCTGGCCTCGCTGCCGCTGTCGATGCTGATTCGCGAGCAGGCCGACGGTGGCAAGCCGACGGTGATCGCCGAGCCGGACAGCCAGATCGCCATGGTCTACCAGGAACTGGCCCGCCATGTCGGCGCGCGCATCGTGCTGCAGGAAGCCGCGGCGCCGGCGATGCCGAACATTACTGTCAGCGACGACTGAGCCGGTTGGGCCAACAAAAAAGCCCGGTGCAGTGCACCGGGCTTTTTTATGGATGTTTTATGAGCGGGCTCAGATCCGCAGGCCGCCGTCCAGCTCGAGAATCCGGCCGGTGTAATAGTCGTTCTCGAAGATGTAGGCCGCCGAATGAGCGATCTCTTCCGGCTTGCCCATGCGCTTGAGCGGAATGCCAGAGGTCATTTTCTCCAGGGCTTCGGGTTTCATGCCCAGGGTCATTTCGGTTTCGATGAAGCCTGGTGCGATGCCGGCCACGCGAATGCCGTAGCGCGCCAGTTCCTTGGCCCAGGTCACGGTCGCCGCGGCGACCCCGGCCTTGGCGGCGGAGTAGTTGGTCTGGCCGATATTGCCGGCGCGGGAAATCGACGAGATGTTGATGATCGCGCCACTGGTTTTCAGCTCGACCATCTTTGCCGCGACTTCGCGGGTGCAGAGAAACACGCCGGTCAGGTTGACGTCGATCACCGACTGCCACTGGGCCAGGCTCATCTTGGCCATCTCACCGTCCTTGACCTTGAGCAGCAGGCCGTCGCGCAGGATGCCGGCGTTGTTGATCAGGCCGTGAATGGCGCCGAAGTCTTCGGCGACCTGGGCGACCATGTGTTCCACCTGCTCTTCATTGGCAACGTTGCACAGGTAGGTGCGGGCTTCGACTCCCGCCGCCTGGCAGGCGGCAACGGCCTGGTCGAGCTTTTCCTGGTTCAGGTCGACCAGTGCCAGCCTGGCGCCTTTGCTGGCGAAATACTCCGCCATGGAGCGGCCCAGCCCCTGGCAACCGCCGGTGATAATGATTACTTTGTCATTGAGTTGCATTCGCATGCTCCGAAAGCAGAACTGGAGTGGTGTCTTTCAAGGCGCCTCTCTTGTGCGTCGGGCATGGCCTGGCTGCAGATTGAGAATTGCCCCGATGGCGTCGCTGGAACTTTGCTCCAGACGCCCGTCCGTTTTAGACGGATTCTATATAAGGAGTCATAAATTGAGCGTTGAAGCTGCGAAGCATGCACGAGAATTACTGCTCAAGGAATACCGTGGCGTGCTGTCGACGCACTCCAAGGCCATGCCGGGTTTTCCCTTTGGTTCGGTGGTTCCTTATTGCCTGGACGAGCAGGGGCAGCCGCTGATCCTGATCAGCCGCATTGCCCAGCACACCCATAACCTGCAGAAGGATCCCAAGTGTTCGCTGCTGGTGGGCGAGCGCGAAGCTGAGGACGTCCAGGCAGTGGGGCGCCTGACCTATCTGGCCGAAGCCGAAAAGCTCGAAGACGCCGCGGCGATCGAGGCGGCCGCCGAACGTTACTACCGCTATTTCCCGGAGTCGCAGAACTACCACAAGGCCCACGATTTCGATTTCTGGCGGCTCAAGCCGGTACGTCATCGCTACATCGGCGGCTTTGGCGCGATCCACTGGATCGACCAGGTGACGCTGGCCAACCCGTTCGCCGGCAAGGCCGAGCTGAGCATGGTCGAGCACATGAACAGCGATCACGCCAAGGCGATCGCCCATTACGTGGACCTGGCCGGCCTGCCGAAAACTGCTGCGGCGCAACTGGCCGGCATCGATACCGAGGGCATGCACCTGCGGATCGGCCAGGGGGTGTACTGGCTGCCGTTCCCAAGCCCTTGTAATACGCCGACACAAGTACGCGAGGCCTTGGTTTTTCTGGCTCACGCCGAGCAATGGCCGAAAAATGCCGGGGCCGAGGCTTGAATTCACGAATTGCCGACGTCATCTAGGGTCTACTGGAAGGCATTCTTCCGTAGAGGAAACCATTTGATGCGCCCTTTTCTGTTGCTCTTTCTGCTGTTCCCGGTGCTAGAGCTGTTCGTCTTCGTCAAAGTCAGCGGTGCGATCGGGTTTTTCCCGGCACTGCTGCTGATCATCCTGGGCTCGATGCTGGGTGTGCTGGTCCTGCGTGTCGCGGGGCTGGCCACGGCATTGCGTGCCCGTGAAAGCCTGAACCGCGGCGAGCTGCCGGCCCAGACCATGCTTGAAGGCCTGATGCTGGCCCTGGCGGGCGGCCTGTTGATCCTGCCTGGCTTCATCAGTGACGTATTCGGCCTGTTCATGCTGTTGCCGATCACCCGTCGCCTGCTGGCCAACAAGATGCGCCAGCGTGCCGAAGAACAGGCCATTCGTCAGCGTGCCTTTGCCGACGACATGCAGGCCGCCCGTGGCGGACCTGCGCCGCAGCGCCCTCTGGGGCGTGAGCCGAATGTGATCGAAGGCGAGTTCGAGCACCGCGATTCCTGAGTCTCTCAATGATCGACACGGCACCTTCGGGTGCCGTGTTCGTTTTGCCCGACTGAAAATCTAAAAAAATTCACTGGGCAGCCCTTGTAATAAGCATATGCGCCCACATGTATCGGTCACCGCAAGGTTTCTGGTGGCGACACCAGACAGACTTCCGCGTCTCGCTCGTCGAGCCGCAACCGGCCACGCCGGATTTGTTAACCCGCCGGTAACGACACCGGCCGCTGAAAACCATAATTAGGAGAGATCGACAATGAAGCTTCGTCCTCTGCATGACCGCGTCGTTATCCGTCGCAGCGAAGAAGAGAAGAAAACCGCTGGCGGTATCGTTCTGCCAGGTTCGGCTGCTGAAAAAGCCAACACCGGTGAAGTTCTTGCTGTAGGTCCAGGCCGCGCTCTGGAAAACGGTGAAGTGCGTGCGCTGGCCGTGAAAGTGGGTGACAAGGTTGTGTTTGGCCCTTACTCCGGCAGCAACACTGTGAAGGTAGACGGCGAAGACCTGCTGGTAATGGCTGAGAACGAAATTCTCGCCGTTATCGAAGGCTGATTACCCGCTCATTTTCCCGTTACTACAAAGTATTTAAGGAATATCGATCATGGCTGCTAAAGAAGTTAAATTCGGCGACTCCGCCCGCAAGAAAATGCTCACCGGCGTTAACGTACTGGCTGACGCGGTAAAAGCGACCCTGGGCCCGAAAGGCCGTAACGTGATCATCGAGAAGAGCTTCGGCGCTCCGACCATCACCAAGGACGGCGTTTCCGTCGCCAAAGAAATCGAGCTGAAAGATCGCTTCGAAAACATGGGCGCGCAGCTGGTAAAAGACGTTGCTTCCCGTGCCAACGATGACGCCGGCGACGGTACCACCACCGCCACCGTACTGGCTCAGTCGATCGTCAACGAAGGCCTGAAAGCCGTCGCTGCCGGCATGAACCCGATGGACCTGAAACGCGGCATCGACAAGGCGACCATCGCCATCGTCAAAGAGCTGAAAGGTCTGTCCAAGCCATGCGCCGATTCCAAGGCCATCGCTCAGGTCGGCACCATCTCCGCCAACTCCGACAACTCCATCGGCGACATCATTGCCGAAGCCATGGAAAAAGTCGGTAAAGAAGGCGTGATCACCGTTGAAGAAGGTTCGGGCCTGGAAAACGAACTGTCTGTCGTTGAAGGCATGCAGTTCGACCGTGGCTACCTGTCCCCTTACTTCATCAACAAGCCGGACACCATGGTCGCCGAGCTGGACGGCCCGCTGATCCTGCTGGTGGACAAGAAGATCTCCAACATCCGCGAAATGCTGCCAGTGCTGGAAGCCGTTGCCAAAGCCGGCCGCCCACTGCTGATCGTGGCTGAAGACGTTGAAGGCGAAGCCCTGGCGACTCTGGTTGTGAACAACATGCGTGGCATCGTCAAAGTCGCTGCCGTCAAGGCACCAGGCTTCGGCGACCGTCGCAAGGCCATGCTGCAGGACATCGCCGTCCTGACCGGCGGTACCGTCATCTCCGAAGAGATCGGCCTGAGCCTGGAAAGCACCACCCTGGAGCACCTGGGTAACGCCAAGCGCGTGATCCTGTCCAAAGAAAACACCACCATCATCGACGGTGCTGGCGTTGAAGCGGACATCCAGGCTCGTGTGACCCAGATCCGTCAACAAGTGGCCGACACTTCGTCCGACTACGACCGTGAAAAACTGCAAGAGCGTCTGGCCAAGCTGTCCGGCGGCGTTGCGGTGATCAAGGTTGGCGCCGGTTCCGAAGTTGAAATGAAAGAGAAGAAAGCCCGCGTTGAAGACGCCCTGCACGCTACCCGTGCAGCCGTTGAAGAAGGCGTGGTACCTGGCGGTGGCGTAGCCCTGATCCGTGCTCTGCAATCGATCAGCGGCCTGAAAGGCGACAACGCCGACCAGGACGTGGGTATCGCTGTTCTGCGTCGCGCTGTCGAAGCACCTCTGCGCCAGATCGTTGCCAACTCCGGCGACGAGCCAAGCGTAGTGGTCGACAAGGTCAAGCAGGGTGAAGGTAACTACGGTTACAACGCTGCTACCAGCGAATACGGCGACATGATCGAAATGGGCATCCTGGACCCAACCAAGGTGACCCGTTCGGCGCTGCAAGCGGCATCCTCCATCGGCGGTCTGATCCTGACCACCGAAGCGGCTGTTGCTGAAATCGTTGAAGACAAGCCTGCAGCTGGCGGCATGCCAGACATGGGCGGCATGGGTGGCATGGGCGGCATGATGTAAGCCAGCCTTACCCCTGTACGAAAAAGCCCCGCCGGCGAAAGCCGGCGGGGCTTTTTTATGGGTGGGCGTTTTTGCCTGGGCCATCGCCGCGAGCAAGCGTGCTCCTACAGGTGTGCGTGGTTTTGTAGGGAGGGCTCGCTCGTGAAAAGACCTCAGGCCTTCACCGGCTCCACCTCCATCGCCGGATCGGCCTTGGCTGCCGGTCGATAGAGAATGAAGTAGTACGCCCCCAGGCAGATCAGCCAGCAGAAGATCGCGGTCCAGACGTTGTGGGAGAAGAAGTGCGCGCCCTGCAGCATGCGCCCGACCGAGAACACCGTGCCGAGGGCAAAGGCGAACACCAGCGCCTTGCGCGCCAGGCGCGGGCGGCGGTCACGCAGGACAAAAAACAGCGCGAACAGGGTGAAACCGGTGGCGGCATGGCCGCCTGGCCAGCAGCGACCAGGCTTGCCGGTCGCTGGCCGGTGGCTGAGCAGTTCGCTGTAGGTTTCCTTGCCGCCGAACTCTTTCAGGCTCCACGGGCACTGCACGGCGGTGACCGCCTTGACCGGGGTGACAAAGGCGGTGGCCAGGCCCAGGGACAGCACCAGACAACCCAGTTCGCGCTTGAACGGCTTGAGACGCTGGACGAAGAAGGCGCCGATGAAGCCGACAATGGCCAGCACTGAAAAGACGATGACCAGCTGCTTGGCCCGGTCATGCAGGATATTTTCCAGGAAATAACTGTGGCCGCCGATGAAACCGCCAGCGGCGGGGTCATAAAAGTACCGGGCCAGGTCCATGTCCAGGGTAGTCAGTTCAAGCAGCAGCAGGATGACGGCAGCCAGGGCGGGTATGCCCAGGCAGATCCACCAGTTCAGCGCTCTGGAGGCGGGGCGGGCGAGGGTCAAAGCCATGGAAAGTCCTTCGAGGGAAGCGTTGCGGTCGCGGGTTCCCGCGGAGTCTGGAGCGGCCCTTGTCGTCAGCGTGTGAACCCTGGGTGAAAAACTCGTCAAGGCCCTGGAACCCTGCGGCGGCATTCGCCGCGGGGGCTTGAACAACCCTAGCCGTCAGCCACGCTTGGCCTTAAGCTGCGCGAGCCAAGACGGCCGTAACTGTGTGCGGAGAGAGTGCCCATGCGAATTCTACTGGTTGAAGACAACCGCGATATTCTGGCCAACCTGGCCGACTACCTGGGGCTTAAAGGCTACACCGTGGACTGCGCCCAGGACGGTCTGTCGGGCCTGCACCTGGCCGCCACCGAACATTACGACCTGATCGTGCTCGACATCATGCTGCCGGGTATCGACGGTTACACCCTGTGCAAGCGCCTGCGCGAAGATGCCCGCCGCGATACGCCGGTGATCATGCTCACCGCCCGCGATCAACTGGACGATCGCCTGCAAGGCTTCAAGTCCGGGGCCGACGATTACCTGGTCAAGCCCTTTGCCTTGTCCGAGCTGGCCGCGCGCGTCGAGGCGGTCATGCGCCGTACCCAGGGCGGCGGGCGCCGGGCCCTGCAGGTCGGCGACCTGAGTTATGACCTCGACACCCTGGAGGTCACCCGTGCAGGGCGCCTGCTCAAGCTCAACCCCGTGGGGCTCAAGTTGCTGGCGGTGCTGATGCAGAAGAGCCCCCATGTGCTGCGCCGGGAAATTCTCGAAGAGGCGCTGTGGGGCGACGACTGCCCGGACAGCGACAGCCTGCGCAGCCATGTCCACCAATTGCGCCAGGTGATCGACAAGCCGTTCGGCAAACCGTTGCTGCATACCGTGCACGGTGTCGGTTACCGCCTGGCCGAGGGTCGTGATGGAGTTTAAGCAAAGCCTTTCCCAGCGGATCATCATCGCCTTTGCGCTGATGAGCGCGCTGGTCGCTGGAGCCTTCGCCCTGGGTATCGTGGCGACGGTGCACCTGGTGGAAGAAAAGCTGATTTCCGCGGGCCTGGGGGGCGACCTTCAGCGTCTGCTGTTGATGGACAACGTTTCCGACTGGAGCCACCGTCCCGAGCCGGACCAGCTGTTTTACTTCAGCGGCGGGCGCGGCGACTTCGACCTGCCCAAGGATCTGCGGCATCTGAATCCGGGCTTTCATGAGGTCTTCCGCGAACAGCTGTCGTATCACGCCATGGTCGAAGTGGTCGACGGTCGACGCTATGTGCTGCTGCAGGACCAGAGCGATTTCGAAGAGCGCGAACGGGTGCTCTTCGCGGTGGTGCTGGTGGGCTTTGTGCTGAGCCTGGCCTTGGCGGTGTTCCTCGGCTGGGTGCTGGCGCGTCGGGTCATGGCGCCGGTGGTAAGGCTGGCGCGGCAGGTGCGCCATCGCGACCAGTTGCTGGGGCTGGCGCCGCCATTGGCACCGGACTACGCGGCCGACGAAGTGGGGGAGCTGGCGGTGGCCTTCGACGCCACCCTGGGGCGCCTGCGCCAGGCCCTGAACCGCGAGCGCCTGTTCACCAGCGATGTCAGCCACGAACTGCGTACGCCGCTGATGGTGCTGGCCAGTTCCTGCGAGCTGTTGCTGGAAAACCCGGCGATCGATCAGCGCGGTCGGGCGCAGGTCGAGCGTATCGCCCGGGCATGCGGCGAAATGCGCGAGCTGGTCCAGACCTTCCTGATGCTGGCCCGCGCCCAGCGCGAAGACGGCGGCATGTCGCCCCAGGCAACCTTGAGCCAGGTGGCCGAGGACCTGATGGGCCTGTGGGGCGGACCGATCCGGCAAAAGGGCCTGGAGCTGATCTTCGACGCCGGCCAGCCGCTGGATACCCGCTATAACGCCACCTTTTTGCACGCTGTGATGGGCAACCTGCTGCGCAATGCCTTGCATTACACCGAGCACGGCTTCATTCGCTTGAGCCTTGAGCCGAGCGGCTTTGTGGTCGAGGACAGCGGTGTGGGCATTCCCGAGGAGAAACGCGAGGCGATGTTCGAGCCTTTCGTGCGCGGCAACGAGAAGCGCGGCGAGGGCCTGGGCCTGGGCCTGTCGCTGGTGCAGCGGATCTGCGAGGACCAGGGCTGGAGCGTCAGCCTCAGCACCATGGAGCCCAACGGCTGCCGGTTTCATGTCGAGTTGAACCGCCGCACGGCATGATGGGTCTCCATGACTGCTGCGTGGGTCGTCACGGGAATTTCCCCGATTGATGGCCCCAGGCCACTTATGGGAGCCTGTAAAACTCTGAAATATTTCCACTCTGGACCGGACGAAGTTTTCACAAAGACATGACCTGACGCTGACAAGCCGCTGCCTAAGGTGGGGCCATCAGATTCAGGAGACTGTGTGATGGCGCCCCCGATCAAGCTGGAGTTTTCCGAGAAGTACGACGAACAGCACGCTCAGGAGTATCTGCTCAAGCATCAGGATGGCGTCGCTCGCCGTCTGTCCCACAAGCGTGACGAGCAGTTGGCGCGTGCGGCGCTGGCCATGGCCGGAGAGCCGGGGCTGGTGCTTGACCTGCCCTGTGGTGCCGGGCGTTTCTGGCCGTTGCTGGCGGAGAAACCCAACCGCGTGATCATCGGTGCGGACAATTCCGCGGCGATGTTGAAGATCGCCACGGTGGCGCAACCGGCCGACGTGGTGAAACGGGTACAGCCCTTGCAGACGTCTGCCTTCGACATCGACTTGCCGGATAACGCCGTCGACAGCATTTTCTGCATGCGGCTGCTGCACCACATTGGCGAGTCGTCCCATCGCCTGGCTCTGCTCCGGGAGTTCCAGCGGGTTACCCGGGACAGCGTGATCGTTTCACTGTGGGTCGATGGCAATTTCAAGGCCTGGAAACGCAAGCGCATGGAAGTCCGGCGCAAGGAGGAATCCGGGCAGGAAGGTTACCAGAACCGTTTTGTGTTACCGGCTGCCACGGTTGAAGAAGAATTCAAGCAGGCCGGGTTTCGCGTTCAGGATCATCTGGACTTTTTTCCGCTCTACGCCATGTGGCGAGTCTACGTATTACGCAAGAGGTAACAGGATGGCCGTTGAATGTGCACCGGGAATGGAAGTCGCTGCTGCAGATCGTTTCGACTACTTCTGGAGTCAACAGGGGGAGTGGGTCGAAGAGCCCAATCAGCGTCGCGGCGGGGAAAGTGGCGTTCAACGTCTTCCGGGCGCTGATGGGCGTGTGCTGTATGCCAAGCGCCAGATCGGCCATATCTATCGCAGCTGGTTGCACCCCTTCGGCCGCCCCACGGTGCTGCGCGAGCAGGATGCGCTCAAGGGCCTGAGCCAGCTCAACGTGGCGGTGCCGCACCTGGTGTTCTGCGGTGCGCAGCGTGACTCCCAGGGCCAGTGGCGTGCGTTGCTGGTGACTGAGGCGCTGGACGGCTTCGTGGAAATCGACCACTGGTATGCCGCTGGCGAGCGCGAGCGCCACGGCGAGGCCCTGCACGAGCGTGTGCTCAAGGAACTGGCGGCCACGCTGGCGCGCATGCACCGGGGCCGCTGGCAGCATGGCTGCCTGTATAGCAAGCATGTGTTCGTGCGGGTCATGGGTGAGGGCGAAGCGGCGAAAGTGGATATCGCGCTGCTGGATTTCGAGAAATGCCGCCAACGCCTGACCGCTAAACAGGCTGCGGCCCATGACATCAAACAATTGCGGCGCCACTCGTCGTGGAGCACCACGGACTGGGACAAACTCTACTATTTTTATAGAACGGCGTTTGGCAGCGCTATCAAAGGCTTATAGTGATGAAGCTCGAAATTGCACGAGGTTTGTTTTTAGTAGGAGCCTTGGCAGTTGCATCCTTGGCGGTGGCTGCATGGGAGCAGCCACGCATGGAAGTCCTCAGTACGGCGCAGGGTGATGCGCATTGCCCGTTGCCACGGGTCGTCAAGACGACCCAGGGAGCCCAGCCCGATCGTGACCTGTTGTTGTTCATGTTCGGCCTGACTCAGGGAATGAGGCCACAGAGTTGAAGACCATCAAGCCCGATAAAAAGGCCTCGCATCGCGAGGCCTTTTTTATTGCGCGTCCTTCACTTGTCCGGCCTGGCCAGCAGGGTGTAGATGCAGGGCAGCACGAACAGGGTGAACAGGGTGCCGATCGACATCCCCGTGGCGATCACCGTGCCGATGTCGAACCGGCTGACCGCGCCGGCGCCCGTGGCCAGGATCAGCGGCACCATGCCGAAGACCATCGCCGCGGTGGTCATCAGTACCGGCCGCAGGCGAATGGCCGCGGCGGCTTCCACGGCCTCGCGCGGCGTCAGTCCCTGGTCCTTGCGCAGCTGGTTGGCGAACTCGACGATCAGGATCCCGTGCTTGCTGATCAGGCCGATCAGGGTCACCAGCCCGACCTGGGTATAGATGTTCATGCTCGACCAGCCGAGAAACAGTGGGATCAAGGCCCCGCAGATCGACAGCGGCACCGTCACCAGGATCACCACCGGATCGCGGAAACTCTCGAACTGCGCCGCCAGCACCAGGAAAATGATCGCCAGCGCCAGGCCAAAGGTCACCCACAGTGCGCTGCCTTCCTGGACGAACTGTCGTGACGCCCCGGCATAGTCGAAGGCGTAGCCTGGTGGGGTCTCTTCCTCGGCGATCTGGCGCACGGTATCGATCGCTTCACCCATGCTCACGACCGGGAATCCGGAAATGGTCGCGGCGTTGAGTTGCTGGAACTGGTTGAGCTGCCGAGGCCGGGCCCGATCGTGGACGCTGATCAGGGTCGACAGCGGCAGCGCCTCGCCCTTGGCGTTTTTCACGTAGTAGTTGTTCAGCCATTCGGGGTTGTCGCGATAAGGCCGTTCGACCTGGGCGATGACCTTGTAGCTGCGTCCCTCGATAGTGAAGCGGTTGATTTCCGCCTCGCCGAGCAAGGTGGCCAGGGTTCCGCCCAGGTCCAGCATCGACACCCCCATTTGCGCGGCCTTGGCGCGGTCGATGTCGACCACCACTTCCGGCTTGTCGAAGGCCAGGTCGATATCGACAAAGGCGAACTTGCCCGACTCCATGGCGCGCTTCTTCACCCGGTCGGACAGTTCCAGCAGCGACTCGTAATCGTTGGGGCTATTGATGATGAAGGCGAACGGTAGCCCTTCGCCGGTGCCCGGCAGGGACGGCAGGTTGAAACCAAAGACCTGCAGCCCGGCGATGCCCGCGAGCCGGGCCTGGACTTCGGGCAGGATCTGCATCTGCGTGCGCTTGCGCTCGTTCCAGGGCTTGAGCAGGAAGCCGCCGATACCCGATTGCACGCCGTTGAAGCCGTTGATCTGGAACGAGGAGTAGTACTCGGGGAACGTCTTGAAGATCTCCAGGAACTCGTCGGTGTAGGCGTTGAGGTAATCCAGGTTGGCCGGCTGGGGTGCGGTGGCCATCATGAAAATGATGCCCTGGTCCTCGTCCGGGGCCAGTTCCGACTTGGTGAAGGTGAGCAGGGCCGGGATCAGGCACAACACGATCAGGGCGAACACCAGGACCACCGGCCGAGTGTTGAGGGTGCCATGCAGCAGGCTCTGGTAGCGGCGCTTGAGGCTTTCGAAAATCAGGTCGAGGCGGTGGGCCAGGCCGCTGGGGTTTTCATCGTGGCGCAGCAGCAGGGCACACATCATCGGCGACAGGGTCAGGGCGACGATGCCGGAAATCACCACCGCGCCGGCCAGGGTCAGGGCGAACTCTTTGAACAGCGCCCCGGTGAGCCCCTGCAGGAAGCCGATGGGGGCGTAGACCGCCGCCAGGGTGATGGTCATCGACACCACCGGCATGGCGATTTCCCGGGCGCCTTCGAGGGCCGCGTCCAGTGGCGTCTTGCCTTCCTCGATATGGCGGTGGATGTTTTCCACCACCACGATCGCGTCGTCCACCACCAGGCCGATGGCCAGCACCATCGCCAGCAGGGTCAGCAGGTTGATCGAGTAGCCCATCAACTGCATGAAGAACATCACACCGATCATCGACAGCGGAATGGTCACCACCGGGATCACCACCGAACGCAGCGCGCCGAGGAACAGGAACACCACCACGATCACGATCAGCACGGCTTCGAACAGGGTCTTCACCACCTCGTTGATCGAGGCCTGGATGAACAGCGTGGCGTCGTAGGCGATCTCCGACTTGAGGTTGGGCGGCAACTGGGCCTCCAGCTCCGGCATGATCTTGCGCACCTCCTTGATCACGTCCAGCGGGTTGGCGTTGGGGGTTGCCTTGATGCCGATATAGACCGAAGGAATGCCGCCAAAGGAGCTGATGGCGTTGTAGTTCTCCGCGCCCATCTCGACCCGTGCCACGTCGCTGAGCAGCACCCGGCTGTCGCCCTCGGTCCGCAGGGGAATGGCGGCGAAGGCTTCGGCGGATTTCAGTTCGGTGCTGGCGTTGATGCTGGTGACCACGTACTCGCCCTTGATCTCACCGGCCGCGGACAGGAAGTTGTAGCGGCGCACCGCGCTGGTCACGTCGCTGGCGCTCAGGCCGTAGCCGGCGAGCTTGACCGGGTCCAGCCACAGGCGCATGGCGAACACCTGGTTGCCGAGGATCTCGGCCTCGGCCATGCCCGGCAGGGTCGCCAGCTTCGGCTGGATCACCCGCGACAGGTAGTCGGTGATCTGCGGGTTGTTCAGCTCCTGGCTGAAGAAGCTGATGTACATCAGCGCCGAGGCGTCGGCGGCTTCCTTGCTCAGCACCGGGTCCTCGGCGTCCTGGGGCAGCTTGTTCTTCACCTCGTTGGCCTTGGCCAGCAGTTCGGTGAACAGGCGGTCGCTGTTGGCGCCGATACGGGCGTAGACCGAGATTACCGAGAAGTTCTGGCGACTGACCGAGGTCATGTAGTCGATGCCCTCGGCACTGGCCAGGCTCTGCTGCATCGGTTGGGTGATATAGCCCTGGATGGTCTCGGCGTTGGCCCCGGGGTAGGCGGTGGTCACCGTGATCAGGGCGTTTTCCATTTGCGGATACTGGCGCAGCGGCAGTTTGCTCCAGGCCTGGAAGCCCAGCAGCACGATCAGCAGGCTGACCACGGTGGCCAGCACCGGACGACGGATGAACGGATCTGTAAAAGCCATGAGGATTCCTTGATCAGTTCGTGCGTGGCTGGCCGCTCTGTTCGGGGGGCAGCATCTTGTCCGGGGTAATGGCGATGTGGGCGCCATGGTCCAGCTTGATCTGCCCGGCGCTCACCACCTGTTCGCCGCTGCTCACGCCCTTGTTGATCAGCACCAGGCCGTTGCGCCGTTCGCCGGTTTCGATGAAGCGCCGCTCGGCGACCAGCACCGGCTGGCCCTTGTCGTCTTTTTCCGGGCTGCCATCGGCGGCCTTTTTCTCGGCCACCACGTACAGCGAGTTACCGTACAGGGTGTAGGTGATGGCGCTCTCCGGTACCACCACCCGGGGCTGCGGATCGGGCAGCAGCACCTGCAGGTTGGTGAACATGCCCGGCAGCAGCTTGCCGTCGGGGTTGGCCAGGGTGGCGCGCACCTGCACGTTGCGCGTGGTGTCTTCGACCTTGGGGTTGATGGCGCTGATGGTGGCGCTGAACTGTTCCGCCGGATACGCGGAGACCATCACGCTGACCGATTGGCCCAGAGCGATTTTCGGCACGGCCTGTTCCGGGACGAAGAAGTCCACGTACAGGCTGCTGAGGTCTTGCAGGGTGGCGATCACCGTGCCGCTGGCGAGGTAGTCGCCGACATCCACATGGCGAATGCCGATGGTGCCGCTGAAGGGCGCGAGCAGGCGTTTTTTCGCCAGCGAAGCCTTGAGCTGATTGACCGTGGCCTTGTTCTTTTGCAGCAGTGCCGACAAGCGATCGTATTCGCCGCGGGAAATTGCCTGGCTGCCCACCAGTTGGCTGCCGCGGCCGAAGTCCAGCCGGGACAGGCCCAGGTCGGCCTGGGCGGTTTCCAGCAGGGCGCTTTCCACGTCGCTGTCGAGTTGCAGCAAGGGCTGCCCGGCGCTGACCTTCTGCCCGGACTCGAACTGCAGCTCCTTGACGGTCCCGGCCACTTCCAGGCTGAGGTTGACCCCCTGCAGGGCCTTGAGGGTGCCGACCGTGGGCAGGCGGGTTTGCCACGGTTGTTCGCGAGCCGTGGCCACGGCCACGCTGATCGGCGGCTTGGGCACCGAGAAGAGCTTGACCTGCTGATAGATGGAGAAGGCCTTGTAGCCTGCCAGCAACAGCACGATCAGCAGGACGACACCCAACATGATAAACATGCGGCGACGCAGCATATTCCGGTTCCTTGGAAAACGAAGCTGGGAAAACCAAGCTGATTGCCGAAGACATTACTCCGACTTTTCGGGGGCTTCCAGATGACAATCCGGTCATCCAGAGTCCTGTTTTCCAATCCTGCGCGGCGGCGAAAACTAGACCAGGTGCAAATGGTTGTCCCAGAGCCCTGCCGGCAAATCCAGGGGTTTTGCCACCAGTTGTTTCTGGCGACAGTCATAGAAGCGGCAACGCCCCTGGCCCGAGGTCACGACAAAACCATCGGCCACCGCACCGACCCCGGCACAGTCCGGCAAGGGGGCATCCAGGCGCACTTCGGCGCTGTCCAGGTCCCAGATGAAAAAGCGGTTGCCGCGCGGGGCGGTGAGGGCCACCAGGCGCAGTTCGCTGTGCACCGCGACGCTGGCGGTGTAATGCCCCATCGCCTGCAACTGGTGCTCGGCCACCGGGAAGGCCTGGAACGGTTGCCCCGGACGCTTGATTGCCAGCAGATGCGACGACTCATGAGCATCGCCCATGAACTGCTGGCCGGTGACGATGGTGCCGTCGCCGGCGATGCCCATGTGGCGCACGCTGTTCATCTGCTGGGCCAGGGTTTCCTTGCTCAGCAGGCTGCCGTCGCGCTGCATCAGCACCAGGCTCGGCTCCATGGCGTCGAGGTTCATCTCGACGCGGCTTTCCGCCTCGGTGCGAATCCCGCCGTTGGCCACCACCAGGGTTTCGCCGTCCGGCATCCACGACACCTGGTGCGGGCCGATGCCGTGGGTCGGGATCTCGCCGCTGTGCACCAGGCGTTCGCCCTCGAAGCGGTACACCCCGAGCAGGCCACGACCCGGATCGCTTGTGTCGTTCTCGGTGGCGTACAGCCAGTCGCCGCTCTTGTGGATCACCGCGTGGCCATAGAAGTGCCGGTTCGGCTGCGAGGCCAGGGTTTGCAGGAGGGTGCCGTCGCGCAGGTCGATCAGGTAGCTTTCGGTGCCCGGGCGACGGGCGACGAACAGGGCGATTGGCAGCGTCGGGTGGTTGACGATGTCATGGCAGCGTTGACCGACCCGGGTGGCGAACACTTGCGTGCCGTCCAGGCGATAGCCGACGGCGTAGTGCTTACCGTCGCCGTCATCGCGCGCCGAGAGCAGCAGCGGGCCTTGGTCCTTGTGCTTGAACAGCGTCCAGCCACCCAGCGTGACGGCGCTCAGCAGCAGGCTGCCGAGTGCCAGAGCCTGACGTCGCAGCATGATCAGTCACCGTCGTTGGCGTTGAAGCCTAGTTGGATGCCCAGCGCCTTGGCCAGCTCGCCTTCGTGCAGGCGGTGGACGACGTTGAGGCTGTCGTAGATAGCGTTCAGTTGCTGGCGGCCGGCGTCGTCGGCCAGCAGCTCGGTCAGCGAACGCTGGGTACTGGCGAACAGCTTCAGCGAGGCGGTGTAGGCGGCGTCGATCTTGTCGGCCAGCGGCTTCTGATCGGCCGGCAACAGGCCGCGCAGGCCCTTGTTGTCGACCCCGGCCCAGACGGTCTGGGCTGCGGCGAGGCTGGCTTCCAGGCTCTGCATGGACGATTGGCTGCGCCAGGCGTCGGCCTGGAACGGCTGTGGAATGCCCTTGCTCTGACGGCCCATCGGCGTGCCGAGCTTCTTCTTCAGGGTATCCAGCGCGGTGACCTGGACCCGCAGCAGATCGGCGATGGCCTCATGGGAGTCGGCGTAGCGCTGGTTGGGGAACTTGCTCATCTGCGCGAGCATGCCGTCGCTGGTGTTCCAGCGCGACAGGATCTCTTCGGCGAGCTGCTTCTGGCGTTCGCCAATGGCGCTCAGCAGCGGGCAGTAGCGGGCTTTCTGCTCGCTGTTTGCCATGTCGATCTTGCTGTCGAACAGGATGTATTCGTAGGCCGAGAGGCCTTGTACCACGACGCTGGACTTGGCCAGGGCGGCGGCGTCGATCTGCGGCGTGGCGCTGACCAGCTGTTCGACCTGACGGCCTACCAGGTTCTTCTTGTCCGGCCAGAACTGCACTTGCCAGGAGCGGTTGCCCTCGGCCAGCGGCCCGATCAGTAAGGGTTGCAGTTCGGCCCAGGCTTTCTGCGCGTGCAGGAAGTCGGCACGGGCGGTGTCCAGGCTTTGCTTGCCTTCACAGAAGGCCAGGGCGCTGATCGCCAGCTGGCGGTCGGCTTCGACCCAGCGGCTGTAGGTCGGCAGGATCACCTGTTTGGCGATGGCCGCCGAGGTCACGGCTTGTGGGTCCTGCGGCGAGCAGGCGCCCAGGGCGAGCGCGGCAAGGCTGGTGAACAACAGCTTGGGACGGAACATGTTCGGGCTCCCGTTTCTTGTAAGAAGGCGTTAAAGAGAATTCAGGAATGCCAGCAACGCAGCGCGCTGTTCGGCATTGAAGGATAAAACCTGTCGCTGCGCCGCCTGGGCCTCGCCGCCGTGCCAGAGCACGGCTTCGAGCAGGTTGCGGGCGCGACCGTCATGCAGGAACTGGGTGTGGCCGCTGACCGTTTGCGTCAGGCCGATCCCCCACAACGGCGGCGTGCGCCAGTCGCGGCCGCCGGCCTGGAATTCGCTGCGGTGGTCGGCCAGGCCTTCGCCCATGTCATGCAGCAGCAGATCGCTGTAGGGGCGGATCACTTGATTGGCCAGCTCGGGTTCCGCGGCGTCGGCGGCGGTGGTGAACCGGGGGGTATGACAGGACTGGCAGCCGGCCTGGTAGAACAGGTTCTTGCCGGCCAGCACCTGTGGCGAGCCAACCTCGCGCCGCGCCGGCACCCCGAGGTTGCGGCTGTAGAACAGCACCAGGCGCAGGATGTTGTCGCTGACTTCCGGTTCGCCATCCGGCCCGTTGCCGTTGGGGGCTTGCTTGCAGGCGGTCTGGGCGTCGGTGCAGTCATCGAAGGGTCTCAGGCTGGTGGTCAGGCCCATATCACCAGAGAACGCGTGAACATTTTGTTGATTGAGGTTGGGTTGTCCGGCTTTCCAGCCAAAACGCCCGAGTACGGTCTTTTGCTGGGCATCGTCCCAGACCCGGTTCGGCCGTCCGGCGATGCCCTTGTTGGCTTTGGCCTGCGCTTGGGCATTGGCCAGGATCGCCGCCTCGGGGATGGCTTCGAGCAGGCCCAGGCCGATCATCGGCGGCGCCACGCGGGCCGAGAAGCGGGTGTCGGGATGCATCGGGCCATAACCGAGCTGGGTGATCTGCAGCTTCGGCTTGCGCAGTTCGACTTCGCTGCCGTCCTTGAAGCGCACGGTCAGCGGCTCGTACTCGACCCGCACCTTGCCTTCCGGGGCGACGCCAGGCACCGCCATGTCCTGGAGCTGCCCGCCATACACCGGTTCGGGCACTATGCCCAGCTGCTCGATGACCTTGGCGTAGGCCGGCTCATTGGGGATCGACAGGCGCACCAGCATCGACACGGCGTTGTCCGAGTCGGGCGTCGGCGGGTGGCCGCGGCCGTCCTTGATATGGCAGTTCTGGCAGCCGTTGGTGTTGAACAGCGGGCCCAGGCCATCGCGGGCGGTGGTGGTCGAGGGAGCGATCACCCAGGGGCTGCGGAAGAAACTGTTGCCGACGCTGAAGTCCAGGCGCCGGGTCGGCGACAGGTTGGCCGACGGCATGGAAAAGGCGTTCTGGTCGCTCTTGCGCACGGTCGCTTCACCGCCGGAACGCGCTTCGCCCGGCTCGGCCTGGGTAAAACGCGGGGCGTCATCGCAGGCACTCAGGCTCAAGGCCATGAACAGCGCAGACCAGCGAAGCAGCGATGGGGGCATCGGATATCCTGCAGGACGAGCAAAACAAGGGCGCAAAGTCTAACAGGGCAGGGGAGTTTGAATAAGAGGAATTATCGTTCCGCTTGACCTGAGGCAAGAGCGGAGCACCTGCCTGTAGCCGCTGCCGCAGGCTGCGATAAGGCCGCAGGCCTTCAGCGATCTTGGACCCAGCGCCCCTTCGGTGGCGATCGCAGCCTGTGGCAGCGGCTACAGGCCAGGCACAAAAAAGGCGACCCGAAGGTCGCCTTTTCATTCCCGCAACAGTGATCAGAACTCGTGATCGGCGCTGTCCGGGTTCAGGTCGCTGATACCCAGCTTGCCCGCGGCCTGTTCGATCGAACCGGTCTGCTTGACCAGCGCGGCGATGGCGTCACGCACGATCTGGTTGCCCGCGTCGTTGCCGGCGGCGATCAACTGGTCGTAGTGCTCACCCTTGTTGGCGTGATCGACCATGACCTGGATCTTGGCTTCGGTGGCGGCCAGGTCGGCCTTCAATGCGGTGTCGGCGGCCGGGTCGATTTTCGCCACCAGCGACGACAGGCTGGCGCCGGTCAGCTTGGTGCCGTCGACGCGGGTGTATTCGCCCAGGTACACGTTGCGGATGCCCTTGGCATCGTAGAAGTGCGAGTTGTGGGTGTTGTCGCTGAAGCAGTCCTGTTCGTCTTCAGGGGAGTTGGCTTCCAGGGAAACCTTCATGCGCTCGCCCGCCAGTTCGCCCAGGGACAGACTGCCCATGCCGAACAGCATTTTGCGCAGGCCGCTTTCAGCCGGCTCGGCTTCCAGGGTGGCGCGGTAGTTGTCGGCCACGTTCGGCTTCCAGTTGCCGACCATTTCTTCCAGGTCGTTGACCAGCAGTTGGGTCACGGCTTTCAGGTAGGCACGGCGACGGTCGTTGTGGCCGCCGGTGGCGCCGGCGCCTTCCAGGTAGTCGGAAGCCGGACGGTTGCCGGCGCCAGGGCCGGTGCCGTTCAGGTCCTGGCCCCAGAGCAGGAATTCGATGGCGTGGTAGCCGGTGGCGACGTTGGCCTCGGAACCGCCCAGCTCGTTGAGGCTGGCGAGTTTTTCCGGGGTGATGTCTTTCACGTCGACCTTGTCTTCGCCGACCTGGACTTCAGTGTTGGCGATGATGTTGGCGGTGGCGCCCGGGTTACCCAGCGCGTGCTCGTAGGACTTGTCGACGTAATCGATCAGGCCTTCGTCCAGCGGCCAGGAGTTCACCTGGCCTTCCCAGTCGTCGACGATGGTGTTGCCGAAGCGGAACACTTCGCTCTGCAGGTAAGGCACGCGAGCGGCGACCCAGGCAGCCTTGGCGGCTTTCAGGGTGTCGGCGTTGGGCTTGGCGAGGAAGGCGTCGATCGCGGTCTGCAGGGTCTTCGCGGTGGATTCGGCATCGCTGTACACGGCGAAGACCATGTCGGCGTAATGCGCGACGACCGCCTTGGCCGCCGCTTCATCGACCTTGCCGGCCGCAGGAGCGGTGGCCGGGGCTGCGGTGCTGGCGGCTGGGGTAGCGGCTTGCGGCGCGGCAGCCTGGTCTTTGCCTTCGCCGCAACCGGCGAGGGAAATAGCGATGGCCAACAGACTGGCGGTAGCCAGAGGCATACGAATCATGGCGAACATCCTGCTTCGAGAGAGGGGTGGAGTGGCGCGGGGGATGCGCAAAACTGCGACATAATGCGAAAGATTTGCATTATGTGTAAAGGGTTGTGGTTGTAAATATTTCCTATTCAGGAAGCGATTGCGCTGGATCAGGCTTATGCGCGCAATCGGGTCTTCAGAGGATGGCTGCGTTACTGCGCTGGGCCTGTTTCAGGTAGGCGCTCAGCTCCCGTGCCGGCAGGGGTTTGCTGTAGTGATAACCCTGACCTTCGTGGCAGCCTTCGGAGATGATGTAGGCCTCTTGTTCGGCGGTTTCCACGCCCTCGGCGATCACCTGCATGCCCAGGCTTTTACCCAGCTGGATGATCGCCCGCACGATGGTCGCATCGTCGTCGTCATCCAGCAGGTCCTGGACGAAGCTCTTGTCGATCTTGATCTTGTCCAGCGGCAGGCTCTTGAGGTAGCTCAGGGACGAGTAGCCGGTGCCGAAGTCGTCGATGGCGATCAGCGCCCCCGAGCGGCGCAGGCTCAACAGGTGCTGGGCGGCGGTGCTGATGTCTTCCATCAGGCCGGTTTCGGTGACTTCCAGCTCCAGGCTGCGCGGCGGCAGGCGGTAGATCTGCAGCAGGTTGTTGACCACCCGCGGCAGCTCGGCGTGGTGCAGTTGCACGGTGGACAGGTTGACCGCCATGCGCAGGTCGCTGAAGCCCAGGTCATGCCATTCGCGCAGTTGGCGGCAGGCCTGGTCCAGCACCCATTCGCCGATGGCGATGATGGTGCCGTTCTGCTCGGCCAGGGGAATGAACAGGTCCGGCGGGACGAAGCCGTGTTCCGGATGCTGCCAGCGCAGCAGCGCCTCGACCCCGACCACACGATGATCGCGGTAGCTGATCTGCGGCTGGTAGACCAGGTGGAACTGCTCGCGGCTCAGGGCTTCGCGCAGGTCTTTTTCCAGTTCGCGGCGCCGGCGCATCTCGCTGTCGACGCTGGCGATATAGAACTGATAACGGTTGCGCGACCGGCTTTTGGCCAGGGTCATGGTCTGCTCGGCTTTCTGCAGCAGCTTCTCGGTGCTGTCGCCGTCTTCCGGGAACAGGGTGATGCCGATGGTGGCGCGCAGGCGGATTTCCTGGTGGTCGAGGGCGAACGGTGCTTCCAGGTCGTCGAGAATGCTCTGCGCCAGTTCGGCGGCTTCGTAGGGTTGTTCGATATCGGCCTGGACCAGGGCGAACTGGTCGCCGCCAAGGCGGGCGAGGGCGCCCAGGCGACCACTGTGGGCCCGCAGGCGATCGGCCAGGGCCAGCAGCAACTGGTCGCCGGTCTGGTAGCTGAACTGTTCGTTGATGCCCTTGAAGTCGTCGAGGCCGACACAGAGCACCGCGACCCGGCGTTGCAGGCGGCCGGCGTCGATCAGGATCTTGTCCAGTTGCTGCTGCAACTGCTGGCGGTTGGGCAGGCCGGTGAGGAAGTCGTACTGGGCCATGCGCAGCAGGCTGTTTTCCGCTTCATGGCGCAGGTGCGTGTTGCGTTCGATCGATGCCAGCAACTGGTTGGCGGTATTGATCCAGATCCCCAGCTCGTTTCGCTCGTGGCCCTTGAGCAACGGGATCTGATGTTCGCTGGGGCGGTCCGGATTGATGGTGGTCAGGTGCTCGATGATCCGCGACAGCGGCTTGGTCAGCAGCCAGTGGTAAACCAGGTACAGCACCAGGCCCATGGCCAGGGCGCGCAGTACGCCGGAAATGAAAATGATCACCGAGCTGACGATAAATCCCTGGCCGTAGGTGGCCGTGTCGAGGGTGATGCTCAGGTCGCCGTAGTATTCGCTGTAGGGCCCGCGACCCACCAGTTGGGTGGTGAAGGTGCGCTCCTTGCCGAGGATCAGATCGGTCAGCCAGCGGCTGGGGGAATTCTGCAACTCACGGGTTTTTTCCGCGAGCATGGTTTCGTTGGGGTGGCCAATGGAGGCCATGCGCACAGCATCGTCCTGGAACAGGCCTTCGATGACTTGCATGCCCATTTCGCGGTCCAGGCTGTAGACGGCCTGGGTCGAGGGGTCGCGAAACATGTCGAGAATGCGCTGGGCATCATTCGCGACCGCCTGCCGAGTCTTATAAGCATCGAAGACGATTTGTGCGCAGCTCAGCACTACGCCCACTATCAGTGCCGACAGCAGCACAACCCGGAGCAACTTCACCGACAAGCTGTTTTTGAGTTCCAGCTTCAAAGGGTTATTCCTTGTTCCGTGCGGGTAGCGTCAAGTTGCCATGAGTATTGGCAATCCCGTGATGGCAGTCAAAGGGACAATCAGGCCCAGGATATTTCACCTGTAGGCTTGGTTGGAATGCCGGGAGCTAGCATATCCGCGCTTATCGGTTATATGTCGGTAGCCAAGCCTTGCAACTTGAGGGACGGCGGAGATTTTTTAGCTGAATAGAGAGGTTGGTCCGCCGGGCTGGCGCGGCAAACCTGGCCCTTGCCGGTAAAACGAAAAAACCCGGCAATGCCGGGTTTTTTTGACTGCAAACGGGCTTAGGCGACGAAGGTCTTGCCTTCGAACTGCTCGGCCACGAATTTCCAGTTGACCAGGTTCCAGAACGCTTCGACGTACTTTGGACGCAGGTTGCGGTAGTCGATGTAGTAAGCGTGTTCCCAGACGTCGCAGGTCAGCAGCGGGGTGTCGCCGCTGGTCAGCGGGTTGCCGGCGCCGATGGTGCTGGCCAGGGCCAGGGAACCGTCAGCCTTTTTCACCAGCCAGCCCCAACCGGAACCGAAGGTGCCGACGGACGTCTTGGTGAATTCTTCTTTGAACTTGTCGAACGAACCGAAAGCGGCGTTGATGGCTTCAGCCAGTGCGCCGGTTGGTTGACCGCCGGCGTTTGGTGCCAGGCAGTTCCAGTAGAAAGTGTGGTTCCAGACCTGAGCGGCGTTGTTGAAGATACCGCCCGAGGAAGACTTGACGATCTCTTCCAGGGTCTTGCCTTCGAACTCGGTGCCTGGCACCAGGTTGTTCAGGTTCACGACATAGGTGTTGTGGTGCTTGTCGTGGTGGTATTCCAGGGTTTCCTTGGAAATGTGCGGCTGCAGGGCATCGTGTGCGTAAGGCAGCGGCGGCAATTCGAAAGCCATGATGATTCTCCTAATCAGGTCAGTTGCGGTGAGCGCAAGGCCGATCACGGGCGGCCAGACAAGCGCCGGGGAGTTTGTACTCTTTGCGGCGCAGGGTTCGGATCATAGCACCGGGGGTGCGGCATAACCACGCAACAACTGTGTGGGATAGAGGTTCCAGAGCCTTTTGGAATAAATCACCCGGCGGTCATCAACTGAACCGCGACACTGAACATCATCACCGCCACCAGCAGGTCGAGAATGCGCCAGGTGCTCGGCCGTGCCAGCCACGGAGCCAGCCATGCGGCGCCGAGGGCGAGGGTGAAAAACCACAGCAGCGAAGCACTGGCCGCGCCGACCACATAGGCGCCAGGCTCGGTCTGTTGCGCGCCCAGCGAGCCGATCAGCAGCACCGTGTCCAGGTACACATGGGGGTTGAGCAGGGTCACCGCCAGCGCACTGAGCAGCACCGCGCGCAGCGAGCGCACGGTCTGGTTCTCGCCCTGTTGCAGGCTCTGCCTGGAACAGGCGCGACGCAGGGCCTGGCTGCCGTACCAGATCAGGAACGCGGCGCCGCCCCAGCGGGCAACTGCCAGCAGTGTCGGGCTCTGCGCCAGCACCGTGGCCAGGCCGAATACCCCGGCCGCCACCAGCAACGCATCGCAGGTCACGCACAGCACGGCCACCGGCAGGTGGTGTTCACGGCGCAGGCTCTGGGCCAGGACAAACGCATTCTGGCTGCCGATTGCCATGATCAGCCCGGCCGCCACCAGCAGCCCGTTAACGTAGCTCTGCCACATGGCGTTTACTCCTCGCCCGAGGCCAGTTGCCGCAGCACGCCCATGGCGCGCTCGGCATCGGCCTTAGCGACAAACAGATGATCGTGGTAGTAGCCGGCGATCACGTTGCAGCTGATCCCGGCCTTGCCCAGGGCGCTGGCGAACGCGGCGGTCAGGCCGACGGCTTCCAGGGCCGAATGCACGTTCAGGGTGATCCAGGCCGCGACGTAGTCGAAACCCAGCCCCAGCCGCTCGGCCTGCTGGCGTTCGAGGATCACCGTGAGTCCTTCCTGCTCGCGAAAGCTGCCCAGTACGTCGCTACCTTCGAGCAGCGCGCGATCGGCGATGGAGCAGAACACGTAGTCGCCGTGGTTGAGCTGCGGGCTCATGCTGCGCAGCAGGGTATCGAGGGAGGTTTCGCCAGCCATGAAAAAGGTCCTTGAACGAGAAAGCATGCTGGCTATTCTCCGGTGGCAGGCTGTATAAGAAAAACCAATATTACTGATCGCTCATTAGGAAAACTGATGTTCGACTATAAATTGCTGTCCGCCCTGGCCGCGGTGATCGAACAGGCCGGATTCGAGCGTGCCGCACAGGTGCTGGGGTTGTCGCAGTCGGCCATTTCCCAGCGGATCAAGCTGCTCGAAGCGCGGATCGGCCAGCCGGTGCTGGTGCGGGTCACGCCGCCGGCGCCGACGGAAATCGGCCGGCGCCTGCTCAACCATGTGCAGCAGGTACGCCTGCTCGAACGCGACCTGCAGAGCCAGGTGCCGGCCCTGGACGAGGAAGGCTTGCCGGAGCGTCTGCGTATTGCCCTCAACGCCGACAGCCTGGCCACCTGGTGGGCCGAGGCGGTGGGCGACTTCTGTGCCGAGCAGCACTTGCTCCTCGACCTGATCGTCGAAGACCAGACCGTGGGCCTCAAGCGCATGCGCGCCGGCGAAGTGGCGGCCTGTGTCTGCGCCAGCGAGCGGCCGGTGGCGGGCGCCCGCAGTGTGCTGCTGGGTGCCATGCGCTACCGTGCCCTGGCCAGCCCGGCGTTCCTTGCGCGGCATTTTCCGCAAGGCGTGCAAGCCGAGCGCCTGGCCCGCACGCCAGCCCTGGTGTTCGGCCCGGACGATTTCCTGCAGCACCGCTACCTGGCGGCGCTGGGGGTCGATGGCGGGTTCGAGCATCACCTGTGTCCCTCGTCCGAGGGTTTCATCCGCCTGACCGAGGCCGGCCTGGGCTGGGGGTTGGTGCCCGAATTGCAGGTGCGCGACCAGTTGGCGCGGGGTGTGTTGGTGGAGCTTTTGCCAGATAAGCCGATCGATGTGCCGCTGTACTGGCATCATTGGCGCAATGGTGGCCAACTGCTGGGCCTGCTCACCGAGCACCTGGTGCGTTCTTCGGCGCAATGGCTGGTGCCGTTGGTGTGACGTCGGGCGTCAAGGCATCAGGCAAGACACCCTGCAACACCCCATGCAACACAAGTGTGCGACAGGCATGAAACACGAAAGCAATCGGAGCAAGTCATGAAAATTCTGGTCACCGGCGCAAGCGGCTTCATTGGTGGACGCTTCGCGCGTTTTGCCCTTGAGCAGGGCCTGGATGTACGGGTCAACGGGCGTCGGGCCGAAGGTGTGGAGCATCTGGTGCGGCGCGGGGCCGAGTTCGTCCAGGGCGACTTGAGCGACGCGGACCTGGTGCGCGACCTGTGTCGCGACGTCGATGCGGTGGTGCATTGCGCGGGGGCGGTGGGGCTCTGGGGGCGTTATCAGGATTTTCATCAGGGCAACGTGCTGGTCACCGAAAACGTGGTCGAAGCCTGCCTCAAGCGCCATGTCCGGCGCCTGGTGCACCTGTCGTCGCCGTCGATCTATTTCGACGGTCGCGACCATCTGGGCCTGACCGAGGAGCAGGTGCCCAAGCGCTTCAAGCACCCTTATGCCGCCACCAAATACCTGGCGGAGCAGAAGGTGTTCGGCGCCCAGGAGTTCGGCCTGGAGGTGCTGGCGCTGCGCCCGCGTTTTGTCACCGGTGCCGGCGACATGAGTATTTTCCCGCGCCTGTTGAAAATGCAGCGCAAGGGCCGCCTGGCGATCATCGGCAACGGCCTGAACAAGGTCGACTTCACCAGTGTGCAGAACCTCAACGAAGCGCTGCTCAGCAGTCTGCTGGCCAGCGGCTCGGCCCTGGGCAAGGCCTACAACATCAGTAACGGCGCGCCCGTGCCGTTGTGGGACGTGGTGAACTATGTGATGCGCCAGATGGGCGTGCCGCAGGTCACGCGCTACCGCTCCTTTGGCCTGGCCTACAGCGTGGCGGCCCTCAATGAAGGCTTCTGCAAGCTCTGGCCGGGCCGTCCGGAGCCGACCCTGTCGCGCCTGGGCATGCAGGTGATGAACAAGAACTTCACCCTGGATATCAGCCGCGCCCGCCATTATCTGGATTACGAACCTAAGGTCAGCCTGTGGACGGCCCTGGATGAATTCTGCGGCTGGTGGAAGGCCCAGGACATACGCTGAAAATAAACACTGAACCGAGTTCGGGGTTCAGGGTCGATCAGGGCGGCGGGTTAGCGGTTTATACTCGCCGCATTCAGCGATCACCGCGGTTTAGAAAGGTTTCCCCATGCGTAACGATGCCAACGACGACTTCGACGATGTTCCAAGCCTGCGTGCCGATACCCTCGACGATGATTTTCCGACCACCGCCGCGGGCCGCGCGCGTACTTCGGTGCATTCGCGCAGCGTGCCGGCCGCCAAGGTCAAGACCCCGAATGCCGGGCCGCTCTGGGCGCTGGTCGGCGCCTTGTTCTTCGCCTTTATCGGCCTGGCCTGGTGGAGCTTCCAGCAGATCTCGCTGATGGAGCAGCAACTGGTCGCCACCCAGGAAAGTTTCGCCCGCATCAGCGAAGAAGCGGCGGGGCGCCTGCAGGATATTTCCGGCAAGGTGGTGGCCAGCCAGTCCAGCGTCAACAGCGACAGCGAAGCCTTGAAGTTGCAGATCAAGCAGCTGGAAAGCCGCCTGCAGGACCAGGGCAAGCAGCAGCAAGGCGTGGCCGGGCAGGCCACGGACCTGGACAAGCGCCTGGCCCAGATGACCGCGCAGGCCACCGAGCAGCAGGCGGCCAATACCCAGTTGCAGGCACAGGTGAAAACCTTGAGCAGCGAACTGGCCGCCCTGAAAAGCGCGCCTGCCGACACCAGCAAGGTCGATGCCCAGTTCAAGGGCCTGAACGCCGAGATCGCGGCCTTGAAGAAACAGGGCAACCCGAGCGCCGCCATCGAGCGTCTGGAACAGGACATCATCGTGCTCAAGAGCCAGCAGGACAATCGTCCCGCCGCGGCCCAGGGCGGCACCAACACCGCTGAGTTCGACGCTTTCCGCGGCCAGGTCACTCGCAACATCAATACCCTGCAGAGCCAGATCCAGAACCTGCAGCAGCAGCTCAATACCCGCCCCTGACCCTGGCGACCTTCCCGCGCGTGGCGTGGGAAGGTCGCGGTTTTGCTTCTCGCCTCCCTGCTTCGCTGAATACTCGACCATATCCCACAGCCGTCTACGCTCTTGAAACACCAACAAGAACGAGGGACGCGCAATGAGGGGATTGCTTAGAGCCACGGTGCTGGGAGGGTTGCTGATGTTCTGCGCCAGCCAGGTCCAGGCGGCGGACGATGCCACGGCGGCCAAGGCCCTGCTGGAGAAGGCCCTGGCCTACTACCACGACCACGGTGACAAGGCCTTCGCCGCGTTCAGCCGCCAGGGCGAGTTCGTTGACAAGGACCGTTACGTGTTTGTGGTCGACACCAAGGGGGTGATGCTGGCCAGTGGCGGGCCGTCGTCGGCGCTGATCGGCCGCGATGTTTCCGAGGTGCTTGGGCCGGATCTGCAAAAGGCCTTCAAGGACGCGCTGAAGATTCCCGAGGGCAATGGCATCCAGCAAGCCGAATACCGCTGGCAGAACTGGGCCGACGGCAAGGTCGAGCGCAAGCATGTGTATTATCAGCGGGTCGGCGAGCGGATCCTGGCGGTCGGCTATTACCTGCCACGGGCTTCCGCCGAGCAGGCCAAAGCCTTGCTGGACAAGGCGGCGATCGAACTGGTCAAGGATGAGAAGGGCACGCTGACAGCGATCAACTCGCTCAAGGGCGGCTTCCTGCAGGACGACCTGTATGTGTTCGTGGTCGACCTGGACAACCAGCGCTACGTGGCCCACGGCACCAATCTGCGGTTGATCAATACCGACTTCGGCAAGGTCAAGGACCCGGACGGCAAACCGGTGGGCGAGCCGATCCTGGCGCTGATGGCCACCCAGGAGCAGGGCGAGTATGAGTACCGCTGGAAGAACCCGGTGACGGCCAAGGTGGAAGACAAGCACGCCTACCTGCGCAAGGTCGGGCACTTCCTGGTGGCGGTGGGGTACTACAGCCCGTAAAGGTCGGTCGCCAGCCAGCTCGCCTGTGGAAGAGCTGGTTGGCGATGCCGTTATTTGACCTTGTCTTCGCGCCCGCGCAGCAGCGTGTTGGGCATGGCCAGCGCCGCCGCCAACCCCAGCAACGACACCGCCGCGCTGACCATCAGCAAGTGTTTGAAGGTCAGCAGCAACTCAGCCCGCAAGGCGCCCTGTTCCGGACCCGGCGCGGCGTTCAGGCCGTCGAGCAGCACATTGCCCGAGTGGCCTTCGCCGATCAGCGCCGAGCCGCTCAACTGGGCGAAGCTGGAATCCTGCAACAGCGCCAGCAACAGCGCCGACATCAAGGCCACGCCCACCGCACCGCCCAGGGAGCGGAACAGGTTGGTGGTACTGGTGGCGACGCCGATGTCCCGTTGTTCCACCGAGTTCTGGCTGCCCACCAGCGACGTCGGGAACTGCATGCCCGAGGTAATCCCGCTGAACAACATGAACACACTGCTCAGCAGCACCGCCTGGGGCGGGCTGAAGGCCATGCCAAGAACGGTCAGTGGCATCAGCAGGGCGCCACCGAGGATCATCGGCTTGTAGCGGCCGGTCACCGAGGTCATGCGCCCGGCGAAGTAGGCGCCCATCGGCAGGCCGATGGCCAGCGGCAGCAGGTGCAATGCCGCGCTGTCGGCACCGGCGCCGGTGACGCTCTGAAAGCGCAACGGCATCAGCACCGTCAGCGAGATGGCCTGGAAGCTGGTGAAGAACACCGTGCACCAGCACAACATGGCGTTGCGGTTGGCGAACAGGTGCATGGGCAGCAGCGGCTCTTGCGTGCGCCGTTCATGCCAGGCGAACAGGGCCAGGGCGACGACGGCACACGCCAGCAGGCCTAGCACTTCGCTGCTGCGCCAGGCGTGGCCCTGGCCGAAATGGGTGATCGCCAGCAGCAGGGCCGTCAGGCCGATGATCATCAGCAGCGTGCCGAGGTAGTCGATGATCGGTTTGCGCTGCGGAATCGGCAGCCCGCGCAGATTGCGCCTGGCCACCAGCCAGGCGCCCAGGCCCAGGGGCAGGTTGATCAGGAACACCCAGCGCCAGGACAGGTATTCGGTCATGTAGCCGCCGAGCACCGGGCCGGCGACGCTGGCCGCCGCGTACATGCTGCTGAAATAGCCCTGGTAACGCCCGCGCTCGCGGGGCGGCACGATGTCGCCGATGATCGCCTGGCTGACCGAAATCATCCCGCCGGCGCCGATGCCCTGGAAGATCCGCGCCAGGACCAGCTGTTCCATGTTCTGCGCCATGCCGCAGAACAGCGACGCCAGGGTGAACAGGCCCATGCCGAACAGCATCAGCTTGCGCCGCCCGTAGAGGTCGCCGAGCTTGCCGTAGATCGGCACCGACACAGTCATGGCCACCATGTAGCCGGAAATCACCCAGGCCAGCAGGCTGACGTCCTTGAATTGCGCGGAGATGGCGGGCATGGAGACCGCGACTATGGTCTGGTCCAGGGCGCCGAGGAAGATCGCCAGCATCAGGGCGATCAGTACGCTGCGAAGAGCCGGTTTGGGCTGGCCAGGCTGGTTGGGATTGGACACGAAATAACCTGCGGGCAGTGATTGACCCGCAGGGTGCAAGGCGAGCGGGAATGCTCGCCAGTGTACTCGATAGGCTCCTACTCGATAGCCTCGTAAGGAAGGCCGACGTAATTTTCCGCGATGGTTTTGCGCCCGGCCTCGGAGTCGACGAAGTACGCCAGCTCCGACTCGGCGATGCGCTGGCTGAAGTCGTCGGAGTCGGGGATACGGTGCAGCATCGCGGTCATCCACCAGGAGAAACGCTCGGCCTTCCAGATCCGCCGCAGGCAGATTTGCGAATACTTCTGCAGCAAGTCGGTGCGCTGCTCGCGGTAGACCTTGAGCAGGATGTTGAACAGCGTGCTGACATCGCTGGCGGCCAGGTTCAGGCCCTTGGCTCCGGTGGGGGGCACGATGTGCGCGGCGTCGCCGACCAGGAACAGCCGCCCGTATTGCATCGGCTCGACCACGAAGCTGCGCAGCGGCGCGATGCTTTTCTCGATCGACGGCCCGGTCACCAGGCGTTCGGCCAGCTCCTCGGGCAGGCGCCTCTTGAGCTCCTCCCAGAAACGTTGATCGGACCAGTCGGCGACATTTTCCTCTGCCGGTACTTGCAGGTAGTAGCGGGTGCGGGTGGTCGACCGCATGCTGCACAGGGCAAAGCCGCGTTCATGGCGGGCGTAGACCAGTTCGTCGTGGACCGGCGGGGTGTCGGCGAGAATGCCGAGCCAGCCGAACGGATAGATGCGCTCGAACACCTTGAGCTTGTCGGCCGGGATCGACTGCCGGGCGACCCCGTGGAAACCGTCGCAGCCGGCGATGTAGTCGCAGTCCAGGCGATGGGGTTCGCCCTGGTAATCGAAGGTCAGGTAGGGCTGGTCGCTGTGCATGTCGTGGGGGCGCACGTTGTCGGCCTGGTACAGGGTCCGGGCGCCGACGGCCTGGCGGGCTTGCATCAGGTCGCGGGTGACTTCGGTCTGGCCGTAGATCGTCACGCTCTTGCCATTGGTGAGGGCGTGCAGGTCGATGGCCACCCGGCGGCCGTCGAGGGCCAGTTCGAAGCCACCGTGCACCAGGCCTTCGGCGTCCATGCGCTGGCTGACCCCGGCCTGGCGCAGCAGGTCGACCATGCCTTGTTCCAGTACCCCGGCGCGGATGCGTCCGAGTACGTAATCCGGGGTTTGTCGTTCGAGGATCAGGGTATCGATGCCGGCCTTGTGCAGCAGTTGGCCGAGCAGCAGTCCGGAGGGGCCGGCGCCAATGATGGCGACTTGAGTTTTCAGGGTTTTCATTGTTTTTATGACTCGCAAGCTTCACGCGAACAGGTTCGCTGACTGATTTTTATGTTTCGAGTGCCTGCATTTTTCACTTGTGATGCTGTCAGTTGAAGGTGAAAACTGAGCCGATACCTGTTCATTTCACCAATCGGTGCGATTATCGCCCGTCACCCAGAGGCCTGGATTGCAGTTATGAATAAGCCTGCCTTGCCTTCAATTCCGGTGTTCAAACTCTATGGGGAAAGCCTGGATTGGCCGACACCGGACCTGCTGCACTGCGAAACCATTTCCAAGCGCAGCCGCGAGCACCATTGGGAAATCAAGCCGCATCGGCATGCCGATCTCTGTCAATTACTGTTCGTGCATCGCGGCCAGGCCGAGCTTGAGATCGAAGGCCAGCGCACGCTGCTGGGGGAGTCGGCGCTGCAGATCCTGCCGGCCTTGTCGGTGCACGGCTTTCGTTTTTCCGAAGACATCGACGGTTATGTGGTGACCCTGGCGGCGCCCTTGATGGCCCATCTGCAAGCCCAGCTGGGGCATTCGGTAAATGCCCTGGCTGTGGCCGAGAGCTACCCGGCGGGCGCCGACGGCGACTACCTGAACAGCCTGTTTGCCGCGTTGCAGAACGAGTACCAGGGACGTGAGCCGGCGCGGGAAATGCTCATGCACTCGCTGGTCAGCGTGATCATGGTGTGGGTCAGCCGCCAGGCGATCCGGCGCCGCAGCGCCAGCCAGCGACCGCAGCGGGCGCGGGAGTATTTCAATGGCTATATCCAACTGGTGGAGGCCCACTATCGCGAGCATGTGAAGGTCGAGGACCTGGCGCACAAGCTGGGGATTTCCGTTTCCCACCTCAATGGCACCTGCCGTGAACTGGCGGGCCAGCCGGCTCTGCAGATCATGCATGAGCGTCAGCTGCTGGAGGCCAAGCGCCTGCTGACCTACACCAGCATGACCATCTACGAGATTTCCGACACCCTGGGGTTTTCCGATCCCACCAACTTCACCCGGTTGTTCCGCCGCCGGGTCGGGATCTCGCCCAAGGCTTTCCGCGACCGGCTGAAGACCGATCACGAATCGTGACGCCGCGCGCCTGCATCATTTCAGGGAGTTGAGGGTCGCGTTGTGCGGGATGCACTGGTCGACGTTGCAGCTGGCGTAGACACGTGGCTGTTGCCGGGCCTGCTCGACGCGATAGGCCGCTGTTCCATACAGCGCCAGGGTCGCGGTGCAGGTGACGAAAATGGCCAGGTATCTTCTTGTTTTGATGTTCATGGCAAACACCTCTGAACGAATACCCCTGCGCGTGTGGGGGTACTGTTATCAGCATAGATCAGCCATGTGGATCAGCCATGGCCGCCGGCCAGGTCGCGGGCAGCGTGTTGACGCGGTATTCAGCGGTCTTATCGGGCTTTAAAGGCCCTTGTCCCACTCCGGCTCCTCGGGGAAGCGCAGCACCAGGAAATCCAGCATGCTGCGCAGGGCCGCCGGCATGTGTTTGCGCGAGGCGTAGACCGCGTACATGTTCATTTGCCGGGGCTCTGCGTGGGGCAGCAGGCGCACCAGTTCGCCGCTGTGGATATGCACCCCGGCCTGGTAGCTGGGCAGCATGGCCACGCCAGCCCCGGCCATGGTCGCGCGCAACAGGGTGCTGGCTTCGTTGGCGCTGATATTGCCCTGCACCGGGACCGAAACCTGTTCGCCGTCCTGCTCGAAATGCCACAGGCTCTTGCCGAAATAGGAGTGGGTCAGGCAGTTGTGCTGGCTGAGTTCCTCGACGCGTTGCGGCGCCGGGTGCTCACGCAGGTAGGCCGGCGAGGCGCAGATCACCGAGCGGCAGACCGTCAGCCGCCGGGCGATCAGGTTCGGGTCCAGGTCGTTGCTGGTGCGGATCGCCAGGTCGATGCGCTCGTCCACCAGGTTCACCGTGCGGTCGAGCATCTGCAGGTCGATGCTGACGCCGGGGTAACGCTTGACGTAGGTGGCCATGGCATCGGCCAACTGTGCCTGGCCGAACGAGGTGCTGACGCTGATGCGCAGCAAGCCGCGGGGCGCGTCGTCGGGTTCGCTGACGGCGGCCTGCATGTCCGTCGACAACTCGAGCATCTGCCGGCAGCGCGGCAGGATCTCCGTGCCCGCCGCGGTCAGGCTCAGCTTGCGGGTGGTGCGGTGCATCAGCCGGGCGCCGACCCAGTCCTCCAGTTCCGCCAGATAGCGCGAAACCACCGGCCGCGAGAGGTCCAGGTGGTCGGCGGCGGCCGACTGGCTGCCTAGGTCGACTACGGTGACGAAGACGCGCATTGCTTGAAGACGATCCATGATTTGCCCGCTTTCAGAAACAAACTATGTCCAAGCATCGCATTTTTTGTAACGAGTGCGGCAACTAAGCTTCATCTCCATCGCCACTTACCTATCGCCACCTACCCCTGGCCACTTACGGCCGACAGACCATCGGAGCTGCACATGATCGGATTCACCTCACTCAAGCGCCTGCTGCTGGCCACCGCCACCCTGGGTTTCGCCGCCCATGCCGCCGCCGTCGAGCCGGCCCTGAGCCTGGATGTGTACAACCCGGGCGCCGCGGCGATTTTCCCGGTGACCTCGGTGCTGGTCAGCGGCAAGAAGGAAGCGATCCTGGTGGATGCGCAGTTCGGCAAATCCCAGGCCGAGCAACTGGTGGAAAAGATCCGCGCCAGCGGCAAGCAACTGACCACTATCTACATCAGCCACGGTGACCCGGACTACTACTTCGGCCTGGACACCATCACCCGGGCCTTCCCCAAGGCCAAGGTCGTGGCGTCGCAGCCGACCGTCGAGCACATCAAGGCCACGGTCGACGGCAAGCTCGCATTCTGGGGCCCGAAAATGGGCGCCGACGTACCGGCCAAGACCATTGTGCCAAGCGTGCTCAAGGGCCACAGCCTGACCCTGGAAGGGCAGAAGCTGGACATCATCGGCCTGGACGGCAAGCAACCTGACCGTACCTTCGTCTGGATCCCGTCGATCAAGGCGGTCGTCGGTGGCGTGGTGGTCGCGGAAAACATCCATGTGTGGATGGCCGATACCCAGACCGCGCAATCCCACAAGGACTGGCTGACGACCCTGGACACCATCGCCGCGCTGAAACCCCAGACCGTGGTGCCCGGCCATTACCTGGGCGAAAGCGCCCGCTCCCTGGCTCCGGTGCATTTCACCGCCGACTACATCAAGGCCTTCGATGAAGAAACCGCCAAGGCCAAGGATTCCGCCGAACTGATCGCGGCGATGAAAAAGCGTTACCCGGACCTGGGCGAAGACAGCTCCCTGGAGCTGAGCGCCAAGGTCGCCAAGGGCGAAATGAAGTGGTGATTCGACCGTCCCCGCGCCTGGCGCGGGGGCACTCCCTGTAAGGCTTTGCGTCACTTATCGGAACTGGAGAACTGTCATGAGCAAGATCGCAATCATTGGGGCCACCGGCCGTGCCGGTAGCCAACTGCTGGAAGAAGCCCTGCGTCGTGGTCACAGCGTTACCGCGATTGCCCGTAACCCGGCGAAAATCGGCAATCGCGCCGGTGTGGTGAGCAAGGCGGTCGACGTGCTGGACGGCGCCGCGTTGCAAGCGGCGATCGCCGGTCACGATGCGGTGATCAGCGCGGCGCACTTTTCCACCATCGCGCCCAAGGCCGTGATCGAGCCGGTGAGAAAGGCCGGGGTCAAACGCCTGCTGGTGGTGGGCGGTGCCGGTTCGTTGCTGTTGCCCGACGGCAGCCGGGTGATCGATGCCGCCGGTTTTCCGGACGAATACAAGGCCGAAGCCAGTGCCGGCAGTGTGTTCCTCGATACCCTGCGCCAGGAGAAAGAGCTGGACTGGACCTTCCTGTCGCCATCGGCGGAGTTCGTCGAAGGCGAGCGCCACGGGCAGTTCCGCCTGGGCCAGGACCACCTGCTGGTGAGCGCCGAAGGCAAGAGCTGGATCACCTTCGCCGACTACGCCATCGCCATGATCGATGAGCTGGAAACACCGAAGCACTCCCGCCAGCGTTTCACGGTCGGTTACTGAGACATCCTGTAGCCGCTGGCGAAGGCTGCGATCGGCTGCGCAGCAGTCGTAAAACCAGACACCGCGTTTTTGCAGGTACAACGTGTTGACCGGATTACGACCGCTACGCGCTCGATCGCAGCCTGCGCCAGCGGCTACAGGGCTACAGCGCTATCTGGCCCGGGCCTGTTCCACCAGCCAGTCCAGCAACGCCCGCAACTGCGGCGACGGTGCCGAGCGATCGGGGTGTACCAGGTAATAGCCCAGCCCCGTACGGACCTTCAATTCAAATGGCATGACCAGCCGCCCGGCGCTCAGGTCTTCGCCGATCAATGCCCAATCGCCAATGGCCACTCCCGTCCCCTGGGAGGCGACCGACATCGCCAGGTCCAGGGTTTCGAAATGCTGCCCCTTGCCGATGTTGTTCAGCACCGTCCCCGAGGCTTTCAGCCAGGTATTCCAGTCATGGGTATCCAGGGTCGGGTGCAGCAGCATGTGTTGCTGCAGGTCGGCCGAGGTCTTCAGCGCTATCGCCCCGTCGAGCAATGCAGGTGAACACACCGGCGTCAGCTGTTCGTCGAATAGGTGATAGGCCCCGAGGGTGGAAGGTGGCGGGGCACCGTAAATCACCGCGGCGTCGAATTGCTCGCGGCTGAAGTCCACCCCATGCTGCACCGTGGTGGTCAGCCGCACAGGCACGTCCGGCCGCTCCTTCTGCCACTGCATCAGGCGCGGCAACAACCAGCGCATCACACAGGTGGACGCCTTGAGTTGCAGGGTGTCGCGGTTCACCCCGACCTGTTCCACCCCCTCGCTGATCAGACTGAACACCTGTTCCACCCGTGGCAGCCATTCCCGGCCTTCGGCCGTCAGGCTCAGGCCGCGGGCCTGGCGCTGGAACAAGGCATAACCCAGGTGACTCTCCAGGCCGGCGATCTGCCGGCTCACCGCACCCTGGGTGATATGCAGCTGCTCGGCCGCGTGGGTGAAGTTGCAGCAGCGCGCGGTGATCAGAAAGGTGTGCAGCGCGGGCAAGGGCGGGAGGCGTTTCATAAAGGGCCAAGGCATGACGTGAGGACATGGCGAGTATGACTTTTTATCCATTGTTCCCGCTACACGCGGCCCGTTCCAATGACGCCTTCCCCGTGCCTGGCCATGCAGCGGCCAGCCAGGCACACCGTCTCAAGCGAACAAGAAGGGCAAGACATGGCGACGTGCGGCGAAGTGTTGGTCAAGTTACTCGAAGGTTATGGCGTCGAGCAGGTCTTCGGCATTCCCGGGGTGCACACCGTCGAGCTGTATCGCGGCCTGGCCCGTTCGAGCATCCGGCATGTCACGCCGCGCCACGAGCAGGGCGCCGGTTTCATGGCCGACGGCTATGCCCGTACCAGCGGCAAGCCGGGGGTGTGCTTCATCATCACCGGCCCGGGCATGACCAACATCACCACCGCCATGGGCCAGGCCTACGCCGATTCGATTCCGATGCTGGTGATCTCCAGCGTGCAATCGCGCAGCCAGCTTGGCGGCGGCCGCGGCAAGCTGCATGAGCTACCGAACCAGGGCGCCCTGGTGGGCGGCGTGGCGGCGTTCTCCCATACCCTGATGTCCGCGGCGGAACTGCCGGGTGTGCTGGCCCGCGCCTTCGCCCTGTTCCAGGCCGGTCGCCCGCGCCCGGTGCACATCGAAATCCCCCTCGACGTGCTGGTGGAGGAGGCCGACGACCTGCTCGACAGCGAGCCGGTGAGCATTGCCCGGGCCGGTGCCGCGCCTGCCGCCATCGCGCGGATGAGCCAGCTGTTGGCGGGCGCCAGGCGTCCACTGATCCTCGCCGGCGGTGGCGCGATCGATGCCGCCGCGTCCCTGGCCCGCCTCGCCGAATCGCTCCAGGCGCCCGTGGCCCTGACCATCAATGCCAAGGGCATGCTGCCGTCGCGGCACCCGCTGCTGATCGGTTCGACCCAGTCGCTGGTGGCGACCCGCGCCCTGGTGACCGATGCCGACGTGGTCCTGGCCATCGGCACCGAGCTGGCCGAAACCGATTACGACGTGACTTTCGCTGGTGGTTTCGAGATTCCTGGCGCCCTGCTGCGCATCGACATCGATCCTGACCAGACCGTGCGCAACTATCCGCCGAAAGTGGCGTTGGTGGCCGACGCGCACAGCGCAACCGAAGCCTTGCTGGCCGAGTTGGGCAAACAACCGCTGAGCGAGCGCGACAGCGCCTGGGGCGCGGCCCGTGCCGCTGCCCTGCGTAGCGCACTGGAGCAGCAGTGGGACGCACCGACCCGGGCGCAGACCCTGTTCCTCGAAACCGTCCTGCAGGAGCTGCCGGAGATCGTCATCGTCGGCGACTCCACGCAGCCGGTGTACAGCGGCAACCTGACCTTCAACCCCGAGCGTCCGCGCCGCTGGTTCAACTCCTCGACCGGCTACGGCACCTTGGGTTATGCCTTGCCGGCGGCGATCGGCGCCTGGCTCGGTGGCGCTTCCGAACGCAAGGCCCGGGGCCCGGTGGCGTGCCTGATCGGCGACGGCGGCCTGCAGTTCACCCTGTCGGAACTGGCCTGCGCGGTGGAAGCACGCACGCCAATCATCGTGCTGCTGTGGAATAACCAGGGCTATGAAGAGATCAAGAAATACATGGTCAACCGCGACATCGAGCCGGTGGGCGTGGACATCTACACGCCGGACTTCATCGGCGTGGCCAAGGCCCTGGGCTGCGCCGCCGAGGCCATCGACAGCATCGACGGATTGCGCGATGCGTTGCGCGCGGCCAGCGATCGCCAGGGCCCGACCCTGATCGAAATCGACCAGGCTGGCTGGATGCGGGCGGTGCAGGCATGAACCCGACAAACCTGTTGAACGGCCTGTACATCGATGGCCAGTGGCATGCCGGCAGCGAGCGGTTGCCGGTGATCAATCCGTCTACCGAAGAGCCACTGGCCGTGGTCGGTGGCGGCGATCAACACAGCGTCGAGCAGGCGGTAAGTGCCGCCCAGGCCGGGCTCGCCGAGTGGGCCGCCACCTGCGGCGCCGAGCGTGGCGCGGTGTTGCGGCGGATCGCCGCCGGTGTCGCCGAGCGTCGTGAACGCCTGATGCACCTGCAGTCGAGCAACAACGGCAAGCCGCAATTCGAAGCGGCCATCGACGTCGACGACGTGATTGCTACCTTCGAGTATTACGCGGGGCTGGCCGAAGGCCTGGACGCCGCCCAGGACCGCGATGTGCCGCTGCCCAGCGATGATTTCAGCGCCCGTGTGCGGCGTGAGCCCTGTGGCGTGGTCGGCCTGATCGTGCCGTGGAATTTCCCGATGGTCACCACCGCCTGGAAGCTCGCGCCGGCCCTGGCCGCCGGTTGCAGCGTGGTGCTCAAGCCCTCGGAAGTCACCCCGCTGCCGGAACTGGAACTGGCGGCGATCATCGCCCGGAGCGGCTTGCCCAAGGGTGTGTTCAACCTGGTCTGCGGCACCGGCCTGGCGGTGGGCGCGCCGCTGGCGGCCGATCCGCGGGTGGCGAAGATTTCCTTTACCGGCAGCAATGCGGTCGGGGTCCAGGTCATGCAGCGCGCTGCGGAGACGGTCAAGGGCGTGAGCCTGGAACTGGGTGGCAAATCTGCGCTGCTGGTGCTGGCCGATGCCGATCTCGAACTGGCGGTGGAGCTGGCTTGTAGTGGTGGTTTTTTTAACGCCGGACAGATGTGCTCCGCCACCAGCCGGGTGCTGGTGGCCGACGAGCTGGCGGACGAATTCCTCCTGCGCCTCAAGGCACGGGCCGAGGCGATTCGGGTGGCGGACCCTTTCGATCCGGACGTGGAGATGGGTGCGCTGGTCAACCAGGCGCAATACCAGCGCGTGCTGGGCCATATCGATCGCGGGTTGAGTGTCGGGGCCAAGCTGGTGTGTGGCGGCGAACGCCCTGCGGAGCTGACGCGCGGCTTTTTTATACGGCCGACCATTTTCACCGAAGTGCCCCTCGACAGTGCGCTGTGGCGTGAGGAGATCTTTGGCCCGGTGCTCTGCGTGCGCAGTTTCGCCAGCGAGGCCGAGGCCATCGCGCTGGCCAACGACAGCGAATTCGGCCTGGTGGCCAGTGTGGTCGGCGCCGATGTGCCGAACGCCGAGCGAGTCGCCAATGCCTTGCAGGCCGGGCTGGTGTGGATCAATGCACCGCAAGTGATCTTCCCGCAGACCGCCTGGGGCGGCTACAAGCAGAGCAGCATCGGCCGCGAACTGGGGCCTTGGGGGTTGCAGGCGTTCCAGGAGATCAAGCACGTGGTTCGCGCGCAGTAAACAGTCTTTTGGAGCGAGATGGTTCTCTGTAGGGGGAGTCAGACGCTGCTGCGCAGGCGCGCCATATCGCGCAGCGGCGGGGCGCCGAACTGGCGGCTGTATTCGCGGCTGAACTGCGAAGGGCTTTCGTAGCCGACCCGGTACCCGGCGGCGGACGCCTCCAGCCCTTCAGTCAGCATCAGGCGCCGGGCTTCCTGCAGGCGCAGTTGCTTCTGATACTGCAAGGGGCTCATGGCGGTCATGGCCTTGAAACGGTGGTGCAGGGTGGACACGCTGAGGTTCACCCCTCGCGCCAGATCGTCGATGCGCAGCGGTTGCTCGTAGTTGCCGTTCAGCCACTTGATGGCCTGGCTGACCCGGTGGCTCTGGCTGTTGGCGATGGCGATCTCATACAACCGATGGCCCTGCGGACTGCGCAACAGCCGGTAGAGAATTTCCCGACGAATCAGCGGCGCGAGCATGGCGATGTCTTTGGGCGTGTCCAGAAGGCGGGTCAGGCGCAGCACGGCGTCGAGCATCGGCGTGTCCAGGCGCTCCACATACAGGCCGCGGCCGACAGGACGGTTCGGCACCCCCAGCGGCCCGGCATCGGCGATCAGCGTGCTGATCTCGGCCGGGTCGATGTCCAGGCGCAGGGCCAGGACCGGTTCCAGCGGCGAGACATCGGCCAGGCGCCCGCTCAACGGCATGGAAACCGAGACCACCAGGTAGTTGAGCGGGTCGTAGTTGAACTCCTCGTCGGCCAGCCGTACTTCCTTGCGCCCCTGGGCCATGATGCACAGGGCCGGCTGGGCCAGCACCGAGGCGAAATCGTGGGAGTGGCTGTAGCGCGAGACGAACAGCGACTGGATCGCCGTGGCATAGCTGCCGTCTTCGCCGGTATTGCGAGCAATGATCCCGGCCAGCTCCGCCCGCTGTTTTTCCATTTCCGCATCCAGTGGCGGCTGCTGGGTTTCGAGCGATGACATGAAGGCCCCTCCGAGAAGATTGCGAATGGCCACAGCTTAAATTTGTGCAAGCGCCAGGGGTAGGCGATTCCTGCGTAAATCTTGCCTGATCCTGCCACGCGTGCGCGCGTGAGTAGAGCCGAGTCCTGTGCGCGGGCTGTCACTTGCTTGAAACAACGTTGTGGTTTTTTTCCGCTTGTCGGGCAGGATTCGGCGTTCCCGGGCAAGACTCGCAGGATTGTGCAATAGGCCGGCAGGAATCGACTAACGAGCATTACGCCGGGCGCTTAATCTTGGATCCTGTCGCAGCCCGTCCCATGGCTGCCTCGACACCACCCTGGGAGGGTCGCACATGTCCACGCATATTCCCGTCAGCCACATGGCATTCGTTCGCGCCCGCGCCGGCCGCTCAACGGAGTTGGGTGCTCGCTTGAGCAGTCTGATCGAACCATCCCGCCAGGCCACAGGTTGCCTGCAGTTCGCCTTGCAGCATTCGCAGTGCGACGCTGACCTGTGGCTGATATCCGGATTCTGGAGCAGCCAGCAGGCGATGACCGATTACTTCTGTTCGCCGGCCATGGCGATCTTCGCCGAGCTGGTCCAGGACCTGGTGGTCAACAGCCTGGATTTCCATACTTTCAGAGACGTCTCGGCGGCCCAGGCCGAAGGCGAATACGCGCAACTGAACGGGGCACCGGTACACCAGCTGGCCAGCTGAGGGTTTAGAATGGCCGACTTTCCATTGGCCAGGACCAGCAACATGGCACGTAAAGAGTTTGCAGCATACGAAGCGGTTTCCGCCGTGGTTCCAGGTGAAGGGGGCTACAGCGCCGCCATCGCGGTCAAGGCCCTGGGTGGTTCAGGGGCACCGCGCTTTCACAAGGTCCTCGACGACCAGAAATTCAAGACCGCCCATGACGCCGACCAGGCTGCCGCGCAGAAGCTTGAGCAGTTGATCGACGTGACCGAAGACGGCGAACTGGCCTGGGCAACGGCCTGATCCGGGTCGCTACCTGATCTGCGCAGCTAGTTGGTTTGAGCAGCTACCTGACCGCCCCCGGGCGGAACATCTTGAACAAGGCCTCTGGTCCCAGCTGGAAATAATCCGCCGGCCCGCCGCCGCGCAGAATCGGCTCTGCCGCGGCGGTGTCGTATATCCCGTCCTTGAGCAGCCACTTGGCGATATGCACGGCGACCACTTCGCCGAGGATCAGCCAGCTGGGCACCAACTCCTGATCCGCGCGCTGCAGTTGAATGATCTGCGTGACCTTGCATTCGAAGGACACCGGGCTTTCGGCTACCCGCGGCACCGCAATCACTTTCGAGGCCACGGGCGTCAGCCCCGCCAGTTCGAACTCATTGACCTCGGCCGGCACGGCCGCGCAGCTCTGGTTCATCCGCTCGGCGAGCGGGCGGGTGGCGAGGTTCCAGGCGAACTCGCCGGTCTGCTCGATGTTGTTCAGGCTGTCTTTGCGACCGACGCTGGAGAAGCCGATGATCGGTGGAATGTAATTGAAAGCGTTGAAAAAACTGTAGGGCGCCAGGTTCAGCCGACCTTGCTGGTCCTGGGAGGAGATCCAGCCGATCGGGCGCGGGCCGACGATGGCGTTGAACGGATCGTGGGGCAGGCCGTGGCCCTGGGCGGGTTCGTAGTAATGGATGTCTTCGGACATGATGGGCTCTTGCGCGGACAAAGAGGGAAGGCCGCCATAGTGCAAGCCATTGAAAGTGAATGCCAGCCTTGCGGCGTGCGGTTTTCCCCGGGCCATAAACAACTAAGCCCGGCCGAAGCCGGGCTGCGGGGCATCCCTGAGGGTTAGCCGATGGCGGCGGCAGTCCCGGTGCGATCGAAGCCGTCGGCAGCGATTGCGCCTGCGGTACCGGTATGGTCGAAGCCGTCGGCAGCGATTACGTCAGCGGTGCCGGTGTGGTCGAAACCATCGGAAGCGATTGCGCCTGCGGTACCGGTGTGGTCGAAGCCATCGGAGGCGATAGCGGCGGCGGTGCCGGTGCGATCGAAACCGTCGGAAGCCAGGCTGGCGCTGGCCGAGCTGCCCGAGGTGAAAGTAGCCGAGCCGGTGCGGTCGTAACCATCGGCGGCAAAGGTATTGGCAGCCAGTACGGAAAGGGTCAGGGCGAGGATCAGTTTGCTTTTCATGAGGGTCACTCCAGGTTCGGTGAGTTTTGTGCAGTGGGTGTGAAATGGATACTACGCCAGTTAATTTGATTAAAAAGCGCAAATAAATGCTAAAAAATATCGAATTAATAGATGTTTATGACGTCAAGAATCACTGCATAAGGCCTCTTGCCTGCTTCTGCCGCGTTTGACGCGCCGACACCGATTTCGATGGAGGCAGAGTGAGGGCTGGGTATTAACCGGTCATTAACCTGCCCGCACCACTGAAAAAACCTGCTCAACGGTTTTTTCATACACCCCTTACCTATTTTTCACCGCTCGCCCCGCAGCCTTCGCTCCCACATAGAAGTCCAAGACGGACCGTCTTCACTCGAGTCCTGGAGCACTGCAACGAATGAATAAACTCCCTCAGATCACCCTGGCGTTCTGGGTCATGAAAATCTGCGCGACGACCCTCGGGGAAACCGCCGGCGACTTGCTGTCGATGACCCTGAATGTCGGCTACGCCATCAGCTCGATGATCCTGATCAGCGTGTTCCTGCTGACCCTGGTCACCCAGCTGTTTTCGAAAACCTACAACCCGGTGCTGTACTGGATTGTGATCCTCTCCACCAGCACCGCCGGCACCACCATGTCGGACTTCATGGACCGCACCCTGGGCCTGGGTTACGCCACCGGCTCGGCGATCCTGATCGCGATCCTGCTGGCGATCTTCGCGGTCTGGCGCCTGAGCGGAGATTCGCTCAACGTCAACAAGATCCAGACCCTGCGCGGCGAGCTGTTCTATTGGCTGGCGATCCTGTTTTCCAACACCCTGGGCACGGCGCTGGGGGACTACCTGGCGGACGACTCGGGGTTGGGTTTTGCCGGCGGCGCACTGCTGATCGGCTCGACCATCGCCCTGGTGGTCGTGCTCAAGTACTGCACCCGGATCTCCTCGGTACTGTTGTTCTGGGTAGCGTTCGTGCTGACCCGGCCGTTCGGCGCGACCCTGGGCGACTTCCTGACCAAGCCCCTGGAAAAGGGCGGCCTGGACTTCGGCACTATCGGTTCGTCGGCGGTATTGGCGGGGATTCTGCTGGTGATGATTGCCGGGGCTTCGTACTACAAGAACCGTAGCGAGCGGCAGGTGGCAGCTGAATTGGGGTGATGATCCGCGCATCGCGTTGCGGTTATCGCGGGCAAGCCCCGCTTCTGTAGGAGCGAGGCTTGCCCGCGATAGGCTTTACCTGATGACACCACAGCGCGAGGGCCTTGCACCCTCGCGCTTTTTTTTGCCGGTCAGTCAGTCTCGATCCGCGAGTGTTTGCGCGTATCTTTCATGGTGATGTAGACCAACAGCGACACGGCGATGCAGGCGGTGACATACCAGTAGTAACCGGTTTCCATGCCGACGCTCTTGAACCACAGCGCGATGTATTCGGCGGTGCCACCGAAGATCGATACGGTCAGCGCGTAGGGCAGGCCCACGCCCAGGGCGCGGATCTCGGTCGGGAACAGCTCGGCCTTGACCACCGCGTTGATCGAGGTATAGCCGCTGACGATGATCAGCGCCGCCATGATCAGGAAGAACGCGCCCCACCAGCTCTGGACGGTGTGCAGGGTGGTGAGGATCGGCACGGTGAAAAGGGTACCGAGGATGCCGAAGGCGATCAGGATCGGACGGCGGCCGATCTTGTCCGACAGCGCGCCGACCACCGGTTGCAGGCACATGAACAGGAACAGGGTTGCTGCGGAAATGGTGGTGGAGTCGGAGATGCTCATGCCGACGGTGTTCACCAGGTATTTCTGCATGTAGGTGGTGTAGGTGTAGAAGGCCAGGGTGCCGCCCATGGTCAGGCCGACCACGGTCATCAGCTCTTTCGGATGACGCATCAGGGTGCGCATCAGGCTTTCTTTCGGCTTTTCCTTCTTCTTGGTGAAGGACTCGGTTTCTTCCATGCCACGACGCAGGTACAGCGCGACGATCGCGCACAGGGCGCCGATGCCGAACGGAATGCGCCAGCCCCAGGATTGCAGCTCTTCAGTGGTCAGCACGTTCTGCAGCACGATCAGGACCGCCAGGGCGATGAGCTGGCCGGAGATCAGGGTCACGTACTGGAAGCTGGAGAAGAAGCCCCGACGTTCCTTGGTCGCCATCTCGCTGAGGTAGGTGGCCGAGGTGCCATATTCGCCGCCGACCGACAGGCCCTGCATCAGGCGCGCCAGGACCAGCAGGATCGGGGCGCCGACGCCGATGGTCTCGTAGCCGGGAGTCAGGGCGATGATCAGCGAGCCGAAGCACATCAGCAGCACCGAGGCCATCAACGCGGCCTTGCGGCCCTTGCGGTCAGCGTAGAGCCCCATCAGCCAGCCGCCGATCGGACGCATCAGGAAGCCCACGGCGAAGATCGCGGCGGTGTTCAGCAGTTGCGCGGTGGTGTCGCCCTTGGGGAAGAAGACTTTGGCGAAGTACAGGGAGAAGGCGGCGTAGACGTACCAGTCGTACCACTCGACCATGTTGCCGACCGAACCGCTGAAGATCGATTTCAGGCGGCTGGCGGTGGTCTTTTCTTTGGCAGGCGCAGCTGCCGACCCAAGAGGCAGGGTTTGCGAGTTATCCATGACGGATCCTTCATTTAATTGTTTTTGTGGAGCGCGCCGAAACGCAGCCTGCTGGAGCTATAGCAGGAGCTGTGCCAGGAGCCGAAAGGCCCGGTTTAGAAGGGTCTGGAGATTTTAATGAGCGGAAATCCGCTCATTGCTGGAAGGGCGTAAGCGGAAAGCCGCCGACTTGCCCGCGAAGACGTCAGAATGAACGACACAGCCCTTGAGCTTCACTCCTCCCCAAGAAACATTTCCCGCGCCAGCCCATGGCGCTGCATCTTTTCATTGAAGGTGCGGCGCGGCAGTTGCAGCTCAACGAGCACCGCCTTGATGTCGCCCTTGTGCCGGGTCAGCGCGGCCCGCAGGCATTGCGCCTCGAAAGCTTCCTGCTGCGCCGCCAGGGACTGGCCGGGGTCGATGGTTTCCGGCTCGGGCTCGCCCAGGCCAAGCACCTGGCGTTCGGCGACGTTGGCCAGTTCGCGCACGTTGCCCGGCCAGTCGTGGCTCAGCAGGCGGCTCAACTGCGCCCCGCTCAGGGGCGCGACGCTACGGCCCAGGCGCTCGGCGGCGGCGTGGGCGAAATGTTCGTACAGCAGCGGGATGTCCTCGCGCCGCTCGCGCAGCGGCGGCAGGCGCAGTTGCGCGACGTTCAGGCGGTAGGCCAGGTCTTCGCGAAAACGCCCGGCGCGGGCTTCGTCCAGCAGGTCCGGCTTGGTCGCGGCAATGATCCGCAGGTCCACCTCGATGCTCTGGTTGGACCCTAGGCGTTCGAGCTTCTGTTCCTGCAGCACCCGCAGCAGCTTGACCTGCTGGGCCAGCGGCATGCTTTCGATCTCGTCGAGGAACAGGGTGCCGCCGTCGGCGTATTCCAGCTTGCCGATGCGCTTGCCCTGGGCGCCGGTAAAGGCGCCGCTTTCATGGCCGAACAGTTCGGCTTCGAACAGTTGCTCGGGGATCGCCGCGCAGTTCAGGGCGACAAAAGGTTTGTCGGCGCGCGGCCCGAAGTCGTGCAGGCAGCGGGCGATCAGTTCCTTGCCGCTGCCGGTCTCGCCACGGATCAATACGTTGACCGGCAGCGCGGCCAGGTCGACCACCTGGCGCCGCAGGGTCTGCAAGGCGCGGGACACACCGAGCAGGGTGGAGTCGATTTTCTCCCGGGTATCGGCCTGTTCGTGCAGGCGTCGGTTCTCCAGGACCAGGCCGCGTTTGTCCAGGGCCCGGCGCAGGCTGCTCAGCAGGGTTTGCGGGCTGAAGGGTTTTTCCAGGAAGTCGTAGGCGCCGTCGCGCATCGCTTCCACCGCCATCGGCACGTCGCCGTGGCCGGTCAGCAGGATCACCGGCAGGTCGGCGTCGCGCTGCTGCACTTCTTTGAGCAGCTCCAGGCCACTGATGCCGGGCATGCGCACGTCGCTGAGGATCACCCCGGGGAAGTCCCTGGGCAACCGGGCCAGGCAGTCCTCGGCGCGACTGAACAACTGCACCGCGAAGCCCGACAGGCTCAGCCATTGTTCGACGGCGGTGCGAATACTGGCTTCGTCGTCGACCAGCATCACCGAATTCAACATGGGATATGCGCCTCCAGGTCGATGGGCAGGCTCAGGGTGAAGATCGCGCCCTGGCCTTGATTGCCGGCGCTCAGGCGTCCACCGAGTTCGTGGACGATAGCGTAGGACACCGCCAGGCCGAGGCCCAGGCCGTCGCCCACCGGCTTGGTGGTGAAGAATGGATCGAAGACGTTCGGCAGGTGTTCTTCGGCGATGCCGCCACCGCTGTCGATGACGCTCAGGCTCCACAGTTGCTGGTCGGCTTCGAGGCGGATTTCCAGGTGCTTGAGGGGCTTGTCGCGCATGGCGTCCAGGGCGTTGCGCAGCAGGTTGATCAGCACCTGCTCCAAGCGTATGGCATCGCCGCGGACCCAGGCCGGGCGCATCAGTTGCAGGTGTGTGTCGATCTGTTCGTCGCGCAGCCGGGTGTCCAGCAGTTGCAGGGCCTGATCCACCACCGCCGCCAGGTCCAGGCGTTCGCGCAGGCCGCTGGGGCTTTTGCGGGCGAAGGTTTTCAGGTGGCCGGTGAGGCTGGCCATGCGGGTCAGCATATCGTCCAGCGGTTTCAGGGCCTGGTAGGCCTCGTCGATCCGCCCGTGATCGAGCAGCAGGCGCAGGGTGGCCAGCTGCATGCGCTGGGTGGTCAGCGGCTGATTGATTTCATGGGCCAGGGCTGCGGACATCTGCCCCAGGGCCGCCAGCTTGGCCGATTGCACCAGGCCGTCCTGGGCGGTACGCAGGTCGCGGGTGCGCTCCTCGACCAGGCGTTCGAGCTCCTCGCGGCTGCGCTGGCGCAGCCTGGCCAGGCGCCAGCGCTGGTTGAGGAACAGCAGCAGGAACACCAGGGTCAGCCAGGCGCCGGCCGCGGCCAGGCCGGCATTGCGGCGGTCCTCAAAAGCGATCTGCGGGCGGCGCAGCAAATGCAGGGTCCAGCCTTCGGTGGCCAGGGGCAGGGATTCCCACAGGTAGTCGACGCTGCCGTCCGGGCCCTCGACCCGGGTCAGCGTACTGTCGTCGTCAAAGCGTCGCAGCGGCCGGTGTTCGAGCGGCGTCAGCCGTTGCTTGTCGTATTGCCGGGTGGCCTGGAGTTCGGCGCGGTCGCTGTCCGACAACGGGCGCAGCTGGCGATAACGCCAGCCCGGCTGGTTGGCGATGAACACGATGCCCCGGGCATCGCTGACCAGCAGGGTGTCGCTGCCCTGGCTCCATTCGCGCTCCAGTTCGGGGAACTCCAGTTTCACCACCATGGCGCCGAGGAACTGCTCCTGCTCGCCCTTGACCGCGCTGGAGAGGAAATAACCGGGAATGCCGCTGGTGACGCCCACCGCATAGAAGCGTCCGCTGCCCTGGCTGCGGGTCTGGCTGAAGTAGGGGCGAAAACCGTAGTTGTGCCCGACATAGCTGCTGGGCAGACGCCAGTTGCTGGCGGCCACGGCGAGGCCGGTGTGGTCCAGCAGCTCCAGGGTCGAGGAGCGGGCGGCGCCGTTGATTTGTTCCAGTTTGCGGTTCAGGGCGTCCTGCTGTTGCGGGCCGACCGGGCCCTTGAGTGCCGAGCGCAGTTCCGGGTCCAGCGCCAGCACGGCGGGCAGGGCGCGGTAACGCTCGATCAGGGTATGCAGGGAGTTGGCATACAGCGCCAGTTGCTCGCTGGCGCGGGCGGCATCGTCCTCCAGAGCCTGGCGCTCGGCATGGCGCATGGCGAAGGTCGCGCTGACCACGGCGCCGGTGAGAATCACCAGGGTATAGAAGGTCAAGCGCAGCGGGCGGGAGATCTGGACCATGAGTCAAGGGCAGGCTGAAAGGGGGCAGGAAAGATAACACGCCTGTCCGAGGCTTCGTTGATCGTGGACAGTCCTTGCCCGGCCAGGCATGAAAAAGGCGGCGCTGCTCATCGAGCAACGCCGCCTTGGGTAACAGCAAGCAGCGCTTACTGCACTTCTACCGCCAGGCTTTCACTGATCTTTTTCTGCCAGATGGCAGGACCGGTGATGTGCACCGACTCGCCTTTGCTGTCGACCGCGACAGTGACCGGCATGTCTTTGACTTCGAACTCGTAGATCGCTTCCATGCCCAGTTCGGCAAAGGCCAGGACCTTGGACTTCTTGATCGCCTGGGCTACCAGGTAGGCAGCGCCGCCGACGGCCATCAGGTACACGGCCTTGCTGTCCTTGATCGCTTCGATCGCGGTCGGGCCGCGCTCGGACTTGCCGATCATGCCCAGCAGGCCAGTCTGCTCGAGGATCTGGCGGGTGAACTTGTCCATCCGCGTCGCGGTGGTCGGGCCAGCCGGGCCAACCACTTCGTCACCGACCGGATCGACCGGGCCGACGTAGTAGATGAAGCGACCCTTGAGGTCCACCGGCAGGGTTTCGCCCTTGTTCAGCATCTCGACCATGCGCTTGTGCGCGGCGTCGCGACCGGTGAGCATCTTGCCGTTGAGCAGGACGGTTTCGCCCGGCTTCCAGCTCTGCACTTCTTCCGGGGTCAGGGTGTCGAGGTTGACGCGACGGGCCGACGGACCGGCTTCCCAGACGATTTCCGGGTAGGCGTCCAGAGGTGGCGCTTCCAGGGACGCAGGGCCCGAGCCGTCGAGCACGAAGTGCGCGTGACGGGTCGCGGCGCAGTTCGGGATCATGCACACCGGCAAGGAAGCGGCGTGGGTCGGGTAGTCCATGATCTTCACGTCGAGCACGGTGGTCAGGCCGCCCAGGCCCTGGGCGCCGATGCCCAGCTGGTTGACCTTCTCGAACAGCTCCAGGCGCATCTCTTCGATACGGTTCTGTGGGCCGCGGGCCTTCAGTTCGTGGATGTCGATGGATTCCATCAACACTTCCTTGGCCATCACCGCGGCTTTCTCGGCGGTGCCGCCGATGCCGATGCCGAGCATGCCCGGCGGGCACCAGCCGGCGCCCATGGTCGGAACGGTTTTCAGCACCCAGTCGACGATCGAGTCGGACGGGTTGAGCATGGCCATCTTCGATTTGTTCTCGGAGCCGCCGCCCTTGGCCGCCACGTCCACTTCCACGGTGTTGCCGGGAACGATGGAGTAGTGGATGACCGCCGGGGTGTTGTCCTTGGTGTTTTTACGAGCGCCCGCCGGGTCGGCGAGGATCGAGGCCCGCAGGACGTTTTCCGGCAGGTTGTAAGCGCGACGCACGCCTTCGTTGATCATGTCGTCCAGGCTCATGGTCGCGCCGTCCCAGCGCACGTCCATGCCCACGCGTACGAATACGGTGACGATACCGGTGTCCTGGCAGATCGGGCGGTGGCCGGTGGCACACATGCGCGAGTTGATCAGGATCTGCGCCATGGAGTCACGGGCCGCTGGCGATTCTTCGCGCAGGTAGGCTTCGTGCATCGCCTGGATGAAGTCCACGGGGTGGTAGTAGGAAATGAATTGCAGGGCGTCGGCAACGCTCTGAATCAGGTCGTCTTGCTTGATCACGGTCATGAGTCGCGCTCCTCTAAAAGACGGGAACATTTAATAAGGTACTTGCAGCTTGGGTGCATCGGTCGGTTGCAAGCACCTTCAAGGCACGCCGGACACACTGGCGCGACGCTAAAAAGGCGCGGCAGTATACCGCGCCTCGGAGCCGGGCACACGCGCCGGCAGTCAAACCAAAGTCGCATGCCGGGGATGCGCCAGTCGGGGGATGGCGCCAGGCATGACGGTGGGCGCGGCCCCGGGCCGGATGGCGCTGGGCGGGAACAAAAATGGGATAGTTATTTTTTGGCGACACCACTAAAGTGGCAAGTGGCCTGTAGGGTAGGAAACTCTTTAAAGCCCCCTTTCGCATGGTGAGTCAACGATTGACCCATAACGCTATCCAGAGTCTTTTACTCAAGCGCTTCGTTCTTGCGGCGGGTACCTATGGACTGGCGTTGCTGCTGCTCTGGCTGGCCATTTTCAGTGGCTACTATTCGGCGCCGGTGCATTCGGCGCTGATCGATACCGGCCTGGTGGTGCTGAGCCAGGCGCTGCTGTTCTGGCTGTTTGTCTCCGGACGCAACCTGCGCTTTCGCGACCCGAGCCTGACCGAGATCCAGATACTCCTGGCCATCGGCTGGCAGACATGGCTGCTGGCCCACCTCGATACGGCGCGCGGCACCTTCCTGGTGTTCTATCTGTTGACGCTGCTGTTCGGCCTGTTCCACCTTCCGCGCCGGGCCTTCGTGCGGTGCGCCCTGTGTATTTTCATCGGCTTTGCCGGAATCACGCTGTGGGACGGCTACCACTTCCGGCTGGCCGATCCGATGCTCGCCGTCCTGCAGGTGTGCGTGCTGTTCGCGGTGCTGATCTGGCTGTGCCTGTACGCCAGCTATGTGCAGACTTCCCGGCAGCGCATGCGGCAACGGCGCTTCGCCTTGCAGGCGCACCAGGACACCTTGCGCGGCATGATGCGACAACTGGAGGATCTGGTTGCCACCGACGAACTGACCGGCCTGTACAATCGACGGCATTTCCTGCGGCTGGCGTCGCGTGAACTGCACACGATGAGCCTGGAGCAGATGCATGGCCTGGCGCTGATCGACCTCGATCACTTCAAGCGGATCAACGACGTGCACGGCCATGCCGCCGGCGATCAGGTGCTGCAGGCGTTCGCCGCCGTAGCCAGCGCCTGCTTGCGCGATGGCGATGTATTGGCCCGCTACGGTGGCGAGGAGTTTGTCATGTTGTTGCCCGATTGCGATCCCGAACGCCTGACCTCCTGCTGCGAGCGTCTGCGCGTGGCCTTTATGGACGCCCAGTTGATCGGGGTCGAGGTGCCTGGCCTGAGCCTGTCCGTCGGCATGACCCTGGTGGAGCTGGGCGACGACCTGGACGATGCCCTGCAACGTGCCGACCAGGCGCTGTATCGGGCCAAGCGCGACGGACGCAATCGCTGCGCCGCGGCCTGGGAAAATATCGATGCCTGAGCTGCGTGTCGGTGAGCGGCGGTGGTCGGTGGTCGCGGGCAGCAATCTGCTGGATGCCTTGAATCAGGCCGGCGTGGCGGTGCCTTACAGCTGCCGCGCCGGCAGTTGCCATGCTTGCCTGGTGCACTGTGTCGAGGGCCTGCCCAGCGACAGCCGGCCCGATGCCTTGAGCGACGATCAGCGCCAGCGCGGCTGGCGGCTGGCCTGTCAGTGTCAGGTGGTGGAAGACCTGCGGGTCGAAACCTACGACCCGCTGCGCGATGGCGCGCCGGCCGAGGTGGTCGGTGTGGACTGGCTGTCGGCCACAGTGCTGCGCCTGCGTTTGCAGCCGGAGCGCAACCTGCGTTATCAGGCCGGCCAGCACCTGGTGCTGTGGACGGCTTCCGGCGTGGCGCGGCCGTATTCGCTGGCGAGCTTGCCTGGCGAAGACCGCTTTCTCGAATTCCATCTCGATTGCCGCCAGCCCGGCGCGTTCAGCGACGCGGCGCGCCAGCTCAAGCCCGGCGATGGGCTGCGCCTGGGCGAGCTGCGCGGCGGGGCGCTGCACTACGACCCAGACTGGCAAACCCGGCCATTGTGGCTGCTGGCGGCGGGCACCGGGCTGGGGCCCTTGTTCGGCATCCTGCGCGAGGCTTTGCGCCAGGATCATCAGGGCGACATCCGCGTCATTCACCTGGCCCATGACGCCAGCGAACATTACCTGGCCAAGCCCCTGGCGGCGCTGGCGGCGAGCCACGCCAACCTCAGTGTCGAGCTGTTGACCGCGACCGAGCTGCCAGCGGCTTTGGCACAACTGCGGCTTGTTTCGCGGCAAACCCAGGCTTTACTCTGCGGGCACCCCGACAGCGTCGATGCTTTCGCCCGACGCTTGTACCTGGCGGGGTTGCCGCGCAATCAACTGCTGGCCGACGTATTCCTGCCCCGTGGCTGAGCGCTGATCCGTCCTGAGCGAGACCACCCATGACCGATACCATCCTGCTTGAACGCGAGGGCGGGCTGCTGACCCTGCGCCTGAATCGCCCGGACAAGAAAAATGCCCTGACCCGGGCCATGTACAGCCAGCTGGCCGAAGGGCTGCGGCAAGCCGACGCCGACCCTGAGGTCCGCGCGGTACTGCTCAGCGGCAGCAGCGATTGCTTTACCGCCGGCAACGACATTGCCGACTTCCTCCGGCAACCACCTACCGGTCTCGACAGCCCGGTCTTCCAGTTCATGCTCAGCCTGTTCGAGTGCCGCAAGCCGGTGGTCGCCGCGGTTGCCGGGCCGGCCGTAGGGATCGGCACCACCCTGCTGCTGCATTGCGACCTGGTGTACGTCAGCCGCGATGCCCGGTTGCGCATGCCTTTCGTCAATCTCGGTTTGTGCCCCGAGTTCGGTTCCAGCCTGATCCTGCCACGCTTGCTCGGGCAGGCCAGGGCCGCCGAACTGTTGCTGCTGGGCGAAGGTTTCAGCGGTGAACAGGCTGCGCAGTGGGGGATTGCCAACCTGGCCTTGGCCGATGGCGCGGCGACCCTGGACAAGGCCCGGGAGATGGCGCTGCGTTTCGAGAAGCTGGCGCCGCAGGCGGTGCAGATCAGCAAGCAGCTGATGCGCACGCCCGATCGCGAACAGCTGCGCAAGGTGATCGAGGAGGAGGGCGCCCTGTTCACCCAGCGCCTGCATTCGCCGGAAGCACTGGCTGCCTTGTCGGGCTTTTTCGCTAAAAGCTGAAATCGGCACCGTTCGTGTCGCCGCTACCGGAGGCTGCGATCGATTTGGGCGGCATTCCGACGAAGGGGGCGTAAGGTCTCAAGATCGCTGAAGGCCTGGCGGCAGCGGCTACAGGTTCGTGAGTTCCATAAATGTGCCCCCATGAAAAAGCCCCGCAGTCTTCACTGCGGGGCTCTTTATTGTTGCGTCAGGGGACTCAGACCATCGGGTCGCCAACGTGCAGGATCTTCATGCCGTTGGTGCCGCCGGTGGTGTGGTAGCTGTCGCCCTTGGTCAGGATCACCCAGTCGCCTTTCTTCACGACGCCGCGCTTGACCAGCTCGTCGATGGCCTTCTGGCTGACTTCGCTTGGAGGCAGGGACGCCGGGTCGAACGGGATGGTGTAGACGCCACGGAACATCGCGGTGCGGGCCTGGGCTTCGCGGTGCGGGGTGAACGCGTAGATCGGTACCGAGGAACGGATACGCGACATGATCAGCGGGGTGTAGCCGCTTTCAGTCAAGGCAATGATCGCCTTCACGCCCGGGAAGTGGTTGGCGGTGTACATGGTGGCCAGGGCGATGCTCTCGTCGCAGCGCTCGAAGGTCTTGCCGATGCGGTGGCTGGAGGTCTTGCTGGTCGGGTGCTTTTCCGCGCCGATGCAGATGCGGTCCATGGCCTGGACGGCTTCAAGCGGGTAGGCGCCGGCGGCGGATTCGGCCGAGAGCATCACGGCGTCGGTGTAGTCGAGCACGGCGTTGGCCACGTCGGACACTTCGGCGCGGGTCGGCATCGGGTTCTGGATCATCGACTCCATCATCTGGGTTGCGACGATCACCGCCTTGTTGTGGCGACGGGCGTGCAGAATGATTTTCTTCTGGATGCCCACCAGCTCGGCGTCGCCGATTTCCACGCCCAGGTCGCCACGGGCCACCATCACGGCGTCGGAGGCCTTGATCAGGCCGTCGAGGGTTTCGTCGTTGGCCACGGCTTCGGCGCGCTCGATCTTCGCCACCAGCCAGGCGGTGCCGCCGGCCTCGTCGCGCAGTTGGCGGGCGTATTCCATGTCAGCGGCGTCGCGCGGGAAGGACACGGCCAGGTAGTCCAGGTCCATGGCTGCGGCCAGCTTGATGTCGGCCTTGTCTTTTTCGGTCAGGGCCGGAGCGGTCAGGCCACCACCGCGACGGTTGATGCCTTTGTGGTCCGACAGCGGGCCGCCGATGGTCACGGTGCAATGCAGTTCGGTGCTGGTAGCGGTGTCGACGCGCATCACCACGCGGCCGTCGTCGAGCAGCAGCTCGTCGCCCACGCCGCAGTCCTTGACCAGGTCCGGATAGTCGATGCCGACGATGTCCTGGGTACCTTCGGTCAGCGGGTGGCTGGTGGAGAAGGTGAACTTGTCACCGATCTTCAGCTCGATGCGCTTGTTGGCGAATTTGGCGATACGGATCTTCGGGCCTTGCAGGTCACCCAGCAGCGCGACGAAGCGCCCATGCTTGGCGGCCAGGTCACGCACCAGCTTGGCGCGAGCCTTGTGCTCGTCCGGGGTGCCGTGGGAGAAGTTCAGGCGGGCGACGTCCAGGCCAGCCAGAATCAGCTGTTCGAGAACTTCCGGCGAGTTACTGGCCGGGCCAAGGGTAGCGACGATTTTGGTACGACGGACGGACATGCAAAGACTCCTGAGTTCAAGCGCAACGAGAGGCTACTATGGTCCGCAGCTGTAGTCATTGTTCGTTTGCACTACTTATTCGTTTGTTTCTTTAAACGAACATTCCTGAAGATTTTCCAACGCGGGTCGATAACGTGCACAAGACAGGAGAACCCCCATGCGATTCGTGCTCATTGCTGCCCTGGCCGTCAGTGTTGTCGGCTGTACCCGTTGGTCGATGGACCATCATCTGAATACCGCCTACCGCGCCTACGACGCCGGCAACTGCGAACGGGTGATGCTCGAACTGAGCCAGGTCGACCGCACGAGTCGCTCGCGCCCTTATATCCAGCCTGAAGTATCGATGCTGCGCGGACAGTGCCTGGAGCGGCAGAAGCTGTTCCTCGATGCCGCGCAGACCTACCAGTACATCATCACCGAACATCCGAACAGCGAGTACGCCTACCGCGCCCGCGCGCGCCTGGAAACCCTGCAGCAACTGGGTCATTACCCTTCGCGCAACAGCGCTCAGGCGCGTCCGACCGCGTTGTAATATTCGTCATCAGGCTATTGCTGATCTCGCGTGAGCCTTGAGCTAACATCTGTGGGCCTGTTTTAGAGTATTGTTTCTAAAATGGGCCGGCCGGGGCCGACAGTCCTCGGCGCGACGATGCGCAATGACCTTCCTAAATAGCGATGCATGACATGTTCACGGACCGGCGGATCGAGCGGCACCAGTTGCCGTGTTTTTTGAAAGTCTTCAATCGGCTGACCGATCGACCCATCGGTTATCTGGGCAACGTTTCCGAAGATGGCTTTATGTTGATCAGCCAGTTGCCGATGCTGATCGGCGCCGATTTCGAGTTGCGCCTGCAGGTTCCCGGCCGCGACGGCCAGCTGCAACCGATCGAGATCACCGCCTCCTGCCGTTGGTGCCATGAAGATGTCACGCCCCATCATTACGACACCGGCTTCGTGCTGCTGCGTTCGCCTCCCGAGTACCGCGAGCTGGTGACGGCCTTGCGCAGCTACTTCAGTTTCTACCCGGTGCAGACCTCCGCCTGACCGCTACAGCGTCCCGGCCTTTTTCCAACTGAGGTAACGGGTCACCAGTTCCGCCCCCAGTTCACCCGGCCGCACATCGAGCAGGGCAACGCCCTGGGCGCTCAGGCGTTCATGCAGGTCGGTGCGGGCATTCAGGTAATTGATCGTGCCGCAGTAGGTCAGGGCATCGGGCAGGTTGTGCACCGGCGCCTGGCGCAACTGATCGAGGACTTCCTCGCGCAGGCTGGCCACCAAGACCCGGTGCTGGCGCCCGAGGCGCTTGACCGCGGTTAGCAGTTCCTCGTCGTCCTCGTCCCGCAGGTTGGTCACCAGCACTACCAGGGCCCGGCGTTTCTGTCGGGCCAGCAGCTCGCTGGCGGCGGCCTGGAAGTCGGCGCAGCGCTGGCTGCTGTCCAGGTCGTAGACAGTGTTGAGCAAGGCGCTCAACTGGCCCGCGCCCTTGACCGGCGCCAGATAGCGGCGGCGTTCGCCGGCAAAGGTGCAGAGGCCTACCGCGTCGCCCTGGCGCAAGGCGACATAACTGAGCAGCAGGCAGGCGTTGAGCGCGTGGTCAAAATGCGCCAGTTCGCCGTCCTGGCTGCGCATGCGCCGTCCGCAGTCGAGCATGAAGACGATCTGCTGGTCGCGTTCGTCCTGGTACTCGCGGGCAATCGGCGTGCGTTGCCGGGCGGTGGCTTTCCAGTCGATCTGGCGCAGGCTGTCGCCCTCGCGAAACTCACGTAGTTGGTTGAACTCCAGGCCCAGGCCACGACGCGGCTGTTGCCGCACGCCGATCTGGTTCAGCCAGTTGTCGACGGCCAGCAGCCGGGCGCCGTAGAGGCGGGCGAAATCCGGGTAGACGCGCGTGCTGTCGTCGAGCTTCAGCAGCCGACGCGCCGACCACAGGCCCAGCGGGCTGGGCAGGCTGACCTCGCAGCGCTCGAAGTTGAAATGACCGCGCTTGAGCGGGCGCACCCGATAACCCAGTTCCTGCGACTGGCCCGGCTCCAGGAGCAGCGACTGCGGCAGGTATTCGAAGCCCAGGCCATCGGGCACATGATCGAACAGCTCCAGGGTCAGCGGCTGGGTAAAGTCGTGGCGAACCTCTAGGCGCACTTCGCTCCAGCGCCCCAGGGGCAGGCTGCCGGGCAACTGGCGTCGGAGCTGGGGCGAAGGCAGGCGCCTGAGCCGGAAGGCGTCCAGCACGGCCAGCAGCAACAGGGCCAGGAGCAGGCCCCAGGCGATCGCTTGCAGGCTGGCCGCGACCGCCAGGCCGTAGGCACGCGCGGCGCCGAGCAGCACGTCCAGCGCCAGCAATACGCCGAGCCAGGTCAGAAACAGGCGTGAGGGTTTCATTGCTTTGGCGGGCTCACAGTCGTGGTGCCGGCACTTGATCGAGCAGTTGCTTGAGCACCTGCTCCACCGACAAGCCTTCGATATCCAGCTCCGGGGCGATCCGCACGCGATGCCGCAGCACCGCCAGGGCGCAACCCTTGATGTCGTCCGGAATGACGAACTCGCCGCCGCGCAGCAAGGCCCTGGCCCGAGCCCCACGGACCAGGGCGATCGACGCCCGCGGCCCGGCGCCGAGGGTCAGCCCCGGCCAGCTGCGGGTGGCCCGGGCCAGCCGCACGGCATAGTCGAGGACCTGCTCGTCCAGCGGCAGGTCGCTGGCGATCCGCTGCAGGGCCAGCACGTCCTTGGCCTGCAGCAGGGTGCGCAGCGGCTGCACGTCGAGCATGTCGGCCCGGGGTGAGCGGGTGACCTGGCGGACCATGTGCAATTCCTGGTCGCTGTCCGGGTAATCCATGCGCAGCTTGAGCATGAAACGGTCGAGTTCGGCTTCCGGCAGCGGGTAGGTGCCTTCCTGTTCGATCGGGTTCTGCGTGGCCAGGACCATGAAGGGCTGGGCGATGGGCAGCGCCCGGCCTTCGAGGGTGACCTGGCGCTCCTGCATGGCTTCGAGCAGGGCGGCCTGGGTCTTGGCCGGCGCGCGGTTGATCTCGTCGGCCAGCAACAAGTTGGTGAACAAGGGGCCCTTGCGCAGCTTGAACTGCTCGGTCTGCAGGTCGTAGACCGCATGGCCGGTGACGTCGCTGGGCATCAGGTCCGGGGTGAACTGGATGCGCGCGAACTCGCCGCCAAAGCAGCGGGCCAGGGCGCGCACCAGCAAGGTCTTGCCCAGCCCGGGCACGCCTTCGAGCAGCACGTGGCCACCGGCGATCAGGGCGGTGAGCACGTCGTCGATCACCGCGTCCTGGCCGATCACCACCTTTTGCAGTTCGTGGCGCAGGGCCTGGGCCAGCTGGCTGGCGCGCTGGCGTTGCTGGACGGCATGCGCTTGCGCATGACCGGGCTCGGTGGCGGGAAGCGGTTCGGCGGGAAGGTCGCTCATAGGGCATTCCTGAGAGTTTGCAGGTGGGTGACCAGGCGGCTGAAGTCGGCGCTGGAAAGGCGTTGTGCCGGCTGGGGCGCCAGGGCCTGGCTGATGACGCTGTCCGGTTGCCGGGTAAGGCGGGCCAGGACCTGCCCTTGTTCGGCGGCGGTGAGTCGTTCGAAACCGGGATGACGATGCTGGGTGCGGCGCAGGATGTCCTGCTGCAGGCTATGCAGCAGCCCCTGCTGACCGGTGTGGCGCAACAGGAAGTGGGCGCTGGCTTGCAGGTGCTCGCGCAACTGGCGCCGGGCCCTGGGCATCGGGGCCTGCATCGGTCCGTGGCGAACCCCGACATGCCACAGCCACAGGCCGAGCAGTGCGGCGAGGGCCACCAGCGCCTGGGGGAAATACTTCAGCAGCAGGCTCCAGAGGCTGTCGTGATCGGTGTCGAACAGCAGGGTGACGTCGCTGTCGGCGCTCAGGTACCAGAGCAGCCAGGCGTTGTCGTACTTGGCAATCAATGGCGTCTTCCAGATCTCGGCATCGGTGAGCACGGTCACCGAACCCTGGCCGTAGCTCAGTTGCATCATGTGGGTGGCCCGGGCGCTGTTGGCCCAGGACTGGGCGAGGTTGTCCGGGTCTTCCAGGTGGAAGTCGGTGTCGAAACCTATGTAGGCCGGCGCGTCTTCGTCTTCCAGGTAGAGCTTGGTCAGTTTCGGGTAGGGCTCTTTGCCGGCGCCTGGCGGCGGGGCTTTGAGGTCCTTGCTGAGAAACTGGCGCAGGTGCAGGCGATCGAGCAACAGGTCGCCGCTGCGTCCGGCCTCTTTGTTCCACAGTGCTTCGGCGACGAACAGCAGGCGCCCGCCGGCCCTGGCCCAGTCCAGCAGTTGCTCGACCTGCTGCAGCGTCATGTTCGAGCGCTCGCCCAGCAGCAACAGGCTGTTCTGCTGCGGCTTGAGGGTCGGCAGCACCTCCAGGCCGTTGGCGTGGTGAACCTGCAAGCCGCGCTGGCGCAGGAACATTTCCGCCGCCAGGTATGGGTTGGCGCGGGCTTGCGGGGAGGGGCCGTGATCGATGGTTTCCTGGTAGGGCCTGGCGTTGAGGTAGAGGTACAGCAGCAAGCCGCCGAGCAGGCCAGCGACCAGTAGCGCGAGCAGCGGCAGCAGGCGCCGGTTCATCGTGGGGCTCCCGGGCCGAACAGGGTGCGCCAGCCATCGCACAGTTCCTGCTTCAATTGCGCGGGAGGCAGGCGATGACCGTAGGCCAGGTTCTGCCAGTGCTGGGTCAGGCTGTTGCTGAACGCCTGCAGCTGGGGCAACTGCAAAGCCTTGATCAGCTCGAGGACCTGGCCCTCGGTGTCCGCCGGTTTCAACGGCAGGCGGAAGTCATGCAGGAGCCGGCTCAGCAGCGCGCGGTACAACAGCCCGAGGGCTTCGCGTGGCTGCTGTGGCCAGAGTGCCTCGGCAGCGGCGGCGACATCCTCGGGCAAGGCGTCGGGGCTGAGGTCCAGGCCGAACAGCTGGTGCGGAGCGGCTCGCGCGGGTAGCTTGCCTGGCAGCGGACGGCGGCCGACAAAGGCCCGCAACCACTGACGATGACGCCACACCAGCAGGGCCAGCGCCCCCAGCAGCAGGGCCCAGAGCAGGATCTCCAGGGCCTTGGCCGCGGCGCCAAAGGCCCTGCTGTCCAGCAGGTCGGTCAGGGCCTTGAGCCAGCCCGGTAGCTCAGATTGTTCAGCGCTTTTCGGGCTGTCTTCGTCGAACCGGTAACGGGTCACGGTCTGCGGGTTCTTGAAGGGCGGCTGGTCGAGGATCTGGCTGATGCTGTCTTTCGCGGCCTGGCTGGTCAGCGGCTGATCCAGCAGGCGCGGGCTGTCAGGGCCAGTGGCCGGCTCGGCGGCCCAGGCCTCTGGCGCCAGGGGCAGCAGGCTCAGGCTGCCCAGGACCAGCAGCAGGGCGGCGCCACTCAAGCGCTGCCGCAGGCGGCGCAGCACCAGTTCGATATCCCAGGCCTCCAGCAGCGTGCGGCGATTGAGGTAGAGGCTGAAGCCGCAGGCGACGTACACCGGCTCCCAGACAATCAGGACCAGCGCGTAAAAAGCGTTGGTCAGGTGTTCGAGCCAGAGCCAATCCTGCTCGGCGGCGGCAATCAGCGTCTGCCAGTCCCAGTCCAGCTCGATCTGTTGTGGCAGCAATAGATAGAACAACGCCAGCAGGCCGATCCACAAGATGCCTTCCAGGTGCACGCCGATCAGGGTCAGCCAGTGCGCGGCCCCGGCATTGCGCTGTTGCAGCACCCGCACCCGTTGCTGGCGCGCCTCGCCACTCAGGCCCTCGAGCTGCACCACGGGCATGATGAAACTACGGCTCAGGCTCAGGCGGCGCCAGGTCAGGCTGGCCAGCAGTTGCGGCTTGAGCAGCCTGGGCCATTGGCGCAGGGCCTGGCGCAAGGTCGGGGTTTCGCCGAACAGGGCCTTGGCGAGGATGTACAGCGGCAGCCGTTCGAAGGCCGGCTTGAGCCACCAGAACAGCAGCAGGGCGAGGGTAGGCGAGTCCCAGAGCAACAGGCTGAGCAGGGCGAATACCGGCAGGGTGATCAGCGCCCAGCTGGTCATCAGCAGGCGTCGGTGGCGCTGGCTCAGCAGTACTCCCAGGTCCATGGCTTCCCAGGTCGTGCGCGGGCGAATCACCACGCTGGCTTCACTCAGGCGCATGGCGGCGTCCAGCGAATATCAGATAGGACAGGACCAGCAGCCAGCAGATGCCGCCGACCAGGTATTTGATCCAGGCCGCGGGCCAGGTCAGGGAGGACCAATAGGCTTCGATAAAGGCAGCGATCAGCAGGAACAGGATGACCCCGCAGATCAACCGCACGCTGGTGCGCGCGGCCAGCAGCAAGGCTTCGCCGCGGGGCAGGCGTCCGGGGGCGATCAGCGCCCAGCCCATTTTCAATCCCGCCGCGCCGGCCAGGGCGATGGCGCTGAGCTCGAAGGCACTGTGGCCGACGACAAACGACCAGAAGGTGGCGCCATAGCCGATCTGGGTCAGGTGCCCGGCCACCGCGCCGATGGTCAGGCCGTTGAAGAACAGGAAGAACAGGCTCCCCAGGCCAAACAGCAGGCCGCTGGCAAAGGTCTGAAAAGCGATGCCGATGTTGTTCATGATGTAGTAGCCGAACATCATCCAGTCTTCGCCGGCGGCCCGATTGGCGAGGCGGCCCAGGCGACTGGCATCTGGATCGTAGAGGCGTTGCATTTCGGCCACCTGTTGCGGGCTGACCACGCTGTAGATCAGTTCGGGCACCAGGTACACCAGCAGGCCGATACCCAGCAGGCTGCCAAAGAACACCAGGCTGGCGGCCAGGACGAAGCGCCATTGTTCGCGCACCAACTGCGGGAAACCGGCCAGGACAAAGCCCAGAACCCGGGCGCCCAACGGGCTGCGTTGGCGATAGAGCTGCTGATGGCCGCGCAGCGCCAGTTGTTGCAACGGGTCGACCAGGAAGCTGCTGTAGCCGCGTTCCTGGGCCAGGGACAGGTGTTGGCACACGCGGCGGTAATCCTCGGGAAAACGGGCATGGGTCTCGGGCGTCGCCTGGCCGCGTTCCAGTTGTTCGAGCTGTTCGCGCAGGCGCTGCCACAAGGCGTGATGACGGTTTTCGAACAGGCTCTGTTTCATGTCGGCCCCAGCAGTCCGCGGGCAATGCCATTGAGTTCGTCACGGGCCTGCGCGGGCGTTACATGCAGGGGCTCGGCGAGTAGTGCGGCCAGCTCCTGGACCCGGTCCGCGGACAGTTGTTCCTGGCGTTCGGCGAAGCTGAGGATGGCCCGTTGTTCAGTCAGGCTCAGGGCGAAGGCGGCGGTTCTGGCGGGCACTGCCGGCAAGGTCGGGCGAACCACCGGCTGCTCGCGGTAGATCACCAGGGTGCCGGCCGCCAGGTCGCCGAGGCGCTTGAAGGTCGGGTACTGCAGGCAACTGATGGCGCCGAGGCAATAACCGAACGGCAGCATGTCGACAAAACGCAGCAGGTTGCGGGTCAGGGAAGGGCCCCAGCCGATAGGTGTGCCATCGTCCTGCACGACCCGCAGGCCCATCAGCTGCTTGCCTGGCGAGCAGCCCTGATTCAACACCTCGAACAGCACCATGTACCACCAACTGACCAGAAACAGCAGGATCGAGCCCAGCCCCATGCCGAGCTGGCCGAGAAACCCCAGGACAATAAACAGCATGCCGAGGATCAGGCCACGAAAGCCCAGGTCGATGGCAAAGGCCAGGGCGCGCGACATCAGCCCCGCCGGCCGCAGCGGCAGGTCGATGCCTTCTGGCGTTTCGACCTGGTAGCGGGTGTCCAGTGGCGGGGGCAATGCTTTCCTTGGCAGTGCTGTCGTCTCGAGCATAGGCAACTTGAGGCTGGCCTGGTGGCGATGGATGACCGCCTGATGCTAGCAGTGTCGGAGGGGCGAACGACATCATTAACTGTGCCGCGTGACGTGCGCCGTTACCCTTGAATCATCACAAGGCTGGCCGCGGCCGGTGCCAAGCGCCTAGACTTTGCCGGTCTTTTGCTCAGGAACAGCCCGTGACTTCCATCTTCTGGTACGACTACGAAACCACCGGCATCAACCCGCGCTGCGATCGGCCGTTGCAGGTGGCGGGGATCCGCACCGACTTCGAACTCAACGAGATCGGCGAGCCGGTCAATCTTTACTGTCAGCCCAGCGACGACATCCTGCCCCATCCAGCGGCCTGCATGATCACCGGCATTACCCCGGGCCGGCTGGCCGAACAGGGGCTGAGCGAAGCCGATTTCATGACCCGGGTGCACGCCCAGCTGGCGGCACCGGGCACTTGTGGCGCCGGCTACAACACCCTGCGCTTCGACGACGAGATGACCCGCTACAGCCTGTACCGGAATTTCTTCGACCCTTATGCCCGCGAGTGGCAAGGCGGCAACAGCCGCTGGGACCTGATCGATGTGGTGCGCACTGCCTATGCCTTGCGCCCGGAAGGAATTGTCTGGCCGCGGGACGAGGAGGGGCGGGTGACCCTGAAGTTGGAGCGCCTGACCGCCGCCAATGGCATCGATCACGGGCATGCCCACGAAGCGCTGTCCGATGTGCGCGCCACTATTGCCCTGGCCAGGTTGATTCGGGACAAGCAGCCGAAGTTGTATGAATGGCTGTTCCAGTTGCGCACCAAGCAGAAAGTCATGGACCAGGTTCGTCTGTTGCAACCGCTGGTGCATATTTCCGGACGCTTTTCCGCGGCGCGCAGTTATGTCGGCGTGGTCCTGCCGCTGGCCTGGCATCCGCGCAACCGCAACGCCCTGATTGTCTGTGACCTGCACCTGGACCCACAGGGGTTGCTCGAGCTGGACGCCGAGACGCTGCGCCAGCGTTTGTATACCCGCCGCGAAGACCTGGCCGAAGGCGAGTTGCCGGTGCCGTTGAAGCTGATCCATATCAACCGCTGCCCGGTCGTCGCACCGCTGAATGTATTGCGTGGCGAGGACCAGCAGCGTTTGCAACTGGACATGGCGGAATATAAGGCCCGGACGCTGCGGCTAAGTGACGCACAAGAAGTTTGGCGGGATAAACTTGCGGCAATTTATGCCAGCGAGGATTTTGCCCCCTGCGTCGATCCCGAGCAGCAGTTGTACGACGGTTTTATCGGCGATCGCGACCGACGTTTATGCGAACAAGTGCGCAATGCCGAGCCGCTTCATTTAGGGCAAGAGCAATGGCCGTTCGATGATGAACGTTTGCCTGAATTATTATTTCGTTATCGCGCCCGTAACTTTCCTGAAACCTTGAACGGGGAGGAGCAAGAGCGCTGGAAGTCATTCTGTCAGCAGCGCCTGTGCGACCCGCAGTGGGGAGCGCCCAATACCCTGGAAAGTTTCAATCAGGCGGCTGCCGAACTACGGCTGAGTGCTACAACGATTCAGCGTCAGGTGCTGGATGAATGGCAGGATTACAGCCGGTCGCTGGCCCTGCGTTTCGGGCTTTGATTGTTCGGCTTAGTACATTTCGGGCATTTGCCGGAAATAAAAAAACGCCAGCAAGCTGGCGTTTTTTCATAAGGTCGCAAATCCCTCTGTGACGGGTGTACGGCTTAACCCAGCAGGGTTGCCCAGCCTTCGACCACGTCGCCGCCCCACTTGGCTTTCCACTCTTTCAGGGTTTTGTGGTTGCCGCCCTTGGTTTCGATGACTTCGCCGTTGTGCGGGTTCTTGTATTGTTTGACCTTGCGTGCGCGCTTGGTGCCGGTAGTTTTGGCGGCAACACGTGGCGCCTTAACTTTCGAGTCCGGATCCAGCAGCGCGATGATGTCGCGCAGGGACTTGGAGTATTCACCCATCAGGGCGCGCAGTTTGCCTTCGAATTCCAGCTCGGCTTGCAGTTTGTCGTCTTGCGACAGGTTCTTCAAACGGGCTTGCAGCTCTTTGATAGCTTCTTCTGTGGCGCGGTATTCGTTGATCAGGGACATGAGAATTGCCTTATGTTGAGTGCTGAGTGGCAGGTGACAGTGGCGTAATAATAGTCAGGCAGTTTCCTCAAGTAAACAATAAAGCCAGCTTTTATTTAATTTGATTAGAGTGTTTAGCAAAGATCCTGATTGATGAGTTAAATATTGTGAACGAGTCCGCACGACTATTTCCCACAAAGTTATAGGACTATTTCCAAGTGTGACTGATTTCCCTCTCGCATCGGGCATGAGCCCTACAGGCTGCTCAGAGGAATCGGATTCCGACATCACGAATACTGCAGTTTTGTCGCGCAATCGCTAGAATGGCGGCCTTTGCGAAGTTCTGGAGTTTCCCCCTCATGCGCACTTTTCGGTTGGTGATTTCCTGCCCGGACCGCGTTGGCATCGTTGCCAAAGTCAGTAACTTTCTGGCGTCCCACAACGGCTGGATCACCGAAGCCAGTCACCACTCGGATGACCTGAGTGGCTGGTTCTTCATGCGTCACGAAATACGTGCCGACTCTTTGCCGTTCGGCCTTGAAGCCTTTCGTGAAGCCTTTGCGCCGATTGCCGAAGAGTTCTCGATGGACTGGCGCATCACCGATACCGCGCAGAAGAAGCGCGTGGTGTTGATGGCCAGCCGTGAGTCCCACTGCCTGGCGGACCTGTTGCACCGCTGGCACAGCGACGAACTCGACTGCGAGATCTCCTGTGTGATTTCCAACCACGACGACTTGCGCAGCATGGTCGAGTGGCATGGGATTCCTTATTACCACGTGCCGGTCAACCCTCAGGACAAGGAGCCGGCGTTCGCCGAAGTCTCGCGCCTGGTCAAGCAGCACGACGCCGAAGTGGTGGTGCTGGCGCGCTACATGCAGATCCTGCCGCCGGAACTGTGCAGCGAATACGCGCACAAGGTGATCAACATTCACCACAGCTTCCTGCCGTCGTTCGTCGGCGCCAAGCCTTACCACCAGGCTTCCCTGCGTGGTGTGAAGCTGATCGGCGCGACCTGCCACTACGTGACCGAAGAGCTGGATGCCGGCCCGATCATCGAGCAGGACGTGGTCCGTGTCAGCCACAGCGACAGCATCGAAGACATGGTGCGTTTCGGTCGTGACGTCGAGAAGATGGTCCTGGCCCGCGGCCTGCGCTACCACCTGGAAGACCGCGTGCTGGTGCACGGCAACAAGACTGTCGTGTTCTGATCCAGAGTGTTCTGATTAAAAGCGCTCTGATCGAATCCGCCGGGCCCGGGCATCCAATCCCCAGGTCCGGCGATTTTTCATGAGGATCGACCGATGAGTGATCCACTGGACAAAGCCACATCCAAGGCACCCGCCACCCTCGGCGAGGGCTGCCTGAGCCGTTACGACCCGGACGACATGAGCGCCGAGGACGGCACCGAGTTTCCCGGCGCCGCCGAGTTGTGGCAGCAGTTGCAGCAGGATGCCCCGGATACAGAGCCGCCTAAGCCTGCTTGAGCTTCATCAGGGTGCGCAGCAAGGGGCGCCCGACCATCATCAGGAATACCGGGCCGCCGGCCAGCAGATAGAAATAGTAGGTGACGGCCCGCCAGATCAGGATGGCTGCGGCCGCCGTCGATTTTCCCACCATGGGCGCCAGCAGCGCCGCCGATGTCAGCTCCGCCGCTCCCGCGCCGCCGGGCAGCAGGCTGAATTGCCCTGCGCTCAGGGCGAGCATCTGGATCAGAAAGGTCCAGGCCCATTGCAGGTCCACCCCCAGCCCGCGCAACGCCAGGTACAGCACGCTGTAGCGCAGCGCCCAATGCATGCAGGTCAGGGCAAAGACCCCCGTCAGGGTCTGCCAGGGCAGTTTCAGGCTATCGCCGAAGGCCTTGAGGAAATGCAGCCATTTGCGCGCCCGGCGCCGACGGGTCGCGGGGCGAATCTTGAAGGGCGCAAGCAGATGGCCGCTGAGCAGGATCAGGCGACGGTGGTAGCGAGCTATCGCCAGGCAGATGCATAACCCGCCGAACAGCGAAAGGCTGCTGAGGGCCAGCAGCCATTCCAGATGCTGGCTGAGGTTCTGGAACAGCGCGTAGAACAGGATCCCCAGCAGCGCGCAGAGGAAGAACAGCAGGTCGCTCAATTGATCCATGGCAAACACCGCGCTGCCGCGAGCCGGGCGCACGCCGTTACGCGCCAGCAGGGCCATCAAGGTCAGGGGGCCGCCACTGCCGCCGGGCGTGGCGCACATGGCGAACTCGGTGGACATCACCACCGCGAGACTCTTCCAGCGTCCCAGCCGGCCGCGATGTCGGCCCAGCAGCAGGCTCAGGCGCAGCGAATTGATGATCCAGCACAGCAGAATCATGCTCAGCATGCCCAGCAGCAATGGCAGGGAAAAACGCTGGACCCGCCCCCACAGTTCGCCGCCGCCCAGCAGCAGCGGCACCAGGAGCGCCGCCAACAAGGCCATGGCCAGCCAGATCGCCCGGCTCATGGGGTACCGCGTGCCCTTGGCGGCTGGGTATCGAGCCAGTCGGCCTTGGTCAGCGGCTGGCGTCCTTGCTCCAGCAGGCGTTCGAGGGTGTCCAGCCAGTACTGGCGTGAGTCGGGGTGACGCATGTCCACCGGGTGCAGGCCGAGGCGAATCACCGATGCCTGCTGCCAGTGTCGTTCGCGTTGCAGGCTGACCAGCCGGGAGGCTTTGCGGCGCCAGGCGCTGCGGGCGCTCCACACCAGGCCGGGGGCGGCAATCGGCGAGAAGTCCGGCAGCCGGTACAGATGCTGCGGGCCGCTGGTGTAGCGCAGGGGCAGTTGGCGCAGGGCCTGGCGTGTACCCGGGCTCATGAGCCAGGCGGGGGCGACGAACCCTTGCAAGGGCCAGTTGTAACGCTGGAACAGTTCCAGGCCGGCATGCAGGCGTGCCAGGGCGGCGTTTTCCGAGAGGCTGTAGAACTCACCCTCATGGGTGTACACGCGACGCATGAACCAGTCATACGGGGTGCGTGGTGGCGGACCCTCGTCGCAATGGAAGTAACCGTGCAGCACCAGTTCGTCGCCGCGTTCCAGGCGCGCGCTGAGCAGCCGGCGAAAGCCGGGATGGGCATCGAGCGGGTTGTGTCGGTGAAAATCCGGTATCACCAGCCAGGTCATCGGCACGTTGCCCATGGCGTCGACGGTTTCGACGAAGGGTTGGTAGTCGATCCAGGTTTGTGGCGCGACATCGTGCAATACCAGCAGCACGCTGGGCACCCCGGCGGACTCAACCATGGGCCAGCATCGGCTGCTGGGTGCCGAGCACGGCGCGATAGTGCTCCAGCAGGCTGGCGACCACCGTATCCCAGGCGTAATAACGTTCGACATGGCGGCGCGCCCGTTGACCCCGCTCGGCGCAGCCCTGGGCGAACAGCTCCTGCACGGCATGGGCCATCGCCAGCGGATTGTTCGGCGCACAGAGCAAGCCGCCTTCCGCGGTGACGATTTCCTGGAAGGCCCCGGCGGCCACCGCCACCACGGGAATACCGCTGGCCATCGCTTCGAGGATCACCAGGCCAAAGGTTTCCTGATCCCCGGCATGGACCAGGGCATCGGCGCTGGCCATCAGGCGGGCGACCTGAGGGGCCGGGCAGAACTCGTCGATCACCGTGACGTTCTCCGGCACGGCGGTCGGCATGGCCGAGCCCACCAGCAGCAGGTGGTAGCGCTTGCCCAGGCGTTGTATGCAGCTGAGCAACACCGGCAGGTTCTTTTCCTTGGAACCGCGACCGGCAAAGATCAGCAGGCGGCTGTCTTCGGCAATCCCCAGTTCGGTGCGCAGGCCGGGGTCGCGATGACTCGGGTGGAAGGTCTGCAGGTCGACGCCCAGCGGCTGCACATAGACGTTGCGCACGCCCAGGCCGATCAGTTTGTCGGCCATGACCTGGCTGGGGGCCAGGACCCGGTCGAAGTTGCCGTACAGCTTGCGCACGTAGGCCTCGACATTCGGGGTGAACCAGGGGCCCATGCGGTTGCTGACCAGCAGCGGCAGGTCCGAGTGATAAAAGCCGATCACAGGTACGTCCAGCTGGCGCCGCGCATCCAGGGCCGCCCAGGCGGTGAGGTAAGGGTCGCCGACTTCGATCAGGTCCGGTTGCAGGTCATGGAGAATATTGCGCCAGGGCCCCAGGCGCAGGGGGAAACGGTAGCCCTTGCCAAAGGGCAGGGCGGGAGCGGGGACTTTATAGATGCCGTCGCGTTCGCTGAAGTGGGCCCCGGGGATCAGCAAACTGTGGCGGATTCCTGGTTGGCGTCCCAGGCGACGATGCTTGGCGTCCAGATAAGTGCGCACGCCACCGCTGGCAGGGGCGTAGAACATGGTTATGTCAGCGATATGCACGATGATCATCCCTCCGATCCGGTGTTCTCCCTAGGGTTGACCCTTATCAAGGATAGATGTTCGGTCGGGATGCCGTGGCGGTTGGCGATGTGCCTGGATGAACGGTTTGCTGCGGATGCGGGAGGGATTGTCGGCAGTCCGGTGCCTGGGTTTTGCCCAGGCACCGGATGGCTGAAGGGATCAGATACGGAAGCTGCCGACTAGTTGTTTCAGGCGTGCGGCCTGCTGCTCCAGGTCGGAACAGGCGCGCAGGGTCGACTGCAGATTTTCCACCCCTTCCTGGTTCAGGGTGTTGATCTCGGTGATGTCCATGTTGATCGACTCCACCACCGAGGTCTGTTCCTCGGTCGCGGTGGCGACCGACTGGTTCATGCCGTCGATCTCGCCGATGCGCTGGGTCACGCTGTTCAGGCGTTCGCCGGCCTGGTTGGCGATCTCCACGCTGTCCTGGCTATGGCGCTGGCTGTTGCTCATGGTGCTGACCGACTCGCGGGCGCCGACCTGCAGCTCCTCGATCATGGTCTGCACCTGTTGCGCCGATTCCTGGGTGCGGTGGGCCAGGTTGCGCACCTCGTCGGCAACCACGGCGAAGCCGCGCCCGGCTTCGCCCGCCCGCGCCGCCTCGATGGCCGCGTTGAGGGCCAGCAGGTTGGTCTGCTGGGAGATGCTGGTGATGACTTCGAGGATCTGCCCGATGTTCACGGTCTTGCTGTTGAGGGTTTCGATGTTGCTGCTGGAGGCGCTGATCATGTCCGACAGCTGGTTCATCGCCAGGATGCTGCGGTCCACCACTTGCTGGCCGTCCTCGGCCAGGTTGCGCGCGTCGCTGGCCTGTTGCGAGGCCTGGGCGGCGTTGCGGGCGATTTCCTGGGCGGCGGCGCCGAGCTGATTGATCGCCGCGGCCACGCTGTTGGTGCGGCTGGCCTGCTCGTCGGAATTGAGCATCGACGAATTGGAGGCACTGACCACGCGCAGGGCGACTTCGTTGACGTGCTCGGTGGCCGACGAGACTTCGCGGATCGAACCGTGGATGCGCTCCACGAAGCGGTTGAACGCGGTGCCGAGGATGCCGAATTCATCCTGGTTCTGGATGGTCAGGCGGCGGGTCAGGTCGCCTTCGCCGTCGGCGATGTCCTGCATGGCGCGGGTCATGACATGCAGGGGCTGCATCAGCACCCGGATCAGCATGCCCAGCAGGGCGATGATGATGGCCACGGCGATAACGGTGGCAATGATGGCCGAAGTGCGGAACTCGCTGAGCATCGAGAACGCCTTGTCCTTGTCCACGGACAGGCCGATGTACCAGTTCACCGATGGCAGGCCCTTGATCGGGGTGAAGGTGACGATGCGCGTCTTGCCCTCGACTTCGATTTCGCTGAAATCGCCATTGATGCGTGGCGTGTTCTGCGGGTAGGCCTCGCTCAGGCTCTTCATCACCAGCGCCTTGTCCGGGTGCACCAGGATCTTGCCGTCGGCGCTGATCAGGAAGGCATAGCCCATGCCGTCGAAATCCAGGGCGTTGAGGGTTTCGATCAGGGTTTGCAGGCTCAGGTCGCCGCCCACCACGCCGATGCTCTGCCCGCCATTACGCGAGGCGGTGGCGACGGAAATGATCAACTGGCCGGTGGCTGCATCTATATAGGGTTCGGTGAGGGTCGAGCCGCTGCTGCTTTCGGCGCCCTTGTACCAGGGACGAACGCGCGGGTCGAAGCCGTCGGGCATCTTCGCGTCCGGGCGGATGGTGAAGCTGCCGCTGGCATCGCCCAGGTAGGAGGCCATGAAGGTCGAGGTCAGGGCCTTCTGTTCGAGCAGGCTGGCCACCTTGGTCGATTGCGGGTCGATCGCCAGGTTTTGCGCCAGGTTTTCGATCAACAGGATGCGCCCGGTGAGCCAGGTCTGGATGTTGCTGGCGGTCACATCGCCCATTTCATGCAGGTAATTGTCCAGGTCTTCGCGGATCGCGTTGCGCTGTAAGTAGTCGTTGTACAGCGTGAAGGAAGCGAAGGCGGCAATAACGATGAGGGCGGCGGCAAGCAGGATTTTATGGCTGAAGCGCAGGTTTTTGTTCATGGCTTGTGGTGTCCGCTAGGTCTTAATGTCACGAGCGTGCTCTTATAAAAGCGCGCAAAATGGGCGGGGTTGAAAGTAAGTTGATATTTCCACCTCTCCTTGGGGAATTATCTGAACTATTTTTCAGTCTTTTCTGATCTATCGGCCGGTCAAGGCTAAAGATTAACCATGGGTGACAAAATGCCGGATTCATCGCAACTCGTTATCGGTGCCGATCTCGCGGGGCAACCGATTGCCCAGGCCATGCGCCTGGCAAACCGTCACGGGCTGGTGGCAGGCGCTACCGGGACAGGGAAAACCGTCACCTTGCAGCGACTGGCAGAAGCGTTCAGCGATGCCGGTGTCGCGGTGTTCGCCGCGGACATCAAGGGTGACCTGTGTGGCTTGGGCGCCGCGGGCAATCCCCAGGGCAAGGTCGCCGAACGTATTGCCGGGATGCCGTGGCTGAACCACAAGCCCCAGGCTTATCCGGTCACGTTGTGGGACATTCACGGGCAGTCCGGGCACCCGCTGCGCACTACCCTGAGCGAAATGGGCCCGCTGTTGCTGGGCAGCCTGCTGGAACTGACCGACAGCCAGCAATCGGCGTTGTACGCGGCATTCAAGGTGGCTGACCACGAAGGGCTGTTGCTGCTCGACCTGAAAGACCTCAAGGCGTTGCTCAACCACCTCAAGGACAACCCGCAGTTGCTGGGGGATGACGCGGCGCTGATGACCACCGGCTCCAGCCAGGCCCTGTTGCGGCGCCTGGCGACTCTGGAACAGCAGGGCGCCGAAGCCCTGTTCGGCGAGCCGGCCCTGCAACTGGAAGACATCCTGCAGCCGGCCAGTGACGGGCGCGGGCGGATCCATCTGCTCGACGCCAGTCGCCTGGTGCACGAGGCGCCCAAGGTCTATGCGACCTTCCTGTTGTGGCTGCTGGCCGAGCTGTTCGAGCAACTGCCGGAGCGCGGCGATGCGGAAAAGCCGCTGCTGGCGCTGTTTTTCGACGAGGCCCACCTGCTGTTCGCCGGCACGCCCAAGGCGTTGCAGGACCGGCTGGAACAGGTGGTGCGGCTGATTCGCTCCAAAGGCGTGGGTGTGTACTTCGTCACCCAGTCGCCAGGCGACTTGCCGGACGACGTGCTGGCGCAACTGGGGCTGCGCGTCCAGCACGGCTTGCGGGCCTTCACCGCCAAGGAACAGAAGTCCTTGCGCGCGGTGGCGGACGGCTTCCGGCCGAACCCGGCGTTCGATGCGCTGTCGGTGTTGACCGAGCTGGGGATCGGCGAGGCGCTGGTCGGTACCCTGCAGGAAAAAGGCACGCCGGAGATGGTCCAGCGAGTGCTGGTGGCACCGCCGCAATCGCGCATCGGGCCGCTGACCGAGGCCGAACGTACCGCGCTGATCAACAGTTCACCGTTGGTCGGCCGTTATGACAAACCGGTCGACCGCGAGTCGGCCTATGAAGTGCTGATGGGGCGCAAGGGCCTGGCACCAGAGGCCGAGGCTGCGCCGGGCAAACCGGCCGCGGAGGAGCCGAGCTTTACCGATCGGGCCGGCGAGTTCCTTGGCACTGCCGCCGGTCAGGCCCTGAAGTCCGCCATGCGTCAGGCCGCCAATCAGTTGGGCCGGCAACTGGTGCGCGGGTTGATGGGGTCTCTACTGGGTGGCAGCAAGCGCCGCTGATCGGCGGCTGGCCAGTTACGCCCGAGGTTTGGCGTGGCTGGCCAGGCGCTCCAGGGCAGCGCGCAGGTTGGGATCGGTGATGCCGTCGGCGGTGGCCTGAATGGTCTCGGCGGCGTTGCTCGATAGGTCCATGGTGTGGCCGGCTGCGCCGCGTTGCACGGTGGGAGGCTGCACTTTGAACAGAATCCGCGTCAGATTGTTGAACTCATTGAACTCCAAAAGCTGACGTTGCAGGCGTTTTTGCTGATAACGCAGGCGCGTTGCCCAGTGGCCGTCGGTGACGATCAGCAACAGGCTGCCTTCGCGCCAGGAGGCAACGTGGCAGTGTTCGCGCGCGGCCGGTTGCAGCTGGCTTTCCAGCAGACGCTGCAAATGCGCCAGGCGCTGGGCGTGGCCGAGTATGGCTTTGAGAGGCTTGGCTTCGCGAAGGAGTACGGCGGGTGCTCTGGCCGTAAGAGGGCGAAATGCCATGATCAGACACCTGAAGTTACAGAGCCGCCATGGTAGCAGAAAGCGCTGGCCGGACCTCGTTCATCGCTGCGGCTGCGCTTTATCCATTAAATCAATGGTTAACTTCGTACTCGTCCGGGTTGAAACTGGCGCAAAAGGCCTTATTGTAAGTGAGCCCCGTCACAGCGCTGTACCAGCATCGTGGAATAACGCCACTTTCCTCACCATCGTTTCCGGGTAGAATGCTCGTTCGCATGCGGCCATGAGGGCTGCACGGGCGACTCACGGGGCCGCCCTCCATCCCTATGTGTGGAAGATCCTGCCGATATGTTTGCGCCTTTGTTAAAGAAACTTTTTGGAAGCAAGAACGAGCGTGAAGTCAAACGCATGCTCAAGACGGTACAGATCGTCAATGCCTTCGAAGAGCAAATGGTGGCCCTTTCGGACGATCAGTTGCGCGCCAAGACCGAAGAGTTCAAGGCTCGCATAGCCAAAGGTGAAACCCTCGACAAACTGCTTCCCGAAGCCTTTGCGGTCGCCCGCGAAGCCGGCAAGCGGGTCATGGGTATGCGCCACTTCGACGTACAGTTGATCGGCGGCATGACCTTGCATGAAGGCAAGATCGCCGAAATGCGTACCGGTGAAGGCAAGACCCTGGTGGCAACACTGGGCGTTTACCTCAACGCGCTGTCCGGCAAGGGCGTGCACGTGGTCACGGTGAACGACTATCTGGCCCGCCGCGACGCCAACTGGATGCGCCCGCTCTATGAATTCCTCGGCCTGACGGTCGGCGTGGTCACGCCGTTCCAGCCGCCGGAAGAGAAGCGTGCCGCCTACGCCGCCGACATCACCTACGGCACCAACAACGAATTCGGTTTCGACTACCTGCGCGACAACATGGCTTTCAGCATGGAAGACAAGTTCCAGCGCGAGCTCAATTTTGCCGTGATCGACGAAGTCGACTCGATCCTGATCGACGAGGCCCGTACCCCGCTGATCATCTCCGGCCAGGCTGAAGACAGTTCCCGTCTGTACACCGAAATCAACAAGCTGATCCCGCGCCTTGAGCTGCACGTCGAGGAAGTGGAAGGCGAGGTCACCAAGGCCGGTCACTTCACCGTCGACGAGAAGACCCGTCAGGTCGAACTCAACGAAGCCGGTCACCAGTTCATCGAAGAGATGCTGACCCAGGTCGGCCTGCTGGCGGAAGGCGAGAGCCTGTACTCGGCGCACAACCTGGGCCTGCTGACCCACGTCTATGCCGGTCTGCGCGCACACAAGCTGTTCAACCGCAACGTCGAATACATCGTCCAGGATGGCCAGGTGGTCCTGGTGGACGAACACACCGGTCGTACCATGCCGGGTCGCCGTCTGTCCGAGGGCCTGCACCAGGCCATCGAAGCCAAGGAAAACCTCAACATCCAGGCCGAGAGCCAGACCCTGGCGTCGACCACCTTCCAGAACTACTTCCGTCTGTACACCAAGCTGTCCGGCATGACCGGTACCGCGGACACCGAAGCGTTCGAGTTCCATCAGATCTACGGCCTGCAGGTGATGGTCATCCCGCCGAACAAGCCGCTGGCTCGTAAAGACTACAACGACCTGGTGTTCCTGACCGCGGACGAGAAATACGCCGCGATCATCAACGACATCAAGGAATGCATGACCCAGGGCCGCCCGGTTCTGGTGGGCACCGCGACCATCGAAACTTCCGAGCACATGTCCAACCTGCTCCAGAAGGAAGGCATCGAGCACAAGGTCCTGAACGCCAAGTTCCACGAAAAAGAAGCGGAAATCATTGCCCAGGCCGGTCGTCCGGGCGCCCTGACCATCGCCACCAACATGGCCGGTCGTGGTACCGATATCCTGTTGGGCGGTAACTGGGAAGTCGAAGTCGCCTCCCTGGAAAACCCGACTCCTGAGCAGATTGCCCAGATCAAGGCCGACTGGCAGAAGCGCCACCAGCAAGTGCTGGAGTCCGGCGGCCTGCAGGTGATCGCGTCCGAGCGTCATGAATCGCGCCGTATCGACAACCAGCTGCGTGGTCGCGCCGGTCGTCAGGGCGACGCCGGTTCCAGCCGTTTCTACCTGTCCCTGGAAGACAGCCTCATGCGCATCTTCGCCTCCGACCGGGTGAAGAACTTCATGAAGGCCCTGGGCATGCAGTCCGGCGAAGCGATCGAGCACCGCATGGTGACCAACGCGATCGAAAAGGCCCAGCGCAAGGTAGAAGGCCGCAACTTCGACATTCGCAAGCAACTGCTCGAGTTCGACGACGTCAACAACGAACAGCGTAAAGTGATCTATCACATGCGTAACACGTTGCTGGCCGCGGACAACATCGGCGAGACCATCTCCGACTTCCGCCAGGACGTGCTCAACGCCACCGTCAGCGCGCACATTCCTCCACAATCTCTGCCTGAGCAGTGGGACGTGGCCGGTCTGGAAGCTGCGCTGCAAAGCGACTTCGGTGTGACCCTGCCGATCCAGCAATGGCTCGACGAAGACGATCACCTGTACGAAGAAACCCTGCGCGAGAAACTGCTCAACGAGCTGGTGGCGGCGTACAACGAGAAAGAAGACCAGGCCGGTGCCGAAGCACTACGCACCTTCGAGAAACAAATCGTTCTGCGCGTCCTGGACGACCTGTGGAAAGACCACCTGTCGACCATGGATCACCTGCGTCACGGTATTCACCTGCGTGGTTATGCGCAGAAGAACCCGAAACAGGAATACAAGCGCGAGTCCTTCACCCTGTTCTCCGAGCTGCTGGATTCCATCAAGCGCGACTCGATCCGCGTGCTGTCGCACGTTCAGGTTCGCCGCGAGGACCCGGTCGAGGAAGAGGCGCGCCTGCGCCAGGAAGCCGAGGCACTGGCCCAGCGCATGCAGTTCGAACATGCCGAAGCCCCGGGCCTGGAGCAGCCAGAAGCGCTGGAAGAGGGCGTCGATGTCGACGTGGCCCTGGCTTCGGCTCCGGTACGCAACGAGCAGAAACTGGGCCGCAACGAACTGTGCTACTGCGGTTCGGGCAAGAAGTACAAACACTGTCACGGCCAGATCAACTAAGATTTTCGCCAGACACTGAAATACCCGCGCCGCGACCGGCATCAGCCGTCGCGGCGTTTTTCCATTCGCCGCACTGCCTTTTGCGATGGCGGTGCACACATCAGGTTAAAGAGGAGCGCATTCATGGCTGTTGGTCTTGGTCCTTTGCCAACGTTGCACCCGGTTGCCGGTTTTGAACTTGGTATCGCTTCGGCGGGCATCAAGCGCACGGGGCGCAAGGATGTTGTGGTCATGCGCTGTGCCGAGGGCTCTACGGTTGCCGGTGTGTTCACCTTGAACGCGTTCTGCGCCGCTCCGGTGATCCTGGCCAAGCAGCGCGTGCAAGGCCCTGTGCGTTACCTGCTGACCAACACCGGTAACGCCAACGCCGGCACCGGTGAGCCAGGCCTGGCCGCCGCGACCCGCACTTGCGCCAAGCTGGCCGAGCTGGCTGGTGTCGATGCCAGCGCCGTACTGCCGTACTCCACCGGGGTCATCGGCGAGCCGCTGCCGGTCGAGAAGATCGAAGGCGCGCTGCAGGCCGCACTGGATGACCTGTCCGTTGACAACTGGGCCGCCGCCGCCACGGGCATCATGACCACCGACACCCTGCCCAAGGGTGCCAGCCGTCAGTTCCAGCACGATGGCGTGACCATCACCGTCACTGGCATCAGCAAGGGCGCGGGCATGATTCGTCCGAACATGGCGACCATGCTCGGCTACATCGCCACCGACGCCAAAGTCTCCCGTGAAGTGCTGCAGAACCTGCTGCTGGATGGCGCCAACAAGTCGTTCAACCGCATCACCATCGACGGCGATACCTCCACCAACGACTGCTGCATGCTGATCGCCACCGGCCAGGCAGCCCTGCCGGAAATCACCGAGGCCAGCGGCCCGCTGTTCGCCGCGCTGAAGCAGGCGGTGTTCGACGTGTGCATGGAAGTGGCCCAGGCCATCGTGCGTGACGGTGAAGGCGCGACCAAGTTCGTCACGGTCGAAGTCAACGGCGGTGGCAATCACCAGGAGTGCCTGGATGTCGGCTACACCGTGGCCCACTCGCCGCTGATCAAGACCGCGCTGTTCGCGTCCGACCCGAATTGGGGGCGTATCCTGGCCGCTGTCGGTCGTGCCGGCGTGCCGGACCTGGATGTGAGCAAGATCGACGTTTTCCTCGGTGAGGTGTGTATCGCCAGCCGTGGCGCGCGTGCCGCCAGCTACACCGAAGCCCAGGGTGCGGCGGTGATGCAGCAGGAAGAAATCACCATTCGCATCGAGCTGGGACGCGGTGATTGCAACGAAATCATCTGGACCACCGACCTGTCCCACGAGTACGTGAAAATCAACGCGGAATACCGTACCTGATACACCGCTACTCGCTTCTACATGGACGCGACGCATCACGTGTAGGAGCGAGTCCGCTCGCGATGGAGGCCCCGGGCCTCCATCTCCTCTGAAAGGTGCCCGACATGAATCTTCACCTGATCATCGGCGACAAACTCTATTCCTCCTGGTCGCTGCGCGCCGCCCTGGCGCTTGAGCTGGCCGGCGCGACTTACACCGAAGAACTGATCAAGCTGAACCAGCCCGATACCCGCGAGCTGATTCTCAAGCATTCGCCAACCGGCAAAGTCCCGTTGCTGAAGACCGAGCACGGCACCATTGCCGACTCCCTGGCGATTGCCGAATACCTGGTCGAGCGTTTTCCCGAAGCCGAGCTCTGGCCGCGGGATGTGGCCGCCCGTGCCCAGGCCCGCTCCGCCTGCGCGCAGATGCACAGCGGCTTTTTCGGCTTGCGCGGCAACCTGCCGTTCGACCTGAGCCGCGATGCCGCGCTTTCACCCATGCCGCCCGAGGCCCAGGCCGATATCGAACGGATGCTGGCGTTATGGGCCGAATGTCGCATGGCTGCGACCGAGCCAGGGCCTTTCCTGTTTGGTCGGGTCAGCCTGGCGGACGCCTTTTTTGCGCCAATCGCCGTGCGCCTGCGCACCTATCGGGTGGCGCTGCCGGCTGTCGATGCCGCCTATGTTGAAACGATCTATCAATGGCCAGCCTTCAAGGCCTGGCAGAAAGCCGGTTCAGAGGAAGCAGTGCGGTGAAACGAGTACATGTGGCGGCGGCCGTTATCCGTGATGCCGACGGCAGGATCCTGATTGCCCGACGTGCCGATACCCAGCATCAGGGCGGCCTCTGGGAGTTTCCCGGCGGCAAGGTCGAAGCGGACGAGGCGGTGGAAGCGGCGTTGACCCGTGAGCTGCAGGAGGAGCTGGGCATTCTGGTGTCCCAGGCGCGGCCGTTGATCAAGGTGCAGCACGATTACCCGGACAAGCAGGTGTTGCTGGATGTCTGGGAAGTGTGCGCCTTTACCGGCGAACCCCACGGCGCCGAGGGCCAGCCTTTGGCCTGGGTCACGGCCCGTGAGCTGGAGAACTACGAGTTCCCGGCGGCCAACCAGCCGATCGTGGCGGCGGCGCGCTTGCCGAGCGACTACCTGATCACCCCGGAAGGCCTGGAAACACCGGCGCTGTTGCGGGGCATGCAGAAGGCCATTGCCGGTGGCAGCAAGTTGATCCAGCTACGCGCGCCCAACGGCTACGACCCGCAATACCGCGACCTGGCGGTGGATGCGGTCGGCCTGTGTGCGGGCAAGGCACAATTGATGCTCAAGGGGCCGTTCGAATGGCTGGGGGATTTCCCCTCGGCGGGCTGGCATATCACTTCGGCGCAGCTGCGCAAATACGCCAGCGCCGGACGTCCCTTTGGCAAGGAGCGCTGGCTGGCGGCGTCTTGCCATGACGCTGAAGAGTTGTCCCTGGCGCAGCAGATGGATGTGGACTTCGTGACGCTGTCGCCGGTCCAGCCGACCCAGACCCACCCTGAGGCGCAGCCACTGGGTTGGGAGCAGGCCGCCCGACTGATCAGCGGTTTCAACAAGCCGGTGTACCTGCTGGGCGGCGTCGGTCCGGATCAGCGCGAGCAGGCCTGGCAGGCTGGTGCGCAAGGGGTGGCGGGGATTCGCGCGTTCTGGCCCTGAGGTCAGGCTCTAGCCAGTTCGTTCCTGCATGAGCCGCAGGGGCGAGCTGGCTCGCGATCAACAGGAAAACGCCCGCTATTCGGGTTTGGCCGCCGCCTGCCAGAGAATCTCGGCAATCCCCTGGCGCTTGGCAATCAGGCGCGCCGCCACGAACAGCAGGTCGGACAGGCGATTGATGTAGGCCAGGCCGACCCCTTCCAGCGGTTCCACGGCATTCAGATGCTGGCAGCGTCGCTCGGCACTGCGCGCCAGGCTGCGACAGACATGGGCCTGGGCAATCAAGGCCGAACCGCCCGGCAGAATGAAGTTCTCCAGCGGCCCCAACTCTTCGTTCCAGGCATCGATGGCCGCTTCCAGGCGTTCGACTTCCGCGGTATTCAGTGCCTGATACACCGGCATGGCCAACTCGCCGCCCAGGTCGAAGAGGCGGTGCTGGCAAGGCGCCAGAACGTCGATCAGCTCTTGCAAGCCGGGATGCTCTAGACGTTGTTCCTCCAGCCCGGCCAGGAGCAGCCCCAGCTGGCTGTTCAGCGTATCGACTTCGCCGATGGCCTCGACCCGCGGATGGTCCTTGGGAACCCGGCGCCCATCACCCAGCCCGGTTTCACCTTTGTCGCCGGTGCGGGTGTAAATCTTCGACAAGCGAAAGCCCATGCTTACCTCTCCAGTGGGGGATGTTCCAGTGGTGGCGGCTGACTGCCCGCCAATGGCAAACGCAAGGTGAAGCAAGTGCCCTGGCCCTGCGTCGACTGCACTTCCATCTGGCCTTTGTGATTGTTGGTGATGATGAAGTAAGAGACCGAAAGCCCAAGGCCGGTGCCCTGGCCGATTTCCTTGGTGGTGAAGAACGGCTCGAAGGTGCGTTTGCGCACGTTTTCGCTCATGCCGATGCCGTTGTCCTCGACCTGGATTTCCGCCCAGGGCGGGTTCAGCCGGGTGCGCAGGATAATGCGCCCGGGTTCGCTGTCATCCACGCGCTGGTGAATGGCCTGGGCGGCGTTTTTCAGCAGGTTGAGCAGTACCTGCTCCAGTTCGTTGGCGGTGCCGGGCACAGGCCCCAGTTGGGGGTCGAACTGGCGGATGATGGCCTGGCCCTTGAAGTCGAAGCCTATGGCCAGGTCGAAGTCGTTGCTGGCAATCTCCACGGCCTGGTCGATCAATGCCGGCAGGTCGCAGGGCGCCATCTGCCGGTTGCTGCGCCGGCTGAAACTGAGCATATGGGTCACGATCTTCGCCGCCCGGGCACCAGCCTGCTGAATGCCATCGAGCAGTTGCGGCACTTCGCGGCTCTGCAGGTAATGGTTGACGGTTTCCAGCTCGATGCCAATCTGCTCGGCATGTTCCTGATTCTTCGGCAGCTCGGGGGACAGGCGCCGGCGAATGTTCTGCACGTTGTGCAGGATGGCCCCCAGCGGGTTGTTGATTTCGTGAGCCATGCCGGCGGCCAGGCCACCCACGGAGAGCATTTTTTCCGACTGCACCATCATTTCTTCCAGGGACAGGCGCTGGGTGATGTCGTCGATCCGGATCACCACGCCGCGCCCGGCACCGCCCATCAGCGGGTAGAAGGTCAGGGCGTAATGCCGGGCTTCGTCGTCCTTGACCCAGGTGACCCGCTCGACCTTGGTGACCGTATGTTGCTCCACGGTTTCCTTGAGTTGCGGCAGGAACGGCTTGAGCGGTTCGAAGGCGAGGAAGATCGGCTGATTCAGCGCTTCGTCCAGGCGGGTGCCGGAGAGGGCGCTGGCCTCCTGGTTCCATTGGGTGACATAGAGCTGCTCGTCCAGGGCGATCAGCGCCGAGGGCATCGAGTCGATGATGCTGTTGAGGTAGTTCTGAAAGCCGGTGAGTTTCTTTTCGATCTTGCTGCGCACCTGGACTTCCAGCTCCAGCTTGCGGTTGGTGTGGCGGGTTTCCTCGGCCAGTCCCTGGGCCTGGTCATAGGCCGCCTGGGAGTCGTCGCGGGCCCGCTTGAGTTGCTGTTCTCGCGCTTCGATGCGCGACAGCATGGTGTTGAAGGCCTCGGCCAGGCTGCCGATTTCATCGTGGTTGCCACGGGCGGCGCGCAGGGAATAGTTTTCCTCGCGTGTCACCTGCCGGGACAGTTCTTCCAGCTGATGGATGGGTTGGGTGATCAGCCGTTTGATCTGTCGGGCAATGATCAGCCACAGCAGCACGCTGAAGATCAGGATGCCCAGGCTCGCGGTCAGGGTGCCGGTGTAGAAGGCCATCGGCAGCTCACTGCTGGCTACCAGCAACAGGTGACCGGGGGGCTGGCCGGCGCGGGGCAGGGTAATGATCTGGTTGCTGCGAAACTCGGTCAGTTGCCAGGCTTCGATATGCCGATAGCGCTCCGGCAGGTTCAGGCGTTCGCCATGTTGCAACTGGGCCAGGCGCGTGCCCTTGCCGTCATAGATCGCTGCGGCGCGCAGGGGAGAGTAGCTGTTGAGTTCGTTGAGCAGCTTCTCGGCGTTTTGTGGCGAGTCCAGCGCCTGTGCGGCCAGGGTCGGGTTGGATACCAGTCGGCCGATGGTCTGCAAGGCTTGCGGTGCCATGCTTTCCTGAGAGATCCAGTAGGCGGCGCTGATGAAGGTCAGGTTGGCGACCAGCAGTACGGTAATCAGCAGGACGAGCAAGGCGGCCAGCAGTTTTTGGCCGACCGGCAGGTTTTCAAGGCGCTGGCGCAATGGCATCGGGGACGTCGCTAGAGATGAACACGTGGGCAGCGTAGCCGCTGCTCAGTCGCTGGGCAATCCGCGTTGTTGCAGGTGTTCCACCAATAGCCGGCGCAGGCGGCCGAGGTTGGGCAGGTGCAACTGGTGCCTGGCGGCAACGTCGCAGGCATGCCCCAATAAATAGCTGATTTCGGTTCTGCGCCGACTGGCAACGTCCTGGTACATGGAGGAGTAGTTGGCGGCGGTCGCCTGGATCACCCGCTCCACTTCCTGCTGCAGGTTCTCGGCCGCGGCGGGCTGGCCGCAACGTTCCAGCAGTTCGCTCAGCTCGACGCACAGCATCGCCACTTCGCAATGGTGCTGCAGCAGGCCGCCGTTGCGGCAGTCGTGCAGGACCGTCAGGGGGTTGATTGCGCAGTTGAGCGCCAGCTTGCGCCAGAGGCGGGTCAGGATATCCGCGCTCCATTCATGGGGGATGCGGCTGGCGCTCAGGTCGTCGAGCCAGAAGGGCGCGGTGGGGTGGCTGGCGTCCCCCAGCCAGGTGTAGCCGTGGCCGGCGAACACCACGCGCCAGTCGCCATCGCGAAAGGCGCCTTCGGTGCTCGAGGCATAAATGCAGCGGGCCTGCGGCACTTGGGCGGCCACGGCGTCCTGGCTGCCCAGGCCGTTCTGCAGCAGGATCAGTTCGGCATCCGGCGTCAGGCGCGAGACTAGCTGGCTGACGGCCTGTTGCGCATCATAGGCCTTGCAGGCCACCAGCAGCCGAGTGATGGGCTCAGGGCTGTCGACCGTCTCGCCGGGAATGGCGTAAAAGCTGGCCTGCCCTTGTTCCACCAGCGTCAGCCCACCCGCGGCCTGGTAGGCCTGCAGGCGGGCCTGATCGCGCAGGATCAGGCGTACCGGCAAACCGGCCCGGGCCAGGCGTGTCGCCCACAGGGTGCCGAGGCTGCCCGCGCCCAGAATGTGCCAGGTCGTCGACATCAGCGTGGTGCTCGGTTTGGCAGGCGCATGCGAGGCTCGCAGTGAAGGAGGGGAAAGACCCGTTATAATGAGCCCGGATTTTAACCGCAAACCGGGCGTGCTCCATCTTTATCGAGCTGCGCCCCTTTTTTTATTGGAGAAATTACATGCCGTCGTTCGACGTGGTATCCGAACTGGACAAACACGAAGTCACCAACGCAGTGGAAAACGCCGTCAAGGAGCTGGACCGCCGCTATGACTTGAAGGGCAAGGGCAGCTTCGAGTTCAAGGAAAAGGAACTCACCGTCAACCTGACCGCTGAAGCCGAATTCCAGCTGGAAGCGATGATCGAGATCCTCAAGCTGGCCCTGGTCAAGCGCAAGATCGATGTGCAGTGCCTTGAGGTCAAGGACGCTTACGCTTCGGGCAAGGTGATGAAGCAGGAAGCCACCCTCAAGGAAGGCATCGACAAAGAGCTGGCGAAAAAGATCGTTGCCCACATCAAGGACGCCAAGCTGAAGGTCCAGGCTGCGATCCAGGGCGAGCAGGTACGGGTGACCGGCAAGAAGCGCGACGATCTGCAGGAAGCCATCGCCGCCCTGCGGGCGAAAGAGTTCGGCATGCCGCTGCAGTTCAACAACTTCCGCGACTGATGGGATTTTTCGGGAACCTCGCGAGCTTATTGGCGTCCGAGGCCCGAGTAGTGGGCAGAAACGATTGAGCCTTTATAAAGCTACTCGTTCTGCCCTTGTTTTTTGTGTGCCCGGCAGCCGGGAATCAGGAGAGATAGATGGATTTGAATGCTGAAGTGGACAACCTGGTCAAGGCTTCCCAAGCCTGGATTCCAATGATCATGGAATACGGCAGTCGGGTACTGCTGGCCGTCATCACGCTGGCCATCGGCTGGTGGCTGATCAACAGGTTGACGCACAAGGTCGGCAAGCTGCTGGCACTGCGTAATGCGGACCAGGCCCTGCAGGGTTTTATCAGCAGCCTGGCGAACATCATTCTCAAGGTGCTGCTGATTGTCAGCGTGGCCTCGATGATCGGTGTCGAAACCACTTCGTTCGTTGCCGCGATCGGTGCGGCGGGCCTGGCCATCGGCCTGGCCTTGCAAGGCAGCCTGGCCAACTTCGCCGGTGGCGTGCTGATCCTGCTGTTCCGTCCTTTCCGCATCGGTGACGTGATCGAAGCCCAGGGTATTAGCGGCACGGTCGACAGCATCCAGATCTTCCACACGGTGCTGCGTACCGGTGACAACAAGACCGTCATCGTGCCAAACGGCAACCTGTCCAACGGCATCATCACCAACCACAACCGCCAGCTGACCCGCAAAGTGATCTTCGATGTTGGTGTGAACTACGAGGCTGACCTGCAAAAGGCCCGTGAGGTTCTGCTGGACCTGGCCAAGGACGAGCGTGTGCTGGCCGATCCGGAGCCGGTGGCGGTGGTTTCCATGCTGGGTGACAGCGCCATTACTCTTTCCTTGCGAGTCTGGGTGAAGACTGCCGACTACTGGGATGTGATGTTCCGCTTCAACGAGTTGTCCCGTGATCGCTTGAAGGCAGCGGGTATTGATATTCCGTTTCCACAGCGCGTGATTCGTGTGGTTCAGGAAGCGGCTGTTTGAGTCAGTAACGGGGATAGGGATTAAAAGTCTGATCGAGTGGTCAGGCTTTTAACGCGGTATTCGCTGGAGAGTATTTGAAACCTGGTTGTAACAATAAGCTGTCGATAACCGGAGCTTCAGCGAGCTGCCAGCCCCAATAAAAAGGCCCATCGAATGATGGGCCTTTTTTATTACTCGCGAAGTAACCGCTATTACAAGATCGACAGTGGGTAGTCGACGATCAGGCGGAACTCCTTGATATCGCCTTCACCCTGGTCGCTGTTAGCGAAGTGCCAAGCTTGACGAACGCGGAAGGAGAGATCTTTTGCCGGGCCAGACTGAACAACGTACTTGGCTTCGAAGTTGGTCTCGTTGTGTTTGCCATCGGCACCGTAAATCGGATCACCGTTGTTTTTACGGTACACGCTGTTGTCAGCCAGACCGGTGCCGTCGATGTCCCAGCCTTTAACATAACGGGTCATGAAGCTCAGACCAGGAACGCCGTACTCGGCCATTTTCAGATCGTAACGGATCTGTGCGGACTTCTCGTTCGGGCCGTTGAAGTCAGAGTACTGGATGGAGTTGGCGAGGAAGATCGAGTCGCCACCACGGTTGGCACCGCGCCGGGAGGTGTCGTGACCACCTACACCGATGTAGTCGAATGGAGTATCACCATTGACCTTCTGGAAAGCGACGGTAATGGTGTGTGCTTTCAGGAACGAGAAAGCAGCTGCCAGGGAGAACGTGGTGTTGCTGATGTCACCAGCCTTGGCGCTACCAGCATCGGTGGTGCGGTAGATGTTACCGTCCAGGTTCAGCGACTGATCGCCACCCATCGGGATGGTGTAGTTCAGGTTGGCGTAGTACTGGTTCCAGATGTCTTCCAGCTTGGCACCGTAGAGCGATGCACTCAGGTTGTCGGTGATGCCGTACTTGCCACCGAAGTAGTCGATGCTGTTGGATGCGATGCCGGCATAGTTAGCATACAAGTTGCCGTTACGGGCGTTGGAGTCCTGGCTGGTGGCCGAATAGAAGTGACCACCTTCCAGATCAAGGTTTTTGATCTCGCTGCTCTGCAGTTGGAAACCGCTGGCAGTTTGAGGAAGGATACGGGAACCGCCGACCGCGAAGACCGGGGAGGTGCTTGGCTGCATATCGCCAGCTTTCAACTCGGTTTTGGAGATGCGGAATTTGACCGCAGCGCCTGCTTTGCCCTGGCTGTTGTTGACGTCGCCATCGGAGTCGCGGCTCATGTTGCCGGTCCCGCCAGTGCCGTCGCCGCCGTCCAGTTTGATCGCCAGGTAACCGAACGCATCGACGCCGACGCCTACGGTGCCCTGGGTGTAACCGGAGCTGAAGTTACCCCAGATACCCTGGGTCCAGTCTTTCTGATCGTTGCTGTGGTCTTTGTTGTCACGGTTGAAGTAATAGTTACGCAGCAGTACGTCGAATTTTGCGTCTTCAACAAAGCCCTTGGCTTCAGACTGGTCACTTACAAAAGGTGCGGCCGTAGCCACTTGAGTACTGGCGGCTGCTGCAACTGCCAGTGCGATCATGCTCCACTTCATCACGCGCATCGTGATTTGCTCCTTTGGTTTTTAGAAGAGTACTGCCGTCCCACCTGTTTTATTATCTGGGCGGCTCTTTCTTTTTGTGTCGGCGCAAACTTATATCACGCCGACAATGTTGGCGATACTTGCGTATCAGTCCTTTCAGCTTCTTTACGACCCTGTCGCAAAATGCTCGATCAATGTCGCAAATCCGCAGTCCGCATGTACCCGGACTGACAACTTCAGCGCTGTTTTCGAAGGCTTGAACCTGGAACAAAAAGAACTTTGGTCAAGCAGTCAAATCTCCATGGGGCAGCCTTGCCACTATTGTTATTAGTCACAGGAGAAGCCTTTTCCGATGGCTACTCCTGGGACAATGTAGGTGTGAATGCAACAAGCGTGCACAAAACGCAAAGGCACCGAGTTTTTTTCGGTGATAGCCCTTCTGGCTGTAAAAACCGCATAAAACAGTGGTTTTAAGGTCGTTTTGTTTGGGCTTGACGTTCCCTGTCCTCCTGGTGTTGATCCCTGAAAAAAACGCATGACATTCCAAAACGTTACCGGTTCACCCTGCTGAGTGAGTAGATGGCGGATGGTTAACGCACTGAGCGTAGACGCACTGTGAGGTTTTGGTGCAAAAGTTTCTTGATGCAGCTCAATCGTCATCTGGCGTCGGGCCCTGGAAGAATGCGCAGGCAAGGGGGGCTTTCGTGGTTTTCTCCTTGTTTTTTATGAGCTTCGTTCTGTCGTGGTGCAGCCCGCTGGAAAATGTTCCAGGCCGGGGCGCTCTGACGTGTGGCATCGAGGATGAATGTTGAGGCGGGATCTGCGCAGCAGAGCGATGAACGCAAGAGCTTTCGCAGGTATGCTGCCGTTCTGTCGCTTGGCGGGCAGCCGGTCATGGCGTTCGCTAAGCTGAAACTTGATGAGCTGAGCGGGAGTGCGCGCGGTGTTCGCTTTAGATCCACGACTTCAACAAGACACACTGCCCATTGGGGATTTCCCCCTTTGCCGGCTGCTGTTGTCCAACGATTCCAATTACCCGTGGTTCATCCTGGTACCGCGCCGGGAAGATATCAGTGAGTTGTTTCAATTGGATGACGCGGACCAGCAGCAACTATGGCGAGAAACCACGGCGCTGGCGGAGTTGCTTAAAGACTCGTTCGATGCGGACAAGTTGAATGTGGCGACTCTGGGTAATGTCGTCAGCCAGTTGCACATGCACGTTATCGTTCGCAAGCGCGACGATGCGGCCTGGCCTGCTCCGGTATGGGGCAAGCTGCCTGCCAAGCCCTACGACGCCGAACAGGTGGCTGCGATTCGTGAGCGGTTACGACTGGTCCTGACCGATGATTTCAAGTTTCTGGAGGGCTGAGTCATGAACCTGGAAGAGCGGGTAACCGATCTGGAAAGCCGATTGGCTTTTCAGGATGACACCATTCAAGCCCTGAACGACGTGCTGGTAGGGCAGCAGCGGGTGGTCGAACGTCTGCAATTGCAGATGGCCGCCTTGCTCAAGCGTCAGGAGGAAATGGTGGGGCAGTTCGAGTCATTCGAAGAAGAGGCTCCGCCACCACATTACTGAGCATCGGGCGGCCTGCCGTTCAGGCAATAAAAAACCGCGAGCAGCATGGCTGCGTCGCGGTTTTTTTATGGGCGTGAATCAGCGCCGCGGCAATGCCGCAATCACGTCTTCGGCTTGCAGGCCCTTGTCGCGATTCATGACGGAGAACTCCACGCGCTGGCCTTCCACCAGGACGCGGTGACCTTCGCCACGGATGGCGCGGAAGTGCACGAAGATATCATCGCCGGAGTCGCGAGAGATGAAGCCGAAACCCTTCGAAGTGTTGAACCACTTGACGGTGCCGGTATCGCGATTGCTCATGTCGTAGGTTTGCGGCGTATTGGTCGAGGGGGACGATTTGTAGAAGCTGACGGCCAGGTGCAGAAGAACGGCGATCGCCGCGGTCAGCAGGCTGAACAGCACAGCCGGTTGACCTGCGATAACCGGCATTGGTGCCAGCAGGGTCAAGGTCTGCAAGACCACGGCCAGCACCAGGAGCGCGCTGACCAGGTTTTGCAGTTGGTGACGCGGGCCTTTGTTCCAGTAGGGGATAACCGGAGCCAGTGTCAGGTTGAGCAGGCCGAAAAAGGCCAGGTAAAGAGCATCGGGTTGTTGCAGGAAGGGAACGGCTTCAGATCGCAGGCTAGGGATAAAGGACAGCAGCAAGGCTGCTGCGCCCGTTAGCAGGTGGACGATTTTCAACATTTTAATGAACTCACGTTAAGACGGATCACAAGGAAGAGCTGAGCGTGCACGGTTCGCTTCTGAACAATGGGAGGCGGTGAGCACGTGCGCGGGGTCAGCCTATGCGCTGAGGCCGAGAAATAGGCAACAACGACACGGCCTCTATTTAACAGCAAAGCCCAGGCCTTCTCAAATCAGGCGCTGTGGCCGGGAGGAGGGAGAAAACCCTGGTTGTCCTGAGGGAATACCGGACTATCGGGCAAAGCCTTGTTCTAGAGAGCCAGCGCCCAAAAAAGTGGAACGGCGGCTTTCCAGGCGGGTCACAACCGGCGTGGACCTTCTTGCAGGTACTGGCCGCCCGCTTGGTGGGCAATCTGTCGCAGTGCCTCGGGCAATCTCGGGCTGCGGGTGTAGGGCAGTCTTGCTAGAGTGGTCCGGTACCTGACCTGTTGAATTCAATGTGCTAACGGAGATAGACATGGCAATCGATATCGGTATCAGCGCAGAAGATCGCAAATCCATCGTGGAGGGGCTCTCTCGCCTGCTTTCAGATACTTATGTGCTTTATCTGAAGACTCATAATTTCCACTGGAACGTCACGGGGCCGCAGTTCCGCACGCTGCATCTGATGTTCGAGGAGCAGTACAACGAACTGGCGCTGGCGGTGGACCTGATTGCCGAGCGTATCCGCGCCCTGGGGTTCCCGGCGCCAGGTGCCTATTCCATCTACGCACGTCTTTCTTCGATCAAGGAAGAAGAGGGTGTGCCAAGCGCCGATGAGATGATCAAGCAACTGGTGGCGGGGCAGGAAGCTGTGACCCGCACTGCCCGTGGCATTTTCCCGATCATCGACAAGGTCAGCGACGAACCCACCGCAGACTTGCTGACCCAGCGGATGCAGGTGCATGAGAAAACCGCGTGGATGCTGCGCTCGCTGTTGAGCGAGCAATAGTCCCGCAGACCGAATGGCGCCGTTATCGGCGCCATTTGCCTTTATGGGGCATGACTTGTCGTCCGATCATGGCTGTTCGTCCTCAGGCCCGATGAGTGGGGTCTGGCAGCGGGAAGCTGGCTTTGTTTCGGCGGGCGGTGGTCTATCGGCGCCGTCATACGGCTGCACAGGGCCGATTTAATGGATATAATCCCGCCCTTTGCTATATAACCCGGGCCTCGGCACGGGTTAAGCCAGACGTTAAGTACGCCGAGACGCTCTCATGCCCATGTACGACTACCAATGTGCTTCCTGTGGTCATCAGCTGGAAGCCATTCAAAAGATCAGCGCGCCTGCGTTGGTCGATTGCCCTGCCTGCCAGGCGCCCGAGCTGAAAAAAATGCTGTCCATGCCAGGTTTCCGCCTCAGCGGTTCGGGCTGGTATGAGACCGACTTCAAAACCGGCGCCAAGAAGAACCTGGCCGGTGGCGACAAAGCTGATTAAGTTGAACGACACGCGCGAGCTCTTGCATTATCCGGTACCCCGAGGTGCGCAAGGCCTCCCATCGAATTTCGAATTACGAGAAGTGAAACCACTACCATGATGCGCAGCCATTATTGCGGCCAACTGAACGAAAGCCTGGAAGGTCAGGAAGTCACCCTTTGCGGATGGGTCCACCGTCGTCGCGACCATGGCGGGGTGATCTTCCTCGATATCCGTGATCGTGAAGGTCTGGCCCAGGTGGTGTTCGACCCGGACCGCGCTGAAACCTTCGCCGCCGCCGACCGCGTGCGCAGCGAATACGTGGTCAAGATCACCGGCAAGGTGCGCCTGCGTCCGGCCGGTGCCGGCAACGCCAACATGGCTTCGGGCATGATCGAAGTCCTGGGCTACCAGCTGGAAGTGTTGAACGAAGCGGAAACCCCACCGTTCCCGCTCAACGAATACTCCGACGTGGGCGAAGAAACCCGCCTGCGCTATCGCTTCATCGACCTGCGCCGTCCGGAAATGGCCGAGAAGCTGCGTCTGCGCTCGCGCATGACCACCAGCATCCGTCGCTACCTGGACGAGAACGGTTTCCTCGACGTCGAAACCCCGATCCTGACCCGTGCCACCCCTGAAGGCGCGCGTGACTATCTGGTGCCGAGCCGTACCCACGCCGGCAGCTTCTTCGCTCTGCCGCAATCGCCACAGCTGTTCAAGCAGCTGCTGATGGTCGCCGGCTTCGACCGCTACTACCAGATCGCCAAATGCTTCCGCGACGAAGACCTGCGTGCCGACCGTCAGCCTGAGTTCACTCAGATCGACATCGAAACCAGCTTCCTCGATGAAAAAGACATCATGGGCCTGACCGAAGGCATGATCCGCAACCTGTTCAAGGAAGTGCTGGATCTGGAATTCGGCGAATTCCCGCACATGACCTTTGAAGAAGCCATGCGTCGCTACGGTTCCGACAAGCCGGACCTGCGTAACCCGCTGGAGCTGGTGGATGTTGCCGACCAGCTCAAGGACGTGGAATTCAAGGTGTTCAGCGGTCCGGCCAACGATCCGAAATGCCGTATCGCCGCCTTGCGCGTTCCTGGCGGGGCGAGCATGCCGCGCAAGCAGATCGACGATTACACCAAGTTCGTCGGCATCTACGGTGCCAAGGGCCTGGCCTACATCAAGGTCAACGAGCGCGCCAATGGCGTTGACGGTCTGCAGTCGCCAATCGTCAAGAACATCCCGGAAGCCAACCTGAATGTGATCCTCGATCGCGTGGGTGCGGTTGACGGCGACATCGTGTTCTTCGGCGCCGACAAGGCCAAGATCGTCAGCGAGGCCCTGGGCGCGCTGCGGATCAAGCTCGGTCACGACCTGAACCTGCTGACCTGCGAATGGGCGCCGATGTGGGTTGTCGATTTCCCGATGTTCGAAGAGAACGACGACGGCAGCTTCACCGCCTTGCACCACCCGTTCACCGCGCCGAAATGCTCGCCGGAAGAACTGGAAGCCAACCCGGCGACCGCTCTGTCGCGCGCCTACGACATGGTGCTCAACGGCACCGAGCTGGGTGGCGGTTCGATCCGTATCCACCGCAAGGAAATGCAACAGGCGGTCTTCCGTCTGCTGGGCATCGATGAAGCGGAACAGGAAGAGAAGTTCGGCTTCCTGCTGGACGCCCTGAAGTACGGCGCGCCGCCGCACGGTGGCCTGGCGTTCGGCCTGGATCGCCTGGTGATGCTGATGACCGGCGCCCAGTCGATCCGTGAAGTGATCGCCTTCCCGAAAACCCAGAGCGCCGCTTGCGTGATGACCCAGGCTCCTGGCCTGGTCGATGCCAAGGCGCTGCGCGAACTGCACATCCGTTTGCGCGAACAGCCAAAGGCTGAGTAAGGCCGACCTGAAGGCGCATCTGCGGATGCGCCTTTTTCTATTGGGTCGAGATATTTGTTGCCCGCCCGCTGTTACAGGCGTTGCGGGCAATGTTTCAAAGAGAATTTGGAGCGCGTTATGGCAGGTCATTCCAAGTGGGCGAACATCAAGCACCGCAAAGAGCGTCAGGATGCCAAGAGAGGCAAGATCTTCACCAAGTGGATTCGTGAGCTGACGGTCGCCGCTCGCCAGGGCGGTGGCGAGCCGGGTTCCAACCCGCGTCTGCGCCTGGCCCTGGACAAGGCCCTGGGCGCCAACATGAGCCGCGACATCATCGATCGCGCCATCGCCCGTGGCGCGGGTGCGACCGAGGCCGACAACGTCGAAGAGCTGACCTATGAGGGTTATGGCCCGGGCGGCGTGGCGGTGATGGTCGAGTGCATGACCGACAACCGCAACCGTACCGCAGCGGCCGTGCGCCATGCGTTCAGCAAATGTGGCGGCAACCTTGGCACCGATGGTTCGGTGGCGTATCTGTTCGAACGCAAGGGGCAGATCAGCTTCGCGCCGGGCGTCAATGAGGACGCACTGACCGATGCGGCGCTGGAAGCCGACGCCGATGACGTGGTCGTTCACGAAGACGGCTCGATCGACGTATTTACCTCGTTCACTGGCTTCTATGCGGTACGCAACGCGCTCGAAGAGGCCGGTTTCAAGGGCGATGACGCGGAAATCGTCATGCAGCCGACCACCAGTGCCGAGCTGGATCTGGAAGGCGCCGAGAAGATCCTCAAGCTGATCGACATGCTCGAAGACCTGGACGACGTGCAGAACGTCTACTCCAACGCGGATATTCCCCAGTCGGTTGCCGAGCAACTCGGCTGATAGCGCGATAAAAGATCGCAGCCTTCGGCGGTTTCCCCCCTTTACACACAGGGTTACGCTGTACCTGTAGGGGAGCTGTCGAAGGCTGCGATTTTTTGTTTTTCCGGCTTCTCCCGGCGTTACCTTAGGCAACCGAATTTTCTCTTTGCAGGCGTTATGACTCTTATTCTTGGTATCGACCCGGGTTCGCGCATCACCGGTTACGGCGTGGTACGTGATACCGGGCGTGGCTGCGTGTACGTGGCTTCGGGCTGTATTCGCACGGGCGCCGGCGAGCTGCATGAGCGGTTGCAAATCGTTTATCGCGGGGTTCGCGAGGTCATTCAGACCTACGGTCCGGTGACCATGGGCATTGAAAAGGTGTTCATGGCGCGTAATGCCGATTCGGCCCTGAAACTGGGTCAGGCCCGTGGCGCCGCGATCGTGGCGGGAGCCGAGGAGAGCCTGGAAATCGCCGAATACACCGCCACTCAGGTCAAGCAGGCCGTGGCGGGCACCGGTGGGGCCAACAAGGAACAAGTGCAAATGATGGTCATGCACTTGCTCAAGTTGACCAGCAAGCCGCAGATCGACGCCTCGGACGCCCTGGCGATTGCCATCTGTCATGCCCACACCCGTTCCAGTCTGCTGCCCCACGGCCTGGGTACCGCACGCAGTCGTGGCGGTCGCCTGCGTCTCTGATAGCATCTGCGCAAACATTTGATGAGTGGAGCATCCCGCGCCTGTCTGCCCGGCCCGGATCTTCGCTCTATGACTCGCCGGCCGCTGATCTGGCCTGAGCTAAGGATCTGAAACGTGATTGGACGCTTGCGCGGCACCTTGGCTGAAAAACAGCCGCCGTACCTGATTCTCGATGTAAACGGCCTGGGTTACGAGGTGGAAGTCCCCATGACCACCCTGTACCGCCTGCCGTCGGTCGGTGAACCGCTCACCCTGCACACCCATTTGGTCGTGCGTGAAGATGCCCAGTTACTCTATGGCTTTGCCAGCAAGCGCGAGCGGGACTTCTTTCGCGAACTGATTCGCCTCAATGGCGTGGGGCCGAAACTGGCGCTGGCGCTGATGTCCAGCCTGGAGGTCGACGAGCTGGTGCGTTGCGTGCAAGCGCAGGACACCTCGGCGCTGACCAAGGTGCCGGGGGTCGGTAAAAAGACCGCGGAGCGCCTGCTGGTCGAGCTCAAGGACCGCTTCAAGGCCTGGGAAACCGTACCGAGCATGTTTGCCCTGGTGCCGAACCAGCCGGATGCGCCGATGCCGGTGGCCAGTGCCGAGACCGATGCGGTCAGCGCCCTGATCTCCCTGGGCTACAAGCCGCAGGAAGCCAGCAAGGCCGTTTCCGCGATCAAGGAAAAAGGCCTGAGCAGTGAAGACATGATTCGCCGCGCCCTGAAGGGAATGATTTAAGTGATAGAAGCAGATCGTCTGATCGCCGCCACGGGCCCCCGTGAGCGCGAGGAAGTCCAGGACCGTGCGATTCGCCCCGTCAGCCTGGCCGAATACATCGGCCAGCCGACGGTGCGCGAGCAAATGGAGCTGTTCATCCAGGCTGCCCGCGGGCGCAACGAGTCGTTGGACCACACCTTGATCTTCGGCCCGCCGGGCCTGGGTAAGACCACGCTGGCCAACATCATCGCCCAGGAAATGGGGGTGTCGATCAAGAGCACCTCGGGGCCGGTGCTGGAGCGCCCAGGGGACCTGGCGGCGCTGCTGACCAATCTCGAACCGCACGACGTGCTGTTTATCGATGAAATCCATCGCTTGTCGCCGATCGTCGAGGAAGTGCTGTACCCGGCCATGGAAGATTTCCAGCTGGACATCATGATCGGCGAAGGGCCGGCGGCCCGTTCGATCAAGCTCGACTTGCCGCCGTTCACCCTGGTGGGGGCGACGACCCGCGCGGGTATGCTGACCAACCCGCTGCGCGATCGCTTCGGTATCGTCCAGCGCCTGGAGTTCTACAGCACCGCCGACCTGGCGACCATTGTCGGGCGCTCCGCCGGTATTCTCGGCTTGCCGCTGGACCCGGACGGCGCCTTTGAAATCGCCCGGCGTGCCCGCGGGACGCCGCGTATCGCCAACCGTTTGTTGCGTCGGGTGCGGGACTTTGCCGAGGTTCGCGCCAAGGGGCATATCACCAAGCCCATCGCCGACCTGGCGCTGAACCTGCTGGATGTCGACGAGCGTGGCTTCGACCACCAGGACCGGCGCCTGCTGCTGACCATGATCGAGAAGTTCGACGGCGGGCCGGTGGGGGTCGACAGTCTGGCGGCCGCCATCAGCGAAGAGCGGCATACCATCGAGGACGTGCTCGAACCCTATCTGATCCAGCAAGGCTATATCATGCGTACGCCGCGCGGGCGTGTGGTGACCCGGCATGCCTATCTGCATTTCGGTCTAAACATCCCGTCACGATTGGGGGAGATGCCCGTGGTAGACGAATTCCTCGATGCCATGGACGATTAATAACCGCTTGGGCAGCGATTTATTCGCAGCTTGTGCGGTCCTAGGGGGCTGGCATTGCCGTTATTTCGCCAGAAAGCCGTTCGAGAATGAAAAACAGTTGCCCGGCCGGATTGGCAACCTGAGGAGTAAGCACTAGAGTATGCGCGCGCAAAACGGGCTTGAGTCGTTCGCACATCGTTGTCGCGTTTATTACGAAGACACCGATGCCGGCGGCATCGTGTATTACGTTAATTACCTTAAGTTTATGGAACGGGCTCGAACCGAACGGCTACGAGATCTGGGCTTTGCCCAATCGCAGCTGGCAGGGGAGAACCTGTTGTTCGTCGTGCATTCCAGCGAAGCGCGCTACCACGCGCCGGCGCGACTGGACGACGAGCTTCTGGTAAGTGCAGAAGTCATCGAATTGAACCGGGCCAGCCTGCGCTTCAAACAGCAGGTCAGGCGAGCCACGGATAATGCACTGCTCTGCGAAGGGCAGTTTCTGGTGGCCTGTGTGCGCACCGACAATTTGAAACCCCGGGCCATTCCCGAAGCTCTACGTGCGGCCTTTGCCGGCGTGAGCGGCGCGGGTACACACTCAGAGCAGGAGATAAAGCGTGGAAGCTAACGTCGTCGACCATTCCTCCATGTGGAGCCTGGTCAGCAATGCCAGCATCGTTGTGCAGTTGGTAATGCTGACCCTGGTAGCCGCATCGGTGACCTCATGGATCATGATCTTTCAGCGCAGCAACCTGCTGCGTGCCGGTCGACGCGCGCTGGAGAGCTTCGAAGAGCGCTTCTGGTCGGGTATCGACCTGTCCAAGCTGTACCGTCAGGCGGGCAGCAACCCGGACCCTGATTCGGGCGTGGAGCAGATCTTCCGTGCCGGCTTCAAGGAATTCTCGCGCCTGCGCCAGCAGTCGGGCGTTGATCCCGAGGCGGTCATGGAAGGTGTCGCGCGTGCCATGCGTGTCGCCATCTCCCGCGAAGAAGAGAAGCTTGAGCAGAGCCTGCCATTCCTCGCCACTGTCGGCTCGGTCAGCCCGTATATCGGTCTGTTCGGTACCGTTTGGGGGATTATGAACTCCTTCCGCGGCCTGGCCAGCGCCCAGCAGGCGACCCTGGCGACCGTTGCGCCGGGTATCGCCGAAGCCCTGATCGCCACCGCGATCGGCCTGTTTGCCGCGATCCCGGCCGTTATCGCCTACAACCGCTTTGCGGCCCGTGGCGAGACCCTGATCAGCCGTTACTACACCTTCGCCGACGAGTTCCAGGCGATCCTGCACCGTAAAGTGCACACCAGCGAAGAGTGAGCAGGTAAATCCCCATGGCCCGAGTTCGCCACAAACGCAAGCCGGTTGCCGAGATGAACGTGGTGCCCTACATCGACGTGATGTTGGTACTGCTGGTTATCTTCATGGTGACCGCGCCGATGCTCAATCAGGGCGTGAAAGTCGATCTGCCCAAGGTTTCCAGCGAAGCCTTGCCGCAGGACAACAACACCCAGGTCCTGACCATTTCGATCAAGGCTGACAAGACCTACTACTGGAACCTTGGCAGCGAAGTCGACACCGACAAGCAGATGGACAAGGCCATGACCTTGCCGCAGATGACCGACGCCGTGACCAAGATCATTCGTGCCGGCAATGAAGGCGGCAAGCATACCCAGGTGTTCATTCGCGGCGACAAGTCCGTCGACTACGGCGCCGTCATGGGCGCCATGGGCGGACTGCAGAAGGCCGGCGTCGGTAACGTTGGCTTGATTACCGAGGCGCCCTGATGCAGCAACAGCGAGAGCCGTCCGCCTCGGAAAGCTACTTCTGGCCTAGCGTGTGGGCAATTGCCCTACACGTTCTGGTGTTCGGCATGCTGTTCGTCAGTTTTGCCATGACGCCGGAGTTGCCGCCGTCCAAGCCGATCGTCCAGGCGACCCTGTATCAGCTGAAATCGAAAAGTCAGGCGACCACCCAGACCAATCAGAAGATTGCGGGTGAGGCGAAGAAATCCGCCGCGCGCCAGACCGAAGTCGAGCAGATGGAGCAGAAAAAGGTCGAGCAGGAAGCGGTCAAGGCTGCGGAACAAAAGAAAGAAGAGGCTGCTCAAAAAGCCGAGGAAGCGAAAAAAGCCGACGAAGCCAAGAAAGCGGATGAGGCGAAGAAGGCTGATGAAGCCAAGAAAGCCGACGACGCGAAGAAGGCTGCGGAAGCGAAAAAGGCTGAAGAGAAACAATTGGCTGATATAGCCAAGAAGAAAGCCGAAGAAGAAGCCAAGAAAGCCGCCGAAGAAGAGGCCAAGAAAAAGGCCGCTGAAGAGGCGAAGAAAAAGATAGTCGAAGACGCGAAGAAGAAAGCCGCGGAAGACGCCAAGAAGAAAGCTGAAGCGGACGAGGCGAAGAAGAAGGTCGCCGAGGACGCGAAGAAGAAAGCCGCCGCCGACGCAGCCAAGAAAAAGGCTCAGGAAGCAGCGCGTAAATCCGCCGAAGATAAAAAGGCCCAGGCCCTGGCTGATTTGCTTTCCGACACGCCGCAGCGTCAGCAGGCCTTGGCGGACGAGCAGGGCGATGAAGTCGCGGGCAGTTTCGACGATCTGATTCGTGCTCGTGCGGCGGAAGGCTGGGCTCGTCCTCCTTCGGCGCGCAACAACATGACTGTCGTGCTGCAAATCGGCATGTTGCCGGATGGTACGGTGACTTCCGTGTCGGTGGCCAAGTCCAGCGGCGATGGTCCGTTCGATGCCTCGGCGGTAGCTGCGGTCAAGAACATTGGACGTTTGACAGAAATGCAGGGAATGAAGCCGAGCGATTTCGCTCCGTATCGTTCATTCAAGATGACATTCACACCTGAGGATCTAGCCTTGTGAGAAACCTTCTTCGAGGATTGCTTGTCGTTATTTGCTGTATGGCAGGGATAGCGACAGCGGATGAAAAGAACATTCTGGTCACCAGTGGCAGTGACCGGGCCACGCCAATCGCCGTAGTGCCATTCGGTTGGCAAGGGGGCAGCGTGCTGCCCGACGACATGGCGGAAATCATCGGCAACGACCTGCGCAATTCGGGTTACTACTCGCCGATTCCAAAGCAGAACATGATCAGCCTGCCGACCCAGGCCAGCGAAGTCATCTACCGTGACTGGAAGGCCCTGGGCGCCCAGTACATCATGGTCGGCAGCATTGTCCCGGCGGGCGGTCGCCTGCAGGTGCAATACGCCCTGTTCAACGTCGCCACCGAACAGCAAGTGCTGACCGGCAGCGTCTCGGGCAGCGTCGACCAGTTGCGCGACATGGCTCACTACATCTCCGACCAGTCGTTCGAAAAGCTCACCGGTATCAAGGGCGCCTTCTCGACCCGCATGCTGTACGTCACGGCAGAGCGTTTCTCCGAGAAGAACACGCGCTACACCCTGCAACGCTCCGACTATGACGGCGCGCGCGCGGTGACCCTGCTGCAATCCCGTGAGCCGATTCTGTCGCCGCGTTTCGCGCCGGATGGCAAGCGCATTGCCTATGTGTCGTTCGAACAGAAGCGCCCGCGCATCTTCGTTCAGCACATCGACACTGGCCGTCGCGAGCAGATCACCAACTTCGAAGGCCTGAACGGCGCGCCTGCCTGGTCGCCGGACGGCCAGCGCCTGGCGTTCGTGCTGTCCAAGGACGGCAACCCGGACATCTATGTGATGAACCTGGGTTCGCGTCAGATCTCGCGTGTGACCGCGGGGCCTGGCATCAACACCGAACCGTTCTGGGGCAAGGATGGTTCGACCATCTACTTCACCTCGGACCGTGGTGGCAAGCCACAGATCTACAAGACCAGTGCCGGTGGTGGCGGTGCGGAACGGGTGACTTTCGTGGGCAACTACAACGCCAACCCGAAACTGTCCGCGGATGAAAAAACCCTGGTCATGATTCACCGGCAGGACGGCTTCACAAACTTCAAGGTAGCTGCTCAGGATTTGCAGCGTGGCAACGTAAAACTCCTTACCGACAGCACACTTGATGAGTCGCCTACTGTTGCGCCCAACGGCACCATGGTAATCTACGCCACCCGCCAGCAGGGCCGGGGAGTCTTGATGCTCGTGTCCATTAATGGACGCGTGAGGCTCCCGCTTCCTACCGCTCAAGGCGAAGTCAGAGAACCGTCCTGGTCCCCTTACCTGAACTGACGCGGCGCTTTACGTTTTACTTAACACACTGGGGTTCATTAGGAGTTTCACGATGGAAATGCTGAAGTTTGGTAAATTTGCTGCGCTGGCTCTGGCCATGGCTGTAGCTGTAGGTTGCTCGTCCAAAGGCGGCGACAA